>Ga0209573_1000033_pt1 | contig 431447 bp, 355 predicted proteins | sample TNRBio252014_DNA_FD_185870 | JGI IMG/M metagenome (GOLD analysis project Ga0209573, IMG submission 185870) | Wastewater treatment Type I Accumulibacter community from EBPR Bioreactor in Madison, WI, USA - TNR Reactor_6/25/2014_ DNA (SPAdes)... | ecosystem: Engineered > Bioreactor > EBPR >...
CTCCTTGAGCCTATCGGCCACATCCCACCCGCCGAGGCTGAGGATCGGTATTATCGGCAACTCACCGTACAGGCCGAACATGCCTGGACTTAAACCAAGGAGCCTCTACGAAACCCGGGGCGATTCAGACTATGAGCGCAGCTACTGCATTGTTCATCCATATGAGTAGGCTGGCTGTGCCCAACAAGAGCAGTGCAGCCGACGCCGCTTCGCGGCGCGGCTGACCTCCATCGTTGGGCCCCACGAGCGCGCCCGGCAGATGCCGAGCTTTTTGCGGCACGAAAAGATCATGATGAGTCCTTCGGTTGAAGCCATAGTAGATATTGGCAGTAGGAGCGGGGCGTTCGCTGCGTTAGGATTCTTTTCTGTGATGTTTGTTCTGCTCGGTTGGGGAGGAGCCAAAGCGATCTCGAGTCATGGGGCCTCGCGTGGCGTGGCTCGAGGGTTCGGGCTGGCGCTGTTTAGCGTGCCGCTGTGCCTGCTGTACTTGTCTAGCTTGAGTGGGTTCTACGAAGTGAGATTGAGCTCGAAGGAGGTTACCTTGAAGTACTTGCTTCCTTTTGCCACTGAGAAGTTCCCAATCACAGACGTACTTGGCGTCCGGGAAAAATTTGCCTTCAAGAACAGCTGGCGCGTTCAAATCACTACGCAAGGCGAAGTGGAGCATTCAAGCGCACTCACGGGAAAAGAGGGCGTGAGCGGCGCGATCCGCATGATCGAAAAGCATTTGGGCAGCACGAGGGGGAAATAGCGTGGGGCCCAACAAGCCCATCCAGCGGACCTGTCGCAAGCAGGCTACGCCCACTCGCTCGGCCGCTGATGGGCGGCGTTAGGCGTCTCGGAACCACTAACCCCATGCGCCTTCTCAGCCTCTTTGCTCTGCCGCCTGTTCTTGCCTTGTCTGTTTTAATCCGTAACTAAGGGAGAAACATTATGAAATCACACGTTTTATTAGCAAGTTTTTTAATCGCAGCTGCTTCGTTAGCGCCTAGTGGCGCGTTTGCCGAAGGTAACTGCCCCGATGGGTATTATCCTAATCCTGCTGGTTGCGCCCCTGCGGGAGTACCTACAGATGGGTATAGAGACTATAAAAATCAAATTCAGAGAGAAAGCAAAGAGCATCAAGAGGCGGTGGATAAAGAATATAACAAATGGAAGCAGAAGGCTCATGGAGTCAGAGAGGTTGACAGTTATAGCGCATTGGCCTGGCATCCGGATGCCAATGATTACTGGGCAATATGGGATAGCAATACTTCGGAAGCCTTTGCCAAAGAGCGTGCACTTGAGTACTGCAATAAAGCAATGAAAAAAGGTTGCACAGTGGCTGTCAGCGGCAAAAATATGGCAATGGGGATCGCAATGGTAGACGGCATGATTACCGAGATAGCGTGGGATGTAGATGCTGATATTGCACTAATAGCTGTCATGAAAAAGTGCGAGGCCAAATGGGGCGCTAACCGTTGCTTACCGTTTAGTAGGATCAAACCCACCAAAGTGATTGACTCGCGCTTGGATTTCCTTAATGGTCACGTGCCTAATCCTGAACAAACAATTCGCTATAAAAAAGGTACCAAGACTATTGAGCGCTCAAGTGAGCCAGCCGCAAATTACATAAACCAAGGTAATTTTGAAAAAGAAGCGAAGTACTTTGTAGAAAAATGGGGACCAAAAATTAGGCAGATGGCCGAGAGACAACAGAACCCGGAGATGGAGAGGGCTGCGAGGGTGAGATAATGAAGAGAGGGCTGCAGATCACCGTTTGAACGGTCATGGAGTGTCTTATCGCAGCAGCTTTTCTGCAGAGCTGGGGCGTCTGCTACAGCCGACGCATAACATTACGGTCGAGAGGGACGCTTCGCCGCAAAGCGGTTTGCGCCCCTCACCTTAACGTTAGGCCACTCAGCCTACAAAGGTACAACAGCATGAAATTACGCATTAATTTCGCAGGATTTTTCGTATTGGCTTCTTTATTATCGCCTAGTGGAGCGTTTGCTGAAGGCAATTGTCCTGAAGGAATGTATCCAATGGGTGGTCAAGGTGTTGTGGGTTGCGCACCTATGGTATGGAGCCGGATAATTCATCAACAGCAGAAAATATTATAGAAAGGATAAAACAGGAAAAAAGGCAGGAACTTAGAGATAGATCATTGTCACATGGATCAGTTTCTCATCTCAAAATTATTGACAGTTATAGTGCAGTGGTTTGGCACCCAGATGTTAACGACATTTGGGCGATTTAGAAAAACCCAAAATCTGAAGCTAATGCTAAAGAGCGTGCACTCGAGGCCTGCAACAAAGCTATGAAAAATGGCTGCTCCGTTGCTGCCTCCGGCAAAAACATTACGGTGGCTATCGCAACAGTAGATGGCGTGATGACCGAAATGGCGTGGGATGAAGAAGATTCAATTGCTTTAATGGGTGTTATGAAAAAGTGCGAGGTCAAATGGGGTGATCGTTGCGAGCCGTGTTTTACGATTAACCCCGGCAAAGTGTATAATGTAAAATGGGACACCACAGTAGAGTACTTCCCTAATGCCAAACAATTAAAACTTTTAGATAAAAATACTAAGCGTATAGAGCGCTCGGATGATGCGGCAGGAAATTACATTAACCAAGGCAATTTTGAAATAGAAGCGCGGCATTTTATAGAAAAATGGGGCGATAAAATTAGGCAAATAAATGCAGGGAGGTTCTGAAACACATTTTTAACCACAACTCGCCGTTAACCTGAGACAGAAGCCATGCAAATTCAGTATCTCGAAATCGTGACCAAAGACGTAGACGCAGTGTGTGCCGCGTACGGTGCGGCAAACGGCGTGCAATTCGGCAAGCCTGATGCTGGGCTCGGCAACGCACGCACCGCCACTTTGGAAAATGGCGGGCTGGTTGGGGTACGCGCACCCTTGCGTGAGACTGAGGAGCCGGTGGTGCGGCCCTATTGGCTAGTGAAAGACATCGAAGCGGCTGTCGCAGCCATAGTCAAAGCAGGCGGGAAGGTCGCCGTTCCGCCTCTGGAGATTCCCGGCCACGGGATATTCGCCATTTATCTCCAGGGCGGCAATGATCACGGCCTGTGGCAGCTTTAGTCGCATGCAATCCCGGCAGCAGCGGCCTAACAATTATTCATTCAAGCCGACGCCGCTTCGCGCCGCGGTTTCATTCAGGCGTTAGGCGTTAGACCTTGCAGTACTTCGACATTCTCGCCGGTGTTCTCCTTGCAATTGCAGGTGGCACCTTCGTTGTGCGCGCGGCCAGGGCGCTTGCTCTCTACGATCGAGCCTGTACTTGGAGCACTGCGCCAGGAGTCGTTGTTCGCAGCGAACTGCGGGAGGACACGGACGGCGATGGAACCTCATATCGCGCCGAAATCGCCTGTTCCTACACTGTCGCGGGCGCCCAGTACACAACCTCCCAGCACACCGAAGGTCGGACTTTCGAGCACCCAGAGGAGTCCGCCCGGGCGCTGCTCTCAGCGTTCCCCGTCGGAAAGTCAGTTGAGCTGAGGCTCGACCCGTCCGCTCCGCAGTGCGCGATTCTCATTACGGGCATGCCTCAGCACATGGTGGTCATCCGGCGAGTCGGTTACGCAGCGGTTCTCGCGGGCATTGGCCTCGTGCTGTATGGCCTGGTCCAACAAGCAGCGCGCTGACACCTAACCCTTCGCTCGAGCGGGACCTCCACCGGCATGGTGCTTGGCCTCTCAGCTCAAACGTTAGGCATTTATGGAACATGTGACGCAGCTTTATTCGTATAGCTGGAGCACGGCTGAATTTGCGATCTGCCGATTGACCATAAGAGCACACGTTTTGGCTGATGCTCTTGGCCTAAAAATCGATACATGGCAAGAAGATGGATTAGGCGATGCAACCGGATTCATGTGCCGATCAAACTCTGATCTAGCTATCTATGCCGGGGAACTTCTTGGCGGCATCACCCATCTCGGTGACAAGGGGCCTGTCATTTATAGAGAAGCGGAAGAAGTTGTAGCAAATGGCGTCGCAAACGCCCTTGACGCTATCTTGGTAGCCCTATCGCTCACCATTGAAAGCGTTGACTGGATACAACCCATCAGCGCGTGTGAGTCCACGCAAGCGCTCGTTACAGCTGCCATGAAATATCGGGCGTAGCGGTAAATGCCTATAATTCGTTTAAGCCAAGCCCGCTTCGTGGCGGCTCTGCGCGCTTTTCGCTACGCTAGCGCACACGCCGCCCCTCATGCGGGTCGGCTTAACTGAGGCGTTGGGCGTTCATCATCCACAGCGCGCCAAGTCTCAAAAGCCGGAGAACAAGGTCCGTCTCGGGCTAAATATTGCCGTTGGCACGGTGAGTCGAGCTTGAATCGGCGCGCACCACGCGCAAACTGACATAGTCCCGTTCCCGCCAAGGACTATCGAATGTGCACACAGGCGCGCAACATTCGCGGATAAGGAGTCGAGCCATGAGCGACAAACCCACAATCGTCCTCGTACATGGGTTCTGGGGCGGTGCGGCGCATTGGAGCAAGGTCATCGTCGAACTTTCGCGCAAAGGCTATACCGCGCTGCGCGCGGTTGAACTGCCGTTGAACTCGCTGGCCGATGACACTCAGCGCACGCACAAGAGGGTGGCGCAACAGTCCGGCCCAGTGCTGCTGGTCGGGCATTCGTATGGCGGCGCGGTGATCAGCGAGGCAGGCGATATGCCCAATGTGGTTGGCTTGGTCTCTATATCGCCGCCTTCGCGCCCGACGCCGGCGAGAGCCCCGGCGGCATCAGCCAGGCCACTCCGCCGGCGGCGATTGCCAATCTTGCGCCCGACAGCGATGGCTATCTATGGATTAAGGGCGACAAGTTTCACGAGAGCTTCTGCCAGGATCTGACCCAGGACGAAGCCCTGGTCATGGCGGTGACGCAAAAAGCGCCGTTGGCCAGCACCTTCGGCGACAACGTCACCGCCCCAGCGTGGAAGAAAAAAGCTACTTGGTACCAGATCTCCAGCGAAGATCGAATGATCAATCCGGAAAACCAAAAAAAGATGTCGGCGAGGATGAATCCGCGCAAGGTCATCACCTTGGCGGCGAGCCACGCCTCGCTGGCGTCAAGAGCGGCCGAGGTGTCGGCGCTGATCGACGAGGCGGCGACCGAACTCAGGAAGTAATAGGTACACAAGGGGAGTTTTCAGCGACCGGCGGTATCAGTTGCGAGCAGTTTGCCGCATCGTATCGGTGGGCCGCTGCCAGAGCGTTCCCAGCCGGCCGCCACGAATCCCAATCAATCCTGCGCATCGTCGAGAGACAAGAGATGAAGATCGAAGGCGTCCCATTCGGCCTTACCGACTGGACCACCGTTCCCGAAACGGTTCACCCTGGCAGCTCCGGCGTCGCCTACTGGCGCACGGTCCAGGCCGGCAACGTTCGAATCCGCATGGTCACTTACTCTCCCGGCTACCTGGCGGACCACTGGTGCTCACGGGGTCATGTCCTTCTCGTACTTGAGGGCATGCTCCTCACCGAGGTCCAAGGCGGTTCCGCGCACACCCTCACAGCAGGCATGTCCTACCAGGTCTCGGATGACGTCGCCCCCCATCGGTCGTCCACTGAAACCGGTGCGCGCCTGTTTATCGTCGACTGACTGTGCCCCCGAAAACGCCGCACCGCGGCCTAAGCCCGGCATGCAGCGGACTCGCTCCGCTCGCCGCTGATGCCAGAGTTAGGCCCTGACCGAATCCATTCACACCCGTAAGGAGATTTTCCACAATGGACATCCCACGGATATTCAACATCACTGAGAGTGCTCACCGCATCCACAACCCGATCACACCCGAAAAGCTCGCCACTCTCGGCGCGGCGCTGCGTCTGGGATCGAGAGCCCGAGTGCTCGACCTCGGCAGCGGTTCGGGGGAGATGCTGTGCACCTGGGCACGCGATCACGGCGTCATCGGCACCGGCATCGACATGAGCCAGTTGTTCACCGAGCAGGCGAAACGCCGTGCTGTAGAACTCGGCGTCGCCGATCAAGTCAAGTTCATCCATGGCGATGCCGCCGGCTATGTCTCTGACGAGAAGGTTGGTGTGGCGGCCTGTGTCGGCGCCACCTGGATCGCCGGGGGAGTCATCGGCACCATCGCGCTTCTGGCGCGGAGCCTGCGCACCGGAGGGATCATCCTCATCGGCGAACCCTACTGGCGGCGGTTACCGCCGACGGAAGATGTTGCCAGGGGGTGCCTTGCCAACGCAATATCCGACTTTCTGATTCTTCCAGAACTTCTCGCGTCTTTCGGCCACCTTGGCTACGACGTCGTTGAAATGGTTCTGGCGGACCAGGACGGTTGGGATAGATACGAGGCGGCCAAATGGCTCACCATGCGCCGATGGCTTGAAGCCAATTCCGACGATGAGTTCGCGAAAGATGTTCGAGCCCAACTGACCTCGGAACCTGAGCGCTACGCCGCTTACACGCGTGAATACCTGGGCTGGGGTGTGTTCGCGCTGATGCCGCGGTGATGCGTTGGCGCATCCGGGGATTGTCAACGGCTGTGCCGCGCAACAGCTGGCGACTCGCCGAGATGTGATTGCGCCTGAATTCATTTCTTATGGTCTAGCTATCATCCATGCAATCAACAGAAAGGCCCGTCTCAGGCAGGACTAACCATTCATTCAAGCCGACGCCGCTTCGCGGCGCGGCTTAACTGAGGCGTTAACCCTCTGCGCACCGCACGCACCGCCGCCTACTCGTAGGCTAAGGAACCACCTCCTATGTCTGGCATTTCGATAAAGTTAGAACGCCCTCGCGTAGAGCAATTACTCGCAAGATACAAATCACAGATCGGCACGGACTTCCCCGGCTATCGCAACCATATTTATCGTGCAATCACTTACGCGATGTGTTTTCTCGACAATAAGATCGAGCATGAACAGCTCATAGAGACCATATTCGTCTATCACGACATCGGGCTTTGGACGGATCATGAATTGTCGTATTTGGAGCCGTCCGAGGCTGTGGCAATCGCTGATAATGAGCAGTATGACTGGGGCCTTAATCCAGATCTACTTCGTGGCGCCATCCACTGGCATCACAAAATTTTCCCTTACAGAGGGCCCAACCAGAATATCATCGAAGCGTGCCGCAAGGCTGACTGGATTGATGCGTCAAAGGGTAAGCTCCGCAAAGGCATGGCTAAGGCGGCTGTCACAGAGGTCGAGGCTGCATTCCCTAATCTTGGATTCCACGACGCGTTGCTGCGTCTAGCAAAAGATTACGGTGGCTCGACGATCGTTGGCGGTCTGAAAGTTACTCTTGGCATTGTTAAATGGTAGTCGCCATGAAACAAAGGGCTAATCCTTCATTCAAGCCGACGCCGCTTCGCGGCGTGGCTTAATTCAGACCTTAGAGAGCGCACAGGGGCTTGGTCATCATGATTTACTCTGAACGGCTGGTCATGCACCCGATCAGCGAAAGCGATGCCGAGCGTTAGGTTGCGGATAAAAGCGCACACGCGCTGTCAAGGGGAAACATATGCGCACGGTAATCATCATTACTGTTGGAATCTTCGTTGCCAGCTTGCTACTTGCTTTGCTAAGAAAGCGACCCGGTGCTCCCAATACAGCGATTGTTGCGTTCACGCTGACTTGGCTCGCCTTTTGCGGCTGGAATTTTTCCGTTGGTGTATCTCACGGCTACAGCTTTGCTGAAGAAATCCCGTTCTTCCTCGCCAATTTTGCTGTGCCGGTCATTTTCATGTGGCTCGTCCGTCATCGTTTTGGTGGTCCCACAACCTAACAATTCAAGCAAGCCGAAACCGCTTCGTGGCTCGGCTTAACTCAGGCGTTAGGCCTCAGGAGACGAAGACCATGAGCGATGAGATCATCATTTAAAAAGGGTTTGTGTCCACCAACCGCCGAATTGTACGGCTCAGCGTTTGGAGGCAAGCTCCCAATAGCTTGCCCAACCCCTTATCGCGAAAGTCAGTTTTGAAAGAGGGCTTTAAGCCGGAATTTTCTTTCGTCGCGGTTAGCGGTGGTGAGATGGTTGGAATCGCCGGCTTCAAGACGGAGCAAGGATCGCTGACGGGCGGGATGTCATTGACACGAATCCCGCTGCTCGGCGCTTGTATGAACGTGTTGGCTTTGTGCCAGTCAAGACCCACCGATTCGCCTTTTAAAGTGGCTACTTGGCTTTGAGGCAACCATACAGATGGAGGCCAGCCTTAATGCTGAGGCATAATAATCGGTTGCGGCGGACGGCGTTCCGCGCCGCCGCTGAACCGGAACGTTGGGCGTAACGCATGCCTGTTCATCATAATTTGTCGCACTGGAACTATTACTAGGTTGCTAGAACGCGATTTGGAAGACAGTTTCCGGTTCGCGCATCCTTCTGAGAAACACGTCGGCATTTATTCCGATCAATTTGCGCGCATCATTTTGATGGCATGCACAGAGATAGAGAACGCTATGTTGCCTCTGGGACAGACGCTACAACTGGCGTGCTCACTGGCGGCGATTTCCATATTATGGAAACCCCAACCCTCGTCTTCATTGCCGATGAAGCGCCGTTGCATCGCAAGCTAGAAGTTTGCCAAAACCGGTCCTACACGTTGCCGCCGTTTTAGACCCGATTCTGATTTTACCAATGCAATAATATGGCAAGGAAAAACTCATGACCGCATCGATTTATCTCTGGAATCCGCCCGTCTACTCGCTGCCGGTGCGCGGCGGCGACCGGCGCTATCCAATTAACCGCATCTTCTGCGTTGGCCGTAACTACCACGCCCACGCCATCGAGATGAACAGTCCGGTGGACAAGGCCACAGCGCGGCCGTTCTACTTCACCAAGTCGCCATCCGCCCTGGTGGAATCCGGCGCGATGGTGCCGTATCCCACTGGCACTCAAAACTATCATTATGAAATGGAACTGGTGGTCGCCATCGGCGCTTCGGGTTTCCGGGTGAGCGAAGCCGACGCCCAGCGGTTGATATACGGCTATGCCGCCGGTCTCGACATGACCCGCCGCGACCTGCAATTGATCGCCCGCGATCAGGGCCGGCCGTGGGATCTGGGCAAGAACTTCGAGCGATCAGCGGTTTGCACCGATATCCTGCCCATTGGCAATCTCGGCGTGCTGACTGCTGGCGCAATCAATCTGCAAGTCAACGGCAAACCCCGCCAGAGCGCTGATATCAGCCAACTCATTTGGAACATCCCCGAGCTGCTGGCCGATCTGTCTCAATTCTATCACCTGGAGCCGGGCGATCTGATCTTCACTGGCACCCCGGAAGGCGTCGGCGCGGTCCAACCGGGCGATGTCATCACCGGCCATGTCGATCAAATCGGCGACATCACCCTGACCATCGGTCCGGCCGAATAACGACTTGTTCCCACTCGCCTTAAGGGAATTTGTTGCTTTTCATGCCGAATCACCTTTAGGGCGGCGACGGGTGCAAACAGTCCACGTTTTAAATTCCGGCCATGTTGATGTACTTGATGACCAGATAATCCTCGATGCCATAGTGCGAACCCTCACGGCCGATACCCGATTGCTTGACGCCGCCAAAGGGCGCGACCTCGTTTGAGATTAGGCCGGTGTTGACGCCGACCATGCCGTACTCCAACCGTTCGGCCACCCGCCAAACCCGACCGATGTCGCGAGCATAGAAATAGCTGGCAAGGCCGAACGGAGTATCGTTCGCCATCGCCACCACCTCGTCTTCAGTCTCGAAGCGAAACAAAGGAGCCAGCGGGCCAAAGGTTTCCTCTCGCGCCACCAGCATGTCGCGAGTCGCTCCAGCCAGCACCGTCGGCTCGAAAAAAGAATGACCCAGCGCGTGCCGCTGGCCACCGGTCAACACGGTCGCTCCCTTGCCAATGGCATCGGCGATATGCTCCTCGACCTTGCGCACTGCCTTGTCATCGATCAGCGGGCCGATGCGCACGCCGTCGGCGCTGCCATCGCCAACTTTCAGCGCCTTAACCGCGGCGACCAGCTTTTCAGCGAATGTATCGTACACCTTGGCCTGTACGTATAAACGGTTCGCGCAGACACAGGTCTGGCCGGCATTGCGGTATTTGGAGGCCAATGCGCCTTCGATCGCCGCATCCAGGTCGGCGTCGTCAAAAACGATAAACGGGGCGTTACCACCTAGTTCCATCGAAACTTTCTTGATGGTGGCAGCAGTCTGCGCCATCAGCACCCGACCGATTTCGGTGGAACCGGTGAAGGTCACTTTACGCACGAGCGGGTTAGTGCATAACTCAGATCCAATCTCACCGGCCGCGCCAGTCACCACCGACATCACCCCAGCCGGCAGCCCGGCCCGTTCGGCCAGCACCGCCAGCGCCAGCGCCGACAGCGGCGTCTGCGAAGCCGGCTTGACCACCATGGGACAGCCGGCGGCCAGGGCCGGCCCGACTTTGCGGGCGATCATCGCCGCCGGGAAATTCCAAGGCGTGATGGCGGCGCAAACCCCAATCGGTTCTTTAAGAACCACAATGCGCTGACCGCTGACCGGGGCCGGAATCGTGTCGCCGTACACGCGCTTGCCTTCCTCGCCGAACCATTCGATGAAAGAAGCGGCATAGGCGATCTCGCCGCGCGACTCGGCCAAGGGTTTGCCTTGTTCGGCGGTCATGATCCGCGCAAGATCCTCCTGATTGGCCATGATTAGCTCAAACCATTTGCGCAGCAGCGCCGCGCGTTCCTTGGCGGTTTTAGCCCGCCAATCCGGCCATGCGCGCTGGGCGGCCTCAATGGCGGCGCGGGTCTCCGCCGCGCCAAGCTTGGGCACGGTGGCAACGAGTTGGCCATTGGCGGGGTTGATGACTTCGATCTTGGCGGCGCCGTCGCGCCACTGGCCGTCGATAAAGCACTGCTGCCGTAGCAGCGATGAATCGCTAAGGTTGCGCATGTTCAGGTTCTCCACAGCATCAAGCCAACAGATCGCCTATTATGACCAACCTTACTCTGAAATCGGATGGATGATGAACCGTCGCCGCTTTATTGGCTCGCTGACCGCCGCCGCCTTGGCGACCGGTGGCGCTTATGGGTGGTGGCGCGCGTCACCGAAAACGCCCGCCTTGCCCGATGGCGAGATCATCGGCGCGGCGGCGGGCCTCGGCCACCGTCTGCGAGCCGCCGATCTGCCGAAGCCGACCGAGACGCTAAAGACGCCGGTGCTGATCTGCGGCGGTGGCATCGCCGGGCTATCCGCTGGCTGGAAATTGCTCAAAAGCGGTTTCAGCGATTTCCTTATCCTGGAGTTGGAACCGGACGTTGGCGGCAACGCACGCTGGGACCACAACGCGATCAGCGCTTATCCGTGGGGAGCGCATTACCTGCCCTTCCCCACCGAGGAATCCCGCGCCGTACGCGAATTGCTTGCTGATTTTGGCGTTTTGCGCGGCGATTCGCGCGCGACCGCGCCGAGCTACGATGAGCGTTACATCAACTTCGCGCCGCAAGAACGCCTGTACGCCCACGGCGTCTGGCACGAAGGTTTGTGGCCGCAAACCGGCGTCCGGCAACGCGATCTCGACCAATATCACCGCTTTCAGGACTTGATGGCGGATTTTCAGCGCCGGCGCGGCGCTGACGGCCGCAAAGCGTTCGCCATCCCCATCGACTTCAGCGCCCGCGACGCCGATTTGCTGGCGCTGGATCAGCTTTCCATGCGCGATTTCCTGTTGCGGCAAGGCTTGGATGCGGAACCGCTGCACTGGTACGTCAATTACGCCTGCCGCGATGACTACGGCTGCCGTTACGACCAAACCTCGGCGTGGATGGGGATTCATTATTTCGCCAGCCGCGATGCGCTAGCCCGCGACGCTGACCGCGACGACGTGCTGACCTGGCCGGAGGGCAATGGCTGGCTGGTCGAGCGGCTGCGAGAGCGGCTGGCCGCTCACCTCGTCACGGATACCCTGGTTTGGCGGATTTCAGAACTGGATCGCGCGGTGGTGGTTGACGCTTGGCAAGCCCGCGACAACCGCTCGATCCGGCGCTTGGCGCAAGCGGTGATTTGGGCCGCGCCGGTGTTTCAAGCGCCCAGGGTGTTTCGCGAACTGTCGCCGGAATTGGCGGCGGCCATCGGCGAATTTCAGTACGCTCCTTGGCTGGTCGCCAACCTCAGCTTACGCGCTTTCCCCGAAGAACGGCGCGGCGCGCCGCTATCTTGGGATAACGTGCTCTACGACAGCGACGCGCTGGGCTATGTCGTCGCCACGCACCAGCATCTGACGGCGCGGCGCGATCAGACCGTGTTCACCTGGTATCAGGCGCTGTCTGACGGCTCACCGGAACGGGAGCGCCAGCGCTTGCTGGAAACACCGTGGGCGATATGGGCGGAACGGATTTTGAGTGAGCTGTCGCGGCCCCATCCCAACATCCGCCAACTGACCACTCGGCTTGATCTGATGCGCTGGGGTCATGCGATGGTGCGACCCCGGCCGGGTTTCGTCTGGGGCGAAGCCCGGCAACGGTTGGCCTGGCCGCAAGATCGCTTGCAGTTCGCCCACGCCGACCTGAGTGGTTATTCCGTGTTCGAGGAAGCGAACTATCGCGGCATCGTGGCGGCTGAACGGCTGCTGGAACGCTTGAAAATCTCCTTTTCCTCTTCTGTCCAGATATAGGCTAAAGTTTGTTAATGTCGGCCAAGCACCGCTGCCAGCCCTTCCAAATTCTGCTTTCTTTCGCAAGGGAACCATGACATGAGCTATCCCGCGCTCGATCCCGACCAGACCCTCATCGTCCAGATGAGCGAAGATTCCACCCTGGAATTGCCGCTAAAGCACATCATGGCGCCGCCGGGCAAGCACATTACCCTGCGCGAGGATTATGATCCCGCCTTCACCGCCGGTTTCAAGGGCAAGAAAGAAGCGGAAAGGAAATTGGAAGAAAACAGCCAAAAACTGGCTGAGTATCAGGATATTTTTTACGCTCAAGACAACTACGCCCTGCTGGTCATCTTCCAAGCGATGGATGCCGCCGGCAAGGACGGCGCTGTCAAGCACGTCATGTCCGGCATCAACCCTCAAGGCTGCCAAGTGTTCAGTTTCAAGACCCCCTCCACCGAGGAACTGGATCACGATTATCTGTGGCGATCGATGAAGCGTTTGCCCGAACGGGGCCGGATCGGCATTTTCAATCGCTCCTATTACGAGGAAGTCCTGGTGGTGCGGGTTCATCCCGAATTTCTCAACACGCAGAAACTCCCGCCGTCGACCCGCGACAATATCTGGAAAAAACGCTACGACCAAATCAATGGCTTTGAAAAATATCTGGTCCAGAACGGCATCATCGTGCTGAAATTCTTCCTCAATGTTTCCAAGGAAGAACAACGCCAGCGGTTCCTGAAACGTATTGACGAGCCTGAGAAAAACTGGAAATTCTCGCCAGCCGACGTGAAGGAGCGGGCCTTTTGGGACGATTACCAAGCCGCCTACCAAGATTGTCTCAACCAGACCAGCACCGAATGGGCGCCGTGGTTCGTTATTCCCGCCGACGCCAAGTGGTTTACCCGACTGGCCGTTTCGGAAATTATCATTCACACCTTGCAAGGTTTGAACTTACGCTATCCCGAAGTGAGCGAACAACGGCGTCAGGAATTGCTAGAGATTCGAAAATTGTTAGCCGCGGAACATTAAGCACGCCAGTTTTCTAACGATCAAGCCCCCGCGGAGGCTTGAGAGCTTCCTATCCGACAAGGCCCAGACCTTGGCGGGATTTTGCAAACCGAAGACTTGACCCATCGCACGAGGAGTGAACACTATGAGTAAAGGCACTGATATTAAAAAAGAAACCAAGAAAAAACCGGCCAAGACCATGAAGGAGAAAAAGGCTGAAAAAAAGACCAAGAAAGACAATAAAGGCTCTTAGCAAGCGGTGCTGAATGGCCTTTGCCGCGGCTCTCTTGCTGATCCTCGCACCCAGTCGATAGAGACTAGTCCCGTCGCGCGGCCTCAAAACGCCACCCCTTGGTGAAATAGGCCCGCCCAGCGCCGACCCTGTATCGAGGGTAGTTGCCGAAAACCGATAGCTCGCCCAATCCCAAAACCTTATTGGATTGGGCGAGCGCCAACCTTCCTTGGAAAACCAAGTTCAATCGCTAGTACCCCTAGTGGAATTCCGCCTCTTGATACCCAAAGCAAGGCTGGTCGCGACGCGCGCATTCCGAAGTCTTCCCCTTGATCGCCATTCCCAACTTGCCAGGAAATTCCATGCTTAGACTAGACGCCAAGCTCGCCAAGATCCGCGCTGGTCAATACCAGAAGGGAGATTTCATCATCGCTGACGCCAAGGATGTCGACATGGCCAACCCCATTACCGGCATGGGGCCCATTCGCGCCGCTGACGGCAGCATCATTCGCTACCGCACCCGATCCGAATTTCTTGACGCCATCACCCAGATCATCCGTCAGGACCAAGTGGATATCATGCTGCTTTCGGCCTCCAACCTGGAAGTGTTGAAGGAAGCCGGCGTTTTCGATGGCAGCGCCGTGAAACCGGCCTTTCGCGCCAATGATACGACCGACATCTGGAGCGCCAGATTTTCTGCGTATGGCAAGCTGGGGGCATCAAGGCCGTTCCGCACCGCGTCGCTACGGCGCGTGGCGGAAGCTGGATTGACTGACCTCGCCCTGTACTCAATGACTTTTGTCAATGACATTGATGTTGACTTGCGCTCGTTGGAAGCCTTCAAAACCTTTCGCGACGAGGCGGCCGCCAACGGCATCCAGTATTTCCTGGAAGTGTTCAATCCGAATATCGATTGTGGCATCGCGCCGGAGCATATCGGCCAGTTCGTCAACGATAATGTAGCGCGCTGCCTGGCCGGCGTTCTCCAGCAAGATCGGCCGCAATTTCTGAAATACCCCTACAACGGGCCTGATGCGCTGACCGAATTGGCGTCTTACGATCCCAGCCTGGTGGTGGGCGTGCTGGGCGGTAGCGCCGGCACGACGCGAGATGCGTTCGAATTACTGTATCAGGCGGAAAAATACGGGGCGCGCATCGCCTTGTTTGGACGCAAGATCAACTTGGCCGAGAGCCAACTCGACCTGGTGCGGTTCATGCGCGCCGTGGCGGATGGCGAGATCATGCCGCTGGAGGCGGTGCGGGCGTATCATGCGGCGCTGGAGCAACAGGGAATTCCAGCGATTCGCCGCTTGGAAGACGATCGTGTTGTGACCGAGGCGACACTAAAGAAAGCCGCCTCTGCGTGACGTTTTCCGAAAACAGCAGTGCTGTTCGCCAGCAAACCGTGAGCGGCCTATCCCTTTAGGCAAGCAACTCAATGCGCTAAGTCGCTTCACTTGCAAAGACAGGAGACCGATCCGATGAAACGCTCATTCATCAACCGGAAAATCGACGAGGCTCTGGCGTTCGCCGACCGGTTCCAGGTGCGTCTGCCGGAATTTGCGTACTTCACCGCCACCGACTGGCGCGTCAAGGACCTTTCGCGCTGGCGGGAAGTGTTGGACCTGCAACTGGGATGGGATGTGACGGATTTTGGAATGAATGATTTCACTGTGCGGGGCTTGGTTCTGTTTACGCTGCGCAACGGGGCGCTCAAGGATCGCCGCTACCGCAAGCCCTACGCGGAGAAAATGTTGATTGTCGGCGTTAATCAGGAAACGCCAATGCACTTTCACTTCGCCAAGATGGAAGACATCATCAACCGCGGCGGCGGCGATTTTTGCATGCAGCTTTACCATTCCACCACCGAAGAAGAGTTGGACCTCGATCGGCCGGTCAGCGTGACCGTGGACGGCCAGGCGCGCGATCTCGCGCCTGGCGAAAAACTGGTGCTAAAGCCAGGGCAGGGCGTGTGCTACCCGCAGCGGCTCTACCACCGCTTTTGGGCCGAAGGCGAACCGGTGTTGGGATGGGAAGTCTCGATGGTTAACGACGATCATGCGGACAACCGTTTTCACAAGCCGCTGGCGCGGTTTGCCAGCATTGAAGAAGATGAGCCGCCAACATGGATACTTTGCAACGAATATAATACGATCCTCACCACCTGACGCGGCGCCGAGCCTTCATGCCGTCTGCGTTCAACGTCAGGGAGCGGCCTTTTTCAGCAGACAGCGATGTCCGGCGGTCACATCATTTCTGAAGACAGACCACCCGACGCCCGACTGATCATCCTGGTATTGGAAAATGGCTCGGCGTACAGTGTAACGCTATCCGTAAAGGAGAAAGCAAATGGCAGGTTGGTATGAATTGAGTAAAAGCAGTGACGGCCAGTTTCGGTTTGTGCTCAAAGGGGGCAATAGCGAAACACTTCTCAGCAGTGAACTTTATAAAGCACAAAGCTCTGCTGAAAATGGCATCGCCTCAGTCCAAAAGAACTGCGCCGACGCTACGCGTTATGAACAAAAGGAATCCAGCAATGGAAAATATTTCTTCAATCTAAAAGCCGCCAACCATCAGATTATCGGCACTAGCCCGCTGTACCCAACCGTTGCAGATCGTGACGCCGCCATTGAATCCACCAAAGCCCATGGCGTGTCTGACACGATCAAGAGCACGCTCTAGCCGTTTTTCAAGTCGCCGCCTAGCGGCGCGGCGGATTCAACTCGGACGCCGGGGCCGGCTATTAAATGTGTTTGAGTGCGTTGCCCCGGCTTCGCCCCAACCAGTGTTCGATCACCTCCACCAACTCCCGCGCTTGCACCGGTTTCATCACATAGTCGTTCATGCCGACCGCAAGGCATTTCTCCCGATCTCCTTCCATGGCGTTTGCCGTCATGGCGATGATGGGAATGTCCGGCCAGATCGCCTTTGAGTTTGGATCGCGAATTTTGCGGGTAGCTTCATAACCATCCATTTCTGGCATTTGACAATCCATCAATACCAGATCGTAAACATGCTTTTGCAAAGCGGCGAGAGCTTCCACTCCGTTATTTACCGCATCGATCTGATAGCTGGCATTCCTCAGGATGGCCAAAGCCACTTCCCGGTTGACCGGATTATCCTCGGCCAACAGGAGACGCGCTTGATGTTTGGCGGATTCCGCCAACAAACGCTGAGTGATGACCCGGATCGAAGCGGGTTCCTCCAGCTGTCGAATAGAGCTTGCCATCATTTCCAGACAAGCCCGCAATTGCGACTGGCGCAAGGGCTTGGTGAGACAAGCGGAAAAACCGATCTGCTCCATTTTGGCGGAATCGCCAACGCAATGCCCCATCGCCGCCATCACAATCAGCCGAACCTGAGCGATGGCCGCTTGCGCCTTGATGCGGCGGCATAATTCAACGCCATCCACTTCCGGCGCTTTCATGTTAAGCAGGACGACCTCAAAAGGATCACCGGCGCCAGCCGCTACTTGCAGCCTGATCAACGCTTCGGCCGCATTCGGCGCCTCTTCGCAGCGGCATTGCCAGTAACTCAACAGCGCCATCACCAGCAGGCGGTTAGTGAGATGGTCGTCAACCACCAGCACCTTCAAGCCGGGAAGCCTGGATTTTTTGCTCCCCTGTGCTGGAACTGGCGCAAGCGCTGGTTCAAAAACCGCGGTGAACCAGAACGTGGAGCCTTGGCCGACGACGCTATCGACGCCAATTTCGCCGCTCATCAGCTCACACAGCCGTTTCGCGATGGTCAATCCCAAGCCGGTTCCTCCAAACTTGCGGGTGGTGGAGCCATCAGCCTGCACGAAAGGCGAAAACAACACGGGCAGCCGATGGCTGGGAATGCCCACGCCGGTGTCGCTTATCTCAAACTTCAAGGTAAAGCCGCCGTTTTCCATCGTTGCCGTACTCACCCGAATCGACACCTCGCCTTGAGCGGTAAATTTCACCGCGTTCCCGATCAAATTGACCAGAATCTGCCGCAAACGACCAGGATCGCCGCACAGCCACTCAGGCACTTTCGCATCAATCAGACACGTCAGCTCCAAACCCTTTTCCTGCGCTTTGACCGCCAGCATCTCCACGGCGTCTTCCACAGTCGCGCGCGGCTCAAAATCCACCCTTTCCAATTCCAGTTTCCCCGCCTCAATTTTGGAGAAATCCAGAATCTCGTTGATGATGGCCAGCAATGCTTCGGCGCTGGAACGGACGATTTCAGCGTAGCGGCGTTGGTCGGAATCCAATTTGGAATTCAACAATAGATCGGTCATGCCAATCACACCGTTCATCGGCGTGCGGATTTCATGGCTCATGTTGGCCAAAAATTCGCTCTTGGCGCGATTGGCGGCTTCGGCACCCTCCCTGGCCTGATTTAGCGCCGCTTCCGTCTGTTTTTGCTCGGTGATATCCGTGATGAATCCGTGCCACAACACACTACCGTCCAACTCGCGCTGGGGAACGGAATTACCTTGGCGCCACGCCACCACGCCATCGGGAAACATGACGCGAAATTCGCATTTCCAGGGTTGGAGCGCCCGCGCCGACTCGCTCAGAGTGTCACATACATGCTGTAAATCATCAGAATGTACTAACCTAAAGATCGGGCTGGCATCATCCCGAATCGCCTCCGGTTTCAGCCGAAAAATCCAACGAACCGCCTCGCTGGCATAAGGCACGCAGAATTCGCCATCTTCGAACCGCTTGAATTGATATACCACGCCGGGAATCTGGGACGCGATCTTGCTCAAGCGCTGTTCCCGTTCCCGTAGAACCACCCAAGCCTCTCGACTGCGACGCTGCCCGACGAATAGGAATAACAGCAGGATCGAGAGCAAGGAAACCAACCCGATTGCGACCAGCCGATTGCTCGCGACCAATCCCAACCAACGCGCCGCCACGACATCGACCCCCAATAGCGTGATGGGGCGGCCCGCCTCATCTGGCAACGGCACCAGTCCGCTAAACCAGGTTCCCCAACGGTCGGTTTCTGGCCCCGCAACCGTCGCTTTACCGGTCTTGAATACCTCATAGATGGCTGAGGGCGCTTCATCAAACACTTGTCCAGGCGGCGATTCATCGGGAGAGTGTGGCGGTTCCGAATCGACCAGAATAATGATGTGGTCGTTTGTTTGGCGCATCAGGTAGTAGAAACGAACGCCTTCGGTGGCCGCCCGCAACCGCATGAGTTGCTCCTTCAGCCGCAAGTAGCTCGCACTGGCCAAATCCGAATCGGCGCCCGCCAAGTCTTTCACCAGATCCCCATTGACCGCGGCGGCACCCGTTCTAGCAAGATTCAACACCTGGCTGCTTTGCTCGCGGTGCGTGGCAACGCCGGCCCAATCGCTCACCACCCAACCGAGCACTAAAATGCCGCCAAGCAGCGGTAACAATAGATTTTCGAGGGGCCATCCGTCCCAGTCGTCGGCCGCCCGCCGGAGCCCGATCAGGGTCAATCGCCAGAATGCCACCGCCACCACGCCAGCGAGCAGTCCGCGCCAGAGCTGGATCGGGGTCGCGGTGGCGGACAAGAAGGTTTCTTGGTTCAGAACAGTCGCCGGAAAAAACGGTCCGCTGGGAACGACCGCGCCAGCGGCGATGGCATAGAGCGCCATCGCGCCAGCGGCGACACTGAACGCGGTCCGGCCAAACCCCGGATAATTGCGATAGCGCCATAAAACCCAAGCGGCCCACAACCCACCGGGCAATCCCATGGCGTAGCGGATTCCAACATCCCATCCGACGGGTCCCGCCAGTCCGCCCAGCGCGGCCAGAATCACGAATAAGGCGGGGACCCAACGACCGGGCATCCGACCGTCCAAAACCGCGATGGCGCGCCGGCCAAATTCCAGCAAGCAGAAAAACGAAGCCCCCATTAACACCAATCGGATCGCCGTAAAACGCGGATCATCGCCCAAGGCCAACGCCAGCAAATCCAGCCATTCCTTGGCGCCATGCAGCAACCCAAACCACATCAACCAGCGCCAAGGCATCGCGCCGCCAACACGATGACCCAAACCATACAACATTATAAATAAAAGAAAAAAGCTTAATCCGTAGAGAAAAAAGATGTAATCCATCTGGCCAATGAGGAAGCTGGTCATCATCTCCTCAATGGCTCCATCATCAGATTTGCTCTCATGCTAGCCGCTCCATCCGCTAAATTTCACTATAGGGTTTGGCTATTTCTTCGCGGGGCCGATTGAAACCAACACCAAGTAACCGGGTTTCCCCTTTCCGTGACAAAAGAAATTTTAGTTGACGATAATACGTCAAGGCGCCATTCACAAAATAGGCCGCGCGGCCGATCCAGCACCAAAAAGAGGTCACCATCCATTAAAAAATATAAAAAAATCATATAATTATAATCTATTATCACCAATCTATCCAGCAACTTCGGCCGGCTTGTTTCACACTTGCATGGCGACTTTTTGCGGCTGTCTGTATGCTTAGCCCTGACTGGGCTGGAACGCGCCCGGCGTGAGCGCGGCCCAGCGCCTTTTTGATAACCGGCCACGACCACCCCTATCGGGATTGGCCCCATCGCCCACTAACGATAATTTTCGATAACCGAGGAGACGTGCGATGCGAGAGATTTATCATGCGCTGGTGTTGAACATGCACCAACCCCCCCGCAACCTCGAAAATCTGCTCGATACCAACGAATGGGAAGTCAAGGAAATTCTGTTTGCCTATGATCGCATGCCGCGTATGTTATGGGATTATCAAGACATCGCGCGGGTGCATTTATCCTTATCTGGAACCTTGCTGGAAAGCCTGTCCAATCCCGATTTTCAAAGCCGGGTCTACGGCATGGTGGATTGCGGTAAGTTGCTCTGGCACCTGCAAAACTCGCAACTGTTCGAAGTTCTTGGCACCGGCTATTACCACCCGGTGCTGGCTTTGATTCCCGAAGCCGACTGGGACGAGCACATCGCCCGCTGGCAAGCCATTGCCCGCCATTTGCTCTGGCGGAGCCAATTTAATGGGTTCTGGCCGCCGGAAATGGGTTTCGACATGCGCTTGATCCCACATTTGAAAAAGGCCGGTTATCGCTACGTCATGGTCGATTGCGAGTACGTCGATCCGGTGGATTCAATGAACTGGCAAGCGCTGCGTTACCGACCGCACATCGCCGAATACGGCGGCGAGCACATCGTCATCATCCCGCGCGACCGCGAACTGTCCGACGCCCAACTCTCAGGCATGGATTATGGTTGGTTCCATCACGAACTGCACGAGCGCACCAAATGGTGCGATTTTCCACCGCTCGTGGCGACCGCCACCGACGGCGACAATGGCGGCTGGTTTCGCAATGTCTCGGACAAGGCCAATTTTTGGAATTACTTCTACCACGAAGCGATGGAGGAGATTAGGGCGGGTCATTCGTCGATGCGCCCCACCTTCATTAGCGACTATCTGGACCGCTTCGGCGCGCACGGGCGGGTCACGGTACGGCGCGGTGCCTGGAACACCGACGCCCATCACGGCTGGGATTTCCATCAGTGGCAGGGTTCCTGGATTCAGCGCGACACCATGGTGCGCGTGCATGACCTCAGCCGGGATTTTCATGCCGTCACGGAGGCGGCGGCGCAAGCCCAAGACGCCAATCCCGAGCTGGCGCGGGTCATTAACGAAGCGCACTGGCACCTGCTGCGGGCTGAAACCAGTTGTAACTTCTACTGGGGAGAAGCCTGGGTGCATAAATCCCACACCGATCTTGACGATGTGGCTTGGCATTTAGGGGAGGCCAGAGCCATCCTCGGCGACCGCTTCCATGCCGTGCCGACGCCGGAACCCTCAGCGGAGGAAATCACCCAACCGCTAGCTGAGAACGCGACGCTGGAGACCCAACCGGATTCCGCGCCCGTTCAGCCCAGTGCGCTTCAATCCTGAACGGAGATTCCGCCGATGCCGCTGCTCACCCTACAAACATCCGCCCGCCTGTCCGACCAACAACGCCACGACCTGCTCGCTCCGCTCTCGAAACTCGTCTCTGAGTGCATCGGCAAGCCGGAGCGTTATGTGATGGTGATTGTGAGCGAGCAAGCGATGATGATGGCCGGGGATGGAAGCCCCGCCGCTTTCGCCGACATCCGCGGCATCGGCGGGTTAAATAACGCGATCAACCGCAAGCTGTCCGAGCGTGTCTGCGCCTTGCTCCAGCAGCAGCTCGGCATCTCGCCGGATCGGGTTTATCTCGGCTTTACCAACGTGAGCGCCGAAAACTGGGGTTGGGATAGCAGCACCTTCGGCTAGTTTTCCTTACCGTCGCCTTCAGCCTCCTCCAAGCATGGCTTTAGCCCATCGATCCCCTCCGCATCGTCTACACTTTGAGCGCCGACGGGGGTTAGGGCAGACCCGCCATTCATAAAACCACAGGGAATCGGGCGTCCAGCCCGTTTTCTGGCTTACCGTGGCCTGGGGATTGCGCTTTAAAGACGTAGCCATCCGGCCCTCCCCGCCCACCTTCAGGGATTTTCCATGACCGCTCAAAACCTCATGAACCCGAATCCGGTGACGCTGCGGCTTACCGATACGGTGGCCGCCGCCGGCGAACACATCATCAAAGAGCATTTGCGCCATATTCCGGTCGTCGATGACCAAGGCCGTTATGTCGGGACGTTTAGTATCTATTCGTTGCTGCAGCTGGCCTTGCCTAAAGCGGTGACCATGAAGGAAGGCTTATCGAATGCCGGCTTCGTCAACGAACAAAACGCCGAACTTGCTCAACGCTTGCGCGAGCGTGGCAACGAGCCGGTTTCACAGTGGTTGAGCAAAGACCCCGTGATTCATCCTAATTCCTCGGCGATGGATGCGGTGCTGCTGCTGCTAAAGGGTCATGTCAGCGTGCCGGTGGTGGACAAAGCAAACCAGCGTTTGGTGGGAATGATTTCTTCCTGGAACGTGATCGAAAAACTAATAACGGAGAATAACTAACATGCACGAATCAGGAGCAGCCGCTTCCGCGGGCTACATGTGGCTGGCCGCCATCGTATTCTTGATCACCTACGGGGTGGTCATGAGTGAGAAAATCAACCGCGCCATCGTCGCGCTGGTGGCGGCCGGCCTGATGATCATTTTGGGCGTGATCAATCAGGAACAGGCTATTCGCGGCATCGACTTCAACACCATCGGCCTGCTGATCGGCATGATGCTGATTGTCGCCATCACCCGTCAGTCCGGCATTTTTCAATTCTTGGCGATCTGGTCGGCCAAGAAAGTCAATGCCCATCCCTGGGGCATTCTGGTGATGATTTCGCTCGTGACCGCCGTGACTTCGGCCTTTTTAGATAACGTGACCACAGTGCTGCTGGTGGTGCCGGTGACGCTGCTGATCACCGAGGAACTCAAGGTCAAGCCGTATCCCTACCTATTCTCGATGATTTTTTCCTCCAACATCGGCGGCACGGCGACCTTGATCGGCGATCCGCCCAACATCATGATCGGCTCGGCCACCGGCCTGACCTTCAACGATTTCGCCTATAACCTGACCCCAGTCATTCTCGTGGTAATGGCCGTGACCCTGATCCCGATTTACTTCATCTGGGGCCGGCATTTGAGAGCCGCCCCCGAAGACCGGCAGCGAGTGATGCAGTTCAACGAGTTTGAGGCCATCAAGGATTGGCGGCTGTTGAAGCAATGCCTGAGCGTCATCGGCATCGTGGTGTTCGGTTTCGTGTTCGCGCGTTTTCTGCATCTGGAAGCGGCCACCATCGCTATTTTCGGCGCGGCCATCTTGTTGCTGCTGGCCAACTTTGGCCATGATCCCGAACATCAGAGCAAGCATGTGCTGGAAAGCTTCAACGAAGTGGAATGGATCACTATCTTCTTCTTCGTTGGCTTGTTTATCGTGGTGCATGCCGTGGATAGCACCGGCCTGCTCAAATTGTTGGCCGATAAGATGTTGGCCTTGACCGGCGGCGATTTGAAGGCTACCGCGATGGTCATCTTGTGGTCGTCGGCGGTGCTATCAGCCATCATTGACAACATTCCCTTCGTCGCCACCATGATCCCGCTGATCAAGGCGATGGCCCCGTCCTTCGGTGGGCCGGAAGGCGTGATGCCGCTGTGGTGGGCCTTGTCGCTGGGTGCGTGTCTGGGCGGCAATGGCACCCTGATCGGGGCCAGCGCCAATCTGGTGGTGGCCGGCTTCGCCGAGCGGGCCGGCCAGCCGATCCGCTTTATGCGCTATACCCTGGTCGCTTTCCCGATTATGCTGATGTCCATTTTTATCTGCATGTATTACCTGGAATGGTGGTATTTGCAATAAGTCGTGGCCTTGCATCCGCCGGTTGGCATTTGGCGGACGCAAGGCAATTTCCGACAGCGCTTGCGATATGAATGCTACTTCCGATTCCGCGCCGCATGATTCCCGTCTCTTGCCGATTGCCCTGGCCGCGCTTGGCGTGGTATTCGGCGACATCGGCACCAGCCCGCTGTACGCCATGCGCGAATGCTTCAGCAGTCACTACGGACTGGCTCCCACCCATGACAACGTGCTGGGTATTTTGTCGCTAATTTTTTGGGCGCTGATCGTCGTCATTTCAATTAAATACCTGACCTTCGTGATGCGCGCCGATAATCGCGGCGAAGGCGGTATTCTGGCGTTGCTGGCCCTGACCACCCAAAACTTCAAAGGCAGTGCGAAACAGCGCGCCTGGCTGATCGGTCTGGGGATTTTTGGGGCCGCGCTGTTCTATGGCGATGGCGTGATTACTCCGGCGATTTCGGTATTAAGCGCGGTCGAGGGACTACACATTGCCACGCCGGTACTGGATCGTTACGTGGTTCCCATCACCTTAATCATTTTGGTGGGACTGTTTTTTATCCAATCGCGTGGCACGGCACGAGTGGGCGCTTACTTCGGGCCGGTCATGGTGCTATGGTTTTCGACGCTGGCGTTGCTGGGCCTGGTGAATCTGGTGCAAGCGCCGGAGGTCCTGGCGGCGTTCGATCCCGAATATGCGTTTCAATTTTTCGCTATCAATCGCTGGACTGGTTTTCTGGTGATGGGGTCGGTGTTTCTGGCGGTGACCGGCGGCGAGGCGCTGTATGCCGACATGGGGCATTTCGGCAAGCGGCCAATCCGCCTCGCCTGGTTTAGCTTTGTACTACCGGCCATTGTGCTCAACTATCTGGGTCAGGGCGCGCTGCTGCTGCGCGATCCGGCGGCGATCAGCCATCCATTTTATCTGCTCGCTCCGTCCTGGCTGCTCTACCCGCTGGTGATCCTGGCGACCATGGCCACGGTGATCGCCTCGCAAGCGGTGATTTCCGGCGTATTCTCCGTCACCCGCCAAGCCGCGCAACTGAGCTACTGTCCGCGTATCGCCATCCGCCACACCTCGGATCAGGCCATCGGCCAGATCTACGTACCCGCCGCCAACTGGGCCTTGCTGATCGCGGTCATTGGGCTGGTGCTCGGCTTTCACACCTCATCCAACCTGGCCGCCGCCTACGGTATCGCGGTGACCATCGCCATGGTGATCGACACGCTGCTGGTGCTGACGCTGGCTCGGATCGCTTGGGGCTGGAGCTGGCTTCATATCGGCTTGGCGGTCGCGGCGTTCCTGATGCTTGAAGTCGCGTTTCTAAGCGCCAACGCGCTCAAAATCCCGAATGGCGGCTGGATTACGCTGCTGATCGCGGGGGTGATCTTCACCCTGATGATCACCTGGAAAGACGGCCGCAAATTGCTGAATCAACGGTTGCGAGAAAACGCCATGCCGTTGGAGTTATTTCTGCAAAGTCTAAACCAAGGCTCCACCCTGCGAGTACCGGGCACGGCGGTGTTTCTCACCAGCACCCCCGATGGCGTGCCGAACGCGCTCCTGCACAATATGAAGCACAATAAGGTCATCCACGAACGCCTGATGCTGTTGACCGTAAAATCGGAAGACATTCCGCGCCTGGTGGATGAGGATCGAGTGAGCGTGCATCCTCTGGGACAGAATGCCTGGCGGATCGTGGTCCGTTACGGCTTCACCGAAAATCCCGATTTACCGCACGCGCTGGCGCTGTGCGAGCGCTACGGGCTGCACTTCGACATGATGGACACCACCTTCTTCCTGGGCCGGGCGACGCTGATTCCCACCACGCGGGCCGGAATGGCGCTGTGGCGTGAAAAGCTGTTCGCCAGCTTGTTTCGCAACGCCACCCGCCCAATGGATTTTTTCCGCATTCCCTATGGCCGGGTGGTGGAAATGGGTACGCAGGTGGAATTGTAAGCCAGCGTCTGTTTGCTCTGCTCTGACCTGCTTGAGCGCTAGAATCGCTTTAAGCGAGTCTAACTGATGGTGAGCTACAACGTTATTCCACCCCAGGTGGCATCGAAAAAGTCTTTCAGACCTTATCGGTTATCTAATCTCCCGACAACCAGAGCGAATGATGATGCGAACAACCATTAACCTTAAACGCCGCCACCTGTTAGCCAGCTCACTGCTGCTACTTCTTCCCAAAGCCTGGGCTGCCTCGGACGAGCCGGTGATCGATGTCTGGAAAAGCCCGGCTTGCGGCTGCTGCAAGGATTGGATCGCCTATTTGAAGAATAACGGCTTCATAGTCCGCGTCCATGATACGGGCAATGCCGCCGCCCGCCGTCGCCTCGGCATCGCCGAACAGTATGCGTCCTGTCACACCGCCACCGTGGATGGTTATGCCTTAGAGGGTCATGTTCCCGTTCGGGAAATCCGGCGGTTGCTGGCCGAGCGCCCCGACGCTATCGGGCTGGCTGTGCCGAAGATGCCGATTGGCTCTCCTGGCATGGACGGCCCGATCTACGGTGGAGACCACGAGCCTTACGATGTGCTGTTACTGGCAAAAGACGGCGCGTCTCGCGTGTTTCAGTCTTATCGCTGATCAATCCTCGACTCGCCGCGCGATCAACGCAAGAAACTGATCGGGATCGCGCATTGGGATTGATTAGCTGCCTTCTGCCTGGTCGGCTTAGTAGCTCAGTGCAGCATTTGATATTGGAGCAGGTAAGCGCCCGCCCCGGCGAAATAGCCAATCAGGGCCAGCCAACTAATCTTCTTCACATACCAAAAGAAGTGGATCTTTTCCAAACCCATGGCAGCGACACCCGCCGCCGAGCCGATAATCAGGATCGAGCCGCCGGTTCCCGCACAGTAGGCCAGAAATTCCCAGAGAAAGTGGTTGGTAGGGTACTGCTCAAGGCTATACATGCCCATCGAAGCGGCAACCAGGGGAACATTATCGACCACCGCGCTGACGAGACCGATGATCAGGACGATCACATCCTGTCGCCCCACCGTCTGGTCTAGCCATTGGGCCAGCGAAGTCAGGATATGGGTGTGCTCCAGCGTGGCCACGGCCAGCAGGATGCCGATAAAGAACACGATGGAACTCATGTCGATACGGCTCAAGGCATGGACCAGTGTGAGGTGCTGCTTGCTTTCCTCTTCCTTGTGACGATGGACCAGATCACCGACCAGCCAGAGGATGCCCAAGCCAAACAAGATGCCCATGAAGGGCGGCAGATGGGTGATCGTCTTAAACACGGGGACGGCGACCAGGATGCCGATACCGAGAAAGAACATCAGATTGCGTTCAAACTCTGTCGTGAGCGGGCCGTGGTCGCTCTCGCTGAGTTGCGGCGACTCGACAGGCTTGCCGCGCAGGAGATACGCCGTCACCGCCAAAGGCACGACCATGCTCAATACAGCGGGGATGAAGACTGATTTCATGATCGCCAGCGTCGTGATCTGACCACCAATCCAGAGCATGGTGGTGGTTACATCGCCGATGGGCGACCACGCGCCGCCGGAGTTGGCGGCAATGACGATGATTCCCGCGAAGAACAGGCGATCCTCATGCCTGGACAGCAGTTTTCGCATCAACGAAATCATGACAATGGTGGTGGTCAGGTTGTCCAGCACCGCGCTGAGAAAGAACGTTACAAAGCCCACCAGCCACATCAGTGAGGACAACTGGGTCGTGTGGATGCGTTTGGTGATGACCGCGAAACCATTGTGCGCATCCACCACTTCAACGATGGTCATGGCTCCCATCAGAAAGAAGACGATCTGGGCGGTGGCCATGACAGACTCCCCCAACTCCTCCCCTACTTTGTGAGCATCACCGCCAGCCAGGGCATAAATCGTCCACAGCAGTCCCGCGCCCACCAGCGCGGAGGCTGACTTGTTGATCTGGATGGGATGCTCCAGCGCGATGGCGGCGTAGGCGACGACAAAAACAATGACGAGCGAAGTCAGCATCTCAATGATCCTCGTGGAAGATGGGCGAATTGATCGCTATTGTGGTGGGCGTGGTCATTGGGCGCAGTCTGGGCGGTAATGGCGCTCTCATCGGGACCAGCGCCAATCTGGCGGCGGCTGGTTTCGCCGAACGGGCCGGCCCCGATTCGCTTCACCCGCTTTCTGCTGATCGCGTTTCCGCTCATGCTGATGTCCATCGTCACCAGCATAGTCTATCTGTACTGGCGTTATTTGTGACAGGCGCCCGACAAGAGTGCCTCAGGCTCGACAGCGCCGTCAGTTAAGGTCGGGATCTCGGAAATAACGAGCACCCCAATCCGCTTGGGTCGAGACTCCATTGGCCGTCAATTGATAGACGGTGATGGTGGGATCGCTGGAGACATCCGCCGGCGAGCCGGAAGCTGCAAATTGGCTCAGTTGTTGGGGATTGCGAAAGACCATGATTTGCCAGTAGGGCTTCACCGTAGCCCCTGGTCCAATATCGGTTCGAGCCAGTTGCATGTAAGTGATTTTGCCGCTGCGCTCCATCACCATGCCGCGCCCGTGTTTCTGAACTAAAACCGCATTCAAGCCATTGATTTCGAATACCCCGTAGCCGGCTGCTTGTTCAATTTCAGCTTTCGTTGGCGGCTTTAGCTTGTAAAGCTGTTCCAGGGTGCGATTGCGTACCTTGAGAATGGCTTGTCGCTGTTCTTGCTTGGCTTTTTCGCTCAGCCGCCCGGTGGATTGCGGCGCGGCGATCACCTTGGTTTTTGATTTGGATGTTGGCGGTTCGCTGGCGCAACCGCTCACCAACACGGCGGCTGACAAACTGCCAGCCATCAAAATGCACCGGATCAAGAGATAGCTAAGCATGATATCGTTCAATTTGCGGATGGAAGAGCCGGCTCTAAAACAACGCAGCGCCGCCGGAGCGCCCGTCAGGCTCTACTCGCTTCTGGCAGCCATTGGCGCTTTGATTTATAAGCACAAATTTCTCTTCTGGGAGAAGTGATGCCTGCCCCTAAAGCAGAACAAGTTTAGTAATATAGTATGCGCTTACCGCCTTGGATAGCCTAACTGATCGATTTGGATTGAGTGGGTAATACTACTCTCCGCGAGGAGAAGTCATGCAAAATAATCCCTTATCGCGCTTGCTCAGCGCGGCTTGCCTATTGCTGGCGGCTCTGTCCGTCACCGCGCCGGCCATGGCGGCCGACTATAAATCGGAATATCGGCTGTCGACCGTATTAGGCAAAGCCTTTCCGTGAGGCTGGGCGACAAACGTTGGGCGGAACTGGTTGCCGAGCGACTGACAACTCTTTGTTGAAGGAAATCGCCAATAACGGCGTCGCCATCATCCATTTGCAACCGGTGGAGAAACAGGGGTTCCGCGATGCGACCCGCGAGGTTTACAATTGCTGGAGCGAGCGTATCGGCCATGAACTGGTCAAAAAAGCGGAGATGGCAATCAACCGCCGCTAAACTCACACCCATAATTCGTCCTACACTGATGTTGGAGAAAGCCTCCAAGCCACCCCAGCCAGCCACACTTGCAACATTCGGCTGGTCAAGCTGCTTAACCGTAATGAGGAGATTAAGAAATGATTTCGTGCCGTAAACTGACCTCGTCAATCGCGGTTTCCGTGTTGCTGACAGCCACCGTTGGGTGCGCTCATTATTCCACGGAAACCCCGCCGCCCGGTGCTCTAAAAGATGGGCAAGTCAGCTATGTCGATGATGGCAGCTGCCCTCCCGGTCAGATCAAGCGCGTGACTGGCGCCGATGCGCAAATGGGAACTCGCCGGCATGCGGAATGTGTTCGGCGCTAACCGGAAATTCACTCTATTCCATCGCTTTTAGTGAAGCGAATTGCCACCGACCCGCCGACGGATGTTGGCGTCTGACACGGCGGGTCGAAGCTGCTCGACGAACGACCCAGAACCTCTCCCTCCTCCCCGACTCAGTATCGAACAACGGCTAACGGCCATTACCATGGCGCTGATCGCACTGATCACGCTGGCTAATGTGATTGTCCGTTATCTAACGGCCTATTCCTTTGCATTCACCGAAGATGTTTCGGTGTCCACGGTCTGGCTGAGCCGCCGCTACGGCTTTGGCCGGCAACAAGCCGCCCTTGCTGCCACTGGCGAAGAAGGCGGCTTGGCCTCCCGCCCTTCAATTTAGATCAGTTTCCGTGAAGCGATTTGGGGCTTGCTGGCCCGGTGGTGATTCTCGGCGGCATGCACAGCGGCCTGTTCACGCCGTCCGAAGCGGCGGTGGCCGCGATCGTCTACGGACTCGTGGGCCGATCTTGTCGCTGTTGGGCGCCTTGTTGCTGGTGATGGCATTTCCCGAACTGTCGCTTTGGCTGCCGCGCCAGCTTGGTTATGGTTGATCCGTCTTACTGTCGGCTTCTCCGCCCGCTGTGTCCTCTGGCAACTCGGCCAAGGAACGTAACCGAAGATGCAAGGCGGCTTTCGACAACAAATGCGCGCTCACCGGCGCGGTGATGAACAAAAACAGCGTCACCAGCACCTCGTGCAAGCTGAGGCCCTCGCCCCGCGTGCTGAAAAACAAAGCGGAAGCCAGCAGCAGACTACCGACGCCCAAGGTGGTGGCCTTGGTGGGAGCATGTAGCCTCGAATAGAAATCTTGCAACCGCCATAAGCCGAAAGAGCCGATGAAGGTAAAGAGGGCGCCAGCCAGAATCAGGAAGGAAAGGAGGTAATCGATCATGGTTGCTATTCGATAATATCGCCACGCAACAAATACTTGCATAGGGCAATGGTGCTAACGAAACCCATCAGGGCGATCAGTAACGCCGCCTCGAAGTACAAGGTGCTGGATCGATGGATGCCCAGTAATACCAGCAGCGCGACCGCATCGACATAAAGGGTATCCAGCGCCAAGATCCGATCCGGCAGGCTAGGGCCGACCAAGAGCCGCCAGAAACTCAAGGCAAACGCCGCGCCCACCAAGCTGAAAGCAAGGTCAATCACAACGCTTAACATCCCTCGAAAATCTCCCGCAACGGAGCCTCATAACGGCGCTTGATGGTCGCAATCAATGCAGCCGGATCGGCGGTATCGAGCGCGTGCACCAGCAAATGCGTTCGTTGTGGCGTTAATTGGGACGAAACCGTCCCTGGGGTCAGACAGAGGGTATTGGCCAGCAGGCTGATCGCCAGATCGGATTTCAATGCCAGCGGCACCCGCACAAACACTGGCTGTAACCGGCTGGGATTGCCCATAATCAGCCGGGCCACCACCAGATTTGCTATCACAATGTCGTACAGCACCACGCCGATAAAGCGCAACAAAGCCAAGGGTTTATCAATGCGCGCCGTTTCCGGCCAAAAGCGCAAGGTAAACAGCGGAATTAGCCACCCCAGCAGCATACCCAACACGATTTGGCCCGGCGCGAGACTGTTGACCAATAACAGCCAGACGACGGCCAGCACCGGGGTTAATAACGGATGCGGCAACCAACCAGGCCTCATCATGGCGTCGCTCCTGAATGCATAACCGCATTGATATAGAGTTGCGGTTGCAACACTTGCGCCGCTATCGCGCGGGTTTGCTCGACGATTGACCCTCCGGCAACGGTCAGACCGAGTATCAACAACAGCAGACCGATGATGGGGGCCATTTCCAAGAGCAAGGCTGGCAAGGGCTTGGACGCCTTTGCCGGCGGCGACAAGGCCCGGAAGAATAGCAGGCTCCCGGTTCGCGCCAGCGCGATCAGTCCCAACAAGCCCGCAATCAACACCGCCGTCATGATCCACGATAACAACGGGTGATCGAGGGCCGCGCGCAGCAGCAGGAATTTCCCTAGAAATCCCGATAGCGGTGGCAGACCCGCCACCGCCACCGCGATGATGAAGAACAGCCCGCCGAGCACCCCAGCATCGGCGATGGCCGCTGCCGGATCAAGCCGGTCGTCTGATTCGCCGCGTCGTCGGGCGATGGCATCGGCCAGCAGAAACAAGGCCGCCGTGGCAAACGTCGTGTGCGGCAGATAATACAAACCGGCGGCGACGCCCGCCACGCGGTTGAGACCGAAAGCCAGCAGCAGCGAGCCTACCGAAGCCACCACCAGATAAGCCGTCTGCTGGCGTAGGCCACCACTCGCCAACGCCCCCAACAGGCCAACAATCAAGGTCGCCAACGCGAGCGGCAACAACCAAGGTTCGATCAGCCCGGCAACCGGGCCAGCGCTCGCGCCGAAAATCAAACCATAGACCCGTAGAATGCAGTAAGCCCCTACCTTGGTCATGATGGCAAACAACGCGGCCACGGTCGCTCCGGCGTGGGCATAGGTCGCGGGCAACCACAAATAGAACGGCAGCAACGCCGCCTTGAGCGCGAATACACCGAACAGCAATAACCCCGACGCGCGCGCCAGAGGGACATTTTCCGGTGATGCGACCGCGACTTTCTGCGCTAGATCGGCCATATTCAGCGCGCCGAAAATCCCATATAGCGTCCCGACCGCAAACAGGAACAAGGTGGAGCCAAGCAGATTGACCACCACAAAATGCAGTCCCGCCCGAACCCGCCACGGGCCGCCGCCGTGCAACAGCAAACCATAGGATGCCAGCAACAGGATTTCGAAGAATACAAATAGATTGAAGAGATCGCCGGTAAGGAAGGCGCCGTTCAGGCCGAATAGCTGGAGTTGAAACAAGACATGAAAATGTTGTCCCGTCCGATCATCACCTTGTACCGCATGCAGTAGCACAAAAAAAGCCAGCAACGCGGTGATGATCAATAGCCAAGCCGCCAAGCGATCCACGACTAACACGATACCAAATGGAGCAGGCCAATGGCCCAGCGCATACACCAAGATAGCGCCATCATGGGTCGCCGCCATGAGCGCCAGCACCACACCTATCTGGATCACGACCGCGATAAAACTTAAGGGGCGGCGCATGGATGGACAAGCGCCCCCCAGCAATAACAGCAGGATACCGGCCAACAGGGGCGTCAAGACTGGGGCTATCGCCAAATGGTTCATGGCGCTGGCCGGCCGTCGACATGATCGTTACCCAGCTCGGCGCGCGCCTTGAGCGCTAATACGATCACGAAAGCGGTCATGGCGAAACCGATGACGATGGCGGTCAACACCAAAGCCTGCGGCACTGGATCGGCGTAAGCCGCCGCGCGAGGATCGATGATTGCCGGCTGACCGACGGTCAGGCGACCCATGGCGAACAGAAACAGGTTCACCGCATAGGACAGGAACGTCAGTCCCAGCACAACCGGGAAAGTTCGCCCACGCAACGTCAAATAGACCCCGCAGGCGGTCAGCACGCCGATGATCAGCACAATGAGTAATTCCATCAGCGTTTATCCGTGGATTGAACCGAGCCCTTAGCCCATCCGCCATCCTTTGGGAGACGGTTTTGGTGAATCAACCCAAGGTGGATCAGAATCAGCAGCGTGGCCCCAACGACCACCAGATAAACGCCCAGATCGAAGGCCATGGCCGAGGCCAGTTCAAAATCGCCCACCAGCGGCCAATGCAGATGGCCGAAGGTCGACGTTAAAAATGGATAGCCCAAACCCAAACTGGCCAAGCCGGTGAACGCGGCGATGAGCAGACCGAGGCCGATGAGCAGGTGCATGTTCCAAGGCAAGCGCGCGTGCGTCCAGCCAACCCCATTGGCCAGATACTGGGTGATCAGCGCCACGGCGGTAATCAGGCCAGCAATGAAGCCACCGCCAGGCCGATTGTGGCCTCGCAGGAAAATGTATACCGACACCAATAAGGCCAGCGGTAACAAGAGTCGGGCCAACGTGGCCATGATGGCCGGGTGTAGCTCCCCATCCCAGAGCCGCCCGTCGGCGTCTCGCGTGGGGCTATCCAGATGCAGCCGTTCCAGCATGGCGTAAATGCCCAACGCGGCCAGCGCCAGCACACTGATCTCACCCAGGGTGTCGTAACCGCGAAAATCGACCAAGATGACATTGACCACATTAGCGCCGCCGCCACCCGGCACGCTATTGGCCAGAAAATAACCGGCAATGGTGTCATAGGGCCGGGTCAACACCGCCCACGCCAAAGCCGCCGCTCCACCACCCGCCACCACCGCCAGCAAACCGTGACCGATTCGCTGGACCGGAGCCGACTCCAGCGGGCTGTGCTGGGGCAAAAAATACAGCGCCAAGAGCAGCAACACCACGGTCACCACTTCCACCGACAGCTGAGTCAAAGCCAAATCGGGCGCGGAGAATTTTATGAAAATCAGGGTGGTGACCAATCCAACAACGCCGATCAGAACTAATGCCACCAGCCGTTGCCGATGCAGGATGACCGTGGCGATAGCCGTCGCCAACAGGATCATCGTTGCGAGCAGGCTCATGCCATCGACCGGCAACAAACCGCGCGGCCCGGTTAGTGGCATCGCGGCGCCGATAAAGCCCGCTACGCCCAAAACCAGAAAAGCCGAGATCGTTACGACCAATAATCGTTGCAACGAACCGGTATCGAACCAGCGCGTCAAGACACCCGCCAGCGCGAACAGACGTTGCAACAAACCTTCATACAGAACTTTGGCCTCGATCCGTTCCAGATAGCGCTCGTAAAACGCAAAGAGCGGCCGACGCCCGGAGTACAACCATCCCCCACCCACCAACGCCAGTAGACTCATCCATAGCGCTGGCGTAAAACCGTGCCAGATCGCCAGATTATACTCCGGCGGCGGCCCTTGCAGGACGCCTGTGACCGCCACATTCAGCAACGGTTCGACGGTCAACGCCGGAAAGATACCCACCACTAGACACAAGACCACGAGCACCTCCATGGGCGCCTTCATCCAGCGCGGCGGCTCGTGGGGAGTTTTGCCAAGACCAATCGGCTCGCCATTGAAGAACACATCGTGGATGAAACGCAGCGAATAAGCCACGGCGAACATCCCCGCCAAAGTCACCACCGCTGGCAACAACCAACCAAGGTGGAGATGGGTGGTCGCATCAACGGTTTCGGCAAAAAACATCTCCTTCGACAGAAACCCGTTCAACAACGGCACCCCCGCCATCGCCGCCGAGGCCACCATCGCCAGTACGCCGGTGTAGGGCATATAGCTCCATAAGCCGTTGATCTGACGCATGTCTCGGCTGCCGGTCTCGTGGTCGATAACCCCCGCCGCCATGAACAACGACGCCTTGAACGTGGCGTGATTGATGATATGAAATACCCCGGCCACGGCGGCCAGCGGCGTGCCGATGCCAAACAGCAGGGTAATCAAACCCAGATGGCTCACCGTCGAATAGGCCAACAGCCCTTTGATGTCATGCTGGAACAAGGCGAAGAACGCCCCTAACAACAGCGTCAGCAAACCAGTCCCGCCCACCAGCCAAGCCCATTCCGGCGTGCCGGACAGCGCTGGAAATAGCCGCGCCAGCAGAAAGACGCCTGCCTTGACCATGGTGGCCGAATGGAGATAGGCCGAGGCCGGGGTGGGCGCGGCCATGGCGCTGGGCAACCAGAAATGAAAGGGAACCTGCGCTGATTTTGTGAAGACGCCGAGTAGTATCAGCAGCAACATCGGCAAATAAAGCGGATGGGCGCGAATCGTATCGCCCGCCGCCAGAATGACGGCCAGTTCAAAACTGCCCGCGATATGGCCAAGTAGTAGAAAACCGCCCAGCAGCGCTAATCCGCCCGCGCCGGTGACCGTTAGCGCCATTCGCGCTCCCGTGCGCGCCTCCTCGCGTTCGTACCCATAACTGACCAGCAAAAAGGATGTCAGGCTGGTCAGTTCCCAGCAAATCAATAACTGAATGAGATTTCCGGCCAGGACAATGCCCAGCATGGAACCCATGAACAGTAGTAGATAGGCGTAAAAACGCCCCAACCGATCTTGTTGCGGCAGGTAGTAACTGGCATAGAGCACGATTAGGAAACCGATGCCGAGAATCAGCAGGACAAACAGTAGACTCAAGCCATCAAGGTAAAAAACCAGATCCAGTCCGACGGCAGACAGCCAATTCACGCGCTGAATCAGGGTATGGCCAGTAAAAGGAGTCTTGGCTAGCGGGAACAAGCACAGCAGGGACAATAAGGGCGTGATGCCCGCTAGCCAGACGGCTTGCGACCGGCCCAGGCGGGATATTGCCGCAACGACAACGGCGCTGATAAATGGCAAGCAGATAAGGAATAACAGATGCATGACGTTGAGATATTGGCTTGTCGCATGCTGCCTAGCAAACGACTCAGGTCAACGCGATTATCCAGCAATCAGCGCTGTTTCGGGAAGTTTAAAGCAGTTTTTTGGCTAGACGTCTGTTGTGGTTCTATTTGGTTTTATGACCGGGGTCCCTTCGTCCACTGCTATCGCGGCGCGCGGGGCGGGGCGGCCGGTTCTTGGCTTCATTGCTGAACTGGAAGCGGCCAGCCAGCACACAACCCTTCATGCCTGGATCGCAAGATCGTCCCTGAACGTGTTGGCAGGTTCCGTTGAGTTCGTGCGGACAACCCCAGCCACTCATTTGGTTTCTTCGCTCTCGATTAATACCTGAACACAAGCCATCAAGGATACTTTCAGAAATACTAAAAAATCGGTGGCGGAATGGAAGATTCCAAAAACTCCCCGTCACCGATCATTCAAAGCGTCCCACATGATTTCACAAAACGACAAAACCCTTTATCGATCCCTATTGCTTCTTGAAATAATCATCTTGGCCAGGGAACCCAGGGATAGTCATCCGCCCTTTTGAAGTTGGGCTCGGTTGATCGGGTTGATCCGGGCGATCCGGGCGATCCGGGCGATCCGGGCGATCCGGGCGATCCGGGCGATCCGGACGCTGTTTGTCCTCACCGTTGTCTTTAGCCTGACGCCGTTCGAGGCGCTGAGCTGCTTGATCGCCATATTTCTGGCGAGTCAGATCGGCATTCGGACCCGACTTGTCGCGGCAAATCTGCTTTGCATCATCGCACTTTTGAGCCAACGCCAAGGGCGCTTGGCCAACGAGCATCAACGCGCCCAGCACCATCATCGTTTTGGTCAATTTCATTAGCAATCTCCTGGCTCTTTAAGCCGCTTTGTCCAACTTAACAGCAACATAAGGTTGACCGATCAATCGGAGTTAGGGCCAACTTGATTATCATGTTGTGGAATTACTGATTAACATTAGCTGAATATCACCCAAAGACAAATTTCGAATGTTACGGGACAAATTTCGTTCAATCCTCACGATGACTTCGTCCCGCGCCCGCGCGAAATTGGGCTGCGCCCGCGCTATCCTTGCTTCGCTCGCGCTTCGCAAAAGCTGCTAGGAACGAGGCTAATGCAATCGCTTACTGGAAATCCCATGACTCTTTCATGGATTGTTATATTATCCCTTGATGATCTGGCCATCCCAGTAAACCCCAATGACAAGGCGCAGGATCAGTATCCCAAGCTAGCGCGGGCTGGCGCGGATAATACGGATGCAGTCCAAGCAGTCCGCCATTGATGCAAGCGCCCTCATACCCAACGCGAACAAAAACCCGGTTCTCCATGACCACTCGAAATCTGGATTCTCTCTTTAACCCCAACGCCATCACGCTCATTGGCGATGGCAGCGACTACGAAGTGCTTATCGCCCGCAATCTGATGCAAAGCGGTTTCAAGGGACCGATCATGCCCGTCGATCCCAAGCGCTGGGCGCTGGAAGGTGCTCTCGCCTACCATGACATTGCTAGCCTCCCGGTTGCTCCGGCGCTAGCGATCATTACCCGACCCTTGCCACAGGCGCCAGCATTGATCGCACAATTGGGTGAACGCGGCGCCCGCGCGGCGGTCCTTACCAACGATATGCCAGCCGGGAAGGAACGCGCGGCGCTTTGCCAAGCCATTTTGGACGCCGCCAAGCCTTATCTCTTACGGGTGCTGGGACCAGGCTCTCAAGGTTTCAACGTACCGCTAGCCAACCTGAACGCCAGCCTTAACCGCCAGTCGCTTCTGCCCGGTCAAATTGCTTTCGTGACCGAATCCGGAACTATCAGCCAGACGGCGCTCGATATCGGTAACCACTATAGCTTCGGCTTCAGCCATCTCATTCATTTGGGCGACAGCCTCGATATCGACTTGGCTGACATCTTGGATTATTTGGCCGGTGATTATCGAGTTCGGGCTATCCTGCTGTATTTGGAGCGCATTAGGGACGCTCGCAAATTCATGTCGGCGGCGCGCCGCGCGGCGCGCGTCAAACCAGTCGTGGTGCTGAAACCACGCCGCTTCCCAGAAGGCGATGATGACGCCGTTTATTCCGCCGCCTTCCGCCGCGCCGGCCTGCTGCGGGTGGACGACAGCGATGAGCTGATTCAAATGGTCGAAGTGCTAAAAGCCGCCCGCTTGGTGCACAACGACCGGCTGGCGATCCTCAGCAACAGTTCCAGCATGAGTTTGATGGCGACCGACATTCTTTATGATTTTGGCGGCCGGCTGGCGCAATTCTCCGAAGCGACCCAGCAGGGACTGGAAAGCTTAACGACCTCCAAAGACCGTCCAAATCCACTCGATATCGGCGACGAAGCCACCGATAAAACTTACAGCAAAGCGTTGGATTTGCTGCTGGCCGACCCCGGTATAGACGGTGTGTTGGTGATTAAAACCCCCACCGCCTTCAGCGATACCATGGCGGTCGCCGACGCTTTGTTCGAGCGTCTGGCTAAAAGCCAACGCTGTATCATCGCGAGTTTTCCCGGCCCGCGCGCCGGCGATGGGGCGCGGCGAAAGTTGGCCCGAAAAATCCCGACCTACGAAACGCCTGGCGATGCCGTGCAGGCCTTTATGCGGATCGTGCAGTACAAGCGCAACCAATCGACCTTGATGGAAACGCCGCCCTCGTTGCCGGAAGCCTTCACGCCCGATGTGGCGGCGGCAAAAATCGTGATTGCTAGGGCGCTCGCTAGTGGCCATCATTTGCTTAACGAGCACCAGGCCCTGCAACTCCTGACGGCCTACGACATCCCGGTGGCGGAAACGCTGACCGCGCGCTCGCCTGACGAAGCCGCCCAAATCGCCCGGCAGTTGGACCAGGCGGTCGTTTTGAAGATCATGTCGCCAGATGTGGCCAACAAATCGCAAATCGGCGGCATCGCCCGTTATTTGAACACCCCCGACGCCGTACGACAGGCCGCCACGGCCATGCTCACCCAATTGCGCAGCGTAGCGCCAGCGGCGCGGTTCGAAGGCTTCTTATTGCAGCCGATGGTCTCACGTGACAGCGCGTATGAACTCACCATCGGCGTTCGTCCCGGCAGCGGTTTCGGACCGGTGATTTATTTCGGACAAGGCGGCATCGAGGCCGACACCATTAATGATTTTGCCTACGGCCTGCCGCCGCTCAACATGCATTTGGCCCGTGAGGTCATGGCGCAAACCCGAATCTATCCTCGACTCCGTTATAGCTTGCTGCGCCGCGCCAACCTTAACGCCCTGGCGTTGACCTTGGTTAAGGTTTCACAAATGATCATCGATCTAGACGAATTGACCGAGTTACACATCAACCCGCTGTGGGTCACCGCGCAAGGCGTGGTGGCATTGGACGCCCGGATACTGCTCACGCCAACGGTCGGGATTCTAGCCGAGCGCTTGGCCATCCGTCCCTATCCCAAAGCCTTGGAAGAAACCATTACCTTAGCCAACGGTCGAGAGTTACAGCTTCGGCCGGTGCTGCCCGAAGACGAACCGTCGTTACACGCGCTGGTGTCGCGCGCTTCACGCGAAGACCTGCGGCGACGCTTTTTCCAACCCATTCGCGAACTCTCCCACGAGATGGCCGCCGGCCTGACGCAAATCGATTACAATCGCGAAATCGCACTGGTGGCGGTGGGACCCGGTTTACCGGGTAAAGCGGAGATTTATGGCATCATCAACCTGAGCGCCGACCCGAACAACGATAAGGCGGAATATTCGATCCTGATCGACCGCGGCCTGATCGGCATGGGCCTCGGCAACCGGTTGATGCGGCGCATCATCGACTACGCGCGGGCCCGCGGCATCGGCCAAATTTATGGTGAAGTACTACAGGAAAACAAACCGATGCTGCAGTTGAATCAGGCCTTGGGTTTTGCGATCCATTCCGATCCTGACGACCCCAGTTTGAAGCATGTTATCCTGAGACTCCACGATATCAGCTCTTCCGCAGGTTAAATCATGAGTGAGAAACGCCTTCTGGTCATCGATGACGAACCTGAAATTGGCGAATTTGTTCGTAAGGTGGCCATTGGTTTGGGATACGAGGTTCAAGTCACCACTGATGGGCACGCCTTTCAAGCGGCTTACCACCAACTCCATCCCACGACCATCGTGATGGATATGGTGATGCCGGAAATGGATGGCAACGAACTGGTTTTGTGGCTGATGGAGCAACACTACGACGCCAATCTGATCATCATTACCGGTTACAACCCAGACTATGCCAAGGATGCCCGCTTACTGGCGGAATTTAAAGGCTTACGCTCAGTGATCACGCTGATCAAGCCGATCCGCCTGGACAAATTGCGTGAAGTGTTAGGCGGCGGTTAATCGCCACCGTTTGAATCGAACCCCGAGGCAGCTTGCTTGTCGAATTGAGCAAGATTAAATCCAGTAATTGCCCTCTCGGATTGGTCAATGTCTGCTTGTGACGACATCCGAATTGCCATCATGGAAATATCGCCCCATTGAAATCAATGGCCTGGTAATTTATTACCCCTATCATACGGATAGTTATGACAGCTTTCCAACGGACGGTAGTTGTTCGGTTGGTAAATCGCCGGCGCAATGCCAAAACGCCTGTAGTCACCGAGCAACCGTATTAACGCCACAACCTGATCAGCCCACAGCGCCCCAGCCAAGGCGAATGTAGTCTACCTGCTCTAATTTTTAAATTAAATCAAATACATAGTATAAAATTAAATAACTTGATCAAGCTAATCGGCCTAGATTTAGACAGGTGGCAATGAGGATGGAACTTACATTTAGGATAATCGCTTTTGGGATTCAACCCCAATTTGACTCGCAAAGGATACGTAATCAGCTTCCGAAACTCTTTATGGGTGACCCGACGGGGGTCAGTACGATCATTGATCGGATTCTCACCAACCAACAGGTGATCCTCGCTAAAAACGTACCTCGGGAGAATGCCGAACATCTCCGGCAGATCCTCACTGAAATGGGTTTGAAATGTCGCATGGAGCCGATGCAATTGACTCTGGCTCCAATCGACGACGAAATTTCGCTTTATAAGTGCCCTGCCTGCGGCTACAAACAACCCATCAGTAGCCGGGGTATCTGCAAGCGCTGTGGCGTGGTCAGCCGTAACTACCAGGACTACTGCCAACTGAAAGAAGCCCAGGAGCTGGAGCGTCAACGCTCACGGACTGTGCAGCTTAAAAAAACCTGGAAGCTGTTACCGATCCTCACCAACATCGGCATTGCCGCCGGTATCGGCGTCGCCATCGGTCTGGCGTTTTGGTCTATCGAGATCGATCGGCCGCCCCAAACTACAACACAACCAGAATCCAGCGTCCGCTCCGCCATCAATGCTTCTCTGGAAAACGCGACCAAGTTAGAGCCCATCGCCCCCCAACCCGCTAAAACCAGCGCTAATCAAACATCCGCCTCTTCAAGCGCCAGCCTACCCAGCACACCACCGTTTGCCGACCCCAAACCACCGGTCATCCCACCCCCCCCTATTGCTACGCCCCAGCCGCAACCGGTCAGTCCACCCGTTTTTGGGAGCACCGATTCAGCTACCCCGTTCTCCGGAAGGGCCTCCACCCCATCGACGGCCTCTCAAAATAAGAAGGCCCTTCCCAACCCAACCCTTGAATCTATCTACAATCGTGACAACACCCTTTCCAGCAACAGCACCGACCACTCGGAGCAAACGGACGGTTCGACCTCGCCCGCGCCTGATAAATCCACCGCCGTCACAACGCCGCCCACCAATACCCCGCCTCCGGCCCGCGCCAGCAACCCGCGTCTGCTGATTGGTTTGGCGCGCTACCAAGCCGAAAAGGGCGATCTCGCCGCCGCTCAAGATACCTTCAAACAGCTTAACGGCCTATCCGATAGCTACGTTAGTAACCTTCCGGCCGAACAAGTAGACGCTTTTACTAGCACTCGCGTCGAAACCATGGCGGTACTGGCCAACCAGGAGTACAAACAGAAAGCGTTTTCCGTGGCGCAGGAACTCTGGTTGCAAGCGATCAATTTGACCAACAACATCAAGTTTTCGAACGAACGCGCGGTAGCGCTCGCCAGCCTTGCTCGCTCTTTGCATAGCAGTAATACCGCCACCGCTCGTACTTATTTCAAACGCGCTGAAGAAAACGCCCGCGTTATCGAAGATTCCGCACTCCGCGCCACGACCTTGAGCGTATTGGCGCGGGACTTGGCGGCTACCGGCCGTTCGGATCAATCTCGCGAGCTTTTCGCGCAAGCTAAAACGCTTGTCGCCGAGTTACCGAATCCAACCATCCGGCTGATCGCCCTAAGCGTGGTCGCCCAACACCTTGCCGAGGCGGGCGACACCACCACCGCCAACAGTCTGTTGGAGCAGATCGACACGATAAAAATTGAAGCACCGCCGTTGGCCGTGATCCAGCACCGCCTCCAAGCGCAAGGCGCTATCGCTCGCGATCTCGCGCGTAAAGGCGATCCATCGGCCAAAACGCAACTGATGGCGACGCTCCGTTCGGCTGAAACCGTCGCTCAGCCCGCCACTCGCGATGCCGTTCTGTTGTATCTGGCCCAAACGCTGGTCCATGCTGGCGATCCCAAATCCGCCGATCAAATCGTGGCCGAGCTGTTGAAAAAGCATGGTATATCGACCACTACGGCTAAAGCTCAGTTATAAAATTGCTGATTGGCTCATCAAATTTTAGATATTCTTAAGCGCAAAGCCATTAGCGGGCACCACAACTCTGTCATAAATATTTGACTGTCGATCTAACCTAAACTCGTTAACCTCATCAAACCGTTGTAGCTAAAAACCTCCGCTAGGGATCGAGCAGCAGTCGCCATCCGAGCGTCAACGCCGCCCCTAAATCCGCATCAGCCAATCGGTTTGAATGCATAGCCGCCTTTCTCCAGGGGCGCGCTTGGTCTGCAATTGATACCGTCCTGTTCTATTTGAAGGAGGTCTTCTCATGTCTCTCGTCCATTTTTTCGTGATTATTGCCTTGACGACCATGGCGGGCTTAGTTCAAGGCGCGGAGTCGACCCTCTCCAGCGAGGAACACGCTTTTCGGGTAGTGATCGTAACTAAAGGGTTGGAATATCCGTGGGGATTGGCTTTTCTCCCCGACGGCCGCCGTTTGGTGACCGAACGGCCGGGCCGTTTGCGTCTGGTCGCCAGCGATGGAACGCTCGACCCCCAACCGGTGGCGGGTCTACCAACGATTGCGGCCCAGGGTCAGGGCGGCTTGTTGGACGTGGCGCTGCATCCTCAATTTAGGGATAACCAGCTGGTTTATCTGTCCTATGCGGCGCGCGGGACGGGGGGTATCGGCACCGAGGTGGCGCGCGGGCGATTGGTGGATCACCGACTGGAGAATGTCGAAGTGCTGTACCGGCAAGCACCGAAATCGGGCACGGGGCGTCATTTTGGATCGCGGTTGGTGTTCGATCGGGAGGGTCGCCTTTACATCACGCAGGGTGATCGGGGTGAAATGGAGCGGGCGCAAAAATTGGATGATCTGGCCGGCAAAATCGTCCGGTTGAATGCGGACGGCAAAGTCCCCGCCGATAATCCCTTTGTCAACCGCGCCGGCGTCCGACCTGAGATTTATTCGCTGGGGAATCGCAACGTGCAGGGCGCCGCCTTGCACCCGGTCACCGGCGAACTTTGGACTCATGAACACGGCCCCCAGGGCGGAGATGAGGTGAATGTGATTCGCGCCGGCCGTAATTATGGCTGGCCAACCATCACGTATGGCGTCGAATATGGGATTGGAACCAAGATCGGCGAGGGCACCCACAAAGCGGGCATGGAACAACCACTGCACATCTGGGTTCCGTCAATCGCGCCGTCAGGACTGGCCTTTTACCAGGGCGACCGGTTCCCACGCTGGCGCAACGATTTATTCGTCGGTGCATTACGAAGCCAAATCCTGGTGCGATTGCGCTTCGACGGCGAAAAACTCATGCGGGAAGAACGGCTGCTGGAAGGCGTGTTGGGCCGCCTCCGCGACGTGCGCTCCGGCCCTGACGGCTATCTGTATCTGCTGACCGATTCACCCAATGGCGCGATCGCCCGCTTGGAACCGGTAGCAAAATAACGGCGCTTTTTAGGTCGGGCCAAAGCGCTTTCCAACCGCACATTCAATCATTTTCGTAAGTAACGCATCCAAACGACGCGGACCAACGCAATAGGCAAGGAAGCCCTCGGTGCTTCAGCGGCGCCATTCAAAAGCCGCTTCACCTAACCATGTCTATCGAGGAGGATTGTGATATGTCCCGCCCGCTTGCCCGCACTTGTCTGAATCTGGCTCTGACCCTGGCTATCGCCGCCGGCGCTCAGGCCGCCAACCACCGCGAAGCACCGCTCACCGCGCTCGATCACAAGGCCGACATCACCGATTTCTTCGCCTTCGTCAGCTATGACGATCCCAGCAAAGTCACGTTGATCCTCAACGTCGATCCACTGCTGGAACCCAGCAACGGCCCCAATTATTTCCCCTTCGATCCCGAAATCGTCTACGCCATCCGAGTTGATAATAACCACGATGCCGTCGAAGATTTACGTTTCGAATTTCGCTTCACCACCGAAATCCGCGCACCCGGCGTGTTTACCAGCCTCGTTGGCGCGGGTAACGGTATCCCGGCGCCCGCCAATTCCCCCGCGCCGATCGCACCCGGCACACCGCTGATCCCGCCGGCCATCACCGCGTTGGATGGGACCGGTTCCGAGGGCTTCAATCTACGCCAGCGCTACACCGTGAGCTTTGTAAAAGACAAACAACGCACTGAATTAGCCAACGGCCTGATCGCGGTGCCAACCAATGTTGGATCGCGCACCATGCCCGATTATCCCAGCTTGGCGCAACAAGGTATTTACCCAATCGACAAAGGCATCACCGTATTCGCCGGCACGGTGGACGATCCGTTCTGGATCGATCTCGGCGCGACCTTCGATTCAGTCAATCTCCGTCAATTGCCGAACGGCAGCGGCATTCCCGCCGTGCTGACCAAAGAGCAGGACGCGGACGATACTCGCAACTTTGCCGCCGACGATGTGGCGGGTTTCAACGTCAACGCCATCGCCATCGAAGTACCGGTCACGCTGCTGACGTATGACGGCAAGCCACACGCCGCCAACGATCCACTAGCCACCATCGGTACCTGGGGCACCACCTCGCGACCGCAGACTAAAGTGTACCGACGTCCGGGCGAGCCGCCGAACCTGTCCGAGCGGCTGACCCAGATCCAGCGCATGGGCAATCCGCTGTTCAACGAACTGCTGATCGGCACCGGCGATAAGGACAAGTTCAGCATGAGCCAACCCAAAAGCGATGCGCAGTTCGCGAATTACGCGCTCGACCCGTTGCTGGCGCGGGTGCTGAACGCGATCTACGCCGAAAAGCTGCCGATCCCGATCCCACCGCGCACGGATCTGTTGCCGCTGGTCACTTACATGGCGCCCATCGCCGCGCCCGATACCCCGGCTGGACCGGTCGCCGACTTGCTGCGGCTCAATACCGGCGTTCCGGCGACCCCGACCGCGCAACGCAAGCGGATGGGTTTGCTGGCCGGGGATGCGGCCGGCTTTCCAAACGGCCGGCGGGTGTCGGACGATGTGACCGATATCGCGCTGCGTGCCGTGGCCGGCGTGCTGGCGGGCGGCAACTTCGCCGGCTTCCCGCACAACAGCCTCGGCGATGGCGTCAACGCCAATGATATGCCTTATCCAGAAAACTTCCCCTATCTAGGTCTGGCGCATTCCGGCCGCGACAGCCGCCACGTCGACCCCGACGAGCCGGGTTGCGCGGCTGGCAATTGCCCGGTCGATTGAAGAACCACCATCGGATGCGACCGCTCATGAACGCGCTGATTACTGTTCGTTCCATCCAAGCGGGAGCCGGCGGAAGGGCCGGGCGCTGGCTGCTCGGCTTACTGCTGTGCATCGCCGGCCCGGCGCTGGCGGCAACCCCGTTTATCCCCGCCGACCCCGATCAGGTGCTAGAGAAGTTGCCGCTGGCGGCGATCAAACCCCAACTTCGGGAACTGCAAGGGCTGCAACGTCAGTTGGCGGCCCGGCCCGACGACCTGGAATTGGCCCTGCAAATTGCTCGCCGCCATCTCGCCATCGGCCGCGCCGAGGCGGATCCGCGCTATTACGGCTACGCTCAAGCCGCGCTCGCGCCCTGGTGGCACCGGAATCCGCCGCCGTCCGAGGCGTTGTTGCTGCGGGCGGTGCTGCGCCAGAACCGCCACGACTTCGACGGCGCGCTGGCCGATTTGCGGCATGTGCTGGCGATTCAGCCCCGTCACGCTACGGCTTGGCTCAATCAAGCGGTTATCCAACAAGTGCGCGGCGAACCGGTGGAAGCGTTACAAAGCTGCCTGGCGCTGCGGCGGCTGGCTAGCCCGCTGATCTTCAACACTTGCACCAGCGGCGCGCTGGGTGGAAACGGTCAGGCGGAGTTCGCTTACACCACTCTGCGGCGGGCGCTGGAAAGCACGCCCGATAGTGGGGTTGAGGAGCGGCTGTGGGCGCTGACCGTGCTGGCGGAAATCGCGACACAGCGCGGCGCGACGGCCGATGCCGAGCAGCATTTCCGCGCCGCGCTGACTCTCGGACGGCGCGATGTCTACCTGCTCGGCGCTTACACTGATTTCCTGCTCGATCAAAACCGACCAGCCGAAGTACGCGATCTGCTCAAGGACGAGCAGCGGGCCGACCATCTGCTGCTGCGGCTGGCGTTGGCGGAGCGGCGCATGGACGATCCGGCCTGGCAACGCCACGCTGAACTCCTGGAAGCGCGGTTCGCCGCCGCCCGCCAGCGCGGCGATAACACGCACATCGCCACCGAAGCGCGGCTGTTGCTGGAGTTGCGCCAACAGCCACAGCAAGCGTTGGAGTTAGCGCAACGCAATTGGGCGCGGGGCCAGCGCGAACCGCGAGATGCCCGGCTATTGCTGGAAGCGGCGTTGGCCGCCAAGCAACCGAAGGCGGCGCGCGCGGTGCTTGAATGGCTGAGCCGCGTCAAGCTGGAAGATCAGCGTTTGGCCGGGTCGAGCCAGCGCTTGCGGGAGCTTTCGTCATGATAGCCAACCGAGTGGAAACCCGAATGATTCGTAACAGGCCAGAAAAACCGGATGACAGCATGGCGCGCGCGGGCGTCTGGTTCTTCACCCCGTTGTTGCCGTTGGCGGTCTTACTGCTCTTGCTGTTGGGCCTGACGCCGATTGCTTCCGCCCACAAACCCAGCGACAGCTATCTGAGCCTGACCCCGCATGAAGGCGGCTGGCATGCGCGCTGGGACATCGCGCTGCGCGACTTGGAATACGCGGTCGGTTTGGACGGAAACGGTGATGGCGCGATCACTTGGGGCGAGTTGCAAACCCAGGGAAATACGGTGATTCAGTACGCTTTCGGGCATTTAACGTTGCACGCCGGTGAAACGCTTTGCGCCACGCGTCCCAACACGCTGCGGGTTGTCGACCACAGCGACGGCGCTTACGCGGTTCTTGATTTTTTTCTGAATTGTCCGGCAGTTGGCGCGCAAACCCTAGACTACCAACTATTCTTTGCGTTGGACCCTTCTCATCGGGGTCTGCTGCGGGTGGATGGGCCAGCCGGTACGGAAACCGCCGTGCTGTCGCCGGAACAACGGCAACGGACGCTTGACGCCGCCCCAGCCAGCGGCTGGCAACAATTTGCGAGCTATTGGAAAGAGGGGATATGGCACATCTGGATCGGCTTCGACCACATCCTGTTCCTGCTGGCCTTGTTGCTGCCGGCGGTGCTGTGGTGGGAAAACGGCCGCTGGCGACCGGCGACGGCGCTGCGCGCCGTGCTGCTCAACACCGCCGCCATCGTGACTGCTTTCACGCTCGCCCATTCGTTAACCTTGACGCTGGCGGTGCTGGGTGTGGTGGATTTGCCCAGCCGACTGGTGGAATCCGCCATCGCCTTAACGGTGGTGCTGGCGGCGCTCAACAATCTGTTTCCGCTGGTTACGACGCGACGCTGGTTGCTGGCCTTCGGGCTGGGACTGATTCACGGCTTCGGTTTCGCCAGCGTCCTGCGGGATTTGGGGCTGCCCGACGGCGCGCTGGCGCTGGCGCTGGCTGGCTTCAACCTGGGGGTCGAGACCGGCCAACTGGCCCTCGTCGCGATTGCGCTGCCGCTGATGTTCGCCCTGCGTCAGACTTGGCTGTACCGGCGGCTGGCTTTGCCGGTCGGCTCGGCTCTCGTCGCTTTGCTCGCTTTGATCTGGTTTCTGGAGCGCGGGTTAAACCTCACGTTGCTATCGGCCTCGGCGGCGCGCGGCGTTCCCCTCACAATCTCATTCGCGCCCGCGTCGATTTCCAATCTTCCGCTTTCTTCTTTACCCCAACCGACACTGAGTTAACCCTTGGAGGATACTGCCATGCTTGCGACTGTTCACTTACACCGCCTGCTGCCCGTCGCCGCTGCCTTGGCCTTGGTGGCCTGCACCCAAACATCCCAGATGGTGGACGCCCCGATGAAGGCGATGAAAGGGACGCCAACCTTGTACGACCGCCTGGGCGGACAGCCGGCCATCGACGCCGTGGTGGACGATTTTGTCGCCAATGTCGCCGCCGACAAGCGGATCAACAAGTTTTTCGCCAACGCCAACATCCCCCGGCTGAAGCGGCTGCTGGGCGAGCAGATTTGCGCCGGCGCGGGCGGCCCCTGCACCTACACCGGCCGCGACATGAAGACGACCCACGCCAACATGGGCGTTACCGAGCGGCATTTCAACGCGCTGGTGGAAGATTTGGTCATCAGCCTCGACAAGCACAAGGTGCCACAGAAAGAGCAACAAGAATTGCTGGGCTTGCTGGGGCCGATGAAAGCCGACATCGTGACTCGCTGATCCTCGCGAGGAACCCAAAACCATGCCCGCGCGCAACGTTGAGTCCTTCCCGCTGGTCGGACCGCGTTGCCGCGCGCCATGGAGCGGGCTAAAATCTCGGCGCAATACCATTTGGAGCCAACAACGCGCCTTGGACTCGGCCCGCCAGTCACCCCCACCTCCCTCCGATCCTCTGCCCGAGCTGCTAGCGGCCACCGCGCGCGGCGACCGCCGGGCGTTCGCGGAACTCTATCAGCTTACCAAAAGCCGCCTGTACGCCATCACGCTGGCGTTGCTGCGCCAGCAGGACGCGGCCGAAGATGTGTTGCAGGAAACCTATCTAGCGGTCTGGCGCACGGCGGGCCAATACCAGCCCGGCCGCGCTCCGGTCATGGTCTGGCTGATGGCGATAGCCCGGCACCGAGCCATCGAACTGTTGCGGCAACGGCGGCGGCGGGCGGCGGAAACTCATGCCGAGTCGTTGGCCGAGGACGCCTTGCAAATCCCCGACCCGTCGCCCGCCCCGGCGGTCGATCATCTGGCTCACGCCATTCAGGAGTGTCTGCGGCGGCTGTCTGACGACCAATCCGCGGCGATCAAACTGGCGTTCTTCCACGGCCACAGCCATGAAGAACTGGCGGCGCGGTTACAAACGCCGCTCGGCACGGTCAAAAGCTGGGTGCGACGGGGTTTGCTGCAACTGAAGGGGTGCCTGGACTCATGAACCGAAACGAAGTCGAACAACTGGCGGGCGATTATGTGCTCGGCGCGCTGAGCGGGCTGGAGCTAACCGAATTCGAGGCGAACCTGGCCCGCGATCCAAAGTTGCAACAATTGGTCGCCGCCTGGGAGCGACGGCTGACGCCGTTGGCCGCCACGCTGCCCGAAGTAGAACCGCGCGCCTCGGTCTGGGACGCCATCGAAGCGGCGCTTGATGACGCCGGTCCGCCCGCCACCGTCACCGTCCGCAGTGGCGAAGGAGAGTGGCGAACCTTGGTGCCAGGCACGGAAATTAAGGTGCTGATGGTGGATCGGGACGCGGGCTTTCAGTCCTTTCTGCTGCGGCTCGCCCCTGGCACCCGGCTGCCGCCGCACGACCACAGTATTCTGGAAGAATGCCTGTTGCTGGAAGGCGATATGCTGATTGGCGATCGCGCTTACAGCCGGGGCGACTATCACGCCGCGCTGCCCGGCTCGCGTCACGCCCCGATTTCCACCCGCAACGGCGGCGTGGTGTTTATCCGCAGCGAACTTCGCCCGGAAATGCTGGCGTGCTGAGCGCGCTCTTGCGACGCGCTCAGCCGCTTTTTCATGCCATCACGGGCTTTGCGATCCATCCCGATCCCATTAGGCGCCAAAAGAACCGGAGATCCGGCGCGAACGCCCCTGAAGCAGGAAGCTAACCAGCAGCAACGCCATCAACGCCAAGCCAAACGACACCGCCGGTTCCGGCCCGCTGCTGCCACTGAAAACCGCCGCGGCAGTGATCGGCGCGGCCGCTTCGCCATAGGCGAGTTCGGTTGTGCCTTTTACCTGGGCCACTGGCACCGGTAACGTTGGGGTAGAGCCGGGATTGGGGTTGTAAATTTTCTCCGAGACCGCCACGAAGGCAGTCCACGGCGTCACCAGCGCAAATTTCAGCCCCAAATCGGTGATCCGCTGCTTGATCGCGTCCGCATTGATCGGCTCCTGCCCCGACCGTTGCGAGCCGGTCGTCAATTGATATTGTAAATCACCGATCAGCGAACGCGCCCAAATGATCGGTACGGCGTCACCCTCGGCGCTACGTTCCGGCAATACGAGCTTTATCGGCAAGGTGGCCGGACGGCCCCGCACCAAACCGCGTACCGTGATCTCATGCGGGCCGGCACGGTTGTAGCGGCCCTGAACCCGTAGCGATTGCCCGGCAAATAGATCGGGGATGCGCTCAGGACTCAGCTCGCTGGCTTCCATGTCGCCCCAGTCGATTTGAATATCGGTCAACACCGGGGATTGCAGGCGCTCGGCCAAGTCGCCCGCCACTTCTTCCACCGCTTCGGTCGGGTCCATATAGCGAGCGAAGCCACGGCCGACGCGGCCCATTTCATTCAGTAAATAACGGTTAACGCCAGTGCCGACGCCGAAAGCGTACAGCCGCGCCCCATTCAGATTCGCTTTGAGCAGCGCCAGAATTTCGGCTTCGTTGCCGATATAACCGTCGGTTAGAAAAGTCACGATCCGTACCGCGCCCGCCGGCACCGCGGGAGCCAACGCCTGACGGATCCCGCTGCTCATCTCGGTGCCGCCCTCGCCCTGGAGCGAATCGGTGTAGCGGAGTCCCGCCTGAATATTCTGTGGCGTCGCCGGCAGCGGCTGGGTGGAAAATTCGTTAGCGGCGTCACTGAAACGGATAACGCGAAAACTGTCGGTGGGGCGCAGTTTGCGTAACGCCGCCCGCATGAAAGCTTTACTGGCCTCGATTGGCAAACCGCTCATCGAGCCGGAGCAGTCCAGTACAAACACCATTTCACGGGGGGTAATGTCGGTGTCGGCCGGCGCTTGGGGTGGTTCCAGCAACAAGCTGAAAAAACCGCCACGCGGGTCGCGATAAGCCAGCAATCCGGCCTGGGTCCGCGTCCCGGCCAAGGTATAGCGCAATACGAAATCGCGGTTGTCGAGGGTGCGGCCAGTGGCCAGTTGCACTTCGGCCCGGCCGTGGTCGCGGGTTTGGGTATTGATCGGATGGGTGCGGCTTTCGATGGCGTTGATCGCCATGCCGGCGTTGAGATGGATCAACAGGCCAACGCGATCCGGGTCGATCTGTTCGGGCGCGTTCAATTCAAACACCGGTGGGTAAGCGGGTAATTGCTCCACTTCCCACTGGCCGTATTGCGTTTGGCTGTTGCCGGCGGTCGCGCCGCCCGCGGTTCCGGTCTGGGGGTTCCAGTGCTGGACGCCGCCTTGCGGGGTCGGTTCTCCCGGCGCGACGCCCGCCCCTTGCGGCTGATAGCGCGGTCCCACCACCAGCGGGATCACCAATTCGTAAGCACCGTCCACCCGCGGCACCGTCTGGGCGTATTTCAGCGTGACCTTGATCGGCAGGCCCGGCATTAGGTTGGCGATATTCTGGGTAAACATGTTCGGGCGGTGCTGGATCAGCAAAGCCGCGGCGCGACCTTCGCTCTTGGCTTTCTGGAAGGTAGCGCGGGCTTCCTCGATCCGCTGGATGGTGGCCCTAACCCGTTCGTCGCCGATTTCCAGGGTCATCGCATTGACAGCGGCGGTTTCGTTGAGCGGAAACAGGTAGGTGGCCTGAACCGCCCGATTCAGCGGATTGGCGAAGGTCTGAGTCACCGTCACCAACGCCACATCGCCCTGCACATCGGCGTCGATATCGGTCTTGAGCAGCGGAAAGGTCACGGGTTTACCGTCCACTTGCGCTTCGATCCGCCCGCCGAGATCATCCGGCACAGCGGCCGCCGCGGACCAAGGCAGCCAACAGAACCCTACGATAACGATGAGAACAAACAGGATTTTTTTCATGGATGGCGTCTCACAAGGTCAGAGTTTCACGGGCAATAAGGGTTGAGGATGGGTTGCGGAGGGTGATAGCAGAGTCAAATCAAGGGCTTGCCACACCGCGACATCAAAAGTTTCAGCGGCGCCCGCCGGCAGCTCCCAGGGCGCGATCCGTTCGATCATCCGCCATGTCACGCCAGGGGCTTGTAGCCACCGCCAGATGGCCTCAGCAACGTGAGTCGTCCATTCCCCCCGCTCCGAGACATAGGTCACCGCCACCCGCCAGACCTGCCCTTGCGGATCAATGCTCTGGTAAATCGCACTGGGAATGGGGCTGCCGGTCTGGCCAAGATAGCGCACCGTGTGGCCGACCCCAGTCAGGCATTCTTCGGGAGCATGGAGATGGCGCAGCGGCGCGGAGGTAGCCACGATCAGCAGGCCGTAGGGACCGTAGGCCGCCCGCGCCGCGCCGCCGCCATAGCGGGTGAAATAGAGTCGTTCCTTGTCGGTGAGCGCGCCGGATTGGGCTGGGAAAACAGCGATCCGATCTGGCAGTTGGGGCGATGGCAGCGCATGAGCTACATCGATTGGCCGGGATGGGAGCGCGATGATTCCGGCGCACGCCGCCAGAAACGCCAGCCCGGCCAGCGGCTTGATGGCAAAGGGCTGAAATGCGCTCGAACCGGCGACCGCCGACGGGGCGGCTGGAACCGTGCCGCGCGCCCAAGCCAGCAGCGGTAACGCCGACAGCATGAGCGCGATCAGGCCGATAGCGCCATGCCAGGGTTCAGCGAATACATCGATGCCGCCCAAGGCCTCGCGGTGCGCCAGACTCGCCGCCAGTGCAACGATACGCAAACTGTTACCTAGGGTAGCCGCCGCCAGCGCCAGCAGCGCGCCAACCGCGGCGCGGCCCCAGCTTGGCCGTGTCAGCACCGCCAGCACGATATAAAGCAGCAGCAGCAATAACAGTCCGCGCGTTCCGGAACACGGCAGATCGACCAGCACGATTTGCTGGTTCCACTGTAACTGAATGCCCTGGCATTCCACTGGAGCCGCTCCCAGCTTGAGCGCCGCACAGGCTCCGGCCGCGGAAAGCTGCTGCAAAACGAAGCCGAAGCCGCGTTGCAGGATGCGCTCAAGCGGTAGCGCAAAGGCGAACAGCACCGCCAGCCAGCCAGGAGATAAGGGACGAGCGCGCCGTTCCAGTCCCAGCAGCAAGCCAACGGCATAGACATCGACCGCCAGCGCCGCCGCGCCGAGGATGTTGATGCCCAGCCATTGCCCCAACAGGCGCGCCAGAGCGGTTGATAACAACAACACCCAACCACTGGTCCGGCTAGAATCGGCGGTCTGTAACGGGCTGCTAGCGCTCCACAGCAGCAAACCAAAGGTCAGCGCCGCCATCCACAAACCGTAAGAGTCGTAGGCAGGATCGAACCAGGTTCCCACCAACCATAACAGGGGATGAATCGCCAACAACACCAGCCCCAAGAGCAGAGCGGTGGGACCGAGTAGAGAAATCAATCGATAGCGCATGGCGGGACTCCGGTAATTCGCCAGCGCAGTCTGCAAAGCAAGCGTGTGCGCTTCGTGGCGCACCGGTGCAAGGGTTTTGGAATGTTGGTGCAAAATCGGTGCAAGCGGTTCCGTGGCCGATATAAGCGCGTTAAGCTGTCAACCGCTCATGGCCAGCGTCAGATGAATCCTCCATGCCCACCATTCTGGTTGTCGATGACGATCCCCACATCCGCGAAGTGATCGGCTTCGCCTTGCAACAAACCGGCTTCGGTGTGGTGGAAGCAGAGAACGGCGAACAAGCGTTGGCGCGATTCCACGAGATGCGCCCCGATCTGGTGGTGCTCGATATCGTGATGCCGGAATTGGATGGCGCCGAAGTTTGCCGCGCCCTGCGTCGGGTCAGCACCATCCCCATCGTGTTCCTGTCATCGCGCGATGATGAGGTGGATCGCATCCTCGGCCTGGAGCTTGGGGGCGACGACTACGTCACTAAACCGTTTAGCCCCCGCGAATTGGTGGCGCGGGTGCGAGCGATCTTGCGACGCGGCAAAGGCGAGGCACAAACCGCGCCGGCGGCGAGTCACGAACTTAAACACGGCCGGCTGCGACTCGATCAAGACCGCTATACGGCTTGGTGGCAAGATCAGGAAATGGTGCTGACCCTGACCGAGTTCGGCATTCTACGCACCCTGTTGCGCCATCCCGGCAAGGTGTTCACCCGCGATCAGTTGATGGATGGCAGTTACGATGATTATCGCGTAGTCAGCGATCGCACCATCGACAGTCACATGCGCCGGGTTCGCGCTAAATTCAAAGCGTTGGGGGCCGATCCGATTGAGACTTTACACGGTATCGGCTACCGGCTGGGACCTTGCTGAATGCCATCGCGCCGCCGGCCCTGGCTCAAGCTGCATTACTTGTTGCTCGCGGTGAACCTGACCGTATTGTGGTTGCCGTTGTTGGGACTGGAGGCGCTGCGGCTGTACGACAGCGCCTTGGTGCGCCAAACCGAATCGGAATTGATCGCGCAGGCGGCCTTTGTCGCCGCCAGCTACCGTGCCGCCCTGGCGCGGTTGGCCCCCCACGCCCTGGCTGATCCAGGGTATGGAATACCGCTCGCCGCGCCCTGGCGAGAACCGCACGGCCGCCAAACCCGCTGGCGACCCCGCGCGGCGACGCTCGATTTGGCTGAAGATACGATACGCCCACCGCCACCGGAGACGGTTACACCCGCTGATCCACCCGATTCCCCCGCTCAAGCGGTGGGAGAGGAACTGCAAACCCTGTTGGTGGACGCGCAGATCATCACGCTGGCCGGCATTGCCGTCACGGATGCGCGGGGGACGGTCGTCGCCACCACGGGCCCCAGCCTGAGGCGTTCGCTGCTCGCGTTCGAGGAGGTGCGGCGCGCCTTGACGGGCGAACCGGTCAGTTTGTTACGCCAACGGATTCCTGACGCCCCGCCGCCGGCGATTGATTCGATCAGTCGCGGCACGCTGCTTCGGGTGTTCGTCGCCGCGCCGATTCTGCAAGATCAGCGGGTCGTGGCGGTGGCTTTGCTGTGGCGCACCCCAGCCGCGCTTTCTCAGGTCCTGCATGGGAAGCGCTATCACCTGTTGCTGGCGATGGCGCTGCTTTTGGTCACGGTCATCTTAATGTCCGTTTTTACTTCGTTAACGGTGGTGCGTCCGCTTCAGGCGCTGGTGCGCCAAACGCAGCGCGCCATTGCGGGAGAACAAGGGGCGGTCACGCCCCTAGCCCGACCGGTGACGCGCGAAGTCGCCGATTTGTCCCGCGCGGTGGCGGCGATGGTGCGACATCTCGAACAACGCGCCGACTATATCCGCACTTTCGCGGCCCATGTCTCTCACGAATTCAAAACTCCGCTGGCCGCGATACGGGGCGCGGTGGAATTACTACACGATCATTGCGACACGATGACCGTGGCCCAGCGTGAACGGTTTCTGGGTAATCTCGATCAGGATGCGGCGCGCTTGGAACGGTTGGTGCGACGGTTGTTAGAACTAGCCCGCGCCGATGTCATGCAAGCCTCCACCACCAATCGCACCTCTCTCGCAACCGCCATTGAACGGTTGGCGACCCGCTATCAGGCCACGGGCTTACCGGTGACGGTGATCGAACCGCTGCCGCCCGCGGTAGTGGCGATGGCCGAAGAGGTGCTGGACTCTATCTTGAGCAATTTATTTGATAACGCCCGCCAACACGGGGGCGACCGGGTGACAGTCAGTGTCTCTTGCCCGATGCCTGAGGCTGGAACTGATCCATTCGCGCTGATTGAAGTCAGCGACAACGGTCCCGGCATGTCAGCCGCCAACGCGGCGCGGGTATTTGAACCCTTTTTCACCACCGCTCGTAGCCAAGGCGGCACTGGCCTTGGTTTGGCGGTGGTCAAGTCGCTGCTGGCCGCCCATCAGGGCGACATTCAGCTGGCGGACGCGCCAGCGGGAACTCGGTTCCAAATCCGTTTGCCTTTGGCGGTGACGGCGGAGTGAGCCGCTTCCACGCTGAATGACAGCCGACTAGATTAGTTCATAAGGGGAAACGGACCCCTAGCTCCGGCGGGTATTGAATCGCGGTGCGAGCCTAGGCCACGCCAGCGAACAGGCCATCGATAGACCGCGCTGGTTGGCGAGGCCCCTTGGTTAGCGCGACCGAAATTTTCTCCCGGGTCAGGAATTCGTGGTATTCGAGGGCGTCGATGGGGAGTCTTGTTCGGACATACGGTGGCCCGTTTTAGGAAAGAAAATGAGCTGCTATTCCGACAAGCCGGTCACCGCGCCAGCCGCTTTCGAGAGTAAACGCGCGGCCGGCGCGAGCATAAACTTTGTCTCCCATCAGGTTTTTGATGCCGCCGGCATGTGCTGATCGACCGCATCGAGTACCTGCTCGGGCTTCTCCGCGAGCGCCACCGTCTCGTTGTTAAGGACGGCCTTCATTCGCGCCGTATCCACATCGTTCGTCCACTTGGCCACCACCACGGTGGCCACGCCATTGCCGATCAGATTGGTAAGCGCGCGGGCTTCGGACATAAAGCGGTCGATGCCCAAAATCAGTGCTAGCCCCGCCACTGGCACGTTACCGACCGCCGATAAGGTTGCGGCCAGTACGATAAAGCCGCTGCCGGTAACGCCGGCCGCGCCTTTGGAGGTCAACAACAAAATCCCCAGCAGCGTGATCTCCTGCATCAGCGTCAGTGGGGTATTGGTGGCCTGGGCGATGAACACCGCCGCCATGGTCAGATAGATCGAGGTGCCATCGAGGTTGAAGGAATAGCCGGTCGGAATCACCAGGCCGACGGTCGATTTGCGCACGCCCAGGTTTTCCATTTTGGCCATCATGCGCGGCAGCACCGATTCCGAAGAGGAAGTGCCGAGCACGATCAGCAATTCTTCCTTGATGTATTTGATGAATTTCCAAATCGAGAAGCCGTGATAGCGGGCAATACCGCCCAGCACCACAAAGATGAACAGCAGGCAAGTCAGATAGAAGGTACCCATCAACTTGGCCAGCGATGCCAGCGAACCGAGACCGTATTTACCAATGGTGAAGGCCATCGCGCCGAAAGCGCCGATCGGAGCCACTTTCATGATGTAACCGACGATGACGAACAGGACGTGCGAGAACTTCTCGATCATGTCGAACACCAGCGTACCGCGCCCGCCAAATTTGTGCAGGGCAAAGCCGAACATCATCGCGATCAGCAGTACTTGCAACATTTCACCTTTGGCGAAGGCATCGGTGAAGGTGGTGGGAATGATGTTGAGCAAGAAATCGGTGGTGCTTTGCATCTTGCCCGGTCCGGTGTATTGCGACACGCTCTTGGTGTCCAGCGTGGCGGGATCGACGTTCATACCGCCACCGGGATTGAGCAGATTGACCAAGGTCAAACCGACGATCAGGGCGACGGTGCTCACCACCTCGAAGTAAAGCAATGCATAACCGCCGGTCTTTCCAACACTTTTCATGTCCTCCATCCCCGCGATGCCGACCACCACCGTGCAAAAAATGATCGGGGCGATGATCATTTTGATTAGCTTGATGAACGCATCGCCAAGCGGTTTCATAGCCGTGCCGGTTTCGGGAAAGAAGTGACCGAGCAAGACGCCGATCACGATGGCGGTGATGACCTGAAAGTAAAGCGATTTGTAAAGTGGTTGTTTCTTGACGGGCTCGTCCACGCTGCTCTCCTCGGGTCTAGGGCTTTTCCAGTGGTTGATCAGGCGTTATCCATTCGGGCGGCGCCGGGCGGGCGGCACAACCGAACGCCCATCATCGTTGGGGGAAATCTCCTGTGGAATATCGCGAGCGGCCGGACGCGGAAGCTCGGCTATGGGTTTCAGTCCGCCGCCAAGCCTTGAAGCTGGAAGGCATGTTCCAGGTGCGGACTCATCTGCAGGTTCAGGCTGACACCCGAAGGCAAGGGTCGCATGAACCAGCGGCGATAGATCGCCCGGATCTCCCGGCTGCCCGCCAGCCGCTCGAAGGCTTGCTGGATGACCTTGGCGAACTCAGCGTCGTCATGGCGGAACATCAAAGCGTAATCGGCATAGGTGAGAAAATCGCCCACGATGCGATAGTCGGATTCGGCGTCGCGCGCCGCGATCATGCCGTGCAATTGCACGTCGTCGTTGATGAAGGCATCGGCTTTACCCGCCGCCAGCGCTTCAAACGATTGGTTGTGATCGTCGGTAAATAGGAACTGGATCGCGAGATTCTGCTGCTGAGCGATTTTAGGAAGAGTCTCGGCGTGGATGGTGCCTTTGGTGAGTACGGCGGTCTTGCCTTGCAGCCCGCGCAGCGACACGATGCCGCTGCCGCGCTTGACCAGCAGCTTGGCCCCGGTCACGAAGATCGTCGGTGAAAAGCCTAGGGTGAGACGCCGCTCCGTGCTGGCGGTGGTGGAGCCGCATTCGAGATCGACCGTGCCGTTTTTAACCAGATCGAAGCGGTTTTCCGGGGTGACTGGGACATATTCGGTTTCGAGGTCCTCCTTGTGCAGATGGCGGGCGATTTCTTCGACCACCACTTCACAGATGTCCAGCGAGTAACCGATGGGGTGACGCCGGGCGTCCAGAAAAGCGAAGGGCGGCGAGTTTTCGCGGTGGCCGACGCGAATGACGCCGCTGGTGTAAAGCTTCTGCAAGGTGCCGGAGAACGGCTCGACAGCCGGAAATTCTTTTTGCTGCGCCCGTGCGCTGAAGGCCGCGATCAGGCACAGGATAAAGAGTGCCGACGTAGGCCAGCGCGTGGAGGCGAATTTCCGAGCGGGCGAAAAGCACAGTTGGCGCGCTGGGGCGATGTCATTCAGGGTTGCCCGAATTTTACGGGCGTACGCATAAACTGACCGGCTCCAATCACCCATGGTCTTTACCCCGGCGTGCTGTGGTTAATGCACGGAGCCGATACTGCTACAATCTTGGCCCGGTCCAGTCGATAACACAAAATTTGTGCGTGACTGTTAAAAAACTAGCAGAAGTATTTCAACAATCCAGTTGCGCCATGGTTTTTGGCTTTAGCGAGCGACGAAATCGCCCTGATAATAAAAATCGGGTGGTTCATTGCACGACACGAGATCGGTGCTCGTCATTTCCATCAAAATCGGCGTGATTATTTGGCCGGTGATTCCAACCGCTGACGAATTCGCCGCCCCCACGCCAATCAACCAGCCGCCGCTTGAACTCGATGCTGGATTGCCGCCGGCCCGAGGCATCCACCCGGATCTCACCCCGGCTTCGATCACCGTCTGCCCCGCCATTATTGAACCCTTTCGTCGAGCGGATACCCCACGTATCCGCTTCCCGCGGTTTCCCCGCCGCTTTTCAAGGCGTCCAGACGGCCAGAATCGGACCGCTACGGGAATCCGGCTGGGAGACCGTTAGCACAGCAAGGCGGTTTGTCCGAGCAGCTTATTGCGTTGGTTAAATCCCGGCTGCGAGCAGGTGTTATCAACCTGCCCCGCGCCAACTGACGGCTGGCTGGCAGAATCGGCATCGAAACGATTGATCGCCTTGGGGGCGAGCCTTCCAGCGTCATAAGAGCCCTGATTCCAGCCGGAGCGGACAGCCGGCGTATCCATTCGGCTCGCCGGCGCGGTCTGCATCCGTTCATTTCGATCAAGAACCGTCTGAGCCGGCGCGGGGCTGCCGCTTCCGGCATGCGCACCAGCCGCCATTAACATTAAACTGAACGCGGCGCTGGCGATCATCCAGCGGGTCTTCTTCAAACGGATCGTGTCCATTTTTACCTCCTCATGCGTTATTGCTGGCCAAACTGAACAAACCGCCGCATTGAAACTTTTCATGGTGGTTCTCCTAATTAGGTCAGGGTGAGTGGCATTGGCGCGCACCGTTTGAAATTTCACGGCTAGCGCGTGGCGACGAGCTTCTCACGTCGCGGCGGGCGCTGCGGCCAGCCGCCGGCGAGCGCTTTGTACACGCCGACCGCGCCCGCCACGCTGCGGGTGCGGGCATCGGCAAAGGCATCTTGCGCTTGCAGCTGCGTCCGCTCGGCGTCGAGCACCTCTAGCAAATCGGCGGCGCCGGCATCGAAACGAACCCGTGCCAGCCGCGCGGCCCGGGCGCTGTCGGCGGCGGCGCGTTCGAGATGTGCGTCCTCGGTCCGGGCGCGGGCGTAGCGCACCAACGCGTTCTCGGTGTCTTCCAGCGCCAGCAGCACGGTCTGCCGGTAGCGCGCCAGTTCACCCTCCGCATCCGCGTCGGCGGCGGCGATGCGGGCGCGCACCCGGCCGATGTCGAGAAACGACCAGTCGATGCCGAGCGCAATCAGATGAGTTTCGCTGTCGCGCTCGAACAGCGCGCCGGTGTTCGCCGCCTGTGTCCCGATCAGCCCGCCCAAAGTGAAACGCGGAAACAGATCGGCGATGGCCACCCCGATGCGCGCGGTCGCCGCGTGCAGGCGATGCTCGGCGGCGGCGATGTCGGGGCGGCGGCGCAGCAGTTCGCCCGGCGCGCCCGGATCGAGTTTTCCGGGCAGAGCTGGCAATGGCGCGGCGGTTTCCAGCTCGGCGATCAAGGCGTCGGGCGGCCGTCCGCTCAACACCGCCAGCCGGTGAATGGCGACCGCGACCGCCGCCTCCAGCGCCGACACCCGCGCTTGCGTGGTTTCCAGTTGCGCGCGGGCGCGGGCGGTGTCGAACTCGGTGCCCCGCCCGGCTCCGAGGCGCGTGTCGACCAGGCGCAGCGTTTTGCGCTGGTTGTCCGCGTTCTCGCGCGCCACCTGCAGGCGTTCCTGCAAACCGCGCAGCTCGATGTAAGTGCGTGTGACTTCGCCCGCGACCGCTACCTGAAGCGCTTGTAAATCGACGGCGCTGGCTGCCGCGTCGGCGCGGTTGGCTTCCACTTGGCGGTGGATCCGGCCGAATAAATCAATCTCCCAGGCGGCATTGATGCCGGCGCTATAAGATTCGCCGTCGCGTTGGTCGCCCGGCGCGCCCGGCCCCTGATCGGCCGACAGGCGGGCGTGGCTCATCTCGGCGCTGGCGGTGACGGTGGGAAACCGGTCGTAGCGCGCCTCGCGCAGCAGCGCGTTGGCTTGGTCGTAGCGCGCCAGCGCGACTTTGAGGTCGTTGTTGAAAGACAGTGCCTCTTCGACCAACCGAGCGAGTCGCGGGTCGCCGAAATCGCGCCAGAACGCCAGGTCGGGCGCGGGCGTGGTTTTGCTAGCGGCGCCAGCCGCGATTTCGGCGCGCGCGAACCGATTCGGCGTGGTTGTCGCCGGCCGCTGGTGGTCGGGACCGACCGCGCACGCGGCGAGCGCGAGGCTCAGCAAAACCACGCTGGGCCAAGTCAGGCGGTTCCGGCGCGCGGCGGCCAGCGAAAAAGCAGAGAGCGATGACGAAATCATGAAGGGACCTTTTTTAAGACGCGGGAAGCATGGAGCCGGCGGTGCTGGCTGGGAGATTCGCAGCCGCGCGCACCGGCATGTCATCGACGTCCAGCCGGCGGCGCATCACCAGTTTGCGCAGCGCGACGTAAAAAACCGGGGTCAGGAATAGCCCGAACAAGGTCACGCCGAGCATGCCGGCAAACACGGTGATGCCGGTCACCGCGCGCACCTCCGAACCCGCGCCGTGGGCCAGCACCAGCGGTACCGTGCCGGCGATGAAAGCGATCGAAGTCATCACAATCGGGCGCAGCCGCAGCCGGCAGGCTTCCAGCGCCGCCTCGATCATGTCCTTGCCTTGCCGCTCCAGTTCGCGGGCGAACTCAACGATCAGGATCGCGTTCTTGCACGCCAGGCCCATCAGCACCACCAGCCCGACCTGGACGAACACGTTGTTGTCACCGCCGGTCAGCTTCACCCCGACCAACGCCGACAGTATCGTCACCGGCACGATCAGAATGACCGCCAGCGGCAGGGTCCAGCTTTCGTACAGTGCCGCCAGCACCAGGAACGCCAGCAGCACCGCCAATGGAAACACGATCAACGAAGTGTTGCCTTGGGTGGCCTGCTGGTAGCTCAAATCGGTCCAGGCGATGCTCATGCCGTTGGGCAGTACCCGCGGCGCCAGCTCGGCAAGCTTGGCCATCGCTTGCTCCGACGACAGCGCGCGCGGGTCAGCTTCGCCGAGCAAGTCGGCGGCCGGATAGCCGTTGTAGCGGATCACCGGGTCAGGTCCGTAGCCTTGGCTCACCGTCACCATCGAGCCGATCGGCACCATTTCGCCGTTGAGATTGCGGGTGCGCAGGCTGGCGATGTCCTCCATTTCGTCGCGGAACGGCGCGTCGGCCTGGGCGATCACCTGCCAGGTGCGTCCGAAGCGATTGAAGTCGTTGATGTACGCCGAACCCAGATATGTCTGAAGCGTATCGAACAATTCGGTCAGCGGCACGCCCTGAATCTTGGCCTTGACCCGATCAACCTCGATGTCGAGCTGTGGCACGTTGGCTTGATAGGTCGTGATCGGAAAACCCATCCCCGGCGTCTGCGCCACCGCCCCCTGAAAGCTGCTGACGGCGCTTTGCAGCGCGCCGTAGCCGAGGCCGGCCCGATCTTCGACGAACAGCGAATAGCCCGAGCCGCTGCCCAGGCCGAGGATCGGCGGCGGCATGATCGAGAAGGTGAACCCTTCCTGAATGCCGGCGATCTTCTGGTTGATCTCGGCATTGATCTCCGGCGCGCCGCGCTGGCGCTTGGCGAACGGATCGAGCGTGAAAAACACCGCGCCGGTGTTCGGCGTATTGGTGAATTGCAGGGCGTTGAGACCGGGGAAAGCCACCGCGCTTTCCACACCATCGACCGACAATGCGAGATCGCTCATCTTGCGAATCACCGCGTCGGTACGGTTCAGGGACGAGCCTTCCGGCAACTTCACGCCGCCGATCAAATACAACTTATCCTGCGTCGGAATGAAACCGCCGGGCACGATCTCGAACATCAAGCCGGCGGCCGCCAGCAAGGCCGCGTACACGGTGAACACGACCCCGCGCCGGCGCAGGCTGTGCCCTACTCCAGTCTGATAGCGCTCGGAACTCCTGGCGAAAAATCGGTTGAACGGCCGGAACAGCCAACCGAACAGCCGGTCGATCAATCGCGTCGGCGCGTCTTTCGCCGCGCCGTGCGATTTGAGCAGCAGCGCCGCTAGCGCGGGCGATAGCGTCAGCGAGTTGATCGCGGAGATTACCGTCGAGATGGCAATGGTCACCGCAAACTGCTTGTAGAAAGCCCCAGTGACACCGGTCAAAAACGCCATCGGCACGAATACCGCGCACAACACCAGGGCAATGGCGATGATCGGGCCCGAAACCTCTTGCATCGCCTGATGGGCGGCGGCGAGCGGCGAGCGGCCTTCCCCGATATTGCGCTCAACGTTTTCCACCACCACGATGGCGTCATCGACCACGATGCCGATGGCCAGCACCAAGCCGAACAGCGTCAGGGTGTTGATCGAAAAACCGAGTAGATAGAGAGCGGCAAACGTGCCGATCACCGAGACCGGCACCGCGATCAGCGGAATGATTGAAGCGCGCCAGGTCTGCAAGAACAGGATCACCACCAGCACCACCAGCGCCACGGCCTCCAGCAGCGTGGTCACCACCGCCTCGATCGAATCGCGCACAAAGACGGTCGGATCGTAGATGACGTCATAGGTCATCCCCTCCGGAAAGCGCGTGGCCAACTCCGCCATCTTGGCGCGCACGGCGTCGGACAGCTCGATCGCGTTGGCGCCGGGCGTCTGAAACACGCCGATGCCGATGGCGTCCTTGCCATCGAGCAGCGAGCGCAGGGTATAGTCGCTCGCCCCGAGCTCCAGCCGCGCCACATCCGACAGCCGCACGATCTCGCCGCCGCCGCCGCTCTTAAGCACGATATCGCCGAATTGCTCCTCGGTTCGCAGCCGGCCCTGGGCGTTGATCTGGATCAGGAACTCGCTGCCGTTCGGCGTCGGTTCGGCTCCGAGCTGGCCGGCGGAGACCTGTACGTTTTGCTCGCGCACCGCTCGAACCACATCGCCCGCCGTCAGCCCGCGCGCGGCGATTTTGTCGGGATTCAGCCAAATTCGCATCGCGTAATCGCCGGCGCCCCAGGACTGCGCGCTGCCGACGCCCGGTAGCCGCGCCAGCTCGTCTTTGATCTTCAGCGTGGCGTAGTTGCGCAGATAAAGCGCGTCGTATTTGCCTTGCGGCGACAGCAGATGCACCACCATGGTCAGGTTCGATGACTGCTTTTGGGTGGTCACGCCCTGTCGGCGCACATCTTCCGGCAGCCGCGCCAGCGCTTGGCTGACACGGTTTTGCACCAAGACTTGAGCCGCATCGGGATCGGTGCCCGGCTTGAAGGTCACCGTGGTCGAGAGCACGCCGTCGGAGCCGGCGACCGACTTCACGTAGATCATGTTCTCGACCCCGTTGATCGCTTCTTCCAACGGCGTCGCCACGGTTTCGGCGATCACCTTGGGGTTGGCGCCGGGATAAACCGCCCGGACCACCACCGAGGGTGGCACCACGTCGGGATATTCGGTCACCGGCAGGATCGGAATGGCGATCAGGCCGGCGGCAAAGATCACGATGGACAGCACGGCGGCGAAAATCGGCCGGTCGATGAAGAATTTAGAGAAATCCATGACGGCTCCTTGGCGACGCGATAGCAACAAATAGAACCTCGGTCCGGACGGCGAGCGTCACCGGCCGTTCGCGGCACTGGCGATTGGAACGGCGGACGCCGGCGTTTCCATCGCGACTGGCTGGGGCATCACCGACATGCCGGGGAAAAACACCTTCTGCACGCCGTTGACGATCACCTGATCGCCGGGCTGAAGGCCAGATTGCACCACGCGCAGCCCGTCGATCCTTCTTCCGAGCACCACATCCTTGCGCAGCGCTTTGTTCTCGGGGCCGAGCACGTAAACATATTTGCGGTCTTGATCGGTCAGCACCGCTTTGTCGTCGATCAGTAGCGCCTCGAATTCAGCGCTGCCCTCCATTTGCACGCGCGCGAACAAGCCCGGCGTGAACGCGCGGTCAGGATTGGGCAGCACCGCGCGGGCGCGAATCGTGCCGGTGGCTGGATCAAGCTGATTGTCGACGAAATCGACCTTGCCCCGGTGCGGGTAACCTTCTTCATTGGCCAGTCCGACCCGCACCGGATTGCGCGAAGCCGCGCGCTCGCCCTTGCGCGCCAGCGCCTGATAGCGCAGAAATGCTTGCTCGTCGCTTTCGAAATAGACGTACACCGGGTCTTGCGACACCAGGGTGGTGAGCAAGGTGACATCGGCTTGGGCGAGGTTGCCTTCGGTGATCATCGCCCGACCGGTCCGGCCGTTGATCGGCGCGCGCACTTCCGTGAACTGAAGGTTGAGGCGCGCGGCGTCGACCGCCGCCTCGGCCGCCCGCACCGTGGCGTCGCTTTGCGCGCTGCTGGCCTGGCGCGTTTCAAACTCCTCGCGCGAGATCGCCTTGGATTCCACCAAAGTCCGAGCGCGGCGATCCTGCGCTTGCGCCAAGCGCGCCTCGCTGCGGGCGCGGTCGAGTTCGGCCAGGGCGCGATCGAGCGTGGCGCGATACGGACGCGGATCAATAACGAACAGCAAAGCGCCCACCTTGACCTCATCACCTTCCCGGTAGGTGACTCGCTGGACGTAACCGCTGACCCGCGGGCGCAATTCGACCGTTTCGACGGCGACGACCCGGCCGGTGACATCGTCCCATTGCCGCACGGGTTTGACCAAAACGGTGGCGACGCTCACTTCGGGTGGCGGGGGAACGGCGGCCTCTGGCGCGGCCTCGCCGACGCAGCCGGTTAAAATAGCGAACGTCGCGCTCAGCGCCAAAGCGACGACCGGCGCGCCGGAGACATGATGGATCAAGGATTGGCGGTGGATCATCGTGGATAGACCTCGTGACGTGGCGCGGGAGAAGCATTCGAACGGCGGGCGTCCGCAGACGCTGAATTCCAAAAACAAGACCGGCTACAAGACAGACGTTTGATGGATGAAGAAATCGACGGGCGATGCGAGTTTCGTCGTCCGATAGCTTAGAAGATTATTCTTGACTTTATTAGTCGGAACTTAGCGGAATCATCATCCCATCCACGGTCTAATATGGGCGATACGGGCCTTGGAGGAGCATGGACATGCACGATCTCAACGACACTCTCATCTTCGCGAAAGTGGTCGAACACGGTAGCTTCATCGGCGCGGCGCGGTCGTTGCGCCTGCCCAAGACCACGGTCAGCCGCAAAGTGCAAAATCTGGAGACGCGATTGGGCGCGCAGCTGCTGCGCCGCACCACCCGCAAGCTAGGCTTAACCGAGACCGGCAACATCTACTACGAGCATTGCCGGCATATCGCCCGCAATCTGGACGAAGCCGAACGCGCGGTCGGGCGGTTGCAGGAAACCCCGCGCGGCTGGTTGCGCTTCACCGCGCCGTATTCGCTCGGCATCGCCTGGATCGCTCCGCTGTTGCGCGATTTCCATGCGCTTTACCCGGAAGTGCGCACCGACATCGTGTTGACCAACGAAACCCTGGACTTAATCGACAAGGAAATTGATCTCGCCCTACGCATCGGCAACTTGCCCGATTCCAACTTGGCGGCGCGTCGTTTGACCGTGTTCCGCAGTCAAATTTACGCCAGCCCCACTTACTTAGCCCGCTGCGGCGAACCGCCGCATCCCGAGGATTTGCGCCACCATCACACCTTGGTGATGCACCAGTCGCGCCGCAATGGCGGCTATGTCTGGCCTTTAAGCGACGGCAAGCGCAGGAGCGATTTCACGGTCGAGCCGATTCTGGTCGCCAACGACCCCGCCCCGCTCAGGAGCGCGCTGTTGGGCGGGGAAGGATTGATGCTGGCGAGCGATGCCATGGTCAAGATCGATGCCGCCAAGGGTGGCGTGCGGCGCGTGTTGTCCGATTGGACCGGTCCGGCGGTCGACTTCAATGCGGTGTTCGCGCGTGGAGCCTCGCAATCGCCCAAGGTGCGCGCTTTCATCGATTTTCTGGTCGAGCGCATCAATTTCGAAGCGGATTACCGGCAGGCGCTGTCTTTGGATTATCGATGCCCGGACAAAGCAACAGAACCCTCGCTAGCGACGGCCGATGCGATCCTTGACGCACCGACCGTCGCTAGCACCGCTACTCACGCTTCGACAAGGGCCTCTCCCCCATAATAGATGAGACGTTCGCCGACGAACGGCATCGGGTTCGTCCGCCATTACGATGCCGGGTTGGAGCAGCGTTGTCCAATGGTGTACTGGGAACAGCGTGGAACGGGCCGCTGCTCGTCGCGGTCTCAGTATTCCTTATTATTTTATTGCCCGACATGGGCTAGCCACCCGGATCGAGCGCCTGATCCGGCTTATCGGCAAGCCCAGTCGCTTCGTTATTGGGGCGATCATTTGAAAATCTAGCGGAGGTATTTCAAGAATACGGCGCCAAACGACCAGAACCAGAACCGCCTGGCGCACAAATCCAACACTACTACCTCGCCAGATTAGCTGAGAGCGGCGCTTGTTATTTCCACCAAAACCAGCGCGATTTTCCGACCGGTGATTCCAATCGCTGACGAATTCGCCGCATCCAGGTTAGTAACCGCTTGCGCATCGCAGTAGAGTTGAAGCTCCCCTTTTCGAGTTGCTGGACTAATTGCTGGCCTTCCTTGACCAGAGCAGTTGCGCTATCACCTAAGACTTCCAGCTGACCGAGCGCTTCGCGCATGGCCGCCAGTAGCTGAGACTCATCCGATGCTGGAGTGTGTAAGCTGTTTTCCAACTGCATAAACCAAGCTGGCAGTGAGCCAGTTAGCGATTGTTCTTGAACCATCGATCGTTTCAAGCGGGACTGGGTTCGGCCTGCTCCGATTGAGTGCTGAGATTCTTCCTCCCTAACAGAGGCGCTTCTCCGCAAAAAGGCTGGCCTCTCTAAAAACCCGGCGCCATCTAATTGTTCGGGGGGAGCCATCAATTCAACAGCGCTCATCTGCATGACTGCCAGCGGCGCGCAGGCCGCCACCGGCATCGCCCATTCGGCGGGTAATTCCACCGCCTGTGTGACAAGCCGCGGTTCACCGCCCTGATTCACCACTTCCGAACGATCCACCGCCACGAAGGCGGTGAAGCGGCACAGCACGCCATAGCGCAACGAAAAAGCGCTAATATCATCCGCCGTCAGGCGCTTTTGCTGAGGAGCCGCGACGAATTGATGTTCCAGATCGAGCACGCGCGCCCGCGCCCATAAGGTGCGGACGGCGACATCCGGCGTTTCCACTGGAGTCAATACTTGACGGAACGGTCGGCCGTCGGCGCGGCGAGCGGTCATCGTCACCTGAGACAGCGTAGCGCCGGGCAACCGCCCACCCAGTCGCACTGGCGCTCCAGGAAACAGATCAACCACATCCGGCGCTAGGTCGTCAAAAGCGGGTTCCAGATGCAAATCCGTCAGCAGGGGCGCGCCCAGCCGGCGATGTACCGCGCGCAACACCGCATCCAGCCGCTCTTCAGACTCCACCAGTTCGCAGTAGCCGCCACCGTAACTCGCCAGCCGTTCTAGTAGCGACGCATTCACTGCCTGGTCGATGCCGACAGTGAAGATCCGACAGTGTGCGGCCCGTTGCTGGACTTGGCGCAGCAATTGATCTTCGTTTCCAACCTGACCATCGGTAACGAAGAGCACGATCCGTTCGCGGCTGGGGTCCGGCGGGTTGGAAAAATACTGTAAGGCCCGATGCAGGGCCGGTGCGATTTCAGTGCCGCCGCGCGCTTCGACTCGCGCTAAAAACTCCACCGCCCGAAAACGATTCCGATTCGTGGCCGCCGTCAATCGACCCGCTGAAGGCGCGGGCTCCTCAATCTGGTCATCAAACAAGAGCAACCCGAACCGATCTTGTTCGGTCAGCGAATCAAGCAAGCGCGCCGCCGCGCGGCGCGCCGCCGCCATCTTCCAACCCTCCATCGAACCGGAGCGGTCGAGCACGACCACCACATCACGCGGCCGGAGCGAAACGGGCAAATCGGGTGGTAGCACAGTCAGCAATGCGGTGGCTTCACCATCGGCCCCACGATAGACGCTAAGACCCGTCTGAATCTCGCCGCCACCGACCCGAAACCGCAGAATAAAATCCCGATCTAGCCGCTCCACGCCCGGCGTCAGTTCCACCACGCGGAGATCGTTGTCGCCGGTACCGAGGCGCAGCGCATGCAGGCTAGCCCGCAAATTGCCAAAGGCTAGCCCAGCGCAGTCTAGCTCGATGCGAAAACTGAGATAAACCGGATTCGGCTGTCCCGGTAATAGCACCGGTGGGCTAATTCGGCTGGCGTCCGGCACGGCGTCGGTATCCCAAGCGATGCCCTGCCCCACCGCCGGGCCGTCGAGCGCCAAGCCGGGGATGTAGCGTGGGGCGACCACCAGCGGAAAGCGGAACGTGGCTTCGCCATTAGCAAACGCAAGCGGGCCCGCCAGCTCCAGTTCAACGCCCACCGCTTCGCCAGGAAGAATATTCCCGGCTCGCACCGTGAACACTTCTGGCCGTTCTTCTTCGGCTATCGCCGCTCGGTGGCCTTCATGGATCGCTCGATCATATTCGGCCCGCGCCGCGCCACGTTCCTTTAACACCCCCTCGACGATCCGCTCTCCAATGCGCAGCCGAAAGCGGGTTACGCCAGCGCGTGCTGGCAGCGGAAAAATGTAGGTCGCTTCCAATGGTTCGTTACAGGCGTTGACGAACTCCTGCGTTATGACCAACCGATAAATCAAGCCGGTAATCCGACCGTCCACGCCCAGCCGGCGCAGCGGCAAACCGCCACGAAGAGTCTCCAGACAACCAAAACCGGCTTCATCGCTTTCATTGGCCATTGATGCGCCACTATTGGGCGACTCATCGAACACTGTCAGAGAATCCAGATTCATCATCATTGTCGCCTCCGTCGGCGTGATCATGAGAGGAGCGGTCCGCTTCACGCAGCACCGCGCTTAAGTTGTGCAGCGCGGTCTCCAGTCGACTGTCAATTGCAGGATACCGGTGACGATCAAGCAGTAATTGCGCGCCAGGAGCCACTGCCACCGCTATCAGTTCCCTGACCGACTCAGTCCGCGCAACCATCGTGGACGAGGAAGCAGGCGTGGGTAGCGGCGGCCCGACTGATGACGTGACCGGCGCGGGCGCTCGCTCCCAAAACCGTGATGGCGTTATTGCGGCGCACGGACTCTCTTGGCCAACCAAAAGTCGATCCGGCTGACTTTCCTCTTGTCCTATCGCTAGCCGCTCAACCCAGTCCGACGGCAGACCAATCAACGCCGTCAGCGCTCCATCGGGCTGGCCCAGCAGAGAAGCCTGCACGGTGTGCAAGCGCAATCCTCGTGCTTGCAGGGTCTTGATCGCCAGCAATTGCAACAGATGGCGATCGCGGTAATAGGCTGTTCGCCCCCGCAGCTCCGCCGGCCGATCCAACAAGCCTAGCGTGGTGTAGTAGCGCACCAATCGTGCGTCTGGCTGCCAACGCACCCGCCGCGACTCTCCCGTACCCGTCGGTAACAGCGCCAATAACCGTCGGCTACGCTGCACCAGCTCCTCCAACCGCCATACTGATCTCGTGGAAGGGTTCATTTGTTATCACCTAACACTGACATATTACAGTGTAATATAAAAACCAGTCAAATGCCAGCGGCGGGTTTGATTGTGTCGAAAGGGGTGGAATTGATTTGGAAAGAAAGGCCAACACGAAATAATGCAAATGAAATAAATAGATTTTATCGTTTAAAATTCGCTTCCATGGCCTTGATCAAGCATTCAAATCGACCCAGATTGAGCGGAAAAGAAGCTTTCGCAGCACCCGGCTTGTCGCTTCCATCCTGTAGGCAATTATGTGCTGGCGTGGCGGAGCTTTCCTTTTGCAGCAGCCTCCTGACCGCCATCCAATGGCCAAGCCAAGTCGCCTACTCCGCAACCGACAGCGAGGTCGGCTGTCCGGTCCGTCGATACACCGTTCCGGTGAAGATCGCGAGCAATCGCGCGCCGCTGCGCACCTCCACTCGATAAACCGCCGTACCGCGCCCCAAATGGACTTCCGTCGCCAACGCGTCTACTTCCGCATCGGCTTGACTGGCTTGCAGATACTCCATATGCGCGGCCAGCGCGACCGCTAGAGTTCCGTGTGAATTGGAGGCCAAGGCAAAAGCGGCATCCGCCACCGAATACAGAAAGCCGCCATGCGCCGAACCCCAGCTATTGAGAAATTCCGGCCGGATGGCTCCCCACACGCGTGCTTGCCCAGGCTTCAGAACTTCGCCCTGTAACCCAAGTGTGATCATAAAGGGATCTAACATGGAATGATTTCTACCTGATGCTTGGCTTAAGCCTTGGTAGCCACTAAAAAATTGAACGAAGCATAAGGCCGAAATTCAGGCGGCCGTGACCAAACCGGTCGGATTATTTCGGTTTACGCTCGATCCTCGTTCGATCAGTTGGCCGCGCAATACCACCCGCCGCACGGCTTGTTCCGGTTTGGCGATTCGTTGCAGCAGTAACTCGATAGCGGCGCGGCCAATATCGTAAATCGGTTGAGCGATAACGGTGATGCCCGGTTCTACAAGCCGCGTCCAAGGTAGATCGTCGAAACCGACGACCGTGACTGGATCGGGAAAATGAATTTGCGCCTCTCGCAACGCTTCGGTAATGCCTAATAGAATCAGGCCGCTGCTGGCCACCAGCGCATCCGGCAGCGGCCGCCGCCGCAAGCGCTCGCGGGCCGCGGCGCGAGCGCGCTCTACAATTGCGGGCAGCGGCTCGGCATGGGATTCCAAACCATGGGCGGCCATGGCCGCCGCATACCCTTCGCGGCGCTGGCGGCCGGTGGCGCTGGTTGTGCCATAAAAAAAGACGTTCCGTCGATAACCGTTTTCAATCAAATGCGTAGTCAGCCGATACGCCGAGTCCACATTGTCCAGAACCACGGCATCGGCAATGGTATTCTGATCGCAACGGTCCACCAGCACGATTGGAAAAGGATAATCACTGGTATGGAAGCCGGCCAGCGTCACTAGCGTGGGCGACAAAATGACGCCCCTAACGTTCTCATCACGCATCAGGTCCAGATACAAGGCTTCTTTTTCCGCATCTTCGTCGGCATTACACAAAATCACTCGCATGTGATGCTGATAAGCGACATCTTCAACCGCCCGACTCACCTCGGTAAAAAAAGGATTGCGGATATCGGAAACGATCAGGCCAATGGTGTTCGTTTGCCGCGAACGTAAGCGCCGCGCCGCCAGATCGGGCCGGTAGCCCAGCTCTTGAATCGCGGTGAGCACCCGTTGGCGAATCGTCTCACTCACCTTGGGATGACCGGCCAATACGCGGGAGACCGAAGCTACCGAGACCTCCGCCTGTTTCGCTACGTCCTTGATGTGCGCCATGGGTATCTCTCTTAGTGACAATCAGTAAACGATTACAGATAACTTTTCAAAACAGCTACTGACTGCTATATCAATAGTTATCCATAACGAGTTTACAAAAATATAAAAATGTTCTTTAGCGTGAAAAATTTTTCATATTAGTATCTTACAAAAATTTCATGAATTATCAAAACTGTTATTGACAATAGGTGTGTAAACGATTACAAATATCACTTGATATACTTTAATTTATACTTTGTTTTTTATTAAAAAAACGATTACTTTCAATCTAAACCAAATCGGGGAATGCCGCCCATCAAATGATCATTTTTACAACAGTTTCCCTATAAAACCCTGCTCCATTCGCTCAAATTAATAAAATCTATACACTTTATTTATCTTTTGAACAATAATAGAACTCGCAAAGTTATAGTTAAGCGGTTGATTTTGCTTAAATCTGTGAAATGCGATGCAGCATATCCATTAAATTTTTGCGAATCAGCAACTTAAATTTGTAGCTGGGCAACTTTTAAACAAACCAAGCGTTCAACCCGCGGGGACTTAAAATCATGAAAAAAACGGCTCTCACACTGGCGGTCGCGGCTGCCATGGCCACCATTCCATTGGCTGCTCAAGCTGATACGATTTTGTACGGCGAAGCCAAAGTCTCGGTGGATTATGTTGATGACTCAGGCGACCTGACTGACAGTGATCGAGATGGTTACTGGGATGTGGTCAACAACGGCTCCAAGCTGGGCATCAAAGGCTTTGAGGATCTAGGGAGTGGTCTGCAAGCCTTCTACCAGTACGAGTTCAGTGTCGATATGACGGAGGGGGGTAACTTTTCCGGTCTCAACCAGAAATTCGTCGGCCTTGCCGGTGGTTTCGGCACTGTCACCGTCGGCACCCAGGACACGCCTTACTGGAAGATCCTCAACATCATCGATATCTTCCACAGCAGTAGAATGTTTGACGGCGCCGTCTACCTTGGCGCCGGACTTAGCACGGAAACCAACACCAACGGCGCCTTGGGCACCCTAGCCAATAGCATCGATTATCGGACGCCGAATTTCGGCGGTTTCAGCGCCGAAGCCTTGTTGGTGCTGGATGGCCGAATCAATGACCGCGATGGGTTCTCAGACAGCGTTGACATCTGGAACATCAATCTCAAATACAGCCAGGGTCCGATTTTCGCTGGCCTCACCTACATCAAGCTGGATGGCGACGACGATGTCAACCTTGGCCAAGGCTTGAGGACCAATTTTGATCTGGATAACTGGGGCCTTGGGCTTGGCTATAAAACCGACCAGTTCTTGATCGGGGCCATTTATGAGCAAGGCACCTTCAACGTCGTCAACTCCGAGCGCCACACCTATCTTAATGGCGTGAAATTAGCGACGGGCGACGATGCGCAAAGCTGGATGTTGGCTGGCCAATACGCCTTTGGCAACAATGTGGTCCGCGCGGCCTACGGCCAGACCGACACCGGCATTGACGGCGAAGACAGCATTGATAACTGGCGGGTGGGCTACCAGTACAACTTCAGCAAGCGAACCTTGTTGTGGGCCGAATATTTCGGCCGCGAAGCGGATACGCTTTTCTTCGGCGATCAAAACGCCATCTCTCTTGGTATGAAGCATCTGTTCTAAACCGGCTGAACCGATTCGGGATCACCGGCAACCGACGTCGGCCGCGGCGTCGGTTGATTCTCAGGCTCATGGGATAGAGCGCCAGGTTATTGATGAAAATGCTCGCGGGTCTCTGTGCTATCACAGTGGTTTGGCGTCGCCAACCAACCTGCTCAAGTCAGGACTATCCGCAACCGTCCTTTCTTAAAATCGATTCTCGTCGAGGAGCGAATTTCAATGAAAGCGGCACCCTTATTGGCCCTGCGAGCCAGCCTGTTGAGTCTGGCGCTGGCGGCAACCACCGCAACGGCCGAATGTAATCCCGATTATACCGGCGTCACCATCGATATCGGTACCCGCACCGCACCGTTTATCGCCAACGCCATCAAACTCGCCGCTGCAAGTTGGGAAAAGAAAACCTGTGGCAAAATCAACGTTCTGGAGTATCCCAACGACCAGCTTTATCAGATTTATCTGAAAGCGTTGGGGCCTGGCCAAAACCAGTTCGACATCATCACCTTCGGGCCCTTCTGGACACCGGATTTCGCGCCTTATCTGGTGGAGATGCCCGCCGCCATGCGGGAAACAGCGGCCTGGCAAGACTTGCTGCCGGTCTATCGCGATCATCTGATGCTGTGGAATGGCCGCTATGTAACCCAAACCATCGACGGCGACCAGCACATCCTGTATTACCGCCGCGACTTGTTCACCAACCCTGTGGAACAACAGGCGTTCAAGGCCAAATACGGCTATGAGCTGAATCCGCCAGCGACGTGGGAACAGTACTATCAAATTGCCGAGTTTTTCAACCGACCCAGCAACAACCTGTGGGGCACCGCCGAAGCCTATCGGCGCGGCGGCGAACAGTTCTGGTATTTCTTCACTCACGCCGCCGCTTATACCCACCATCCCAAGCTGCCGGGTTCGATGTTCTTCGATCCCGACACCATGGATGCCCAGATCAACAATCCCGGTTGGGCGAAAGCGCTGAGCGATTACATCAACGGCCTCAACGCCGCCCCGCCCGGCGCGCTGGGTTTCACGTCGGGCGATATCCACAACATTTTCGCCGGTGGTTCGGTGGCGATGAATTTCGACTGGGGCGATACCGGCGTCAACGCGGCTGACGCCAACCGCAGCTTGATTCCCGGCGTGGTGGGCACCGCGCCGCTACCCGGCTCGAAACAGATTTGGAATTACAAAACCAAACAATGGGATAGCTTCCCAGAGGTGTCGCGCGCTCCATTTCTGGCCTTCGGCGGCTGGCAAGCGGCGGTTCCGGTCAACAGCGATGAACCGGCCGCCGCCTGGCATTTCATCGAGTGGCTGTCCAGCCCAGCGGTCAGCGGCGAGGCGGTGGTCACGCCGCAAGCGGGCATCAATCCCTACCGCGAGAGCCATTTCCAGGTCGAGCGGTGGCTGAAGCTGTTCACCCCGGACGAAGCCAAACTGTATCTGGACGCGCAACGCGAGGGCCTCAATTCGCCGAATGTCGCGCTCGATCTGCGCATCCCGCACTATTTCGAATACACCGAAGCCCTGGAAGCGCAATTGAGTCTGGCCTTAACGCTGGAAATCTCCCCGCAGGAAGCCCTGAACAATGTGGCCAACACCTGGAACGCCCTGACCGACCGTGTGGGCCGCAAACAGCAGCGCGCGGCCTATCGGGCGTCCATGGGCCTTAGCAGTGAGGTGAAATGAGATGACCGTTGCCGCTCCTGTTTCTCCCGCCTCCGCTCCGGATCGTGCCCCCGCGCTGGAGATGCGCGGCATCAGCAAAACCTTTCCCGGCGTCAAGGCGCTCGATAATGTGCAGCTGCGCGCCTGGACCAGCGAAATCCATTCGCTGATGGGTGAAAACGGCGCGGGTAAAAGCACCCTGATGAAAATTCTATCGGGCGCTTACACCGCCGATCCGGGCGGCGAAATCCTAATCGATGGCCGGCTGACCCCAATCAACGGGCCAAAATCCGCCCGCGCCGCCGGGATCGCCATCATCTATCAGGAGCTCAGCCTCGCCCCCAACCTGACCGTGGCCGAGAACATCTATCTCGGCAACGAACCCAAGCAATACGGCATTTTCGCCGACCGGGCCATCATGCGCCGGGAAACCGCCAAGGTGCTGGAACGGCTCGGCGCGGATTTCGGCCCCGATACCATCGTCGATACCTTGTCCATTGCCGAACGCCAGCAGGTGGAAATCGCCCGCGCTCTGCACCAGCAGAGTCATATCCTGATCATGGACGAACCGACCACCGCGTTGTCCACCCGCGAAACCGACCGGTTGTTTGACCTGATCAAGCGGCTGCGGGATGAAGGCATCGCCATCATTTATATCAGTCACCGGATGGCGGAAATCTACGAGCTGTCCGACCGGGTGAGCGTACTGCGCGACGGCGCCTACGCCGGGACGCTGGATCGGGCGGAACTGTCCGCCGAACGGCTGGTGCAGATGATGGTCGGGCGACCGCTATCCAACCTGTTCGACAAGCACAGCCATGCCACCGACCGAGTGGTGTTGGACGTGAAGGGCTTGACCGATGGCGGACGGCGGGTGAAACCGGCCAATTTAACGCTGCGCGCGGGCGAAGTGCTGGGACTGGCCGGATTGGTCGGCGCGGGCCGCACCGAGCTGGCGCGGTTGATTTTCGGGGCGGATCGGATCGTCGGCGGCGAGGTCTGGCTGGAAGGCCAGCGCCTGAATCTGCGCAACCCGCTGGATGGCATCAATACCGGCATCGCCTATTTAACCGAGGACCGCAAAGCGCAGGGCCTGTTCCTCGACATGAGCGTGCGCGAGAACATCACCATTAGTGTGCTGGGCCGCGATGCGCTGGCGGGCGGGCTGCTTAATCGCGCCGCCATGGATCGGCTGACCAGTGGCTCCATTCAGGATTTGCGGGTTCGCGTCGCCGGGCCGTTCGTCACGGCGGGGTCGCTCTCGGGCGGCAACCAGCAAAAACTGCTGATCGCCCGCTGGATCGCCATCAACCCGAAGGTGCTGATCCTCGACGAACCGACCAAGGGCGTCGATATCGGCGCGAAAGCTGAAATCTACCGCATTATCAGCGAACTGGCCGCCAAGGGCGTGGCGATTATCGTGATCTCTAGCGAACTGCCGGAAGTCATTGGCATCAGCGACCGCATTCTGGTGATGCGGGAAGGCGTCATCGTCGGCGAAGTCGGTGGTTCCAGCGGTAAACAGGCAACACAGGAAAACATCATGGCCCTGGCGACAGGCACGACCGAAATGGTGCAATCATGACTGAACAAGCCCTCACCCCTGAAAAAACCGCCGATAAAAAGACCTGGGCGAATCTGATTCAGGCGGCTGGCATTCTGCCGATCCTGATCGTCATCGTCATCATCTTCTCGTTCATCGCCCCCAATTTTCTGACCGAAGCCAATTTGCTCAACATCGTCCGGCAAGCGTCAATCAACATCGTGCTGGCCACCGGCATGACGGTGGTGATTCTGACTGGCGGCATCGATTTGTCGGTCGGCTCGGTGCTGGCGGTGTCGGCGGTCACCGCGATGGCGGTGTCCTTAATGCCGGAACTGGGTTGGGCGGCGGTGCCGCTGGCACTGCTGATCGGGCTGGTGCTGGGCGCGCTCAACGGCGCGTTGGTCGCCTACGCCGGCTTGCCGCCGTTCATCGTCACCCTGGGTTCGATGACCACGCTGCGGGGCTTGGCTTACCTGTTGGCGGGCGGCACCACCATCATCAACAGCAAAATCGATTTCGCCTGGATCGGCAACGCCTATCTTGGCCCGCTGCCCTGGTTGGTGATCATCGCCTTTCTGGTGCTGCTGGGCACCTGGTTCCTGCTGCGCCACACCGTGCTCGGCATCTACATCTACGGTGTCGGCGGCAACCCGCAAGCGGCGCGGCTGACCGGGATCAAGGTCAATCAGGTGTTACTGTTCGTCTATGCCTTCAGCGGTCTGCTGGCTGGATTGGGTGGGGTGATGACCACCAGCCGGCTGTACAGCGCTAACGGCGTGCTGGGCACCGGCTACGAGCTGGACGCCATCGCCGCCGTGATTCTGGGCGGCACCAGCTTCGTCGGCGGCATTGGCACCGTGGTCGGCACCCTGTTCGGCGCGCTGATTATCTCCACCCTCAACAACGGCCTGACCCTGATGAACGTGTCATTCTTCTGGCAGTTGGTGGTCAAGGGTCTGGTCATCATCATCGCGGTCGCGCTCGATAAATACCGCCATAAAGGCGCGGGCGCCCGCACCTGATTTTCACTCCCCTCGCCCGCTTGCGGGCGGGGGGTCGGCGGTGCGGGCCTCTGACCCACCCCAATCCTCTTCCCAATGTGAGAAGGGGAATCCATCCATCAACCCGTTAAACCCCTTAGGAGAAAGCATCATGCAAAAAACCTTAATTGCCGCCGCCGTCATGGCGCTGATCGGCTCCACTTCCGCCCTGGCCGCCGATGCGGGCCTGAAAGGTGTGGGCGTCACCCTGGGCAGCATGGGTAATCCCTTTTTCGCGACGCTGGCCAAGGGCGCGGAGGAGAAAGCCAAGGAACTCGGCGGCAATGACGTAAAAGTGACCGTCGATTCCGCCGATTATGATTTAGGCAAGCAGACCAATCAGATCGACAATTTCATCGCCGCCAAGATGGACGTGATCGTGATCAATCCGGTGCATCCCGAAGGCATCATGCCGGCGGTGATGCGCGCCAAGGAAGCCAAGATTCCGGTGGTCGCCGTCGATGCGGGCGCGGAAGGCGTCGACGCAATGATTACCAGCAACAACGTCCAGGCCGGGGAAAAAGCCTGTCAGTACATCGTGGATCGGCTGAAGGGCAAGGGCGATATAGTCATCATCAACGGCCCACCGGTGACGGCCGTGACGGATCGGGTGAAAGGTTGCAAGGATATATTCGCCAAAAATCCCGGCATCAAGATTTTGTCTGATAATCAAAACGGCCAAGGCAGTCGTGAAGGTGGACTGGACGCGATGAGCAACCTGCTCACCGCCAATCCGAAGATTGACGCCGTGTTCGCCATCAACGATCCCACCGGCACCGGAGCCGATCTGGCGGCGCGGCAGGCCAAGCGCACCGAATTCTTCATCGTCGGCGTCGACGGCGCGCCGGTTGCCGTGGAAGCGCTGAACGACAAAGACAGCCTGTTTGCCGCCACCGCCGCCCAAGACCCGCTGCGGATGGCCAAGGAAGGCGTCGACATCGGTTATCAGGTCAAGCAGGGCAAAGCGCCCAAGGATAAGGTCATCCTGATTCCGGTGGAATTGATTACCCGCGATAACGTCAAGACTTACAAGGGTTGGGTGACCGCCAAGTAAGTCAAAACCGGGGACCACCCCTAGCTTGGCGTGGTCTCCAACTCGCGGCGCAAGTCATCCGATTAACCACTTGAAGGACGACGCCATGGATCAAGATTCCCGCCTTGCGATGACCTTCCGACAAATCCTGTTCATGAATTTTGGATTTTTCGGGATTCAATACAGCTTCGGTTTGCAGCAAACCGCGATCAACCCTGTCTTCAGTTTCCTCAACGCAGACCCGCATCAACTGCCAATTCTCAATATGGCTGGCCCGATCACGGGCTTACTGATTCAACCCTTGATTGGCGCGATGAGCGACCGTACTTGGATTCCGAAACTGGGCCGGCGGCGGCCTTACTTTTTGATTGGCGCTATCGGTTGTAGCCTTTGCCTGTTTTTCTATCCATTTAGCACCTCGCTGTGGGTCGCCGTTTTATTACTGTGGTTGTTGGATGCCAGCAACAATACCGCGATGGAACCGTACCGCGCGTTTATCGCCGACCGGCTGCCCCCCAACCAACACGCCACCGGCTTTTTGATGCAAAGCTTTTTCACCGGCCTAGGCATCACGCTGGCCAATGTATCCCTGTACTTTTTCCAGCAAATCATTACCGGTCAAACTGCCTCCGGCATTCCGCATTGGGTGTTCGGCTCATTTTTCATCGGCGCGATTTGTTCCATTGGCTCGGTTCTGGTGTCGGTGTTATCGACTTCGGAAATTCCACCGACAGACCAGGAACTGGCGGAATTGCGCGCTAAACCGAGCGGCTTTATCCCCGCGATCACCGAAATCGCTCATGCGATTCGCGATATGCCAAAACCGCTGTGGCAACTGGCGCTGGTGTATTTGTTCCAATGGTATGCCATGTTCATTTACTGGCAATACGTTTCGCATAGCGTCGCCCAATCGGCTTGGGGCGCGACCATGGAGAATAAACAGGCTTACCAGGAAGCGGTGGCGTGGACTGGGCTGGTCAACGGTTTTTACAATATCGTCACCTTCGTCTCGGCGTTTTGGCTGGTGAAGATGACGTATAAATACGCCCCCAAATGGGTTCACGCCATCTGTTTGCTCATGGCGGCGGCGGCGTTATTGATCTTCCCGCATATCACCAACAAATACTTGCTGTTTATCCCGATGATCGGGTTCGGTATCGCTTGGGCCAGCATGATGGGCGTGCCGTATTTGATGGCGGTCGCGGAAATTCCGAAAGAACGCTACGGAGTCTATATGGGCATCATCAACATGATGATCGTGATTCCGATGTTGATCCAGACGCTAACCTTCGGCTCGATTTACAGCAACTTCCTGGGCAACAATCCAGCCAATGCGATGACCTTTGCTGGGGTTTTATTATTCGCGGCCGCCATGGCGACGCTGATGATTAAAACCCGTGCGGGGATTTCCAACATGCCGATGATGCGAGGCGGCGGACACTGAGAGCGATTGTCCGCGACAGTGGCCCCGCTGAACCGCCAAAAGCGGGCGGGGCCACACAATGGCGGATGCTGCTAGACTTAAACGGTGATGGGAAATTTAAGCCAGCGATATCGCAACCTTCAAGATATTGATCTATTAAAAACTATTAAGCACATGTAGAGAAGGCCTAATGCCGAGTTAATAACCTGATCAACCCTTGTTGAGGATAGCCATGAAGACTTATAAATCCACAACGCTTTTTGCTTCCTTCATGCTCGGCGCGGCCCTGTGCGGCGCTGGCGCGGCTTACGCCGCCAAGATCTCGATTTCCTGCGGCGCGGTCGGCCAAGAATATGAGTTCTGCAAGACCGGCGGCGAGGCGTGGGCCAAGAAAACCGGCAACGAAATCAATCTGGTCTCGACCCCCAATTCCGCCACCGAACGGCTGGCCCTGTACCAGCAATTGCTGGCGGCGGGCGCGCCCGATATTGACGTGTTTCAAATCGACGTGGTTTGGCCTGGCACGCTGAACAATCACTTCCTTGATCTTGCCCCGTTCGCCAAGGATGCCGTAAAGAGCCACTTCCCGGCGATCATTCAAAACAACACCATTGAGGGTAAGCTGATCGCCATGCCTTGGTTCACCGATGCTGGCCTGCTCTATTACCGAAAAGACCTGCTGGAGAAACACGGTGCGAAGCCACCGCAAACCTGGCAGGAACTGACAGACACGGCCAAGAAAATCCAGGACGCCGAGCGGGCGGCCGGCAACGACAAGATGTGGGGCTTTGTGTGGCAGGGCCGGGCTTATGAAGGACTGACCTGCAACGCGCTGGAATGGGTCGCCAGCTATAACGGCGGCACCGTGGTCGACAAGGACGGCAAGATCACCATCAACAATCCGCAAGCAGCCGCCGCCATCAACACCGCCGCCGGCTGGGTCAAGAACATCTCACCCGAAGGCGTGTTGAACTACACCGAGGAAGAAGCGCGCGGCGTCTTCCAGTCCGGCAACGCCGTGTTCATGCGCAACTGGCCTTACGCCTGGTCGCTCGCCCAAGGGCCGGAAAGCGCCATCAAGGGCAAGGTTGGCGTGAGCGCGCTACCGAAGGGCGGCGCGGACGGCCGTAGCGCCGCCACCCTCGGCGGCTGGCAACTCGCCGTCTCTAAGTACTCTAAAAACAAGGAGTTGTCCGCCGATCTGGTCATGTATCTCACCAGCGCTGAAGAGCAGAAGCGCCGTGCTATCAAGGGTGCCTACAACCCGACCATCGAAAGCCTCTACAAAGACCCCGAAATCCTAGCCGCCGCACCGTTCATGGGCGAACTGTATGACACTTTCGTCAATGCGATCGCGCGTCCGTCCACCCCCACCGGAGCCAAGTACAACCAAGCCAGCAACGAGTTTTGGAATGCGGTGTATAGCGTGTTGTCCGGCAAGGCCAAGGCCGACGCCAGTTTGGCTCAACTGGAAGCCTCGCTCAAGCGCATGAGTCGCGGCGGCAAGTGGTAAGACCGGTCAGGCACCGAATCCGGCGGGGCGCGGCGTTGGCCCGCTCCGCCGCCCGCTCACGCTCCAAATCGTTTGAAGGGGGTTCTCATGGCGACCGCAACAACCGAACTCGCCGACCGCGCGCTCGGCGCGGCCAGCATCGCAGCCCCAGCGCAAAAATCCCATCTCACCCGCAGCCGCGTGCGGGCGGCGTGGCTGTTTCTGGCTCCGATGTTGATTCTGCTGGCGATGGTGGCCGGCTGGCCGCTGTTTCGCACCATCTGGTTCAGTTTCACCGACGCCAACCTGTCGGATTTGAGCAGCGCCAAGTTTATCGGCTTCGAAAACTATCTCGCTTATAACGACGGCGAATGGTACGGCGTGCTGGCCGACGGCGAGTGGTGGAACGCCGTCTGGAACACACTGAAATTCTCGGTGGTCTCCGTCACCATTGAAACCATTCTGGGATTGATCGTCGCCCTGGTGCTCAACGCCTCGTTTCCGGGCCGCAGCCTGGTGCGGGCGGCGGTGCTGATTCCCTGGGCGATCCCGACCATCGTCTCGGCCAAAATGTGGAGCTGGATGATGCACGACCAGTTCGGCATCCTGAATCACATGCTGTTGGGCGTTGGCCTGATTTCCGCGCCGCTGGCCTGGACCGCCAGCCCCGATCTGGCGATGACGGCGGTGATCATGGTCGATGTCTGGAAAACCACGCCGTTCATGGCGCTGCTGATCCTGGCGGCCTTGCAGATGCTGCCCACCGATTGTTACGAAGCGGCGCGGGTCGATGGCATCCATCCGGTGCGGGTGTTTTTCAAAGTGACGTTGCCACTGATTAGGCCCGCCTTGATGGTGGCGGTGATTTTCCGGCTGCTGGACGCCTTGCGCATCTTCGACTTGATCTACGTGCTGACCTCCAACAGCAAGGACACGATGTCGATGTCGGTTTACGCCCGCCAGCAACTGGTGGATTTTCAGTCGGTGGGTTACGGCTCGGCCGCCTCGACGCTGCTGTTTCTCACGGTCGGGCTGTGCGTGGTGCTGTATATCACTTTCGGCCGCGTGCGCTTTGACGGGAGATAAGCCATGAAAAAACTCCTCGGCTGGGTCGGTTTTTACCTGCTGGTGGCGGCGATCATCCTGTACTCGGTTTTTCCTTTCTACTACGCCATCGTCACTTCGCTGAAAGCCGGGTCGCAACTGTTCAGCGTCGAATATTTCCCCACCACCTGGAATTGGGATAACTATGTCTCGGTGTTCCGGGAACAACCTTTCGCCTATAACTTGCTGAACTCGGTCTTGGTGTCTTTCTCGGTGGTGGCGCTGTCGCTGTTTTTCGGGGTGACGGCGGCGTTTGCCTTGGGGCGGGTGCAGTTTCGAGGTCGGGGCCTGTTGCTGATGACCGTGCTGGCTGTGTCCATGTTCCCGCAGGTGGCGGTGTTGTCGGGCATGTTCGAACTGATCCGGGGTCTTGGTTTGTACAACAACCTGCTCGGCTTGGTGATCTCCTACATGATCTTCACGCTGCCGTTTACGGTGTGGGTGCTAACCACCTTCATGCGCGATCTCCCGAAGGAATTGGAGGAGGCGGCGATCATGGACGGCGCCAGCCCTTGGGAAATCATCGTCAAGGTGTTCATGCCGCTGATGTGGCCGGCGCTGGTCACCACCGGCCTGCTGGCCTTTATCGCCGCTTGGAACGAGTTCCTGTTCGCGCTCACCTTCACCCTGACCAACACCCAGCGCACGGTGCCGGTTGCCATCGCGCTGATCAGCGGCGCGAGCCAGTACGAACTGCCGTGGGGCAACATCATGGCGGCGTCGGTGATCGTGACCTTGCCGGTGGTGATCCTGGTGCTGATTTTCCAGCGACGCATCGTTTCCGGTCTGACCGCCGGCGCGGTCAAAGGTTGAAACAGCCAACGACCCCGCATTCTAAAAATCGGACGAATGGCGCGGCGCATTGAGCCATTCAAGCCTAATGATGCCACTGAATAATGAGGAGCGATTGACAATGGCCGATATCCGCATGCGCAGCGTTTGCAAGTCATTCAAGGACGTTCGCGTGATCGAACGGGTCAATCTCGATATCGAAGACGGCGAATTCGCGGTGTTCGTCGGCCCTTCGGGCTGCGGCAAATCCACCCTGCTGCGGCTGGTCGCCGGCCTGGAGGACATCACCGCCGGCGAGATGACCATCGGCGGCAAGAAAGTCAACAACGTACCGCCCTCGCAGCGCGGGGTGGCGATGGTGTTTCAGTCCTACGCGCTTTACCCGCACATGACGATCTTTGACAACATGGCCTTCGGCCTGAAGCTGGCCAAGGAAGACAGCGGCGAAATCAAGGAACGCGTTCATTGGGCCGCGAAGATTCTCCAGATGGAACACTTACTGGAGCGCTTGCCGAAAGAGCTGTCCGGCGGCCAGCGCCAGCGGGTCGCTATCGGCCGAGCCATCGTCCGCAAGCCGGGCGTTTTTCTGTTCGATGAACCGCTGTCCAACCTGGACGCGGCACTGCGGGTGCAAACCCGCATCGAAATCTCCAAGCTGCACCACGATCTGGGCGCCAGCATGATCTACGTCACCCACGATCAGGTTGAGGCCATGACCCTGGCCGATAAGATCGTGCTGCTGAACGCCGGCAAAGCGGTGATCGAAGACGGCAGCGTGGCGCAGATCGGCCCGCCGCTGGAACTGTACCATCATCCGGTGAATCAGTTCGTCGCCGGCTTTATCGGCTCGCCCAAGATGAATTTCTTGCCCGGCCAGCTGGCCAGCATCGAAAATAGCATCGCCGCTGTGACTTTATCGGATGGCACCACGGTGCGGGCGGCAATCGACGCATCGAGCGCTAAACCCGGCGCTGCGGTGACGCTCGGTATCCGCCCCGAGCATGTCACGCTCGGCGGTGGCGACAACAATAGCGTTCAGGCCGAAGTGGCTTACGTCGAGCATCTAGGCGAATCATCGTTCATCTACACCCAGGTCACGGGGATGACCCACCATGTGATCGTGCGTCAAGAGGGAGACACTACCGCCAAGATGGGGGACCGGCTCACGCTGGCGCTAGCGCCCCAGCACTGTCACCTGTTCGATGAGCGGGGCCGGGCTTTCCGGCGGAGGATCGAGGCCGTCGCCGAGACCATGCCCGTGCTGCAATAGCCGGCGGCGTCCCACGATAGAGCTCCGGAATCTCTTCTTTTTTCCATCCATGGACGCGCGACGATGATGCACTCAACCGTACCGGCTTTTATTCTGGGCGCGCTGATGGCGGTCTCATTCGCCGCATCGGCGGTCGAACTCACCATTTCCTGCGGCGCGGTCGGCCAAGAGCGAGCCCTGTGCGAGCAAGCCACCGCCGCTTGGGCCAAGCAAACCGGCCACAAGGTCACGGTCACCATTCCCTCGGATCGGACCAACGAGCGCTATTTTCAATATCTGGTCGATTTGGGCGCGGGCGACAGCCGCACCGATATTTATCAAATCGACGTGATTTGGCCGAGACTGCTGGCCAAACACTTCGTGGACTTGAAGCCATACATCCCGCCGGAAGAAATCCAACGCCATTTTCCGTCCATCGTGACCAACAATACCGTCGATGGTCGGCTGGTGGGCATGCCTTGGTTCACCGACGCGGGCATGCTGTATTACCGCAAGGATTTATTGGAGAAATACGGCTTGCCGGTCCCCCAGGACTGGTCGGAACTGGCGGATACGGCGCTGTATATCCAGCTCCAGGAACGCAAGGCCAGCGGGTCGGGAGACTTGTGGGGCTACGTTTTTCAGGGTGCTCCTTACGAGGGCTTGAGCTGCAACGCGCTAGAATGGATCGCGTCTTACGGCGGCGGCACCGTGATCGGCGCGGATGGAGCCATCACGCTCGACAACCCGCTGGTTGTGATGGCGTTGGCGCGCGCGGCGAGTTGGATCGGCACCGTCGCGCCGCCGCGCGTGCTCTCGTTCAATGAAGAGGACGCCCGGCAGACTTTCCAACTCGGCAACGCTGTGTTCATGCGCAACTGGATCTACGCCTGGGCATTGGTCAACGGTCAGGGCAGCCCGGTGGCGGGCAAGGTCGGCGTGGCTCCGTTGCCCAGGGGCGGAATGAAAGGCATGTCCGCCAGCACGCTGGGCGGGTGGCAGCTGGCGGTCTCCAAATACTCCAAGAATCCCGCCGTGGCGGCCGAATTGGTGCGTTATCTGACCGGCGAGGCCGTGCAGAAACAGCGCGCTCTGATCGGGTCCTACGCCCCGACGCTGATGCAGCTCTACGACGATCCGGAACTGGCGGCGACCCAACCCATTTTTAGCTCGCTGCGGCCCATTTTGGACAATGCGGTCGCTCGACCCGCCACCCGCACCGGCGACAGCTACATGGCGGTGACAACCCACTTTTGGGAAGTCGTTCATGCCGTGTTGGGAGGTCGCGGCTCGGCCATTACTAACTTGAGTGGGCTGCAAGAGCAATTGCGGCTGCTCAAAACGCGCGGTAACTGGTAATTCAAATTCGAACGCCTGCAAGTCATTAGCCATGCCCATAACACCCCTTGACAATCGTTACGACGCCATGCTCTACCACCGCTGCGGGCGCAGCGGCCTGCTGTTGCCCGCCATCTCCTTAGGGCTGTGGCATAACTTCGGCGGCGTCGACACCTTCAGCAATGGTCGCGACATGGTGCTACGCGCCTTCGATCTCGGCATCACCCATTTCGACTTGGCCAATAACTACGGACCACCCCCCGGATCAGCCGAGGAAACCTTTGGCCGCATCTGGCGCCAAGACTTAGCCAATTACCGTGATGAATTCATCATTTCCTCCAAGGCGGGCCATTTGATGTGGCCCGGTCCCTATGGCAATTGGGGTTCGCGCAAACATCTGGTCGCCAGTCTCGATCAGAGCTTGCGCCGGATGGGCTTGGAGTACGTCGATATTTTTTACCACCATCGCCCCGATCCCAACACGCCGTTGGAGGAAACGATGGGCGCGCTTGATCACATCGTCCGGCAAGGCAAGGCGCTGTACGCGGGCATCTCCGCCTATTCACCGGAACAAACGCGGCAAGCCGCGCGGTTGTTGCGCCAGTTGGGTACGCCGTGCCTGATCCATCAACCCCGTTACAGTCTGTTCGACCGCGGCATCGAACACGGCCTGCTGGATGTCCTTGCCGATGAAGGAATCGGCTGCATCGTGTTCTCGCCACTGGCCCAGGGCTTGCTCACCAATAAATATCTCAATGGCTTACCGGCGGACTCGCGCGCGGCGAAAGCGCACGGTTTTTTACAACCGGATGAGATCACCCCGCAAAAGCTCGATCAGATTCACCGACTTAACGAAATGGCCCGCCAGCGCGGCCAAACCCTGGCCCAGATGGCTCTGGCGTGGGTGCTGCGTCACGCCGGAATGACGTCGGCACTGATTGGCGCGAGCCGGGTCCAACAGATTGAAGACGCGGTAGCGGCTTTGCGGACAACAACGTTTCAACCACAGGAGCTACAGGCGATTGAAACCATTCTGGCCGCCTGAAGGTTAGCGCGGCGAAAGTGAGTCCATGCGTTCCCTCTTTTCCCTGAAAGTCCGGCCCGGCCATCCCGATTTTCTGGAGTTGCCATGGCTGGACTCCATCGTCGATTGGCCCGGCGAGCGCTTCGTTGACCTGCCGCGTGGCCCATCCCGCCATGAAGTGCGCTTTATTGTTTACGAGCAAGGGCTTTACGTCATCAAGGAACTGCCGTCCAAATCCGCCCGGCAGGATTATGAAATGCTCCGCGCGCTGGAAACCAAAGACGTGGCCGCCGCCGTGGCGGTCGGTATCGTCGAAGGTCGGCACCCGGATGCGGGCGCGGAACGCTCGGCGGCCCTCATCACCCGCTATCTGGAACACACTTTTTCCTATCAGGAATTGCTGCAGGGTCATGGTTTTGGCAACCGCCGCGAACAGATGCTCGACGCCTTCGCCGGTCTGTTGGTGGAATTGCATCTGGCTGGTTGTTTCTGGGGCGATTGTTCGCTGGCCAACGTGCTCTATCGGCACGACGCCGAAGCCATCGAGCCGATCATGGTCGATGCGGAAACCGCCGTTCTACGCGAATCCTTGTCCGACGGCCAGCGCGAGGAAGATTTGGAGATCATGACCATCAACGTCGCCGGCGGCATGGCCGACATCGCCGCCGCACGCGATTTGCCCATTGATGAGGCAGACTTGACGCTGGGCGAGGACATTGCCGAACGTTACCGCAAGCTTTGGCGAGAACTGACGGAAACCCGACTCATCACGCCGGAGGAAGGATTCAAAATTACCGAAAAAATAAATCGGCTCAATGAGCTGGGTTTCGATGTGGACGAGGTTGACTTGCTACCCACCGAAGGCGGCGGCCGACTCCGCATGAAGGTAAAGGTGGGCGGCCGCAATTTCCACTCGCTCAAACTGCACCGCTTGACTGGACTGGACGCGTTGGAGCGGCAAGCGCGGCAAGTGCTCTCGGATCTGCACTATTATCAATGTCAGACCGGAGCCACCAGCGCCACCGGCAAGGAAGTGGCCGCCGTGCGCTGGCGGGTCGGGGTCTTGCAGCCGATGCTGGAGCGATTACGGGCGCTACCGGCGGTGCGCGACCCGATTCAAGCGTATTGTGCCGTGCTCCATCACCGCTATTTAAAATCCTGCGAATCGGGGTGCGATGTCGGCACCGAAACCGCTTTCCAAGACTGGCTGGCGGTGGGCAAACCGGACTATTCGCCCTTCCCCAACGATCCCGACAGCGGATAACTGTCGTGCGGCCTGTACTGCCTTTCCCGGTCGATCAAGCTCCCGCTGACGCCGCCCACCCACCCAACTATCCGGCGGAACTCGAACAGTGGCTCACCTTGCGCAATGGCCAACGCTTCTTCGTTCGACCGCTAATTCCCGCCGATGAACTGGCGCTGGAAGACGCCTGGAGCCAAGTGGACACCGACACGCTGTATCAGCGTTTCTTCGTGCTGGAACCGAAACTGGACGCTCGGCGACTCCATGCTCTGGTGCACATGGATTACCGCTGGCGGTTGGCGCTGGTCGCCTTCGCCGCCGACGGCCAAGGAACCGGCATTGCCCGCTATGAAAGCGCGCCGGGCCAGCAACAGGCTGAAATTGCCTTGGTCGTGCATCCAGCCTGGCGTCGTCTTGGGCTGGGCCGCCGCTTGTTAGCGTTGTTGACAGCCGCCGCCCAAACGCGGGGAATTCAGCATTTTACCGCGATTTATCTGGAAGGTAATTTAGCGATGGCGGCGCTGCTGGATCAAGCCGGGTTTAGTACCCCGCAGGTGAGCGATGGCGTCGCCATAACTGAGAAAACCCTCTGACACTAACCTTGTACATCATTAAAATATTTTTTATTTCAAAGAGTTACGAATTTAGTACGAGTAAGTACACTATCTTGACAAAAGGGACCTAATCGCGAGCAGCGCGGTGAGGTCCTGAAGCGTCGGCATTGATCGCCCGATTTCTCCTGCCGACACGATTATCGTGTCGGGAGAGCCGTCTTTCAGCGTCTCTGCCGAGAGCTTCAACCCCGACGAACTTTCCACCTGTCCGCCGCCGGGTGCGAGCAAGGTGAGATCGTAGCTTCCCGGCCGAAACCGTTCGGCAATCTCAAAGGCGGCGGTGGGCCTGGCCGCATCGCGCCGGGTGGCTTGGAAAATCTCAAATTGGTCGAGGCGGATTAGGTGGGGTCCTAAGCTCTCCCAACTTCCGCCTTGACGTGTTGGACACATTCTTCGCGCAGCATTGTCCGAAGCATTGCAGCTATAACAACCCTCCGCCCTTTAAGGTGATCAGGGTCGCCACGCTTGCTCAACCCGGCATCGTCATTGAGATCGTAGCGGTCGCGGCACTCCCAGCTTAAGACTCGTCGTGTCACTGAACGAAATACGTCTACCGAATGTCACTTATTTAGACGATAACCTAGGGAAGCAAGAGTTTTAAAATGCATGTTTTTTCGAAGCATGTAACTTATTGGCGCATTGAGTCTCCGGCACCGAGCGGAGTGTGGCGATGATCCAGCATGCGGTAGTGATTGCCGGAGGAGGTCCGACGGGGCTGATGTTGGCGGGCGAGTTGGCGTTAGCGGGAGTCGATGTCGCCATCGTTGAGCGGCGCGCCAGTCAGGAACTCGTCGGTTCGCGCGCCGGCGGTCTGAGCTCACGCACCATCGAAGTACTCGATCAGCGCGGAATCGCCGATCGGTTCCTGTCGGAGGGACAGATGGCCCAGGTCGCGGGATTCGCCATGACGCGTTTGGACATCAGTGATTTTCCCACTCGGCACAATTACGGACTGGCGCTGTGGCAGAACCATATCGAGCGCATACTGGCAGGCTGGGTCGAGGAATGGCCGGTAACATTCTATCGCGGACATGAGGTGACGGACTTCGCGCAGGACGATACCGGCGTCGAGCTGGCGCTGTCCGGCAACCAGTCGCTGCGGGCGGCTTATCTCGTCAGGTGCGACGGAGGACGCAGTCTGATCCGCAAAACGGCCGGCATTGAGTTCCCGGGGTGGGATCCGACGACCAGCAGCCTACTCGCCGAGGTCGAGATGACCGGGGAGCCACCTTTGGGCATCCACCGCACTGCCTTTGGCGTCCATGCCTTCGGCAGGGAAGAGTACAAGATTCGCGACGGCGGCGAGATAATGTTCGGGGATCAAGGACCTATACGGGTCATGGTGACAGAAAAGCACGTCGGGCCCGCGACTAAACCCACCCTACGCGATCTCAGCGAGGCGCTTGTCGCCGTATGCGGGACCGATTACGGGATCCACAGTCCCACCTGGATCTCCAGGTTCACCGACATGAGCCGACAGGCCGCGACCTATCGCAAGGGACGAGTCTTGCTGGCCGGCGACGCCGCTCATGTGCATTCCCCGATCGGCGGACAAGGCTTGAACACCGGCGTGCAGGACGCGGTGAATTTGGGATGGAAGCTAGCCCAGGTAGTCAAGGGAATGTCGCTGGAAAGCCTCCTAGATACTTACCACGCCGAGCGCCATCCGGTCGCCGCCCGCGTGTTGCGCAACACAATGGCACAGGTCGCGCTTCAACGCCCAGACGACCGCACGGAGGCGCTACGCGGCACAATATCCGAACTCCTTGGCATGGATGAGCCGCGCAAGCGGTTCGCCGCGATGCAGTCAGGATTAGACATCCACTACGATCTCGGTGAGGGACATCCGCTGCTCGGCCGCCGCATGCCCGATCTCGATCTGGTCACCGCCAACGGCCCGCTGCGGGTCTTCACCCTCTTGCATAAAGCTCGGCCGGTGCTGCTCAACCTGGATGAACCTGGCGGCTTCGACATGACATCGTGGGCGGATCGAGTCCAGCTGATCAACGCCAAATACGCTGGCGCATGGGAGCTTCCGGCACTCGGGGCAGTCACCGCGCCCACGGCCGTGTTGATTCGACCCGACGGCTATGTCGCCTGGGTGGGAGACCGAACCCAGCTAGGGCTCGTTGACGCGCTAACCACTTGGTTCGGATCGCCTACTCTGCAATGAACCACCCTGGAATTGCTGGAAGCCCTAATGCACCGGACTCCAGCATCCGCACCGCCGCTCCAACCTGCCGGCGGCGACATATTCTTGGATTGCGTCATTGAGCTTGCGCATGAGGACAAGTCCGCCATCGGCGTAGCGCGAAGCAGCAGGCGGGATGCCGCGCGGGTTGGCGTTGTGACAGCCATTCTCAATGGGTAGCCCAGCAGTCGCGCCATAACGCCCACTTTTGTCCTTCACACCGTTACAACGACCTCTTGATACGGGCCTCCTGTTCAGCGCGGTATTCGGCGATTCAGTCCCGGTCAGCTTCGGCGAGCGCGCCGAGATGTTGTTGAACGCCTTGATCACCAGCATGCAGCCAACGGCGCTTGGTGTCGGCAACATGCATCCAGCAGAGGTCGGACCATTTATTATCAACAAGCTACCCCATCACTGAGACCGCTTGGCTGCAATGCCGCCTTGCACGGGATCGCTTGTCTCTCTTTTAAACTGTTATATCGGCGGCGCCGACTTGCCCCTGAAGGGCGAGAATGGCCGCCATGATTTAGCCGACCGTGTAAATCAAGCTGATACGCCCGTCACGCAGCTGCCGAACCTGCCGCGGTTCAAGCCCCGTTCGACGCTCTATCGTCGCAAAAAGCGCTTTTCCTCTACCCGCGATCAGCGGATAAACGATAAACCGAAGTTCATCCACCAGTCCGGCATCAATCAGGGTCGTGGTGATCTGGGCCCCGCCCATGAGATAAATGTCTTTGCCAGGTTGCTGTTTGAGTGCAGCGACTTCATCGAGGCCGCGAAGAAATTTCGTCTTCGGCCAGAGTGCCGAAGCCAGGGTGTTCGACAGCACATAGTGCGGTGTCCGCGCGGCAAAACGGGCCCATTCGACCTCGTCCGGAGCCACCAATTTGCCCGTCGTGGGGAGAGGTTTATCCGGCGCGTTCTGGATCGCGGTCCAATATTGCTCGTAACCAGGGTACAGGCGCCCACCCAGCAAACACGCATCGATTTGCGCCGTCAGACCATAGTCTTCCGACCAAGCCTCTACCCAGTCCGCGTATCCCTCTGGCCCCTCGATTTTCCCATCAACAGAAATCTTCATTCCAGCGATTAACTTTCGCATGGTGGACCTCCGTACCGTTAAAATTAGGCCGGCAATCGCCGATCGGATTTCTTCTGGAGGCGACTGAAGCCGTCCCAGAATGGCTCTGGCTTCTGGCCCGAAGTGCAAGCGGCCAGTGTGGCCAAGACCTCGTTTGGTTCTTTGGGCAAGCTGTTTGGCGTCTCGCGCACGACGGCTTACCACTGGATTCTTCGCTTGGTAGAAACGGCCGGCGGCCACGCGCCGCGCGTCGATCACCCGTTTCCGCCGGGCTGTCCGACGGATGATTCGGCGCTGGAACAAACCTGTCGTTCGTCCGCCAACGGCAGTACTTCGTCCGTCATGGCTTGCATAAAATGTTCGGGTTCTTCGAAAGGTGGGTTGTGGGCCGATTGTTCGAACCAGATCAGCTGCTTGCAGGGCGCGGTCAGGGCGTCGAAATACCGCGCCGCCAAGACGGAAGGAACTTGCCAGTCGTGGCGACCCAATAAAAAAATCATCGGGACCGCAAACGATTGATAGCGGGTGAGATCGACCTTCGAGTACTGAGGTCGCAGGCTTTCCAGCGAGAAGCGGTTGCCACGTCCGAACCGCCACAAATCCATCAGATTGACTTCGTCCGTGCTCAAGGCGGCGCGAATGAGGGTCCACGTCGAAAGATCCTGATGGAACACGCCGCCGAATTCTTCCACCCAGCCACCCTTGAGCAGCTCATCATCCACTGACCGCGGCCCTGGATTCATCGCTTTTAGATCGGCGATGGCGCGCTCGTGATTTCGCCGGACGGCTTGCGACAGCGCCCATTCGTAGGAAAGCCGCTCGCCCTCGGAAAAATTGGCGATTTGTCCGATGCCGACATAAGCGGCGACCTTTTCCGGGTGCGCGTGGGCATAGAGCGTCCCGAGCACCGTCCCCCAGGAATGCCCCAGCAAAATCACTCGATCCTGACCGAATCGCCGTCTGACCAGATCGACCACCTCGTCGAGATCGCGCTCGAATTGCCCGATGGTCATGGAATTGCGGGGAATATCGGGATGGTAGGAGCGGCCCGTTCCGCGCTGCTCCCAGTACACCATCAGAAAACGCTGCTCCAACCTGGCGTCGTAATGGCGGAACAAGCCGGACTCGCTGGTTCCAGGCCCGCCGTGTAAGAGGACGATCGCGGGATGGCGCACGTTTGCGCCGCGAAACCAGAGGCGCTGAGGAGCACCGCCGATCATCAGGGTTTCCATCGCGGCGATGCTGCCGGGTAGCACCTGCCCATCCGCGTCCGTAAAGGCGCGAGTGAACGTGCAACCCGCCACTGAAAACAGCAAGGCGATCCCCAGCAGGATCGCAGTCAGACCGTGCGGCGGCTTCAGCACTCTCTTGAGTCGGTCAACCAGCAAAGGCGTCATGGGATCACGGTTGGCGGCCGGGATGCGGAGAGCCGGGCCGCCGAGACTCGGGCGGCGTCGGGCGCTCGAGCTTTCGCTCTCAGATGCGCCGTCTTCTTTCAGACGCCGGTTGTCGATTATCGCCGACGCCGAAAAGTTGCCCCAGAAACTGGGTGCATTTCCGAGAGCTAAAGTCTTCGATCATCTCATTAGCAGCGCGCTCCGAATGACATCGGCTGAATCCCAAGCCGTGGAGATAGCGTAATGCATCGGACCTCCTCCCTTAAGTTGGCGCGTATGCCACTGGAAGCTCCCCGGGCCGGATCACCACCGCTCCGGGGATTGCAGTCCCTGCTTTAGCAGGCGGGGAAAGTGCTGGTGTCGTTGAACCCAAATCTGGGTTCCAGCGAGCAACTCTTGTCGGTCGAGGAGCGATCCGAAAAAGATCGGGAATCTTCGGATAGCGACGGTGTTGTCTGCCGCCGATCCCAAGACCTGTTCATTCTCTGTTCGTCCCAGGAGCGAGTAAATTCATCCCCCTGCTCGTAGGGAGCTAGCTGGGAAGAAGAATGGGTGCCTGTACTAGAAGAGTTCGCCACGGCGGGTGTCATGCCGGAGAGGCTGACGATTAAAGCAAAGGTTGCAGCAGCAAGTGGTGCTTTCATGGAGATTCTCCGAAATTTGAGTAATGACGTGGCGTCGGGAAAGCCGGACGGCGGGGCTTTCCCGACGCCGGGTTCAAAAACGGGATCGACTGCAAGACAGACGTTTGACGGACGGCGCGATCGACACACGACGCTGATTTCGCCGTCAGATAAAATAGACCACTATTGTTGACTTTATTAGTCGTGATTTGGCGGAATCAGTATCCCGCCAACGGTCTAATCGAATCAGTGGAAGAGAAGCTACAATTTGATGACATAAGCACTCATCCAAGAGTCATCTGGTATTTTAAATCGAACTGGTTGAGGATATTTTGGAGTTCCGATTTAAGGTGATCGAAGAAATGAGGGCGAGCGGGTCGCTTTCAAACGTCTCCAAACGACAGAGAGATTGTCGCAGTCGTTTTTGACCGCGACAAAACCTGACGGAGAGAAACGCCATGTTGAAACCGCTAAAAATCACGCCGTGCTTGTGGTTCGACGGTCAAGCCGAAGAGGCCGCGAGCTTTTACACCGCCCTCTTTCCCCGTTCCAAGATCACTGGCCTATCCCGATACGGGGAAGCCGGGCAGGAAATTCACGGCCAGCCGCCGGGAACGATTATGGCCGTCGCATTCGAACTCGACGGACAGCCGTTCACCGCCCTCAATGGCGGCCCGCGGTTCAAGTTCAACGAAGCCATCTCATTTCAAATCGGTTGCGAGACTCAAGACGAAGTGGACTACTTTTGGCAGCAACTCTCGGCGGGTGGAGACGACAGCGCCCAGGCGTGCGGTTGGCTCAAGGACCGATACGGCGTTTCGTGGCAAGTGATTCCCACCGCGCTGTCGGCGATGATCGCCAATCCCGACGCCGAAAAATCCCAAAGCGTTATGCAAACGTTGTTGCGAATGAAAAAACTCGATCTGAGCGAGCTACAGCGCGCCTACAAAGGGTCGAAATAACCGCGCGCCGGCGGTAACGACCAGCGATCGCTTCATCAGCTTGCGCTGTTCCGATCGGTCGGCGTCGAAACGCGATTTGGCGATTTCATTGCGGGAAGCGAGCGGCGAGACAAATCCATGCGCGTTCGTAAATCCGTCTGGGGGTTAGCCCGAATCCGACTGACAACACATGCAGGAGCAACTTATGGCTAAAAACACCTCTCAATTCGAATATTTGGTGATTTCTCGCGGGCAATGGGACTCAGACTTGCCCCAGGATGAGATACAGCACGCCATCGACGACTTTTACGCCTGGTACGAACAGCTTCTGGAGGAAGGCAAGATCAAGGCCGGGCAACGGCTCGCCAAGGAGGGAAAGATCGTTTCGAAACAGCAGGTGACAGACGGCCCGTTTTCCGAAACCAAGGAAATCATCGGCGGCTACTGGTTCTTTCTGGCCGGCAGCCTTGAGGAAGCAGTGGAACTTGCGAAAGGCAACCCTTGTCTCGCCCGCGGCTTGATCAACGAGATCCGTCCGATCGACCCAGCCCGCGCCAGCGCCTTCGAGGTTATTTCCGAAACCCCGCTTCAATCGAGCTAAAAAATCGCTGGTGCGTGATGTCGAATCTCGCGTACCTGATTCGTCGTGATCAATGAGGCTGTCACGCGGCCTCTTCTCTTTGTCCAAACCACTCCAACCGAAGGAGAAAGCACGATGAGTTACGTTGATGGATTTGTCGCGGCGGTGCCGACCGCCAACCGCGAAGCGTACCGCCAGCACGCCGCCGCCGCCGCCGCCGTGTTCAAGGAATATGGCGCATTAAAAGTAGTCGAGTGCTGGGGCGATGACGTTCCCGACGGGAAAGTGACCTCGTTTCCGATGGCGGTCAAGCGCGCCAATGACGAGACGGTAGTGTTCGCCTGGATCGTTTGGCCAAATCGCGCCGTGCGCGACGAAGGCATGCAGAAAGTGATGGCCGACCCTCGCGTGCAACCCGATACGAACCCGATGCCGTTTGACGGCGAGCGCCTGATATACGGCGGGTTTGAGGTGATCGTCGAGCGATAAGCGCACGCGCAAAATTTCGTCGATATCGCGGCCTCCGCTTGAGGCCGCAAAAGGAAAGATTCCGATTTCGTTGAGCCGGTATCGATGAAATTTTCCCCAACCTGCCAGAGGAGACGACGATGCGCGTCATGGTGATCGTGAAAGCCACCAAAGAGAGCGAGGCCGGCATCCTGCCGAGCGAGCAGATTTTAACTGAGATGGGAAGCTACAACGAAGAACTGAGCAAGGCGGGAAAGCTGCTCGCCGGTGAAGGCTTGCAAGCCAGTTCCAAGGGAGTCCGGGTGAAATTCTCTGGAGCGAACCAACGCACCGTAATCGATGGCCCGTTTGCTGAAACGAAGGAGCTGATTGCCGGTTTCTGGCTTTGGCACTGTCAGTCGCTGGCTGAGGCGATTGAGTGGGCGAAGCGCGCTCCTTTCCAGGAAGGCGAAGTCGAGATTCGACCTCTATTCGAAACCGAAGATTTCGGTGAAGCGCTCACGGCCGAACTCCTGGCGCGGGAAGAACGGTTGCGCGCCCAAAGCAAGCGGCCAGATCCGAGGCTAACACAATAATTCGCGCCCGGTGGGGCCGCGCGGAATCAACACGCGGCCCCGTTCGTCTTGCCGGAGGAAACCCGCATCAATCGGTCAGCCGAATTTCCAAGGCGTTTCGCTGTCGGCGCAGGCATCGGGCGCGGCGGCCGCGGAACGGCTGTTCAACGCGCTGGCCAACGGTGGCGAGGTGCGGATGCTACCTGGCAAGACTTATTGGCCGCCGTGCTTCGGCATGGTCGCCGGCCGGTTCGGCGTGGGCTGGATGGTGTCGTTCCCGCTTGAGGGCGGCCTTCCACAACAACCGATCCTCGAACGCATTCCAAGGAGAGATGCGCATGCGTTTCATCATTCTGATAAAAGCGACCCCATCCAGCGAAGCCGGGATCCTGCCTGGGGAACCGTTTCTGACCGAGATGGCGCGCTATCACGAACAACTGGTGAAAGCCGGCGCGCTGCTTGACGCTTCGGGGCTGTATCCCACCGCAAAAGGCTGGCGGATCCGGTATGTCGGCGGAAAGCGCGTGGCGAGCGACGGGCCTTTCACCGGGAACGAAGGTTTGATCGCCGGTTACACGCTGATTCAGGTACAATCGAAGGCGGAAGCGGTGGAATGGAGCCGGCGCTTCCCCAACTCCGCCATCGACGGCGAGGATGACGAGATCGAGGTGCGCCAGTTGCTGGAGCTGGAAGACCTCGATGCCAGCGCCGTCGAGCGCTTTCGAGCGCTTGGTATCGGCACGGGGATTTAACCAGATGTGACCGGCTATTAGCAGCATGGGTTCCGGCGCGAAGAGTGGGTTACCGGCGTCAGCTGCCGATTAGAAAAGCACATTGCTTAACGGTAAGCGCCAGATACACTATAAAGCGTCAAATCAACCGGTCGCTTATCTAAAAGGTTATACCGGAATCGGCTCCAACCACAGCGCCTGATAGGGGTCGAGCTGCACTTCCGACCAACTATCCAGGTTCTTGCCGTCCAGCCGATTGAGCAATCCTCCCTTGAAGCCCATATCATGCAGCCGGTGGCGCGGAACCTTCTGAGTCCGCTCAGTAAAATTGGCCAGAACCAGCAGTCGCCCGCGCGCGCTGGCGCGGATCATGCCAAACACCTGCTCGTTATGCGTCCACACCGGATAGCACCGCCCGGCGGCATGAAGGCTAATGGTTTGTTTCCGGGCTTCGATCATGGCCTGTAGACCCTGAAAAATCCGCGCGGTGACGGTCTGCCAATCATGGCGCTGCTCAGCCTTGTTCCAATCCATCCGGGGCCGGTGCATCCAGCGATTGTCATCAGCTAAATTAGGATCGTTCAGATAGCTTTTATCGTTCAACAGCCCCAGCTCATCGCCCATGTAAATGATGGGGATGCCGTTAAAGGCTAAAATCATGGCGTGCAGCAGCAGGATACGGCGCACCGCCAGATCAATTTCTTGCCAGCCTTGCTGCTCGGCAGCGGCTTCCAACCCGGCCAACGACGCCAAAGTCCCGCTGATCCGCCGGTCGCCAGTCTTTGGGTTGTATTGGAAGGTGCCGCCACGCGCAAAAGTTTCCGGGAAACGGCCGCTGTAAAAATCGCTGAGAAACGCCCGATGCAGAAAGCCGGACAGGCCGATGGCGGCGGCGTCTTCATCGCGGATCGCCCAACCAATGTCATCGTGGCAACGCAGATATGTCAACCAAGCGCTGTTGGCGGGCGTATCCGGCATGTTTTGCAAAGCATGGGTCATCAGCGTCACCCGCCGCTCGGCCAGACTGCTCCACAGCAGCACCATGAATGCGTTGTGATAGGCGATTTCACATTCCCGGTTAGTGGCCGCGCCGGAACCGAGATACGGTAACAGCTGATCCGGCGAGACGATGGCTTCCGCCTTGAACAGCAAACCAGGCGCGGCGATCCGGGTCAGAGCGCGGAACGCCTGCAAGATCGCGTGCGCCTCTGGCTGGTTCTGGCAATCGGTCTTGAGCCGCTTCCACATGAAGGCCACCGCGTCTAGCCGCAGAATTTCCACGCCCTGATTGGCCAGATACAGGATGATGTCCAGCATCTCGGCCAGCACCGCCGGATTGGTATAATTCAAATCCCACTGATACTCGTTGAAGGTGGTCCAGACCCAGCGCTGGCAATCGGTGCAATACGTGAAATTGCCCGGCGCGAAATCGGGAAACACTTCTGGCAGGGTCATCTCGTACTGATCCGGCATGATCCGATCCGGGAACAGATAGTAATAATTTTGATAAACCGGATCGCCCGCCACCGCCTTGCAGGCCCACTCATGCTCCTTGGCGGTGTGGTTACACACCAAATCGACACACAGGCTCATACCTTCGCGGCGCAAGGCGGTCGCCAGCGCACGCAAATCGCTCATCGCGCCGAACGCGGGATTGACTTCCCGATAATCCATCACCGCATAACCGCCATCGTTGGGGCCGGGGCGCGGTTTGAGCAGCGGCATCAGATGCAAATAAGTGACGCCTAATTCCTTCAAATAAGGGATTTTGGCGATGACGCCCGCCAGCGTCTCGGCGAAGCGATCCACATAGCAGACATAGCCCAGCATGTTCGGCTGCTGGAACCAATCGGGTTCGCTCGTCCGTCGCAGATCCAGCAGGCGGAGCTCTTCCGACCGGTCGGCATAAGCTCGCGCCACGATGCCCAGCAGCTTTTCCAGTTGCGCGCCGAAATCCGCGCGCGCGCCGTATAACTGTTTCAGGGGTCTCAACACATCCGGCAGATAAAGATCGAACCGCAGGCGAAATAGGGCCTGCTCCAGCGCCGTCATTGAACCGAGCGGGCCTTGCAACAAACCTTCCCACAGCCCTTGCGAATCGACGACATCAACAACCGATAGAGTACCCATCTTATTTTCCACAAGAGGAATTGCACGATCATTTATGGAAGAAGAATATTACACTTAACTATAGCTAACCTAATCTTCCCTTGGCGGGTGTAAAGGGCATTGAGGTAAAGAGTTGCTTCACGGCTCTTCTCAACCATCTTGTCTTATCAAAGGAGCCTCTGCATGGCCGAAGCCATCTGTCTTGGCGAATTGTTGATCGACTTCGTTCCCACCGTCACGGGCACCGGCCTGACCGATGCCCCGGCCTTCGTCAAGGCGCCGGGCGGCGCGCCCGGCAACGTGGCGGTGGGTTTGGCCCGGCTTGGTATTCCAAGCGCGTTCATGGGCAAGGTCGGCGCTGACGCCTTTGGCCATTTTCTGGCCGCCACCTTGGCCGAAAGTGGGGTCGATGTCACTCCGCTGGTTTTCTCCAGCGAAGCGCGCACCGCGCTGGCATTCGTCTCGCTGCGGGCCGATGGCGAACGGGAATTCATGTTCTACCGTCATCCCAGCGCTGACATGCTGTTCACGCCCAGTGAAGTGGATGTCGCGACCATTAAGCAAGCAAAGCTCCTGCATTTCGGCTCCATCAGCCTGATCAGCGAACCGTCGCGCGGCGCGACGCTGCACGCGGTCGATGTGGCCCGCGCCGCCGGTTGCCTGATCTCCTACGATCCTAATCTGCGGCTACCGTTGTGGCCGGATGCCGACGCCGCGCGAGAAGGGATGCTGCTTGGTTTGAAGAAGGCCCACATCGTCAAGATCAGCGACGACGAAACCGCCTTTCTGACCGGCACCGACGATCTGGAGCAAGCCTGCAAGGCGCTCTGGCACGAGGATTTGAAGCTGATGATCGCCACGCGCGGGCGTGACGGCTGCGTCTACGTCACCCCGTCCTTCACCGGTACCGCCAAGACCTTTACCGTGGCAGCGGTCGACGCCACCGGCGCTGGCGATGGGTTCGTGGCGGGGCTGCTGCAAGGCGTGCTTTCCGATCCAACGGTCTTCACCGATGAAACCAAGCTGCGCGAGTTATGCCGTTTCGCCAATGCGGTCGGCGCGCTAGCCACCACCATTCGTGGCGCGATTCCCGCTCTACCCGACCGCAAGAAGGTGCTGGAATTTTTGCGCGATCAATAATCCCTGGTTGACGACCGCATTATTTGTATCCGAGCCCAGCAAAATCCAAAGGAGAACTTATACTCAAAACCACCTGAGCCATCCTCTATTCGCGTCAGTTTGGCAACAGTGCCGACCCCGTGTCCGCGCGGGTTGGTCCAATAAGTCCATCGAAGCATCACCAATCAATTTTATGGAGAACCCGATGAGTCGAAAAACCCTTAAAATCCTGTTCGCCGCCTCCACCGTGGCGTTGGCTCTGGGTAATACGGCATTTGCCGCCGACAAAACGAAAGTCTGCTTCTTGCTGAAAACCATGCAAGAGGAACGTTATCAGCACGACAAGGCCGACTTTACCGCGAAAGCCCAAGCGCTGGGGGCCGAGGTGGTGTTCGACTCCGCCAATAATGATGAGCAGGCCCAACTTTCCAAGTTTGAAAACATGCTGTCCAAGGGCTGTCAGGTCATCGTGCTGCAACCGGTCAATACCGGCACGGCGGGCAAGATGGTCAAGACCGCCAACGAAGAGAAGGTCAAAGTCGTTGGTTATGACTCGATGCTGGTCAATGGCCCGCTCGATCTGATGGTGATGCAGGACAGTTGGGCGGTGGGCAAACTTCAGGGCCAGGCAATGCTGGACTGGTTCAAGAAACATCGCGACGGCAAGATCGAAGGCAATGTCGCGCTGATCATGGGTCAGCCGGGCGATTCCAACGCCACGGCCATGAGCAGCGGCGCGCTCGAGATCATCAAGGCTAATCCTGGCTTGAAACTGGTGGTGGAACAAGCTCACGAAGGCTGGTCGACCGACAAAGCGATGGCGACCACCGAAAACGCCTTGACCAAATACAAAAACAAGGTCGATGCCTTTATTTGCAATAACAGCGGCATGGCCAGAGGCGTGGTCGCCGCCCTCGACGCGCAAGGACTATCCAGCGTTGATAAAGTGTTTGTCGCCGGTTCCGACGCCGATCTAACCAATATCCAATACGTGGCGCAAGGCAAGCAGACGGTCGAAATCTGGAAGAAAGTCAAGCCGCTGGCGGAAACCGCCGCCGAAGTGGCGGTCAAGCTGGCGCAGAATCCCGATAAAAAACCGGCTGATGTCGTCAAGGTCGATAAAACCATTAACAACGGGGCGGTCGATGTGCCCACCATCGTGACCGAAATCGTCCCCGTCACCAAGGACAACCTGGATTCAACCGTTATCGCGGGTGGGCTGTATACCAAAGACCAGGTGTATGGCAAGAAATAACCCGTGACCCGCTCGCATTGATTCCTGTTCGCGCAGGATGAGATCACCTGTTGAAGTCCACCTTCCCATTCGCACTGAAGGTGGGCTTTTTTTAACTCGCACAAAACAGGATGGTGAATTAAATGGGCGAAGTCGTATTGGAAATGAAGAACATCATCAAAGACTTTCCTGGTGTACGCGCCCTGAACGATGTCAATTTCGAGGCGCGATCAGGCGAGTTATTGGCGCTGATGGGCGAGAATGGCGCGGGTAAATCGACCTTGATGAAGGTACTGAGCGGCGTTTGGCCGTATCCGAGCTATCAAGGCGACATTTATCTGCGGGGCGAATTGAAGCGGTTTTATAACACCAAGGAAGCGGAAGCCGCTGGAATCGCCATCATCTATCAGGAACTGAACCTGATCCCGGATTTGACGGTCGCGGAAAATATCTTTCTGGATCGTCAAATGACCAATGCCTTTGGCGCCATCAACTGGGGCAAGCTGTTCGCCGAAACGCAGCGCTTGCTGGATGAATTAAATATCACCGATTTCAAGCCGACCGATAAGGTCAAGGATTTAACGGTCGGCAAGCAACAAATGGTGGAAATCGCCAAGGCCTTATCGAAAAAAGCGGATGTATTGGTGTTCGACGAACCCACCTCCGCCCTGACGGACAAGGAAGTGGCGGCGCTATTTGAAATCATTCGGAAGTTGAAGCGGCAAGGCGTCTGCATGTCCTACATCTCGCACAAGATGGAGGAACTCCAGCAAATCGCCGACCGGGTGGTGGTGTTGCGAGACGGTAAAACCATCGGTGACGTGACCCCCATCGCCGAGATCACGCTGGATCAACTGATCAGTCGGATGGTCGGGCGCGATGTCAAGGATATGTTTCCCAAGGGACAATTCCAGCGCGGCGAAAAAGTGTTGGAAGTTAAGAATTTTGACATCGACAATCCCGATCTGCCGGGCCAAAAGAAAGTCAAGAACGCCTGTTTTTGCGCCTACAAAGGCGAAATTCTCGGTATTTCCGGGTTGATGGGATCGGGCCGCACCGAGCTGGTTTCAGGGATTTTTGGCGCGCCGCCTGGCCCCGCGCACGGTGAAATCTACCTGGATGACAAACTGGTCCGGTTTCGCTCGCCCCACGCCGCCATCGAACACGGCATCGGCCTGGTGACGGAAGACCGCAAGCGTATCGGCCTGATTCTGGGACAAAGCATCATCCAGAACATGATGATCAGTTCGCTGGAAACCGTGACCAATGTGCTCGGCATCATCAACCAAGCCAAGGAACGGAATTTGGCGCAGGATTACGTAAAACGCTTATCGATTAAAACTCCCGGCCTGGATGTCAAAATCGACACCCTGAGCGGCGGCAACCAGCAAAAGGTCATTCTGGCGAAATGGCTCAACATCAAACCGAAGGTCCTGATTCTTGATGAGCCGACGCGCGGCATTGATGTGGGCGCGAAGGTCGAGATTTACAACCTGCTCAACAAACTGGTCGAGGAGGGCGTGACGGTGATCATCATTTCCTCGGAACTTCCGGAAGTCATGGGCATCAGCGACCGCATTCTAGTGATGTGCGAGGGTGAAATCGTGGCCGAATTGACCCGCGAGCAAGCGACCAAAGAACTCATCATGGCGTATGCCACCGGCAGCCAAAAATAAGGGGGATCACACACATGGCAAACACCGCACCCACCACCGAACAACCGGCAACGGGCTTTTTACAAAGCGAAGGGATGCGCGCCTTCCTGAAGTTTTTGAAAGATAACGGCACCTTGGTCGCGCTAATCGCCTTGATGTTCATTTTCAGTTTGTGGGACGAGGCCTTCTTCACGCCCCGCAACCTGACCAATCTGGCGCGACAAACCACCATTGTCGGCATTATCGCGGTCGGCATGACCTTGGTCATCATCATTAACGGCATTGATCTGTCGGTCGGATCGATTGTTGGCTTAGCCGCCATTGTGGTGACGCTGCTGATGCAGTCGGGCGTCAATATCTGGGCGGCGATCCTCATCACCTTGTTGTTGACCGGCGTCCTGATTGGCCTGTGGAATGCGCTTTGGATCGCCCATTACAACATTCCGCCTTTTATCATCACACTGGGCATGATGACCATCGCCAGAGGCATCGCTCTAACGCTTTCCGACGGCGGCTCCGTGCCGGTGACCGACCCCGTCTTTGGCGAGATTGGCGGCGGATTTTTCTCGGTGATGGTTTCCACCATTATGGTGCTGCTGATTTTCGCCTATCTGCTGTTCTCGCAATACCGCGATCTCAAGCAAAAGCAACAGTACGGCGTCACCGTCAAACAGCAGGAATTGATTACCACGGGCGTGGTGACCTTGCTGGCTGGCGCGATTGTCCTTTATGCCTTTTCGTATCGCGGACTGCCTTATCCGGTGGCCATCTTTGCCGTAATCGCTTTTATTGGCAGTTTCACGCTGCAACACACCAAATTCGGCCGCCGGATTTATGCCATGGGCGGCAATGAGGAAGCGGCGCGGCTATCGGGCATCAGCATCAAGCGGATGAAGATCGCTATTTACTGCATCATCACCACCTTATCGGCCCTCGCGGGAATCATGTTGGCGTCGCGCCTGAATGGCGCTTCTCCCAATTTAGGCAACATGTTCGAATTGGATGCGATTTCGGCGGTGATCATTGGCGGCACCAGTTTTTCCGGTGGGGTAGGCACCATTATCGGCACGGTGATTGGCGCGTTTATCATCAGCGTGCTGAACAACGGCATGAGCCTGTTGGAAGTACCGACCTTTTACCAACTAATCATCAAGGGCGGCATCATCATTCTGGCGGTCTGGTTTGACGTGTTGAGCAAGAAAAAACGCGGGTAAGCATCGGTTGAAGGAGCAGGCCTTGATGGCGTGCTCCCCATCAAATCGCGTCTTCAATTTTACCCGGAGAACATTGATGAACATGTCAAAGCTACTGTTTCTGACAATGAGGGGCCGTTCCGCCATCGTTCGAATCCTCGGGCTGAGCCTGTTGCTCGCGGCGACATTGCTTTTTCAGCCTGCCGCGCCAGCCAAGGAACAAGGCATCAAAATCGGCTTTCTGCTGAAAACCATGCAGGAAGAACGCTATCAAACCGACAAAGCCGAATTTACCGCGCGGGCGGAAGCGTTGGGTGCGCAAGTCCTGTTTGATTCGAGCGGCAACAGCGAACTGACGCAGTTGGGGCAATTTGAAAAAATGCTCGATGAAGGCGCGCAGGTGATCGTGCTGCAACCGGTCAACACCGGACTCGCGGGCGCGCTGGTGCGTCTGGCTAACAGTAAAGGCGTTAAAGTCATCGGCTATGACTCCATGGTGGTCAATGGCCCACTGGATTTGATGGTGATGCAGGATAGTTGGGCGGTGGGTCAGTTGCAGAGTGAGGCCATGGTGAAGTGGTTCCAGCAAAACCGTGGCAAAGTCGAAGGAAAAGTCGCGTTGATCATGGGCCAGCCTGGGGATTCCAATGCCCAGGCCATGAGTCAGGGTGTTTTAAACACCATTCAACAAAATTCCGGCCTGCAACTGATCGCGCAAATCTCCCATGTCGATTGGTCGCCGGATCGTTCCGCTGAAACCGCCAGCAATTTACTGGTGCAGCACAAGAATGGCGTTGATGCGTTTATTTGCAATAACAGCGGCTTGGCGAGCGGCGTCATTGCGGCGTTGGACTTGGAAAAACTGGCGGATGCCAAAAAAGTCTTTGTGGCTGGCGCGGACGCTGATTTAAAAAATATTCAGTACCTGGTCCAGGGCAAACAAGCGGTGGACGTGTGGAAAGCCATCAAACCGCTGGCGCACAAAGCCGCTGAAATCGCGGTCGAAATCGCCAAAAATCCTAGCAAATCGCTGGAGAGCATCGCTCGAGAAGCGAGCCAAAGCGGCTTGCGCTTCGCCATGACGGATAATGGTTTTACCAAGGTGCCAACGGTGATAACACCGGTGACCCTGATTACCAAGGATAATGTCGACAGTACCTTGATTGCCGCGCAAATCTTTAGCAAAGCGCAGATTTACGGCGGGAATCAGTGATCGGGCAGTGACGTGGCGCTTTCCTAACCCTTGAGTAGCCGCTATACCCCGCTGTTGCGGCGGGGTATTTCACCGCCTCGAAACCCGTCGTTCCGCCGCTGGTGAAATTCACGTTCAAGCCACCAATGGCATAAACTGGTCGGCGCGCCGCCTTCAACAAACCTTCACGGTTCTGTTCGTAAACACATGTGCTGTGTCCGGTTTTTTAGTTTTTTTAGTTGATACCGGCAGATTTTCAGCAATACTTTTGTCAATGCTGCTTTGAGCAAGCCAAGTCGTTCTTCACCTCGCTGTGGAGCGTTTATGAACTCAATCGTAGCGAACGACTTGCATTACCCTCATCCCGACGGAAATTTCTTTTTTTTCAGAGCCATTGATTGACTCTACCACTGTAAACGATTACATTTATCTTCTATAATATTATTATTAACATGAGGAGTTAATTATGAAAACGATTTCTCGTTCATGTATCCAACTTGATGCACGAGCGCAGACCAAGGAGGAAGCGATCCGCCAAGCGGGCAAGCTGTTGGCGGATGCGGGGTATATCGATGTGGCCTATATCGAGAGTCTCCTCAAGCGCGAGCAAGTGGCGAATACTTTTCTCGGCAGCGGCGTCGCGATCCCGCACGGGATGATTGACGACCGGCATCTAATTCACCATACCGGCATCGCAATCTTGCAACTGCCCGAAGGCGTGGAGTGGAATCAGGGGCAGAAGGCGCATTTAGTGGTCGCCATTGCCGCCCAGTCCGATGAACATATCAGTCTGCTGCGCCGACTGACCCGGCTGATGCAACAGCCTGATGCCATTGATGCCTTGGTGCAGGCCAATAACCCCCTCGTATTGATCGCCGCCCTTGGCGACACGCCACCAGCGACCGCCCCGCCACCGGAAGCCGCGCCGCCTTGGCCCGCCGATGCGGAAATCACTTGGACTGTAGACTATCCCAACGGTCTACACGCCCGCCCAGCCACCACCTGGGTGGAAACCGCCAAGCGCTTCCCTTGCGAATTCAGGGTTTACAAAGACGCTGAATTTGCGGACGCCAAGGCCCTGACTGACCTCCTCGCCCTTGGCGTGACCAACGGCAGCACGCTGCGGCTCGCGGCTCGCGGCCCGGATGCGCAACGCGCTTTGAACGCCCTGCACGAGACGGTGCGCGGACTGTCCGCCGTCGAACGGGCCGATGCCGAACGGGCGCGCAAAAATGCCTTGGCGGCGCGTAAGACTAAACCCGATTGGACGCCGACCGGCGGTTGTCTCACCCTGTATGGGCTGGGCGCCAGTCCAGGCCTGGCAATCGGCAAACTGGTGCGGCATGTCTCGCAGCATTTTGAAGTCACCGATCAGCCCGGCGATGTCGTCGCCGAAGGCGAGGCGCTGGAGCAGGCGTTGCTTGCGGTGCGCGCCGAGCGTGAGGAGCTGGAAGGCCGCACCCGCCAGCGTCTGAGCGCCACCGAAGCCGCCATCTTCGCCGCCCAACGCGAGTTGCTGGCCGATCCGGTGCTGACGCGGGACGCGCTGGTGACCATCATGCAAGGCCATGGCGCCGCGTGGTCGTGGCAGCGGGCGTTGCGGGCGCGCATCGAAAAACTTCAGCAGGTGAACGATCCGTTGTTGGCGGCTCGCGCGGTCGATTTGCGCGATGTCGGCGAGCAGGTGTTGGCGCACTTGCTCGGCATCGAACGCCAGCAGTTAACCTTGACCGAACCGTCGATTCTGGCGGCCGATGATCTGACCCCTTCCGACACGCTGCACCTCGATACCCGCTATGTGGTCGGCCTGGCCACGAGTGTCGGCGGCCCCACCTCGCACACCGCTATTCTGGCCCGCACCTTGGGTTTTCCGGCAGTGGTGGCGATTGGCCCCACGCTGATGACAGCCGCCGAAGGAGGCGTCGCCGTACTCGACGGCAGCACCGGCGTGCTCTATCTGGACGTGAGCGAAGCTGATCAACGTAGCGTCACCGAAGTCATCACCCGGCAGGTCGCCGCGCGCGAAAGCTTGCGCGCGGCCCGCCATCTGCCCGCCACCACCACCGATGGCCATACCGTCGAAATCGCCGCTAACGTCGCTAACGCCAAGCAGGCGGCGGCGGCCGTGGACGCGGGCGCGGAAGGCATCGGCTTGATGCGCACCGAATTTTTATTCCTGGAACGCAATTCCGCCCCCGATGAGGAAGAGCAGTATCAGGTTTATAAGGAAATGATCGAGGTCATGGCGGGCAAGCGGCTGATTATCCGCACCCTCGATATCGGCGGCGACAAGCAGGTGCCTTACCTCAATCTGCCGCGCGAAGAAAATCCATTTCTTGGCGTGCGTGGAGCGCGGTTATTACTCCAGCGTCAGGATTTGCTGTACGCCCAATTACGCGCCCTGTACCGCGCCGCCCAGCATGGGTCGCTGTGGATCATGTTCCCGATGGTCACCCACATCAGTGAAATCGAAGCCTTGCGCAACCATTGCCAACTGGCCCGCGAGCAGGTGCACGGTCCCGAAGTCAAGCTGGGCATCATGGTCGAAATTCCGGCGGTGGCGGTGATGGCTGACCGGTTCGCGCCACTGGTGGATTTCTTCTCCATTGGCACCAACGATCTGACTCAATACACGCTGGCGGTGGATCGGCAACATCCCGAACTGGCGGCCCAGGCCGATAGCCTGCATCCAGCGGTGCTCAACATGATCGACGCCACCGTGCGCGGCGCGCAAGAAGCTGGACGGGTTACGGGTGGCGGCTGGGTTGGGGTCTGCGGCGGCTTGGCGGGCGATCCGCTGGGCGCGCGGATTTTGACCGGTCTGGGCGTCGATGAACTGAGCATGAGCGCTCAGGACATCGCCCCGGTGAAAGCGGCATTGCGCGGTGAATCGCGGGCGTCGATGCAGGAACTGGCCCGACGCGCCTTGCGCGCCCGCACCGCCGAGGAGGTTCGCGCTTTATGAATCCCTTGCAGCCCTTGAATCCTTTTGCCGAATCGCCGCGGGTAGTGACGGTTGCGCTCAATCCAGCGTTAGATCAAACCATTGAAATCGCTGGGCTGAAGCCGGGTGCGGTCAATCGCGCCCTGCGGATGCAGGTCGATGTGGGCGGCAAGGCGGTCAACGTTGCATCCTGCTTGTCTGATTTTGATGTGAAGACCGCCGTGACCGGGCAGATCGGCCGCGACAACGCCGCCCTGTTCGAGGAATTGTTCCAGCGCAAAAAGATTGCCAATCACTGCTGCTACCTGGACGGCCTCACCCGCATCAACTCCAAGCTGGTCGATACCATCAGCGGGGACACCACTGATCTCAACATGCCGGGGCCGGAATTTTCACCCGCCGCCGCGCAGGATTTGCTGGATCAAGTGCTGCGCCGGCTCGAACAACTGGCCGGACACGTCCAATGGGTGGTGCTATCAGGCAGCTTGCCGCCGGGGATGCCGGCCGATGTGTACGCCACCATCACCCGCCAGGTTCAAGCCGCGGGCGGCGCGGTGTTGCTCGATACCAGCGGCGCGCCACTAAAAGCAGCGCTGGCGGCCGGGCCTAAAATTATCAAGCCCAACGGTCACGAGCTCTCCGAACTGGTCGGCCGCCCGCTCAATAGCCTGAATGATTTGATCGCCACCGGACGGGAACTGCTGGCGGCGTCGCCCGCGCCCGATTTGGTGGTGGTGTCGCTCGGCGGGGATGGCGCGTTATTCCTCAACCGCGAGCAGGCCCTGCAAGCGCAGCCCATCCGCATGAATGTGAGCAGCACGGTGGGCGCGGGTGACGCGATGGTGGCCGGGCTCATTGCTGCTCAGCTGGAAGGCCTGTCCCTGATCGACACCGCTCGGCTGGCGACCGCTTTCGCCGCCGCGAAGCTAACCCGACTCGGGCCGCACTTACCACGGCCCGCCGAGGTTCGTGCCCTCGCCCAGCAGGTCAGCGTCTCATCCATCAATTAAGGGTTCGTCCAAACCTGTATTCAAAATCCAGATCACTTAATAGGGAATCCGAACATGGCTAAAATTGTTGCGGTCACGTCCTGTCCGACCGGGATCGCCCACACCATCATGGCCGCCGAGGGGCTGGAACAGGCCGCCAAGGCGCTCAAACACGACATTCAGGTCGAGACGCAAGGCTCGGTCGGTACGCGAAACACCTTGTCTGATGAAACGATCGCGGCGGCCGATGTGGTGATTGTGGCCGCCGATACGCGGGTCGATACCACCCGTTTCATCGGCAAACCGATTTACGAAGCCTCTACCGAACAAGCCATCCGCGATGGCGCGGGCTTGATTAACGCCGCGCTGGCCAGTGTGTCAGCCGCCGCGCCGACGGCCACGGCAGCCGCGGCCGCGCCAGCGGCGAATCTAAAGATCGTCGGCATCACCTCTTGCCCCACCGGCATCGCCCACACCTTTATGGCGGCCGAAGGTTTGGAACAGGGCGCGAAAAATCTCGGCCACGCCATTAAAGTCGAAACCCAAGGCTCGGTCGGGGCCAAGAACAACCTGACCGCCGACGACATCGCGGCGGCGGATTTGGTGATTATCGCCGCCGATACCCAAGTCGATAAAACCCGCTTTGCCGGTAAACGGCTTTACGAGGCCAGCACCAAGGCGGCGATTCACGACGGCGCCGAGCTGGTGCGCAAGGCGATTGCCGAAGCCAAGGTCGCGGGCGCGGCGGCCGCCAAGCTGACGCCTGAAGAACAGGTGCAACAGGCCAAGGCCCAGCAGGCCGCCACTCGCACCGGCGTTTACAAGCATTTGATGACCGGCGTGTCTTACATGCTGCCGTTCGTGGTGGCCGGCGGTTTGCTCATCGCCATCAGCTTCGCCATTGGCGGCATCAACGTATTTGAGGACGCCAACAAAGGGACTTTGGGCTGGACGCTGTTCCAGATCGGCGCGAAAGCCGGTTTCGCCTTGATGGTGCCGGTACTGGCCGGATTCATCGCTTACTCCATCGCGGATCGGCCCGGCATCACGCCCGGCATGATCGGCGGCATGATCGCCAGCGCCATCGGCGCGGGTTTTCTGGGCGGCATCGCGGCGGGTTTCATCGCCGGTTATACCGCCAAATTCCTCAGCGATAACATTCCGTTGCCGCGCACCTTGGCCGGATTGAAGCCGGTGTTGATTCTCCCCTTATTCGCTACCCTCATCACCGGATTACTGATGTATTACGTGGTGGGCGGGCCAGTCGCGGCCGTGTTGGCGACGATCACCAGCTGGCTCAAAGAAATGCAGGGCGCTAATGCGGCCTTCCTCGGTCTGTTGCTCGGCGCGATGATGGCATTCGACATGGGCGGGCCAGTCAACAAATCCGCTTACGCCTTCGCCACGGGCCTCATTACCAGCCAAACCGATCCGATCTATGGACCGATGGCGGCGGTCATGGCCGCCGGCATGACCCCGCCGCTGGGCTTGGCGCTGGCGTCCCTCCTGTTCAAAAACCGCTTCTCGCTGGATGAGCGGGAAGCGGCGGGTGCGACCGCCGCGCTGGGGATTTCCTTTATCACCGAAGGCGCGATTCCCTACGCGGCCAAAGATCCGATCCGCGTGATTCCCGCGCTGATGCTGGGTTCGGCCGTGACCGGCGCGATCTCGATGGTGCTGGGCTGCCAATTGAAGGTTCCCCACGGCGGTGTGTTCGTGCTGCCGATCCCGAATGCGGTGGTCAACCTCGGCGGTTACATCATCGCCATCTTGATCGGCACCGCCATTACAACGGCGGTCTTGTTCTTCCTGAAAAAACCCTTGGAGGTGAAAACACCCCCCGCTATTGCAGCGCGTTAACCTGTTTCGAGTGGTGGTGGTAAGTCAGTGGGGAAAGCCCCACGCTTTTCACGGACGGCGTTGATCGATTTCCGTCGTCCGTGTTTTTTTATCCTTATAAAAGATACCCGTACCGATGAAAGCATTTCCCGAGGATTTTTTATGGGGCGCCGCCACCGCCGCTTATCAGGTGGAAGGCGCTTATCAGCAGGACGGTAAAGGCTTGTCGATTTGGGACATTTATTCCCATTTACCCGGAACGACCTATCAAGGCACCAACGGCGACCGCGCGGTCGATCACTACCACCGCTATCAGGAAGATGTCCGCCTCATGGCGGAAATGGGCCTTAAATCCTATCGCTTCTCGATATCCTGGCCGCGCATTTATCCCGCCGGATCGGGCGCAGTAAATCAACAAGGCATTCAATTTTATAATGATTTAATCAATGAACTACTGAAATACGGTATCGTGCCGGTAGCGACGCTGTATCACTGGGATTTGCCGCAAGCCTTGCAAGATCTGGGCGGCTGGGAAAACCGCGAATTGATCGAGCAGTTCGGCCAGTATGCCAAAACCTGCTTCGAGCAGTTCGGCGACCGAGTTCGCTATTGGCTGACCTTTAACGAAACCATCAACTTCATCATGCTGGGCTACCGGGACGGCGTGCATCCGCCCGCCGTTAAGGAAGAACGGCGGGCGGTGGAAGTCTCGCACATTGTCAATCTGGCCCACGCTCAGGCCGTGCTTGAATATCGTAAACTGGTCCGAGAGAAAAGCATTGCCGAGGGAATGATCGGGATTGCCCATGTTCTGCTCACCGGCTTTCCGATCAGCGCCGCCGAAGAAGACGCGCGGGCCTGCGAATGGTATGAGGAAATGGATTTTCAGTGGTTCTATGACCCCAGTTTGCATGGTCGCTATCCAGAACGGCTTCTAAACTATTATCAGGAGCGCTGGCAAGCACCAACGATTTTGGACGGCGACCTGGCGCTGATCCAAAGCGCACCCATCGATTTTATCGGCATTAACTATTACCAAAGCACCTTTCTGGCGCACAACCCCGCCGATGGGGTGGGCTTTGCGGCGATCAACGTGAGCGGCAAAAAGGGATCGCAACAGGAAAGCGGCATTCCGGGTCTGTTCAAGCGCGTCCAAAATCCCAAGGTCGCCTATACCCCTTGGGATTGGTCAATTTACCCGGAAGGACTGTACCAAGGCATGAAAAGAATCCAGGAGCGCTACGGCAACATTCCCATCATGATTACCGAAAACGGGCTGGGTGATAAAGACCCGATCAGTCCCAGTGGGGAGATTCTGGATACGCCGCGCATTGATTATCTGCGCGAGCATGTGCGCTGGTGCCAGCGGGCCATCGATGAAGGCGTTCCGTTATTCGGCTACTTCGTCTGGTCATTTATCGACCTCTTGAGCTGGCTCAACGGCTACCAAAAGCAATACGGCCTCGTTTATGTCGATCACCAAAACGACTTAAAGCGGGTCAAAAAGCAAAGTTATGACTGGTATCGGCAGCTGATTCAAAGTAACGGCGTGACGCTGTAAATTCCCGCCGCGCCTAGTCCATTCACCCCTCACACAGTTTTATCGACAGGAGGATGTTTTAACCGCCCACCATCGCCGCAAGAAATCCGTGCTTGCGGCCTCTCAAAAATAACGAACGTCGAGCAATGACGCCATGACTAACCCAAACACCATTACCCTCATCGCGCCGCTCTCCGGCCCGCTGGTGCCGCTGGAGCGGGTTCCCGATCCGGTATTCGCCCAGAAAATGGTCGGGGACGGCATTTCCATCGATCCGCTTGATCAATGCCTGCGCGCCCCCTGCGACGGCAAGGTCGTGCAACTGCATTCGGCCGGCCACGCCGTCACCATCGCCGCCCCGCAAGGCATTGAAGTGTTGATGCATATTGGCCTCGATACCGTAAACCTCAAGGGCCAGGGTTTTACCGCCAAGGTCAAGATGGGGGATGCGGTCAAGACCGGTGATCCGCTAATCGAATTCGACGCCGACTACGTCGCTACCCATGCCAAGAGCTTGCTGACCCAAATCGTCATCACCAACAGCGATCGAGTCGCGACCTTTGCGCCGCGTTCCGGCCATGTCGCGGCGGGCAAAAACCCCATTCTGGAATTGACCCTGGCGAGCGACGCGCCAGCGAGCGACGCCGCCGACGCCGGTAAAACCGTCACCTCGGAAGCGATTCTGATTCCCAATCCGACCGGCCTGCACGCCCGTCCGGCGGCGGTGCTGGCCAATCTGGCCAAGAAGTTCAAGGCCGATGTCCGCCTGCAAAAAGGCGAGGACATCGCCAACGCCAAAAGCGTGGTCTCAATCATGGGGCTGGAAATCGGCAACGGCGATAAAGTCACCCTGATCGCCAAGGGCGATGATGCCGATGCGGCGATTGAAACCCTGACGCCCTTGCTATGGGAAGGGCTGGGCGATGAGGGCTGCAAGCCCGCCCCCGCGCCGGCCAGCTTCGAAGCGTCGCCCGGCAACGCGCCCGCGCCGCGCCCGCGCTCGGAAGATCCGAATTTACTGATTGGCGTGGCTGCCTCACCGGGCTTGGCGGTCGGCGAAGTCTTTCAAATCCGCCATCAGGAAATTCAGGTCAAAGAGACCGCCGCCGGCAGCCCGCAACAGGAACGCGACCGGCTGGATAACGCGATTCATCAAGCCCGCTCGCAACTGGACGCCTTGCAGGCCAGCCTGCACGGCCAGCGCGCCGCCGACAAAGCCGCCATTTTCGCCGCCCATCAGGAGTTGCTGGATGATCCTGATTTAGTGGACATCGCCCATTCCGCCCTGGCCAAGGGTAAAAGCGCGGAGTTCGCCTGGCATCGAGCCTTCAGCACCCACGCCGACCGGCTGGCCAATCTGCGCAACGAACTGTTGGCCGCTCGCGCCAACGATTTGCGCGATGTGGGCCGCCGGGTATTGACGCTGCTGACCGGTATCGAACCGGAGCGGCAAACGCCGCCCGCCAACGCCATTCTAGTGGCCGAGGAACTCAGCCCGTCCGATACCGCCAGCCTGGATCGCGCCAAAGTGCGCGGTTTCTGCACCACGTTGGGCGGCGCGACTTCGCATGTCGCCATTCTGGCCCGCTCGCTAGACATCCCGGCGGTAGCCGGTATCGAACCCCGCGCCCTGGAATTGCCCAACGGCACGCCGGTGGTGCTCGACGGTGGCAAGGGCATCGTGCGGATGAATCCCAGCCCGGAAGAAATCATCCGCATCCGCGAAACCCAGGAGCGCATGGCGGCGCGGCGCAAGGCGGAACTGGCAGTGGCCCATGAACCAGCGATTACGCTGGACGGGCACCGCATGGAAGTGGTCGGCAACATCGGTGGGCTGGCTGAAGCCGAACAGATTGAAGGTCTGGGCGGTGAAGGCGTTGGTCTGTTGCGCTCGGAATTTCTGTTTCTGGAGCGCAGCACCGCGCCCAGCGAGGACGAGCAGTTCGAGACCTACAAAGCGATCGCCGAGGCACTGGGACCGGATCGACCGCTGATCATCCGAACGCTCGACGTGGGTGGCGACAAGCCGCTGGCCTATCTGCCGATCCCGAAAGAGGAAAATCCGTTCCTCGGCGAGCGCGGCTTGCGCATCGGACTGGATCGACCGGAGATTTTGCGGCTGCAACTACGAGCCATCCTGCGCGCCGCCGCTTACGGCAAGATTCGGGTGATGTTCCCGATGGTGGGCCTGTTGTCGGAGTTGCGCGACGCCAAAGCCATGCTGGAAGAGGAGCGGCAGCGGCTGGGGGTCGGCCCGATTGAAACCGGCATCATGGTGGAAATTCCGGCGGCGGCGATCATGGCCGCCCAGTTCGCCCGTGAAGTCGATTTCTTCTCGGTCGGCACCAATGACCTGACCCAGTACACCCTGGCGATGGATCGTGGCCACCCCAAACTGGCCCCAAAGGTGGACGGCCTTAATCCCAGTATCCTGCGCTTGATTGCCTGGACGGTGAAAGCGGCCCATGACGAAGGCAAATGGGTCGGCGTCTGCGGCGGCATCGCCAGCGATCCGCAAGCGGTACCGCTGTTGATCGGGCTGGGGGTGGACGAATTGAGCGTCAGCCTGCCCACCATTCCGAGCATCAAGGCGCAAATCCGTAACCTATGGCTGCACGATTGCCAGGAGCTGGCGCAACGGGCGCTGGCCCTGGAAACCGCCGCCGAGGTACGCATGGCCGCGGCGGTCGCCGCCGAGACGGCCGCTGCTCCAGCGACTCCGGCAGCTTCGGCCCTCTCTGCCGCCCCTGGCTCCGCGCCAGCCGCGCCCTAAGCGATTTTGGAGATTACGGTTATGTGGCAACACGCATTCGCATTTCTGCAAAAAATCGGCAAGGCGTTGATGCTGCCGGTGTCGGTACTGCCGGTCGCGGGCATTTTGCTCGGTATCGGTAGTGCCCATTTCGCCATCTTCCCGGATTTGGTATCCAACGTGATGGCCCAATCCGGCGGTGCGATTTTCGGCATCATGGCGATCATGTTCGCCATCGGCGTCGCGCTGGGTCTGACCAATAACGACGGCGTTTCGGCGCTGGCGGCGGTGGTCGGCTACGTCGTGCTGCTGGCAACGCTGGGCGTCATGGCCAAGGTTTTAGGGGTTGAAACCAAGGAAGTCATGGGCATCGCCTCGGTCGATACCGGGGTGTTCGGCGGCATCGTGATCGGCGGCATCGCGGCGACGCTATTCAATCGCTATTACCGGATCAATCTGCCGCCATACCTGGGCTTCTTCTCCGGCAAACGCTTCGTGCCGATTGCCACCGCCTTTGCCGCGATTGGCTTAGGGGTTCTGCTCAGCTTCGTCTGGCCGCCAATTGGCGCGGGCATCAAAAGTTTCTCGATGTGGGCGGCGGAGAGCAATCCGGCGCTGGCCTTTACCATTTATGGTGTGATCGAACGCCTGCTGATCCCCTTCGGCCTGCACCACATCTGGAACGTGCCGTTCTTCTTCGAGGTCGGCAGCTACATGGACCCGACCACTGGCAAAGCGATTACCGGCGAAATTCAGCGTTACATCGCGGGCGACCCGACGGCGGGCAACATGGCGGGTGGCTATTTGTTCAAGATGTGGGGCCTGCCGGCGGCGGCGATTGCCATTTGGCATTCGGCCCGCCCGGAAAACCGGGCCAAAGTCGGCGGGATGATGATCTCGGCGGCGCTGACCGCATGGTTGACCGGCATCACCGAACCGATTGAATTTACCTTCATGTTCGTCGCGCCGGTGCTCTATGTCATCCACGCCCTGCTGGCGGGCGTCGCCTATTTCCTGTGCATCGAGCTGGGTGTCAAGCACGGCATGACCTTCTCGCACGGGGCCATTGACTTCGTGGTGCTGTACGCCAAATCCACCAACGGCTGGTGGTTGATCCCGATGGGACTGGCATGGGCGGCGATGTACTACACCATTTTCCGGGTGGTCATCGCCAAGTTTGATCTGAAGACGCCGGGCCGCGAGATCGAGACGGCCACGCTGTCGGGCGAGGCGGTCAGCGACATCGCGCATGGTTTCGCCAAACAACTGGTGCTAGCCTTCGGCGGACGCAGCAATATCAAAGGTTTGGACGCTTGCATCACCCGTCTGCGGGTGGAGCTAAACGACATGAGCAAAGCCAGTCCCGACAAGCTGAAAGCCTTGGGCGCGGCGGGTGTCGTGGTGGTCGGCAAGGGGATGCAAGCTATTTTCGGCACCCGATCCGAGAATCTGAAAACCGACATGGAAGAGTATCTGAAGACCGCCGGTCCGGAAGCGGACGCCATTGAGGAACCCTCGCCGGTGGCCGCGCCAACGCCTACCGGCATTGTCTCCAAATTGCGCGATCCCGAAGCGGCGGAGAAGGCGAAGAAGCTGATCGCCGCGCTCGGCGGCGCGGGCAACATCCAGCGGGTGGATGCTTGCGCTGAAACCCGGCTGCGACTGGTGGTCGGCAATGAAGGCGCGGTCGACGAGGGGGCCTTGCAAGCGGCGGGCGCAAACGGCCTGATGCGGCTGGCCAATAACACCGTGCACCTGGTGGTTGGTCTCAACGCCGACCAGTATGCGGCGGAAATGCGGGGGCAGCTCGCTTCCGCGTGACCGCCCAGCGTCTTACCTCGCGGAACCGAACCGGGACCGGCGCTCGGCTGATCCCGGTTCGGTTCCGCAACGGGCCTCTTCACGACAAAATTTGAAATTTTTCGTAGCAAAGCTCGTAAAGCGTTATCACGGAAAAACGCTTTATGAGCGGCGCGCTCGAATTATCAGTTATATCCACCCATTACACGGCACTGTTTTGTCGAGCCTTAAGCCCTGATTTTAGCCCGGTTGTGGAGGCTGTCATGAAAAATCATGCTGATATCATTATTGTGGGAGCGGGCATTATTGGCGTTTTACAGGCTTACGCACTCCAGAAGCGGGGCTTGGATATACTGGTTATCGACAGCGCGACGGGGCCTGGCATGGAGGTCTCTTATGCGAACGCCGGCCAGCTTTCATTTGGTTATTCAGGGCCTTGGGCCACTCCAGGATTGCTTAAAAAACTCCCCGACATGCTGGCCAATCCAGCGACTCCATTGCGAATAAGGCCCGATTGGTCGATGGAAGGGCTTTACCGCCAACTGCAATGGCTTTACTGGTTCACGCTGAATACGAGTAGAAAGAATTTCGAGCGCAATAAACGGCGGATTCTCAACCTCTCAAAATATAGCGCCAAATATTCCAGGCAATTGCTGGCCGAAACCGGCATTGAATTCTCTAATCGCTCGCTGGGAACCCTACAGCTTTTTCGCGATCAACGCCTTTTCGACACCGCTTCCAACAACGATGTCGAACCATTGCGTAAGGCCGATGTCGCCGTGCAAGTGCTCGACGCCGAGGGCTGCATCAAACAGGAACCGGCGCTGGCGCGAATTCACGCCAACATCGTTGGCGGCTTTTTATTCGAGGAGGATTGGACGGGTGATTGCTATATTCTGGCGTGCGCGCTGGTCAAGCGGCTGACCGCCAACGGCGTCAGATTTTTGTTTAACACCCCGATTGCGGCGGTTGAAGTCGGTAAAATCGCTTATGGCGTGAGAACTGGCGGTAACCTGTTTTATAGCGCAAACGCCATTATCCTGGCGACCGGCCCTCTGACCCGCAAGCTCACCGATCCGCTTGGGTTGCTGGCGCCGGTTTACCCGGTGCGCGGCTATTCCATAACCGCCGATATCATCGACGAGGCCAAAGCGGTGCAATCCACCGTATTGGATGAAAAGATCAAGGTCGCCATCACGCGGCTCGATCACAGGGTGCGCTTGGGAGGAACCGCCGAAATTGGCGGGTTCAACCGAGATACCTTTCCAAAACGGTATCAAATACTGCTGAGCGCCCTAGAAGCCCTCTTTCCTGGCAGCGCCGATCTGAAAACGGGCGTCGAACCTTGGCTTGGACTGAGACCCATGACGCCCGATGGCACGGCGATCATCGGCAAGACGGTAATTCCCAATCTGTACCTGAACCTCGGTCACGGCACCCTGGGGTTCACCCAGGCGGCTGGCTCTGCCGAGCATCTCGCTCGCGTTATCAGCGGCGAAGCGGTCGAACTCGATCCGAGCGATTACGAGTTGGAGCGCTATGGCAAGCGCTACCAAAACCACGCGCTTTATCATGAGTCCGCATCCGTTTCCGTATAATCAGCGTTCTTTATCGAGCCATTCGCTGTGCAATGCGGGCGCGGTGAAGCCAGGATCGCCAATCACCGATCCTGTTGCATATGGCCTATGTTTTACTGTTTCAATGCGAGAGTGCGCCCAATGAAAATCGCTGTCTTCAGCAGCAAATCCTACGACCGCCAGACCCTGGAACGCTACAACGCGCCGTTTGGCCACGAATTGACCTTTTTGGAGCCACGTCTATCGCCGGAAACCGTGGCGCTGGGGCGAGGCTTTCCTGGCGTTTGCATCTTTGTCAACGACACCTGTAGCGCCGAGGTCATCGCCGATCTGGCCGCGCATGGCACCAAAATCATCGCAACCCGCAGCGCCGGCTACAATCAAATCCATCTAGCGACGGCGAAACAACACGGCGTCATGGTGGCGCGCGTACCGGCCTACTCGCCCAACGCCGTTTCTGAATTCACCCTGGCCCTGATCCTGACTTTGGGTCGGAAAACGCATAAAGCCTATAACCGCACTCGTGAATTCAATTTCGAGATCGCGGGCCTTGAAGGTTTCGAGCTGCGTGACAAGACGGTCGGCGTGTTCGGTACCGGCAAAATCGGCCAAACGGTGATTAAGAACCTCAGCGGCTTCGGCTGCCGGATCATCGCCTACGACAAGTATCCCAACGAGGCGGTAAAACAGTGGGCGACCTATGTAGACGGCCCGACCTTCGCCCGTGAATCGGACATCATCACCCTGCACTGCCCGCTGACGCCGGAGACCCAGCACATCCTCAACCAGGAAACCATGCCGTATTTAAAAGACGGCGTGTTCATCGTCAACACCAGCCGGGGCGCATTGCTCGATACCAATACGGTGATCAAGTTCCTGAAAAACGGCAAGATTGGAATGCTCGCTATTGATGTCTACGAGGAAGAAGCCGATTACTTTTACCGCGATCTCTCCGACAAAGTGCCGACCAATGACGAACTGGCCCGGCTGTTGACCTTCCCCAACGTGCTGGTCACCTCGCACATGGCGTTTCTGACCGATCACGCCTTGCGCAATATCGCCGAGACCACGTTGGGAAATTTCGCCGAGTTCGAGCGTAATGGACAATGCGCCAATGCGGTGACCGAGTAGCCAAAAGCGGGCCTCTAAGAAAAGTAGGAACGGGCGATTTGCTGACCGTCCACGGTGATCGAAGACACCGCGCGGGTAGACTTTCAAATAGCGGGAGAGATAGCGCATGAAAATTTTGGGCATTGATGTTGGCGGTTCGGGGATCAAGGGGTCAGTGATCGAAACAGAAACCGGAGCGCTGACCAGCGAGCGGCTGCGCCTCGCCTCGCCGCGTCCCGCCACGCCTGAAGCCGTCGGCGTCACGATCCAAGCGCTGGTCGAGCAGCATCATTGGTCTGGTCCCATCGGCATTGGCTTTCCCGCCGCCATTCAGCACGGCATCGCCCGCACGGCGGCTAATATCGACCCTTCCTTTATCGGCTTGCCAGTGGCCGATTATTTTTCAGGGCAAACCGGCTGCCCGGTTTATATCGCCAATGACGCCGATGTGGCGGGACTGGCCGAAATCCGGTTCGGCGCGGGTCGAGAGGTCGCTGGCGTAGTGCTTATCGTCACGATTGGCACCGGCCTTGGCACAGCGCTGTTTAGCGATGGCCGTCTGCTACCGAATACTGAACTGGGCCATATTCTGCTCGACAATGGACAGGAAGCCGAACACTACGCGTCCGAAGCCGTGCGAGACGCGCAGAACCTCAAGTGGACAGATTGGGGAGACCGTCTGAATCGCTATCTGCTCGCCATGGAAAAACTGTTCTGGCCTGACTTGATCGTGCTGGGCGGCGGGGCCAGCAAAAAGCTATCGAAGTTCGTGGCGCGGATCACCGTGCAAGCGCCCGTAATCCCCGCTCAATTTCTTAATCAGGCGGGGATGATCGGGGCAGCGTTATTCGCCGAGGAACGGTTGCGCGCCGGGAATTGAGCACGTTCGACGCTGGTGAGGGCGTGCGCTACCCCGACAGCCCACGGCGGCCAGCCGTTGTTCCCGTGATTTTCGGTCATGAGCGTCGCGCTTTGAAGGCTTTAGGCAGTGTTTTCAAAATCGGTCGCCGCGCGACCTTCTAGCCTCGAATCGAGGGTTACGAACCTATGATCCATTCCACAACACCTAAGAGATGGCGTAAAGCGCTCGATCAAAGCCCCCGAAATCATAAATCATCCGCAATCGCGGCGCGGTCGTCACCCTTGGGCTACGAGTATCCCAATGCGCGGAAACCACCAGAATCGCGTTGGGCCGCCCCAGTATTCCACCGAGATCTTGCAAGAACTGTTTGGCGAGACTGTCCTCAATGGCGAGGGTTGGGGCGCCGTGGGAAACAAAAAGGCTGGGAAATTCCATTATGCTCACTCGCTAATAGCAAGAGTAACCCTTTAGCGTGGCGCTAGATTTTGGCCTGCACCGGCGCATCGCACTCCTGTTCCCTCCCCTGCTTCACTCACTGTTCTTCAGGCAGGTTTTCCCCCCGACAGCGGCGCTTGTTGCTCAAGCGATGGCGTAACCGCATTCAACGCGCCGCGCACGCACTGCATAAGCGCGTCCAGCGTGTAAGGTTTTTGCAAAAACCCAGACAGTCGTTTACCCGCGAAACGGGGTGCGATCTCGCTTTCGGTATAGCCGCTGGACATTACTACACAGACCCGCGAATCGATTTGGCGCAATTCACGAAAAGTTTCCTCACCGTCCAGATCGGGCATGGTTAGATCCAGCAAAACCAGCGCAATCTCGTCGCGTCGATTCCGGTAAATATCCAGCGCCTCACTGCCGTCAGTTGCGGTGATTACGCTAAAACCAAGCCGTTCCAACATCCGAATCCCCATCACTCGAACCGATTCTTCGTCATCGACCAGCAGGATCGTACCAACGCCTTTCCACCGGCTGGGTTTTACTTCGTAATTTCGACCCACCGACGTTTTTTCTTCCAGCACGGCGGGAAACAACACCTTGAAGGTCGTGCCCCGGCCCGGTTCGCTGTAAACCTTGAGTGCTCCCTTATGCCCGCGCACGATGCCCAGTACAGCCGACAAGCCCAATCCCCGCCCCGTGAATTTAGTGGTGAAAAACGGCTCGAAGATTCGCGGTTGAATGTCCGCTTCCATGCCGCAACCAGTATCCGATACTTCCAGCCATACATACGACCCTTCCGTCAGGCTCTGATCCAGGAAAGCCTCTGACAGGTACTCGCGCGAACATTCCATGATGCCAGTCGAAATGGTGATCGCCCCGGTGTAATCACCGAGCGCTTCCGAAGCATTAATCACCAGGTTCATGATAATTTGCCGGATTTGGCTGGGGTCTCCACGGAGCGGCGGCAGCGATTCCTTGAGATTCAAGTTAAAAATCGCCTTCTTACTGATCGAAGCTTTGAGCAAGGAAACCATTTCCCCGATCAAATCGCGCAACCGGATATTTTCAATCACACACTGGCCCTTGCCCGAATAAGCCAGCATTTGCCGGCAGAGTTCGGAAGCGCGTAGCGAGGTTTCCTCGATCGACCGTATGCTATCGCGGGCTGGGGTCACTGGCGGTAACTCATCCAAGGCCAAACTGGCGTTACCCAGGATAACCGTCAGCAAGTTATTGAAATCGTGCGCGATGCCCCCGGCCAGCACCCCTAAGCTTTCCAGCTTCTGGGTTTGCTGCATCTGGCGCTCCAATTGCAAACGTTTTTCCTCCGCCCAGCGACGCTCGGTGATATCGGTAACCGCCAGAAACAGCAAGGGCCTGCTGTTGGCTTGCTGCCGCCTGAGGAACGCATTGATGATGTTGCCTTCCATATGCGCGTAAAACGCCGGTCCGTTCGCGCGTAAAATGAGCGCTTCCAAACTTTTACCGGCTGGACTGCTGAAAAAGGCTCGATAACGCGCCAGGAATATGCCCCGATCATCCCCTTCCATACAGTCTGAAAAGGGACTTCCGATCAACTGATCCCGCTTGCGGCTCACCATCCGGCAAAAGGTTTCATTTACTTCGTCAATCAGGCCAACCTCGTTCAACACCAGATACCCAATCGGCGCTTGGTGAAACAGGAGGGAAAACTGGTTGCGAGATTGTTCCAATTCCACCATGACCCGGCGTAGCTCTTCGTTTTGCAACTCCAGTTCGATCTGATGAACCTGAAGTTCATGCACCAGCTTGCTTACTTCTTCCCCCGCCAGCGCCGGCATTTCCAGGTGGCGCCGCGCCGCGCTCGCTTCGGCTTTTTCTCGCAGGATTTTTGCTTCATCCTTTTGTGCTTCGCTCATGACTTCTCACACCTTGCTTATATTTCTTCGATTTTATCGGATTTGCCCAGTTGATGCCGATGCTCGCCAGCGGGTTCATAAACCACTACGATTCTAATCGGACCTTCCCCGGCTAAACGAGTCACCTTTCCAGTGAACCAGCGCTGTTCTTGTGAGATATGACAGGGAAAGATCTGAGTGAAGCGCTCGCGCTCCCCGGACAACACTGCCCGGATTCCTTCGGCAAATGAGGCCAATGCTCCCGTATCGCCGCCCTGGGCCTCGTCACACACTTGCAAATAATTCACGCCTTCCGCCCATTGGTTCGGCTTGCCGGTATTTTGCAGGGCAAAATCCCGCCAGGACTGGTTGACCGCAAGAATTTTCCCAGCGCCATCAAGGATGGCCACCTGTGCACCCATTGTGTCAAGAGCGGCCCGCGCCATTTGCTCCAACTCCTGCGCGCGCGCCAGCGCCTCCTTTTGAAAGGAGAGATCCAAGACAGTAAAGGTCGATCCGGCATCGGGGTCTTCCGGGTTCAGCGAGGAACCATTGATCAGCACTGGAATGGTGCTGCCGTCCTTGCGCCGCCAGCCCACTTCCATCATCCCCACGCCCTGATTTTTAATTTGCCCATAGAGTGTCTTGCCGGCGGCCTCATAGTCCTCTTGTGAAAGATACAACAGGCGTGAACTATGACCGATCAGTTCTTCGCGCGTATAGCCCACGAGTTGGCACAGATAATCGTTCGCTTCTAGGAAGACGCGATTGACGACCCGGCTGATTCCGACAGGCACGGCCCGATAGAGGCTGGAAAGCCGGGTCTCGCGGTCGAGCAATGCATCGCGGGTGGTCTTGAGCAAGCCGATATCGGTAAACGTCAACACCACCCCCGACACTGTTTCCACTCCGACATGATAGGGAAAAATCCGCATCAGAAACCACGCGCCCGCCTGGGTATGGACCTCGTGCTCCTGCCCCTTGCCGCTCTCCTTCACCACCTCGATCAGCTCGAACGGATTGAGGTCCACCAAGTTATGAATAAAGTGGTTAACCGGACGGCCAATGTCGGTGTCAAGTATCTTGAAAACGCGCTTGATCTCCGGCGTGAACCGGCGGATGGTTGAATTCTCGTCCAGAAATAAGGTGGCGATGCGAGTATTCGCCATCAGGTTGTCAAGATCGTTGTTCAGCTCGATCAATTCGATAATCTTGCTTTGATTTTCAGCATTGACCGTGTGCAGCTCTTCGTTAACCGACTGCAATTCCTCGTTAACCGACTGCAATTCCTCGTTAGTGCTTTGCAATTCCTCATTACTGGCGAGGAGTTCTTCATTAGTCGCTTGTAATTCCTCGTTTGAAGTCTCCAGCTCCTCAATGGTGGCTTGCAGGTTTTCCCGCGAAAATTGGAGTTCCTGTTCCAGGTCGTGAATCCGTTGCTCCGCCTCCTGGCCAACATCGTATACCTGGGCGCCGCCCGAAGAGGACTCCACCGCCTGGGCGCCGACTTGCTCGACGAAGACCACCGCCAGAAGTTCCTGTCCTTTCTTGCCCGGCAGCAGCCGGATGCGGATTTGCACGGTGCGGGATTCATCGTGCCATTTGACGCGAATACCGGCATATTTCAAATCTTCACCGGTTTTGAAAACCCGCTGCAAGCCAGTAGCCAACGGGATCGCCAAGTCTCGCACGGCGATCTTGGTCACATCGTTTAACAACTTTCCGGATTGCAGTCCAAAGTAGCCCTCTGGGTCGCCCACGATACGTAAAACTTCCATTTGCTCGTTGACCACCACCGCCAGCGGCACGTAGTCATGGGCCAGCGCTTGCAGCAGGCGATCGAACAGCCGTTCTTCATGATAGCCGCGCGGCACCAAGGGGGTCGGAAAACGGTTTCGATTTTGTACCTGCCGTATTTCGGGATGGCTCGAAAACTCTAAGCTGTTGGCGGTGGGGTGGCGTTTACCTTTGGAGGCATAGATCTTGTTTTTTTGATGGAGAGTCTCGAACAAATCCGCCTGATCCCCGGTCGTTTCACTGCTGCCCAACAGCAGAATACCTTGAGGATTGAGGGAAAAATTGAACAGGTCGATCACCTTGCGCTGCAACACCGGCTGTAGATAAATCAGTAAGTTGCGACAACTAACTAACTCAATCTTGGTAAACGGCGGGTCCTTGATCACATTGTGCTGGGCGAAAACCACCATTTCGCGCAGCGCGCGATCCACCTGGTAGTGATGATCTTCACGACGATAGAAGTACTTGGCCAGATAGCCCGGCGGCAAATCGGCGACAATGCTCTCGGGATACAAGCCCGTACTGGCGCGCAAGATCGCATCTCGATCCAAATCGGTGGCGAAAATCTTCACCTCGGTGCGCTTGCCCAGCCGCTCTAGCACTTCCCGGCTCAACATACCCAGGGTATAGGCCTCTTCCCCGGTCGAACAGCCAGCGACCCAGAAGCGGACTTCACGAGTTTCCACCCGCTCGAACAAGCGTGGCAGTTGATTAATCTCCAATTCGTCAAAGACTTCCCGATCGCGGAAAAAGCTGGTAACGCCGATCAGCAACTCCCGGTAGAGCGCCATCACTTCCCCGGCGTAACTGTCCATGAACTTGACATAATCACGCAAGTCGTGGACTTGGTTCATTTTCATCCGCCGCTCGATGCGTCGGACCACGGTACTGGGCTTGTAGTGCGTGAAATCAACGCGCGTACGCTCGCGTAATAGGGCAAAGATGCGCGTCAGGCCATCCTCGTCGGGCAACAAGGTCGGCGGCTGCGCCGGCTTGATCGGGTAGGGATCATGCACCAGGGACAATAATTTCTCAGGCATTTCATCTGGCGGCAGCACGAAATCAGCCAGGCCAGTCGAAATGGCGGAGCGCGGCATCCCGTCGAAGCGGGCTGATTCTTCGTTCTGCACCATCACGATGCCGCCGCCTTCCTTGATCGCCCGGATACCCCGCACCCCATCGCTGCCGGTGCCAGACAGGATGATGCCGATGGCTTTTTCAGCCTGATCGTCGGCCAAGGAGCGGAAAAAAACGTCAATCGGCAAGTTGAGTCCGCGGTTGTGATCTGATTCGCTCAACAAGAGCTTACCGTGAAAAATCGACAGATTTTTCTTAGGGGGAATTAGGTAAACCGAGTTGACCTCGACTAGCATCCCTTCCTCGGCCCGCTGTACCGGCATGGCAGTGCGCTTGGAAAGCAGCTCGACCATCATACTTTTATAGTCGGGCGAGAGGTGCTGGATGACGATGAAAGCCATGCCGCTGTCGGCGTTCATTTGCGAGAAAAACGATTCCAACGCTTCCAAGCCGCCGGCCGATGCGCCAACGCCGACGTAGTAAATAGGGCTGGAATTCTCAAGTTGTTTTTCGGGATCGTGCTCTTGCATCGAACGAGCCTTGGCTATGGCTAATAGCGATTGGAGCGACCGCGCCTTCCCACCATGGGGCGCTATCGCCGCGAGGGTGCTACTGGAAGAGGGTCACCGAGATGATAAAACTAAGTATGGGCCGCATCTTACCCTAAAACAGGAGGAGGATTTTAAAGGATCGCCCTGATTTTGGCGGTGGATCGCGTGGGGCAACGCCATGGCGAGGAGTGAATATGGGATGGGGCGCGGTAAAATACGGGGGCAACAGTGATTCGTTGCTTCAGGGGGCGTCCATTGCCGCCGGGGGAAATGGCTGCATCAGACTTGTTCCCCGGCGGAACGCTTAGCGCGCGGAGAACCGTAATCGCTCAACCAGGAACGTGTTCCAGATGTACTTTCAGCAATTGGCAACGGGCTTGGCTGACTTTCAGCCGATCTTTATGGCTGCCAAGCAACTTCATGGCATCCTCGATGTATTCTTGGCCTGACATCTCATCCGCGGCGTAGCGGCGCAATAGCTCCAGCCACCGGGTATGAACTGAGCACGGCATTGAGCGCTTGCCGCCTTCTAGCGGACAATCGGGACACCGCGACTGCGCCAAAACCTTCACGGCCGCTTGTTTTTGCCACTTCTGGCGATACTGTTGAGCGTAGGTCTCGATCCACTCCAAGGCGCGCGCATGGCGTTCATCGGCGGGAAACCGTTCGACATAGCACTGGATCGCCGTTATCTGCTCGAACAGAAACTCCGCGTCGGATAGATGTAGATCGTGCGCTTCTCCCACAAAACGGGTGATGAGCGCTAAAGTTGGATCATCCACGATATACATTTTCAGCACTAATATTTGTTGATTAAATTGATTATAACAAATTTTTGTGCAATGCACAAAAACCGTTTTACGGCAAACCAACGCCGCGGCCGTTCAATGTAACCGCGAGTTCCTAGATTGCCATTGCGTGTTCTTCACCGGAACTAAACACGATGCAACGATTTCAACGTTCGACCTGGCGCCTGCTGGCGCTGGTGGCAAGCATGCCAACCGCGGTCGTTATCTTTGCCACCATTTATATGTTCGGCTCAACGTATTTGGAAGGTAAGCCCATTGATTATTGGTCGAGCCTGGAATGGGCCTCTGAAACGCTGACCACCACCGGATACGGTGCTTATGCCCCCTGGAAGCACCCAGTGATGATCTTGCTGGTCATCTTTACCCAGTTCATCGGCATGTTCTTTCTAGTGCTGGTTTTTCCTATCTACGTGCTGCCCTATATCGAAGAACGCTTTGAAATGCGTCTGCCGCATGCCTTGCCACCGATGACGGATCATGTGCTATTTTTTCGTTATGGCCCGGCCATCGATTCGTTGCTGGAAGAAAGCCAGCGAATCGGTTCTCCCTTTGTAATCTTTGAGGAGGATCCGGCTTTGGCCCGCAGTCTGCGCGATCGCGGTTATCCCATCGTAGTCGGTAACCTGGATGAAGATTCTGTCGCGCTGGCCGGCATCCAAGAGGCGCGGGCGGTCGTCACCAACGGCGATGACCACGCCAACGCCACCTGCATTCTGATGGCGCGCGAGCAGGGATTTAGCGGACCGATTTACGCTCTCGCCGACGATCCGCTGCACCGGCCGCCGATGTTGAAAGTCGGGGCCACCGCCGTATTCACGCCGACGCACGTACTGGGCGCGGCGCTGGCCGCCCGCGCCAGCACTCGAATCACGCCGGCGGCGGACGGCTTGCACTTACTCGGCGGGCAAGTCGGTTTGGCCGAATTTCGAGTGCGGCCAGACAGCCCGCTGGCTGGACAACGGCTGGGAGAATTACACTTACGCGAACGCCACGGCGTGACCGTGATCGGCCAATGGCGTGGCGGCAAATTCTTTAGCGTCAAAGGGGTGGATACCTGTATCGAAGCGGGCGCGATTCTGGTGGCGGTGGGCATGCAAAGTAACCTCGCTCAAGTCGAACGCCTGGCCGCGCCAATCCGTCGCACCGGTCCGATTGTGGTGGCCGGTTATGGCACGGTCGGCGGCAAGGTGGTGGAAATGTTGCGCGACGCGCGCGAAGCTACCATCGTTATTGATGAACAGCTGATGCCCGGCGTTGATGTGGTGGGTAACGTATTGGAACACGCCACGCTGGATCGGGCGAACGTGCGCGCGGCAAGCGCGGTGGTGCTGGCGTTGAGTAACGACAGCGGCGGGATTTTCGCCAGCGCGGTCGTACGTGATTATGCCCCGGAAGTACCGTTGATCGTGCGGGTCAATCGGGCGCCAAATATCGCGCGCCTGTATCAGGCTGGCGCCGACTTTGCCCTGTCGGTGGGCCAGATGGCCGGGGAAATTCTCGCCTATCACTTGTTCGGCGAACAGGCCGTGGCGGTCGAACAACGGCTCAAGTTCGTTCGCTTGGGCGCGGGGGCGCTGACGGGCCTGCATCCGTGGCGCGCTCAAGTGCGGGAGCGCACCGGCGCGGCCGTGGTGGCGGTGGAGCGCGATCAGGAAGTGTTCGTCAAATTTGACGATGCTTTCCAGGTACGCCCTAACGATGTGCTGTTCGTCTGCGGCACCATCGCCGGCCTGGATCAGTATGCGCGCGAGTTCAAACCGGGGCCGGTTGAAAACCCGCGCAGCCAAAGAACCCTCGACGCCACCAGCCCGCGCTTGTCCTAGCCGCCCTCCGCGAAGCCCGGATAGCAGGTCATCCCGCCATCCACGAACAGCGTGGTGCCGGTAATGTAGTCAGCCATGTCGGACGCTAGAAACACCGCTGCTTGCGCGATATCTTCCGGTTCGCCGATCCGGTTGTAGGGAACCAGATCCATCAGTTTGGCGTAGGCTTCCGGCGTTTCCCAAGCCGGGCGATTGATCGGGGTGCGGATCGCGCCGGGCGCGATGCTGTTGACCCGAATGCGCAGCGGGGCCAGTTCTTGGGCCATGCTTTGCATCAGCATGTTGATCGCGCCCTTGGAGGCCGCATAGTTGGCATGGCCGGCCCAGGGAATGAGCTGATGCACCGAACTCATGCAAATGATCTTACCAGCGGCAACCGAAATGTCCTGACGAATCCCCCGCCGCTTGAATTCCTTGACTGCTTCGCGGGCGCACAGGAACTGGCCAGTGAGGTTGACATCAATGACAGTATTCCATTGCGCCAAGGTCATCTCGTCGATATTGGCGTCGCGCTGCAAACCGGCGTTGGCGACCAGAATATCGATGGTGCCGAACGCATCAAGCATGGCTGTAAACATCGCCTGTACCTCGGCTTCCTTGGACACATCCGCTCTAAACGCCATCGCCTTAACCCCGAAACTTTCAATCTGGTTGGCGATTTCGCGGGCGGTTTCCTCATTAGAGACGTAGTTGATCATGACATCGGCTCCAGCGCGACCCAAGCCAATGGCGACGGCCTTGCCGATGCCGGAACTTGCGCCGGTCACTAGCGCTTTCTGGCCAGCCAAAATCTGCGGGCAAGCATAACTCGGCAAGGTTGTGTTGTGAGGAGTAGGCATCGCAAGATCTCCTGTTGGCTTATCAAAGGGATGGGCAGCAGTGATTCGCCAGCCAGCCCAGCTTATCTCGGCCGGTGGACTTCATTGATCAGGTTAATGATGAGAGCGGTCCACCCGGTTTGATGCGACGCACCAGCCCCACGACCGTTATCGCCATGAAAATACTCATAAAAAAGCAAATGATCCTTGAAATGGGGATCCTCATTGAGCATAGCACAATCGCCGAACATCGGCCGGTGGCCCGCCGCATTGCGCAGGAATAAGCGGCTGAGACGGTGGCATAACTCATCCGCCACTTCCTCCAAGGTCATCTGGATGCCGGAGCCAGTTGGGCATTCCACCTTGACGCTTTCGCCATAATAACGGTGAAAGCGACGCAGACTTTGAACCAGCAGGTAGTTGACCGGCAGCCAAATCGGGCCACGCCAATTGGAATTGCCGCCAAACAGGTCGCTATCGGATTCCGCCGGAAGATAATGCACCTGGTAGCCCGCGCCATGGCATTCAAAGCGATAAGGCTGGTTCAGATAAATTCGCGACATCGCCCGAATGCCGTAAGGAGAGAGAAACTCCTTCTCGTCGAGCATCCGTCGCAGCAAGGCTTTCATCCGCACGATGCGCACGAGCGATAGCATGTGCCGCCGCTCGTCACCCTCTTGCTCCCAGCGAGAGACCAGCTTGGCTAGATCAGGCCGATAGTTAAGAAACCATTTCAACCGGCTGGTAAACCCGCGCAAGCCCTCCAACACCTCATCAGTCACCACTTCAACCGCAAAGAGTGGAATCAGGCCCACCATCGAGCGCAGCCGCAGCGGCATTTTCTCGCCACCTGGCAACCGCAGCACGTCGTAAAAGAACTGGTCTTCCTCATTCCACAGTCCGATGCCCTCATCACCCAAATTGTTGAGCGCCGCCGCGATGCCAAGAAAATGCTCGAAAAACTTGCTAGCGATATCTTCGTAAACGTGGTTATGTCCGGCCAGCTCCAGCGCGATCCGGGTCATGTTCAAGCAGTACATCGCCATCCAGGCGGTGCCGTCCGCCTGATCGATATATCCCCCGGTCGGCAACGGTTTGGAGCGGTCAAATACGCCGATGTTATCGAGGCCCAGAAATCCGCCCTGAAAGATGTTGTGGCCTTCCATATCTTTGCGGTTAACCCACCAAGTGAAATTAAGCAGCAATTTGTGGAATACCCGTTCCAGAAACGATAGGTCACTGACGCCGCTGTTTTGTTCACAGTCGGCTTGGTACACCTTCCAGGTCGCCCAGGCGTGGACTGGCGGGTTCACATCGCTGAAATTCCATTCGTAGGCCGGTAGTTCCCCATTCGGGTCCATGTACCATTCCCGACACAGCATCACCAGTTGATCCTTGGCCGACTGGGGGTCGACCGTGGCCAGCGCCACGCAGTGAAAGGCCAGATCCCAAGCGGCGAACCAAGGATATTCCCACTTGTCCGGCATCGACAGAATGTCGGCATTATTTAGATGCCGCCAGTCGCTGTTGCGGCCCTGACGGCGGACGGCGGGCGGTGGCGGCTGGCCGTAGTCGCCATCCAGCCATTGTGGGATGTCGTAGTAATAAAATTGCTTGCTCCACAACAAGCCTGCCCAGGCTTGCCGTTGGATTAAGCGGGCGTCGGTGTTGGCCACATCCTTTTGCAGCTCCGCATAGAAGGCTTCAGTCTCTTGCTGTCGGGTTTCGATCAGCGCATCAAAATCGGCGAAAAGCTCGCCGTGATCCTGGCTGCGCCGTAGTCGCACCCGTACCGTCTGACTGCCGCCAGCGGCAAGGTCGAGCACAAATAAGCCCGCCGCCTTGGTGCCAGTACGTTCGGGATTGACGGCGTGTGTCTGACCGTGAATGACGTAATCGTGAAACGCATCCTTGAAATAACCGGCGGGCGCATCGGTCTGGTTGAAAATCCGTTGGACATTGGTTTCGTTGTCGCAGAATAGTAGCTGCTGCGGACTGTCGAAATCGGCGGCCCACTGGCCGAGCGCGGAATGCTCGATTAACACCCGGCGGTCGCCTTCGGCGCGCAAGCGTGGCTTGACCGCGCCCGCGAACCAGTTCCACGTATTGCGAAACCATAATTGCGGCAACAGATGCAAGCGCGCCGCGTCCGGGCCGCGATTGTGCGCGGTAACGCGCATTAGAATGTCATCAACCTCGGCCTTGGCGTATTCGATCTCGATATCGAAATAGCGATTTTCGGCGAAAATGCCGGTATCAAGCAACTCGAACTCTTCCTGCCGTTTACCGCGCTGTTGGTTCTGTTCGAGCAAAACTTGGTAGGGATAGGCCGCTTGCGGATACTTATAGAGCATCCTGGCGTAGGAATAGGTTGGGGTAGCGTCGAGATAATAGTACAGCTCCTTCACGTCCTCCCCGTGATTGCCCTGGCAGTTAGTCAGGCCAAACAACCGTTCCTTGAGAATCGGGTCTTGGCCGTTCCACAGCGCAACGGCCAGACAAAGGGTTTGACGATCATCGCAAAAACCGCCGATGCCGTCCTCGCCCCAGCGATAGACCCGGCTGCGGGCGTGATCGTGCGGGAAATAAGTCCAGGCATCGCCATCTTCACTGTAATCTTCCCGCACCGTACCCCATTGTCGCTCACTGACGTAAGTCCCCCAGCGCCGCCACGGCGCGTGCTTCATCCGTTGCCGCTCCACCCCAGCGGGCGTATTCGATTCCATATAACGACCCTTGCTAAGCCATTAAGAGAGAGAAAAGATAACGATTGCAGCGAGCTTGTCGCGCCGCTGCGCGGTATTTTAGGATAAGGATGGCTCATTTTTGGCCTAGCGATTAGCTTAAATACTGAGGTCGTCGAACAGCGAATTTAGCTCACCCAACTGATGTATCGTGCATATCGCTCACCGCCACGACTAACCTCCCGCCATTCAAGAGAATGATCATGACCACTATCGCCTGTTTCTCACGCGAACTGATCGGCCCGGCTTTAGGCTTGACTTTAGTCATTCTTGCCGGATTATTGCACCCAAGCGCGGCCCTAGCGGACGAACAGGCGGTTTTCAGCAGCCCATCCGGCAATATTGCATGCATCTACACGCCGAAGGGAGGGACTGCGACCTATGAGCCGGTCAATGGCGGCCCGGAATTATCCTGCGACCGGATCGAACCCGAATACCGGCGGGTAATTCTCGGCCCCATTGGCCCGGCGGTATTAATCGAGCACGTTGGTGACGCCAGCGCTGGCGGCAATCTCAATCCAGTGCCTTATGGCTCCAACTGGTCGCGCGGACCCTTTGCTTGCTTATCGACTAAAAGCGGCTTTTCTTGCGTGCGCGCGGGCAAGCGGCCCCACGGCTTTTCCTTGAGCCGATCGGAAATCAAGACCTATTAAATGGCCACGATTTTGAGCCGCTGTTTGGTTAATCGATCTGTTTCAGACCATCGACGAGCGCTGTCACGATCATTGATCCCACATCACGTCGGCTTTCGCGGCGGCGGCGGCCTCCAGTAATTCGATCAGCGGTACGGCTCGAAGGGATAAATCGACCGGTGGCTCCTTTTCCTTCTCTTCTTCAGCCTCCTCTTTCTTAGAAGGCGCGGGCTTGGAAGGCGCCACTCGTTTTTGCGCCGCCAGCACGCTCTTTAGCTGATCGAGTGCGGCGGGAACATCACGGGCCAACAGCGCGCCTGGCACAGTACCGCTGTGACCCATCAGCTTCAGCAATTCGACTGCAACATCGCCAAACATCATGATGTCGGAATAGGCTTTGGTTCGAAACGTAACGAGCATCGTGGTCTCCTCATGCGAGCCATTAAAAATATCAGCGCATAGTTTCATTGCCCAGAAATGGGCCGCCCATCACCTTAACAGTGTTTGAAAGCTTTGCAAAGCTGTCACATCCCGCTGATCCCGCTGCAAATTATCTCGCAAGCAAGCGGTCCTATCACCTCCGGTTTCGCCCCAGCGATCAAGGAACACCAGTTGCTCCAACGGCAGGCGTTCGCGCCAGCCCGCCGTTTCCAGATCCGGTCGGTCGTTGAAATGGCTGACATACCCCAGACACAGATAGGCGACTGGAATGATCCGCGGCGGCAACTGCAAGATTTCCCGTAATGCCGAGGCGCGGAAGATGCTGACCCAACCGACCCCGATGCCTTCGGCGCGAGCGGCCAACCAGAGATTTTGCACCGCGCAAACGGTGCTGTACAAATCCATCGCCTTGCTATGAGTGCGGCCCAATACCACCGGGCCGGCCCGATCTCGATCACACGTCACGCACACGTTGAGCGGCGCATCGAGGATGCCTTCGAGTTTTAACCGCCGGTAGCTGTCTTGTTGTTCTTCCTTGAAAAGCAAGGCGGCCTCAGCATTGGCCTGTAAAAAAGCATCGTGTACCTGCTGTTTCACTGCTGGATCGCGCACCAGCAGAAAACTCCAGGGCTGCATGAAGCCGACCGACGGCGCGAAGTGAGCGGCCGTCAACAACCGAGATAGCACGTCGTCCGGGATGGATTCGGACAGAAACTGACCGCGCACGTCGCGGCGGGAAAAAATGGTTTGATAAACAGCGGCGCGAGCGGTGGTCGCGCCCATCGAAGCGGCCTGTAAGGCGGGTAATTCGATCTTCATGATGTCCCCTGAATGAAGGATCGTCAGCGGCCTGGCCTTGCCGCTGGATAATCGCCTTGCGGGCCGGTCTTCTGACTTGGGTTCGACCCGCCCCGGCGCCTTCCCGACCGAAGTCAGTGGCGTGTTGCCGGAACAGTCCCCCTCACAGCGCTGGGCGCGTCGCGGATTTACACCGCGTTCCCGATTCTTCCCGGTGGGACACCCGCAAGGTATTGCTTGGTTCCGCCTGAGCGGAGACAGTCACTGTATAGCGCTAAACAGGGTTTGAGGACAAGTCAACGCAGCGTTAATTCTGAAGGCGAAATCAAACCTGAAGCCCTGTCTGGGCCGTAGCCCAGCAGAATGTCTTTCCGGTTCAAAATACCTGCCAGCACGGCAATGAACTCCGTGATGCTCGCTTGATGTCGTTTTCCACGGCTGTAATAAGTCATCCTGTCACCGTTGACTTGATCTACGCATGTTACGGCGAGCCGAGCTTCAATGGACACTGGTATCTTTTCCGCCGCCGCCAAATCCCCGGCAATAGCCTCTCCCAGCACATCCAAATCAAGCCACCCAAACCGTAATGTGCCTTGCCAATCGTTCGGGATATTCGTAGTGTCAACGATGCCGGAATAAGGCTTCCTCGCTAACGCATGCGACAGCGGCCCCGCGCCGTGCCGGGTCGTATAAGGCCGCGTTACGTAAGTGACTTGGAGTTGAGTTAAATCCAATTCCGCTGCCAGCGCCAACACGTTTCTTAATCCTGTATTTGAGCGGGTGACGTGCGGAAAAAAACCGCAATCCTGATCGAGCAGCAAACCTTGCGCGCCTTCGAACAATAAATGCCGACCGCGCGTTGCTGTCTGAACATCCGCCACCGTCGTCAATTGCAGAAAGCGGCCCGCATCGTCGATGAAATGTTTCAGAATGGCATCCGATAACAGCAAATCGGTATTCCATTCAAAAGCATCGGCAAACCCTAATCGAGTGAGGCGAGCAGGTGTATACTCGCGCCGAATGGCGTCCAGTTTCGCCGCCAGCGCCGATCCATCCGCCAAATCCGATACGGTCAAGGCATAAGCCGGCGTCAAATTGCGTTCGATAGTCTCCCCGAAGCCGATGCCGCAACTCCCATGCCGATCCGCCCCCCGCTCCCGCTCGATGAGCTGATTGATCATGATGTCATAAGGCGTCGTCACTGGGCTTTGCGGATCGACATAGACCATCGGATGCACGCCCTTGGTCGCCAAGCTTTCGATTTCCTTGAGAAACAACATCGGATGGGAAACGAAAAACCGTGACAGAAACGTCGCCGCGCCGACGAACGCGCCACTGCCGACGTGGCTGAACACATGGCGTAAACCCTCCGGCGTCATCACGGTATGACCGGCCTGCGCTCCGCCGTTGAAGCGGATGACGATGCTCTCATGGCCAGCGCGCGCCGCATAAGAGTCGATCATGCGGCCCTTGCCTTCGTCGCCGAACTGCGCACCGATCACGACTTGAGCGGTGTTGCGCTCACACATTGCTTTACTCCCGATCTTCCTCTCGCCCATATTCGGGCGAGAGGTTCAAGTTGTCGTGAAGGACTCAAAATCGCCTAACTCCAGCGTGCGCTGCGCGAGCCGAATCCAACCCACCGACGGCGCGACTCACCACCAGCGCGGTCTGTTTGCTCCAACTCTTGATCACCTGATCTTGATCGCGGCCTTCGCTGACCTCGATGGCGGAGACAATCACCTCCGCCAGCCGGGTGTGATCGGACAGACCAATCACCCGTTGACCCAGCAAATCAGTCCAGCGGGCGCGTACTTCGTGCGGGTAGGCGCGGGCGTGCGACCCTTGCTCCACGATGATGTGAAACACGTGATACAAGCGGCTGACCAGCGCCAGCAGTTCCCAGGAATCAAAATCCCGCTGGGGCCGGTCGCCCAGAAAACGAGCGATGGCGTTGGCCGGCAAATCCAGCGGCGGCTCCTCGTCTCCGACTGTGAACAGGTAGCCTTTCTTGCCGCGCTTCTCAAAGCAGTCGATGGCCGTGTGCATGGCCGCGAAATACCACGGCAGCGTGTACGATTCGCAGGAATTACCGCCGCCGCCCTTTTCCAGCCATAGCCTTTGCAGTTGCCGAGCGATGCGAATGTCGGCCTCGAACTGCGTCACCTGAAGCGGCGCGCGGTCGCACAGCACATCGCCGATGCCCATGCACATAATGTGCGGGTCGGAAACCGGCCGTCGGGCCAGAATTTCCTCGACCATCGTGCCAAGCCCTTTGCGCGCCAAGGCATCGGCGATCATCCCCATTGAACCGGTGACATCCAGCCCGACGATGATGGCGGTGGATTTCGGATTCAGATCGGAATCGCGCGACTCCCGCACCACGATGCCGAACGGATCTAAATCCTGGTCAATCCGGCGCGCGGCGAATAAGGCGTCGGTGTTTCGACCGTCGGCCGCAGCGGCGTAAGTGCTCCAGTCAGTGTGGTTCCAGCGTGCGCACCCCATGGCGTTTCTCCTTTTGGTTGATTGAAACAAGTCTTTGTTGAAACCTACAGTAACATACTTAATTGTTTTTTGCAAATAACTATTAAGATAATTTTTATAGACACTAGCTAAGTAAAATAAATAAAATGATTTTTGTTATTTTTTAATAACATTAAACTTAATCAGGAGCCGTCGCGTGGAATCGAGTTATCCGCAACCGCTGGTGATGGTCGATATAGCGCTATTCACCATTCGCGACAAACGCCTGTCCTTGATCCTGACCCGACGCAAGGAACCGCCATTCGAGGGACTGCTGGCGTTGCCGGGAGGGTTCGTTCATGTACAGGAAGACGCCGATACCGAAGCGGCGGCCCGGCGGGTAATTCGCGGCAAAATCGGCTTCGACGCACCCTATTTGGAACAGCTATTTACTTTCTCTGGCGTGGCTCGCGACCCGCGCGGCTGGTCGGTGAGCGTGGTCTACTACGCGCTGGTTCCCTGGGCGCTGCTGGAGCGGAACGCATCGGTCGAGCTGTGCCCGGTGGAAGCGCTGCCATCCCTGCCCTTCGACCACCAACAGATCGTCGCCAAAGCTATGGAACGCTTGCGCGGTAAGGCGACCTATTCCTCGCTGCCGGCTTTTCTGTTGCCGGGCGAATTCACCATGAACGATCTCCACGGCATCTATCAGCAGACCATCGGCGCGCGGCTAGATAAGGCCTCATTCCGGCACAAAATTCTCGAGCAGGACATCATTGAGGAAATCCCGCGCCGATTTCGTACTGGCGCACACCGGCCCGCCCAGCTTTATCGGCTGTCCAGCAAAGCACTGACGGCTTTCGAGCGCAAAATCTGAGTTTTAATTTATCGAGAGAGCAGGCCACTTTTGACCTTCTTGGTTCATCATGACTTAACTGGGTTTTATACCGCTGGCACTCTCGGTCTTTTGGCGGAGACTTAGCGCCTTACCAGACTTATTTCAGAAAAACTGCTGTTGCCATCTGATCAAATTAATATTTAAGTCATTGTTTTTATTTTTATTAATCCCAAGATTCGCCGACCTTCCGCCCGCCAGTTTCAAGCTTCCTTGTTGGCATGTCACATGCACTACCTATGAGAATTGGATCAATGAGCGACTTTGCGGCCAACCGATCCTTCCAACTCAACAAGCCTACGGTGGAGATTGAACGATGGTGATTCCAACAAAAGCGAAATGGTCGATGGTGGCCGCCATGGGTTTGCTCTTTGGTAGCGTTGGATTGAGCGCGTTGGCTGAGGAGGGCTGGACGCCCTCCTCTCCGGCAGCCTATCCCGAAGTCGCTGGCGCGCTGTTGACCTCCAATAGCACAGATGACCATACAAAAGTTGCTTACGCCATCGCATCGCCTTCTGATCGGTACGATCCGTACACCTGCACGGCCGCTTATGGCGACGCCTTTTGCGCGACCTTCGAGCGTTGCATGGCATCGCAAGGCTTCGACGCCTGCTATGAAAAAATCGACCGCCAACTACCCTGAAAGGCGAATAAAGAACCCTCTATAGGTTTGAATAATAAGCGCTAGTCGCCTCCAGGCGAGTGGCCGGATCGCCTGCGGGAGCAAGCCAAGCCGCACGCTGACAGCCTTTCAGAAAAGGGTTACATTGGAGCGGTCGAACGGTCGGAATCAGGAGAAACAACATGCGGATAGTATTGCTACTGGTCGTGGTGGCCATCATCGGTTTCACCATGAAGCAATGGTTGAATCGCCCGCCATCCACGCCAACCGTGGTGCAAGAGGCGCGCGGCAGTGTGCCAACGACCCCGACCGTGCCGACCCGACCTCAAGACTTAAAGAAATTTGAGCAAGACATGAACCGCTTCATGCGAGATGCCGCCAAGCAATCGACCCGCGAAGCGCCTTAAGCGATGAATTTGATCGCCGGCTTGCTCCAACAATTTCCGGTGATGATTGTTGACGGTGCAATGGCGACTGAACTCGAACGTCGCGGTTGCGACCTGCGCGATCCGCTCTGGTCGGCCAAAATACTGTACGAAGTCCCTGAGCTGATCCGGCAAGTTCATCTGGATTACTTTCGGGCTGGGGCCGACATTGCGATCACCGCCAGCTATCAAGCCACTGTGGCAGGTTTTAAGCGACGCGGGCTGAACCATGAGCAAAGCCTGGAATTGCTGCGGCGCTCGGTCCAGTTGGCGTTGGAGGCGCGCGATGCGTTTTGGCGGGAACCGATCAATCGAGTGGGCCGGCTCCGGCCGCTGGTGGCCGCTTCGGTGGGGCCTTACGGCGCGGCTCTGGCCGACGGTTCGGAATATCGGGGCAATTATGGTTTGAGCGAAGCCGAGTTGATGGATTTTCACCGCCTCCGAATGGCCACCCTCCTCGAAGCTGGCCCGGATTTGCTGGCCTGCGAAACCCTACCCTGTTTGCTCGAAGCGCAAGTCTTGACGCATCTTTTGAGCGAATTTCCCGAGGCGAGCGCCTGGATCAGCTTCAGCGCGCGCGATGGGGCGCGCATCTGCCAGGGCGAAACCTTGGCGGAGTGCGCATCGTGGCTGGATCGATATCCCCAGATTGTCGCGGTGGGCGTGAACTGCACCGCTCCCCGCTATCTCCCCGCTCTGATTGAGGCCGCTCGCGCCGCCACTCGCAAACCGATTGTGGTGTACCCCAATTCGGGTGAAACCTATCAAGCCCACAGCCATTGCTGGGAGGGAACCGCTACCTGCGCCGAATTCACCGCGGAAGCGGAGCGTTGGTACGCCAGCGGCGCGCGCTTGATTGGCGGCTGCTGCCGTACCACACCCGATTATGTCGCAGCCCTAGCTCGCTGGGCGCGCCATCTCCATTCCGCGCCGTCATAACGGTGGGTAATAGCGATAACGGGCCATCTTCATTCACTCGTTCTTTCCGCGTTCACAGTCGCCTCGACTATAGGGTTGGCGACCGAACGACGACGCATTTGCCGCCATAGCCCGCCCGCACTGAAGCACGCCCAAGCCCAGCTCAGCCACTTGAGGACGGCAAACGCCAGCCATAAAGCCCAAGCCAACATCAAACCCCGATAGAACAGCATCGGCGCCGAAATCACCCAAGCGACAGGCAGCGGCCCCGTTATTCGATCCTGATACCAGTTTAATCGCCAAGCACTGGAGTCGTTACCCGCAATTTGCATCTCTGGCGGTCCCAGCAAACCCTGCCTGATGGCATCGAGCAAGGCGACGCCAGCCAGTAAAGCCAGCAAGATCAGACCCAATTGCAACAGATTGAATTTGAACGCTCCGATGTCTCGATTAGCCAGTGTCTTGCGCCATCGCAGCAACAGTAACCAACCCACGACTGCCACAATGCCCAAAATGTGGCTCTGGCTCAGTCCAATACCCAGCAAAAACCATTCATAAGCCCGGAATGGGGTATCGCTCACCCGCGCCAGAACAAGGGCGCCGGCTAAAATAACCAGCAATACTCCCCAGAATAGCACCGCTGGCCCCATCACCGGCCCACCGACTAGCAACACCCAGCGGTTGCGAGGCAAGCTCACGCTCAAGCGGCTGTTGACGCTGGGTCCGCCCAAATCCACCGTGGGGGTGGTGTAGCGCGCCTCAATCGCCCGCGGTTGACGCCAAACCAAGCTAATCCGCTGCACGCCGGGCGTCAGCGGCAAGACCACGCGTTGGCCCTGCTGCTGGAGCGGTTGCTCAGTGTCATTGATCCGAACGCTGCTCAGGGCCGCGCCCGCGGGCAAGGTCACGGTTTGATCGGCCCCGCGACTGGCGCGAACCGTCATTTCCAACGTGGCCTCGCTCAGTCGTTGCCCAGGAGTCAGATGCAATTCGCTTCGGTCGATGGTGGCGGTATTGCCGGGCACCCCTTCCGGCTTGCTGACCGTCAAGGTGATTTCCTCGCCAGGCCAAGGCCGCCATTCCGGCAACCACTCTCCTTCGGCATCGACCCGCCGCACCAGCGGGATACCCTGGCTTTGGACATGCCACAGCGGACCCGCGCGCAAGCGCCAAATCTCGACCAAATCGTCACGCTCGACTGCTTTGAGCACGAGGTGATCGCTCCGGCTTAACGTAGCCTCCCAAACGGCCTCGGTCTGATCCGGCGGCAGGTTCAGCAAGACTCGACCATCGCGCACTCGAACGCCAGGCGTGGTAATCCGTTCGCCGGGCAACAGCGGAATTTCCACCACCGCGGCGGAATCGGCCTGGCTCAACCGCCGGATTCGCGTTTGAACTTGCCAGTCGACATCCAGAATGACTTCCCGTTCGACTTGTACAAACGGCGGCATCACGCCCGCTTGGAGCGGCATTGCCGCTGTCTGGCGCTGCCGGGTCAACTGCAACTGTGGGTCGGCGCGACCCTCGACATAGCCCTCCAACAACCAGCCATCGACCTTGAATTCGACCTGGCCCGGCGTCATCGGTAGCGGCAATTGCAGGGTAGCGACTGTCTCTGGTACGGTGGCGACTACCGTCAGTTCGTGCAATCCCGTCGGCAACCGCAACCAAAGTAAATGATTTGGATCGCGAAAGAGAACCGCCGCCAAGCCATCCAGCTCAATGGAGCGCACGATGAGGCCTTCGCGCGGTAACGGCAGTGGCGCCGCCGTATCCACTTGCGCATGGAAGGACAAACGCAGCGTTAATTCGTGGCCTTCGGCGGTCAGGGTTAGCGCCGCCAAATCGCCACAGGGCTGACAGTCGGGCGGTTCGGTCAAACGCTCCCGCAACTGATCAAGCAACGCTGGCGATGGCACTGCGTCGGCCTCAGCTGGCCTCATCACGCCAAACAGCGCCGCAGCGAACAACAAGCATAATACGGTCGCGTGAACTGAGACTCTGTTTCCTTCTTCCCCAACCGACGCTGGCGCTCCAGTTTGCGCTCCTTCGTCGCTGGAGCCAGGCGACGCGGGAGAAATTTTTTGTTGGTCGGCCACCAACACCCGCCCGATCATCGCAAGCAACAGGAACAACCCAAGCAGTAACAGAATGCGGGTGCCCCAAGGCGGTAGCAACCATAGATGCAATCGCTCGTCAGCCGCCACGGGGCCGTTCCAACGCAGCATCGCCCTTTGCCAAGTCCATGCGGGCAATCCGGGGCCAGTCTGGACTTTGATATCCGGCGCATATTGCTTGAGTTTTTTCAAGCGTTCTTCCTTGGTCGGCGCTATTGAAGCCGGAGCCTTATTGTAGGACTGCATTTCATTCATGGCTTGAGACAGAGGGCCACTGGCACCCGCTGGCTGATCGGCCAGCAGCATCCCAAAGCTGAACGGCTCCAGTTGCGGGTAAAGGGCGCTGCGCACCTGCTGAACGGCAAACACCCCGCCAAGCACCAATAAGGTCAAAAGCGCCAGCCAGCGATAAAAATTGACCACGGCATACCAGCGTCCTGGCGGCAACAGCCGCAGCAGGGCGATGGCGGCCAAAACATTCAACCACACATACCGTGGCGCGTTCGGCTCATGATAGCAGAGCACCATTCCGAGCAACGCCACTAAACCCCAGCTCCAACCCCACAACTTGGCAAAACCGATGGCCACCACCAGCACGATGAACAGCTTGAACAGATTCCAGGAATCGAGCCAGGTATTGCTGGCGGTATCTGGGCCGAATGCCCCCAGCAGCCGCCAACCGGGCGGCAGATTGAGTAAGGCGCTGATCTTCTGAGGAGCGGCCCGCCAACCCACCGCCGGCAAATCGCCCACGACAGTGGGCTCCAACCGACTGTCAGCCACCAGTTGCAGGTTGCTCAGCTGCCGCGCCTCAACGCCCGCAGTCCCAGCGCCTGGTAATTGGGTGATGAACTGATTTTCGCCGTTTATCTCTACCCGGCCTAGCCGAAGCGCGGGGGCGGCTTCCAGCCGGGTTGCGTTCAAATTACCAGTCAAACGATCCTGTACGGTATAACCGTTACCGGCGAAATCCAGCCAAAGCGTGCGATCCAGCGTCAACCGTTCTGGCGCGGATTCCATTTCGCCGCGCGTGCGGTTAACAAACCGGAGCGTATCACTCGGTTGTATCAAATAAGTGGGCCATTGCCGCCATGCCTCAGGCAGGTTGGTTTGCGCTGGATCAAGCGCCGGTACCCCTTCCACTTGAACCACGCGCAGAATATTTTGCGGCTGAAAGCTCCAGATTTCCTGCTGTGGCCATGGCTCCGCGACAGCGGGCTGAGTGAGGGTGTCCACCGGCCCACGATGGCGCGCGGTCAGGCTGATCGTCCAGTTCCCCGGCCGCAATTGCACCCGCAGTCGGCCATCCGACTCCAGCCGGGTGGGCAGCGGACTATCCAGCGCTAGCGGCAAAAACTCTGGCAGCAGCACAGGGCCAAGCGTCTCTTCTCGCGCCTGCCCCGACACGCGCAATTCCAGGCGGGTCACTACTTCAAATGGAATACCGTCGCCCAACAACCGAAACACCTGTAGATCGAGACTGTCTTGCTGGGCCGGCTCGGTCGGGCGCCGACGCAGCCACAGAAGGCCATCGTCCTCCAGCCGAGATACCGCCACCGCTTGTCCGTCAACCGACAACTCCAGCAGTGCGTTTTGGGTGGGAACCCGAATCGATTCCGGCAACGCACGCCAGACGAAGCGCCCGCTGATACGATGGCTGCCGGGGGAGGCTTTGAGGGTTGGTCGCTGATTCCGCTCCAACACGGGCATCAATTGATCGTCCAAGCGCACCTCACGCGGCCAGTGTTGGCGATCACCAGGCAGAATCAACCAGCTTTCCCGGTCGGTATACACTTTCTGCTCAAACTCGCCACCCCGGTCATCGAGCGTCAACTTCAGCGCCGTGGGCCAAACGCATTGCCGCTGGCTTACCGCATCGTAATTGACAGGACAGCGCCGATCCAGCTGATCCTGTAGCACCCAATCGATCCAAGGCTGCATTGGGGCTGGAATCGAAGACAGCACATTCTGGGGAATCGACCATCCCGGTAACAGATCAGCCGCCAGGATCGACGGGGTGAAAAATCCCAGCCCCAACACCAGCAGAAGCCGCAGTCGATTGCTGAAGACGAGACAAGCCGATAACCTATCTGCACGCATCGGGATCTCCCTGGAGTCTCTCCGCTAGAGCGATTGATACCAGAATTGGCAATAGCAGACAGTATACAAACTGTTTCTCGCGGCACGGGCTTCCTGCTTGGAGATCCCGCTTGTCGCACTATCGAAGTGCTAACGCGGTGCCATCGAAAATAAAAAATATGCACGCCACCAGCCACCGCTACCGGGCGTATTGACGAAGCGCGAACCGCGGCGGCGATCTCTTTGCAAGCCACTCCGGTTTTATTTTGACAACTTTGCATTTTTTTGCATCCAAGCACCGCAATCTTCCGTATACAGAAGAAGCCTGACCCTACACTACTTTGCTGACAGCATGTTTTTCGAGAATAACACCATGCGCGACACTTTTCCTTTGCTAGTGACAACTGATTTTCCCAGCGTTTATCGCGATCGCATCGACACGCTGCAAGCCAATCTCGGTTATCGCTGCAATCAATCCTGCACGCATTGCCACGTCGCGGCCAGCCCTCAGCGCACCGAGGAAATGAGCTGGAAAACGATGGAATTGATTCTGGCCTATTTGGCGGCGCGAGGGATTGCGACCCTGGACCTGACCGGCGGCGCGCCGGAGTTGAATCCCCATTTCCGCGCTCTGGTCAGGCACGCCCGCGAACGCGGGGTTCACGTCATCGACCGCTGTAATCTGACTATCCTCAACGAAGCGGGCCAGGAAACTCTAGCCGTTTTCTTGGCCGATCACACCGTCGAACTGACTGCGTCCCTGCCTTGCTATTTGGAGGAGAACGTCGACCGCCAGCGGGGGAAAGGCGTGTTTGAATCCAGTCTGGCCGGCTTGCGGCAGATCAATGCGCTCGGTTACGGCCAGCCAGGGAGCGGCTTGATACTAAATCTCGTCTACAACCCTATCGGCCCGGTGCTTCCGCCCGACCAATTTTCGTTGGAGGCGGCTTACCGGCGAGAACTCGCTGAACGTTACGGCATCGCCTTCACTCGCTTGTTCGTGCTGGCCAACATGCCGATCCAGCGCTTCGGCAGCCAATTGCTCACCAAAGGGCAATTCACGCCCTATATGGATTTGCTGAAATCCGCGCATCGCGACGACAATCTCAATGCAGTCATGTGTCGCAATCTCATTTCGGTTGACTGGCAAGGTTATGTTTATGATTGCGATTTCAATCAGATGCTTGATCTGCCGCTGGGCGCTGGCGGCGCGAGTCCCACTCATTTATCGGCGCTGCTGGAACAGGAATTGACTGGCGCTCAAGTGCGGGTTGCCGACCACTGTTATGGTTGCACCGCCGGACAAGGCAGCAGTTGTGGCGGAGCCCTCGACGCCGTGCATTGATATCAGTAACCTGGCCAGTAGTTGATTTCAAAAATACGCTTGCAATCCGATCTCGCACTCGTGGATACCTTCCTGATAGCGCCAATTGATCCGAAGCGATAAATTCCGATCTAAAACCAAATTCTGCTCTAACGAAGTTTGTAAAACGGCTCCGCCTTCGTTGAAAGGATGATTCAACCAAGCGGCTTTCGCCAAGACCTTCCAGCGCGCTGTCGGCTCCAACAAGGCCCCGCCCAGAAATCCAAATCCCGCTCGATACGCATCGGTCGACTTGGAACTGTAATGCAATTCCAGTCCCGGCACCGCGAACCAAACGGTCCGCCACGGCCAACGCGTTTGGCCCGCCACCCCTAACCCCCCGCTGATATTGAAAGCGGCGCAATCAAAGCAATCTCGGCTGGGATAGGGTTCCCAGCCCACATGAATCCGCCATGCGGGGCGAGGCGTCAACGTATTGATCGGCGGCAGGGAGGTAATATCGAGCAAGGTTAAGTGATTAAGCGTTAACTGGTCCCGGTCTTCATAGCGACGAACCGCTATACCGAGAATTTCAATTTGCGCATCGGGCGTATAGCCGGCCTCCGGTTCCAGCAAATCGTGATAGCTGGCCCGCGCATTCAACTCGATAAACCTGACCCCCTCGCGCTGGCCGAAACGAATACCGGCCCGACGTGAGGCGTGACCGAGTTCGGGCCGGCTGGCGTAAGGCTCGATGGGGACCGGCGCGGCGACGGCCCGCAGGTGGTTGCGCGCGATCAACAACCGGTGCGCCGTTCCATCGGGTGGCGCTTCATAACCCTCTTTAAGCGCTCCCGCTTGGCTATACCGCCGCTCGCTCAACGCGAGTTCCAATAGCAGCGCCTGCCGCTCCCGCGCCAGTCGGACGAACTCGGCTTGAGTGGCGATGGTGGGGTCGTTTCGCAAGCGGCGCGCCAATCGCCGCTCCCGCGCGGTTAACGCTTCATAGCGGCGGTTAATCGTGGTGCCGCGCGCCGGGCGGGCGATTACTTCCTCCACCCAGTCCGGCTGACGAATCAAGTGGCGAATCGTATCGGCTGGCAACGTCCAAAGTATAAATTTATCGCTCAGCCTTAAATTTGGATCGGTGACTTCCAGTAGCGTCAATAATTGCCAAGCACAGTTCTCGCGAAAAAAGTAATAATCGAATCGGACGCCGCGCAGCTCCCAAACATGTTCTATCAAACGCCGGAATTGTGGCTGGCTTAAATGCAACCGGTATTCCCAAAGATCGCGGCTTTCCAGATCGCTATAGGTTCGCACCAGTTTGTAGTAGGGCTGAATCTCAAATTGACCCTCAAAACGGCCACTGATGCCGTCTACCGCATACCTCAAGGCATTACTGTTGGAATCGTCGGCGGCGTAATTGATGGCGTAGGCCAGCAACCGAGTCTGTTCGGTCTGGCCGCGCCGATCCAGGCGTAACAACGTGTGACCGAACAAGGAGGCTGGATTGTTGAGATAAGCCGAGGCAAAGACCAGGGTCGCCGATTCCGCGTTCAGTTCGCGCAACCAATGCTGGAAGCGTTCGCAGTTTTGCGGTTGCAGCCGACGGCCATCAAAGCCCAGCTCTCCTTTCAGCCATTGATAACGTGCCATAAAAGCGCATTGGGCGGGTTGTGGATCGGCCCCCACCCTATCGGATTTGAAAAAAGCGCGCAGTGTGGCCGCCAGTTCGGCGCGCGGATCAGTCTTCCCGGTCGGATCTAAAAAGAAATGTGGATCGTCGGCGTCGCTAATTACCCCTTCGGCGTTGCCGACAGAACGGTAGTGCAGCAATGTCCGCCACTGGCGACGCGCCGACAAACCAGCGGCGTCGGCGCGATCCAGCAATTCAGCCAGATAAGCGGCATCGGCACGGGCCTCCGCCGCCCAAAGCCACAAACCGAGCAGCAAACCAACCGCGAGACGGGTATCGAAGAGAATGACGCCGCTCAGTTCAAAGTAAGCCGTTGGCTGAAGCGCGGGTCGGCCTGCATTTCTCCTTTCAACGCCGCCAGCATTTCAGGAGCGGTGGTGCGATCACTGGGGAATAAGACCGTGAATTTATCGCGGGCTAGCATAAAAAATGCCGGCTGGCGATTGGGGTCGATCTCCAGCAATACCGCCAGCGAACTGAGGTGCTCACCTTGACCAACCGCCATGTCACTCCGCAGCGACTCCAGATTGAGCTTCGCAAATTCAGTGATCTGTTCCCGCCGATTCATGAATGTCGTCTTATCGGAACCGCTGGTTGTGCCGCTAGCGCCAGAACTGGGATCACTGACGACGGTACAGGCGCCACCCACAAGGCCGAGGGTGGCGATTAAGGCAACATTAAGCAAACGTTTCATAGCCTTTTCCTCGTGGCGTTGTCGGATATTCTTACAAGGTCGCGGTCATGCCATGATTCATGGGGACGCCGGCGATTCAAAATCCGAATCCGCACCCCGCAGCGGGCTGTTATTAGTTTAGTGAGAATCACGATTCCTAGCACTTCCAATTATTCGATCTCTGCTTTTAAGGAATGATCCGCATGAAAAGCCATATCTCGCTGATCTTGCTCTCCACCCTGCAATGCAATGCGGATTGTGAATATTGCTTCGAGAACAAAACCACCGACCGCCTGACTCTCGACCGGCTAGGCGAAATGATCCGCAAGGTGCTGGATTATATGGTGGAAAAATCGCTGGCGACGCTCAATATCTACTGGCAGGGCGGCGAGGCCATGCTGCTACCTCCAAGCTGGTACGAGCAAGCCAACGCGCTCATTCAACGTGAAGCGGAAGCCCGCGACAAGCAAGTCGTTCACAGCCTGCAAAGCAATATGCTGGCTTATAGCTCCCGCTGGAACAAGGTCATCGCCGAGATGTTTGGCAACAGCGTCGGCACCTCATTGGATTACCCTAATCTCCACCGCAAACTGCTCGGCCAAGGCCCCGAAACCTACAACGAAATCTGGAGCCGACGAGTTCGCGAAGCACGGGCGGCGGGCATTGAAATCCAAGTGATCGCGGTTCCCAATCAGGCGACGTTGGAAATCGGCGCTGAACGATTTTACAGCTATTTTGTGGATGAACTGGGGGTCACCGATTTCCAGGTCAACACGCCGTTTCCAGGCGGCGAAACCACGGCCGCCAAGAAAGAACTGCCAGTGGCGGAAGTAGAAAAACTTAGCCGCTTTTACACTGAACTGGCCGATGTCTGGCTGGAGCGCGGCTACCATAGCGGCGTGCGGGTCGGCCCGCTTGATGCTTTGCTGCAACACTTCCGCCACCAACCGACCACACTGCCCTGTATCTGGAGCGACAATTGCGCCAACTCCCTCGTCTCCATCGATGCACGGGGCTATGTCGCGCAATGCGATTGCTGGGTGACCAGCTACCCAGACTACCATTATGGCAACATCTTCGAATGTGATAGCTTCGGCGAACTGCTCAAAAATAGCCCCGCTCGCCAAAAGTTTAACGAGCGCCCCATTCAATTGATCCAGCGTGATTGCCTCAGCTGCGACTATTTATCGCTCTGCCATGGCGGCTGTCCGGTACGAACTTATACCGTACACGGCACTTTGTTCGAAAAAGACCCTTATTGCGGTTTGTATAAGGCGATGTTCGGCCGCATGGCCCGCGCGGCGCGCGAACTGGCGCGCGAAGCGGTTGTCGTGCGTCCCGTGGCGGCCTGATCGTTCCCAAGCAAATATTCCACGTGGAATATTTTTGCTTGGAGGTAGCGCCTGCTCCATTCGCTACAAGTAAGGGACTTGCAAAATGGCGGGTGAAAGAGTGCGGCTCGGCAAATTATTCCACGTGGAATAGCCCACTCGGTGAATAGTTTCGGACAGCCGCCCGACGATCCAGGCGTATCAATTCGCATAGGTCACGCGGTTTATTCGCCTTTGAACTGGGGCTTGCGTTTCTCCAGAAACGCGGTCAAACCTTCCTGATAATCATGACTATCGTACACAGTGCGACGCAAGCCCTGGATGCGCTCAAACAATTCGGGGGTAATCGAACGGGCGCTGGACAGCAGCCGCAATTCTTCCTTCATGACAGCGATGCTCAGCGGCGCGTTAGCCACAACCTGAGCGGCGAGGCTATAGACGAAAGCCTCGATTTCCTCAGCCGGTTTGATGTAGTTAATGACGCCCAGATTCAACGCTTGCGTGGCCGGGATCGGTTGCGCCGTGAACAGCATCTCTTTAGCCACTGGCAGCGGGATCATATTCATCACCGTCAGCAGACCACCCAGATTGTAGGGGACGCCAAGTTTAGCCGGAGTGATCGCGAAAGTAGCCTCAGGCGTGGCGACCAGGATATCGCAAGCCATCGCCACCTCGCAGCCGCCGCCCCAGACGCCGCCCTCGATCAACCCCAACACGGGCGCGGGGTATTCCTGAATGGCTCGAATGACCACCCGCAAGGAATCGGCCCACCCCAGCGGATCGCGGCCCCGACTCGGCAGCTCGCTAACATCGTGACCGGCCGACCAAACTTTGGCGCCGCTGGGCGCACGCAATACAACTGCTCGGATACTCTGTTCCTTGAAGGCTTCGAGCGCAATGGTGACTTCTTCGATCAGCGCCTCACTCAGGGCATTACGCTTGGCGACATGATTCATGGTAATCGTGCCGATAGCGTTCTCGGTTTCAGTGAGAATCAGAGACACATTGCTCTCCTCGGTAGCGCACTTTATGCTGATGACAGGCCTGATAGGCGGGTATTCCACGTGGAATATTCCAGCTTAGGCGGTTAGACATTGGAGTATTCCACGCGGAATATTATAAGTTGGAATCAAAGTTTCGACTGCAACCTAGCGTAGGCCACAGGCATAAACATGCTTTACTCGTCGTTATTTAGTTGTTTCCATTAGTAGAATTTGGAGGTTAACTCAAGACCATGCGCAACCAATTGAAGAAATCTTGGCGATATACCCCCTTGCTGGCCGCCCTACTGATTGGATTGGCCGAAACGGCTTCAGCAGCCGAAACAGCGCTCGACCGCTACGTTGCCAAACCTGACTCAAACTATAGCTATCAGCAGTATAGGGTCCGCCGTGAGATCGGTTACGACGCTTACTTTCTCAACATGACATCCCAGCAATGGCGCTCCGCGGCCGAAGTGGATCGGCCGATTTGGCGGCATGAGATGATCGTGGTTATTCCGCAGATTGGATTGGATACCACCGACACGGCAATTTTATTGATCGATGGCGGCGATAATATCGGCGATCCCATCGATAACGTGGATCAAAATGTTGGATTGGCGGCGATCGCGGCTGGCACCGTGCTGGCGGTGATACGCCAAGTACCCAATCAGCCGCTTTACTTTACCGATGATCCTGGGCGCGGTCGGCAAGAAGATGAAATCCTCGGCTACAGCCTGGGCAAGGCGTTGGATACCGACGATCCCGAATGGGCGGTGCATCTGGCGATGACCAAAGCCGCTGTCCGCGCCATGGACACGGTGCAAGATTTTACCGCGGGCAAAGGTAAAACCATCAACAAATTCCTGGTGATGGGTGGTTCCAAACGCGGTTGGACGACCTGGTTGACCGCCGCGGTGGACAAACGCGTCAAAGCCATCATCCCAGCCTCGATCGACATGCTGAACCTGGGTCAGCAATTCGTGCATCACTGGGAAGCTTATGGCTTCTTCGCGCCGGCGTTGCGGGATTACGTGGAGTTCAATCTGCCCTGTCGATTCCAGACACCGCGGGGTCAGGAGTTATTGCGGGTGGTCGATCCTTACGCCTACCGCGACCGCTACACCATGCCCAAGCTGATTCTCAACGCGAGCGGCGACCAATTTTTCGTCACCGACTCTTGGCGGCTTTATTACGGCGATCTGCCTGGTCCGAAATGGATGCGCTATACCGCCAACACCGACCATAAGCAGGAAGAAGACACCATCATCAAGGCGTTATCCTGGATCGATGATGTACTGGACAACAAAACCAGCCCGCAAATCACCTGGAACATGGAAGGGCAAAACACACTTCGCATCGTACCGACGACGCCGCCAAAACAGGTGCGGTTGTGGCAGGCGAACAACCCCAATGGTCGGGATTTTCGACTGGAATTATTGGGGCCAGCCTGGAGCAGTCAAATCCTGACGGCAAATCCCGATGGCAGCTACTCTGGCACCGTGCAGCAACCACCCAACGGCTGGACCGCGTTTTTCATTGACGCCACCTTTGCAACCGCCGGGGATATCGAACCCGATCAAGTCTACTCGACCGGCATCCAAATTATCCCGGATATCTTGCCATTCGCCGGACAAGCTTGTGGCGGAAATTTCAAGGCCAACTTGGAAAGCCCGCAACAAAGTGCGTTCAAAAGCGGGGTAGGGCTGATTCGCGGTTGGGTTTGCGACGCCAACACGGTGGAGGTGCAAATCGACAATGGCGCACGCCAGCGGGTCGCTTATGGCACCACGCGCGAAGATACGGCCACGGTATGCGGCGATACCAACAACGGTTTTGGCTACACCTTCAACTGGAACCGTCTCGGCAACGGCAACCATAGCGTGCGCGCTTTCGTTAACAATACTGAATTTGCGCACAGCAACTTCAATGTGACTACCTTGGGGCAAGAGTATCTGCGCGGCGCTAGCGGCGAATACACGCTGCCCAATTTCCCGCAAGCGGGTAAGAGCGTCACGCTACGCTGGTCGGAACCCCATCAGAATTTCGTGATCGTGGGGGCCAGCCAAAATTCAGCCACCGCCCAATCCGCTGAAGCGACTCCCTTCGCTTCTGCCGAGGCTTATCTAGAAAGCCCACAACAAGGATCGTTTGAAAGCGGTATCGGGCTGATTCGCGGTTGGGTTTGCGACGCTAACACGGTGGAGGTGCAAATCGACAACGGCGCACGTCAGCGGGTCGCTTATGGCACCACGCGTGAAGACACGGCCACGGTGTGCGGCGATACCAACAACGGTTTTGGCTACACCTTCAACTGGAACCGTCTCGGCAACGGCAACCATAGCGTGCGCGCTTTCGCTGATGGGACGGAATTCGCTAATATCAACTTCGCAGTGAGTACCTTGGGAGACGAGTACTTGCAAGGAGCCAGCGGCGAATACACGCTACCCAATTTCCCGCAAGCGGGTAAGAGTGTTACGGTGCGTTGGTCAGAATCCGATCAGAATTTTGTGATCGTCAAAGCTCAATAACCGTTCAATTCTCAACCAGCCCTCTCCTATTCGCGGGGGAGGGTTTTTTATCGCTCCCGCAATGCTCGCCGCAGCACCTTACCCGCCGCCGAAATTGGCAACGCTGCGACAAACTCGACGTAGCGAGGAATTTTGTACTTGGCCAACTGCCCGCCAAGATACGCTAGCACATCCTCAGTGGTCGCGGTATGTTCCGGTTTGAGCACCACATACGCCTTGCCAACTTCACCCCATTTGGCGTCGGGCACGCCGACCATCGTGCATTGAAACACCACCGGATAGCGGTACAGCACCGCTTCAATTTCCGCTGGATAGACGTTCTCGCCACCGGAGATGAACATATCCTTGAGGCGGTCAACGATGAAGAAATACCACTCCTCGTCATGCCTCGCTAGATCGCCGGTGTGAAACCAACCCTCATTGTCAATCACGTCCGCCCAAGCCGCCGCGTTGTTAAAATAACCGGAAGCGAGACTGGGGCCTTTCAATACCAGTTCGCCCACCTGGTGAGGTCCAAGCGGGTGGTTGTCGCTATCGACGATGCGGGCGTCTATGTAGAAGTTTGGCCGACCGATGCTACCCGCCTTGCGGATCGCGTCTTCGGGGGCCAGCGCGAACAAGCCGGGGCCGAATTCGGTCATGCCAAAGCCCTGCTTGAAGCGGATGCCTTTCTCGCGGGTGTATTGCTCGACCAGCGGCACCGGTAATGGCGCGCCGCCGCTGGTGCAAAAGCGCAGCGAACGCAAATCAACCGACATGACAAGCATCTGCTGAAAATTCCCCGCGCCGATCACAACACCATTTTCGCCGTCGGCTTGCGATCCTATTTGGATTCGGTGGAAAGTTTCGCCGATCCACGCCGGATTAGCCCGGCGTGTTGAAGTCCCGCGCGAAAACTCCCCTTTCCCAGAGGAAGAGGGGATTCGGCGAAAAATTGTGATTGGCGACCGCTTTCACGCCGCCAAGTTTTGCGCGGCGAAGTCCCAGTTGAGCAAATGATCGAGCACCGCCGCCACATAATCGGCCCGCCGATTCTGGTAATCCAGATAATAGGCGTGCTCCCAAACATCGACGGTCAGTAACGGTTTTTGATCGCGGGCGATGGGGGTATCGGCGTTGCCGGTTTTGGTGATGGCCAGCTTATCGCCGTCCTTAACCAGCCAGGCCCAGCCGCTGCCGAATTGGCCGGTCGCCGCTTTAGCAAATTCCGCCTTAAACTTGTCGTAATCGCCAAAGGATTTGTCGATCAACTCCGCCATCGCGCCGGTCGGCTTGCCACCACTCTTGGGCTTCAGGCTGTTCCAGTAAAAGGTGTGATTCCAAACCTGCGCCGCGTTATTGAAAACAGCAGCCTGGTCCGCCTTGCCAGCGGTCGCCCTGACAATCGCTTCCAGCGATTGATCAGCCATCGGGCTGCCAGCGACTAACTCATTAAGCTTGCTCACATAGCCTTGGTGATGCTTGCCGTAATGAAAACCGATGGTGTTAGCCGAAATCACCGGACTCAACGCATCATCCGCGTAGGGCAGGGGCGGCAACGTGAACGGGCCAGCGGCAGCGGCGCGCGCAATGCGTGGCAGTACTAAATCACCGAAGGTCAGCACAGCGGAACCGGCCAGCAATGTGGTCAGAAAACGGCGGCGATTCAGAGCGTAATCGGAGAGAATGACAGGCATCGAATGGACTCCTGGTAAAGCGCGCCGCGCCCGAAAAGCGCCAGCGCGTGGGATCGATTTGATTCCAAGTGTAGATGATTACAACAGAATGATTTTCAGCGCATAAACCACCGCAATTCCCACCAGACCCTGCACCAGCGTGCCCAGCGAATGGCACTTGTAGGCGAGATCGACTTTCAGGCCGGAAAACTGCGACACAACCCAGAAATAAGAGTCGTTGGCGTGGGAAATCACCATCGCGCCGCAACCAACCGCCATGGTGGCCAGCACCGCGCCCATCGGAGTCGCCAGTCCCAGCGATTCCAGTAATGGGTAGACGATGGCCGAGGTGGTAATCAGCGCCACGGTCGAGGAACCCTGGGCGGTCTTCAAGGCGGCGGCGATGATAAACGGCAGTAAAATGCCCAGATTGAAGGTAGCGAGGCTCGCGCCGAGATAATCGGCGATCTTGCTCGCGGCCAGCAGGGCGCCGAGCGATCCACCCGCCGCGGTAATCATGATGATCGCCGCTGAATCCTTGATCCCTTCACCGACCCAGCCGGACAGCACTTCCTCGTTCAATTTCGGCACCAGACTCAAGCAAAACAACAACCCCAGCAGCAAAGCGACCATCGGCTCGCCGATAAAATCGAGCGTCAGCTTGAGCGCACCGCTCCCGAACGGCAGGCTGGGAAAATTGGCGACCGATTTCAGCGCGATCAACACGATAGGCAACGCCAGCGGCGTAAACGCCTTAAAGGCACTGGGCAGGGTTTGGTACTTCGCCCGCAGTTCCTCGTAAGAAATCGAGGTTTCCGCTAGCACCTGATAGTGGCTGGCAAAGCGTGTGGCCCATAGATAGCCGGCAATGGTGACTGGGATTGCCACCATCAATCCGATGAAAATCACCATTCCCAGATCGGCGTGCAGATTATTCGCCGCCGCGATGGGACCGGGCGTTGGCGGCACCAGGGTATGAGTGGCATACAGTCCAGTAGACAGCGCGGTCGCCATGACCGCCATGGAAACGCCGGTTTTCTTCGACAGCGACTTGTTCAAAGCCGATAGGATGACAAAAGCGGAATCGCAGAACACCGGAATCGAGGTAATGTAGCCGATCAGACTCATTGCCAATGCCGGACGTTTCGGCCCGACCAGCTTGAGGATGGTTTCGGCCAGCGTCAGCGCCGCGCCGGTTTTTTCCAGAAATACGCCGATGATGGTGCCGGCGATGATCACGATGCCGATACGCTCCGCCGTGCCACCGAAGCCCTTCATAATGGTTTTAGCGATCTCGACCGGATTCATCCCAACCGCGAAGCCAACAAAGAAACTAGCCGCGAGCAGAGCCAGAAAGGCGTGCACTTTGAAGCGGGAGATGAGCGCCACGATCATGATAATGGCGATCAGCAGGATGACGAGTAACAGTGGCCCCTGCACCATGGCATTACCCCCTACAGTTAGTTGTTATAAAAGATTTTCCGGGCTACCGACGCACTGCCTGGACAATTCGGCACAAGCGCGCGGCGGCGGCTTCAATCAATGTTTCGCCCGCGTTCATCGCCTGTTCCAGCGTCATCGGCTTGTCACAGATGCTCAGTAGCGCGTCAATACCGTGGCTCAACAGCGTGTCGGTACCCTCGCCCAGCGCGCCGGAGAGGCAGAACACCGGCGTTTTGAATTGTTTGGCGACTTTGGCGACGCCGACCGGCGCTTTGCCGAAAGCGGTCTGAAAATCGGTGCGGCCCTCGCCGGTGATGACGAAATAGGCATCCTTGACCACCTCGGCGAAATGCACGGCCTCCAGCACGATATCGACACCGGGCCGGAGCTGGGCCGGAGTGAAAAACAGCATGGCTGCACCCAGGCCACCCGCCGCGCCCGCACCCGGTTGCTCCGCCGCCTGCCGTCCGGTGGCTTGGGTGGCGAGATCGGCGAAGTGGGCGAGGGCGGCATCCAGTTCCGCGACGATTTCCGGCGTCGCGCCCTTTTGCGGCCCGAACACGGCGGATGCGCCGCGCGGGCCACACAGCGGATTGTCCACATCGCAAGCCACGGTGATTGCCGTTTCCCGCAAGCGCGAGTCAACCCCGCTAAGATCAATCTGCTTCAGACCCGCCAAGGCCGCACCGCCATAGGGCAGTTCCGCGCCATCTGCTCCGATGAAACGGATACCGAGCACCTGCGCCATCCCTGCGCCGCCGTCATTGGTGGCGCTACCGCCAATGCCCATGATGATTCTGCGCAACCCAGCATCCAGGGCGGCGCGTAAGAGTTCGCCAGTGCCGAAGGTTGTGGTCAGGCGAGGATTGCGTTGCGCGGAGGTTAGCAAGGGCAGACCGGATGCGGCGGCCATTTCGATCACGGCGGTTTTGCCATCGCCGAGAATGCCCCATTGGGCGGTGGTTGGGTTGCCCAAAGGGTCAGTGACCTGGGTCTGGCGAAACTGTCCGCCGGTGGCGGTCACCAGCGCCTCAACTGTGCCTTCACCGCCATCGGCAATAGGCACTTTGCAGACTTCAGCAGTGGGGAACACTTGGCGGATGCCACGTTCCATCGCCTGGGCGACGGCCACGGCTGACACACTGCCCTTGTAGGAATCGGGAGCGACGACAATGCGCACGATGCACCTCTGAATCAGCGTGGATTGGCGATCTATACGGCTAGAGCCACATAGCCTTGATTGAGCCTAGACGCGGGACTGATGGATGACAAGGTGACTCACATCCGGTTGGCTGCGTTGCCTTTCCACAAAAAAATCCACGCCGACCACTGCGTCCAGACGCCTCGTCATGCGGCCCCTCTTGGTCAATGTATGGATTCGATGGCGGTGACATTGTAAGCGCCCTTTTCACTCGCTTGCAGATCAAACTTAACTTTATCGCCGACCTGGATCTTGTTGGCTAACGCCCTGTCCGCCAGCCGGAAATCCATCAGCATGCGCGGCCATTGCAGCGTATCAATCGGATCGTGGTCAATGATCACCTTGCCCGCCCCCGCATCAACGCTTTTCACGGTGCCGGTGGCGGCAATAACTTGACTCGCGCTGACAGCGGGGGTGGCGCGCTGGGCGTGGCTCGTATCGGCCGCTAACGCCACGCCGCTGCCGAGCAATAAGGCCAAGCCGGTCGGAACAAAAAACTGCTTCTTCATAGTGCCTCCAGGGTTATTGAGTTGAATGATCACAATTCGACCGCCAAGGGCGCGGCAGTTTTCGGATTTTTCCGCTGAATTCGCATTTCCTGCCAGATTAGAAACACCGCCGGAATTACTACCAACGTCAACAGGGTAGCGCTGACCATGCCCCCGACCATCGGCGCGGCGATGCGGCGCATGACTTCCGATCCGGCGCCTTCGCCGTACATGATTGGCAACAAGCCAACGATGATGGTGGCGACCGTCATCATTTTCGGTCGCACTCGCAACAGCGCACCTTCAATCACTGCCTCGCGCAATTCGACAACGGTCACGCGCCGGTTTTCAGTCCGCGCTGCTTCGCGCCGCTTCGCCAGCGCCTGATCGAGATAGACCAGCATCACCACGCCGGTTTCCGCCGCCACGCCCGCCAACGCAATAAAACCGACCCCAACCGCCACCGACAGGTTGTAGTGCAGCCAGTACAACAGCCAAATCCCGCCCAGCAGCGCAAACGGCAGCGTCGCCATAATCAAAATCGCCTCGCCCAAACGGCCAAAGCTCAGATACAGCAGCAGAAAAATCACCGCCAGCGTAACCGGTGCCACCACTTGCAATTTAGCCAGCGCACGGTTCAGATATTCATACTGGCCCGACCAACGCAGCGAATAGCCCGCCGGTAACGCCACCTGCTCCGCGACCGCTGTTTGCGCCGCGGTGACGAACGAACCGATATCGCGGCCCTGAATATCGACGTAAGTGATGCCGGTCAGCCGGGCGTTTTCGCTCTGGAGCATCGGTGGCCCATCGGTGATTTTGACTGCGGCAATCTGTTCCAGCGGCACGGCGGCCCCGCCCGGCGTGATGATCGGCAACACCCGCAGCCGTTCCAGCGAATCGCGCACCGCTTGCGGGTAGCGCAGATTGACCGGGTAGCGCTCCAGCCCTTCCACCGTTTCGGTGATGTCCATGCCGCCGACGGCAGTGTTGATCACATCCTGCACATCGCTGACGTTCAAACCCAGCCGAGCGGCGGCCAGCCGGTCGATGGCGATATCGACGTAGCGCCCGCCCGCCACTCGCTCCGAATAAACCGAAGTCGCGCCGGGAATGGCGCGGATCACCTGCTCCAGCCGCTCGCCGACCTGCTGGATCACCGCCGGATCGCTGCCCGCCACCTTCACCCCCAGCGGTGTTTTGATGCCGGTCGCCAGCATGTTGATCCGATTCTTGATCGGCATCACCCAGGCATTGCTCAAACCCGGCAGGCGGACGATCCGATCCAGCTCCGCGATCAGATCGGCGGTGCTGAAGCCCGGCCGCCACTCGGCGCGCGGCTTTAGCTGAATCGCGGTTTCGATCATGCTCAGCGGCGCGGGATCGGTGGCGGTTTCCGCCCGCCCGACCTTGCCGAATACCCGCTGCACTTCCGGCACCGCTCGAATCAGCTTGTCGGTCTGTTGCAGGATTTCGACCGCCTTGCCGATGGCGATGGCCGGAAACGTGGTCGGCATGTACAGCAAATCGCCTTCGTCCAGATCGGGCATGAACTCGACGCCAAGCCGCTGTAACGGCCACCACGCGGTCAAGGTCAGCAGTCCCGCCAGCAGCAGCACCGGCCACGGATGGCGCAGCACCAGCGCCACGAATGGCCGATAGACTGCGATCAACAGCCGATTCAACGGATTTTTCTGTTCTGGCAAGATGCGGCCGCGCACGAACCAGCCCATCAGCACCGGAACCAACGTAATGGACAATCCAGCCGCCGCCGCCATCGCGTAGGTTTTGGTGTAGGCCAGCGGCGCGAACAAGCGGCCTTCCTGCGCTTCCAGGCTAAACACCGGCAGAAAGCTGAAGGTGATGATCAGCAAGGAGAAAAACAGCGGCGGCCCGACTTCCGCCGACGCCGCTTGCACCACCCGCCAGCGCTCGGCGGCGTCGCGTGGTTGGTTGTGTTCGAGATGCTTATGCAGGTTTTCGACCATGACGATGGCGGCGTCCACCATCGCGCCGATGGCGATGGCGATGCCACCCAGCGACAGGATGTTGGCGTTGAGGCCCTGCCAGCGCATGATGGCGAAGGCCGCCAGAATCCCGACCGGTAAGCTGATCAGAATCACCAGCGAGGAACGTAGGTGAAACAGGAACAGCGCGCAGACGATGACCACCACCACGAATTCTTCGATTAGCTTGTCGCGCAGATTCTGTACCGCCCGCAGGATCAAACTGGAACGGTCGTAAGTGGGGACGATCTCCACGCCGTCCGGCAACCCGCGCCGCAGTTGTTCCAGCTTGACCTTGACCGCTTCGATGGTGGTCAACGCATTGTCGCCAGAGCGCATCACGATGATGCCGCCGACTACTTCCCCTTCGCCGTCCAGTTCCGCCGCGCCGAGGCGCAGTTGCGGGCCGATCCGCACCTCGGCCACGTCGCCCAGCAGAATCGGCGTGCCGGCGGCGCTGACGCCGAGCGGCACCCGCCGCAAGTCTTCCACGCTTTGCAAATAGCCGCGCGACCGGACGATGTATTCAGCTTCGGCCATTTCGATTACCGAACCGCCGACTTCCTGATTGGCGTTTTGAATCGCCATCCGCACCTCGGCTAGCGGCAAGCCGTAGGCGCGCAGCCGATGGGGATCGAGCACCACTTGATATTGTTTGACCATGCCGCCGACCGTGGCGACTTCAGCCACGCCATCGACCGACTGCAACTCGAATTTCAGAAACCAGTCCTGCAAGGAACGCAGTTTGGCCAGATCGTGCTGGCCGCTGCGATCCACCAGCGCGTATTGGTAAACCCAGCCGACGCCGGTGGCGTCCGGCCCCAACGCCGGGCGGGCTTGTGGCGGCAAACGCGGCGCGACTTGGCTCAAATACTCCAGCACCCGCGACCGCGCCCAATACAGGTCGGTGCCGTCGGCGAAAATCACGTAGACGAAGGAATCGCCGAAGCCCGAATAACCGCGCACCGACACCGCGCCTGGCACCGCCAGCAAGGCGGTCGACAACGGATAAGTAACCTGGCTTTCCACCACTTGCGGCGCTTGACCCGGGTAGTTGGTCTTGACGATCACCTGCACATCGGACAAGTCGGGCAGGGCGTCGAGCGGGATGTGGCGGGCCGAATACGCGCCCCACACCGCCAGCAGCACGGTGGCCAGCGTCACCAGCAAGCGGTTATGGATCGACCAACGAATGATGGCGGCAATCATCGCACGGTACTCCCTTCGCCCTTTGGGAGAGAGGTAGGGAGTGAGGGGCGTATGGCGTCGATTTGATAGCGGCCGTCCTCGCCTTCGCGGATACGGAAACGGATTTTGCTATCCGCTTTCAAGCCGTCCAGCTTCACGCCCTTGGCGACTGGAAAATCCATGGTCATGGTCGGCCAGTTGAGCGCGGCAATCGGCTCGTGAGTCACGTTCAGAGTGCGGGACGCCGCTTCGACCGTGTTGATGGCGCCTTCGACCCAAACTTCTGGCATCGCGGGCTTACTCAAGCGCTGCAAGCTGGCGCGGACGCTACTTTCGGAATCGAGCAGGAATTGGGCGGATGTAACCACTTTTTCGCCCGGTTTCAAGCCAGAGCGAATTTCGACCCGATCCGCCGCTTCGATGCTAATTTCGACCGGCCGCGCCTCAAAGCGGCCTTCACCGAGATCGACGATCACCCGCTGTTCGGTGCCGGTATGGATCAAAGCCTCGCGCGGGATATGCAGCACCTTGGCGCGGGGCGTGGTCTGAATCACCACGTTGGCGAACATGTTAAACTTGAGTCGTTCGCCGGGATTGGCAAAGCGTAATCGGGCGCGGACGGCGCGGGTCTTGGCGTCCACGTCGGGGTAGATGTATTCGACCGCGCCTTCCCAAACCTCGCCGGGCATTTGCGGCAAGCGGACTTCCGCCTTCTGGCCGACCGCCAGCCAACTGGCTTGCTGCTCGAACACTTCCGCCTTGAGCCAGACCGTGGACGGATCGGCCAGCGTCATCAATTCCATTTCTGGGGTGACGTACATGCCCTGGCGAATGTTGAGCGCCGAAACGATGCCGTCTTGACGAGCGTAGACAGCGGTTAACTGGCTGACTTGGCCTTCCTTTTCCAGTTGTTGAATTTGCGTCTCGGCGATCCCCAGCGCCAGCAAGCGGTCGCGCGCGGAGACTTTCAGCAGCGAAATGCTGCCGTTCAGCGCCTGAAGATATTCTTTCTGGGCATTGACCAGATCGGGGGCGTACACCTCTAGTAGTAAATCGCCCTTACGCACCCGTTCGCCCAGGGTTTTGACCTTCAGATGTTCGATCCAGCCGCTGGCGCGCAAGTGGACGTGACTGAGCGCCCGTTCGTCATAATCCAGATAGCCCACGGTTTGAATTTGGCGGCTGAGATCGCCGCGCTCGACCGGCGCGGTGCGCACGCCGAGATTATTGACCACTTCAGGCGTGATGCGAATGCCAGAGCTGGTAACGCTCTGATCTTCAGCGGCATACACCGGAATGTAATCCATGCCCATGTCGTCTTTCGCCGGGGTGTCGGAAAAGATGGTGGGATTCATCGGATGGCGGTATTTGAGCGGCTTGCGCTCGCTGGTGGCGGTAGCCTTGACCAGCGCGGCGGATGGATGGCCAAGATCCGCCAGCAGCGGTTGCAGGCGGGGCGCGAGCAGAACGCCCGCACCGAACAGCAGGATGGCGGCGATGATCGCCAGAATGGTTTTCATGGACGGATTCCCTCGACAAATCGCACGGCGCGCGACGAGCCGTCGCGCCTTCGACAACACGGGCGATTGTGGGGCGCTACAAGCGCAAGACGCGGGAACGCTGGATTGGCGGCGGGCCGGTGGCGGAAACGCTTACAACGGGTTGGGGCCGGTTGCCGGTCGCCCAATCGGACGGCAGTTGGTCGGCCACCGCCAGCGGTTGCGGAACATCGTCCGCGCTATGGGCCAAGGGGCCAAGCTGTTCGGTCAAGCCGTCATGACCGGCCGCGCGCAGGCAAGCGCCATCGTGACAAGGCGCAAGCCGGGTAACGGGCGTGTCCGGCGATACGGAGCGGCCGGAGTGGCAGTCCTGCGCGGCGGGCGGGGGCACGGACGCCGCATACACGGGCATCGGGCAGAAACGACCGCCGAACGCCAGCAGCGCGACTAGCCACAGCGTCAGCAAAACACCGCTGGGTCGGTGGGCGAAAGCGCGCCATGCCGCTGGATTCAACCGTTTGCCCTCTCTGGAAGATGCCTAATCTACCGACAACCAAACTATACTATCGTTCAAAAAGCTCGGTTATTCAACATAATAAGCGATCATGGACCGCCGCCACTCGTAACCCTCTCACTCAAAACTTTAGTCTATAGTGTCTCTACCTTTCTGTGTCGCGCGGCTTATAAACTATGTCGCGTAGAATTTTAGCTAGCGGGTTTCATCCCACCTACTGGGCCGATTCCCATGCGCACAGGCTCAATTTCCCGGCGCTTGCTTTGGCGCTCATTCTTTTTAAGAGAGCCAGCAACAATTACGACCTGCCTGCTTAGCCCGATACAGGGCATGATCAGCACGATTGAATACACTTTCCGGAGAATCACCGGGCTCGAAGCCAGATAATCCACAAGAAATCGTCACAGCGATACCCCTTCCGTTGTTAGCAAACTTCGACTCGGCGATGTTGAGGCGTAACTTATCAGCGACCTTGAGGGCGGCCCGGGTATCGGTTCCAGGCAATAGCATGACAAAGACCTCTCCCCCAAAGCGAGCGACGAAATCAGTGCTTCGAATGCAGCTGGATAGTTGTTGGGCGACGCCCCGTAACACCTCGTCGCCTACCGGGTGACCATACTGGCCATTAATTTTTTTGAAGTGATCGATATCCCAGACCAGACAGGTCAGTGGATGACCGAAACGTTTCCAACGCTGAAACTCGCTCTGAAATTGCTCTTCATACGCTAATCGGTTGAAGATGCCAGTCAGCGGATCCTTTCTCGTGAGTGCGCTTTTTTCTTGTAGCTGACCAATAAAAAAATCTTTTTCTTTCATTAAGTTGAAAATTTTACTTTGCAAATCAGCAATCAGTCGGCCAGCGTCTTTTTCTGATCCCAGTGGTGCTTTGGCTGGCAGCGAGCAACCCCACTCTAAATTGGATGACGCACGCCGCCACCAGCGCAATCCAAGCTGTGTCCCCTGGTCGAATCGAGCAGCGCCGGCCGAGTTCCTGGGATCAGGCAAGATTCGAGCTATATCCACCAAACGAACCGTTCGAGCATCACACCGATCACTAGTACCAAGACACCACGGCAGATGCTTGCCTGTCGCGAATGCGTGAACAAATATTTCAAGAAAACGCATCATGTTTGTTTCCACTTTGCCGTTGCTCTTCGCCGTTGTTCCTTACTGTATTCCGGCCCAATTTTCGTTACGCCTTTCATTGGCACCCAACAAGAACCAATGGACTGCTAGAAATTTATAATGGCATCTTAAGCAAGAAAGGTACCAAACAAAAATTTAAATAAAATAATGAAGTTAGCAAGTCTTAAATCCGTCAATAATTCGACCTTGCCAGGATGAATCAGTAACACTATTGATCCGTCAATAGGTTGACACTACTGAAGCAAGGCCATCGCTTGCTTCCAGCAAAACTGATCGCGGCAGAATAAGCAGCTTAATGAACACTATAGGGATCGTATCTTGAAAGCAGAAATTTCACTCAAATGCGATAAAATTAATAACAGACTTATTTTTTGGTGGATGACCCATGCAAGCGATGCGATTTAACTTCCGCACTTTGTGCCGTAATGCGGCAGAACGCGGCGGCCAAATGCAGCAGCGACTGCTCGACGCGCTGGAAGCCCGGCACACTGTCAAAACCCTACCAGAGTTTGGTATCGAGCGAGCGGCGCAGTTGGCCAGTTGCACCGCCAACCACATCCGCAATCTGGAAACCCGCGGCGATCTACCCGAACCGCGGATGGTGGAAGCAGGCTCGATTCAGCGCCGTATATATAATTACAACGAAATCAACCGTATCCGTGATGCTATCGGCAAGCGTCCCAGCCGGCCAAACGGCGCGGGTTGTGTGCGGGTGGTGTTCTCGAATTTGAAGGGCGGTGTGGCGAAAACCACGATGTCCTTGCATTTCGCGCAATATTTGGCCCGTGAAGGGTATCGGATTTTACTGATCGATGCCGACCCACAAGCCACTGTCACCGGCGCTTTCGGCTTCATTCCCGATCTCGATCTCGGTGATGGGGATGACTTGTTCCCAGCACTGACCGAAACACCTTCGCTAATCACCCAAGCCATCAAGCAAACCCATTGGGACAATCTCGATTTGGTTCCAGCTCGGTTGGCCTTGCAATACACCGACTGGCGCTTGTCTCAACCGGAGGAGCGTGGCAACGAAGCGCTAGGGCCGCCGCCAGTGCGCTTGCACCGGGCGCTGAAGCAGGTCGAAAACCGCTACGACATCATTGTGATCGATACGCCTCCCTCGCTCGGAATGCTCTCGCTCAACGCTATCGCCGCCGCCAATCTGATCGTTATGCCCATCGTCCCGCACATGTACGATATTTCTTCAAGCGTGCAGTATTTTCGGATACTGGAGCAGCTCTGCGCGCTGTACGAGCGGGAAATCAACGTCCAACGCCTTAGCATTCTGTTGGCCAAGGTGGATGCCAGCACCGAGACCCTCAACAATATCGCTGTCATCAACGGCGCTTATGGGGAATTACTGCTCAGCAACCGCATGAGTCTGACAAAGGAGTTGCAGAAATCGGCCAGCGACCAGCTCAGCATCTACGAAATCGACCAACCGCGCGGCTCCCGCGACACCTATAACCGCGCCATCATGATGCTGGATGGAGTGAATACCGAGATCTTGCTGGCGGTGCGCCAGCTTTGGCAGCAGGAAATTCTCAGCGGCATCGAAGCCACCGAAGCCAGTTCGGCGGGAGCGTCCTCATGAACCGTCGCAAACCCTTGAAAAGTCTTGGTGATTGGATAGGTAGTGGCGGTCACGGTTTCGACGGTAGCTTGCTAGCGAGCAGCGGTACGGACAGTTCTCTTCAAACTGTGGCAATCGAACGGCTGGTCGCTGGCCGCTATCAACCCCGGCAGCGCGCTGATGAGGAATACGTGACAGAACTAGAACACAGCATCAGGCAATTTGGAATCATCGAACCGTTGGTGGTGCGGCCCCTCGCCGATGGCAGCTACGAAATTTTGGCTGGACACATGCGCTGGCGGGCGGCGCGACAGGCCAGTTTGGACCAGGTACCGGTAGTGATCCGGGAGGCGGATGACCGCACCGCCGCCGCCATCGCCTTGGTAGAAAATCTGTTACGCCGGGAGTTAAACCCGATTGAAGAAGGGCGAGCGCTGCGGCGCTTGCGCGAGGAATTCGGGCTCACGCAAGAGCAGTTAGCCGAATTGCTCGGCGTATCCCAGCCAGCCATCAGTAAGGTCTTAGGGCTGTTGAGCCTCCATTCTGAAGTGCAAACTCTGATCGAGGAGGGACAGTTGGACGCAGGTCACGGTAAAACTCTGCTGGGCCTGCCTCAACCGGAACAACTTCGACTGGCGCAACAGGCCGCGCGACATGGTTGGAGCGTACGTGAATTGGAGCGGCGGCGGGTCTTGCCGCCAATCAGCCAGCCAGTCCAGTCCAGCGCACCGCGCGACCCGGATCTGATCCGCCTGGAAGAACAGTTACGGGAACGGCTGCTGGCATCGGTGCGACTGCGCTACGACGCCGTTCGCGGTCGAGGCCGCATCGAAATCACCTTCGCTAGCTTGGATGAATGCGACGGGATCCTGGAGCGTCTAGGGATTCAGGCCCCAGACCACTGAACTCATTAAACCGCCATCACCAGAAAATTGGATTGTTATATTTTTCTCAATCAATGTAGCTCACCAATACCTTAATTTTACCAAATTAGTAACATATAAAATGTAGAGAAATATTTTTTGAATATTGTGTAGTCTATTTATTTATTTTCAATATTGGATATAATGTATTTTAAAATTATCAATTGAAATATTTTTAGCTGTGGTAGGCCCTTTGCCGCGTTCTTCATGGAATGCGGCTTTTTTTATCCGTAAGCTACCCTCCAGCACCATCTCATGGGCGAATATCCGCCAAAGCGTAGTGCGGCGGAACCGCGCAGGTCTGTTGTGGGCGATAACCCTCGCTAGCCAAGCTGCTCTCTAAAACCTGTTCATATCGCACCTTCCAGTATTTACTCCATAGCTAATCAACCCCCCTCAGGCTTTTGATGCGCTATTTGAGCAGGCCCAGCACATTGCAGCCTCTAGAAACTTTGAGCATCAATAACCAAACTGCTTGACAAAATAATAGGTTCATATTATGTATTATTTGTGTATATACAAAAAATTTGGACTCCCCAATGGGTAAAAGGAAAAAACAGAAGTCTAACAAGGAGGAAGATGCAAAACTGGTGGTTAGGATCGAAGCAGGGCTACGCGATGCATTTATCGAAGCCTGTCAGGAAATAGATACTACCGCTTCGCGAGAAGTACGACGGTTCATCCGTAATTTTCTAGGGCGATCGAGCAAGGAATCCTGAGGTTGCCCGATTAGTTTTGCGATTGTCGCTGTCAGTTTTATAAGCTCAATGAGTCACCATAGAAACGAGGAAAATAGCCATGGTTCACCCCCCTCCCGCCACCAGCTCTCAAGAACAAACCCAAGCAGCGCTCGAAGCCATGGCCGCCTATTTCAAAGCCACGGACCAACAGCGGCCCCGGCAGGAGCGACAACATCTGGCTCGCGAGTGGCTGGCGGCCGTGCGTCGTTTGCGGACAACCGCCGCTCAATAGCGCCAGCGCGTTTGGTACGGATCATTCCAGTAGCCGCCGGCGTTGGCGCCGTCTGTGTTCCGCACCTTCTGATCGCCCTAAAATCACCGATGAACTCGATCCGACAGCGGCTGCTGTTGTGGCTGCTGGCCGGGATCGCCTTATTGCTAGCCGCATCTGGTTACGCTACTTACCGACAAGCCCGCGGCGAAATTAATGCCCTGTTTGACTACCAGCTCCAGCAGATGGCGCTGGCGCTGCGCAACCAAAACCTCTTAACCCTGGCGATCGGTACCGATAGCGATGGCGGCGATTTACTGGTCCAGATCTGGGACCGCGGCCGGGGCTTACTCTACGTCTCACAGCCGCAATCAGAACTTCCTTTTGCCACTCAAGCTGGATTTAGCGATTTGGTTTGGCGGGATCAGGCGTGGCGGTTGTTCGCGCTTTACGCCGGTACGCGCGTTGTGCAAATTGCCCAACCCTTAGGAGTGCGCTTGCGGATGAGCGCCGATATCGCCTTACACAACCTCTTGCCATTCTTGTTATTGCTGCCTGGTATCGGCTTTGTGGTTTGGTTCGGAGTCGGCGCTGGCCTGCGGCCTTTAGATCGGATTGCGGCTGATATCCAGCGCCGTCGCCCCAGCGCGCTGGAACCGGTGCCGGTCGAACGGCTGCCGCGGGAAATTACCCCATTGCTCAACGCGCTCAATGAACTGCTGGCGCGACTGGCGCAAACGCTTGAGCGGCAACGACAGTTTATTGCCGATGCCGCTCACGAACTGCGCACCCCCCTCACCGCGGTTCGCTTGCAAGCTGACTTAGCCCGGCAAGCCGTCGATGGCGAGCTGCGCGCCGAAGCGCTGCGTGACCTGGGCATCGGCTTGGAACGCGCCACTCACTTGGTTGAGCAACTTTTAGCACTGGCTCGGGTGGACGCCAGTCCTACCGTCAGTCGGGCCGAGCCGGTGGATTTACTCGACCTGGCCAAACAGACCATTGCAGCGCAAGCGGCCATCGCCGACACGCGACACCTCGATTTGGGTTTGTTACAGAGTGATTTTCGTCTTCGCGTCACCGGCAACTCAAACGAGTTGCGCACCCTCTTGGATAACTTGGTCGACAACGCCCTGCGTTATACCCCTCCCGGTGGTCGGGTGGATGTCAGTGTCTACTCTACTGAAAAAGAGGTGGTGCTTGCGGTTCAGGATACTGGACCGGGTATTCCACCGGCTGAGCAGGCACGGGTCTTCGATCGTTTTTATCGCAGCGCCTCCACCGCAACCCCAGGCAGCGGACTGGGGTTGGCTATCGTTAAGGGTATCGCCGACCGCCACGGCGCCCGCATTCGCTTGAGCCGACCGGAGGAAGGCCCAGGATTGCGCGTGACGGTGCATTTTCCTTTGCTTTAAGCGTGGTTAGAAACTGTTCGTTGCAGGCTCTGCGCTAGCGCCGCGCCGGTCGACGCACGACCGCCGGATTGTGGAGTATATTAAAAGCGGCATCAAAACTAATGATGAGAATCCCCATGCCGTTCGTCGATAAAATCAAGGAAGCGGTTTTCGGTAAACCTGTCGACCCGCTTAATTCAGAAACCCGACACAATTTGGCGATGGTCGCCTTTCTGGCCTGGATCGGACTGGGCGCGGACGGCTTATCCTCCGCCTGTTACGGCCCGGAAGAAGCCTTTCTGGCCCTGGGCCAGTATACCCATTTCGGACTCTACCTTGCTGCCGCGACCTCATTGACCGTCTTCGTGATCGCTCTGGCCTACAACCAAGTGATCGAACTCTTCCCCAGCGGCGGCGGCGGTTATAAAGTCGCCACCCAATTGCTAGGACCCCGCGCCGGTTTAGTTTCTGGTTCGGCGCTCTTGGTGGATTACGTATTAACGATCGCCATCTCCATCGCCGCCGGCGTCGATGCGCTATTCAGCTTGCTGCCACCCGACGCGCAACCTTACAAACTGCCGACTCAAGTCGGCTTGATCATCGTGCTCATCATGCTCAACCTGCGCGGGGTCAAGGAGTCGATCAAAGTACTGTTGCCAATTTTCATGGGATTTTTTGTCACCCATGCCTTCTTGATCATCTACGGCATCATCGCCCATTCTGACGGTCTGCCACGCTTGATCCCGGACACCATCACCGAAACCCAGCAACTGACCGAGCAAATGGGTTGGGTTTTTGCGGTTTCGCTCTTTTTGCGGGCTTACTCGCTAGGCGGCGGTACTTACACCGGGCTGGAAGCCGTCTCCAACAATGTCAATATGTTGAGCGAACCGCGGGTCCGTACCGGCAAATACACCATGCTCTACATGGCCGCGTCACTGAGCTTCACCGCTGGCGGCATCATTTTGCTGTACTTGCTTTGGCAGGCTCAGTACATCCCTCATCAAACGTTAAATGCGGTCACTTTCAGCGCCATCATCGACAGTTGGGGATTCAGCCCGGCGGTGGATCACGGGTTGCTGGCCGTGGTGTTGTTGTTGGAAGGCGGCTTGCTGTTCGTCGCCGCCAATACCGGTTTTCTGGGCGGACCAACCGTGCTGGCGAATATGGCCGTCGATTCGTGGGTGCCGCGCCAGTTTCGAAACCTCTCGGGTCGCCTGGTCACTCAGAACGGTATCCTCCTCATGGGGCTGGGCGCGCTTGGCATCCTATTGTGGACTAACGGCAATGTGTCGGTGCTGGTGGTGCTGTACAGCATCAACGTCTTCATCACCTTTTCGCTGTCTTTGTTGGGACTGTGTAAACACTGGTGGGCCAGCCGCTACGACGAGGCTGACTGGAAGTCGCATCTACTGTTATCTTTGCTTGGTTTTGCGGTCACCGGCGGCATTCTGATCGTGACCGTGGTGGAAAAATTCATGGAAGGCGGCTGGCTGACCATCCTGATCACCGGCCTGCTGATTACGCTCTGCGCCTTGGTCAAAGCCCACTACGAGCATGTGCGCCAACAATTGCGCAAGATCGACGTGCTGTACGCGCCCCGGGCCGACTGGGGCGAGGATCTGCCGGAACCGCCGCTGGCGGCCGACCAGCCGACCGCCATCTTTTTAATCGGTAAAAACCGCGGCTTGGGCATGTACGCGCTCAAGTGGATCACCGAAGTGTTCAGCAGGCATTTCAAGAATTTCATCTTTGTCAGCATCGGCGAGGTGGACGCCGAAAGCTATGGCGGCAAGGGCGCATTTCGCTCGTTGAAATATCAAATCGAAAACTCGCTGCGCTATTACGTCAACTATTGTCACAGTCAAGGTCTGGCCGCCACCTCTTACGCCGCTTATGGCACCGACGTGGAAAACGAACTAGAAGAATTGGTGATGGGGGTCGTGACCGATTACCCCAATTCGGTTTGCTTGGGCAGCAAGTTGATTTTCGACAACGAGAGCTGGCTGATTTCCTGGCTGCACAATCACACCGCGCTGGCGATGCAGCGCCGCCTGCACATGCAGGAAATCCAGATGATCGTGATTCCCATCAAAATTTAGTCTGGTGGCGCAAGCAGGATCGCTTCAACGACTTCCGCCAAGCGATCCAGCCCATTGCCGAAAAAGTGATCGACATTCGGTAACACCTGCAAGCGGGCAGTGGCTCGCCACATTGCAAGCTGCTCCCGCAAGGTAGCCAGCGGCGCAAAATCGTCGCGGTCCCCGACCACAATGCTCAAATGGGGCGGGGCGGTGACGGCGTCGAACGCCAGCAACGCCACGGGCGGCGCTACGGCCAATTGTCGGCGCACGGTCGCCAGCGGCGGATTCAAGCGCAGGTTGATCCACGTTCCAAACGAATAGCCGGCCAGCTCGGTCACGGTCTTATCCAGTGCGCTCAAGTACGCCGCCGCCGCCCGCAGATCGTCCTGTTCGCCTCGGCCATCGGTATCAGATCCCTTGCCGCCGACGCCGCGGAAATTAAACCGTAGGGTGGTATAGCGCTGACGCTGATAAACCTTGACCAGCGTCGCCACCACCGGATTGGCCAGGTCGCCGCCGTAGAGCGGATGCGGGTGGGTAACGATCACCGCCTTTGGGCCAGGCGCCACGCTCAGCCGCCCTTCCAGTCGGAGGGGACCCACGCTGAAAAACACCGATTGTTCCGATTGCAAAAGCATGGCTAGAGGCCACTGAAAAGGCGGCTAAGCCCAAGCCGGCGCAACATGGCGGCCATCCGGCGGACGCTCAGGCGGAGTCTGGCGTCACGGCGACTAGCGGCGCAGCGGTTTCGTTCCGAGCCGCGACCAACTGTTTCCGAAACTCAAGCAACGGCACCGGGCGGCCAAAGTAGTAACCTTGGCCTTCATCGCAGCCGTGAGCGCGCAAGAACTCGCTATGTTCGGGGGTTTCCACCCCTTCCGCCACCACAATCAATCCCAAGCCGTGCGCCAGGGTGACAATCGCATCGACGATAGCAACATTACTGTCATTGGCTGGCAGCTCAGTGACAAAGGAACGATCAATTTTGAGCACGTCCACCGGAAACCGTTGCAGGTAGCCCAACGAGGAATACCCAGTACCAAAATCATCGATGGCCAGCCGCACCCCCATCGCTTTGAACGCTTTCAACGCCGCCAGATTATCTTCGGTATGGTGCATTAAAATGCCTTCGGTCAATTCCAATTCCAGGCAACCCGGCTCAAACTGAGTTTGCGTCAATAACCCCTGCACCAGATCGGTCAAGTTATTCTGGCGAAACTGACGGGCGGATAAATTGACCGCCACCCGTAATCCTGCCCACCCGTCTTTATGCAACTGGCCGATCTCCTGAACGGCGGCCCGCAGCACCCATTCGCCCAGCGGCAAAACCAGTCCACTATCCTCGGCAATCGGAATGAACCGGGCTGGCGGCAACAGTCCCAACTGGGGATGATTCCAACGCACCAACGCCTCGGCGCCGGTAATGGCCTTAGCATGAAAATCCCATTTAGGCTGGTAATACAGCTCCAACTGATTTCGTTCCACCGCATACCGCAAGCTGTTTTCCAAATTCAGCCGCTCGCGAGCGATCTGCGTGGCGCCGGACAGGTAGAACTGATAGTTGTTGCGCCCCATATCTTTGGCGCGATACAGGGCATTGTCGGCATTTTTTAACAATGTTTCGCCGTTGCGGCCATCGCGCGGATACATGCTGATCCCGATGCTACAGGTGATGTGCAGGTCGTGACTTTCGAGCCGGTAAGGTTCGGTCACCGCCCCCAGGATTCGCTGGGCGATCCGAGGCGCTTCATCGTTAGCCGCCAGATCGGGCAGAATGACGGCGAATTCATCGCCACCCTGGCGCGAGATGGTGTCGCACTCACGCACGCATTCCTGCAACCGCTTGCCGACTTCCCGCAACAGCCGATCACCGACCGTATGATCCAGGGTATCGTTGATCCGCTTGAAATGATCGAGATCGACCAGCAACACGCCGATTTGGGTATGATCGCGAGCGGCGCGCAGCACTGCTTGTTGCAAGCGATCACCCAACAGGGTCCGATTCGGCAGGCCCGTCAACGCATCGTAGTGAGCCAGCTGCTGGATATGCTCTTCGGCTTGTTTGCGCTCGGTGATGTCCTGCACCACGGTCACGAAATAATCCACCGCGCCGTTCGCGCGGCGCACACAACGCGTGGAAACACTGGCATAAAGTAGGGAACCATCCTGACGCAGAAACCGCTTGTCGATCGAATAGCTATCAATCCGCCGGTTTATGACCCGCTCGAACTGCGCCAGATCGCTGTTTAAATCGTCCGGATAGGTCAACTCGGTCCAGCTTAGCTGCATCAGTTGCGCCCGCCGATAGCCCAGCATTTCGCACAGACGGTCATTGATCTCCCACCAGCGCTTGTCCGCTCCAATCAAGGCAATCCCGACCAGGGGCAATTCGAAATAGCTACGAAACCGCGCTTCGCTGGCGCGCAAAGTCTCTTCAGTGCGTTTGAGATCGGCGATATCGGTATTGGCCCCCAGGTAACAAAAAATACGCCCGGCCCGATCACGTAAGGGCACCACGCGCGTATCCATCCAAATCTCTCGGCCGGAGGCGCTGCGGAATCGGTGATCGACCACGAACTCGTTACCGTTTTCCACCACCTCTTGCCAAACCTTTACGCTATGCTCGCGATCATCGGGATGCAACGCTTGAGCCCATGAGAAACCGACGGCCTGCTCGGCGGTCAGTCCGGTCATCTGGCACCAGCGATCATTCACATACTGGCACTGCCCCTGCAGATCGGTCATAAAGATACCGACTGGAAGCTGTTGCGTCACAGTGCGAAAACGCTGCTCGCTCTCCTTCAAGGTTTGCAAACTCTCTCGAAGTTGCCGGATTTCCATCTCCAACTGTAACTGGTCGCCCACGTCGCGCCGCAACCGTTGGGTTTCCGCCTCCAGCTTTTGTTGGTCAGCCAGGCTCCAACGCAATTTCTGGATTTCCTCCTCCAGTTCCTTCTGTTTGCTCGCGTTCTGTCGCAGCCGTTGCGTTTCCTCCTCCAGTTCCTTCTGTTTGCTCGCGTTCTGTCGCAGCCGTTGCGTTTCCTCCTCCAGCTCCTTCTGTTTGCTCGCGTTCTGCCGCAGCCGCTGGATTTCCTCTTCCAGCTCCCGTTGGCGCGCAACGCCCTGCCACAGCCGCTGGTTCTCGGTTTCCAATTCCTTCTGGCGCGTGGTCAGCGCGAAAAGGCGATCACTCAACCCTTCCCGCTCCAGTAAAAGTTGGCGACGCTGGCCAAATAACAGGGCGATGGGGGCACCGATCACGCCCAGTAACAGCAGTCCACCCCCCATCCACATCAGCCAGTCATTCTCAGAGCGGCCTTCAACCACATTACCCAATTCAGAAAACGGGTTAGCGGCGGCTGCAAGCGGCGTCCACCCACAGGATAACCAGCAGATCCCCACTATCAGGCTCCATCTGATCCGACGGCCTCTCAGGTTTACCGACACTGATGACTGTCTCCCAGGATAATAAACAAACGGATCCATCATCCGACGATTCATCCCCCGTCCCCTCTGGACTACGAACCTCAAGATGCCTCTTTCAACGGTTCGCGCCCTACTTGGCCTCGCTGAGCAATGTAGGCCGCAAATTCTTCCTCGTCCAATTCTCCGACCAGTTGCGGGCGCGCGAAAGCCCGAAAGTGGCTCTCGACGATTCGGCTATTCAAACCACTTTTACGATACAAGCCCAAAATGAGTTGGGTTTCGAAACCATCACCCTGTTCCAGTCGAGTCACATAGTCCGCTTCCAACGCCGCCCGCTCCGATGGAGTCAGTCGGTCTAACGCCGCTTGCAGGCGCGCGGCGAGGAACTGTGTGCGCGAGCGCTCTTGCTGCAAGGCGGGCGACTCCACCGCCTCGGATGCGCTGCTGGCGGGAAGGAACGCCGGCGGAACCGAGGCCGGCGTCACGGGCCGGTAGTCCTCCCGTAAGGCAGCCAGTAAATAGGCGGGCAGATTATGCACTTTGCCGGCGGTCAGATCATGCTCGACCACGGCGATGTTTCCCTCCAGATAGTCTGAGGCGTAGCTGGCCAGCGCGATGCGAATTTGGCGGGCGCTCAAACCGAACGCGGCCAACCGCTGGCGCAGATGCTCCTGACGCTCCAAACGCTGTTCGGGGCTATCTTCGGCCGAGCGATCCTCAATCAGGGGCGTATCCGCGGCGATGGCGATCGCTGCTTGGTGCTGGGCGAACAACAGCATCTGCGGATTGTCGCTGACCCGAAATCGCACCGCCGAGATCTTGCGGCGATCACGCTGGTAGTCGATTTCGAGCAATAAATCTGAAGTCTCATTCACCTGCCGCACGGCCGGCTTAATCACTTTGTCGTTGAACTTGCGGAAATCTTGATAATAGCCGTCGGCGTCGCTGATACCCAGCAAACGCTTGAGGATGTCCAGGCCGATCCAACCGGTGGTGCCGACTCGTCGGTAGCGCAGGCAGTTTTCGTAAAGAGCCAGCGCGTAGCTGCTGCTGAATTTGCGCTGGATACTCAGGTTGAGTAGGGCATAGATTTCTGGCCGGTAGAGCTTTTCGCAAAGCTCTGGACTGTAAGCGTAAACGCAGTAACCGCCCTTGATGACCGCTTGCGCTAGCAAGGTGGTGGCCCCCCATTCCTCCTGCCGGCCTTGCTCGTCCAGAATATTCCATTCCAGCACGGTCCGAGCCAGCGTTTTCAACGCCTCCTTGAGCGGGTCAAGGTTGTGGGTATTAAATCCGATCGCCTCGGCAAGATCCTTTACCCGAATCCGATGCACTCGGGCCGTCAGCAGGCTTTCATATGCGTTATACAAAAGCACGTTCGAGGCTTTACGCTGGGTGAGCGTCAACCTGTTATTGATGTGGATGGCGGCGACATGTTTTTTGAGATTCTGGTCCGCCAAGTCGGTCACGATCATTTTTCGAGCCGCATCCACATTGCCGCGCCTTTCTCTGCTTCGTGCCATAAACGTAGTTTAGCAAAAATGTCCCCTTATCCAAATAAAATCAAGGGGACATTTTTTATCCCATAAATGGGGACATTTCACTGCGCGCCCATCACTCATTTCATCGGCTAAGACCCATCAAGTCATTCATCAATCAAGAGCAATCCTTTGTGGGGAGCCCTCTGAAACGTTTTCATCAATAAAAAAATAAATATTTGATTAAAAATTAAATTATTAAGAATTCACGTCAAATCGCGCGAAAAAATCCCATAAACGGGGACATTTTTGAATTCATCCCATAAACGGGGACATTACATCCCATAAACGGGGACATTACATCCCATAAACGGGGACATTACATCCCATAAACGGGGACATTACATCCCATAAACGGGGACATTACATGCTATAAGTTTTTGATTTTAAAATGGAATTCGCACGTTAAACATTCTTTAAACATTCTTTAAACATCTTTAAACGCTTTTAAACGAGCGTCGTCGTCGTTTTTTTCGAAAAACCCAAAAACCTAAAAACCCACCCATTGGAGCCAACAATGTCCCTATCAATCGACTCAAGACCACCAACGAACATACTTAAACCCAGATAAAAATCTTTTCGAACGGATCGCATCCAAACAGAAGCCTGTCACGTAGATCACAGTATCGGATCGACCAGATTCGATTAAACCAACGTTCACCAAAATCCAATTCCGCAAGGACTACCATTATGACTAAAACGGTTTTCAACCAACTCACTCTCGCCGCTGCCGTTGTTAGCGCTTTGGGGTTAACAGCTAATCCCGCTTTTGCCGGCGGAGAAGGGAAGGACAAGTGTTATGGAGTTTCCAAAGCGGGCGAGAATGATTGCGCTAGCGCCGCCGGCACACACGACTGTAGCGGTAAAGCAACCGCCAGCTACGACGGCCAGGAATGGAAATACGTCGCCAAAGGCACCTGCGAAAAGATGGGCGGGCAGATGAAAGCGTTCAAGGGCCAAGGCAAGCCAGTGTCTAGCTAAAGCATATGATTGAAACCCGCAACCGCGCCGTTGTTGCCAACCGGGCGGGGATCGGACTGCGCCACCCCCATCTGCCGGATTTTCTGGCCGCGCCGCAACCAGCGGCGTGGCTGGAAGTGCATAGCGAAAACTATCTTGCTTCCGGCGGCCCGCGCGTGGCCGCGTTGGAACGGTTGCGCGGCGACTATCCGTTGAGCTGTCATGGGGTGGGTCTGTCGCTCGGTTCAGCCGGAGGGCTGGATCGGGCGCATCTGGCGCGGTTGCGGGAACTGTACCACCGGCTGGAGCCGGCGCTGGTCTCGGAGCATCTGGCTTGGTCAATTGCCCCGGATGGCGCGTTTTTAGCCGATTTACTGCCTTTGCCCTACACCCGCGAGGCGCTCGACGTGGTGGCAGCCAACATCAATCTTGCGCAAGAAGCCTTCGGCCGGCGCTTGTTGATCGAAAATCCGTCCACTTACCTGCAATTTTCCGAAGCCGACTGGGACGAGGCGGACTTTTTGGCCGAACTGGCGCATCGCACCGGCTGCGGCCTGTTGCTGGATGTGAACAACTTGTATGTCAGCGCGCTGAATCATGGCGCTGACCCGCTCGCGCCGTTGGATCGGCTGCCGCTGGCCGCGGTGGAGGAAATCCATATTGCCGGCCATGCCCGAGTGGCTACTGCTTTCGGTGAATTGCTGATCGACGATCACGGTTCGGCGGTTGCCGGGCCAGTATGGCAATTGCTCGCGGCGGTGCTGGCGCGGACCGGTCCCAAGCCGGTGCTGGTGGAATGGGATACCCATATTCCAGCGTTGCCAGTGCTGTTGGCCGAAGCCGAGCGGGCTGATTTTTATCTGTCCGAGGTGAAACATGCGCCTGGCTGAACTGCAAAACCGGCTGTGTCAGAGCCTGCTCGCCGGCCATTCGGATCAAGAATGGTTAGCGTTGCTGGCCGATCCTTCCGAGCAGCGCGAACGGCGACTGGCGGTTTATCGCAACAATGTCCGCCACGCGCTGTTGAGCGTGCTGGAAGCGGCGTTTCCCGTGGTGCAACAGCTGATCGGCGTGGAGTGCTTTACCGCCACCGCGCTGGCGTTCGTGGCTCGACATCCACCCCATCAGCCGGTGTTGTACCAATACGGTGCTGATTTGCCGGCGTTTCTGGCTGCATTCCAACCCTTAACGGAATTGCCTTGGCTGGCGGATGTTGCCCGGCTGGAATGGGCGCGCAACGCCGCCTTGTTCGCGGCGGAGCAGGGGCGGCTGACACCAGGCCAACTGGCTACCGTGCCATCCACTCAATTGAGCGAGCTGCGTTTGAAGTTACATCCCTCCGTTCGCCTGCTGGAATCGTCCTGGCCAATTCACGCCATTTGGGATTCGCACCAGCCTGACGGTGGGCCCTTGGAGGCAGTCGATCTCGGCGTCGCTGAAGCCGTGCTGGTGTGGCGGCTAAACGGGACGGTACGCCAGCGGCTGTTGGCGGTCGGAGAATTCGCTTTGCTCGCTGAGTTTGCCGCGAACCGTCCGCTGGCTGATGCGGTGGAGATCGTTGCCGGGCGGGATTTCGCCTTCGATTTGCCGACCGTCCTTGCGCGATGCCTGAGTGAAGGGTTGCTGGCGTCTCTCCACGGGGAGGATAGCTAGGATGCCACGGATTGATGGCCGCGTTGGCGCTTCGTCGGATGGGCTGCCATTGCTGGCGGTAACAGGATTCAGCGATAGGCACGGCCGATTCCGCCTATACTGCATCCATCCGATCCAACCCACCGCTCGAACACGTTTCATGGCAATTGACAATTCATTGGCCAACCTGCTGGCCCGCGCCGCGTTACGAGATCAAAAAGCTTTTGCGGCGCTCTACCAGCAGGCTTCGCCGATCCTGTATGGTTTGCTGCTAAAACTGACGCGCGAGCGCGAACTAGCGGCCGATCTGTTGCAAGAGGGTTTCGTGCGCATTTGGCAGCGCGCCAGCGACTATCGGCCTCAACTCGGCCAACCGATGACTTGGATGGGCAGTATCGTCCGCCATCTCGCCATCGACCGGCTGCGGCGGGGCGAGCATCGTCACCGCGCCGAATTGGACGACAACGGCTGGGCGAGGATGGCCGACCCTGGCTTGAGCCCCGATGAGGAATTGAATATCCAGCAGGGTGATAGCGCGCTAGCCCGCTGTCTGGAGAGGCTGGAACCCGAACCGCGCCGCGCTGTGCTACTGGCCTATTTTGAAGGTTTGACGCACGAGGCCATCGCCCAGTCTCTCAACCGTCCGCTGGGTACGGTTAAGGCCTGGGTGCGGCGCAGCTTGCAGCGGTTGAAAACCTGTTTGGGGGAGGCGGTATGAATTACCCGCATTCCCACTGGCGTGATCGCTTGGCCGCCGAATATGTGCTGGGGACTTTGCGCGGAGCGGCCCGCCGCCGGTTCGAGCGGCTGTTGCCGGCGCATCCGACCCTCCAGCGAGCGGTGGCTGATTGGGAAGGTCGCTTGAATCGGCTGGCGAGCGCCAGTCCGCCCACATCGCCGCCGCCAGAGGTGTGGCTCGCTCTCCAGCGTCGGCTATTCAGCGCCGAGCCGCCTCGGTCGTGGTGGAACAGCGTGGCATTCTGGCGTGGTTTGGCGGCGGCGGGCATGCTGGCGGCGGTCGTTGCTCTTGCACCGCAACTGGTCGCGCCGCCGCCGGAAGCGGCCATGGCTTTCGCCGCAATTCGCGGCAAGCAGCAAGAAGTATTGTGGACGGTGGCGCGGTCGGATGACGGTCGCTTGCACGTTAGCAACCTGCGGCCGATGGCGATGCCGCCCGATCAGCGCTGTTTTTTGTGGCTGAAAGCCGCCGATTCGTCGCCGGTGATGCTTGGCGTCTTGCCGGACGATGGCAGCGCCCGCACTTTGCCGATGCCATCGGACGTGACTGAGCCGACGCGAAGCGAGCTGTGGGTGACCATGCAGCCGATAGCCCCTAAACCGTCGCCGCCGACCGAGCCGTTATACCAAACGCGCTGGAAGGCGATTTAAGCGATTTTCAGTTCGACCCGCTAAGGGAAGGTGGGAAAGCCGTTAAAATGCCTGTACGGACTTCTGATGCGGTTTTAGAGCGGGTTTCGAGCGAGGTTTGAAAAGGTCGGATTCACCTAGCGGGCGGATCGCTTCTCAACCTCTCGTCCAATAATCAGCTTCAGATGCCGCTATTTATCCCTGGTTTAAAGCGAAAGCTTCAATCGAGGAAAGCTGCCCATGTCCTACCCTGAGGCTTTCACCCAACTTCCCGATACGCCTCGAATACCGGCGCTGTTCGTCGGCCACGGCACACCGATGACGCCATCGAGGACAACCGCTTTAGCCAAACTTGGCGGAAAATCGGCAAGATCTTGCCTAGGCCGCTCGCCATTCTTTGCGTGTCCGCGCACTGGATGACCCGTGGAACGACGCGGGTACACGTCGGCCGGCAACCGGAAACCATCCACGATTTTGGCGGCTTTCCGGCCGCGCTCTACCAGCAGCAATATCCCGCTCCCGGTGCGCCAGAGGCGGCGGAAGCGGTGATGGGTCTAGCGCGGTCGGTTCCCGTGATCGCGGATACCGAGTGGGGCTTGGATCACGGCGCCTGGTCGATTCTGATCCACCTGTTCCCGGCGGCGGATATTCCCACGTTTCAACTGTCTCTCGATTTGTCCCGCTCGCCGGCGGAACACTTTGGTTTGGCGCGTGAATTGAAGCCGCTGCGCGACAAGGGCGTGTTAATCGTGGGTAGCGGTAACATCGTCCACAACCTGCGGACGATGCGGCCGGGCGCGCCGCCTTACGACTGGGCCGAAGCCTTCGACGCCGATTTGACCGCCAAGCTGGAAGCGCGGGATTTTCGGGCCGCCGCCGACTATCAGGCGTTGGGCGATATCGCACGACTCGCACACCCGACGGTCGAACATTATCTGCCGATGCTTTATCCGCTCGGCGCGGCTGATGAAAAAGACCGGCTGGAATTTTTCAATGTCGGTTTTGATCTGGCGTCGTTGTCGATGCGTTCTTTCATCTTGCAGTAGCCTCTTAATCCCTCTGCTGACCAGGAGATACCCATGGCCCAGTACCAGATCGCCGTCGTCGTCGGCAGTCTTCGCCGCGACTCCTTCAACGCCAAGTTCGCCAACGCTCTCGCCAAACTGGCTCCAGCGGAATTTGGATTCAAAACCGTCAATATCAGCGGCTTGCCGCTCTACAACCAAGACGATGATGCCAATCCGTCGGAAGCGGTCAAGCAGTTGAAAGCGGAGATCGCCGCCGCGCACGGCGTATTGTTCGTCACGCCGGAATACAACCGCTCGATTCCCGGCGTGCTCAAAAACGCCATCGACCACGCCTCGCGCCCCTACGGCCAGAGCGCTTGGCAGGGGAAACCGGCGGGTGTGATCGGCGTTTCGGTCGGAGCCATCGGCACGGCTCTGGCGCAACAGCATCTACGCAACATCCTCGCCTATCTGGACATGCCGACACTGGGTCAATTGGAAGCCTTCATCCAGGCCAAGGATGGGCTGTTCGATGAGACGGGCAACATCGGCCCGGCCAGTAAGGAATTCCTGCAAAACTGGATGAATCTGTACGTGGCTTGGGTGAAGAAGCACGCCGGCTAATCGTGGGGTTTGGGCATGGGTGAGGCGGCGGGCCGCGCGGTCATTTTCGCTTCCCGTGCCCCAGCCAACCACCGTCAGTCGCGAGACCCGATTTGTTCGTCAACCCAAAGCCGAGATAAAATGATTTTTGATTGAAATTTCATTAAATAGCCGGTTTTCTCGGTCCAATAGCGTATTTGCATGAAAAACAGTTACCCTCGGATTATGGCTGCTGTTTACCTCGCTCACGGAGTTGTGGCCGCTGTCCGACAACCTGTGGCCGCGGCCGTTCGGTTATTTCCCGTCTCGCACCGCGTTTATGCAGTTGAGCGGTGTCATCGCCACGGGCGGCGGTGAGCGTGGCCATGGTGCTGGCGCTGCGCCTGAAATGGCTGGAAACGGCGGCTTTGGGCGGCCTCGACAAGATTACCGCCCTCACAAACGGCTGGGCATCACGGCGCTGGTCGCGTCGGTGTTGCACTGATGAGGGGTCAGGGCACCCAGTGGATGGTCGGCTGGATGCGGCCCAGATTCGCAGTAGCGTGCCGGAATGGCAAGCCCCCAGTATTTGGTTTTGCGACCCCAGCGCGTTCGGCAAGGCGCTGCGTCAAGACTTCATCACCCACGGCTTAGCGGCTCATGACTTCCACCAAGAACTTTTCGAGATGGGCTGACAGCGCGTCCGCTCGACCGACCTTGATCGACGGCTTCGGCCGTCGGATTGACTACGTACGGTTTTCGGTGACGGATCGCTGCGATTTCCGTTGCGTTTACTGCATGAGCGAGCAGATGACCTTTGTGCCGCGCGCCCAGATTTTGACGCTGGAAGAACTAGCGGAGTTAGGCTGGGCGTTCGTGGAACTGGGAGTGCACAAGATCCGCATCACCGGCGGCGAGCCGCTAGTGCGGCAAAATGTGCTTTGGCTGTTCCAACGGCTTGGCCAGCTGCGGGATTACGGCTTGAAGGAATTAGTGTTGACCACCAACGGCTCTCAGCTAGCGCGCTTGGCGGCTGATCTCAAAGCAGCGGGCGTGGCGAGATTGAACATCAGTCTGGACAGCCTCGACCCGGCGCGTTTTCGCCGCATCACCCGCAATGGAGATTTAGCAACGGTTCTGGGCGGTATTCAGGCCGCTCAATCCGCCGGATTTCAGCACATCAAGCTGAATGTCGTCATTCTGAAAAACCGCAACCACGATGAAGTTGTCGATCTGGTGCGGTTCGCGATTGATAAAGGGCTGGATATCAGCTTTATCGAGGAAATGCCGTTGGGGCAGATCGGCGATCACGACCGGGCGGAAGCGTATTATTCCAGCGACGCAATCCACGCCGATCTCACTCAGGTATTCACGCTGACGCCCACCACCGAAACCACCGGCGGCCCCGCTCGCTACTACCGCATTCCCGATACCGATAGCCGGATCGGGTTTATCTCCCCGCACAGTCACAATTTTTGCGAGGACTGTAACCGTGTGCGGGTTTCCGCCGAAGGCCGGTTGTTGCTCTGTCTCGGACAGGAAAATTCGTCGGACTTGAAGTCTACCTTGCGCGTCTATCCGGGTGACCGTGAACGATTGAAACAAACGATCATTTCAGCGATGGTGTTTAAGCCGCGTGGCCATGACTTTCAGCTGGACGGACAACCGGTGATTCTGCGTCATATGAACCATACGGGCGGCTGAGTCTCCAGCTACCTAGCGATCAAAGAGTTAGCGGTACCCCGCGCCGATGTCGCTACAGAAAACTGCTGATAGGGCTAACTTAGTAAAAATGAGATTAACCAAAGAGAATTTTGGCGACGGTATATTCTGATTCGGTTGGGATGAATCTTTCGCCTGCATTTCCGCTACAATTGGTTATCTCCCCGACTAAAATATGAGTATTATCTGTATAAAGATCTATTCGAACAAGAGAAAAACCAGTGCTTAATTTAGAGGAAATATCCAGCATTTCTGAAAAGTTATTTGGTTTTTCTAAAATGATATTAGATTTTGGTTTATTAAGGGAAAGATCCAGATCGTTCCATTCAGCATCATAAGTTTTACGGGTATGGTTTATATAACGGTCAAGATCGACCCAAACAATTTTAGGTATGCCATTATAGCATAAAAATTTGTAATCCACGACAAAGGCATTGTTGAATATTAATGGTTCTATAATGACTTTTGGCTTAAGATATCTGTAATTTGCTTCTCGCGTCACATCGTAGTAATTTAGTTTGAACCAACGTTTTATCCGCTCTCTATCGATGGGTTCATTATTTTTTCGAATGATGACTTGACCGCTGGCATGAGTTGGCTTGATGCAACAAGTTGCCGGAAAATCATAGTTACTTACTGCTTGAGCCTCTCTTATAACGTCTATTGTCGGGACATTATGTTGATCCCCGATAGCCGCGCTGACGTACAACTTTAAAAACTCTTTATCGGATACAAAAACCCGTAAAGGGTCTAATATTTCATCAGTGGTTTTTATGGCATATAGTACATCATTAAGTGTAAGCCAATTCTTTGGCGCTCTATTATTCTTCATTATAAAATTAATGTAAGAAACAATTCGATCACCTATCCTGTTTTTAGGAAGATGCTTTCTAAGGATTTCATGGAGAAATTGAGCTGTTTTCTTTAGTAATGATGAATTACTTTTTTTGGAAGCTAGCAGCTCTGATTTGTCGACTTTTTGTAACATTTTTTTCATTATAAATTCTCTATTTTTAGAAGTTTTAAGATTCAATTTAGGAAGCTTTGAAGAAATTTTTATGAATAAAACTGTATTTTTATGAATTTAGCATTGAATTGATTGATCAAATTAGAATGAAGATATCCAGAACCAACTGCATCAAAAATCTAGTGAATAATACTATTTGAATAGTATTAACCTTCATTGAATGAAAATCAAATAACTATTACATCAGATAGTTTCTAAGGATAGTGCGGTTGGAAGTTCTGGAGTGGTGAGAGAGGATGGAGGCGGCCGGAAGCGAGTGAGATTGAGGAGGCCGATGTTATGATCGCTACTCCAACGTTGTGGGGTGCGATGCGCGTGGCGTGGGTACGACCTGAAAGCTCAAAAGCGTTCATCTGATGGTAAAATCACACCCAATAAAATGGCGTAAAAAGCTAAAGTAGAGCTACTGGCCTGTTCACTGGCAGAAATCAAGGGCTACAGGGAAATGGCCACACAGTGTCCCGAATTTGCTCATTGCAAAAAAGGGCTAGCTATTAAACCCATTATACCAGAATAAAACGATGACTCCCGATCCTCGCCACACTCTCGGCACTCGCGCCATTCATGGCGGTATGCTGAAAGATGCCCGTGGAAGCTCACATATCCCAATCTATCATACGACGACTTTCGCTTTCGGCTCGACCGCCGATTTGCTTGATATGGTAAACGGCTGGAAGCCGGGCGCGCTATAAACGCGCTAGGGGCAAATCCCAATCTGATCGCCTTGGAGGAGACACTAGCCAGCCTGGAAAGCGCGGAGCCAGCGTGGACTTTCTGCTCTAGCATGGCTGCTGAGTCAGCCCTGTTTCTTACCCACGGATGCGACGGAATTGTCTGCATCGGCGATGCGTATGGCGGTATGTTGGAATTGCTCTCCGATCAGTTGCCGCTGCTGAGTATTCAGACTCACTTCATTCTAGGCCACGAACTGGATCGGCTGGATGCGCTGTTGGCGAGCGCAACCAAGTTGGTATTCTCAAGACGCCGACCAAACCGGCTCTCAACTTGTTTTATGTTCGGGCAATTGCCGCTCGCGTGGCTGACCAGATGCGGATGTTCACGCTGGCTCCTAAATGATCTTTAACAAACTTAATCCGATATCTGAGTCCCTGACAAACTGATAATGAGATGGATTGGAAACAGAACTTAAGCCAACCTGGCGTCATGGCGGCTTTGGGAGCAGCCCTGCTGTTCGGTGGTGGCGCGCCCCTTGCCAAGGGGTTGCTGGCGAGCGTCGATCCGTGGTTATTAGCAGGATTGCTCTATCTGGGATCGGGGGCCGGACTTTCGTTGTATCGCCTGGTCCGTCATTCGCCTGCTGTAAAGCTGCCGCCGGATGAAAGAGGGTGGCTGGCGGGAGCGATTTTTGCCGGAGGCGTGGTCGGGCCGGTGCTGCTGATGTTCGGGTTAGCCGGGATGCCGGCGTCAGGCGCGTCGCTGCTATTGAACGCGGAAGGAGTTTTTACCGCATTGCTGGCTTGGTTCGTCTTTCGGGAGAATTTTGATCGACGCGTCGCATTGGGGTTGGTGGCGATCATCGCCGGCGCGATCGTGTTGGGTTGGCCAGAACAAGCCCAGTTCTCCACGCCATGGCCGGCGCTGGCGGTGGTGGGGGCGTGTCTGGCGTGGGGTATCGATAACAATCTTACCCGCAAAGTATCGCTGGTTGATGCGACCTGGATCGCGACAATCAAGGGTCTTAGCGCGGGGAGCGTGAATCTAGCGCTGGCCTTTGCAACGGGTGCGACTTGGCCGGCGTTACCGGAGCTTACGGGTGCTCTATTGGTCGGCGCACTCTCTGATGGTGTCAGTTTGAGCTTGTTTGTGGTAGGACTGCGGCATCTGGGCACAGCCAGAACCGGCGCTTATTTTTCCGTTGCCCCTTTCTTCGGCGCGATGTTGGCGATTCCGCTGTTGGGTGAAGCGCTCAGCCCACGGCTATTGATCGTGGGCGGGTTGATGGGTCTGGGGGTCTGGTTGCACCTGAGCGAGCAGCATAGCCATTGGCACGCACACGAAGCAATGGAGCACGAACATGGCCAAGCCCCGCCGCCCGGCGTCCGACACCGCCACTGGCATTGCCATCAGCCACTGATTCATAGCCATGCCCATTTCCCGGACACGCATCACCGGCACGATCATTAAACCAAGGCTAAGCCGATACAGCTGTAAGATCAGTGAAGGCTACCAAAACGGCCCTGGCCGGTAGCCCCACGGAGGAACGGGACCGAACCAAAAAGGGTCAGGCACATAAATCACCTCCGGCGGGCGACGCACTGGCCAAAGGCGATAATGTTCCACAGTTACGACGGGATAGGTATAGCGATAATCGCCAACTTGGCCCGATGTCATATCGGTCAGTCGACCGACAACGGTAACTCGGCGTCCGATTGCGTAAATAGCCGGGTCCAGAAAGCTGGGAATTCGAGCGAGAAAACGGCCCACGCTGTCGTCGGAACCGATGGGCCAGCCACGTTCGCCTAAACGCTCTTCGACGATTTCCAGCCAAGTCTCATTGCGCCGGTTCTCCACTCGAGCGATGCCGCCACCCCAGCGAACCGGCGCTTGAAGAAACGCTTCAGGTTGGGCTCGCACCGCCGCTAGCGTTGGTCCCTGAAAGTTTGCATCCTGGATTGGATCATGGACAGGCGGTGGGATTGCGCAACCGGCGAGCCATCCCACCAGCAACAATCCAAACCAGTAAAAAAAACCTGTCTGATTTGTGGTCATGCGTGATGTCCTCAGCAGTCAAACAAACATTCCAGCCGCCTGATTCAATTTACACTGAACAACTCTCAAGGGTATCAATAGAAATTAAGCTATCCGTGGCGAAGGATGGATGTGTTAAATTTAGTAAACTATTGATTTTTAATACGGATAATTTCGATGAAATAATTTTGCATCGATCGACAGACTGACGAGCGGACTAAGCCCTTAGTTTACCACGGGGCCACGATAGGGTTTCCCATGGCGGCTAGGGTCGGTGAGTCTAGCCTGTAGACCATAAGGCCCTGCGCAAATCCTTATCAAACGGGTGTTTGAAAATTAAGGTCACTGTTAGCCCTAAGTCGTCGCTTAACGTTACCAGAATGGCCCGCTTCCCATCCCAGTACGCTGGAAACACTGTTGAAATAACATTAAATAATATTTAGTCAGCCTAGAGGTTGACCAAAACAGATAGACCCATCCTATCTTGCTTCCATCTGAAAAACTGATTCAAACACAAACCCCATTCCGCGTCACCCCAACTGATTGGCTCGCTCCTATGGTGGCATCGGGATACTCCAGCGAGTTTTGTTCCAATGCCCATGGCTAGCTTCCCCGTCGAAGTCCCGAGTCGCGCTCCATGTTCCTTAGCTAGCACATCGCGCTTGCTTTCCCAACCGCAAAATGCTCCGCCGCCCGCACCATCGACAGCTGGTATCACTCTCAAACTACCAGCCCCGCACGATGAAAACCTAAAACGTAGGCCATCAGTAAATTATGATCAAATTTATCTAGTTATGTTCTTTCTGGCTAGAAAGAATGGCGGAATAACAGAGGCAGTGAGCTGATTTGCCACAGATCAGGCTAAAGTTGGATATTTGCAACAGGTGTTGTGTTAGTATTTAGCGCACACTGAATTTCAACCATACATTTTTTAATAAATTTTTATAAATCTTATAGTTATAAAGCCGTCTAACGAATAGGCAGATATAATATAATTTTGACAAATCGTTATTTTATGCGTTTTATATTGTTTATTTATATTCTGTTATTACTCTCTTATAATAATTTCAAAGTGGGTTGCATGGATTTTTCATTTTAGAATCAAATTTATGTCGCTTAGGCATGATTTTTGCCTTAAATAACACTCTTAACGCTATTGGAATTAGCATTGACGAGACCAAATAGTGCGCCGCTCTTATAAATTCCTAGCGCTGCCTTGGCAGGAAAAATGGCTTTATCTAAGCGCTACGCTCTGGCTGCTTGCGGTGAAGGCAGGACTTTATCTGCTGTCCTTCGAACACCTGCAACATTTGGTCACGCGTCTTGGCGAACCTAATGGAAGGCGGGCTACCGTTCAAGATATGCAAATGATTGTTCTGGCAATCCAAAGGATTGGTCGCTTCTTGTCTCCATTACAAATCAACTGCTTGCCACAGGCCTTGGTAGGCTACATGATGCTTCACCGTAGAGGTTTCGTGGGTATTGAGATCAAAATTGGAGTCTGCAAAGACTTCCAACAGAAACTCGCCGCGCATGCATGGCTCGAATATGAGGGTCGTGTCTTAATCGGTGATCTACACAATTTAGAGGAGTTCAGACCCTTCTCCTCAGTGAGTTTGTAATAGTTTAATCAAGTGTTGCTTTAAACTTAATTACAAGCTGATTTTTTAACTGATCAAGGAGGTATTAAAGATCAGAAAGTAAGTCGTAATTTGCTGATGCTGATCCATTCAGTTTTGTTCTCTAAATTAATCAGTGAGGGTTTTGAATGAAAAAATTATATGTTTCTCCTGAAGTGATCGTGCATGGCACGGTTGAAGAGATCACCAAGGGCGGCCGTAATGCGCCCAATAACCCTGTCTTTAATCCATGGAATGGTAAAAAAGGCAAACATGGCCATGGCCATGGCCATTGCCCTGGCGATACTGTTGGTAGCTGAAATCAGCTAAAGTAAAATCTTTGGGTATCTCTAGGGGTGGATAGGTTTTGCTACTCTGCCTATGGCCTGATACTGGAATCCGCCTTTCCTTTACCTGAATTGGCAGAGCTGCCAGCTGCGGGTATCGGGAGGGCGGATATTTCTATTGAAAATGATTCTCAGATAAGTATTGCTTCTGACAAGCCTACTCCAATCGAATGTAGAGATGCGGCGTTAAACTGGGTTCATCTCGTATGGGGTGGTGTAGGCGATCTTTTCATTGAAAATGGCAACCGAATTCTTGTGCGATCTGTTTTAAAATCGGATAAGGATGCTATCCGTCTATTCATTTTCGGGGCTGGTTTAGGTGTTCTACTTCATCAACGGGGATTGCTAGTCCTGCATGGTAGTGGTGTAGCTCTCAATAATCAGGTGATAGGTTTCATCGCTGATAAAGGGGCTGGCAAATCCACGATGGCAGCGGCTTTCTGTCAGCATGGGCATGGGTTTATTTCAGATGATCTGTTGGTAGTCTATTTTGATGCCCAAGATAAGCCAATGGTTATCCCAGCTCCACCGCAAATGAGGCTGTGGTTAGATACATTAATCTATGCTGGAGGCCGTCCTGATTCTGCCACACGCGTCAGATCAGGGATAGATAAGTTTAACTTTAATGTAGATTCTGTAGCTAAAAAACCAATTCCGCTTCATAGTCTCTATTTACTGGATGCAGAAGGGTCGCCCCATATCGAAAAACTATTTCCGAGTGAGGCGTTGTTCAGTATTATTCCTCATCTCTACGTAAGTCGATTTGGAACATCTGTCTTTCAAAAAACTGACCCAGCAGGTTCTTTTAAAAAGTTAACTTTACTATCAAAGCAAGCACACGTTAAACGTTTGGTACGAGAGCAAGATATTAGTCAATTGCCTAACATTGTTAACCTGATTGAAGGCGATCTTCATTCAGATCATACTATTCAGTAAAATTTTAAGGAATTATTATGGATAATAATATCAATAAGAATTCACTGCTAGTCGCTAGCAAAAATTTAGTTGCTACAGGACTAAATTCGGATACTGCCGAGAGTGTTGTAATCCTGACTCTCCAGGATGGTATTTACTATGAACTTAAAGGAGTCGCTGTTCGGGTTTGGGAACTTCTTCAAAGCCCTCAATCTCTTCAGACTATTCTGGATATCATTCTTAGCGAATATGAGGTGAATGCAGAGCAATGTGAATCGGATTTGCTCTCATTGATTGCCGACCTTATTCGGCGAAACCTCGTTGAATTTGTAAATAATAACTGAAGAAAGAAAATTTATTTTAAATTGCCCATCAACTTTGGAGAAGCCGATGGCTTTTATTGATGGGCTTCGAATAGATAGGGCCTTAAGATTAGTTTTAAAAGCAACACCAAAATGGACTGTCTTTACTATCTTTCTATTGGCTATCCAAAGCATAATTCCTTTAGTCACCATTTATATTTTTAAGTTAGTGGTTGACCGGCTAACTTTAGTAGAAAATATTGCTGCTTTAGAAAAAGACTTTGAAGGATTAGCTATTCTGTTAGCGATAGCTTTAGGATTAGCTATCCTAAGTAATCTGTGTAATGCCTTGCTTGGCTACGCCAACGATATTCAGTCACATCTTGTCGCCGATTATATGCAACATCTCGTTCAAGCAAAATCTATCGATATGGATCTTGCTTATTACGAGCACCCTCAATATTACGACAAGCTACATAGAGCTCAACGAGAAGCGCCGACACGCCCTCTTCGCATTATTTCAGGGCTAACTACGCTCGCCCTAAATGCCCTGACGATGTTAGGCGCTTTTACTTTGTTATTATTTTTTAATTGGGTATTAGTATTATCTGTATTTTTTGCTTCAATTCCGGTGTTGATATACCGGATTAAATATGCTGAAGCACTTTATCAGCTGCATCGAGAGAAAGCGGCTAGTGAGCGGTTGAGCAGCTATTTCAATCAAGTGGTTACCACTGTTGAAAATGCGAAGGAAGTACGAATATTCGGCTTTGGGCCTCTAATGATGAACCGATTTAGTGAAATCAGACTAATCATTCGAGCGAGGCTACGCCAAATTTCTGTCCGAGGCTATTATAAGCAATTCATTACTGAATCAACGGCTGCGCTTGTTGGTTATGGAGCGCTCGCCTTTATTGCCTATTCGGCCGCACAAAAGACCATCACGCTGGGTGAAACAGTGATGTATTTTGGAGCTTTCCAGGTTGCGATTAGTTCACTGCGGCCGACCCTGAGCGAGTTGGCGGAGCTTTATCAGAATAATTTATTCTTATCAACCCTTTATGAATTTCTTGATGTCCCAAAGACCATTCCTGAGCCAAGCAACCCAAAAGAAATCCCACGCCCTTATCAATCAGGCCTAAGGGTCGAAAATGTGAGCTTTCGTTATCCAGGGACTAATCAACTCATCCTGAAAGGCGTTGAGATGGCTATCCAACCGGGAGAAATCATTGCCTTGGTTGGACGTAATGGGTCGGGAAAGACCACTTTAACAAAACTGCTGTGCCGGCTGTACGACCCTGATATGGGCCAAATTACCATTGATGGCCTCGATATGCGCGATTTCAGAATCGAGGATTTGCGCCGGGAAATTAGTGTGGTTTATCAGGATTTTGGGCGATATCACATGACGGCTCGGGAGAATATTTTGTTAGCGCGTCCAGAGCTTCAACCTGATAACCCCGCTATCATTAAAGCCGCTCAATGGGCGGGTATCCATGATAAATTGATTGAATTACCCGATGGTTACGATACTGTACTAAGTCGTACCTTCACGGATGGCGCGGAACTAAGCATTGGGCAGTGGCAAAAATTAGCGCTCGCTCGCGCTTTTGTCCGCGATTCGCAACTGATTCTTCTTGACGAGCCCACTAGCGCTCTTGATGCGGCTTCAGAGTTTGAGTTTTTCGAGAAATTTCGAGAGATGGCGCGTGGCCGATCGGCGCTCATTATCAGTCATCGGTTCTCGACAGTCCGTTTAGCTGATCGAATTTATGTGCTGGATGGTGGACGCCTGATCGAACAAGGTAATCATGAAGAGTTGATCGCTCTTGATGGGCTTTATGCGCATCTTTTCCATCAACAATCTTCATACTATCAAGAGGAATCCAGTGTTACAGGAGATATCAAGGAATTTTATTCATGAACCGCCGCTGGGTAGCATTGGAATTTATTACTCGCTGCTTGAGCGTTTCACAGGATCCTGATAATGCCAAGGCCGTAAGGGCTGCTATTAATTCTCAATCTCTTGATTGGGATATCGTGTTAGAAATAGCCGAAACGCAGAAAATGGCTCCAACTATTTGGGCCTCACTCAGGAACAAGGGATTCGTTAAGGATCTTCCTCCTAATATCTGTGGCGATCTATTTAAGCAGCATTTGCTGAATACTATTAGAAATAAAGGGCTTCGTGAGCAGGCTATCGAGGCAATATGCCAGCTCAATGCACTCGGCATTACGCCAATCCTTCTCAAAGGCGGCGCTTCATTATTTGTAGACACTTTTATTGATGCTGGCTCCCGTGTAATGTCAGATCTTGATATATTAATACCTAAAGAATCGGCGAGCGATTGTTGGAACCACCTTATTAATACTTTAGGATACTCGCCCATCGAGGATAATCCATATTTTTTTATTGACTATCGTACTCATCATCATTTGAGGCCACTTGCTCGCCCAAATAGCTATGGCACAATAGAATTGCATCACAGTGCGTTACCGAATAGCGCCGCGCGGATATTGGCTACTTCGTTAATCTGGCGTGAAAGTAAACTGGTCCCTAATTCATTAGGTCTTCTGGTGAGAATTCCTTCGCCTACCCATAGGGTCCTGCACAATATTCTCCATGCAGACCTGATCAATAAAACCTATGCACAAGCTAGGATCTCACTCCGCTCATTGCATGAATTGGTAACGATGCAAACTGTTTATGGTAAGGATATAGACTGGCAACTGATTGAGAAACTTATGAGTGAGGGGGATCGGTCACAGATTCCTAGAGCTTCGCTCTACCTTGCTCATCGCTTGTTTGGCAGTCCGATTCCTGATTGCATGCGTCCTACTCGAGGAACCGTAGCCCATTATTTTCAAGCTCGCTTCCAAGTTGATTGGCGTTGGCTGGATCGGTTTGTCGAACGGATGCTATGGTTTTCAAATACAAATATCCGCGAACGTTATCAGTGCAAGGATGATTTTTGGTCGATTACTAAGGGACGCTTTCGTTTGGCGACTTCTCTTGCGTTGAGACAGAGCCATCGCCTATTTCAATCAGCCCCTGATTGAATCAAGAACGGCTGTGCGGGCGATAAAGTTTGAGTGAACCCTGAGCTGAGCGCTTGTCTCAACCATTCAATAAGGGTATGCGTTTGAGAAAAGCGGCGCGATCGGTAGCGGAGGGGATGTGTTCCGATAAGCGCTGATACAGTTCATGCGGAGTCTGGGCCTTGGCGGCGGCTTGCTTCACCAGTACTTTGGCGATTGGCCCCAGATAAACGGCCAACTGTTGTCGGGCGGTTTCCAACGTGGCTTGATCGAAGGAATCCAGTGATCGGCTGATTTGACTATTGGGCGCACTATTCCCCCCAGTTCCTCCGGTACGGCCAACGGCTCCGCTCAAGGTACTCTCCAGCACCCCGCGCATCCGGCGTTGGAATCGCAACCGGTCTGGCTCGCCCGGGATCGTCGCCATCAATTTTTGGCTCAATTCCATTGGGCTGCTCGTTTGCAGCGCCGTCCGCCGAACCAGCACCTTGGCGACTGGACCCAGCGTTTCCATTAAGAAATGCTCCGCTTGGGCCAGTAACGCGGGGTCCCAGCCGGGTACCGCATTAGCGGGCGGGTCCGGCGCTTGCACTGGCACCACGCGAATCAGGGTGGAGCCATCGGCCGCCACCTCGCGTTCCACCAAGCGGAGGTTTTCCAGGGCAGCGCCAAACTCGGCCGCCGTTTGGAAACGCTCGCTGGGCTTTTTGGCCAGCGCTTTGCTTAGTACGCTGTCCAGTTCCAGCGGCAGTCGGGGGTTGATCGCGGTCACCCGCGGAGCCGGTTCGTGTAACACCTTATACATCAACTCGCTAGAGCCACGCCCCATGAACGGACGGACGCCCGTCAGGGCTTCAAACAGCACGACGCCGGTGGCATAAAGGTCGGCGCGGCGGTCAGTTTCTTGACCGCCGAACTGTTCTGGCGCCATGTAAGCGGGGGTGCCGACTGTCATGCCGTGTTGGGTCATGCCGCTGGTCGCTTCGACGCGGGCGATCCCAAAATCGGACACCTTGACCTGACCGCCCGCCAGTAGAATGATGTTGCCTGGCTTGATATCCCGATGGATCACGCCGTGGGCGTGGGCGTGATCGAGCGCGTGTAAGACCTGGACGATAACCGCCACCGCGTTAGCCAGCGGCAGCGGTTGGCGCTCCTTGAGATAATCGCGCAATTCTCGCCCCTGCACATATTCCATCACGATGTAGGGGATGCTGTTTTCTTCACCGTACTCGAATACGGTCACGATGTTGGGATGCAGGCAGCGACCGGCGGCACGCACTTCGCGGCGAAACCGTTCCAGCCATTCCGCGCCGTCCTCTCCCTCTAGCAGGGTGCGGTGAATGGTTTTGACCGCAACCTGGCGGTCGATGGCCTCGTCGTAGCCCAGATAGACCACGCCCATGGCGCCGCGTCCGAGCGTTTTGGTCAGCCGGTAGCGGCCGACATGTGGCGGGCGTGTTTTGCTGATCTCGCCGCCATCAGTGCTCATATCGTTATTCACCCAACATCTTCATGGCGTTTTCCAAGCTCAAGCGCATCCGGTTAAACGACTGCGACAGCGATGAAATTTCGTCTTTGCCGTGGCGCACATATTCCGGTACATCCGGTTTTCCCATACTGACTTCATTGGCGATATCGGCAATCTTCACCACAGGCTGGATAACCACGAAGTGAAGCAGGATGTTGAGCAGAACCAGCAGCAACAAGAAGACGCCGCCGAGCAGTATCATGAAGGTAGTCAAGGTTTGCTGGGCGCGAGTCAGCGGTACCGACATCGGCACCGTCACAATCTGGGCGCCAATGATTTCTTGCATCTTCCAGCCGAAACCGTTGCTGACGCCATAGATATCGGTCATGGTTTTGGGGGCGTCTTCGAGTTTGCCGTGGCAGGTCAGACAACCTTCGTCGTAGATACCCAACGGCCGGGCCAAATTGAGCATCCGACCGGTCGGCGTATCCCGTTCGACCACCAGCTCTTTTTGGTCGCCGTTATTGCGAAACTCGTTGATGATATCGGCCTCCCAATCGTTAGCGCGGTCATTGGGGTTGGTCGGATTGAGCGCCGCTTCCTTATAGGTGTATTCGGGGAATTTGGTCCGCAGCACTTTGAAGCTTTGCGTCGCCGCGTAGGCTGAGACCGTTTCAGGCCGGAACGCCCGTTTCATCTGCAAAGTCAGCAGGGGTTTAATATGCTCGGCCGTGTAGGTGCGGGCGCCGAGCGCGCTCTCGATCATGATGCGGGCATTTTGAATGACCTCCTCACGGGCATTTTGCTTGAGGATGTGGTCAGACAGATAGGCGGCTAAAGCCAAGCCGATCAGAAAGGCCAGCAGCAGCACCAGGTTGAATTTCATGCGCAGACCCATGAAAAAACTCCTCCGATAGCGTTTGTCGGGATAACGATCAGCGAGCGGCTGAATTGGCGCTGGCTGGGGGCTGACAGTTTTGAGTCCTGGCGTCGTGCATTTTGCTAAAGCCAACCAAGCTAAAATTGACTGGGAACGCTTGGGTCGCTGGCCACGTGGGCCAGAACCGCAAATAGACAGTCACTTGACGACCCTCACGCAATTGTCGAACCAAATCAGGTAAATTTTGATCAAATACTAAAATTTTTTTTTGGACGATTTTTTCGCTGTGGATTGGTGGGTTTTTGTCCACCACTAATTGTAAATCGCCAAAAGAAGGGTCCAATTCCGATTGGGTGATCGCCAGCAAGCTATCGCCGTTGAATATCAGCACAATCGGTGTGGTGTCATCGTGGCCGGCGGCGGTGATGACAGAATCGCTGCTGAGCAGGCAGCGTTGCTGGCGAGTGATCGGATCGGGTTGGATGACGGCCGTCCAACTGGCTGCTGGGGTGGTGGTCACCGCCAATCCAGCGGCTAAACCCAGTGTCATCAGCCAGCGTCCACGGCGCTCGCTAGCCAGCGCGCGACAGAGCTTTGTCGTTTTAGAGGCCAACACAGTTTCAATTCTCCGTTGCAATGGTTCGACGCCGCGGCTCGGATGTTCCCGTCCGAGCCGTCGCTCGGCCGAGGGGAGTATCTGAGAGCCAGTATCGAAACTAAGCTATTAAACCGCGTGATAATTTAATTACGGTAACTGGCTCTATTCCCCCGTGAGCTGCCATATATAGGACACGGACTGTCAAGATATAGTTTTTGTCGCCTTCAAATTTCGAATAGCCGACGACAAATTGATTCCAGTATAGTGCTCAAGTTGTCATAGTGTCAGAGTCGCTGCCGTGGGATATGCCATGCTCCTATCCGATGCCAAACAGTGCGAAAGTGTTTTTGTCAGCGATGGCGTCGCCATTCAGCGCCTTAGCCTGCGCCCGATGGGACTACGGGGCGTACCGAGCCTGGTGGACGCGGTGGGGACTGTCGTCAATCCGTGGGAAGTGGAGCTTGTGCGATGGCCGCGCGCGGCTGAAACGGCGTTGCGACGCGGCGGCTATCTTACTGACCGGCATTGGAGCGTGGCGGAGCCTTGGTGCAACTGTGCGGATTGAGTTGAAGCCCTCTCAAACCAAAACCAACGGTCTGATGGTCGTTCGAGTCACCCCCTTTTAGCGGAATGAGTTTCCAGCATGGATTTTATCCCCGATCTCATCTCATTTTTTCTGCATCTTGACCGGCACTTGGCTGAATTGGCCAATCAGTACGGTAGTTGGATTTATGCCATTTTATTCCTGATCATCTTTTGTGAGACCGGGCTGGTCGTCACCCCGTTCCTACCGGGTGATTCTCTGTTGTTCGCCGCGGGCGCCTTGGCCGCCATCGGCGCGATGAATATCCATCTCCTATTTTTGCTATTGGCTTTTGCCGCCATCGCGGGCAATACCGTCAATTATGCGGTTGGCCGCTATCTGGGCGAAAAAGCGTTCAGCCCCGATGCGCGGATTCTCAAGCAAGTCTATCTGGACCGCACCCACCAGTTTTTTGAACGCCACGGAGGAAAAACGATCATCATCACCCGATTCGTGCCGATCGTGCGCACCTTCGCGCCGTTCGTGGCCGGTGCTGGCGGCATGAGTTACGGCCAGTTCCAATGGTACAATGTAACCGGCGGCATCCTTTGGACGGCTTCCTTCCTGTATGGCGGTTACTTCTTCGGCAATTTGCCCTTCGTCAAACAGAATTTCTCTCTGGTGATTCTGGCGATTATCATCCTGTCGCTGATGCCGGGAGTCATCGAATACTGGCGGCATCGTCGCGCCTCTAGTCAAACCAGGGTCGAGCATTCCTAGCGGTTGCAAGTTAGGTTAGCCCTGTATAATTTAGCATCGTGTAACGCCCGATGACCGACCGGCCATCGGGCGTAGTCAGGCCGTTTCAGCCACCACCCGAGCGATGGAATGACCGACGACTCCATGGCAAAGAGCCATGCTCATCTTACCCACTGCATCCATAAACCAACGGAGCCCAAGCCATGAGCCATACGTGCCGCATCGAACTGGATGGAACATCCCATGATTTCCCAGTTGTCGAGGGAAGCGAAAAAGAACTATCCATCGACATCAGCACACTGCGCGACCGTACCAGTTACATTACCCTCGACGACGGCTACGGCAATACCGGTTCTTGCAAATCGGCCATCACCTATATTGATGGGGACAAAGGCATTCTCCGCTATCGCGGGATCCCCATCGAGCAGCTGGCCGAGCATAGCACCTTTGTGGAGACCGCCTGGCTGGTGATCTGGGGTCGGCTGCCCACCGAACAGGAAATGGAGCGATTCAGTCGGCGGCTGACCATGAACCAGATGATGCATGAAAGCCTGCGCAGCCACTTCGCCGGCTTTCCGCCGAACGCGCCGCCGATGGCGATTCTATCGGCGATGATCAATGCCATGAGTTGCTACGAGCCGGAGATGATGGATATCGAGGACGACAACACCATGGAAAAAGCGGCGGCCCGCATCATCTCCAAGGTGCGCACCATCGCGGCGGCCAGCTACAAGATGTCCATTGGTCAGCCGCTGATGTATCCGCACCCCGAATATAGATATTGCGAGAACTTCTTGCACATGATGTTCTCGATCCCCTACCGCGAATATTGGCCGACGCCGGAAGTCAGCCGCGCGCTTAACCTGTTCCTGATCCTGCACGCCGACCATGAGCAGAATTGCTCGACCAGCACGGTGCGGATGGTGGCGTCCAGCCAAGCCAACATGTTCGCCAGTTGCGCGGCGGGCGTCTGCGCGTTGTGGGGGCCGCTGCATGGCGGCGCCAACGTGGCCGTGATTGAGATGCTGGAGTTTATCCAGCAGTCCGGGATGAAAGTGTCCGAATACATCGAGCGGGTGAAGAAAAAAGACACTAAGCTGAAGTTGATGGGTTTCGGACATCGGGTTTACAAGAATTTCGACCCACGCTCCAAGATTCTCAAGGAAGCCGCCGACAAGATGCTGGCGCGGTTGAGCATCAGCGATCCACTGTTGGATATTGCTCTGCAAATGGAAGAAGTAGCCCTCAACGACGATTATTTCATTGAGCGCAAGCTGTATCCGAACGTTGATTTTTACAGTGGCATCACCCTGCGGGTGATGGGTATTCCTTTGAACATGTTCACCGTGATGTTCGCCATCGGACGGATGCCAGGCTGGATCGCCAACTGGAAAGAACTCCACAACGATCCCAAGTCGCGCATTTATCGACCCCGGCAGGTTTACGTGGGTGAGACCCTCCGCGACTATGTACCGGTCGAACAGCGTCAAGCGAGCTAAGGTTTTTCAACCCTAAAAAGGTACGCATTGCGCACCTTTTTAGGTGTGGGATCGGCCAACAGCGCAGCTTATGGAACGGGTTTGACCGTGGGCGGCGGCATCCAGTTTTCCGCGCCAGGTAGGACATCGCGCCGTAGCGTGGCCGATACCGCGCCGGTGACTCGAAAAAAATCGTGTTCCAGGGTCGGCGGGGTTCCCGGTTCTTCCCAGGCGATGAGGCGGATGTTGTCGAAATCGGCCGTGGCTCGGTCGCGCCCCGGCGGTGACAGGCGCAGAAACACCCCGACCGCCGGTTTGCCGGGAAGCTGGTTATCGGGGTCATTCGCGTCGGAAAAATTAGGGGATGTCACGTCGATCCGAAAGGGTTGCCAGGTGTTGTTGGCCACAATCAGATCGGGAACGCGAGTTTGCAGCGTGGAAGGCCCCTTGGTGTCGGGATACCAGCTTAACTGCAAGGTGACGCCGCCGTTGGTGCGCACCCGGCCGATCACCGAAAATTTTCGGTTCGGTTCGATCAAGATACGGTGTTTGTGGGTTAATAAAGCGTCAGCGCCATCACTGAACAGTCGGCGCAGGCGCACGCCGGCCTGACCTTCATAAGCGTAGTCCGGGCCAATGAACTGATCAGTCAAATCCCATAACGCGCCTGGATTGACTTGATCGTCGGCGGTTTCATCCTCGAACGATCCGGTCCAGAGTAGATCTCGTCCGGCCAAAACGACGCCGGAACCTTGAATGGCGGCCAGCGAAGCGCCGTTTTCGAAGCGATAAATCGCACCATTATTCGGGCCGCCATCGAGCGCTGTCACCACTTCTTGCGTGATGGCGCGCCCGTCCACATCCACTTCGGCCACGCCGTCTTCAATCAGGAACGGGCCGGGCGCTCGGCCGGCGGCTCCCCGCGCCACAAATTCCGCCATCGGGCCGATGATTGGCCGCGGCAGGTAATCGGCGATGATAAACGGCTCGACATAAGCGCGAATCACTTGGCCGCGCCGCAAGTGCACCGCTAGCAAATAAGACTCGAAGGTCGGCCAAACATCCTGGTCGAACAGGAAATTGCCGAGTGTCCACGCCGCCAGCGTATTGGCCTGCCAGTTGAGGCCGCCGACCACATGGGGGTGGTGGTTGATGACCAGCGTCGCGCCGGCCGCCCGCGCCGTTGCAGTCAATTGCTGGACGGTGGGTGATGGATCGCGGCCGTATTCAAAGCCACTGTGGATCATCACGATGACAACCTGCGCTTGGGCGCGGGCAGCCTGCACGGCTTGCTGCAAGGGCGCGCTCGCACAACGCGCCGCGCCGCCCTTGTGGACGGCGGCGACATAGTTGATGGGTTGATCGTCACCGGGAATGCCGGTGCAGCCGATGAAGGCCAGCGTGATGCCGCGAACGGTGATCACCGCCGGTCGCCAGGCTTCGCTGTCGTTGTAGCCCGCGCCAAACTGGCCGACGCCGACCGCATAACCGGCGGTCTCCAAACCGGCTTTGGTTTCAGTCAAGCCGGCTTCCAACAAGTCGTACATATGATTGTTGCCGAGATCGACGACATCCACCCCGGCGTCGCGCAACGTGCGAGCGGCGCTGGGGTGGCTGGCGAACACAAAATCCTTGGTCGGATGAAACACGGGGGGGCGCGGTTGGTTCGGATCGAAATAAGGTTTGTCGGCTAGCGGCGATTCCAGGTTGACGGCGGTCAGATCGGCGTTCGCCAGCAGCGGTTGGATGTAGCGCAGTAATTGGGCCTGATCGCGCGCCTCATTACCGATTTGAATCAGTCCATCCGCCGTGTTGCCATCGCTGTTCAGATCATAGTAGCGGCGGCCGAACATGGTATCGCCTCCAAAATGCAGGGCGATGGTTTCCCCATCATCCGGCGTCAAACGAACCAGGAGCGGTTGTTCTGGAAAGGCCGCGCGCGTGCGGGAAAGAAATTGCGGGTGGCGCACCGTGATCCAGCCCGGCGCGCGGGCGATTAGGTGGAAACGACCGCTATCGTCGGTCGTGGCGGCGCTATCCGCCAGAACGACCTGCGCGTTCGCGACTGGCCGCCCGTCCAAGTCGATGACCACGCCGTCGATGTTGCCGGCCGGCGGATTGACGGAAGAATTATCACCGCCGCCACCGCCACCGCCACCGCCACCGCAGCCAGCGAGGCACAGCGACAAAATACCAACGAGAAGCAAGGGGCGATTAGGCATCAAATCTTCTCCGGGCCTTTGGCGGTCAATCTTAATCAACAAAAATAATACGTTAGGTCGGCGTCTGGGAGCGGTGTAGGGAGGCCAGCCAGGCTCGAATCCGTTTTTCGAGCCAACCGCCTTTTTGGCGCTGGGTAAGCGCCTGCAATTCCAAAGCGGCCCGTTGGTGGCCGATGCGCTCATCAGCCAGGTCTTGATAAATGCGGTCGGCCAGCTTGCGGCGCTTGACGGCATCACCAGAATCCAGAAATGCTTCGATGGCGGCCAATACTTGGGTCAACCGGCCGGGACCGCCGGCGTGGCCGGTTTGCAGTTGGGCCTTGACCTTGGCTGAGGCTTGTTCGATCCGCGATTCAATGAGCGTCAGTTCGGCCTGAAAATGCTCGCTTTGGGCAACCGGACGGTGGCGGACGGTGGCCACGGTATCTCGCGCCATAGCCTCGCCGAGCTGGCCAAAGTCCTGCAAGCTGGCCAGCTCGCGCAAACCTTGTCGGGCCAGGGTCAAATCCGAATCTCGCAAACGCTGGCAGGCATTATGGCAGTTTTCCCAGGCCTGCCAGCGGTAGACGAAACTTAACCCCGGCCCTTTGATGTTCTGCATTCCCATGATTCGGTTAAAGATCCCGGGTGGGGTTTCTTGCACGATCCGGGCGATGGTCTGTTCGCCAGTGGAATGTGGATCGCGGATCACCACCAGCTTGCGGGCAAACCACTGCCATAATTGCTCGCGAAACGCCGTTTCCAACGCTGGCCGCTGGGCGGTGTCGGCCGCTGCTACTCGGTCGGCTAGCGCGCGATAGGCGGCGTAACATTCGCCTTCTTCACTGAGGTGGCGGGCGAGGTCTTCGGCATGGTCGGTGACTCCGGCCGCTGCCAGATAATCGCGCAAAGCGGTTGGTTCGCGCCAAAAGGCGGGGGGCGCTTCGGCCGCCGCCGTGATCCCGATGCCCGCCAGCGCCGCCGCGAGCCGCTGGTGGAGATGGGATTCTTCAGTGGGAACCCGTTGCCAGCGGGCCTGCTGCTCCAGAATCCGTGAAGCCGGTTCGGCGTCGGCTGTGATCGGCCACAGGCTGAGGCCCTGAATGTAAATCGCCCAGGATTCCTGGATATAGCCTTGTAATCCATCAAGGTTGGTGCCGATCAGAAAATGGCGGTCGGCGCTAACATCCGCCACCAGAATCCCGGCGAAGACCCGCGAACGGGGAATGCGGTCGGCGCGATTGTTCACGACCGTGGTAATCCACACGCCGGGTTCTTGATGGCGATCCTGCCGGTCGAAGCCCATTCGCACCCAATTGGTAAGGCAGCCAAAGCGTTCATTGGCCGACATGCCGTTGATGAATTCCAAAAAGCGGTCATTGACTCTGGTTTTTGGGTATTTTTTCAGCACGCCGATATCCATCACCACCCGGTCGGCCATTTCCTTGAGCGCGTAATCCCGTTCGACGCCCAGTTTATCGGCCATGGCTAGCACCAGCGCGATATTAAAAGGATGCTCCTCGTAGGGAAACCGGGCCAGCACGTCCGGGGTCAGCAGTCCCGCTTCCAGCCAGCCCACGGTGCCAAGATCGGTGCCGAGCCGCTGGGCGGCGTCGCGTAGAATCGGCAGCATTTGTTCTTCGCTGGTGAGCAGCGTCGAGTTTCTCGGAATGAAGTTGGTCATCACTTCGGGAATGTTGTAACCCGCCGGTCCCTGTACGTCTTCGTGATCGGGATAAGTGTTGGTGATGGTGGACAGATCGTCGCGCATCCATTGCCGTTGCAAGGTGAAGACGTAAGCCGGCGTCAGGCCCATGCATTCCCACAAGAACACTTCGGTATGAAGGCGGTCACCCAGGCGCAGCACGTTGGCCTGTTCCCAAATGGTGGCTTTGTCGTAAGGCCGATAGAGATACATTTCCCGCAGGGTGCTGTAGGGATCGGCGTGGAGGAACATCGCCTCGCAGCCGGTGGTCTTCGACATGATGCTGAAGCCGAGCGCGTTCAGCAGAGCCGCCTTGATGCGCTCGGTGCCCGATTTGCCGCGCGTGCCCCAGCCGCCGATCACGAGCGGCACCCGTCGCCGCGCCCGCTGAATTTGCCGGTTGACGATGATATGCCGCCCGAAGAACAACCCGCCCAGCGCGCCCAGAAATACGCCGAGGTCAAACAGCGAATTCTGATAAACCGAGGAGAAATAATCCCAAAATCGCTCCCAAAGGGCTGACCAGTCGCCAAAAGGTAAGATGGCCAACGCCCGGCTGTGACCGGCGAGCAGAGGCTCCACTGTCCGCACGGCGGTAGTGGCCGGCGCGGGCGCTGGACTGGGGACCGGTTCGGGAAAGAACCGTTCCACGAGCGGATCAATCGCCTCCGGCAAGCCGCTGGCGGCGGGGTAGGGAAGGAAGCGGATGTCGAATCCCAAGCGAGCGATTGCGGCCAGATAGGCCGCTGGACTGGCTTGCGCGCCTTCCTGCCAATTCCGCAGCCGGGCATATTCGACAAAACGCACGGTCAACAGCGTCCGCGCCCACAATCGCCGCCATAGCGCTGGCGGCGCCACGATTTCGGTCACCCCCTCACTGGTGTAGCGGCGCAACCGGCGGTTCCACTGATCCAGACAAGAGAGCAATTCATCCACCAGCGGCAAGTAAGGCCGCCAGCCGTCTTCCGTGCCCAGATACAACGGCTCGCCGGGTACTTTCGTTTCAGCCAGCTCGGCGAGGATGCCGGACGGGGCGTACAGGTTGCCCTCATACACCCGCCCCACGGTATGACGGAACGCTTGTCGTTTGTCGGTGGCGGGATGGCGGAATTCGTGCAGCCAGCGCCAAGTACGAAAACGTAAAACTTGGCCGCGCGTCAGCCAAGCTCCCCACCAACCCCGTCGCAGCACACACCCATGATCGCTTTGCGCCAGCAGCGCCAGCAAGCGACCCAAGGTCGCGTCCTCCAGGGTGGCCAGCGCGCGCGGCAAGCGCCGGCGGCGGCCGGCCGGCACGGTCGCCACCTCTTGAGCGAGCGCCCGTAGCCACTGCCGGCGTTGCGGGTCGGCCCACGCCCACAACTGCTCGCGGGTTTGCGCCGCCCAACGCCGTATTGACGGCTTGGCGGCATGGCCGTGGACCTGGGCGATGGCCGGTAGCAGCGAAAGGGCCCAGCGATCTGCTTCGACGGCACGATTTTCCGCCAATAAATAGTGATGTGCTTGCCACGCGACCCGCAACGCCACCCGCAAGGTCCAGGCGTCCTGCTCTTGTCCCAGCGCAGCGATCAGTCCCGCCAGCACGCGCTCCATGGCGGCGGGTTCCGCCAGTAGCGACGGGATTTGCAGCAGCGCGGCGGCCCGCACCTGAGGCGTGGAGTCGCGCAGCGCCAGCGCTTCCCAGGTGGACAAAGCGGCCGAAGACGGCATGGCGGGTAGCGCCTCCGCCAACCCCTGGCGGACGTAGGAGCTTGAGTCCCGCAACGCGGTGGGCAACAGGTCCGCCAGCGCCGGTAGCTGGCGCAAATGCTCGCCCAATAACAGCACCGCGCGCCGCCGCACGAACAGATCGTCGCCCGCGCCAGGTTGATCCAGCCTCGCTTTCAAGGCAGTGGCCAGCGAGGCTGGATCGAGGCGCGGCAACAGGGCCAGCGCCTCGGTTTGAATCCATACCATCTGCCGCTGATCCAGCGCCGAGCCGTAGATGTAGCGAAACGCGCCTTCACTGACTGGCGCTTCCTGATCATTTTTAGGCAGGGCGCGCAGCGCGGTGGCCAGCGCGTGAAACGCCGCCACGCGTACCCGAGAATCGCCGTCATAGCTCAGCAGCGGCAACACGGTATTTTCCAGCTCCAGGCGCGGCCACGGCGAGACATCGTTTTGGCCGGAGCTGGCTTGGGCCAGCAAGCGGGCGCTGAGCGCTCCCAGCCGGCCCAAGGCAAAGGCCAGCTGGCGATCGGCGATGGCGTGGCGGCGCTGGTAGCGCTCTACCAGCGTATCGTGACCCAGCCAGCGCCGCAAAGCGCGGCGGTCTTCCACTAATTGCCGGCGGTCGGCGCCCAGCGTTCGGGCGAACTCCAGAATATGGTGCTCGCGCTCTTCGTTGCTAGCCGCGCCCAAATAACGTCGGTTGTAATCGGCGTAATCGAGCCGTAGCCGTCGGATCAGCGCCTGTTGCCGGTCGAGTTCGTAGCGGAGGAACAATAACAGCCGATAGCGCAGGGTAAAGGGCGCCGTCCAGTCTGGCGGATCGTCGCGCGCGCCGGGCCAGTCACCCAGGAACGCTTCGATCAATGCATCTAACAGCGTGCGAGAAGCGCGGGCCAGAGTAGGCGGCAAGCCCTCCGCCAGCAACGTGGCGATTTCGATCCGATTGGATTTCAATCGGGGCCGTAGCAGTTCGATCCATTTTTTCTTGGGGGCGGCGACCCATTTGGCGGTGGCGCTCATGGGATCCACATCTCTCCAGGCGGCGGCTCCATGCCGTTGTTGAATTCTAGCGGCAGCCGGCGTTCGCGCAGGTCGCGAAATTCCACGGTCCCCGGTCGGAAGTCGCGGTAGCCGCGCCCCCGATCCGGGAACCAGTTAACACTCAGCCAAGTGCCGAACTCCCTGTCATCCACGCTGTATTGCAGCGCCAGTTCGGCTTGCACGCGACCGGCGCCACCCCAAGCGTGCTCCCACAGCACGCCGCCGCGCAGGTTATGTTGGTCGTAAGCGGTGGAGCGATTCCAGTCGCGCCCGTCCTGCGCGAAGTAATAGCTCCATTGATAGGCGGCGGCGACCTGCCAGTCGCCCAGCAATTGTTTCCAGCCAACGGTGACGCTGGCGTGTTCGGGGTCCAGCAAATTCCAATCTTCGTCCGAGGTGAGCGCGACCCCGGCGTACCAGAGCGTATCGAGCCAAGGCCGGTGGCTCAGGGTGTCGGACAGCACCAGCCCGCGCTTGTGAAGATATTTGTATTCGCTCAACACATCTTGATCGACATGGCCGGGTCGATAGTCGTAGTCAGCGCCCTGCTGGAGATCGCGATAGAAGAACCCCAACCCCGGTTGGTGGCGGGTTTTGAGGTCGATGTCGCGCGTCTGCCAAATCCGGCCTCGCAGCGTGGAATTCCAAGCCCAGTCCTCGGATTGTTGCGCGTAGCCTTCCCAATTGAGTTGGAATGACACGCCCGGCCATTCGGTCTGGTGCTGCCAATAAGCACGCAATCCGAAAGTCGGGCTGCCAAGCCGGTGCCATCGAGCCAGCGCGTCGGCTTGGTAGTAGTTGCGCCGCCATTCATCGTGGTAACGATAACTGGCCAGTGTTTCCAGATACTCATCGACCACGGTGCCGCCGCCGCTTTCATCGGGCAGCGGCGTGGAACGGGCCAGGGTTGTCCCTAGCGACCAGGTGCCGTCTTGTTGTTCGCCCAAGGCATAGCGATCCTGCATCAGCCATGCTGACGGCGATGTGGTCTCCAGAACCCGCATCGGCGTTTCGGGTACGCGCTCCGGCGTCACGCGGGAGACGCGCGACGGCGTGAGTTCCCGTGGGGTGTCTCCGACCCGTTGGGCGTGCAGACGATATAAGCCTTCTGGGCGGCCCTTGGCGGGTTGTAACTGGAGCGTTTGCAGGCCGGGGCCAAGGTATTGATAACTGCTATCGAGTCGGCCATCACGCAGCTCGTCGATCCGTACCCAGGCGGGTCCCATCAGGGGAACTTGCAGCGGTTCGCGGGAAGTGGCGACCTGATAGAGTCGCCGGAGGTCCCCGATGACCGGTCGGGCGGTGCGGCCTTGCAGTTCGTTGACTCGCACTCGTAGATACTGGTTCGCCACTGGCGCGGTGATCCCGACCCGCAAAACATGTTGGCCGGGCGGGATATCGAGCAGTACCGAGTGGGCCGGGTTATCGGGTGCGAGCGTCACCGACTGCGCGGGTCGATCGTCCAGCCGGTGCCAAGCGATCAGGGGTTGCGGCAGTGAATAGCGCAGGTCGGCCGCCTGCAATTCGATCCGTAGCCGGGTCGGGGTGGCGTTGGTGGTCAATAGCCCCAATTGTTCGGCGCCGGCCAGCACTTGTTCGTCGGCGGCGACCGTGGGCGTCAGCGTCTTGCGCACGCGCAGGAACGGCGATTCCGGTTGCCAGCCGGGCGCTTCGACATAGCGGACGCCGGCGCTGCGCGCGACGGCCAGCAAGGGTTCCCATTCCGCCCGCCGGCGCAGCCCGCGCAACAGCGCTTCCACGCCCGGCGCGCCCGGTTGCGCCGCCGCCATCTGTTCGGCTTCGGGCAAGCGTTGCGCCAGGGTCTCCGGCGCTTGTTCCACCTCCCACAGCAGGGTAATCAAGCGTTGGCGCAACGCCTGTTCAGCCGTCGGCGGCGGGCTAGGCCAGCCCAAATCGGGCGGACTGTTCGCCGTCAGGCGGGCGAGTAGCGCCGTTTGCGCTGTCAATTCGGGCAGAGCCATCGGGAAAGCCAATAATGGTCGCCGCTCCAGTTGACAGCCGTTAATGATTGCGACCGGCAGGGCGGCATTCGGCGCTGGTGTGGTTTGCCGTGGGGATTGCTCGGCGTGAATGTCGTGGCGACCGAACGGCGACCAGTGGTCCCAACGCCTGGAGCGGCGACGTTCCGGTTCGCCGCGTGTGAGGCCGAGCGCTGCCGCCACCACCGCGGTGGGCGTCAGTTCTGGCAACACCGAGAGCGGAATCTCAGGCCGCCAAATCTTGGCTTGCACCAGCAACGGCCGTTGCCGGGCGGTTATTTCGAGCGTGTGCAATCCCGGCCCAACGGCATAATCTAAAGTCGCCAGGCGGCCTGGTACTGCCGTGGCGTCGCCAACGAGGCGAAGTTCCTGGCTGGGCCGGTCGCCGCTGATCGGCAATCGCTCCATTCGTTCGCCGTCGCGCAGCAGCAACCAGTCGTCCGCTGGCGGCGCGTCAGTGGCGGCGGCGGGGTGGAGCAAGCGACCTGCGATCCGCAGTCTTGCTGGCCCGTAAACGCTGATTTTGGCTGGTTGATCGCTTCGAGCGCGGAATGTCTGGCTGAAGAGATCGCGTTCCGAGACAGTGAGAGCGGCGGTTCCCGCATAATCGCTGAATAAATGGCTGGCGTCGCGCCAAACGTGAGCGCCAGACTGTTGGCTCTGCCACTGGGTCCACTCAGCGATGGCGCGCGCTCGGACCGCTGCTTCGGAATCTGCCAAACGGTCGCGGATCGCCAAGCCGGTTTTCAGCATTTCGGCTAATCTCTGGCCAGGCGCGCCGGCTTCCCGCCAGAACTGAAGCGCCGCTTGATAAGCACCTTGCTGCTGGGCGCGGTAGCCCTCCCACAACCGGCGCTGCGTCGGGTCAGGCCATTGGGTGAGGTTTTTTTCGAATATCCGCCACCACCCTAGTTGATAGGCGGCTCGCGCCACGACCGGCAACGGCCGTTCCGCCGGCGGTAGCCCCAAGGCGATAGCCAGCGCATAATCGGGATAGCCCTGATCCAGCAACAATTCCGCCAATGGCCGTAATAAGGTGGGTGTGGGCTGGCGCGCGGCGGCCACGCCGGCCAGCGCGAGCAAACTGTCTTGATCATCCGAAGCGATATAGTCCTGAGTCAGTTGGGCGAAGACGCGCTCCGCTACCAGCGGGCTGGGATCGTACAAAAAGGCTCCTCGAAGCATCTGTTCGGCCAAGAATTCTTCGTTTAATTGCCGTAGGGTTCGGGCTTCTCCCAAAATGGCGGCGGCCCTGGTTTCAGCGATGGGGGAATCAATCAAGCCGCTCCATTGCTCCAGCGCCGGCAACCATTGCTGGTTCTGTTCCAGCCGCTTGGCTTCAGTGGGTGAACCCGCGGCATCACCTTGTTTGGATTGGGTGGCGGGCGGCGGTCCCAGCGTCGCCGTCAATTGCCGGACTTGCGCCCGTAACCAGCGCGACAGGGGAAGCCAGTGGTTGATCAACTCGCGCTGGGCGTCGCGGGCAGTGGCAAACGCAGCGGCCGGCGCGTCCGCCTGTTCACGCGGCGCGGATGTTCCGGCTTGGTGGATTTGATTTTGCAGCAGCTGGAATACAACGTCCGAGCCAAGTTGTTGCGCCACTTCCAGATATTCGCTTTCCGAGAGCTGGTAAGACCGACTAGCGCGATATTGCAACGCCACCGCCAGCGGTTGGCTGGCGCCGCTTAGGCTGATTTGGCGCACATTTGCCGGGAGGGCGACTTCCACTACCGCGGCCGGAATTAGCGGGCCGGGCGTGCGTTGCGCGGCGAAAGGGGCGGCCAATGTATTGGCGGCGGGAACGCCGTGCCGCTCGCCCAACAGCAGCAACGCGGCTTCGCCGACTCCCGCTAAAAACACATCGGAAGCCAGCTCCGGCGGCTGTACGCGCAGCCGTCGTGGTGGTTGCGCATCATAACGCAGCCAAAATTCGGCGGGGGTTGGCGTGATTGCCTCAACCGCGATCCGCAGCACGGATGGTTTTTGTCGTTCCGGCAAGCGGTATTGCAGTTCGGTGTTCGGGGCCAGTTCCAGGAAATAAGCGGCGGCCAGGGTGTCCAACAGATCATCGCTAAATCGCTTGGCGATCACCAGCTCGCGCGGTCGTTCGTCCCAGCCCAGCAGCCGGCGATTGCGCAGCCAAGCCAGCCGGGGCGGCGCGGGAGTGGCTTTGGCCACCGGAAACAGCGAGCGGTAAAAGGTGAACAAGCTGACTAATTGCTGCGCTTGCGGGCCTAGACGAGGTTCTTCACGATGAAGCATCGCGACTTGACGCATGGTCAGCGCCGCCGCCAGACCGCCTTCCCGGTAGCTATTGTCACGCCCCAACCGCAACGCGGTTCGTTCTTGCTCGGCCAGCGAAAGTTGCCCTAACGGTCGGGCTAATTCCGCGGGCGTCAAATCCCAAATCGAACCGTGCGCCACCGGCCGCATGGCGCGCGCCTGAGCGGCGGTCAGCCTCGGCGCGTTAAGGTTGGGAAACAAGTAATCGGGATCATCTTGAGCTCTCGGCCGCAGATAGAGCGGTTGGGTGGCGCCCAGAGACAGCTCGTGATCGCCGGCCGGCAACTCAAGATAACCTGTTTCCAAGCGGCCCAGCGTTTCGGCGCAGCCGTTCACCATGATCGCCTGACGTGTTTCCTGAGCACCTACAAAATCCAGCGCCTGCCAGGGCCGGCCATTCAACCAGGCATAGACGCGATAAGCTTGCTGGGCTTGGGTTTCTTCGGTGGGATAGCGCAGGCGATGCTCCAATGCAACCCGCCGTGGTCCCCGTAACCGAAGCTGTATCGTCGGTCGTGTGTCCAATCGCCAAAAGGGTTCCGCCGTCGCCTCGTCGGCCTGTCGCAGCAAGACGCGAGTACCGGTGACTGTGACGGTTTCTTGATCCGGGGGATCGGGTGGAGCGGTCGTGGGTTCCACGGCTGCAAGACTGGGCGGATTGCGTGCGGACTCCTGCTCTGGTTCCGGCTTTATTTCCGGGTCTGGCCGAATGAGATCTCGATGCGGGGCCAATTGACCCAACGCTTCGCGGCGCGATACGAACAGTGCGACTTCCAGTGCTTCAGACGCGTTGGCCGGACGAGTGATGCGCGCCAACCGTTCTTCCGGCCAGTCGGGCGGCAACAGCAGCGAATCACCGGCCGCCGATGGCTGCACCGGCATACTGAGGTATAAGCCGGAGCCGTTGGAGGTTGCCACGTCCAGCTCGGCCTGCGTTAGACGGCCATTAGCGCGATAGATCCGCAAACCCTCGTTGGCGGACACCCATACCGTCACGCTTTCGCCGGGAGACAAGCGCACTCGATGCATCGCGGTCTGATGGCGCTCCGGCTCCTGCTGGCCACGACCGCCCGCAACGCGAAAAGGCTTGGCCCCGCTGACCCAAATCGGCGCGGTCGTTACATTGTCCCAGCGCAACGCTAAGGGATACTGGCCGACCATATCGATTTGCACCTGATCGGGAGCGGCGCTGGCGGCCGATCCAGCGGCCAATAACGCCGGGAACAACCCGCGTCGGAAGCGGTTCCACTTCACGGCCGTACTCTGGCGAGGCAACCGCCGATCCGTTGGCGCAAGGTGGCGTCGGTATACAGCTGGTCCCGCAGCGGTTGCCCCATCTCGATGTGAACGAAGCTGGAGCGGCCCAGCGCTCGCAACGTCTCGCCGATTTCATTGGTGAGCGCGCCCAGTTCCTTGATATCCCGCGGGTAGGTCAGCACGGGTACGCGCAACTCGCCGCGTAGGCAGCGGACGGTTTGTTCGACCACCGGCGTCGGCTCGCTTTGGCCGGCGCTGACGATGACGCCCGCCCGGCGGCCCGCCTCGGTTTTGCGCTTGGCGGCGTTGAAGCCGTGCAGCTGCAAGATGGCGCTCGCGGGTTGCGCCAAGGCGGCGGCGCGGCTAAAGGCGATAAAGTAACTGTCCGATTGGTGCGCCATATCGGAATCTGTCACCGTTTCATCGTCATCGTTCTGGTGGCGGCGCGGCGCGGTGCTCCAGGCGCCGGCAATGAATTGGTTTTCCGCCAGCAAGGCGATCGCGATGGCGCCCGTATGTTTGTCGTCTAGCGCGTGCGGCGCTTGCAGGATCGGCGCGCTCGCCGGCGCTATCGCGAAAACGTAAAACCCGCGCCCCCGACGCCGCTTCGACTGTTCGCGGATCACCGTGAAGACCTGTTGGTTGTCGGTGATCCGCTCGACTTGGAATCCTAAAGCAGTCCACGCCGCCCGCTGCTGCGGCCGCATCGCGCCGTTAAAAGCTTGGCGGAACAGGTATTCGGCCTGCTTCAATTCATCGGATGATGGCGCTTGATAAGCTTGGCTTTGGCTGTCCAGAAACAAACGGTGCAGGGGAGCCGGGGCTGACTGCGCGGCCAACAGCGCCAGCGGCGTTAGCGCGAGCAGAACAGCAAGCCAGCCGCCCCAGCGTAATGGCCCGCCGCGATTTTTAGCGCTCAGTGTTGGGTTGATGCGGAAACTGCTAGCGGTTGCGCTCACGGTTGTGTGTCCTCGGTGAATAATTCATAGCCTAACGGCAGGCCCGGCGTTACCCGATACAGGGTCAGGTATCCGTTACCTTCCTCCAGCCAGAGCCGAACGCGATAGTTACCCGGTGGCGCATCGTCGCCCAACGGCAAAAAAAACCGCTGTCCCAGCCCGACTTGCTCGGTCGGGGTATCCAACACCGGTACCGGATAGGTGGTGTCGGCTTGAATGTCGTACAGCCATTCCCGCGGGGTTGGATGAGTGAAAGGCCCCAAGATGGCGGCGTCAGGCATCGCTACTTGGGCCCGCAGGCGAACCCGCCGGTTGCCGTTGGCTGGAATCTGCAACATGCCGGACAGGATCTCTATGGCTGGGGTGGTTTTGGCATAGACGAATTCCAGGGGTTGCTGGTCGAGCCGATAGGCCAGGCGGCGGATCAAACTGCCGGGGCCGCCGCCGCTATGGTTCATGAACCAGCGCGCTGGCGAGGCGCTCTGTACTTGCACGGTGCGCACACCCATCGGCAAGGGGGGTAACCGCAATTGATCGCGCCGCAGCGTCAAGACGCCGGTATAGACGAGCTGGCCGTCCACACTGATTCGCACCGGGTCGGGTCGGTCGGAATCACGCAGCATCAACAGCGAGGGATCGACCGTCAGCCGGCCCGGCGGGCCTTGCAAATTCACCCGCGCCGGAGCGCCGGTCGCCAGCGGTTGAAATACCACGCTCAAGCTCTGTTCGCGCAATGGCGCTTCCGGGTCGCGCGGATTGAGCAGATAACGACCGCGCCAGTCACCATCGGGGTAATAATCCTGCCAGTCGTAGCGGCCGGCGAGTATCTCGGCGTCTCTTTGCGGGGGACGGCTTTGTAAGACCAACAACGCGGTTCGGCTTTCCTGTATCCAGCTCGCCGCCGCCAGCGGTAACACCGAAAACCAGACCGGTTGCTGGCGCGGCCGCTCTTGATCCGCCGGCCGATAGTGTTCCGGCACTCGCACCTCGCGCCGCAAATCCGGCGGCCGAGTATAGGCGTTCGCCAATACGCTGGCGGTGGTGGTCAAGCGCACGCGCGCGATTGTCGCCGGCAAGGCAAATCCGTAAGTCGTTGGCTCGGAGACGCGTTCGATCAGCGCCTGTTGGCCGCTCAACCGGTCATACAAGGAGACCGATCCGGTCACGGTCAGCGTTCCCTGCCGCAAGACTTCGCCGCGTCCGCCCAGAAACTCGTAGCGCACCGTTGCCGCCGCCGCCGGCTCAGGGGCGGCCAACCGTAAATCCACTCGCCAGAGCGTGGGTTTGGCATCGGGATGCACGATGGCGAATTCCAGCGGTCGAGCCGCTTCCAGTCGATACAACCGTAGGTAGAGTGGTTCGGGAAGCAGATCGAGCGGGGGCTCGTTCGGCTGATAGCGGGTGGCCCGGAGGATCAACGGTCGCGGCGCGACCACTTCCAGCAGGCCGCCGCCGATCTTCTCCGGCCAAAGCGTGGTCGGCTTTCCGTTCAAGGGAACCCGGTAGACCGCGCGCTGCCTGGGTTGATAGCCATACCAGAACAGCGCCACCTCAGTGGGAGCCGGGTCAGTCGCGGGGCCAGAAACCGAGCCAGCGACGGTTTGATCGGTTTCCAGAAACTCCAAGCTTATCCATGCCTTCGGATCTGGAATCGGCAACGTCGCGCGCAGGTCGCGATCCACATACAGTCCGGCGGGCGGGATCGGCGTCCGCAACGGTTCAGTTTCGATATCGAGTGTGCTGTAAAGCCGCTGGCCGTGGTAGTCTTGACCTTCGATGCCAACTGGGCCGACTGGACTCCAGCGCTGTCGCAATAAATGAATCTGCTCATCGGCCCGCAACAGGTCAAGGCCATAGACGCTGGCTTCCGCCAACGCTTGGCGCTGGTGGCGGGCGATCCGCTGCCAGCGATGGTCGATTGGCGGATCGAACAGATGTTCCCGCGCATACACGCGGACAACCACGCTTTCGATGCCGGGAACGCTGTGCTCTAGCCGCAGTCGTAATCGGGCCGCGCCGGTGGTTCCGGTAAAATTGATCATCAGCAGGCGGCCATCGGCCGGCACGAGCGGGCTATCGGCATAGAAGGCCGCCGTCAGCGGCTCGGACGCCGTGGGCGGTTGATACCAGCTGACCGCTGCTCGGTGGTGATAAGTGGCTTCTTGGAGAACCCGGTCCGAACTATCCACGACTTGGTAATGGAGCGCGTAAAGCCATTCGCTATCGGGTTGCGTCGCTGCGTTAGGAGCGAGATTGGCGTTGCTGACGATTTTGATGCGCGGGTCCTGGTTTGGGATCGAAAATTCCACCCAACGCTGGGGGTCGAGCACATAGACCGCACTGGATTTTGCGTTGCTAAGCCGAGTCAAGGCGGCGCTGGCTTCGCCGCGCGGATCGAAACGCCGCCGCGCCGCCTCCAACATCGGCCAAGCGCTCCAGACCGCCCAGCCGAATAGGCCCAGCACCAGCAATCCGCGCAGCAAGCGGCCCAAAAAGCGGATCATGGCGGATCGGGCAACAGCCAGCCCGCGCCAGCGTTTTTGAACTGTTCTACTTGGACTGCCTCTAGCGGCGCGTGGGCGGTGATTTGACGGTCCGGCTGGCGTGGGTTCAGATTGATCGTCAATCGCAGCCGGCCGGGGTGATCGAGTACCACCAGAAACGCCTGTTGGGTATCGTGATCGAGCACCCGCTGATAGCGGAAACCGGGCCAGTCCCGCAATTGGCGCAAGCTGAGAATGTCGCGCCGCTCCAGATAGGCGCGAGCCGCCTCCCGCCACGCTGGCGGCAGCGGAGCGCCCTTGGCTGGCGGCAGGCTGGCAAGATACTGATAGAGATCCTCTTGTCGGGTTGTAATGCCGAGCGCCCCGAATTGCGCTTCCTGCCCGATATTGTCATTTTGTTGGTTGAAAGCAGATCGCGCCAACGGGGATAGCCAGATCGCGCAGAATTCCTTATTGGCCGTGGCGTTGAGATAGCGCGTCTGTGGAGAGCCGCCGGTGTCGTAGCCGGCGGTGTCGGGGGCGCCATCGACAAAGCGCACGCTCATGGCGCTGGCCTTCAGCGTTTCCAGCAGCTGCCGTCCTAGCGGGCTGAACGTATCCTCTCGCCGCGTTCCGCCATCCCAAGCCAGCAAGATATCCGCGCTCGGCGCGGGTTGGTCAGGGCGGATACCGTATGCTCGGATGCTCGCGGTCAGCCACGGCGTGCGCTCCGCCTCCCGCCACGTGACCTGGTTGACCAGGGTAAATAAACTGGCGGCGTTGGCGGCGGCGGCCACATCGGCGCTGCCGTCCCGATTGGCCTGGGGATGAGCGCCAGCTAACAACAGCACGCTCGCCTTGGTCTGCTCGTACAGCGAAACGCCATATTCGAAGGTATTGGTCTCGAACATGGGCCGTGGCACGGCGATCACATAATTGCGCGCCTCGCCGACGCGGAAGGCGTAAGTTCCCCAATAACGGCGCGGTTGAACAGCTTCATCCTCGCTCAACAGCAAATGCTCCTGACCGCTGGGGCGGTGTCGATAACGCAGCAGCCGGTAGCCGGCCGCGTGAGCGGCTGTGGCCAGGGTTCGCAATTCGGTCAGTTCCGCCGCGCTCCATTCGCCGGCGGGATGGACGCGCAGCAGTTTCAGCAAGGGGGTCAGCACTTCCTCGTCAAAATACAACAGGTCTTCCAGGCGGGGCGTGCGGTAGAGATCGGCGCCCCGTTCCGCCAAGCGCTGCTTATCAGCCAGCAGCCATTCCCGCAGATAGCCATCGATGCGTAAATCGCCCACTTGCAAGGCGGTCCCAGCCTGGCCTTGGGTCACCGTGGCCCGCGCCAGCAACTGCCGCAGGTCAGATCGGTTCAACACGAGTTCGGCGAAGCCGGCGGTCGTGGCGTCTCGTTGCAGGTTGGCCAGCGGCGCGGTGCTGGCCCAGCGGACTTGGAAGTCGCCGAGCAGACGGCGCAGCGGCGCTAAATCCAAACTGGGCGGCAGACTGGCGCGCACCCACAACGTGGTCGGCGGCAAGCGAGTTCCAGCACGGAAAGTATCAGCGGCTATACCTGCCAGCGTTTCGCTGCTGCGGGCGGTATAACCGCGAACTTGCAATACATCTCGGCGCGCCATAGCCTGATGGAAAATATGAAAAAAGGTTTGTCGGTTACGCAGCACGTCCAATGAGCCGTCAGAATTGATGGCGCGCGGGGCGCCCGCCACGGCCAGGGCGCGGGCGCCCAGGATTTCAAACAACCGGCTGCCGGCAATCAGGATGTTCTGCTCATCCAGCGGCGTCGGGACTTCGACCAATAAGTTGCCGGCGGCGCGGGTATCCACCACGTAAAAACCCCAGCCGCGGGCTGGGGCTTTCTCCCGCAAATAAAGATAACGTTGTTCGATTCGATAGACCCGGTAACCGGCAAGGTCGAACTGCTGGTTGGCGGACTCAAGCGCCGCTTGATCGCCGCGCAGATACGCCTGCAAGTGCTGTAGGCCCTTCTCGAACGCTGCCGCTTCGCTGACCAACGGGGTTGGCGCGCCAGCCTGCAAGCGAGAACGCTGGATTTCCACCCGGCTTTCATCCAACCAGTCCGACAGCGATTGTGAGACGGGCCGCGCGGCGAAGCTCGCTCTAGTGGCCGGTTGCGGCCATAAGGAGGGTTCCGGCAGCAGCATGAGGAAAAAGCCTACCAGGCTGGCGATGCCGACCGCCACTAAGGACGTTTGCAAGGTGGCGCGCGTCAGGCGGGCGGCGATCTCCTTATCGTAAATTCGCATCGCGATCAGCGTGGTGAGCAGATAGCCGAAGCCGTAGATGTCGAGAATCGGCGCGGTCGGCCACAGCAAGGGTAACAGCCAACCGAGCGCCAATTTGTAGAAGAACCCTAGATTGAAAAAAAACAGCAATTCGCGCGGCCCTTCCAAATGCAAGCCGGCGATGGCCGGAATCTTGAACAACAAGCGGGCCATCCCCAGAATCAGGAACGCTTCCGCGAAGGAAGTCAGGATTTTGGTGGGCTGATACCATTGCAGCGCCAGCAGCGATGGAATCAAAATGCCGTTGAATTCCCAGCCATAATACAGATTCATCCGGGAAGCTAAGAAGGCGGTGGTCAGCAGGACGATGTAAGCTTTCGGGGTGGCCAGCAAGGAAGCGGCGAGATTGTCGTAGGCGTAACCGAGGTTGCCGATGCTGAAATTGGTGAGTTCCATCAAGCCGTAGCGGACGATCAGGTAAGTCAGGCTGATGGTGGTGAAGACCGGCACCCAACCTCCGCGCACGCCGGTTTTCCAAAACTGGTTGGCGATCAGCGCGACCACGATCAAGCCGAAGCTATGAAGATCGCTGCGATAATCGAAATCGACCTGAAAATAATCGTTCAACAGCCCGCCGAATATCGGCCACAGCCAGCCGTCGCCAAGCAGCCGCACGCCCACGCTGACCAGCACCAGGCCAAAAAAACGGTCGCGGCCAAATAAGCTGCTCCACCAGCCGAATTGTGAACAGCGCTCGGAAAAGCCATGCACCAGCAGATAAGTGATGACGCCTTCGGCGAAAACCACCGTCGCCGATAGCGGTTTCACCAACAGCAAGGGCGTCATGTAGCCCGGCACCACCAATCCAGATAGATTCCAACCAAAACGCAGCGTAAAAAACACCGCGACCATGACCCCGATCCAAACCGTGGTTGTAACGGAACTGGCGAGACTGGGTGGAAACAATTCCAGGCTGAGCATGATCGGTCGGTTTTCGCTCAGGCGGACGATGTGACCGCCCCATCGTTGCGGGCGCTTAACATTTGATCGATCCGGGCTAGCAGTTCCGGCATTTGCATGGGTTTGAACAGCACGGCGTCGGCGCCAGCCGCCAGAATCTGCTGCTTGCTATCCGGATGTTCCATCCCCGTCAACGCCAACACGGGCACGTTTGGCTGGTGCTGCTTGCGCCACTCCAAGAATTGGAAGCCATCCATGACCGGCATCATGATGTCCAATACAATTAAATCCGGAGTCCAGTGAGACAGTAGTTCGATGGCCAGTTGGCCGTTGGCGGCGGCGCGGACTTGGTATCCTTCCTTTTGCAAGGATAGCGTGACCAGCCGTTGTATCATCTTGCTATCGTCCACCACTAGAATCTGTCGGGCCTCGGCGTGAGGCGAATGGCGATAGCTACGCAGAGAATACTCTTCGGCGTTTTGGCGACCACCGAAACAGGGCAGGTGCAGTAAGAAGCGCATTCCCTTGCCCAGCGTGCTGCCGCCGTGCAGTTGCCCCTTCCAGCCTAGGACTTGGCGGCGGGCGACTCGCAGGCGTCGGAACAGCGGCGTCGCTTCGCTGTCATCGCTGCTGAGCCAAGCCTGGAATTTGGGGTTTGGTATGCCAAATCCCTGATTGCGAAAATCCCAGATCAACCACTGCTCGCGCTCGCGCAATTCGACGGTCAGTTCGCTGCCCACCACGGCGTCTTCCAACAGCACCGCCAGCAGAATTTCCAGGACATCTCGCAAGGTATCCGATTCGGCCATGACCAGACTGAGCAATTCCGGCGTATCTACCGTGACTTTCACTTGACGCTCGTCGGCCCGTTCGGCCCGTTTGGCGATGGCGGCGCGCAGCGGCGCGCGCGGCTCGACCGGATAGCTGTCCAGTTGCTGGAGCGCGGTCAAGTCAGTCTGCAAGTACTGTTGCGCCTGATTGATTAAGCCTACCGCGATGGCGATTTGCTGCTGCAAGATTAACCGCGATGATTTTCGGCGATCCTCATGCCGGCGTTCTTCCCGCATTGAGCCATCGGGCAATTCCATCGCGAACAGCATCGTCTGGAAATGATCGCGCAATTGCCGGTGCACTCGCTCGGTCAATTCGGTCTTTATCAGGCTCAGATCATGCAGGGTGGTTACATCAATCAGTTCGAGCAGAACGCCCTGGAGCTGAAACGGGAGCGCTTCCGCTGCGTCGCTGGGCAGGTACGAGTCTTCGGCCAGCAGTACCGGCTTGGCGCGCAAGGTATAGCGGTGTTGGCTATCGCCGGGCGCTTTGGCCGGCAGAGCGATCGTCTGGTGGTCCATGAAAACCCGCTGCAAGATCCGGCGTCCGTCGGCAAGCTCCACGCCGCAAAAGGTGGTCAACAGATCAAGGGCGGTCATTTCATAGGCCGGTACTTGGGTTTGTCGCAGAATGGCTCCCATCGCTTCATTGGTTTGCAGGACCCGGCCGAACGGATTATAAAAAATCGCGGCGGTGTCTTTCGCCTGAAAGACCTGTTCCAGTCGATACGCTCGCCGCTCAAGGGCCAGCAGGGCTTGGCGCAGCGTGTGAACGTAACTTTTTTCCCCGCCTTCCAGCCGTAAGTAGCGGAGCGTTGCACTGTCAGGTTGCTGGAGCTGTTGCTGCCACAGCAGCCGGTGGTAAAGCATTTCGGCAATCTGGTCGCGGAAGCTTTCCACCACGCTAAAAAAATCGGGATTGGCGGCAATTTTTTCAGGCGGCGTCCCGAGCACCCAAAAACCCAGCAGTTCGCCGCCAAACAGCAACGGGACCAAATATTGATTTGTCGCGGTGTCCGCTTTCAGGAACCGACGCTGCTCCAGGCGCAGCGCCCGCCGTTCGGTTATGGCGTCGCTGTAAGGCGGCCGGCGGCAATCTCGCCGCTGCTCGTCGATATCGGCGAACGCACAATTCAGGACGGCGATCTCTCGGACGTAAAATCGATTGGGAATCCGCTCTAGAAAGACCAGCCAACTGAGATCCAAGGTCTGCCGGACCAGGGCGACCACCTGTTCCCAGGGTTCTGTGGAAGCGTAAAAGCCGGGAAAGACAGCCTGTTCGCGCGATTGGCTGGACAGGCTGAGCGCCAGCGAACGCAGCGCCTGATCCTCGACCAGCGCTTGATGCCAGAACACCAAGATGAAGGCCGCGATTTGAATCACGATCAGCGCCGTTACCGGTGGCCACCGTTGGCCATGGATCAGCAGTAACCAGGCCGCTACCGCATACAGCAACAGAAAACCACCGGTGACCCACAGTTTGAAGGACAGTCCTCCCCACTGATAAATAATGAGGTTGGCCAGCGCGGCCAAGATGAGGAGGGCAACGATCAGCGGCGGAGATAACAACTGAATGGGTTGGTTGTGGAGCAAGGTTTCCAGTGCATAGCCTTGGAATTTCAGCAGCGATATGCCGGAGTCGGTGGCCTGTTCCAGCGGGGTATGGAAGCGCGGTGTGAGCGGTTGGGGTAGCAAGCCAAGCAAGACGCTGCGCCCCCGCACCAGATCGGGGATCAGACCATTCCCCAGCACGCGCGCCAGTCCGACCATTGGCAGATAGTGAGCGCCTCCCTGAAAGTTGACCCAGTACAACCGATCCGGCAAAGATGGCGAAGTGGGGGCGAGTTGATGGGCCGCGGCGGCTTCGAATGCGGGATACTGTTGGCCTTGTAGGGTATGCCAGGCGTACTGGCGGCGATAAATGCCATGGTTGGCTGGCGGCAAGGTCATCACGCCAAATGACGGTTCGCGTTTGAGCGTGCTGACCACCGCCGGCCAGGGTTCTAACCGGGCTTCGTTGGCGTCGCCGGACGGGCTGGCGACGATGCCGCGGCCGAAGATAACGTTACCCGCCGCGATCGCCTGCTCGTAGAAGCGCAGCGAAGCGTTGGGGGGTAGAAACCCGAACAGAATTTGCCGGGCCTCCAATTGTTTGAGGGTTTCCAGCACCTGCAGCCAGGACGGATCGCCCGCATCGCGATCCTTGGAGTCAACCGTGATCAGCAGTACGCTGGGCGTGCTTGAGCGAGTGGGGCTGTGGCGCACGGCCAAGTCATAAAGCATTGCGTCAGGAAGCTGAAAAAAGCCAATAAAGTGTAATATCGATGTTGCTGTTACTATGACGATAGCAAGAGTGACTCCATTGTAAGGAGGCTTTAATGTCTCTAAAAAATTACGAACGGGCATTATTAAAATTCGTTCCTAACGCTTGCTGGAATCGTCATAAAAAGATAAAACAATTTTACTTGTACCATATTAATTAATCATGTAGGACAGAGCGGAATAAAACTTTAAAAAACTGGATACGCGCGGGCTTGCGGCGGATCTAATCGGCAAAATACAGCATTTTTCTAATCGGCATTGAGAGTCTATGTCAAAATTAAATGAATGAATTTTTTATAAATATTGAGAATCTCTTGCCAAGTTCTTTTAGGGGAGAGAGGATTTCCGTACACGCTCTAAGCCCTTTTGGCCTTCAATGGGAGCCGAGGTGCAAAAAACCACTCGGATCGGTGCTTTCCAGCCGGAGTTCGTCGGACTTGATACCTGTTATCGGCTGGCTGATGGCCGGTTCACCCGCCGACATTATCTTGATTCAGCGGCCTCCACGCTGGCGTTGCGCGGCGCCCGGCAAGTGGCCGATGAGTTACTCCGACACTATGCCAACACGCATAGCCAACTGCATTTTTCCGCTCGGATCGTCAGTGAGGCCTACGGATGGGCGCACGCCCGGATGCTGGAATTCGTCAGTGCCGATCCAGGATGTTACACCGCTTTTTTCGCGGGCAGCGGCTGCACCGCCGCGCTGAACCGTTTGGCGCGGGCGCTGGCTGCATCTCGGCCCGAACGGGACCTGGCGCTGGTTTCCCTGATGGAACATCATGCGAACGACCTACCGCACCGAAAACACGCCGGTCAGGTTTTGCATGTGCCGCTGGTGGGTGAAGCGCCGGAGCTAGGTCGGGTCGATCTAGCGGCGCTGGAGCGTTTGCTCGAACGGCATCGCGGCCGAGTCAATTGTGTCGCTGTATCCGCGGCCAGCAACGTCACCGGCGTCATCAATCCAGTTCACGACATTGCGGCGCTGGCGCACGCGCATGACGCCTGGGTGGTGGTGGACGCCTCTCAGTATCTGGCGCATGCGCCCTTAGCCATCAGCGATACCGGCGCTGTCGAGCGGGCTTTGGACGCGGTGGTTTTTTCCGGACACAAGCTGTATGCGCCGGGATCGCCAGGCGTCGCGGTGACGCGGCGAGCCTTGCTGGAAAATCAAGAGCCGGATGAAGTAGGCGGCGGCATGGTGGACGATGTGTATCTGAGCGGCTATCGAGTTACCGACCGATTTCCGGATCGCGAGGAGGCCGGTACCCCTAATATCATCGGCGCGGTGCAGCTCGGCGCGGTGGTGAAACTATTGCAGCGCCTTGGCATGAAGCGGGTTCATGCGGTGGAACAGCGGCGTTTACAGCGGTTGCTGACCGGATTATCGGCCGTGCCGGGAGTACGGATTTACGGCGATCTCGATCTCGAACGGACGCCGCGTGTCGGCACGGTGGCTTTCAACCTGGCGGGGCTGGAACACGGCCTGGCGACAGCGGTATTGAATGACTATCACAACGTCGCGGTACGGAACGGCTGTTTCTGCGCCCATCCCTATGTGCGCGAACTGCTCAAACCGGAATTGTGGGCGCTCGATCTCGATCCTGACGCCGCGGACGCCGCTTCACTGCTCGAACGACGGCAAGGCATGGTGCGAGCTAGTCTGGGTTTGTACACCACGGATGATGACATCGACGCTCTGTTGGCTGGCGTCCGTGATCTGCTGGCGAGACCTGATTATTACCGGGATCTGTATGAGCCGGACGCCAGCGCTAATTTCCAACATCGCACCTTTAAAATCCCGGTGGAGGCCTTATTTGATCCAGAAGCCGAGCTGGAGCGAATCTTCGATGGCCAACTTAGGAATGAAAAGTGACAAACGCCTAAAATACCTGACGCGCCTGTTATAGTAAGCTTCATTACTGACCATTCAGCGAGTCGACCGCCATGCCTGATTTCCTGCGCAAGTTCATCGGTTTGTTGCTGCTGTTTGCCACTGTGGGCATTGCGGCCTGCCAAGCCATGTTGGTGTCTTGTTCTTCGAGTTTGCCGGCGCTTTCCTCCATGCTGCCCCACTAATCGGGAGGGGTAGCCATGGGCCGCCAGCTCTTGCTGACCAGCCTCGGTCTAACGTTGCTGGTTATTCTGATTTTGCTGATCAAACGGAGATTTCGCCTCATGGCCGAACGTTACCAGCACACACCGGCGCGGTTTCCGACCACCAAGGGCCTAATGGTTTTTTTGTTGCCGTTGCCGGTGCTGTTCGCGGCCATTGGCGCTCTGGGACGGGGTAATCTAAGTAACCTGTTCGATAACGCGGTATGTTATGGCCTGTTTCTTTGGGGGGCTTTACTGCTGCGGCGCGGACTGCGGACCGAAGCCGATTACGACCGCCGTCAGGTGGCCAAGGCGCCCTGGCCGCTGAAAACGCTCGGCAGCGGGGTGATCGCGCTGGCAACCGGGTTGACCGCTTGGAGCAGCGCCCATTACTCGCCACTGATGGCGGTGGTTTTCGCGGGACTAGCGCTATTGGGTTGTTATTTAAGTTATGGCTTTGATCCGCATGGGGCCAAGCGTTTCACCGACCGAGACGGCGTGGATAGCACCGACCGGGTGATCGAAGCGCTGGCGCAAGCCGAGGACTCCATTGCCGCCATCGAGCGGGCCACCCGCGATATTCGCAATGCCGAATTCAATAGCCGACTGCGGCGGATCGTAAGCCAAGCCCGCCAAATATTGGCCATGCTGGAGGAAGACCCACGCGATTTGCGCCGCGCCCGTAAGTTTCTCAACGTCTATTTGGATGGGGCCAGACAAGTCACCGAAGGCTACGCCAAGACCCATGGCCGGGTCACCGCGCCGGAACTGGAAGACAATTTCCGCCGGGTGTTAACGACTATCGAAGAAGTCTTTAAAGAGCAGCAGCAGAAATTGCTAGAGACCGATGTCACTGATCTCGACGTGCAAATCGAGGTGCTCAACACGCAACTGAAACGGGAAGGAGTGATCTGATAGGTCGATTCAATGGCGGATTTTAGGTCGAGCAGGTAGCCGACGGAAGCTTCAACCCCCGCTATGCTTTGTTAAATAGCCTTTCATCAGCTTAAAAGAGTTAAGGAACTGAACGACATGAGCACGACTCCAGAGTCTATCCCCACCACGGCGCTTACCACCAATCCACCCGCCTTGCCGGTGTTGCCGGACGTTTTTGCCGCCGCCGTGCCGCAAGTCCAACAGGATCTAGCCAAGCGCGCTCCAGCGCCGGCGCAAGACCGCCAGCAAGTCGAAGCGCTGATGAAAGAGCTGGACCTTGGCGATAGCAATTCCATCATCTTCTTTGGCAGCAAGGCGCAAGAACAGCTCACCACCATTTCCGACAAAATGCTGGAAGGGGTGCGCAATAAGGACACCGGCCCAGCGGGCGCGTCGCTGAACGAAATGGTGGCGGTGCTGCGCGGTTTCGATCTGGACGAGCTGGACCCCAACAAGAAGGCTGGGTTTTTCAAACGGTTGTTCAACAAGGCCAAGCCGCTGGTCAAAATCGTCCAGCAATATGAGACGGTGCGCAATCAAATCGACACCATCAGCGATTCGCTGGAGCGGCACAAAACCCAGCTACTGACCGATGTCGCCATGCTGGATCGGCTCTATGACGCCAATCTCGACTATTTTCATACCTTGGAGCTGTACATCGCCGCCGGCGATGCCAAGCTGCAACAGGTCGATGCCGAGGTATTGCCGGCCATGGAGCGCGAGGTAGCCGCCGGGGAAGATATGGTAAAAGCCCAAAGCTTGCGTGATTTGCGCGCCAGTCGCGACGATCTGGAGCGGCGGGTTTACGACCTCAAGCTGACCCGCCAAGTCACCATGCAGAGTTTGCCCAGTATCCGCCTGGTGCAAGAAAACGACAAAGGTTTAATTAATAAGATCAATTCCACCCTGGTCAACACCGTGCCGCTGTGGCGGCAGCAACTGGCCCAGGCCATCACCATCTACCGTTCCGGCGAGGCGGCCAAGACCGTCAAGGCCGCCACCGATCTCACCAACGATCTCCTGAAATCCAATGCGGACAATCTGCGGCAGGCCAACGCCCAAACCCGCGCCGAGATTGAACGCGGCGTGTTCGATATCGAAACGGTGAAGCAAGCGAACGAAACCCTGATCGCCACCATTGAGGATAGCCTGCGGATTGCCGATGAAGGCCGCCGCCGTCGCAAAGAGGCCACCGCCCAGCTCGAAACGCTGGAAGACGAATTGCGCCAGGCGCTGTCCGCCGCTCACGCCCGACCGCAACCGCCTGCCGGAGGTCGCTAGCCATGGCTTTGTGGGACAAGTTGCTCGGTGAATTCGTCGATGTCATTCAATGGACCGATTCTTCCAACGATACCCTGGTGTACCGCTTCGAGCGTTACGGCAACGAAATCAAGTACGGGGCCAAGCTGACGGTGCGGGAAGGGCAGGTGGCGGTATTCGTGAATGAAGGCCAGCTCGCCGATACCTTTCAACCCGGCATGTACGAGCTGAAAACCAACAACATGCCTCTGCTGTCGACCTTGCAAGCGTGGCCCCACGGCTTCGAGAGTCCGTTTAAGGCGGAGGTCTATTTCTTCAGCGTCCGCCGCTTCACCGACCTGAAGTGGGGGACGCAAAATCCGGTGATGCTGCGCGATGCCGAATTCGGGCCGATCCGGCTGCGGGCATTTGGAAGTTACGCAATCCGGATCAAGGACGCGCCGCTTTTCTTGCGCGAGATCGTTGGCACCGACGGCAATTTTACGACCGATGAAATCACCAACCAATTGCGCAATATGGTGGTGTCGCGCTTTACCAACATCCTTGGCCAGTCGAAAATTCCGGCGCTTGATTTAGCGGGTAACTACGATCAGCTTGGCCAGTTTTTGCTGCAACGGATCGCTCCAGAGTTTGCGGCGGTCGGCTTGGAACTGACCAATCTGTTGGTCGAGAACATTTCCTTGCCCAAGGAAGTGGAAGCGGCCTTGGACAAGCGCAGCAGCATGGGCATCGTTGGTAATCTCGATCAGTATACCCAGTTTCAGGCGGCGGAAGCCTTGCGTGAGGCGGCGGCCAATCCCGGCGGTGGCTCCGAGGCGATGAACATGGGACTTGGGCTGGCGATGGCGCAACGCTTGAACGAGGCGCTGGCCCGACCGGCGCAACCGACGCCGTCACCCGCGCCGGCGGCTCCGCCGCCCTTACCCGCCGCCACCCGCTATTTCGTGGCGGTGAACAACCAGCAAACCGGGCCGTTTAGCATGGATGACCTGCAACAGCAGGCGCGAAGCGGCCAATTGACCCGCACCACTCTGGTGTGGACCCAAGGCATGGCGAGTTGGACCCCAGCAGGCGACGTAACGGAATTAAATGCGCTGCTTACCAACATGCCGCCTCCCTTGCCCAATGCTTGAATAGCCCGAATCAGGCAGGCATTGGTTTTCGAGTAATCTCATTTTTTCACGCAACTCAGCGATCATGGGAGATTGAAATGGGACTTTTTGACTTCGTTATCAACCAGGGTAAAAAACTGTTCGGTAAGGACGACAATGATCCGGCCGCCAAAATCAAGGAAGAAATCGAAGCCGCCAATCCGGGCGTCAAGAATCTGGACGTCAAGTTCAAAGACGGCCAAGTTCAACTTTCTGGAGACGCGATAACCCCGGAAGCCATGGAAAAAGCGGTTTTGATGGCCGGAAACGTTCAAGGCGTACAGAACGTTTCGGCTGATGGGATAAAAGCACCGCCGCAGACGGGCAACGTGGAATATTACACCATTGCATCGGGCGACACGCTGTCGTCCATCGCCAAGAAATACTTGGGCGACGCTTCGGCGTATCCCAAGATTTTCGAAGCCAACCGCGAAGTGATTCAACACCCCGACAAGATTTATGTCGGTCAAAAAATTCGCATCCCGCTGGGATAAGAATGCTTGAGTGTGCGGTGCGTTAAGCTATTGGGGCGACGATTCTGTCGCCCCAATAGCCACGGGAGCGACCTGAAAGATGAAAACAGCATCGCTCCTATCGCCATCTAACAATTCTGTGGAATGGTGACGCATCGTGGGCGCTAGCCTCCTAACCACCAAAACTTAACGAGGATCATGGAATGGATGCATTAAAGATTTTAGGTAGTTTGCTCGGCAATAACGCAATGTCCTCTGGGATAGGCGGGCAGATCTTCGGGCAATTGCTGAATGGTTTGTCCAAAGGCAATACCCAGCCGCCCGGCGGCAATTGGGCGGGTGGTTTGGGCGGGATGCTCGGCGGCTTGCTCGGCGGCGGCGATAGGCCGCAACAGCCGATTAATGAGAGCGGCGGTGGCTTGGGTGGCCTGCTCGGCGGCTTGCTCGGCGGCAAGCAATCTGGCGGCCTGGGCGGCCTGGGCGGCCTGGGCGGCCTGGGTGGCTTGGGTGGGATGCTAGGCCAAATGGCTGGCGGCGGTAGAACGCAAGGCGGTGGGATTCCGTGGGCGACGCTCGGTGGTTTGGCGATGGCCGCGTTTAGCATGTTGGGCAAACGCGGTGACTCCGCATCTGCCTCACTGGGCGATTTATCAAAAATACTAACGCCCGGTGGTGAAGCCGCGCCAACGGAGGCGATCGCCCAACTCAATGAGCAAGCCTTGATCATGATCCGCGCAATGATCAATGCCGCCAAAGCCGATGGCCAGATCGACCAGCAAGAGCAGCAGAACATCCTCGGCAAATTAGCGGATGCGGGTCCTCAGGAAGAGGCTTTCATTAAAGAGGAACTGGCCAAACCCCTAAACTTAGATTTTCTCAAACAAATCAACCAGGATATGGCAATTAACGTTTACATGGTGTCGTTGATGGCGATTAACCTCGATACCCAAGCTGAAGCCCAATACATGAAGCAGCTGGCGCAGGGTTTAGGGCTAGATCCGCAAACGGTCAATGGCATCCACCAACAAGTAGGAGTCACCCCGCTGTATTCTTGAGTGATTGTTACAGGCGGGTAGCGCTGGTTTGCCAAGTGCTGCCGTCTTGCTGCGACGGAGCTTTCCTCGGATGGGGAAAGCTCCGTTTCTTTTTATCCGTGAAAAGCCGCCGCGGACGCCAGATAAGCGGTTTCCTCCGGCGTGCTGTCCCGTCCCAGTATCGCGTTGCGGTGCGGGAAGCGCCCGAAGCGGACGATCAGATCGCGGTGGTGGCGGGCGAAACGCGCGCTGTCGTCCAAGTTCAATTGTTCGAATAACTGGACCGAGCGATCTTGATCGGCCAAGTTTTCGCTGTGCATGAATGGCAAATACAGAAACAGCCGTTCAGTTGGCGTCAAGAGTTGATCGAAACCGCAAGCCATGGCTCGGTCCACCACCGCGCGGGCGGCGGCTTCGGTGGCGAAGCTTTCTGGCTGGCCGCGAAACATGTTGAGCGGAAATTGATCGAGCGCAACCGTCAGCGCCAGTGCGCCGGCCGGGGTTTGCTCCCATTCCGCTAATTGGCCAGCCGCCGCCGCGCGATAAGTTACTAGAAACCGGTCGCGCAAGTTCTGATCAAACTCTAGCGTGGAATTGAACCACAATGCTTGCACCGGTTCCGCGAACCAGAAAGCGATGATGTCTTCAGGGCTGGCAATGGCTGTTTCCATTGTTTTTTATTTGCCTTAATTAAGTTATGGCGCAACCTGCGTTCAAGTCGGCGCATTGATGGGCAGAACCATTTCGACTCGCAACCCGCCGCCGTTCCGGTTGGTAGCCCGGATAATCCCACCGTGTGCTTCAATGGCGCGGCGGGCGATGGCCAGTCCCAAACCAAACCCAGCGGTCGAAGCGCTGTCGCTCCCCCGAAAAAACGGCTTGAAAACCGCCCGCAAATCGCTTTCGGGAATACCGGGGCCGCGATCCGACACAGTGACGATGAGCCGATCGGGAGTCGTTCGCCGTTCCGCGCGCACTTCGACCATTGTGTTTTCAGCAGTGTACTTTAGCGCATTGCGGATCACATTTTCGAACGCTCGGTACAGTAATTCGGCCCGGACTTTGACCACGGCCTCACCCTCGCCGGAAAACAGCACCTGCCGTTCAGCCACTTCCGCTTCGAAATGCGCGTCGGCCGCGATGTCGCGCACCAGCTCCACCAGATCAATTTCTTCATTCGCTGGACCGCTCATCCCAGCTTCCAGTCGCGATAAAGTGAGCAGTTCCCCGACCAGTTGATCGAGTCGGCCAGATTCGCGTTCGATCCGCTCCAATGAGATTTCCAGCTTTTCTGGTTGTTGCCGCGCCAACCCGATAGCCGCTTGCAGTCGGGCCAGCGGCGAACGGAGTTCGTGCGACATGTCGTGTAACAAGCGCCGCTGGGAGCCGACCAACTGTTGCAGCTGCTCGGCCATCCGGTCGAAATCCCGGCCTAAATCGGCCACTTCATCACGTCGCCGCCCCATTCGTGACCCGATGCGGGTATCGAGCTTTCCGGTGGCGACCGCTTCAAACGCGCCGCGCAGATAGCGGATCGGCTTGGCCAGATACCAGGCCAGCAGCGCGCTGAATGCCAAGCTGGCCAGAATCCCGATAACGAGCGGCGGCAGCGGCGAAGGCGGTGGCGACCGGTGATGGAAGAATTTTTTTTCGTTGTCGGCGAGGACGAAAAACAGGTATTGCCGCGCGTCTACGGTTTCCAGCCGGGCGATGCGGGGTTCCCGCGTGGCCTCGGCCCGCTGTCGCGCCTGCGCCAGCGTTTCGGTCGGCACTTCACGGCCGAGCAATTCCTGCCCCCGATCATCGACGATATAGACGTGCGCACCGCCTTGATTCCGCCAGTCCGCCAGCAGACGGCGCAACGCGCTCATGCCACCGTGGCGCAGCGTGGCCGCCGTGGCGTTCACCAGAAATGCGGCGCGCGGGCCACCGGATAATTCCTGTTCGCTTTCACCCGAGGTTTGTTGGTGCAGCCAGACCACCATGCCGACGCCGGTGCCCGCAACCAACAATGCCAGCCAGAACGCCAGGAAAAATTTCCAGAACAAGCGACCCATGACGTTCAGTCCCGCACGTACTGGTAGCCCATGCCGCGCACGGTCTGAATCGGCGAACGGCCGTGCTCATCCAGGCCGAGCTTGTGGCGGACGCTGCTCAGATGCACGTCGATACTGCGGTCGTAGCGGGCCAATGGCCGCCCTAGCGCCTGCTCCGACAGTTCCTGTTTGCCGACCATTTTCCCCGCATGACGCACCAACACTTCCAACAGGTTGAATTCGGTGCTGGTCAGATCAAGCGATTGGCCATCCCACTCCGCGCTGCGTTTTTCCGGCCACAGCGTCAGCAAACCCGCCGTCAGCGGCCCAGCGGTAGGCGCGACGGCATCCGGCGTCTGGGTGCGCCGCAGGATAGCCCGGATGCGGGCGACCAGCTCGCGCGGCGTACAGGGCTTTGGCACGTAATCGTCCGCGCCGAGTTCTAGCCCGACGATGCGATCTATATCATCGCCCCTAGCGGTCAGCATCAGCACCGGAATGCGGCTGTCGTGCTGGCGGATGCGGCGCAAGGCCTCGATGCCGTTCAAGCGTGGCATCATCACGTCGAGCACCACCAGGGCATAGTGACCCGACAGCGCCGCCGCCACGCCAGTTTCGCCATCTTGCACGGCGGTTGCGCCGAAACCCTCGCGTTCCAGATACTCTTTCAGCATCTCGCCCAATTCAGCATCGTCATCGACCAGCAGCACGCGCGTCATCATCGCCAACCATTTTGTTCGTTCGACTCACCGCCATCATAGCGATTGCTGTCCGGCAACCAAGCGGCTTTACCGACTTTTGCGGGTCTTAACCCATCTTTACAGAACGTTAACCCGTCTTTACCGGCGTTCCGGCTAGAGTGATGTGGCTTCAAACGTCAATTTACGAGAACGCCATGCTTTCCGAAAAATTAAAACGGTTGCTGACTGTTGTCCATCGCTGGGCGGCGTTGGCGCTGGCTCCCGTTTTTTTGCTGATTTTACTGTCCGGGGCGGTGCTTGCTTTTAAACCAATCACCGACAGCAACACCCGATCGTCCACGCCGGTCGATCTCGCCGCCGTGGTCGCGGCCCTGACTGAGATCGACCCCGCCCAAAAGGCCATCGCGCTGAATGTTTCAGCGGGAGGTCAGACCATCGCCCTGAAATCCAACGATCCGACCATGGCCGGAACTTACGCCCTCGCCACCCGCACGCTGACCGAACCGGATGGTTTTGATGTGTTCGCCTTCACGCTAAACGTGCATAAGAATTTGCTGATCGGCGCGGGGATCGTGGTCGAAATCGCCAGCTATGTCATGGTGGGCATTCTGGCAATTGGGCTATTACTGGGCTGGCCAAAATTGCGCAATACCCTCATGGGCTGGCACGGTGGGCTGGGCTGGCTGGCCTTGCCGCTGGTGGCCTTGACGCCGGTCACCGGGGCGATGATGGCTTTGCATGTCGGCACGCCGGCTTTGCCGTCCATCGAACGGGCCGCGCAACCGTTGCCGCTGGCGCGGGCCATCGAAGCCGCCGCCGGACAGGTTGATTTAAGCGGGTTGACCGAGGCGCGGCGCTTCCGGCAGGGCAGCGTGCTGATCACCGCGACCAATCCCAATGCGGATGGGCCAAACCGCTACCTCGTGTCGGGAACCGGCAAGGTGACGCCGCTGGTCGCCGGGCCGGGGCTGGTAAAGGAATTACACGAAGGCACTTGGGCCGGGGGATGGTCGGGCGCGCTGAACGTGCTGGCGGCCATCGCCCTGATGGGCTTGATGGTGACCGGCCTCTATTCCTGGTTGCGGCGCGCCCGGCAAGCGCGGCGGCGCGGCGGCGATGCGGCCGCTTCAACCCTGATTGCTTACGCCAGCCAGACCGGCACCGCCGCCCGGTTGGCTGAAGCCACCGCCAAAGCCTTGCGCGAGGCGGGTGAAGCAGTGGTTTGCGCCTCGCTAGCGGTGCTCGATCCGCGCGAGCTGGCTCGTTTCCGCCACAATTTCCTGATCGTCTCCACCACCGGCGAGGGCGATGTACCTGATCCGGCTCGGTCATTTTTGAAGCGGCTTGGTGCAACTGACCTGCGGGGGATGCGCTTTAATCTGCTGGCGCTGGGCGATTCGCGGTATGCCAAATTTTGCGGCGGCGGCCAAAAAGTGCGCGCGGCGCTGCTGGAACGGGGTGCGAGTGAAGCCGCCGCCTGGCAACGGGCCGATGGTGAACCGACCGCAATGTGGCGCGACTGGCTGATCGGCGTTGCGGGATTGGTCGGGGTGCGACTGGGTGCGGTGGATCTGCCAGAAACCGACCGGCCAGTGATCCTGACCCTGATCGAGCGTGAGCGGCTTGATGATCCGACCCAGGATGATACCCGCGAAACGTGGCGGTTGCGCTTCACTCCGGACGACACCGCGCTCGATTTTCGTCCCGGCGATCTGCTATTGATCAGCCCGGTTAAAGGGCAAGCGCCGCGCTGTTACTCTATCGGCGGTTCGGCGTGGGTCGATAGCGAGCGGCTCGATCTAACCGTCAGCCTGCATCGCTGGCAGAATGCCGCCGGCCAGGAACGGCTGGGACTCACGTCCACTTATCTGTGCCATCAGTTGCAACCGGGCGCGAAAATTGTTGCTCAATGGCGGCGGCATCCGGGGTTCAATCCGCCTGTCGATCCACGTCGTCCGTTGATTTTGGTGGCGACTGGGGCCGGTATCGCGCCGTTTCCCGGCTTTCTGGCCGAGCGGGCGCGGCAACAACAGGCCGGGCCGGTCTGGTTGTTCTTCGGCAACCGCCACCGCAACAGTGATTATTTCTACCGGACACAATTCGAACAGTGGCAACAGCAGGGTGTGTTGGACCGGCTCGACACCGCTTTTTCCCGCGATGCCGATGACGGCCGCTACATTCAGGATCGCCTCATGGAGCACGGTGAAGAATTGTTGCGATGGCTGGCCGAAGATCGGGGTGCGTTGTACACCTGTGGCCGTGCCGGAGCGGCGGGGGCAGCGGTCGAGCAAGCGCTGCGTGAACTTATCGTCCGTTATGGTAGCCGCTATGGTTTACGGCCGGACGAGACGCTGGAACGCTGGCGGGCAGACGGTACGCTGCGATTTGATGTGTTCGGCTGAAGTCAGATTATTCCTTTCAGGGGAGAAATAAGTATTGAAAACCAGCGCTTGCCACCCGTTGGCAACGGAAACTGCCGCATTCTGGCATCGAGAGACGGTATTGCTGGCGGCGTTCGCTTTGCTGCTGAGCGGCTGCGCGACGGTCGGGCCGAATTATGTCGCACCCGCTCCGACCGCTGCGCCGGCGACGTGGCAAGGCGCGGCAGCGGCGCGGGTCGGAATCATTCGCGCCACGCCAGAGGAACTGGCTCGCTGGTGGCGGCAATTGGACGATCCGGCGTTAAATCGATTAGTTGAAAAGGCGCTGCACAGTAGCCTCGATCTTCGCGCCGCACAGGCGAAATTGCGCGAAGCCCGCGCCCGTCGTGCTCTGGCCGGAGCCAATCGCTTTCCGACAGTCACTGCTTCCGGTACGGCGAACGTTTCCAAAAGCAGCGCCGAGACGGGCACGGGCAACACCCGCGAACTGTACAGCGCCGGTTTCGACGCCGGGTGGGAGCTGGATGTGTTCGGCGGTTTGCGGCGCGGCGTGGAAGCCGCTCAGGCCGATCTGGAAGCAACCGAAGCCAATCTATATGCCATTCAGGTTTCGCTGATCGCTGAAGTCGCGCTCAATTACGTCGAACTGCGCGCGTATCAGGATCGGCTGGCCATCGCGCAGGCTAATGTCACCTCGCAAGCGGAAACCTTGCAACTGGCGCAATGGCGCGCTCAAGCCGGACTGGTTTCCACGCTGGACGTGGAGCAGGCGCGCTCGAATCTGGCCCAGACCCGCGCCCAGATTCCCAGCCTTGAAACCGGCCGCGCCGAAGCTGAACGCCGCCTGGGCATTCTGCTCAGCCAATCACCCGGTTCGTTGACAGGCCGCCTTTCCGATCCGACCGGCATTCCCCAAGCGCCGGCGTGGGTGACGATGGGGATTCCAGTCGATACCTTGCGCCAACGTCCGGATATCCACGTCGCCGAACGCCAACTGGCGGCGGAAACCGCGCGCGTTGGCGTGGTGGAAGCGGCGCGTTATCCCAGCTTCAAGCTGAACGGTTCGCTGAGCCTGGAAGCATTGAGCCTCGGTGGGTTGGCGGGCGCTGACGCGCTGGCGCGCGGCGTCGCGGGCAGCATCGCCGCGCCGATTTTCGACGCCGGCCGCATCCGCCAGCAAATCGAAATTCAAACCGCCGTGCAGGAACAAGCGTTCATCAATTACCAATCGACGGTATTGAACGCGCTTTCGGAAGTGGAAGGCGCGCTGACCGCTCTGGCCAACACACGGGAACGGCAACGAAATATGACTGAAGCGGTGCAGGCCGCGCGGCTGGCGGCAACGCTGGCCCGGCAACGTTATAGCTCCGGCATCATCGACTTCCAGACTGTGCTGGATACCGAGCGCAGCGTATTGAATCTTGAGGATAATCTGAAATCGAGTCAGGCCGAACACCTCTCTGCCTTGATCCAACTGTATAAAGCGCTGGGCGGTGGTTGGTCAGCCTCAGCCGCCAATGTCACCGACCAGACAGAAGGAAACTGATCGTGAATCCCCCCCTTAATACCGCCGACGCTGAATTGGCCAAGATCATCGGCGCGGAAACTTCGACAAGTCGTGTGGGCAGCCTCATCCGCTGGATGCTGGCGCTCGGTGTTCTGGCCGCGCTGGCGTTTGGCGGCTACCGCTATTTCCAATCCCAAGCCGAAATCCAGGCCGCGCCGCAATATCAAACCGAACCGCTGACTGAAGGCAATCTGCGGGTCACGGTATCGGCTACCGGCAAGCTGGCCCCGGTTAATGAAGTGGAGGTCGGCAGCGAACTGTCCGGCACTATCGAAGCGGTGTTCGTGGACTACAACGACCGGGTGAAAAAAGGCGAGGTGCTGGCCCGCTTGAACGTCGCCAGGCTGACTGACCAGATCGCCAAAGCCAAAGCCACGCTGGCCTCGGCCGAAGCCAAAGTGTTGCAAGCGGCTGCCACTGTCAAGGAAACACGCGCCAGCCTCGGCCGATTGCGGCAAGTCGCCAAATTGAGCGGCGGCAAAGTACCCGCGCCCGCCGAACTCGAAACCGCCGAAGCGGCATTGGAGCGCGCCATCGCCGATGAAGCCAGCACCAAGGCGACGGTCGAAGAAACCCGCGCCACGTTGCGCACCACCGAAACCGATCTGACCAAAGCGTCGATCCGCTCGCCCATCGACGGCGTGGTGCTGGCCCGTTCCGCCGATCCCGGCCAGACTGTGGCGGCGTCCCTGCAAGCGCCGGTGTTGTTCAAGCTGGCGGAAAGCTTGGCGCAAATGGAATTGCAGGTCGATGTCGATGAAGCCGATGTCGGTCAGGTCAAGCCAGAGCAAGCCGCCACCTTCACCGTGGACGCTTATCCCAACCGGCGTTATCCGGCCCGCATCGCGCTGGTGCGCTTCGGCGCGGAGACCGTGAATAACGTCGTCACGTACAAGACAATCCTCAAGGTCAATAACGATGATTTGAGCCTGCGACCCGGCATGACCGCCACCGCCGAAATCGTCACCGCCGAGCGGGAAAACGTGCTGCTCGCGCCGAATGCGGCGCTGCGGTTCACTCCGCCGCCGACTGAGGCGGAATTGAAGCCCGGTGGTGGCCTGCTCGCTAGCCTGATGCCGCGCCCACCACGCGGGATGGGTGGGGGACGGCGCAGCGGCCGGATAGCGTCCGACAAAAAGGGCGGCCCGCGCCAGCTTTGGGTGCTGCGCGATGGTCAGCCGGTCGCCGTGCCGGTCACGGTTAGTAGTTCCGACGGACGGATGACCGAAGTTTCAGGCGAAGGGCTGGACGTCGGAACGCCGGTCATCACCGCCAGCTTGAGCGGCGCGAAATGAGTGAATCGGCTGAAACCGCCGCGCCCGCTGATCGCCCGCCGCTGATCGAATTGCAAGCCATCACCAAAGTTTATGGTGAGGGTCAGGCGGCGTTTCAGGCGTTGCGCGGGGTGGATTTACGGATCGAACAGGGCGATTTCGTCGCGGTCATGGGGCCAAGCGGCTCCGGCAAATCCACCGCCATGAACATTCTCGGTTGTCTCGATAATCCGACATCGGGCGCGTACCGGTTTCGCGGAGCGCATGTCGAACGGTTGTCCCGCAGCCAGCGCGCCTTGCTGCGACGACATTATCTCGGCTTCGTGTTCCAGGGTTTCAACCTGCTGGCTCGCACCACCGCGCTGGAAAACGTCGAACTGCCGCTGGTCTATCGCGGCGAGGCCCGCGCCGACCGACACGCCAAAGCGCGCACCGCGCTGGAAGCGGTCGGGCTGTTGCAATGGCAGAAACACACCCCCGCCGAACTGTCCGGCGGCCAGCAACAGCGGGTCGCCATCGCCCGCGCCATCGTCACCGACCCAACCGTGTTGCTGGCCGACGAGCCGACCGGCAATCTCGACAGCCAGCGCAGCCACGAAATCATGGAATTGCTGGTGGCGCTGAACCGCGACCGAGGCATCACCGTGTTGATGGTCACCCACGAACCGGACATGGCCCACTACGCTAAACGGATCATTCATTTTCGGGATGGCCGGGTCGATACCGACCATCGCCACCGCGAGGACGCCTGATGTTTTTGAGCAGTTTGCTACTGGCTTTACGCGCGATTCGGCGCAATCTGCTGCGCTCGTTTCTGACTATTCTGGGCATTGTCATCGGAGTCGGCGCGGTCATTACCATGGTCACGCTCGGTAATGGCGCGACTCGCGTGGTGGCCGATCAAATCGGCAGTCTGGGCAGCAATCTGATCATCATTCGGCCCGGCCAGCAGCTCGGCCCGATGCGCGACGGTTCCGCCGCACCGCGTTTCAAAATGGCCGACGCCGAAGCGATTGCTGGACAGATCGGTGGCATCAAGGGCGTCGCGCCAGTCGCTACCCGCTCATCGACGGTGGTGTATGGCGCGAACAACTGGGCCACCAGCATCACCGGCAGCACCGAATCGTATTTCGCGGTGGCGAACTGGCGATTGGCCGATGGACGGCTTTTCACCGAAGGCGAACAACGGGCGGGTAAATCCGTCTGCGTGATCGGTGAGACCATCCGCAAGCAACTGTTCGGGCGGGAATCGGCGCTGGGTAATCAGATGCGAGTCGGTAATTTTTCCTGCGAAATCATCGGTGTTCTAGCATCCAAGGGCCAGTCGGCGATGGGTTCGGATCAGGATGATATGACCGTCATTCCGCTGCGCACCCTGCAACGGCGGTTGACCGGCACCCAGGATGTCAACAGCCTGATGGTCTCGGCGCAGGACGGAGCCAGCACCGATCAGGTCATGGCGGATTTGCGGCTGTTGCTGCGCGAGCGGCGCAAGCTGGCGGAGAACGCCGACGATAATTTTTCCATCCTCGACACCCGCCAGATCGCCGAAACCATGACCGGCACCACCAAGGTGATGACTGGATTGCTGGGCGCGGTGGCGGCGGTCAGCCTGTTGGTGGGCGGCATCGGTATCATGAACATCATGCTGGTGTCGGTGACCGAGCGCACCCGCGAAATCGGCATCCGGCTGGCCATCGGCGCACTGGAGCGGGAAGTGCTGCTGCAATTTCTGGTGGAGGCGGTGGCGCTGTCGTCGTTGGGCGGTTTGGTGGGCATCGCGCTAGCGGCCTTGGCATCGCTGGGACTGGCGCAGGTGATGCAGGTTCCGTTTTTGTTCGATCCGAGCATCAACCTGCTGTCGTTCGGGTTTTCGGCGGCAATTGGTATTGTTTTTGGCTATTTCCCAGCCCGTCGCGCCGCGCGGCTTGATCCGATTGAGGCGTTACGGCATGAGTGATAGTAAATTTCCCGGTTCCACTGCTTGGAATACTGACGTGGCCATTAAACTGTTGTAAGTGATGCGCGTAATACATCGGGAGATTTAACGTGCTGTTACATGACCTGCTCGGCATTGAGTTGCCCATCGTTCAAGCTCCCATGGCCGGTGTCCAAGGCAGCGCCTTAGCCATTGCGGTTTCCAATGCGGGAGCCCTGGGTTCTTTGCCCTGCGCGATGCTGACGTCAGACACCTTGCGCGCGGAGCTTTCCGAAATTCGGTTGAAAACCTCCAAGCCGTTCAACGTTAATTTTTTCTGCCATACCCCGCCCGAACCCAATGCCGAAAGAGAACGTGCCTGGCGAGCTTCTCTTGATCCCTATTACAAAGAATTTGCCATTGATCCGGCTACGATTCCTCAAGGCCCAGGACGCGCCCCTTTTGATCAAACGGCGGCCGATCTTCTCAGCCATTTCAAGCCGCCGGTGGTCAGCTTCCATTTTGGGCTGCCTTCCAGCGATTTATTGGCGCACATCCGTTCGTGGGGCGCGAAAATCCTGTCGTCCGCCACGACGGTCGAGGAAGCGATTTGGCTGGAAGCGCACGGTGCCGACATCGTGATTGCCCAAGGTCTTGAAGCGGGCGGCCATCGCGGAACGTTTGTGGCGGAGGCGCTGACTTCGCAACTGGGAACCATCGCGCTGGTTCCCCAAATGGTTCGCGCCATTCGCCTTCCGGTGATTGCTGCCGGCGGTATTGCCGGCGCGCGGGGTGTGGCGGCGGTCATGAAACTCGGCGCGGTCGGCGCGCAGATCGGCACCGCCTATTTGCTTTGCCCGGAGGCGACAACCAGCGCCATTCACCGCGCCGCGCTAAAAAGCGATACGGCGCATCACACGGCCTTGACCAACGTGTTTAGCGGCCGACCGGCGCGCGGCATTGTCAATCGTTTTATGCGCGAACGTGGCCCGCTGAATGACAGCGTACCGGCATTTCCGTTGGCTGCTTCGGCCGTCGCGCCAATTCGCGCCAAAGCCGAAGCGTTGGGTAGCGGTGATTTCTCACCGCTGTGGGCCGGTCAAAATGTCACCGGCTGCAAGGAAATTCCTGCCGCTGAGCTGACTCGCGAGTTGGGGAGTTTGTCGAAGGGAATGCGCGGGGCTAATCGCTCAGGAAACAACTAACCGGCGCACTTGGCGGACCATTCCCAGCCGTAACGTTTTAAGCGCTAACGGGTTGGCGTCAGCATCACCAATTTTGAACCTCGATAATAACGATTATCAAAGAAAGCGCTTGCGCAAGCGCTTCAATAGAGCTATTGTTTACAGTGGGACTTATCAGAATTGAAACAATACATTCCCATTTAGGACTGGAAGCGCTGGAGCGGAGAGCGCCGTCAGTTTCGATGCGCGGTTATCCGTCCAATAGAAAAGGATCTTTAGCCACCGAACAAGCTGTTTCCTGGAGGAAGATCATCATGACCAAGCATTCATTTTCACGCCGCGCCCTGCTAGCAACGTTCTTCATCGGGGCAGTCTCGGCAGTGACTGGTGGCCTTTCGACCGCCATCGCCGCGCCCATCGAAATCCGCTATTTCTACCGCGCGCCGTGGCCGTCCTCAGAGATCTACGCCAATTACCTGATTGATGAGTGGAATAAGAAAAACGGCGAGCGGATTCATGTCACCGGCGCCAGCGTCGATGGCGAAACCTACAAAACCAAGCAGACCATCGAGCTGGCGTCCAGCAACCCGCCCGATGTGTTCTATTCCTGGGAAGGCGGTCGCGCCGCCGAAATCATCAAGAACGGCTTCGCCGCTGACTTGACCCCCTATTATGAAAAGTATGGCTGGGTCAAACAGTTGGTGCCGGCCGGCGTGACACTCGCCACGTTCGGCGACCAGAAATATTTTGTGCCGACCGAAATCGGCGCGTCGGTGGTGTGGTATCGCAAGGATCTTTACGAAAAGCTCGGCCTCAGGGTGCCCACCACCTGGGACGAACTGATGGCCAACGCGGAAGCGGCCAAGAAAGCCGGTTATTGGCCGTTCATGCTCGCCAATCAGAAGAAATGGCCGTCGCAGTTCATGTGGTCGGCGATTCTGGTCAACAAATTTGGCCTCGACACCTACGATGGTCTGATTGGCAACAAGATTCCATGGACTGATTCGCGCGCGGTGGAAACCACCAAGATCATGGCCGATCTGGCTAAGAAGGGTTATTTCGAACCGTCCTTCAACTCCATCGACGTTGGCCCGGCGATGGTGCCGTGGTCGCAGGGCAAGGCGGTGCACTGGTATCAGGGTTCGTTTAATCTGGGCCGGTTCCGGGGCGATAAACCGCAATGTTGCGTGGTGCCGATGGATTATTTCGCGCTACCCGCCATCGACGGTAAAAAGCCGGTGATGTCGGTGTTCGCCGAAGACACCATCATGATTCACGCCAAGAGCGCGAATAAGGACGCCGCCGCCGAATTCGTCAACTGGATGATCTCCAAGCCCGCCATGACCCAGAAGCTGGCCATCGACAAGCCGTTCCCGTCTTCGCTCGAAGCCGATCTTTCCAGTCTGTCGGCCATGGAGCAGCGGCTAGCCAAAGACATGGCCAACGCCGGTTCCTTCACCTTCATGCACGTCGATCATGCCACCCCGCCCGCGATCTCGGATAGGTTCCTTGACGCGGTGCAAGGCGTGCTGGCGGGCGCGATGTCGCCGGAAGAAGCCATGAAGACGACCGAACAGGAAGCCATCCGCATTCGCGGCAAGCTCCAGTAAGGGCGGTTTCCGCCCGTCTCGTTCGCCGCGGGGGTAGCGTCACGCCCGCCCTCGCGGCGATCTGGCGATCTTCGTCCAGCACAGGAGCAAGGCGATGTCAGAAGCGCTTTCCGACGAGCGGCTGTCTTTCGTCCAGTTCGCCCGCGCCCATACCTTCGTCACCATCTTCGGAATTATCGTGCCGCTGGTGGTGTTCGGCATCTTCGTTGGCTATCCGATCCTCTACACCATTTATCTCAGTTTTTTCGAGTGGAACGGCATGTCTCCGACCAAGACCTTCGTCGGGCTGGCCAACTACGAGTATCTGATCGGCGATAAATATTTCTATACCGCACTGTTCAACAACGTGAAATGGCTGGCGGTTTCGTTGATTTTTCCGGTGACACTGGGGCTGGTGATCGCCTACGGCTTGCGGTCGCGGATTCTGCCCGCCGCCAGCTTGATCCGCACGGTGATTTTCTTCCCGGTCACCATGTCGCTGATTTCGGTCGGCCTGATGTTCCTGCTGATACTCAATCCGCTGTTCGGCGCGTTCGACACACTGTTGCAATCGGTGGGTTTGGGCTTTTTGGTGATGGAATGGTTCGGCGATTACCGGATTGCGCTATATACCCTGGCGGTGGTGTCCGGTTGGGCCTTCACCGGGATGCCGATGATCTTCTACTTCGCCGGGCTGGGTGATGTGCCGAAGGAGACCTTCGACGCCGCCAAGATCGAGGGGGCGGGCCATTTTCGGATGCTGACTCAGGTGGCGTTCCCGCAACTGCGCTCGGTGACCGCCGTGGTGGTGATGCTGACGATTTTTGAATCGCTGCGCGCCTTCGATCTGATCGCGGTGATGACCAAGGGCGCGCCATTCGGTTCCACCAACGTGCTTGGCTATCTGGTCTATCTGGAGAGCTTCTGGAATACCCGCTTCGGCTACGGCGCGGCGCTGTCGGTGGCGATCCTCGGGCTGTCCATCGTAATCGCGACCTTCGTGATGAAGAAATTGATGAAGGGGGCCTTCGATGTCTGACGCCGCCACCTTGTTTATGATGCGTCGGCGCGTGCTGTTCGGCTTCGCCGCCAAGCTGCTCGGCTTCACGCTGCTCGGCATCCTGATTTTCATCTGGTTGGGGCCGGTTCTGCTGGTGGTGATGACCTCGATCAAATCGAACGACGCCTTTCTGGCGGGTCCGTTCGCTTTGCCGACTCAACCAACCTTCCAGCCCTATATCACGGTGTGGAACGCGCTCGGTTTCGGCCCGCTGATGGCCAACAGCTTTCTGTACGCCACCGCTGGATCGGCGCTGGCCGTGGCGCTCGCCTTGGTGCCCGCCTTCGGTCTGTCGCGGTTGGAAATACCCGGTAAAAAGCTGATCTTTGGGGTGATCTTGACCGGCTTGATGCTGCCGCAGCAAACGGTGTTGATCCCACTGTACGACACGCTGCGCTCGCTTAACTTGCTCGACACCAAGCTCGGTTTGATCATCGTCCATGCCGCCTACGGGATGCCCGCTCAGATTCTGATGCTGCGCGGCTTCATGACCGCCATCCCGCGCGAGATCGAGAAAGCCGCCTATCTGGAAGGCGCATCCGATTTCGAAGTGTTCTGGAAAGTGATTTTGCCGCTGTCAGTGCCGGGCATCCTGGTCGGCTTCACGCTGAATTTCATCGCCATCTGGAAAGAATTCGTGTTCGGGCTGGTGCTGCTGAACTCCGAGGCCAATTTCCCGGTGACGGTCGGCATGTTGAAGCTCAACAGCGACCGCTATATGTCGGTGTTCAATCTGCCGGCGGCTGGGCTGGTAATCTCGCAAATCCCGATTGTGATTCTCTTTCTGCTCACTTATCGCAAGATTTCCGGGGGCAATTTCGCTGGAGCCGTTAAAGGCTGACTGCAATCCGTACCGTATCGAAAGGGTTGGAACCATGGCCGAAGTCTCTCTCCAGAAAGTCGTCAAGCGCTACGGTCACCATGTCGTGGTGCCGCATCTCGATCTCACCATCGCCGATGGCGAATTCACCGTGCTGGTCGGGCCGTCCGGCTGCGGCAAGAGCACCACGCTGCAAATGATCGCGGGGCTGGAGGCCATTTCCGAAGGGACACTTCTGATCGGCGGGCGCGACGTGACGGTATTGCCGCCGAAGGAGCGCGACATTGCGATGGTGTTCCAGTCCTACGCGCTGTTTCCGCACATGACGGTGCGCGATAACATCAATTTCGGCTTGCGGATTCGCCGCACCCCCGCCGCCGAAATGGCGCGCCAAGTGGCGGAAGTGGCCGAACGCCTCAAGATCGACAGCTATCTTGACCGGTTACCGAAGGCGCTTTCCGGCGGCCAGCGGCAGCGGGTGGCGCTGGCCCGCGCGCTGGTGCGCCGTCCTGGCGTGTTCCTGATGGACGAGCCGCTGTCCAATCTGGATGCCAAGCTGCGGGTCGAAGCGCGTTCGTTCCTGTCCAAGATGCACCAAGAACTGGGAATCACCACGGTTTACGTGACCCACGACCAGTCGGAAGCCATGACCATGGGCAGCCGGATTGTGGTGATGAAAGAAGGTGTCATCCAGCAAGCGGCCCCGCCGCTGGACGTTTACCGGAAACCAGCTAACCGCTTCGTCGCCGGATTCATCGGTTCGCCGTCGATGAACTTTCTGGAGATGGGGATCGAAAACGGCCAGCTGGTCGATCCGGCGGTTGGCTTCCGTATCACCGTGCCCGAGAATCGCCGCGCTGAACTGGGACGGACGAAAGCCGGTCGGGTGGTGCTCGGCGTCCGCCCCGAGCATCTGCATTTGCTACCGCGCGATACCGCCGCCATCGACGCGCTGACGTTTAAAATCGATGTTTGCCAGCACCTTGGCGATGAGATGTTGCTGGATGTCGCGGCTGGCCCGCATCGCGTCATCGCCCGCGCTCATGCCGAAGATGATGCGCGGGTCGGCGAGGGCCGCGCTTTCCGGGTCGATATGGATCGCGTGCATTTCTTTGCCCTTGATTCGGAGCGCAATCTCGCCTTTGCCTGATGGCGCACGCGGCGATGGCTGATTTATTGCGGCAATAGACGATCTTTCCGGTTCAGCAGCTTTGATATAACCGGGGACCAAGCCTGTTAGGGAGACTGTTGATGTGATCACGATTGCGGATGTGGCTCGGCTGGCCCGCGTGTCTCCCTCAACGGTGTCGCACGTCCTGAATGAAACCCGTTATGTGCGACCGGAAACGATCCAGGCAGTGCGAGCCGCCATCGCCGAGACGGGTTATACCCCCAATACCTTGGCCCGTTCGCTGGCGCGTTCGGCGACCAACAGCGTGGGTATCGCCATCTCGGCCATCTCGAATCCCTATTTCAGCGACATCATCCGCGCCGTCGAAAGCGAGTGCGCCCGGCTCGGCATGACCGTTTTTTTAGCTGACACCATTGATGTGCCGCAGCGGGAGCTGGAAGTGGTGCAAGCGCTGCATCAGCGGCGGGTGGACGGCATTATCCTGGCCCCTTGCTCGGATTCAAGCCGGAGCGCGCTGGCCTATCTCAGAGACAATAAGATTCCCACCGTGCTGGTGGATCGTCTGGCCTCTAGTGATTTTGATCAGGTGGGGGTACAAAACGCCAAGTCGGTGGAGCAACTAATCGAGCATCTGGCCGATCACGGCCATCGCCGGATCGGGATGGTGCCGGGACAGCCGGGACTCGCCACGACCCTAGAGCGCCTGGATGGTTTCAGAAAGGCGGTTCGCCGCCGCGGATTGGATACCGACCCCAGCTTGATCGCGCCGGGCTCGCTCGATGTTGAAGCGGCGGCGCAGTCCACGGCGGCGCTGATGGGGCGGCCCCAGCCACCCACCGCGCTGGTGGCCGGGAACAATTTGGCGACCATTGGCGTGATGCGCGGTTTGCGGCGCTTGCAGCTCGCCGTACCCCGTGAAGTGGCGCTGGTTGGCGTCGATGATTTCGAATGGGCTGATTGTTTTGAACCCCATCTGACCGTGATCGCTCAACCCTGTCTGGAGATCGGCCGACGGGCGGCCAAGATGCTGGTGGAGCGGATCAAGCATTCCGACGCCAAACCGACCACCGTCCGGCTCAAGACCACGCTGATTATTCGAAATTCCTGCGGGTGTGGCGGTTCCTGATGGCCGGAAATCCGGCGCTTGAACCTAGAGGGGCAGTCTTTTGAAGTGGACGTTTCAAGGTGCTTCAATATGAACTTGCCGGGCTAATTCCATCTGATGAATGGATTCCTCCAAATCGATTTCATCCGGGTTTTCGCTGGGCTGCGCCCGAAGTTGAGCGAAAAGCTCGACTTGTTCCAGGGTGTAATGCGAACCGTCCGGTTGTTGGACGAAGGCGGCCCACGGTACAAATTTGGTGAGCGGAAAACGCTGGTCAGGTTGGGGCGAGATATCGATATGCAGGCCAGAGATGTACATGACCCGCTTGCCCTGATAGCCGTGCTCTCGGACGATGGTGCGAAACGTGCGGTCGAATTCAACCTGGGTATTGACTTGCGCCGCCGTCAGCAGCGGGTGGGTGGAGGTGACGATCCACGCCATCGGTTGAAAGAGATTCTGCTCCAGATGGCTGCGACCTTCCAGATCGCCCTGAATGTCGCGCTTGAAGCGAAAATATTCCGGCAACAACCGACGGGCGATAGGTTCGCGCTGGCCTTCTTCCCAACCCGCTTGCTCCATGGACCGGCGCAATTCAGGCGCGGCGTTGAGACTTTTCGCCGTGCTCAGGCAGCGCACCGGCCTGAATTCCTGCCCGACCGCTGGCGCGACCATCCGCTCCAGGTTGAGAAATAAGCCTTCATCGCGATTTTCCCGCAACAGCTGGTTGTCGATAGTGACTAAATACTGGCCATCATGGCGTTCTAGCAGGATATTGTCACAGGCGAAGGCATATTCGTCCTGATACCAGCGCAACACTGCTTCAATCTTGCCGCAACTGGCGGTTAGGTGCTGATCCTCGCTTTGGAGGCGGCGATAGTCGCCAAAGGCGCCGCGCTCCGGGTCATAGCCCACATGGCTGGCGTGAATGATCACCATGTCGTGGCCGTGCTCGGCATGCGGCGCATGGCGGTCGGTGGCGACGATCCCGCCGACCTGACCGTGATTAAATGGAAAGACTCCAAAATGCTTGGTGATGAGGATGATCGGATAGCCTTGGTTTTCATCGGAGCAAAACGCCCGCGACGGCATGATCTTCCCCGGCTGGAAACCCAGCGACTTGCAGAGATTATAAAGCTGTGGCACGAAGGTGCTGTAGCGCAACATCATACCGGCCACATGAAAGTCGGCCATGAGCGCGCGAATACTGGTGGAGGACGAATACACGGCGATTTCCCCTTGCGGCTTTGCGGCTTTGCGGCTTAACGGGGCCGCTTTAAGCCCGATAGGGATTAGAAGTGGGCGCGAGCGGCTGAATTAGCCAAAGTATAGATAAGGCCAATCAGCCAGCGGCAACCATCAGATTCTCGTTAGTGTCAGAACGTCCAGCGCGCGACCAGCGGGCAGTGATCGGATACCGCCAGCAGCGGATCGGGATGGGTGCGGTCGGCCGCGCGCGTGCGCCCGAAGCGACCGAGCGGTACTTTTTCAGCGCTGGCGGTGGCGGTTCCGCTAATGGCGACGCCATCCAACCCCACCGGATTGCGGCAACCCAGCGCGGCGGGGTTTCGCAAGGCGTTGGTTTCATCCTCAGTCAGTCGTCGGGTTTTCGCCGCCTCGCAAAGGGACGCGGACGGGCCTGGGCACCGGATGGGCACTAACGCAAGCTTGGATGCGGACGGTTGGCCGTCGTTGAGTTCCCGCCACAGATTGCTGGATCGTACCCCCGGTCGATACGGGTCCGTGGCATTCCCCACCGGCCGAACCGCCTCGCTTGGCGGCCGTTCGGCTTCCTGGGCCAGATTGCGGTTAAAGTCCCCCAGCATCATCAGTCGGTCAGCCCCCTGACTCTGCTGTTCCAGCCAGGCCTCCAACGGTTGCAGTTGCTCCTGCAACACCAGGCAAGGGGAATTGTCGCCCGCCAGCTGCCCTCTGCCGTTCGGGTCAGCGCTTTCCAGGGGCGAGACGCAGCCCGATTTTAGATGGAGATTCAGAAACCGGAGCAATTGGCCATCCACCCGCAACCCCAGCGTCAGCCCCGGCCGGGGACGATCTTCCGGGGGCCGCGCGGGCAAAGACAGCGGCGCATACGCCACGCACGGTTCGGCGGCATCGCCCAACGTCCGCCGCCAGGCAAAGGCCAGACGTTGGACGCTGTACCCCTCGTACGAGCACACTTGATAATCCCGACCGCCGTCAGGCAAGATTTCCAGCACGGCCGCTGTGCCGCTGACTTCCTGAAACGCGATGACATCGGGCGCTTGCCGCTGGATCACCTCCGCAAGCTGGTGACGGCGTTTGGCGTAGGCCGCCGCGGTCGGCGGGACGATGCGGCGATTTTCCTGATAGACATCGCAAGGGGGTAATCGAGCGATATCCCACTGAATCGGCGCGTCCCGGCCCCATTTCAACTGCCAGCCCGTTGCGGGGCCATTGGGATTGGGTTTCCACAACCCATCGTTCCGGTCGCGAACAAAACGGCCGCTACAGGCATCAAGCCATTGATTGAAGAGAGCGCCATCCATGTGCCAGCCGAGATTCCAGGTCATCACGGTGAGTTCGCGCGCCTGGAGTGCACCGCTTAACAAAAACAAGACAAGTGGCGCGGCCCAGCGTTTAAACAAGCGATTTTGCATGAAGGCGATCTTCTGTGGTTGTTCGGCTTGAGCCGCGCCGATGCGTTCCCGCAACGCGGTGGCCGGTTCGTCGTTTGGGTATCGGGTCAATCGTTCCTTCCAGTTTTGAGGACTTACCCGATGCTATTGCGCAGTACCGGGTAAGGACTGATCGTAACGCCCTTCCACCCGCGTTGCTCAGGGTCGCGTTTGAAAATGGCGAAATGAAGATGAGGCGTGTTGGGGTGGGCATTGCCGGAACTGTCGGCTCACGATGGTTGGCTCAGCCAATAATCCAGTCCTTGGGCGCTGATTTCGATGTCCGCTCTTAATACCTCGCGCCACTGCGCTTTCGGCCAATTTTTTTGTGCCGCTTCCTGCTCCATCAACGCCCACAAACCCGCCAGAATCCGCGCGCCGCGTTCCGGACCGCTGTCCCGTTCGCGCTCGGCAACCGCCACATGCGCGTCAATCAAGCGATGGAGCTCGCCGCCCAACCGCTCTACATCTCGCACTTCCGCAAAATGGGTGAGATAAACCGCTGGCGGCCGGTGCGACAGAATTCGATCCACCGATTGGTGCATGATCGGCGGCTCGAACTGGGTCGGTGATGTGGTGGGGATAATCGAGGGTCGTCCATTGACATCCAGTTCACGGAAAGACATGCCGAAGATATCGCCGGTGAACAGGCAACCACCGCGGGTATCGAGCAGGGCCAGATGGTGGCGGGCATGGCCGGGAGTATCCAGACAGACCAACGGGCGACCCGCAAGATCGAAACTGAAGCCGTCGCCCGCTTCCTGAATCCGTTCGGCGGGAATGGGGATCGGATCGCCGTAGAGGTGCTGAGCCTCCTCCGCGCCGTATACCTCCCGCACGGCGGCAAACAGTTTGGTGGGATCGGCCATGTGCCGCGCCCCGCGTGGGTGAACGATTAATTTTGCCTCGGGGAAGGCTTGCATCATCGCTCCAGCGCCGCCAGCATGGTCCAGATGGACGTGGGTGAGGAACACGTAATCGACGCTGGCGGGCGATAAACCCAAGGTTTGTAAGGCGCTTAACGTGCGCGACAAGCAGGTATTACTGGCGGTATCCACCACCGCCACTCGGCCGTTTTCGACGATGAGGTGGACGGCGGCGAGCAGAGGACGGATATAACCGGAATCAACGGCATGGATGCCGTGAGCGTAGCGGAGCAAATCGACCATGGAGGTTCTCTTGGCTGATGGAATAAGCGACTGTCTCTTTGAGAGCTATTTTATCGTAATGACTTATGGCATTGAGCCGATCGGTGGAAACAAGCAGCGGCGGTGTGGTTATTGAGGATAGTCTATCATTGCCTCTGAATGCTCTAGACCCCTCCTAGAACAAGCGATGGCTCCACAGGACCGTGCGGAATAGGGTGGAGCTTAAAGGAGGGAGGCAGTGGTGACAGCGGCGGCGATAAAAACATTCTGCATCCGGCTGGCGTAATGTACTTCCGCCATCCGTATCAGGCGCGCGGCAAAATTGGTCGCGGTCGTTTCTAAATCCCGTAGCGCGCTTTTCAATCTTGGGTCAGACATTAGCTTCGCTCGTTCGCGCTTCATCCACGCGCAATTGATGTTTGCTGAAACGGTGTTTATAGCGCCAGCCGGTGGGTAATGGCAGTCGAAGGCGCGCTTTTTGAGCTATTTCCAGCCGATAAAGAGCGCCATTTAGGAAAAACGCAAATTCCACCCAGTCTTCCCCAGTTTTTTTAATCTTGAGGACGCCTGGACCGCCCAATCCAAAGAAGACGCCAGCTTCGAGCGCGTCCTTGATGGTATCGTTTGGCCCTAGTAAATACACATGCAAGCCTTCGTCGTAGGGACTATCGTCGGTCAACCAGAGCAAGCCTCCACCATCGTTCAGCTCGAACTGGGCTTCCAGGTTGATCCCATCGACTTTGGTGGCGAGCGCCTGGCGGTTTCGAGCCAACAGGGCCGGTTGATTGTCAGGGCGAGGATCAATCAATGAATATCGGGTTGTCGGCCTCATGTCGCTCCAGCAATAATTGCCCCGGATTGAAAGCGATAAGCAAGCTGAATTTTTTCAGTTACTGAAGTGTGGTTTGCCGCTCAATCGCAGAATTTACGCCGTATTTTAATTCGCTTGTCATTCATTTCTCTTCGAATAGCCGTGTGATAACTAACAGCCGTTACTCCCGGCAGCGCCCGCCTGGAAATAGCCACTGGCATAATGGATAATCATAATAGATTGAAAATAGAAAAAATTATCTGAAGAAGAAGTTAAATATTTCTTTATCTTATCATTAGCTACCTGTTGTCGCCATTACGATGAGTATGCCATTTTCTGAAGTTCTTACTAAAGAATGGCTGTATAATTGAGGAACTGATTATTTAATACGCTGGAAAATCTGATTAAGGCGATTCTGAATGTGATATCAAATAAGAGAGGATATGTGGAAACAGGGTCTTATAGAATAAATACTGCTAGGATTTTAAAGTTGATGTATTTAATTGCTTGTGGCAGCTAATTCATTGTTCGGTTCGAAAGGAGAAGTTGGGGCTACGACAAGGTTTGGTAATAGCGAGAGGGCAAAGATTGAAACGGGATAAAGTAGCCTGTTTCAATCTGAATACCGGAATAATAAAATCGGCCTGTCTCCGGTGGACTGGTTGAGGACGCTAAAGCATAAAGCCACCTAGGGTGAGCTCGCCTGGATCGGATGCGCGTTGAAGGCTTAATCTGATTTTCCAGGTATTTTATCAGGCTCTCCCGCGAACTTCAGGAGTGCGATGACAATCAATGTTTAATGAACGTGACGATAGCGGTTACCGCGAAGCAGCGCCTGGTATTTTGCAAAAAACCTTGGTTTTTGGGGATAAGACGCTCATGGTGGAATTCGTCCTCGCTCGTGGTAGCGTGCTACCCCCGCACGCGCATCCTTATGAGCAAACGGGTTATCTACTGGCGGGACATATCCGCCTTAGGATCGGTAGTCAGGAATTCGACGCCCGCGCGGGAGATTCATGGTGTATTCCGATCAATGTCGAACATGGGGCGCAAGCGGTTGAAGACGCCGTGGCTTTGGAAGTGTTTTCGCCGGTGCGGGAAGAGTATCTGCCCAGTCGTGGAGTGGAGTAAGAGGTTTGCCGATGCAATTGACGCTCAAGGAGATCGAGGCGGCGGCCCGCATCGTTTATGCCGATATGGCGCCGACGCCGCAGTATTGTTGGCCGCTCCTCTGCGAGCGTTTGGGTACGGAAGTGTGGGTGAAGCATGAAAATCATACCCCGATTGGCGCTTTTAAAATTCGGGGCGGACTGGTCTATTTCGCGCACTTGGCGGCCTCGGAAGAGGCGGCCGATGGGGTAATCAGCGCAAGCCGCGGCAATCACGGTCAATCAGTGGGCTTCGCCGCGCGCCGCTATGGCATTCCAGCGACCATCGTCGTGCCGCGCGGCAACAGTGTCGAAAAAAATGCCGCCATGCGGGCGCTTGGCGTTGATCTGGTCGAATACGGCGATGATTTTCAGGCGGCTCGCGAACAAGCGAATATTTTGGCCGATGAGCGGTGGCTGTACCGAGTACCCGCCTTTCATCCGCTGTTAGTGGCCGGGGTCGCGACCTACAGCCTGGAATTGCTGAACGCGGTGATGGACATTGATATTGCCTATGTTCCCATCGGCCTTGGCTCAGGGATTTGCGGGATGGTGGCGGTGCGCGATGCGCTTGGCTTGCGAACCGAGATCGTTGGCGTGGTGTCCGCGCACGCCGTGGCGTATGCCGAATCCTTCCGCACCCACCGCATCGTCGAATCGCCGGCCACCACCCAGCTTGCGGATGGCATAGCCTGCCGCACTCCGGAACCGGCGGCGCTTGAAGTCATTTGGCGGGGCGTTGATCGAATCGTGCAGGTGACAGACAAAGAAGTCGCGGCCGCCATGCGGATGTTGTTTCAGTGCACTCACAATGCCTGCGAAGGCGCGGGCGCGGTGGCGGTGGCGGCGGCGGTAAAGGAACGACCTCGCCTCGTCGGGTGCAAGGTTGCTGTGATTCTGTCCGGCGGGAATGTCGATGCGGCGGTATTGGCGGATATTCTTGGTGGCTGAACGCAAATCAATACCTGGAGAAGGCCAATGCGATTTGAGGATTTGCCGCTGGAAGTGCGCTATCAGGTCGAACAAACCGCGAGCCGTTTTCTGGTGGCGCACTGTTATGTTAGCCTGGATGAAGCCTGCCAAGCGCTGGATTTGACGCTCCCTGATTTGTGGAACCGTATGCTGCAAGAAGCGGGTCTGCCAGAGAGCGATCCACCCGAGTTCGTACCCTTCGTTTGAACGATGGAGATAAAGATATGCGTGTTGCGCTTTGGATCACCGGCTTGGGTAGCGCCTTTTTCCTAGCCAGCCATCTCTACCTCTCCAGTACGTCCGCGCGGGGGTGGTTGGTCGGCCGTTTGGGGGAGAATGGATTTCGGGGCTTGTATTCGCTGCTGGCGCTGCTGGGATTGGGGGTGATGATCACTGGTTACGTTCAGGCGTCGCACGGTCATTTTCTGTGGATTCCCGGTCATGGCCTGCGCCATTTGCCGCTGCTGCTGATGCCGGTGGCATTGATCCTGATCGTGGGCGGGGTGCTGGCTCCCAACCCGTCGGCCGTGGGTATGACGAACGCATTGGATCAGGCCGAACCAGCGCGCGGCGTGTTGCGGATCACCCGCCATCCGGTGATGTGGGGTATTGCCTTGTGGTCATTGGCCCACATTCTGGCCAACGGTGATCTGGCGTCCTTACTCTTCTTCGGCGGATTTTTGCTGACGGCGCTGCTGGGCGCTTGGCATCTTGACCGTCGAATGGCCGCGGGGCAGGGCGAACGCTGGCGGCGTTTTGCCACTGTCACGTCCTATACGCCGTTTCTCGCGCTAATCAAGGGTCGCCAGCGTTGGCGTTGGGGCGAATTGCTCCGGCCAGCGTTATTTGGATTGGGGGCCTTCATCCTTCTGCTGCTACTTCATCCCTGGTTGTTCGGCGTGCGGCCTTATTGAGAAATCTCTCTCCATGGCTGGGGCGGTGGCTTCAGCAGGCGAAACGCGCTAGCCGGGTGCAGCAAAAAAGCGCGGCTGGATAAACCAGCGGCAAAGCTTATTTGGGAAGGCCGCAACCAGGCCGCTAGCGGGCATTGCGCCTGTCCAAAACTCCCGGCGCGCGATGGCCGTATCGCATGCGTGCTCTTTAAGGTCGGCCGCAATCGCGGATACTTTGGAAGAACTTCCGCGGAAAAAGCATCGCGGGCGCCGCCAGAAAATCTTATTTGGCAAATCCCAGCCAAACCATTTCATTTTTGTGACTTTCTATCAGCCACAAACTATTGAATCATCAAGCGCTTTTATTTTTGAAAAGCTGACAGTTTTCAACTAAGGTTTATTCAATATCAACGATCTATCGTGCCGCAAAGCAACGTATTTTTATGGACGGCTTTGAGTGCGGGCCTGAATGGGCCGCGCTCTGCGCGAGATGGCCCGCAATGTATTGTTATCCTGCTAAGGAGGCGCAGTTTGGGTGGTGATGCTCCTTCATCAAGACCACGTTTGGTTTTTGATGATCCGTTTCGAGTTGTTGGATATGTGGGTGAACCAGCGATGGAAGTCGGTGTATTACTCTGGGCTGGGATTGATCCGCAACGGTATTTCAGGCGAAATTATCGCCCAGAGATCGAATCTTTCAGACATTTGTTGACCCTTGACTACGCCGGACAGGTCGTTGCTTGGCAATCGCTACAACCTGGCGCAGAGCCTCCCTGGCTGGAGGTGCGGCCGGAAATCATCGAAAATTTGAATCGACACATCCGCGATGTCGAGTCTTTACGGTATCAAGAGGGACAGCCGCCCCTCTCGCCGGCGTCATAGGGCTTAAAATTATCAATTACTGGTATTGATTTTTTTATGGCGCAGGGAGCCTTTCACTATCATGAGGTAAAAATTAACATGTTGCCGCAGACCGTTCCCGAATCCAATTATCTGATGCGGATGGCCGACGGGACCATCAAACAGATCAATCCATTCACCGGAACGGAAGTATGGACTGTCCCCGGTCGCGGTAACCGCCCACTGGGGATTATGCCCCCAAGCCCCAAGCTGATCGATTCAAACCGAGCCGACGCCCATTGCGCTTTCTGCGCCCGGCAGTATCTGGATACGCCGCCGGAAAAAGCTCGATTGATTAAAGCCGACGATAAGTACACCACCCTGCGTCATGTGTTGGCTGATGAACTGTTTGACACCGTGGCTGAATTCCGCCGGTTGCCCAATTTGTTTGAAATCATCTCTTTCGATTATTGGCGAAAAAACTTCGGCTACAAACTGCCGCCGATGATCGAACAGCACAAGCACCGATATCTCGCTTCCGAAACCGGACGCCAGCATGTCCTCAGAATGTCCGAACAACGCTTGAAAGCGGCTGGCTTCGATGAATCGGCCTGGGAACGGATGTCGGCCGGAGAGCGCTTGCAGTTTGCCGATGCTTTCTTCGGCGGCGGCCACGAATTGATCGTCGCCCGGCGTCATTATGTCGACGGAGCTACGCATGATCATCAGCTTGCTTCCTCAGGCACCATGGCGCCGGAAGAACATTACCAGTATCTGCGCTTTACCATCGACGCCATGCGCGATATCTATCTCGATAATCGCTATGTACGTTACGTGGCTGTATTTCAAAATTGGCTGAAACCCGCCGGTGCGTCTTTCGATCATCTTCACAAGCAGCTGGTCGCGATCGACGAACGCGGCACACAAAATGAGATGGAAATCGAGCGGGTTCGCGCCAACCCTAACCTCTATAACGAAGCTGCCGTCAACTTCGCGGCCTACCGTAATCTGGTGGTCGCCGAAAACGACCATGCGGTGGCTTATGCCGGTTTCGGCCATCTGTTCCCTACCTTGGAGATTTTTTCCAAGAGCGAACGCAGCCAGCCGTGGAATCATTCTCCGGAAGAGCTGCGCAACATGTCCGATCTGGTCCACGCCTGTCATGCCGCCACCGGCACCGATATCCCTTGTAACGAGGAGTGGTACTACAAGCCGCCCGATGTGGATGTGCCCATGCCCTGGCGGGTACTAATCAAGTGGCGGGTATCGACGCCCGCCGGCTTCGAGGGGGGCACCAAAATTTATGTCAACACCATTGATCCTGAAACGTTGCATAAACGAGTGACTCAGCGCTTGTCGCAACTTCGAGATCAAGGCCAGATCGCGCCGATTAAGATCAATAAGGAATGTCCCTGCGTGCCAAACTGCCTTCGTTACAACCCAGCGGTGCGGCAACAACAATCGGCTCATCCCGAATTTCCGCCACTGTCCGGGGGTTTGACCTAGCGCTTTTTAGCATCGGCCGCTGAGACCGCAGCGGCCGATAGTGGCGATACAAAGCTGATATAACCCGCCTTTTCCGAGTGAGCGCTCCCTGCTTGGCTCCTCGTTTTCCGACCGTCAAAATCCTGACAGTTTTTTACATAGAGCGCGACACAGCAAGGTATTGATGCCGCTAAGCAGCAGGGCGCCGCCTTACGGCCTGGATACTGGAATACTCTATTTTGGACGAGTGTGTTAAGGCCCTAGGTCACAATTCGGTTTTGTTAAGAATTTTATCCCTGGCGACGCAACAGCGCGGCGCGCATCAGCAGCATGGTGGTGATTGGCGAGGTGATAAGCAGGCACACCGTTATCAGCACTTCGTGCAGCACCGGGCGCTGAGCTAGCGCGGAGAAAACCAGGATCGACGCCAGCAGCACGCAACCCGCGCCCAGCGTAGTGCCCATGGTCGGGGCGTGAAGGCGGGCGTAAAAGGCGTCGAACCGCAGCAGGCCAAGTGCGCCGATCAAGGTGATTAGCCCACCGCACACCAGCAACAAGGCGGCGGGCAGAGCTGCCCATAGCGGTACGGACGCGGCGTTCATGGCTCGATCACCTCGCCCCGCAGTAGAAATTTCGCCATCGCGGTGGAGCTGACAAAACCGAACAGCGCCATCAGCAGAGCGATGTCGAAATAGATCATCGACCTGAAATCGATGCCCAACGTCAGCACGGTGAGCATCCCGCTGAAGTACAAGGTATCGACCGCCAGCACACGATCTTGGGCGGTGGGGCCGCGCAGCAGGCGCAGCAGCGCACAACCCATGGCGAGGGTGAAACATAACAGGGCGAAATCGATGGCCCAGGGAAGGATGGCGTTCATTCAAAAATCTCCATCAATGGACGTTCGTAACGCTGCTTGATCGTGTGCACCCAGATCGCTTCATCTTGTAGATCAAGAACATGAAGGGTCAATACGTTGTGATCGGCATCATGGCCCGACCAGACGGTGCCAGGCGTGGCGGTGACGATCAGGCTCAATATCGCCAGACCGTGCGGATCGCGCAGTTCGAGCGGAATTTGTATGAAGGCGCTGTGTGGCGAGCGGTGAGACGTGCTCAGAATGAGGCGACCGACCGCCAGATTGGAACGGATGATGTCGAGGCCGACCTGAAAAAGGAGGCCGATGGCGAGATGCAGTCGCCGCGGCCTTGCTCGCAGCGGGCGCAATCGGGCCACGGCGAAGCTGATGAGGGCCGCGCACAACGCGCCGAGCGCGAGCTGGCCAACGCTGAGGCTATCGTTGAGCAACAGCCACATCACCGTCAGAAAGACCCCTAGCACGGCCAATAGCGGTTGCTGTTTCATGGCGTTTCGACGCCGCCCGACGCCAATACCGATTCGACATAGCCGCGTCCATCGTGCAGGGAGCGCGCGGCGACATTGAAATAAGACATCGCCGGTCCCGCGCCCATCGCCAGCGCGATGCATAACAGCATCAGCGCGGCGACCGGGCCGGCCTCCATCCACTGCAGGTTCGGCGTTTTCCGTGTGGAGTCCCAAAACACCCGAATGCCCAATCGCGACAGTGCGATCATACCGGCTAGCCCGGATAGCAGCAGGACGGCGACGAACAGCCAAGACGGCAGCGCGTTGGCGGCGTCTGGCGCGGCGGCGATGGCGGCGGCCAGCAGCGCAAACTTGGCGATGAAACCCGACAGCGGCGGCAAGCCGATCAGCAGCAGCGCGCAGACGATGAAGCTCAAGCCGAGAAAGGCCATGGCCATTGGGATAACGGCGCCGACCACCTCGTCCGGATGCGCTGGGTCTTCTGGGTCGCGCACACCGAAATACTCGAAGCTGACCGCCAGCAAGTCAGCGACCGCCGTGCGATCACGCTCCGCCAGCTCGATTACCAGAAAGAACGCACCGGTGCCCAGTACCGAATTGACCAGATAAAACAGGGCCGGGCCGGTCAGGGTTGTGCCGTTGAAACCGAAAGCGGCCAGCAAGGTGCCCGACGAGATAATGACCAAAAAACTGGCCAGCCGGTCGAGCCGCTGAGCGGCCAGCATCCCTAACGCGCCAGTGGCGATGGTGGCCAACCCGCAGTAGAACAACCATTGACCGCCGAACGGGGCGGGTGCGCCGCTGGCGTGCAGCAAGGTCTCAAACCGCAGCAAGGCGTAAACGCCGACCTTGGTCAGAATGGCGAACACCCCGGCGACAGGCGCGGCGGCGGCGCCATACGTGGCGGGCAGCCAAAAATTGAGGGGCCACGATCCGGCTTTGATCAGAAACACGATGCCAAGTAACGCGGCTCCGCTGTCGAACAATGCCCGATCAGCGGGCGTGAGCGTGGCGACCCGCCGTGCCAGATCCGCCATGTTGAGGGTGCCAGTAACGCCGTAAATCAGCGCGGCGGCAATCAAAAACAGCAGCGAACCCACCAAATTAACAACGATGTAATGCAGTCCGGCCCGCACCCGCGCCAGCCCGGAACCATGCAACGCCAAGCCGTAGGACGCGGTCAGCATGATCTCGAAAAACACAAACAGGTTGAACAGGTCGCCAGTCAGGAAAGCGCCGTTCAGCCCCAGTAACAGGCATTGAAACAAGGGCAGATAATAGACGCCGGTCCGCGACCAGCGCGCCAGTGAGTACACCAGCGTCGCCAGTCCGAGCGTGGCGGTCAGCGCCAACAACAGGGTGGACAAACGATCCACCACCAGCACAATGCCAAATGGCGCGGCCCAGCCGCCCAGCGCATAAACGCCGATCTCGGCCGGCCACGGCGTGGGCAACCGCGCGTCGGCCATCGCGAACAAAATTCCCGCCACCGCCAGTTGGGCGAGCGTGGCCAATAGCGCCAGCGCCGCGCGTTGAGGGCGCCGCGCCTCACCCCGCAACAGCAGCAACGTCGCCGCCGCTAGCAGCGGCAGCACGATGGGAAAAACCGGCAGATGCTGTTGCCAGCCACTCATGTCTGATCAGGCTCGCGGCCGTCCACATGATCGGTGCCGCTAAGGCCGCGCGCGGCCAGTAGCACCACCAAAAACAGCGCGGTGGTGGCGAAACCGATGACGATGGCGGTCAACACCAGCGCTTGCGGCGCCGGATCGGCGTAAAGGGTTGGCTGGCTGCCTTGGAGTGGGTCGATGATCGGCGCCGCGCCGACCCGCAAGCGCCCCATGCCGAAGATGAACAGATTGACCGCATAGGATAGCAGCGACAGGCCCATGATCACCTGAAAGGTGCGGGGGCGCAGCAGCAACCAGACTCCCGAACCGATCATTACGCCGATGGCCAAGGCAAACACGATTTCCATTAACCACCTCGTTTTTTGGCAGGCGCCTTGTGATGGTGACTGTGCAGCGACTGGTGGGCAATGGCGACCAGTATCAACACCGTCGCGCCCACCACCAGCATATAGACGCCGAGATCGAACAGCAGCACGCTCGACAAATGCAATTCACCGAGCAAGGGAATTTCACCGTGCCAGGCCAAAGCGCTCAGGAAAGGCCGTCCCGCCAACCAAGCTCCCACCCCGGCCAAGGCTGCCGCCAACAGGCCGAAAGCCATCCAGTAGATCGGGTGCAGGCGCAAGCGGGATTCCACCCACAGCGTGCCGCCGACCAGGTATTGCAGGATGATCGCGGTCGCCAGCACCAGCCCGCCGACGAAGCCACCGCCCGGCGCATTGTGGCCGCGCAGCAAAAAGAACAGCGAGACCAGCATCGCCAGCGGCAACAACAACCGCACCAGTACCGCCGGCAGCATCATGGGGCCCGCGGGTAGCTTGGCGGCCAGATTCGGTAGCCGGTGCTCATCAACCCCTTCGGCGGCGTTCTGCTCGCGCTGCTGGCGCGGCAGGGGTACGCTCTCCGGAGCTGGCCGGAAGCGGCGCAACAGCGCAAACACCGTCAAGGCGACGATGGCCAGCACCGCGATTTCGCCGAAGGTGTCAAAGCCGCGAAAATCAACCAAAATCACGTTGACCACGTTCAGACCGCCGCCTTTGGGCAGCGCCTGTTCGAGAAAAAAGGGGGCAAGGCCATCGACGGCTGGCCGAGTCAAAATGGCATACGCCAGACCGGCCAGACCGAGGCCGCAAGCGACGGCGACCAGTGCATCGCGCCACCGTCGCAGACGGATATTAAGGGTTCTGGGTTGTCCGGCCTCGGGGCCGATCCGGCGCGGCAGCCAGCGCAACCCCAACAACAGCAGCACGGCGGTCACCACTTCGACCGCGAACTGGGTCAACGCCAGATCGGGCGCGGACAGCCAAACGAAGCTCAAGCTGGTAGCCAGCCCCGCGCCGCCCGCGCAAATCAGGGCAGCGAAGCGGTGGTGCTTGGCCTGCCCGGCGGCAGCCAGCGCGCAAGCGCCGCCGATCAGCCATAGCAGTCCGAAGGCGGGATGGAGCGGCGTTGTTGCCCGGTCGCTCCAAACGCCGCCCGCCATCCACACCGGCCACAGACCACCCGCAAGCACGACCAAGAACACCACCAGCAATTGCGTCTGCAAGCGCGGCGAGGCTAGCCATTGCATCGCACGATCCGCTCCCGCGGCCAGCGCCGTTTGCAGCCAATCGAAGGCGCGTTTGCCATCGAAATGCTCCAGCAGCGGCACAGTGTCGGCGGTACGCCATAGCACCAGCCGATAGAGCACGACGCCACCGCTCAGCGCCGCCAAGCTCATCAGCAGTGGCAAGTTGACGCCGTGCCAGATCGCTAGACTATAAACCGGGGCTTCGGGACCGAGAATGGCGTTCGTGGCTAGTCGCAGGTAATAGCCAACGGTCAATTCCGGGAAGATGCCGACGACTAAGCAGACCAGTACTAGCAGCCCACTGGGTAATAGCATCCAACGGTTTGGATCATGAGGCGTGTGCGGCAAATCATGCGCGGGCGGGCCGAAGAACACCTGATGGATGAAACGCAACGAATAGGCCACGCTGAAGAGTCCCGCCACGGTCGCCGCCAGCGGCAAGATGACTTGTTGCCAGCCAGGCCGGTCGAGAAACACGGTTTCGGCAAAGAACATCTCTTTCGAGAGAAAGCCGTTCAACAGTGGCACCCCCGCCATCGCGGCGGCGGCCACCATCGCCAGCGTTGCGGTGATCGGCATCGCGTGATGCAGGCCAGAGAGCCGTTGCAGGTCGCGGGTGCCAGTCTCGTGATCGACGATGCCGGTGGCCATGAACAGCGAGGCTTTGAACGTGGCGTGGTTGTTGATGTGAAATACCGCCGCCACCAGCGCCAAGGGGCTGTTCATGCCGAGCAACAGGGTAATAAGACCGAGGTGGCTGATGGTCGAGTAGGCCAACACCCCTTTCATGTCCTGCTGGAAGACCGCCAGGTAAGCGCCGATGGTCAGCGAGCACAAGCCAGCCCCGCCGATGATCCAGAACCAGGCGTCGGTGCCGGACAACACCGGCCACAACCGCGCTAGCAGGAACACCCCGGCCTTGACCATGGTGGCCGAATGTAGATAGGCTGACACCGGAGTGGGCGCGGCCATCGCGTGCGGCAACCAGAAGTGGAATGGGAACTGAGCGCTCTTGGTGAGCGCGCCAAAGGCGATCAAACCTAGAGCCGCCGGATACCAGGGATCATTCTTGATCCGTTCGCCCGCCGCCAATACCTTATCAAGATCGTAGCCGCCAGCCATATACCCCAACAGCAACATGCCGCCGAACAGCGCCAGCCCGCCGGAACCGGTGACGATCAGGGCCATCCGCGCCCCGCGCCGGGCATCGGCCCGATGGTGCCAATAAGCAATCAGCATGAATGAGACCAGGCTGGTCATTTCCCAAAACAGCGCAATCTGGATCAGGTTGCCCGATAGCACTATGCCCAGCATCGACCCCATGAAAGCGAGAAAAAAGGAGAAGAAACGCGGTGCCGGATCGGCCGGCGACAGGTAATAACGGGCATAGATCACCACCAGCCCGCCGATTCCTGACACCATTAGAGCGAATAGCCAGGCGAAGCCATCCATCCGCAAGGAAAATTCCAAGCCCAGCGCCGGTATCCAGGGAATCACCACGCGCACAATGCCGGTGTCGCCAGCGATATGAGGGTACAGGCTGGCGACGAGTAGGGCGGTCATCAGGGCAATCGCCCCGGCTAACCACGCTTCCCGATTGCGAGCGTCGGATGGCAGGAAGGCGGCGATCAGGCTGCCAATGAAGGGGAGCAGGATGATGAGAATTAAGCGCATGATGACCCAATTCTACTGACGACCCACACTTATTGCTCAACCCTTGGTATTGAATGTGAGGGATGGGCGATCAAAAATTTTCAAATCAACGCCAGTTCAGTTTATTTTTCATCAAAAATCAATTTTTTAAATTCATTTTGACAAAAATTCAGTGAGGGTTTGTGGAGCTGGTGGGTATAGGCGATCAAAGCGGCCAAACCATTCACCATGGCGTTGACGAGGCGGCGGTGCCGGATATGCGCGACTTGCTGGATATCTGTGAGCTGATCGTTGAGGGGCTTCGCCGCAACAGAGTCAATCGTGGCCCCTTGCGATCCATGCGCGCTTCAATGCTCGAAGACCATTTGCACTGCCCATTCCCGTATTTCCAGCGAAAACTTCGTCGCCCCATGGCTCCATCTTCTCAAGCGTTGGAGCCTCCGCAAAACCCAGGACGGTTCAGTGACCGGTGGGCCGGGTTATCCTTACTGTTTCAGCTGAGTAGCGAATGGAATTACTTGATGGCAAGCAAGATGCGCGGTCAGGTGATTAAAGTTATTGCGGGAGTGGCGCTTGATGCGCCGAAGCGACGTCTGACGGTATTGGTTTCGGTCTATCAACCCTTAGTGGTAAAGCGTCGCTCGCCGCTAATCATTGCATCAAGTCTCGCGGGAATAGGGCTAGAAACCCATTTTCAGTCGTAGCGACTTCAGCCGGCCCACTAGCTTGCTGACCAGCGAAGGATTCTGGATCTCTTTGAGTTCTTCCACCTGGTGCCGTTTGAGGAGTTCGGGTTTGTGCAAGTTGGTTCCGTGTCGAGCTAACGCCGAGCGGGTATAAAGACCTAATTGATTCTTTTGGATCGGCTTATAACTATAACGATAAATTTGTCCTTGATTGATCAAACTGATCATCGTGTCCGCGCTATGATACTTGGTCAGAATAATCGTGATAATGAACGGATAGTTTTGCTTTAGAATTTTGACGAATTCCGTCGCATCCTCATTGGCGACTTGCGTTTCGGAGATAATGACCGAAATTTGATGGTTGCTTAACAACTCGATGGCTTCGTTGATCGTTCTTGCGTTATAAATTGGGACTGAATCGTTTAAAATTTCCTGCAGCGTTACGGCGATTCCTTCTTCATCATCGACCACCAGGATGCCGGCCCCGCTAGTTTCTTCTTGCACAGATGCGGCATCCACCGGGCCCATCATGGGCGGCTTTCGCTGCTGATTTTCTAGGCTTGCTGGAATCGCGCTTGCACTAGCAATAGGATCGGTATCTGATGCTTCATTAGTGAATTTTTCAACCGCTTGTTCAGTTTCAATTGCGACTTTAACCGCAAAATCGACGATGAAACGGATCTCCTGGTTGTTCCAGGGCTTATTAATAAATCGGAAAACTTCCCCTTCATTGATAGAATCGATGATCGATTGTAAATCGGAATAACCAGTTAACAGCAACCGCATCGTTCCTGGTGATATTTTTTTCGCCTCGCGCAACAGCTCCGCCCCCAGCATCTTTGGCATGCGCTGATCGCTGATAAGCACGCGAATGGCAGGTTCCTTGCGTAAAATCTCCAGCGCTTCTTCTCCGCTGGTTGCGATCAGTATTTCATATTTAGAGCGAAGTAGCGCCCGCAAGGAAATCAAAATATTTATTTCGTCATCCACGCATAAAACTTTCTCTTTTTTATCCATTAACATAATTCTCCAAGCTAAGCGGCAACTTCAAAATTTTTGAAATCCGTCTTTTGATTAACAGGAAGAGATACAGTAAATTGCGTACCTTTATTGACTTCGGATCGAACGGTAATTGTCCCGCCGTGTTGTTGGATAATCTTGTAGGCGATACTCAATCCCAATCCTGTGCCTTTACCGATCTCCTTAGTAGTAAAAAAGGGATCGAAAATGCGTGGCAGAATGTCTTGAGGAATACCTTTACCAGTATCTTCAATATTGATATTCACAAAATTATTCGTGCTATAGGTACGCAATGTAATAGTACCCGTGTCCTCAATCGCTTGGGAGGCATTGACGATCAAGTTGAGGAAGACTTGATTGAGTTGTGAAGGCGAACAACTAATCTTGGGTATTTCGCCGTAGTCTTTGATAATTTCAACTTTATTTTTCAAGACATTATTCGCAATCACCAGCACGCTATCCAAGCCCTTGTTCAAATCGGAATTCTCTACTTTATGCTGATCGAGCCGGCTAAAATCCTTAAGGCTCTTCACCATATCACTGATTTGATTCAGACCGGATAAGCTACCTTCCAGTAAAAGATTCATCTCGTCAAATGAGCCTTCCTTTTCAAAAGCAAGCATAGCTTCTTGGATCGTACCAAGCCCTTCTTTTAAAGCTTGCTGTTCGGACTCTGGCGCGTCAAGCAAGTTCGGGAAATTAGCGAACTCCTTAAATAAAGTGATGATATCCGGTAATTGTTCCTTGACCAGATCGATATTGCTATGACAATAAGCCAGTGGCGTATTGATTTCATGAGCCACGCCAGCCACCATTTGCCCCAATGAAGCCATTTTTTCGGATTGAATCAGCTGGGCTTGTGACTGTTTCAGTTCATTATAAGCGGTTGAAAGCTCTTCAGTTCTTTGGGCTACCCGCTCTTCCAAGGTTTCGTTGGCGACTGTGAGCTGTTTGTTCAGAACATTCAGTTGCCGATAGCTGTTGCGCAACCGATAACCGATAAACGCCAACAGAGCCAATAACACACCGGCATAAGCGATCAGGGTGGTGAAGTAAAAATCTTTATCGCGCACACGGCTGTCATAGACTGCGGTATAAGCGTTTTCAATTTTCTCGATGTTGGTCGATATAGGCAAACTAACAATCTTAGCCAGTAGCGAATCGATTTCTGGTTTTCGCTTCACAACAACTAAAGCGTGCCTGATAACAGCATCCAACTTAACTGAAATAGTATCAGGAAAACTTTTTTTCTGACTCTCAAGAATTCTTAGCTGTTCCGTGATTGGTTCGGCCAAGTTTTGCTGAGCTGATTGATTGAATTCTAGCAACTCCCTCAGCAAAGTTTGTGATGCGCTTTTTAAAGCCAAAAAGGTTGGATTGGGTTTGGTGTTGCTGGATGATTGTGAATCAATTTCAGAAACCAAATCTTCAATAGCTGTCGAAATATAACGCAATGAATTATCAAAAATTGCATTTTGGCCTTTGAATTGTTCAATTAATTTATTTTTTTCTTCAATCGAATTATTGTATTGCTCGACGCTTTCTTTTAGCGAAGAACTTTCAACACTAAGCTCTGAAAGTTTAGTGTTAAGCTTATTTTGCAGGGACCGCAAATCCACTAACGGGTTAGTGACGCTATCATAGTTAGAACTTAGGCTTAACTTCGTTTTTAAGACCTGTTCATTCCAACGAAAGTTTAATGAGGAATGCTGCCGCAAAGTATCAGTAATCTCATAATGATCATCGATGTTGAGCGATTGAACTTTAGTATAGAGAAAAACTAAAATTGCAATCATGAAAAGGCTCAGCACAAAATTGGTAAAATAACGTAAACTCATTGTTTCTCTCCCTTGGCCTGCGCGGGCAATTCTCCGGATAACGATTGTAAAAACTGAATAATCAACTCTTCGTCTTTCTCGGGCATGGTACGCCCTAACTGATATTTCGCCATGATTTTTACGGCGTCACGCAATGTTTTGGCTGAACCGTCGTGGAAATAAGGCGCTGTCAATGCGATATTGCGTAAGGAAGGCACCTTAAATTTATGGCGGTCTTGCTCGTTCTTGCTAACATTGAAATGCCCGAGATCCGAATCATTGATATTCCCTCTGTCTTTAAAATAATCCCCCATTACGCCAAATAATTGATACATATTTCCACCAATATTCACACCTTGGTGACAAGCAACGCATCCGTACCGCTTGAATAGCTCATAGCCTTTGATTTCATTTTCAGTGATGGCGTCTTTCTGTCCTTGCAAATAGCGATCGAAACGAGAAGGTGTGATTAAAGAGCGTTCGTATTCTGAAATGACGTCTTTAATATTGTCCGCCTGTAGGCCATTTTTATAAACTTTATTAAATGAATCAACGTAGCTCTGATCCTGTTTTAATTTATTGAGAATACTCGGCCAGTCGGTGTTCATTTCATGTTTCATATGAATTGGACCATCGATCTGTTCTTCTAAAGAACTAGCGCGTCCATCCCAAAATTGACGAAAGTTCAAGCTGCTGTTTAAGACGGTCGGGGTGTTGATAAGTCCGGATGCGTCGCCGACACCTTTTGAGACGGGTAGCTGATCGACACCGCCTTTGTTGATGTCATGGCAGGAGGCACAGGATATGCTGTTGTCTCCAGACAGCCGCTTGTCGTTGAATAGCAATTTTCCGAGATTGACTTTTTCTAAATTGAGATCTTGCCTTGGTTTTAAAGGCTGAATCGGCTCGTTGAGTTCGGCGCTCTCTACAACAGCGCTACCAGATAGCGTGAAAACAGCAATTAAACTTATAAAACTGCAAATGGTTACTAAAACTTTATGGATTTTCATAAACGGTGAACCTTTTTGAAAACCGTGAGATAGGAAAGATATTTTTGATTTCCTTGGGTATTTTCCCAAGCTGATAACGTAAAAGCCTTCATAAAGCACCTCATCTCTAGTCACTAGTTGTGCCATATAAATTATTCTATGTATATTAATTGTTGCATTTAGCCTTTAAATAAAGTGGTAATATATAATTTATAATAAACAATATTTATTAAAAACTCAATTAAATGTTCTTTTTTAGGATCGAGTAATAGAAATTTGTTTTGATACGTAGGTTTTTAATAATAAAACGTTTCTGGTTATATCTCACCGTCAAAATAGAAGAGCATACTCAATAAATGTAAAAATTTTGAGATAGATGAATAATAATAGGAGTGCTTAATAACACGCTACTGTTAAGAATGGTCTTTTTAGTGATCTCTATGCGCGTTGCGAGATCGTGCTTAACGAGTCTTAGCTAACCTGGTCTTGGTGGTTTATGGTTATCAACGTCGGTGTTTGACTACGGCGTACTTCTTGAGCCTTGGCGAGCCATCGCAAAAAAAGACACTTCTCCGCGCCCCGTCTCGTATGATGGCCAACAAGCCATTGGCAAGCTAGCGCAGCAGTTTTAGCCAAGGCACGGTACTGTATATGTTTGCCGCCTTGGTCTGCGGACGCGACGGGATGGCGTAGTTTGACCACTTCGAGTTCGAGGTTCCGGCTAATGGACGCGCGACGGCCTGATCAAGTTCTCTGGTATAGCTTTCCCACTTCAGCTGTAACGTCTAGGCCGTGTCGTCAATTAGGGCTTTAATTGTTTTTTGGCTCACGGCTTAATCGTAGTGTGATGCAATTTTTTGTAAGTCCCTGTTTTTAAGCTAGTGAGGAGGCTTATGAATGATGTAACGATAGGGGCGGCGGGACGATCAATGGAAGCGGATCAAAGGTTTGCTTCCTGGCTGGAAGGGCACGCGGCTGATTGACGCCCGTGGGCGCGCCGATTTTCAGGGCAGCGACGCGGTGGCTTTGTCTCTCGGCATCCACGATAAACTGTTCGCGTTACCCTAATAAGACCCTGGATTATCCTTGCCATGATTAGAAGGTCGCTTCGTCCGTCCCTCGAGCGGAAAAAAGCGCGCAATCCCCGACTCAAAGATAACCAATCGCTGGAAGACGTTGTGGCGCTCATGGACAGCTTCGATCTGCCTTATCCCAAGAAGATGGATTTCGTCGTCCGTGGTCACGGGCCGTGAGGTTAATGCCCGGCCAATATTCCAGAGGAGTTTCGAGATCCGTGCATGCGGTGAGATCAAGGAGAGCAAGCTGAAGTGATCAGCCTTCTGTTTGGCCTCGTGGTTGGCTTCTCGCTCGGCTTGACGGGCGGCGGCGGTTCCATCTTTGCCGTACCGCTGCTGGTTTACGGCTTGGCAATGCCGCCGCGCGAGGCAGTCGGCGTCTCTCTGGTGGCGGTGGGCGCCACCGCGCTGGCTGGCGCTATCCCGCGGCTGCGCCGGGGCGAAGTGGAAGTCAAGGCGGCGCTCCTGTTCGGGCTTGTGGGGATCGTCGGAGCGCCTTTGGGCGCGGCCTTCGGTGTGAAGTTGCCCGCTAGTACCCTGTTGGGGGGATTTGCCGTGCTGATGGTGTTGGTGGCGACACGGATGTGGCGACAGGCTATTCGCTGCCCGGCGGAAACCGAGATCGTGCGGGCGGGCGGTGATTCTTCCAGCGCCGCCACGGGCGCTGCGTGCCGGATCGATCCAGCACGCGGTTTGACGTTGACTTCGCGCTGCGCCTTGATGCTGGGCTTTAGCGGTCTCGCAACGGGGTTGTTATCCGGCTTGTTCGGGGTAGGTGGTGGCTTCCTAATCGTGCCGGCCCTAGTGTTAGTGGCGTCGTTGCCGATGCAGCGCGCGGTCGCTACGTCATTGCTGGTCATCGCCATCGTCAGCGCGGCGGGTAGCGCCTCTTATGTAGTGGCGGGTCAATCCTTGAATTTGCCAGTCACCAGTCTTTTTGTGGTCGGTGGATTGGGCGGTATGGGTTTGGGCGCGAAATTGAGCCGCCGCCTCGCCGGACCTCAGCTCCAAAAACTGTTCGCCGCCGCCATGGTTGGCGTCGCTCTCTACATGCTCGGACGGATTTGGTAACAGCCCCTAAAGCGAGAAATTTGGCGAAGCCCTCTGCCACCATACCGGGATTGAAGAAGCCATCTATCCAATCTGGCTGGCCCAGAGGATCGGTCTGAACCGATTTTGGATCGGATTTGGCTTTTTATAATCAATAACTATTTGAATATAAAATAAATATTGAAGTTGCCCGTTTCTTGCAACAAAGCTTGATGAACCGTCGACGCTCAGGTTTTTCCTGTCTCGATTCCAACCGGATTTTCATAACCATTTCAACATGTTTAGCTTTAGGTCTTGGAGAAGATTATGTCCATCAGCCGCATGACCACGCGCCTTGATTATTATTTAAGGGAACCAGCCCTATTTGGCACGGATTTAAGCGCTAGAAAAGATTTGTGGAAAGCCAATTATATTATTCCAATGGCCAATGCTTATGAAGACGCCAAAAAGCGGTTGGACACTTGCGTAAGCGATGCCAAAAAGATTGCCGAAGATCGAAAGGCCGCTTACGAGCAGCTCAAGGGAAATATCGATCTGGCGACCGGGATTCTTTTTTCGTTACTAGGCCCATTTTCCGATATCGCGCAAAATGGTTTGAAAGCCACAATGACTGTGAGCGATACCACCGTGCGGGCGCGGGTTTTAGCGCAAGCTCTGGAACGAGGGCCCCTGTCGCATGTTGATCTGGTGGGGTTGGTCGAGAAAGAGAAGGTGCGCCAATTTGTATTGAATCAGGTCGTGGATCGCGGCATTCCCGCCGCTTTGGGCAAAGCGACCAGTATGATTTCGCCCGCCGCCGCCCAGACGCCGACAGGGCCCGCGACCGGAACACCTTCTTCCCAAGTGGCCCAACGATTTCTGGGCGTGTCAGAAGACATGTTATCCGGCCAATACAGCGCCGAGCGGATGATGCGGGGTATGGAGCAAGTCTTTTTGCAGTTAAGCACGGAATTGAATGAAGCCTACATGACGCAGGTGGTCACCGCCGCTCAAGCCAGCGCCGCCCAGAAAAGGAAATGGCTGGAAATCGCCACCCAAGCCGTCATCGTTCGCCCCCCGAAATTGTCGATGGATCAATTCGTTGGAGATGGCAAGATTTTAACCAATCAATTATTTGTCATTCTCGCCGCCAATTTCTTGTTATCCATCCCGAAGACCACACAGCCGTGGCCGAATATCGGCCACGATCTGGCCTATACCATCAATAGGGCGTATCAAGTCAGCGGTTATTCCATTATCACGAACAATCCAAAACTGAATGTTAACGAGGGCATGAACGCCCATCTGACGGGCGTCGAATGGGATGGCGTGATTTTCGAGTACACCGCCAAGAAGATTAAAGAAAACGCCAGGGGCGGCCTAGCGGTGCTCGATGCTTATATGCTAGCGATGGCCATGGATCAAACTTTGGTCTAAAGAGCAGGAGCGACATTAACCGCGCCAGTACCGAGCAGACTTCCGGCATTGGGCAGTTGAACGGAGCAGCGATGCGGCTTGATCAGGCCACGCAAGCGAACGCGGCGTTCGCTGATTAGGGGAGCCACAGCTTGATAAAGCGAATGCGAATTTCAGCAGGGGTTCTGTTGCTAGCGATTTTAAGCGCCGTTGCTCTCTCCGTTGGGGCGGGTACAGCAGGAGAAATAACCGGCTTTGGCTCAAATCCGGGCCAGTTGCGGCTATTTCATTATCGACCCGATTCATTGCCGGTGCCGGCGCCGCTGGTGGTCGCGCTGCACGGTTGCCAGCAGACGGCGTTGGACTACGGCCGAGAAGCGGGTTGGATGCAGCAGGCGGATCGCTGGGGCTTCGTATTGTTGTTGCCGGAACAGCAGCCCGCCAATAACCGGCAGCGCTGCTTCAATTGGTTCCAGCCGGAATCGATCAGTCGCGATCAAGGTGAAGCTGGTTCGATCCGGCAAATGATTTCCCGGATGCAAACGGACTATACCCTTGATCCTCAACGCATCTATGTTGCCGGCCTGTCGGCGGGCGGCGCGATGACGGCGGTTTTATTGGTCGATTATCCTGAAATTTTTGCCGGTGGTGGCATCGTCGCCGGTATTCCTTATGGCTGCGCCTCCGGTTTGGTAAGCGGATTGCGCTGTCAGCTCTGGGGACGCGATTTGGAGCCAACGGAATGGGGCCATCTGATCCGTGAAGCAATCGCCCAAACGGCACTAAAACCACAAAATTGGCCGCTGGTGTCGATTTGGCAGGGCGATTCGGATTGGGTGGTCGATGCCGATAATGCCGCTGAGCTGGTGGAGCAATGGACCGCGCTACAGGGTATTGATCCAACTTCGGGCCTCGAAGAGGTCAGCTCTGGTTATTCTCATCGGGTTTATCGTGATTCTACTGGTCGGGCGCGAGTGGAGTTTTATCTGATCGCCGGGATGGGTCACGGCCAGCCCATCGATCCAGGAACCGCTGAAACCCAATGCGGCGTTTCATCCGACTATATGTTTCCAGTCGGCCTTTGCGCGAGCTATCAGATGATTCGATTCTGGGGTTTAGCCCATTAGGAGAGCCTTTTTGATAAAAGGAAAGACCGTTGTTGGACCGTGACAAGTACGACGCACGACTATTGAGAAATGAGCACTTCATTGAATTGGATAATGGGCTCGATATCCGTGTAGTGTGGCATATCGCCTTGAAGAGCAGGCGCGTTGGGTATGAAGGCAGCCAGAAAATCTTCCATTGAACTGAAGAGAAAATGGCACATTGCAATATAGGTTGGCTCTGATCCCGGAACGGCGCCGCCAAGCCCGTGCTCGACAGATACCCCCTTGAAGCTTGGGTGGGCACTCAGGAGCTTTATGGACATAGGCATGTGAGTGTTGACGTAGTAGGCCACATCGAATCGCGAGCCTTTGCTGTTGGGGTAGAGGATGCTGATTCTGATCATTGACTTGTCGCGGATGGCGATGAAAAGGATATGGGCAAGCGTCAGATTGAAGACGCCCAACAGTGGAAGTCAGTCGCGAAGCAGCGTCGGTTAAACTGACTGGTTAGGCGTCATACTCGGACCCCCTCTCTTTGTCAAGTCGGTCGACTTGGCGCTTAAGGATATGCGTCCGGTTTTTGAGCGGGCAGTGCCTGGACTGCCGCCTCCCCGACGCCGCCACTCTCACCCGCGAGGTCGCCGCCTGGCAACAGGCCCGCAACGCTTGCCCCAGATCGGGCAATTGGCGCTTCACCAACCCTAATGCCCGCATCAAGCGCAAACGCCTCTCTCCTTCAATTGAGAGCGGTTAAGGCATTGCTACCCAGCGTTCGGAAATCCGAATGACTTGTTGGGACCCTCATTCGGATTTTCGTTCACAACGAAACACTAATTTTTATTAATCATTTTTATTCAAATAGTTAAGTGATTTATTCGAATCAATTAACTGGCATGAGGGATGCCTCTTCTCTGGAACTTATCCGTCAAGAACCAAGCATGAGAGGAGATTCCCGTGGAGAAAACCGCTTATCGGAGCGAGCACGATCTGTTGGGCAACCGCGACGTGCCGGTCGATGCCTATTACGGCGTGCATACCCTGCGCGCCTTGGAGAACTTTCCCATCACCGGCACCGCGATCTCGATTTACCCCGATCTGGTCCGAGCACTGGCCAGCATCAAGCTGGCGGCGGCGCGCGCCAATCACGAATTGGGTTTGCTTGACCAAGAGCGCGCCAACGCCATCGTCCAAGCGTGTGAAGAGGTGCGCGCTGGCAAGTTGAACGATCAGTTCGTAGTGGATGTGATTCAGGGCGGCGCGGGCACCTCGACCAATATGAATGCCAACGAGGTGATCGCCAACCGGGCGCTGGAATTGCTCGGTCACCGGAAGGGGGAATATCAGTACCTGCACCCCAACGAACACGTCAACATGAGCCAGTCCACCAACGACGTGTATCCGACCGCCCTCAAGCTGGCGGCGTACAGCGGCGTGTTCCGGCTGGTGGACGCCATGGCGTATCTGCGCCACGCTTTTGAGCAAAAAGTTCAGGAATTCGCCGACGTGCTGAAAATGGGCCGCACTCAGTTGCAAGATGCGGTGCCAATGACGCTGGGCCAGGAGTTTTCTACTTATGCCGTGATGCTGGCCGAGGATGAGGATCGCTTGAAGGAAGCGGCGCTGTTGATTCGCGAAATCAATCTGGGGGCGACCGCCATCGGCACCGGAATCAATGTCGAACCGGAATATCCCGAATTGGTCTGCCGCATCTTGTACGAAGTGACTGGCATTCCCGTGGCCACCTCGCCCAACCTGGTGGAAGCCACGCAGGACTGCGGCAGTTTTGTGCAATTGTCTGGCGTGCTCAAGCGCATCGCGGTCAAATTGTCCAAGGTGTGCAACGATTTAAGGCTGCTCTCTAGCGGCCCGCGCGCGGGATTGGGCGAGATTAACCTGCCGGCGCGGCAGGCTGGCTCGTCGATCATGCCAGGTAAGGTCAACCCGGTAATTCCCGAGGTGGTCAATCAAATCGCTTTTGAAGTGATCGGCAATGACGTGACGATCACCTTGGCGGCGGAAGCCGGTCAACTTCAGCTCAACGCTTTCGAGCCGATCATCGCCCACAGCCTGTTTAAGAGCGTGACTCATCTGCACCAGGGTTGCCTGACGCTGGCCGACCGCTGCATCAGCGGCATCACCGCCAACCGCGAGCGGCTGCGGGCCAGCGTGCAAAATTCCATCGGCTTGGTGACCGCGCTCAATCCCTACATCGGCTACGAGCACGCCACCGCCGTCGCCGCCGAAGCGCTGGCCACCGGCGGCAGCGTCTACGACATCGTGCTGGCCAAGGGTCTGCTGTCCAAGCAGCAGCTCGACGATATCCTACAACCCGATGTCTTGACCAAGCCGCGGCATCTGGTCGTGAACCGTGCTCCCGCCGGCGAGGTGCGGCCCTCATGAAAACCAATAAACTGACCACCTGGATCATGATCGGCATGATCCTCGGCGTCGTGGTCGGCTACGCCTGCCATGCCATCGCGCCGGACGCCAAGGCGGCGGCGGAAATCGCCGGTTATTTCTCCATCGTCACCGACATATTCTTGCGGCTGATCAAAATGATCATCGCGCCGCTGGTGTTCGCCACCCTGGTTTCCGGTATGACACACATGGGCGATTCCGGCTCCGTGGGGCGAATCGGCATGAAAGCACTCGGCTGGTTCGTGTTGGCGTCGCTGACCTCCTTGTTGCTGGGCATGTTGTTCGTCAATCTGCTTCAGCCCGGTCACGCGCTGAACCTGCCGCTGCCAGACGTGGGCGCGTCCACCAACCTCAAGACCGGCGCGCTGAATTTGAAGGATTTCATCACCCATGTTTTCCCGAAGAGTTTCGTTGAGGCGATGGCCAACAACGAGATCCTGCAAATTCTGGTGTTCTCGCTGTTCTTCGGCTCGGCTCTCAATGTGGTGCAAAACAAGACCACCCGCGCGTTGAGCCACGCCATCGAAGAGCTGGTGGAGGTGATGCTCAAGGTCACCGATTACGTCATGCGCTTCGCACCTCTGGGCGTGTTCGCCGCCATCGCCGCCGCGATCACGGTGCAGGGGCTCGGCGTACTCGCCACCTACGGCAAGTTTATCGGTAGCTTCTATTTTGGCTTGTTGGTGCTGTGGCTGGTGCTGATCGGCGCGGGTTATGTGTTCCTTAAGGGCTCGGTGTTCAGGCTGCTTAAACTCATTCGCGAACCGATGATGCTGGCCTTTTCGACCGCCAGCAGCGAAGCCGCCTATCCGAAAACGATGGAGCAACTGGAGAAATTCGGCGTCGACGAAAAAATCACCGGATTCGTCTTGCCCTTGGGTTATTCGTTTAATCTCGACGGCTCAATGATGTATCAGGCATTCGCGGCGCTGTTCATCGCTCAGGCGTACGGCATCGATATGCCGCTCTCGCAGCAGATCACCATGTTGTTGGTGTTGATGGTCAGCAGCAAAGGCATGGCTGGCGTGCCGCGTGGTTCGTTAGTGGTCGTCGCCGCCATCTTGCCCATGTTCAATCTGCCAGAGGCCGGGTTGCTGCTGATCATGGGCATCGACCAGTTTCTCGACATGGGCCGTACCGCCACCAACGTGATCGGCAACAGCCTAGCCACGGCGGTGATCGCCAAATGGGAAGGTGGTATCCACGAACCGCCGCCGGATGCGGACGACGCGGAAGCGGCGCTGCTTGCCGCGCCGACGGAAGCTAAGGCTTGAGCGGACGCAGTAGGCGTTGGGGGCGGTCGAGGAGGCCGCGCCCCAGCGCCCTTCTTCCAGCGCGACGAGTGGAGAGTATTGCCATGTTGAAAAATTGCCATCGCTTGGCGGCTATCGGACTGTTGCTCAGTCTGACGTGGCCCGTGGCCGCCCAAAACAGCCCTTGGCGAGCCGCCGATCAACTGACGGGAACCCTGAAAAAAATCAAGGACAGCGGCGTGATCGTGCTCGGTCATCGCGAAAACTCGATTCCCTTCGCCTTTCGCAACGCCCAAGGACAACCGATCGGTTATTCCATCGACCTCTGTAAAGCCGTCGCCCAGGAAGTCGGCGCGGAACTCGGCATCACCGAGCTGCGGATCGACTACCAGCCGGTGACGCCGGAAAACCGCTTCGCCCGCGTGCGGTTGGGCGAGGTTGATTTGGAATGCGGTTCGACCACCGATAATCAGGAACGGCGTCAGCAAGTGGCTTTTTCGCCCACCATCTTCGTAACCGGCACCAAGCTGCTGGTCAAGAAAGATGGATCAATTAGGCGATTGCGCGACTTAAGGGGACACGCGGTCGCCGTCACCCGTGACACCTCCAATGCGGCGGCCATGCAAGCCTTCGCCGAGCGGCAACGGCTCGGCCTGACCTTCGTGACCGGAGCCGACCACCAGGAAAGTTTCGGGCTATTGGCCGAGGGCAAGGCGGATGCCTTCGCTAACGACGAGGTATTGCTGTACGGAATGCTGGCCGAAACCAAGAGCGGCTCACGCTACCGCATCATCAGCGATTTTCTATCCTACGAGCCTTACGGCTTGATGTATCGCAAGGACGATAGCCAATTCGCCGACGTGATTGAGCGAACCTTTCGCCAATTAGCGGAAAGCCGGGAGATCGTCTGGATTTACGACCGCTGGTTTTTAAAGCCGCTGCCATCCGGCATCCGTCTCAATCTGCCGATGAACGCCCAACTGCGCGAGCTGTTCCAGATGCTGGGCCTGCCAGCGGGTTAAGCGCGTCCTGAACATCTGATTTTTAATCGTAGGAGCATGACATGCAGACCCCCTTTAACCTCGGCCGTTACCTGGCGCTGGCGATGCTGGCGCTATGCACCGCCACGGCGCAGGCCAAAAACGAGCCGGTCGCGCCCGCGGTCAAACTGGCCAACATCCGCATTCTCGCCACCGGCGGTACCATCGCCGGCACCGGCGCCACCAGCACCACTACCGTCGGTTACGCCGCCGCCAAGGTTGGCGTGGACCAGCTGATCGAAGCCGTACCCGTGCTGAAGCAGGTCGCCAACATCACCGGCGAGCAACTGTTCCAGGTCGCCAGCGAAAATATGACCGATGAGTATTGGCTGAAGCTCGCCAAACGGGTCAATACGTTGCTGGCGCAGGACGACGTGGACGGTATCGTCATCACCCATGGCACCGACACCTTGGAGGAAACCGCCTACTTTCTCAATTTGGTCGTTAAAAGCCGCAAGCCGGTGGTGCTGGTCGGAGCGATGCGCCCTTCCACCGCCATGAGCGCGGACGGACCTTTCAACATCTACAATGGCGTGGTGTTGGCCGCCAGTCCTGAAGCGGCCGGCAAAGGCGTGTTGGTCTGCCTGAACGATCAGATCAACGCCGCCCGCGATGTCACCAAGGCCAGTACCGCCACGCTGGACACCTTCCGCGCGCCGGAGCTGGGCTTGATCGGCTATATGCAGAACAATAAGCCCCATTTCTATCGGCTGTCGGCGCGCAAGCATACGGTCGATGCCGAATTCGATATCTCCAATCTGGAAACCTTGCCAAAAGTGGATATCGTTTACGGATATGCCAACGTCACCCGCGCGCCGGTGGACGCGCTGGTCGCCGCCGGGGCCAAAGGCCTCATCCATGCCGGCGTTGGCGATGGCAGCTTGCACAATGCGGTCAAGCCCGCGTTGATCGAAGCGCGCAAGCAGGGTGTGATCGTGGTGCGCGGCTCGCGGACTGGCAACGGTATTGTGGCGCGCAATGGGGAAGCCAACGATGATGAGCTGGATTTCGTGGTCTCCGATACCTTGAATCCCCAAAAGGCGCGGATTCTGTTGATGCTGGCTCTCATCAAGACCCACCAGACCAGCGATATCCAACGCATGTTCTATACCTACTGAACATGCACTGGATCTTCGCTGGAGCCTTCCTCAAGCGGGTTTGCAGGCAGTCGCCATGACCGGTCATCATCAATGGCGGCGCTGGCTGCGCCCGCTGGCTTTGGCGGCCGGCGTGGCCATCGGCGCGGGCTGGATCGCTTACGACCTCAGCCAAACCCGCGGCATCGAAGCCCTTCGCGTCGCCAGCGCGCATCGTCTCGATTTGCTCACCACGGGCCTGGAGCGGGAAATGAGCAAATACGCTTATTTTCCCGCGATCCTCAACTTGGAAGAGGATGTGCGCCGCTTGCTGGAGCAGCAGCCGAGCGACGAGCTGAAGCTGGACCGGGTTAACGCCTATTTGGAAAATCTCAATCAATATGCGGGCACCTTGTCGATCTACATTGTGAATTCCGAAGGAACCGTGGTGGCGTCAAGCAACTGGCGGCAGCCGGATAGCTACATCGGCGAGCGTCTGACGTTTCGGCCTTACGTGACCGACGCGCTGCAACAGGGCGTCGGGCGCTTTTTTGGCATCGGCACCACCCGCGGCGAGCCGGGCTATTATCTGGCGCACCGTTTGAGCGCGGAAGAACGGGTCATCGGCGTGGCCGTGGTTAAGGTCGGGTTCGAGCGGTTACAGGACGCTTGGTCCATCGGCGACATCCCTGCCTTGGTGTCCGATGGCAACGGCGTGGTCTTCCTAGCGACGGTGCCGACTTGGCGCTTCACCACACTGAAAACGCTTGATCCGCCGATCCAAGAAAAAATCGCCCAAACCCTGCAATATAACCGCCGCGAACTCGTCCCGCTTCGAATGCAGATTATCCGCCAGCTCGATAATGAAGTTTTTATCGCGCGCTTTTCAGCCAGTGCCAGCCCGGACGATCCAGCTACCGCCGTGGCGATCCCCGAGGGCTTGTTTCTCGCACAAATCCGCACGGTGCCGACGGTGGTTTGGCGCCTGACCGTCTTTCTGTCACTCGCCGCCAGCCAGCGGCTGGCGCTCAATCACGCCATGCTAGCCGCCGTCAGTAGTCTGTTCGTACTGCTGCTGCTATGGGGCATCAACCAGCGTCGTCGCTATATCCGCCAGCGGCTGGCGGCGCGCGAGGCCTTGCAACGCGCTCACGACAGTCTGGAGCGCAAGGTGGCGGAGCGCACCGTTGAACTGTCGGCGGCGAACGAGCGGTTACGCCAAGAGATCGACGAACGCGCGCGAATCGAACAACGGCTCCGTTCCACCCAAGAGGAGATGGTGCAAGCCGCCAAGCTGGCCGTCATCGGTCAACTGTCGGCCGAGATTGTCCACGAACTCAACCAACCGTTGGCCGCTTTGCGGACGCTGGCCGGTAATACCATGATTTTTTTAAAAAATGGTAATGTAGAAACCGCCCTTGGCAATCTGGCCCGCACCGATCATCTGATCGAGCGCATGGCGAAGATCACCGCCCAGCTCAAATCCTTCGCCCGTAAATCCTCTGGATCGCCGCAACGGATTGCCATCAATCAAGTCATTGATAATTCATTAATTTTACTGGAACAACGCCTGCGCAAACAGCAAATTACCGTTCGGATACAGCCTTCCGCCGCTGAGGCTTTTGTCTGGGGAGACGCCATCCGGCTCGAACAAGTGCTCATCAACCTTTTGAGCAATGCGGTGGACGCCAGCGCGAACGCCACGCAAGCGATCATCGAAATTGCCTGGACCCTCCAAGAGGCCAGCGTGGTTATTCAAGTCCGCGATTTTGGTATCGGGTTGTCGGAAACGGTCCAGACGCACTTGTTCAAACCGTTTTTCACCACCAAGGAGCCGGGACAAGGCTTGGGCTTGGGCTTGGCGATTTCCGCCGATATCCTGCACGAATTCAGCGGTCGGTTATCGGGGACCAACCATCCTGAAAAAGGCGCGGTGTTTACCGTGGAACTACCGCTTGCCGCATGGGGCGACCACCATGCTGACTAGGGCCATCAACGTGTTGATCATCGAAGACGATTCCGATGTTCGGCTCAGTTGCGAACAAGCCATTGAGCTTGAGGGTTTTAGCGCCGAAGGGGTCGATTCCGCCGAAAAGGCGCGTCGGCTGGTCAGCGCTGATTTTCCGGGTGTGATCGTCAGCGATATTCGCCTGCCGGGTATGGACGGTCTGACGCTGTTGCGCGAACTCATGACGCTCGATCCGGCTTTGCCGGTAGTGTTGATGACCGGTCACGGCGACATCACGATGGCGGTACAGGCGATGAAGGACGGCGCCTATGATTTCATCGAAAAACCCTTTCCCCGCGATCGGTTGGTCGACGCCGTGCGCCGCGCCATCGACAAGCGGCGGTTGACATTGGAAGTCCGGGAGCTGCGGCGTCAGCTCCAGGGCCGCCCGCCGATTGAGAATTGGCTGATCGGGTATTCATCCGCCATGGAACAAACCCGCCGCCTCATTGGCAACATTGCCGACACGGCGGTTGACGTGCTGATTTACGGGGAAACCGGAACGGGTAAGGACTTGGTGGCGCAATGTCTGCACCGATTCAGCCAGCGCAGCGGCAAGCATTTTGTCGCGCTCAATTGCGGCGGTTTGCCAGATACTTTGTTCGAGAGCGAAATCTTTGGTCATGAAGCCGGGGCGTTCACTGGCGCTTCCAAACGGCGTATCGGCAAAATCGAGCACGCGCAAAGCGGCACTTTATTTCTCGACGAAATTGAAAGTATGCCGGTCGCGATACAGATCAAACTCTTGCGGTTCCTGCAAGAGCGCACCATCGAGCGGCTGGGTTCCAACACGCCCGTCTCGGTTGATTGCCGGATCGTCGCCGCCAGCAAGGAAAACCTTGAGCGGCTGGTCGAGCAAGGCCGGTTTCGGCAGGATTTGTTTTACCGGCTCAACGTGGCGACTTTGGAATTGCCGCCGCTGCGAGAGCGCCGCGAGGATATTCCTCTGTTATTCGAACATTTTGTCAGCCAAGCCGCCACGCGGCACGGCCGCGAACCGCCCCCGATTTCGCCAGTCCAAACGCGCGAGTTGCTGGCCCATGCCTGGCCGGGCAACATTCGCGAATTGCGCAACGTGGCCGAATGTTTCGTGCTCGGCTTGCGCCCGCCCGTGATCGTGGAACATGCCGACGCTAAGCCGCTCATGCCTTTGACGGCAGCGGTGGAAGTTTTCGAGCGTTCGCTGATCGCCGATGAACTGCGGCGGCAGAATGGCAGCTTGGCCCGAACGAGTGAAGCCTTAAGCATCCCCAAGACCACGTTGTATGACAAGATGCGTCGGTACGGCCTGATTGATAATATCCGGCGCTAGCGCTGCTTCCGAGAAGCCGTCCGTAAATAACGTGCATCCTGTTTATTGGCTGTTACAGGTCAGCAGGTTTGGTCACCAGGAACCTTAGCAGGTTCTGCTCCAGGCGCTACATCTCCTCTGCCTTATCCGGAACTCAGCTTAATAAGCTTGATCTACGTCAAGGAATTCCCTTCGCTTCATTCGTAATATTGCGGTTGCAGCATTTTTGCGAGAACCGCAATGGCCACGCTAAAACAACAACAAATCTCTGTTCTCACCCTGAACACCATGGCCTTCGCGGTGAATTTCGCCGTGTGGGTCATGTTTTCGGTCATCGGCATCAAGATCAAAGCCGAGTTAAACCTCAACGAAACGGAATTCGGCTTGCTGGTGGCGACCCCGATTTTAACCGGTTCGCTGGTGCGGCTGCCGCTGGGCATTCTGACTGACCGTTACGGCGGACGGATCGTCTTTTTCATCCAGATGCTGCTGGTGTCGATCCCGACCTGGCTGGTCTCTTACGCCACCGAGTATTGGCAATTTTTGGTGCTGGGTTTGTTCGTCGGGCTGGCGGGCGGTTCGTTCGCGGTCGGCATCGCTTACACCTCGACCTGGTTCAGCAAGGAGCGCCAGGGCACGGCGATGGGAATTTTCGGCGCGGGCAACGCCGGGTCGTCGCTGACCAAGTTCGTTGCTCCCATGATCATCGCTGCTTTCGGGGCGTGGCAGATGGTGCCGAAGGTCTATGCCGTGGCGATGGTGGTGATGGCGGTGCTGTTTTGGTTTTTCACCTACACCGATCCGCTGCACCAGAAAGGCGTGGAGCAGAACCGCGCCCGGCCGAGCCTCGGCCAGCAGTTGCAACCGCTGCTCGACCCGCGGGTGTGGCGCTTCGGGCTCGCTTACGCCTTCGTGTTCGGCGCGTTTGTAGCGCTGGCCTTGTGGCTACCGAAATATTACGTCGGCGAATACGGTCTGCCGCTGGCGACCGCCGCGTTTCTGACCATCTTCTTCGATCTGCCGTCCGGAGCGATTCGCGCGCTGGGCGGTTGGGCATCGGACAAGTGGGGCGGTAACACCGTCACCTGGTGGGTGCTGTGGGTCAGCCTGATCGGATTGTTCCTATTAAGCTACCCGCCGACCACCATGACCATTCACGGCATCAAGGGCGATGTCTCGGTCAACCTCGGCATCGGCATCGTGCTGTTTACGATTCTGGTATTCGTGGTCGGGTTGGCGCAGGGTTTCGGCAAGGCCAGCGTGTATCGCAGTCTGGCCGATCATTATCCGAACCAGATGGGTGTGGTCGGCGGCATCGTCGGCCTGATCGGCGGCTTGGGTGGCTTTGTGCTACCGATCATGTTCGGCGTCGCGGCCGACGCCATCGGCGTGCGCAGTAGTTGTTTCATGCTGATGTTCCTGCTGGTCGGCGTCACCATGCTGTGGACCTGGCTGGCCGAAAAGCACGAGCGCGAGGAAATTCTGGAGCGGCACGCCGACGCGCGGGCCGAGCTGGCGGGCGCGAATCTGGTCGATCAGGTTTACCGCCGTCGCCATGTGCTGGCCGACTGGCGGCCAGACGATGAAGCGTTCTGGCAACAGGTCGGGCGGCGGATCGCCAACCGCAATCTGTGGCTGTCGATGCCCGCATTGCTGCTGGCCTTCGCGGTCTGGGTGGTGTGGAGCGTGATTGTGGTCGAACTGCCGCATGTTGGCTTCCAGTTCAGCCAGAATCAATTGTTCTGGCTAGCGGCGCTGCCGGGCCTGTCCGGTCCGTTCTTCCGGGCGCTGTATTCCTTCGTGGTGCCGATTTTCGGCGGTCGCAACTGGACGGTGTTTAGCACCTTGCTGTTGTTGTTACCGACGTTGTGGATTGGGGTCGCGGTACAGGACCTCAACACGAATTACGCGGTATTCGTCGCCATCGCGCTGCTGTGCGGGCTGGGCGCGGGCAATTTCTCGTCCAGCATGGCCAATATCAGCTTTTTCTTCCCGCAGCGACTGCAAGGCACCGCCCTGGGCCTAAACGGCGGCATCGGCAATCTGGGCGTCGGGCTAGCCCAGCTCATCGTGCCAATCGCCATGTACGGCGGTGCGCTGTGGATTCTGGGCGGCAGCGCGCAAAACCATTTCGACGAGGGCGTGATCACTCCCATCTGGGTACAGAATGCCGGTTTCATCTGGGTGCCGTTCATCATCGCCACCTCGGCCGCCGCATGGTTTGGGATGGACAACATCGGCACGGTCAAGGCCGGTTTTGCCGAGCAGGTCGCTATTTTCCGCCACAAGCATCAATGGCTGATGAGCTGGCTGTACACCGGCACCTTCGGCTCCTTCATCGGCTTGGCGGTTACGTTCCCGATGTTAGTCAACACGCAATTCCCCATGACGGATGCCTTCAGATTCGCCTTTGTCGGCCCGCTGCTGGCGGCGCTGGCGCGGCCGCTCGGCGGCTGGCTATCGGATCGGATCGGCGGCGCGATCATCACCTGCTGGGTATTCGTGGTGATGACGGCGGCGTCATTTGGCGCCCTGCTGTTCCTGCCGGGGCCAAATGGCGGCGGCAATATGAGCGGCTTTGTGATCATGTACCTGCTGCTGTTTGTCGCGGCTGGCATTGGCAACGGCTCGACCTTCCGCATGATCCCGATCATTTTCCGGGTCTTGCGCCAGCGCCAGTTGCATGGGGCAGACCATGCGGGTTTGGAGCAGGCGTCGCGCCTCGCCGCGACGGAGGCCGCCGCCACACTCGGTTTCAGTTCGGCGGTGGCCGCGTTCGGCGGTTTCTTTATTCCCATCGCTTACGGCGCGTCCATCGACCTGACCGGCGGTTATCAGGCGGCGCTGGTCGTGTTTGCGTTGTTTTACCTCAGTTGCTTGTTCATCACCTGGCGCTGGTATGCCGGCAGGAATGTGGAAGCGCCATGCTGAATCCGATTCGATCTTTTTTGGAATGTCTCTGTTGAGGAGTGATTCACGATGTCCACAACGATAACAACAGACGTCGGCGCGAAACCCTCGTCCCGCACCTGGTTGAATCTCTGGATGCCAGAAGACCCAGCGTTTTGGGAAGGCACGGCCAAGCCGCTGGCCTGGAAAACGCTGACCATCACCACCTTGAATCTGATGATGGCCTTCATCGTCTGGTTTGTAGTGTCGGCGCTGGTGGTGCGCCTGCCGAATATCGGTTTCAAACTGACCGCCACTCAAACCTTCTGGCTGGCGGCGATGCCAGGCTTGGCCGCTGGTATTCTGCGAGCCATTCATACTTTTTTGGTGCCAATGTACGGCACCCGCCATGTCATCACCTTTTCCACGCTGTCGCTGCTGATTCCGCTGCTTGGCTGGTTCTACGCGATTCAAGACCCGACCACGCCGTATTGGGTGTTGTTGCTGCTGTCATTTCTGGCCGGTTTGGGCGGTGGGAATTTCTCCTCATTCATGCCTTCGACCAGCCTGTTCTTTCCCAAGCGCTTGCAAGGCACGGCGTTGGCGATTCAGGCCGGCATCGGTAATTTCGGAGTGAGCGTGGTGCAGTTCATCACGCCATGGATCATCGGCTTTGCCCTGTTCGGCACGCTGGCCGGCGATCCGCAAACCTTCGTACCGAGCATACCGGGCGCGGCTACTAAACCGATGTGGCTGCAAAACGCCGCTTTGATTTACGTGCCGTTTATTGTGGTGTTCGCCATCGCCGCGTGGTTCCTGCTCAAGTCAGTGCCGGTGCGGGCCAATTTCCGTGAGCAGCTCGACATTTTCCATTTCAGCAACTTGCACGGATTCTGGATGACCTCGCTGTACATCATGACCTTCGGCTCGTTCTCCGGCTTCGCCGCGACGTTTCCTTTGATGATCAAACAGATGTACACCGTGTTGCCGGGCGGCCCCGATCCGTTGAAGTACGCCTTCCTCGGCCCGTTGGTCGGCGCGGCGGCGCGGGTGCTGGCTGGCCCGATTTCCGACAAGCTGGGCGGGGCTATCGTCACCCACTGGTCGGGCATCGGCCTGCTAATTTGCACGATTGCCGTGACTTTCTACACCCATCCCGACGTGGCGACCGGCATGACCCAATTCCCGCTGTTCGTGGGGATGATGCTGGGCGTGTTCTTCTTCAGCGGCGTCGGCAACGCCAGCACCTTCAAGCAGATGCCGATGATTTTCGAACCGCGTCAGGCGGGCGGCATCATCGGCTGGACAGCGGCGATGGCCTCGTTCGGCCCGTTCATCTTCGGCATGTTGATCGGCTGGTCATTTGCGGCCACCGGCTCGCCCAACGTCTTCTTCTACGGCGCGGCGCTGTTCTATCTGTTCAACATCGGCATCAACTGGTGGTACTACGCCCGCAAAGGGGCGGAGAAGCCGTGCTGATTTTTAGAGAGGTTTAATGCGATGAGTCATTTTCTCGACCGGCTGAATTTCTTTAAGAAAATCACCGACACTTTCTCCGGCGATCACGGCGTCGTTACCAACGAGGATCGTGGCTGGGAAGACGCCTACCGCAGCCGCTGGCAGCACGACAAGGTGGTGCGCTCGACCCACGGGGTGAACTGTACCGGTTCTTGTAGCTGGAAAATCTATGTCAAGAACGGACTGGTGACCTGGGAAACCCAGCAGACCGACTACCCGCGCACCCGCGACGATCTGCCCAACCACGAACCGCGCGGCTGTCCGCGTGGCGCGTCTTATAGCTGGTATCTGTATAGCGCCAACCGGGTGAAATATCCGCTGGTGCGCGGTCGCCTGCTCAAACTGTGGCGGGCGGCGCTGGCGGATAAAAAAGATCCGGTGGATGCCTGGGCGTCCATCGTCGAAGACTCGGCCAAGGCCAACGAGTACAAAACCCAGCGCGGGCTGGGCGGTTTCGTCCGGGCGACCTGGGAAGAAGTCAATCCGCTGATTGCCGCCGCCAACGTCTACACCGTCAAGCGATATGGCCCGGATCGCATCTACGGCTTTTCGCCGATTCCGGCGATGTCGATGGTGTCCTACGCCGCCGGTTCGCGTTACCTGTCGCTGATTGGCGGTGCCTGCGGTTCGTTCTACGACTGGTACTGCGACCTGCCGCCCGCCAGTCCGATGGTGTGGGGCGAACAGACCGACGTGCCGGAATCCGCTGACTGGTACAACTCCACTTTTTTGATGATGTGGGGTTCCAACGTGCCGCAGACTCGCACCCCGGACGCCCATTTCATGACCGAGGTGCGCTACAAGGGCACGAAAATCGTGGTGGTCTGCCCGGATTATTCGGAGGCGTCCAAGTTTGCCGACCTCTGGTTGCATCCCAAACAGGGCACCGACGCCGCCGTGGCGATGGCGATGGGCCATGTCATCCTGCGCGAGTTTTATCTGGACGGGAAGTCGGACTACTTCACCGATTACGTCCGCACCAAGACCGATTTTCCGGTGCTGGTGCTGCTGGAGCAGCGGGCGGATGGAACCTACTTCAACGGCCGCTTCCTGCGCGCGTCCGATTTGGCCGGCAACGCCGAGCAAGCCAATAATCCCGAGTGGAAAACGCTCGCCTTCGACGAGAACAGCGGAAATCTGATTGTCCCGAACGGCGCTATCGGTTTCCGTTGGGGCGAGAAGGACGGCATGGTCGGCAAGTGGAATCTGGAGCCGAAAGAATCGCTGACCGGCGCCGAAACCCAGTTGCGGCTGTCAGTGAACGCCATCAAGGACGAGGTGGTTCCGGTCGCGTTCCCGTATTTCGGCTCGACTCAGCACCCGCATTTCGCCTGCACCAGCCACGATCCCATCCAAGTGCGCAACGTGCCGGCCAAGAAGGTCAAGCTGGCCGACGGCTCCGAGGCACGGGTCGCCACGGTGTACGACCTGACCTTGGCCCAATACGGCCTCGACCGGGGTTTGGGCGGCGGCAACGTCGCCCAAACCCACGACGACGACGTGCCTTACACCCCGGCCTGGCAGGAGAAGATCACCGGCGTGCCGCGCGCCCAGATCATCGCGGTCGCTCGCCAGTTCGCCGAGAATGCCGACAAGACCCACGGTAAGTCGATGGTCATCATCGGCGCGGCGATGAATCACTGGTATCACATGGACATGAATTACCGGGGCGTCATCAATCTGCTGATGATGTGCGGCTGTGTCGGCCAGAGCGGCGGCGGCTGGTCGCACTACGTCGGCCAGGAAAAACTGCGCCCGCAAACCGGCTGGACCGCGCTGGCTTTCGCGCTGGATTGGCACCGGCCGCCCCGCCACATGAACTCGACCTCGTTCTGGTACATCCACAGCAGCCAGTGGCGGCACGAAAAATTGACCATGCGGGAAATTCTGTCGCCGCTGGCCGATCCGCAGCAGTGGCAGGGCACGCAGATCGACTACAACGTCCGTTCGGTGCGGATGGGCTGGCTGCCGAGCGCCCCGCAACTCAATCAAAATCCGCTGGAAATCAGTAAAGCGGCGGCGGCGGCGGGTGAGGAACCCGCGCCCTACATCGTCAAAAACCTGAAATCCGGCAAGCTCGGTTTCGCCTTTGAAGACCCGGACAACCCGGTCAACTTCCCGCGCAATTTATTCGTGTGGCGCTCTAATCTGCTCGGCTCATCCGGCAAGGGCCACGAGTATTTCCTGAAATATCTGCTGGGTACGACGCACGGCGTGCAGGGCAAGGATTTGGGCGAGGAAGGCGGCGAGAAGCCGTCCGAGGTGCAATGGCGCGAGGCGGCGCACGGCAAGCTGGATTTGCTGGTGACGCTGGATTTCCGCATGTCCACCACCTGCATGTACTCGGATATCGTATTACCAACCGCGACCTGGTACGAGAAGAACGACCTCAACACCAGCGACATGCACCCGTTCATCCATCCCTTGAGCGCGGCGGTCGATCCGGCCTGGGAATCACGCACTGACTGGGACATCTTCAAGGGTATCGCCAAAGCCTTTTCGGAAACCTGTCCCGGCCATCTCGGCGTCGAAAAAGACGTGGTGGCGCTGCCGACGTTGCACGACACGCCCAACGAACTGGCGATGCCGGACGTGAAAGACTGGAAGAAAGGGGAATGTGATCTCATTCCCGGCAAGACCGCGCCCAGTCTGGTGGTGGTCGAGCGCGATTATCCCAGTACCTACCAGAAATTTACCTCTTGCGGGCCGCTGCTCGACAAGCTCGGCAACGGCGGCAAGGGCATCAGTTGGAACACCGAGCACGAGGTCGAGGCGCTAGCGACGCTGAATTACACCGTGCTGGAGGAAGGTGTTTCCAAGGGTCGGCCGCGCATCGACAGCGACATCGACGCCGCCGAAATGATCATGATGCTGGCCCCGGAGACTAACGGTCACGTCGCGGTGAAAGCCTGGGCGGCGCTGAGCAAAATTACCGGCCGCGACCACAGCCATCTGGCCTTGCCCAAGGAACACGAGAAAATTCGCTTCCGCGACATTGTCGCGCAGCCGCGCAAGATCATCTCCTCGCCCACCTGGTCCGGGCTGGAAGACGAGAAGGTCAGCTACAACGCTGGTTACACCAACGTCCACGAGCTGATTCCGTGGCGCACCGTCACCGGTCGCCAGCAGTTCTATCAGGATCACGCCTGGATGCTGGGCTTCGGGGAGGCGATGTGCGCCTATCGGCCGCCGGTGGATATGAAGACCGTCGAGCCGATCATCGGTCAGAAACCGAATGGCAACCCAGAAATCGTGCTGAATTTCATCACCCCGCACCAGAAATGGGGCATCCACAGCACTTACACCGATAACCTGCTGATGCTCACTCTGTCGCGCGGCGGTCCGATCATCTGGATGTCGGAAGCCGACGCCAAAAAGGCCGGCATCGAGGACAACGACTGGATCGAGGCTTACAACATCAACGGCGCGATTGCGGCGCGGGCGGTGGTCAGCCAGCGGGTGCCGGAAGGCATGTCGATGATGTACCACGCCCAGGAAAAAATCGTGAACACCCCCGGCTCGGAAATCACCGGCACGCGCGGCGGCATTCACAATTCCGTGACCCGTACCGTGCTCAAGCCGACCCACATGATCGGCAGCTACGCCCAGCAGAGCTACGGTTTCAATTACTACGGCACCGTCGGCGCCAACCGCGACGAGTTCATCATTGTCCGCAAGATGGCCAAGATCGACTGGCTGGATGACGAACCGTCCGCCGAGGTTTCGACAGTGGCCGCAACCACCACCGGGGAGGCGCATTGATCATGAAAGTACGCGCGCAAATCGCCATGGTTTTGAACCTGGACAAGTGCATCGGCTGCCATACCTGCTCGGTGACTTGCAAAAACGTTTGGACTTCCCGCGACGGCATGGAATACGCCTGGTTCAACAACGTCGAGACCAAGCCCGGCATCGGCTATCCCAAGCAATGGGAAAATCAAGAACAATGGAACGGCGGCTGGAAGCGGCGCAAGGACGGCAAGATCGAGCCGAAGCAGGGCGGCAAGCTCAAGATTCTATCCAACATCTTCGCCAATCCCGACCTGCCCGCCATCGACGACTACTACGAGCCGTGGGATTATGACTACGCGCATTTGCAGAACGCGCCGGAGTCGAAAGCGATGCCCACCGCCCGGCCGCGCTCGGCCATCAGCGGCGAGCGGATGGAGAAAATTCACTGGGGGCCGAACTGGGAGGAAATCCTCGGCACCGAGTTCGCCAAGCGCTCGAAGGACATCAACTTCGAGAACGTGCAGAAGGAGATTTACGGCGAGTTCGAAAACACTTTCATGATGTATCTGCCGCGCCTGTGCGAGCACTGCCTGAACCCGGCCTGCGTCGCCTCCTGTCCCAGCGGCGCGATCTACAAGCGCGAGGAGGACGGCATCGTCCTGATCGACCAGGACAAATGCCGGGGCTGGCGGATGTGCGTGTCCGGCTGTCCGTACAAGAAGATTTACTACAACTGGAACACCGGCAAGTCCGAGAAGTGCATTTTCTGCTACCCGCGCATCGAGTCCGGCCAACCGACGGTGTGCTCGGAAACCTGCGTCGGTCGCATCCGCTATCTTGGCGTGCTGCTGTACGACGCCGACAAAATCGAACAAGCCGCCAGCGTGCTGGACGAGCACAGCCTGTATCAAGCCCAGCTCGATATGTTCCTTGATCCTTTCAATCCGACGGTGCAAGCCGAAGCGCGTAAAGCGGGCATCCCGGAACCGTGGTTGGAGGCGGCCCAGGATTCGCCGATCTACAAGCTGGCGATTGACTGGAAAATCGCCTTCCCGCTGCATCCCGAATACCGCACCCTGCCGATGGTCTGGTACGTGCCCGCCTTATCGCCGATTCAGGCCCGCGCCGAAGCCGGACAAATCGGTATGAACGGCATTATTCCCGATGTCGGCTCGCTGCGGATTCCGTTGAAGTATCTGGCGAATCTGCTGACGGCGGGCGATGAGAAGCCGGTGAAACTGGCGCTGGAGCGGATGCTGGCGATGCGGGCCTACATGCGGGCGAAGTCAGTGGACGGCGAGATCAAGGCAGACCTGCTCAAGGCGGTCAACCTGCGCATCGACCAAGTGGAGTCGATGTACCGCTATCTGGCTATCGCCAATTACGAAGATCGCTTCGTCATTCCGACCAGCCACCGCGAATATGCCAGCGCCACCTATGACGCTTTCGGCGAGCGTGGCGGTTGCGGTTTCAGCTTCGGCAACGGCTGCTCGCCGGGCGCGGACAAGACCAACCTGTTCGGCGGCAAGAAAGTCACTGCCCGCCGCGCGATTCCAATTCGGGTGGAGCCAGAAAAGAAATGACGAAAACGCTGAAAGTGCTGTCAGCGCTGCTGTGTTATCCGCAAGCGGAGAACCAAGCGGCGCTGGGCGAAATGGCTGCGGCGCTGGAGCAGGAGCGGCTATTGCCGGATAACGAGCGGCAGGCATTAAACCTGTTCATCGCGCGCCTGACGCAAACCGATTTGATGGCGCTTCAGGAGCAGTATGTGGCGACCTTCGACCGGGGCCGGGCGCTGTCGCTGCATCTGTTCGAGCACATCCACGGCGAATCGCGGGATCGCGGCCAGGCGATGGTGAATCTGCTGGAGGTGTATCGCCGCCGCGGTTTCGAGTTAAACGCCCGCGAATTACCCGATTACATCCCGCTGTTTCTGGAATATCTGGCGCAGCGCCCGGCGGCGGAAGCGTTGGACTTGCTGGCGGAAACCGTGCACGTCCTGACGTTGCTGGGCGCGCGGTTGGCCGAACGTGGCAACGATTATCACGTTCTGTTCGACGCGCTGACGGCGTTGGCGGGGGAACCGGCCGACAGCGTCGCTATCCGCCGACAAGCCGCGACCGAAGGGCCGGATCAGACCGTGGTGAATATGGACCAGATTTGGGAAGAAGAAGCGGTCACTTTTTTAGGCAATCAGCAAAAGTGCGCCGCCGGGCGCGGCAACCCATCTGAAGCGCAACCAGTGCAGTGGCTGCCCCGATCCGGCGCGGTGCCGCAGACCGCCCGCTCCCTATAAACAACAGAGGTTAAGATCATGAATTATCTCGATACCTTGCTGTTTGGTGTTTATCCTTATCTGGCCGGGGCGGTGTTTCTGCTCGGCAGTCTGGCGCGCTTCGACCGCGATCAATTCACCTGGAAAGCCCATTCCAGCCAGATGCTGAACAAGCAGAACATGCGGTTGGCAAGCAATTTGTTTCACATTGGGATTCTGTTGCTGTTTGCCGGTCATTTCATCGGGTTGCTGACCCCGCCGGAGATTTTTCACGCTGTTGGCGTTTCGGCGGGAGCCAAGCAGGTGCTGGCCATCGTCGCGGGCGGTATCGCCGGGAGCCTATGCTTTGTCGGCTTAACCATGTTGTTGAAACGGCGGTTGACCGATGCGCGCGTGCGGGCTAACAGCACTCGGATGGATGTTTTCATCTTGCTGCTGTTATACGCACAATTGATCTTAGGCCTGTTGACTATTCCGGTCTCGCTGATGCATCTAGATGGGCATAATATGCTCAATTTGATGGGCTGGGCGCAAAATATCGTCACTTTTGACCCGATTGATGCAGTTGCCGCTGTGTCTCAGGTCGGCTTGCTGTTTAAGCTGCATTTATTTTTGGGGTTGACTGTTTTTCTCGTATTCCCATTCAGCCGATTGGTGCATATCTGGAGCGTGCCGGTCACTTATCCCATTCGACCCTACCAGGTGGTGCGGCAGCGCTGATCGTGATTCATTGGGCGACCGTTTTGGCGGCCGCCCGCTAGCCGTTACAATGCCGTGTCGGCGCTCAATCCGCGGAGAGCTGACGTGCTGTCCGGCTAGCAAAAAATCTAGGATCGGTCAATGCCATGCCATGTGAATTGCTCTACCGTAATGATGCTTATCTAAAATCCTGCGCCGCCCGTGTGACTGCGGTATCCGAGCGGGGTATCGAATTGGACCGCACCGTTTTTTATCCGCTCGGCGGTGGGCAGCCCGGCGATACCGGTTTTTTACATCGCGCCGATGGCGCCGCCGTACGGGTAATCGATGCGCGCAAAGGGGCCGAGCCGGACAGCCTCGTCCACGCCCCCGAACCGAACGCCCCCCTGCTCGCGGTCGGCGATGACGTGTTAGCGGAACTCGATTGGGAGCGCCGCTATGCCCACATGCGCATCCATACCTGCCTGCATGTACTGTCCTGCGTGGTCACGGCTCCGGTGACCGGCGGCAACATCGCTGTCGACAAAGGGCGGCTGGATTTCGATATCGATATGAGCTTGCTGGATGCGGGGCGGATCGAGCAGGCGTTGAACGCCTTGATCGCGCGGGCCTTGGACACGGAGACGGTCTGGATCACCGATGCGGAGTTGGACGCGCAACCTGAGCTGGTCAAGACCATGAGCGTACAACCGCCACGCGGCGCGGGCCGGGTGCGCTTGCTCAAGATTCCCGATATTGATCTACAACCCTGCGGCGGCACTCATGTGCGCAACCTCGCCGAAATTGGCCCGGTCAAGGTATTGCGCATCCGCAGCGAAGGCAAGCGCAATAAGCGGGTTGAAATTGGATTCGCGTGAAACCGTTTATTCTGCGCGTGCCATGTGAGAGCCGCGCATATCATTGGTGTTATCTATACTCGCGATTAGCGCTTGCGCTAAGCTTTCATTGGGGCACACACTACATTAGAAACTGGCGGAGCCGCATGAAATGCGAAGCATGCGCTGATCTGGGTGGTTAGCTTGAGCGAATTTTTAGAAGCCTTGGATTTAAGTTTTTGTTTCTGCATAGGGCTCAGCCGTTACCTGATATTGATCTTCGTAAACGATATAGCCTGGCCTCAAAGTTTTTATAACTTCTACCACAATACCATGAGCCTCTAGGATTGTGCTAAATTCATACATCTTGGAGATGTGTTCTGTGGCCGAGTCTTTAAACCAGCTTATTGCAATACCCTTGGTGTGAGGTTTTTTAGATCTCGCAAATGATTCTGGTTTTTCAAGGTTTTCATTGAACCAGTCTCTGATAGCCAATAGCTGGTTCTCTTCAAACTGACTTAAAAGTTTTGCGTCTGTTAATTCACGCGAAACCTGGAAAAGCCCCATCCTCTTTCCTGAGTGTTCATCTATTTTGTTGCCTACAAAACGTATATACATTTGGCTTCTATCGCACGGCTTAGCAGACCCGATGAGTAATCGGATGATTTTTAGTGTAACCTGCGATTATGAATCCGCCTCGCTATCATCTTGGCTGCCCAGTATGGAGTAACCGTGACTGGATCGGCTCGCTGTTTACCGCTGGCGCTAAACCCAGTGATTTTCTGCGTCAGTATTCGGCAGTCTTCGATACGGTCGAAGGTAACAATTGTTTTTATGGCTTGCCCAAGCCGGAAATCGTCACCCGGTGGCGCGACGAGTCGGCGCCGGGGTTTCGCTTCTGTTTCAAGTTTCCACGGGTCATCAGTCACGACCAGCGGTTGCGTGGAGTGGCGACGGAAACCACGGAATTTCTGGAACGCCTGAAGCCCTTGGCGGAAGCTGGAAAGCTAGGACCCAGTTTTCTGCAATTGCCGGCCAGTTTCGGCCCGAACGCGCTGCCGGTCTTGCATGACTATCTGGCTACTTTGCCCAAGGACTTTCAGGTAGCCGTGGAAGTGCGGCATCAGGCGTTTTTCAACAAGGGCGAAGAAGAGCGCCATCTGAACCGGCTCCTGCTTGAACTGGGGCTTGATCGGGTGATGCTGGACAGCCGCGCTCTGTTTAGCGCTGAGCCGGTTGATGCGGATACCCGCACCGCGCAAGGCAAGAAACCGCGCCTGCCGGTCCATGCCATCAGCCTGGGGCCACGTCCGTTCATCCGCTTCATCGGCCATCCTGCCATAGAAGCCAATCGGCCCTTTCTCGAACCCTGGTTGGACAAGCTGGCGCTCTGGCTGGAGGAAGGCCGAGAGCCGTATTTTTTCGCCCACACGCCGAACAATCGTAATGCGCCTTCATTAGCGCGATTGGTCGGAGAACTATTGCGCGCTCGCCTTATCAAGGTGGTAAGCGATGATGAAGATGGATAGCTGAACGGAATGATCGTAATAGACCATGCTTGTCGTACCGGAGCATTTTAGTGTGGTGGGATTATATTTTTGTTATGTTGGTTTAATTTTATAGAGACTCTCCCTATGCCTATTACTATCAACGGTGTCGAAATTACCGACGCCGCCATTTATACCGAGATGCAACATCACCCCGCATCTTCAGCAGAGATTGCAAACTATTCAGCGAAGCTGGCGCTGGTTGCCAAGGAGTTGCTATTGCAAGAAGCAGCCCGCTTGCAGATTAAAGGGGATGATGGCGAAGCGCGAATTGCGGCGCTTATCGAACAGGAGATTGGAAGTGCCGCGGATGAAGCCAGTCACCATCAAGCGGTCAGTCAATACCTGGCGCGACTAATAAGCCGTGCCACTATCAACGGTATTGATCTCATGGGGAACTATTCATCCTCGGGGCGCTAACAACAATGAAAGTTCTTGGCATTACTGGCTGGAGTGGTTCCGGTAAAACCACTCTGATCGTTGCCCTGATTCCCCGCTTACGGGCGCTTGGCCTTACCGTCTCCACGCTTAAACATGCCCATCACGATGTGGATTTAGACCGGCCTGGCAAAGATACCTTTCGCCATCGTGAAGCGGGAGCAAATGAGGTTATTTTAGCCACCGGTCGGCGTTGGGTCTTGTTACACGAGCTACGCGATGAAGCAGAACCCGCGGTTGCTGATTTGCTGACGTATTTACAACCGGTTGATTTAGTCTTGGTTGAAGGCTGGAAAACCGGCCACTATCCCAAGCTGGAAATTTGGCGATCTACCGCCACGGATAAGCCCCCCCAATTTTTAAACGACCCGATGGTTATTGCGGTCGCCAGCGATCCCATGCTCGATCCGGCTCATTATGGCCGACCTGATTTACCGGTTTTGTCAGTAGCTGATCTGGCTGGCATAACCACTTTCATCTTACGGTTCACCCGCGCGCTCTAAATTTCCCGTTGAAAATGAGGTGACTCATGTCCGATTGCTGTTCTGGCGACCGGTTGCTGACGTTGGCTGATGCCCTCACTGCTGTTCTGAGTACTATTCAGCCGATTTGCGACACTGAAACGGCACCCTTGCTAGACGCCTATGGTCGGGTGCTAGCCGCTGACTTAATCGCACGGCTGGATGTCCCGCCGCACGACAATTCAGCGATGGACGGGTATGCCCTGCATCTGGCGGATCTTAAGCAAGATCAACCAACCCGCTTGCCGGTCATTGGACAATCATTGGCGGGACACCCGTATCTTGAGCCCGTACCCTGCGGCGCTACCGTTCAAATCACCACTGGCGCGGTGTTGCCAGATGGACCGGATGCCGTAGTGATGCAGGAGGAATGCCGCATTGCCCCGGATGGCGGCTGGATTGAAGTTGAACCCAGCACCGCGATTCGGCTCAAAACCGGTGAGAACATCCGCCGGCGTGGCGAGGACGTGAGCGCCAATACGATACTGCTGCCGCGTGGTCTACGGTTGCGGCCGCAAGATGTGTCGCTGGCGGCGGGACAGGGCATCGCTACATTGGAGGTCGTGCGGCCGTTACGGGTTGCTGTCGCCTCAACCGGCGATGAGCTATATCCGCCGGGTCAGGTCTTGCCGCCCGGTGCTATTTATGAATCAAATAGATATGTTCTGATCGGGCTATTGCGACGTTTGGGTTGCATGGTGACTGATATGCACATATTGCGTGACGATAGATCTATGATATTATCATCTTTAAGAGACGCAGTATTGTCTCATGATGTATTGTTGACCTCCGGCGGCATATCGGTGGGTACCGCGGACCTAGTCAAGGACATCATCGCGGAGCTAGGCAAAATTGAATTCTGGCGGCTAGCGGTAAAGCCTGGTAAGCCGGTTGCTGTTGGTTGGATCGATAATTGCATGATATTGGGCCTGCCCGGTAACCCAGTATCAGTAGTAGTGACGTATCTGATGTTGGTTCGGCCCTTGTTGCTAAAGCGCATGGGTAGCGAAGCGGCCGAACCACTACGGTTGCGAGCCTTGGCGGATTTTCAGTTCCGCCGCAAGCCGGGTCGACGCGAGTGGTTGCGGGCGCGACTGAGCCTGAATGCAGAGCAACAACTGATAGTTAGTATCTACCACACAAACAGTTCAGGCGCGTTGTCGTCATTATCCTGGGCTGATGGATTGGTGGAGTTGCCGGAGGATTGTGTTGGCGTGGCGTCCGGCGATGAAGTGATGTATCTGCCCTTTAGCGGCTTTGGAATCGGCTAGTCCGATCCCAACAGTTCAAATTGAACCACTGGATGAACTATTTGATGAACCACTTAACGCAGCCAGCGTGTTGGAGTGGCTCGATAAGTAGTTTGGCTCTTTTTGGTTTGAGCCTCATTGATGTGATTGCCCTTAAAACTACGCTCATGCGAAACGCCTTAACGTGTCGCAGGGCGGTAGCGTGATTAAAGGCCGCTCGATTTGACAGCCTTTAGCTAAGCCTTTGGAATCCGTGGATCTGATGCAAAATGCGTTGACAGTCGATGTCGAGGATTATTTTCATGTCGCTGCCTTTGCCCGACAGATTGATCCTTCAACTTGGGATCGCTTTCCACCGCGGGTCGAACGTAACACGCATCGGTTGTTGGATCTATTCGGCGAACGGGATATTCGGGCAACGTTCTTCGTTCTGGGTTGGGTAGCTGAGCGTTGCCCGCATTTAGTCCGGGCTATCGTGGAACAGGGTCACCGAGTGGCCTGCCACGGTTACTCGCATCAACTCATCTACGGGCAAACGCAAGATGTCTTTCGCCAGGAGACAGTTCGCGCCAAGGCGTGTCTGGAGGATCAGGCGCAACAGCCGATATTAGGTTATCGAGCGGCCAGCTATTCAATTACCAAGCGTTCCTTATGGGCGCTCGATATTCTGGCCGAACTCGGATTTTTCTATGATTCGAGTATTTTTCCGGTTCATCATGACCGGTACGGTATTCCTGGTAGTCCCCGCTGGCCGTACCGGCTCAAGACATCAAGCGGCGATGCGCTTGTCGAATTTCCGCCCTCAACGTTTGCGGTCGGGTCTCATCGGCTGCCGGTGGCTGGTGGTGGTTATTTCCGGATTTATCCGTATTGGTTGACTAAATTTGGATTGCGTCAAATCAATCAAAATGAAAAACAACCCTTTATCTTTTATCTGCATCCGTGGGAGATTGATGCGGAACAACCTCGCATCAAGGCGGGTCGACTCTCCACTTTTCGCCACTACACTAATTTGAGTCGCTGTGAGGCAAGATTGCGCCAGCTGTTAAAAGATTTTCAGTTTGCGCCGGTTGAAACGGTCTTGGAAGGGTATCCAGTGAGCCAAATCTTGCATTGTGACGATATATCTCGTTGATATTAAATAATTTTAATTATTATTGATCATCTTATTTTGCTTTAACTCCTTTGCTTATTGAGAATAAAAGACAATGAATATTTTAGGAATCAACTATGCTTTTCACGATTCCTCGGCTTGCATTGTTCGAGACGGACAACTGGTGTGCGCGCTGGAAGAGGAACGTTTTACGCGGCGCAAGCACACCACTGATTTTCCCCGGATCTCCGCCAGGCGTTGTTTGGAGCTCGCTGGTCTGAAGGCGAGCGATATTACCCACGTCGCGGTCTCCATTAAGCCTTCATTACACTGGTCGCGTAAAGCGTTGTACGCGCTGCGTTACCTGACTAACGCCAAGCCTTTTATCAAGCATGAAGTGCTGAGAATGTGGTGGCGGCAACGTGACTTGGCGGATTGGATCGCCGAATGCTGGCCAGACGCAGCCCAACGCCCACAATTACACTTTATTCCACACCACCACTGCCATGCGGCCGGTACCTTCCTGGTATCGCCGTTCGATTCGGCGGCTATCCTGTCAGTCGATGGTTCTGGCGAGTGGTCCACCTCATTTCTCGGACGCGGCGTCGGTAACCGCATTGAGCCTTTTGGGGAATCTTTCTTCCCGCATTCGCTCGGCTCTTTCTATGAGGCCGCCACTGAATTCTGTGGGTTTCAGCCGAACTACGATGAAGGCAAAACCATGGGCCTCGCGCCATTTGGCGATCCTAATTCATCGTTTTACGATCCTGTTCGGCAAATGATCCGCATTAATGAGCAAGCGGGAATTGAAGTTGCGACCGACTGGTTCGCTTACCAGTATTGGGGCAAAAAGCGGTATGGGGCCAAATTCGAACAAGCATTCGGCAAGGGTCGTGGTAAAAATAAAAAAGAACCTTTCGAAAAACACCATCTCGATGTGGCGGCTGTTTTTCAACGGGTGCTGGAGGAGTGTGGCTTGGCGATGGCGCGCTGGCTGCACGAGCGTACCCGTGAAAAATATCTTGTCATTTCCGGCGGTGTGTCACTCAACAGCGTAATGAACGGACGTATCTTGCGTGAGACGCCTTTTGAAGATGTCTATATTATGGCGGCCGCTGGCGATAACGGCACTTCGATTGGCGCGGCTTATTATCTGTACAACGTGGTCCTCGGCCAGCCACGTAGTTTCGTACATCTGAGTCCTTACGTCGGCACCGAATACGATAACGCTTTTATCAAGCAAGTTCTGGATGAGGCCAAAGCGCCTTATACCTATCATGAAAATGTGGCTGATATCGCCGCCCAGCTGTTAAAGCGTGGTCGGATCATCGGTTGGTTTCAGGGCCGGATGGAAATTGGGCCGCGGGCGCTGGGCAGCCGCAGTATTTTGGCGGATCCGACCCAGCCGGGGATGAAAGATAAAATCAATGCGGAGGTGAAACACCGCGAAGCCTATCGGCCCTTTGCGCCTTCCGCGATTGTGGAAGCTCGCAACGACTACTTCGACATTGGCGTCGAAGACCCCTTCATGCTCAAAGTCTGTAACGTCCTGCCCGACAAACGTGAGCTGTTGCCGGCCATTACCCATGTGGATGGGACGGCGCGATTGCAAACCGTCAACCGCGAAACTAATCCCCTTTATCATCAACTGATCAGCAAGTTTGGCGCATTGAGCGGGGTGCCGGTGGTTCTCAACACCAGCTTCAATATCATGGGCGAGCCTATCGTCGAATCACCGGTCAATGCGCTGCGCTGTTTCTATTCCACCGGACTGGACGATTTGGTGATTGGCAATTACGTGGTGTCCAAGTCATGAACGTTCAGCCACCGGACGTGCCCGCTGCTGGCCGCGGGAAGGTGCTTGCTTACGTGATTGTCGCCTGTTTGTTGGTTTATCCAGTTTATTTGGTCTTGTTGGTGGCTATGGATACCGCATGGGGCGCCCAGTCATTTCTCAGCGAGCTTTGGTTTGGGTCGAAACGCCGAATAGTATTGGATATTTTGAGCTTGGGATTGCGGAGCGTGTGGTTAGTGTTGCCGATGACAGCGGCGGCGGCGTTATTAGTCGCCGCCGGGCCTGGGCCTGATGGATTTGCTGGGTTGGGCGGCCGCGTGTTACTGGTGATGGTGGCGGTTGGGGTGGGTATCGCGATGCTGCTACCGTTGACGCCGCTGCAATCGGCCTTGTTGGCGGTGACACTGGGAGTGGCTTTGTTACTCCCATTAACCGTGTTTCGGAGATTTCGTCGTGCCTCGCTTTGATTGGCGCTGGTTGGTTATGGCGGTCGCGCTGCCTGTTGCAGCGCCTGTTTCAGGCGCCGAACATTACCTGTTGGTTGGCGGTGGGCCGGTTCTGAGCGATTCGCAAGTCTCGATCGAGAACAATGTGCTATGGATCGAGTCGCTGATGGCGAATGTCCCCTTCAGTACGCGTCAAGTATTTTTCGCCGCCGGTCCCGAAGGAGCGCCCGATGTGGTGGCGCACGCCCCCCAAGACCCGGAAGTGCAGCGCTGGTTGCCGCTGGCGCGGCTCTATGGCGAGCAAAAAAAAGCCATGTCGGTATTTCATCCTAATACGGTGCCTGGCAATCTCGCAGCGCCTACCGCGGTGCGCGTTAACGACAGCTTGAGCAAGACCATTGCTTCCCTCCAAGCGGGCGATAGTTTGTTCTTCGTCTACAACGGCCACGGTTCGTACGAGCCGCCTGACACCAGCGCCAATGCGCTGCGGCTTTGGGAGGAGTCTCGACTCAATGCCCGTCAATTCGGCGCTTTGCTCGATAAGACGCCCGCCGGCGCAACCGTGCGCTATCTGTTGCCCCAATGTTTTTCGGGCGGTTTTGCCCGTAGCCTATTACGCGATCCCAGCCAGCCGCGCGCCGCCGATATTCAGCCTGGCCGTTGTGGATTCTTTGCGGTGGCGGACAACGTGATTGCCGAGGGATGCACGCCGGGGGTAGATATTGGTGAATACCGTGATTACTCCACTTTTTTCTTTGCGGCGCTGGCGGGGCGCACCCGTACTGGCGAGGCGCTGCGCCGCAATCCTGATCGTGATGGGAATGGTCAAATATCGCTGTCCGAGGCGCATGAATACGCTTACACGGAAGGGTTGAGTACCGACATACCGCGCTCCACCAGCGAATATTATCTTGAACTTTGGGAACCTTGGCTGGCGCGCTGGCAGTCGTTCTTACCGGCCAGCCCCAATAACCCCCACGCTTGGCGCGCGAGACGGTTAGGGGCCAATCTCGGCCTGCCTACTGATAGCTTGGCCGAATTGGGGCGGGCGGTGTTGCGGCAACGCCTCGGTCTGGAGGCGCGTATCAGTGAGGGGGCCGCCAAATTCGCTGAGCTACAGAAGCGGGAAAAGCAGCTGCGCGAACCGATATACAATGAGTTGCGTCGCAAATGGCCGGATGGCAGTCAGCCCAATGCCTCCACTTACCCGCGCTTTATCGCAAACCAGGCTCCAGCCGTGCTGGAGTGGATCAGCCACCACGCCAACTACGCGGGCTTGGTTGAGGCGCAAGATCGGATTGAACAGGATGATTTGGCGTTGTTGGCGCTGCGTCGTCAGGCGGCTGGTTTGGCGCGGGTCCAACGCTCGCTTGAATTAGCCGGTTTGTACGAAAATTTTCTACGGCAGGCATCGGATCAGGAACGCCAAACCTACGATGCGCTGGTGCGCTGCGAATCTTGGAGCCTGCCACAGCGTCATTCTGTGGCAAAACCATGAGCTCGCCAAGGCGTGTCCGTATCGTATCCGGTCGGTCGGGGCTGGACAGCCTACGGGATTCCTGGCAAGCCTTGATCGCAGCTTCGCCCGAGGCTCCTTTTTACCTCTTATACGACTGGTATTGGGCCTATCTGAATCATTTGGAGGACGAACCGGCGCGAACTGTTTTCATGGTGTTGGAAAATGCGTCCGGCTGCCGTGGTATCTTGCCCTTGCGCCGCGAGCGCAAACAGTACTTGGGCATCGGCTTGGACCTCTGGTCGGCGCCGGCGTGCACCGGAATGGATCTGGTGGGCGTGCTGCTACGACCGGGCGAGCCATTGAGCGATTGGTGGCGTGAGATGGGCGCCGCCTTGCGGGCGATCAGTTGGGATTGGACGGTTGTCAAAGTTCCCAGAATCATTGAAAGCGCTGCTGTTGCCCATGCCGCGACCTTGCCACGGCATACGATCTTCAGGCCGCAAGGCTATAGCTGTTATTTTCAGATCAAGGATTCTTACGAGGTCGCGACTAAAGAGTACACCACCCGGTTACGTAAGATCTTGCGTAAAGGATGGTCCGGACTCACCAAATTGGGGATGGTGGAAATCCACGCCGCGCGTACCGCTGCCGAACTTGATAGCGCCTTTGCCGAATTTCTGCGGCTTGAGGCGTCCGGTTGGAAAGGAGAACAGGGTACGGCTTCAGCCCTAGCGTTTGATCCACCCCGCCGCGCCTTTTTTGAACATATTTTTAACGGGCCAAGGTCAGAGCGACAGGCCGAGATCAATTTATTGACGGTGGATGGAAAAGCTGTTGCGTCGCAGCTTTGCATGGTGCAAGGCGGTGTTCGCAGCGTGGTCAAAATTGCCTACGATCAATCCTTGCAGAAACTCTCACCGGGATCTGTGCTGCTTGATGCTTTATTGAAGCGCAGTTACCAAATGCGTGATGTCCAATATCTCAGTCTTGTTACTGGCATTGGATGGATGCGAGAATGGGGTACAGAATCGGAAACCGTCGGGGATCTATGGTTGTTTCGCAGCCACGTTGCCGCCATCATAATCCGCCATTTTCTGAGGTTAAAGGATCGCCGGGACGCCAGTCCCGATCCTGTTACCTCAGTCGAAGCGACTTGAATTTTGCATCCGGCGGCGATTAGATGGTCATTCGTTGGTTTGTCGCGGTAGGAGTGGGGAATGACGACGCAGCACTCTGATTACAGCTGGCCATTACTTCGAGTCGCGACGGCGCTCCTTACAGTGGGGATTCTCATGGTTGGAGGCTGTAGCCCGTCAGGTCACGACGACTATAAGATTGATTTATCAGCAGATCCTCAGTCTGCCGCTCGTTTGCTCGTAACGCAAGACATCAACGGCAAGCCGGCCAGCAAAGGGATGATGCACGCGCATATTCTGTCGGCCGATCAGCTGGCTTTGTATCACGAGCATCCACAGCAGCGGGAAACGGGCAAATTTGCTCTCGACTTGGCTGAACACGCCGCTGGAGAATATGACATCTGGATCGAAATCACGACCAGTGAAGGACATGCCGATGCGGTTCTAAAGCGGTTTACGATGAATCTTCCAGGTAAGACCGCTTCCACGCAAGATGCTGGCGCTGCGAGAATCGCGCTCCAGCCCATCAAGTTAGAATTAAAGCCCGCTGGATCGGTTTCTAATTTGGAGTTTCTCCTCCTGCTGGACGGTTCCCCGGTAACCCAATTCGGCAAATTTATCGGTGTGGAAGTGCATACTTTTGCAGTCAGTAATGATCGTCAATGGTTTAAGCACGATCATGCCGAGCCGAAAGGCGGTGGCAAGGTGGATGCACATTTTCGGTTTCCGAAAGCTGGTGAATACGTGATTTTTCTACAGCCGACAGTGGTTGCGGAGGACAGCCGAGAGCTGCGGCCGATGTTGCGATTCAAAGTGACCGTTCCATAATAGCTACTGACCAATCAAGCTAAAGATAAAAAAGGTAGGTATTGGTGGAACTTGGATTTTGGATTTGCCTGGGATTGGTGTTTTATATCTATATTGGATATCCCGCTGTTATTTATCTGCTCGCTCAAGTTATTGGGCGTGATGTCCGTAAGTCTGATATTGAGCCTCCCGTTACCGTTCTTATTGCGGCGTTCAATGAGGAACGCGAAATCGAACGCACGGTCATCAATAAATTGACCCAGGATTATCCGCCAGACCGGTTGGAAATCATTGTAATCTCGGATGGCTCGACGGATCGGACCGACCAAATCGTTCAAGCGCTGATGGCGGCCAATAAGGATCGAGTAAAGCTCTTGCGGCAAGAGCCACGCCAAGGTAAAACCCAGGGGTTAAATAGGGCGATGGGCCATGCTTCTGGAGAAATTGTCGTATTTTCTGATGCGAACTCGATTTATGCGCCCAATGCGATTCGCCAACTGGTTCGTAATTTCGCTGATCCGACCGTTGGCTATGTTACCGGCCAGATGGTTTATAGCAACCCAGATGGATCAGGAATCGGCGAAGGATCAGGCGCTTACATGCGCTATGAGAATCTGCTACGCGTTTTAGAGACCCGATTGAATTCTGTTGTTGGTGTGGACGGGGGAATTGATGCGGTTCGTCACCCGCTTTATCGACCCATGAATCCGGATCAGTTGCCGGATTTTGTGCTGCCACTCAATGTTGTCGAACAGGGTCAGCGCGTTGTTTACGAGCCCAATGCGATACTGTGCGAGCCCGCGCTTTCGGCGGCGGCCGATGAGTTTCGGATGCGAGTCCGGGTTTCGCTGCGGGCGTTGTGGGCGCTATACGACAAGCGAAACCTGCTAAATCCGTTTCGGTATAAATTATTCGCTTGGCAATTATTGTCACACAAGCTTCTGCGCTATGGCGCGTTTATACCTCTTGTGGGGCTGGTGATTTTTAATGCTTTCCTGATTGGGAAACATCCTTTTTACTTCGGGTTTTTTATATTGCAATTAGCTGCTTACGCTGTTGCGGGTTTAGGCCATTTTCTCAATCAGCTTCCCGCTCTCTCATCGAAGATGCTTGCGCCTTACTACTTTGTGATTCTAAATGTAGCCTGCGCTATTGCGCTTTGGAAATTTCTAAATCGAGAAAAGATGGTGCTTTGGAAACCGCGAGGCGGGAGCTGAGCGGCTATGGCAATAAAGATCATGTATCTCATCGATCATTACCAGAACCCACAGGCAGGAACCGAGGGGCAGTTATTTCAACTGGTGGAGCATCTTGACCGAACTCGTTACGAGCCAAGTATGACCGTGTTTCGAAGCAGTGAGTATATCGACCGCAACTTGTTTCCATGTCCAGTTAGAGTGTTGAATATCACTAAATTGGCCAGCGTTGGGACTATCTCGAAAATTTTGCAATATGTGCGAACCCTACACCGGGAAAATTATCGGCTGGTCCACTGCTATTTCAATGACACTTCATTGATTGCGCCTGTGTTTCTAAAATTTTTCGGTATTAAGGTGCTGGTTTCGCGCCGTGATATGGGATTTTGGTATACCCCAAGAAATCTATTAGCACTTCGACTGGTTGCGCCATTTGTTGATCGGTATATCGCCAACAGTCAAGCAGTCAAGCAGATTGTCCAACAACAGGAGCGAGTTGCTGGCGAAAAAATTACCGTGATCTATAACGGGTATGCGCCCACGACGAGCAATGATCAGGAAATAGCCGGAGAGAAGATATCTGAAATTCCAGATGGCGTTCCCATTATCGGGATTGTAGCAAATCTGCGCCCGATAAAGCGGATGGATGTGTTAATAGAAGCATTTGCCATTATCGCCAATGCTTACCCTGATGCGTATTTAGTGATTATTGGTGATAAAGCATCAAGTCAAGCCAATGCGACATTTCGTCAATTGGAGAATTTAATATCGCGCCTCAATATTGCTAAACGAGTTATTTTTCTAGGGAAGATCGAAAAACCGATGCCGTATATTAGAAAATTTACTATAGCTATTCTTTGTTCGGAGTCGGAAGGTTTTTCAAATTCCATTATTGAATATATGCAGGCTGGACGCCCGATTATCTGTACTAATACGGGGGGTAATGCTGAAATAATACAAGATGGCCATAATGGCCTGCTGATTCCAGTTGGAGATAGCAGCGCCTTAGCTAATTCTCTGATGCGCTTATTATCTGATAATACGTTGGCGCACCGCCTGGGTCAAGTTGGCTATGAAACTGTTCGTGCTTATACGCATACCCGTATGATCGTTAAACAAATGGCCTGTTACGATCAAGTCCTTGCAACGGGCTAATCGAAACTCAATTTCAATTGCTTATATCCATAGGGTTCGATTGTGTTGGCTTGGCTTTCGAAAAATATATTTTTTCCCTTATGGGAGATTAAGGATGGCGCTCAGCGCCAAAAATATCTAAGAGAGCTTTGTGCGACGCAATGGCTTGAGACAGAAGTACTCCAGCAACAGCAGTGGGAACGGGTACAAAAAATAGTTGAATATGCATTTACGCATTGCCCTTACTATCGTTCGCGCTATGCCAGCTTGGGGTTTGATGGAAAGCTCCGTAGTTGGCAGGATTTTCGTAACCTACCAATTTTGACTAAGCGGGACATTCGTGATCATCAAGCGAATCTTTTGTCAGAAGCATTTCGGCGAGAAGAGTTAGTATCAGCAAAGACAGGTGGTTCAACTGGCACTGCATTGACGCTCTACTTTGACCAGCAATGCCAGGAACTTCGTAACGCTGCCGCGATGCGTAGTGACCGCTGGGCGGGTTGGGACATCGGCATGAAAGTTGCTGCAATTTGGGGTAATCCTCCGGTCGCAAATACTTTCAAAAAGAAGCTTCGTAACGTATTGCGTGATCGAGTTATTTACCTGGATACCATGGATATTAACGATGCCAGCATCCAGCGTTTTATCGATTGCTGGCGGCGTGAACGGCCACGGATGATATTCGGCCACGCGCATTCCATTTATATCCTAGCCTTGTCGTTGCAGCGCCTGAAGATTAGAGATCTCCATCCAGAGGGAATTATTGCAACATCAATGATGCTATTGGAGCCTGAGCGCTGCGTGATTGAAGCGGTCTTTGGCTGCCAGGTGACTAACCGATATGGGTGTGAGGAAGTAGGTCTAATCGCCTGTGAATGCGAGCGACATGCTGGTCTGCATTTGAATATTGACCATTTAATCATCGAATTTTTAAAAGAGAATGGTACTGAAGCCGAGCCTGGTGAAGAAGGCGATATATTGCTGACTGACCTCCTTAATCATGGGATGCCTCTCATTCGTTATCGTGTTGAAGATAGAGGAGTACCGAGTAACCGAAAGTGTGGTTGTGGCCGGGGGTTACCTTTGATGGAACGGATCGTTGGGCGGGAAGCGGATTTTTTGAAGCGACCTGATGGGTCACTCGTGGCGGGAGTGTCGCTGGTCGAACGTACGTTGACCGCGATACCGGGCATCGAACAGATGCAGTTGCTGCAGAATGATCTTCATCGACTGTTGGTGAGGGTAGTGCCGGATAGCCATTTTAGCGAAGCAACCCAGTCTAATTTGCAAAATGAGTTACAAGTCGTATTTGGTTCAGAAATGGTTATTGAAATACAAATTGTCTCATGCTTGTATCAAACCAGCGCTGGTAAATACCGATTTGCTATCTGTAATATTTAAATATAGATAATAAAGAGATACTATTGTCGGAACTATGGCATTGTCGTTGAGTCAATTGTGTTGGCCAGCTACCATAGATTTACTGAGCGACTATTTTCTGAGAAGGCTATAGATGTCCGAGAATCCACTAGTCAGTGTAGTTATCGCTACCTATAACATGGCACAGCATTTGCCATCCGCCGTCCAATCGATATTGGCGCAAACCTATGAAAATATTGAACTATTAATAATTGATGATGGCTCGAGTGATAACACTCAAAACGTCTTAGAGCCCTTTCTTAAAGACTCTCGCGCTATCTATAGGCGTCAAGAAAATAAAGGTCAGGCCGCTGCTAAAAATCATGGTGTTTTTGAAGCAAAGGGAAAATATATCGCGTTTCTTGACGCTGATGATATGTGGGTCTCAGAGAAACTGGAGCTACAAATTCCAGTTTTTTCTAAATCTAAGGCGATTGGTATAGTGTATGCCAAGGTGATGTGTATCAATGAATCTGGCGAGCATATCGGTATTGCCAGTAATAATATGCTTCGGGGTCGTTTAAGTAGTCAATTATTTGTTAGAAATAATATTGGGTTTGGAACCAGTGTTGTAAAGAAGGAATGCTTTGAACGCTTAGGTGGTTTTAATGAGAGTATTCGTATGGGGATTGATTATGATCTCTGGCTCAGATTTTCTACACAGTATGAGTTTGATTATGTAGATAGTCCACTACTATACTATCGTATATGGCCTGGTCAGATGTCAAATAATTGTAAAGGGCGGTATTTAAATGGTATCCAAATTATGAAAAATTTTCTTCATAATTTTCCGGGGGTAATAGATAAAAAAACTGAAAAAGCAGCTTGGGCCTATACTTATGTGGGGTTTGGACAATGCGTGCGTAGCCTTGATGGTAAATTTATACCATGTTTAAAGTTATATCTCCATGCGCTTACTTATAAGCCAACCTGCCTTCTAGCCTGGAAGGCTATTGCTAAAGCTATCTTAGGCCGATAGCAGTCAGCGTAAATTTCGATTATTGATAAAAATAAAAACAACTATTAATTAGAATTTTTGTGGATCTATCGGTATTATTTTAGGTAGTAAGCATTAAGTCTTATTGATACTAGCGTACTAGCACCACTACATTTTCCCTCTAAGCTTTAAAGTTTCATCCAGAAACAAAAAAGCCGATGATGTTAGGTGCTTTTGAAGCAACTCCCTCCGGCTGCGCAAGTAGCTACCTCCCTCCTGAGATAAGTGACACTGGTTTTCTTGATAAATTTTTAGTGTTCACCATTGCCGAGCAATCAATTTTTTAAAAAATTGTTTGTATTAGCAATTTTTGCCATACAAAATTTTTAATTGGCATTTAATTTGCATCAATATTTAATAATCGATTTTTGTGCATTTCTCCTTCCTGGTAGTGGCGACTTTGTCAATCAGGTATTTGAATTTTCTACTAACAACTCGTATTTAGCAAAGGTTCTAAGCTCATGGCACACCCTATAGATATAGCGCGATTCGGTTCTATTCCTTTATCTTGGGATTCAGGAGTGAGCAATGTGAAGCATAATTTACTCAGTTTCTTTAACCCAACATGTCGATGGATGACCCGGCATTCAGCTCGAATCTTGATGTATCATGGATTTGCTCCCAATGGTACGCCAGGAAAATTGTGCGCATCAGTATTTGAAGAGCAAATACGTTTTCTTGCACGACATTACAGACCATGCCGAATGGATCAGCTTGTTGCATGGCTACAAGCTGGGGAACCATTGCCACCTAATTTGGTAGCAATAACTATTGACGATGGATATGCGAATTTTTTTGAAATTGCATATCCAATACTCAAACGTTATCGAATTCCTGCTACATTTTATATCGTTAGTAATTTTGTCGATCAGGCAATCTGGCTCTGGTTTGATTTGCTTAAATATCAAATGATGCAGGGAAAACCTGGATCTTATATGTTCAACATTGGTGGTAGTGCTCAGTATATCGTTCTTAGCGATAAATACACTCGATATAACGCTTGGAATAAGCTAGCGGATGCCTGTCTTTTAATAACTCAAAATGAACGTCTAATAGCCTTGGATGAGATCGGTTCTATCCTTGGCGTATCAATACCCGATCGCCCTTCGCAAGAGTTTAGAGCAATCACTTGGGATCAGCTTGGTCAGCTTGATCCTGAGTTAATTGAAATAGGCTCTCATACTTGCTCACATCCAATTTTGACGAAATGCTCTGAATCGGAATTAGAAAACGAGCTTACTCAATCGAAAAATACTATCGAGTCTGAACTAGGACGTAAGGTTGTTTCATTTTGTTATCCAAATGGTCAGATTAGTGATTATAATCCTTCTGTGATGCAAGCAGTGCAAAAAGCGGGTTATACCAATGCTGTTGTTGCTCATGGAACGTTAGTTGAAGCCAATGCAAATCGATTTGCATTAGAGCGTATTTCTGCGCCACACAATAACCAATTTTTTCAATATATGATAGATAGCCGCCCGTATCTTTCGCAGCAGAAAAAGAGTTTGATTGGGTCAAAATAATGAGCGAAAACCGGTCGAGTTTAAAGCCTATTTTGCGAAGGCTAAGTACCTTTGAGGAGGTAGGAAAAGAGCAATGGGATGAGCTAGTTGAGCGTAGCAAGGGGCCGTCTGTTTTTCAGACTTTTGGATGGCTTAATAGCTGGTGGGAAACATTTAAAGAACCTCGTTGGGAATTACTTTTAATTGCTGCGATTAATAATGATAGATTGGTCGGTTTGGCACCATTTTACTTGGATTTTACTGTCTCATCTGTGAGGAAGAAAAATCGTCATATCAAATTTATCGGTGAAGGTCATGGAGATTATCTGACTCTTATAATCGACTGTAAAATGGAGGATCTCATCGCATTATATGTTGAAGAAATCCTTCGATACACTAAAAGTATCGCGCAAGCTGTTCTTGGAGAAATTTCAGGTGAAACAGAGTTTGGACGTTATTTATATAAGGAGAGCATGCGATTCACTTCGCGAATTGAATGCGTTGGGAAAACTATTTGTCCTCGGTTTTCTTTGTTAGATGCTAGTTATGTAAATGCTATATTGAGAAAAGATAGCCTAAGGCGCCATACAGCTAAACTGCGTAAGCTAGGGCAAATTACAGTAGAACATCACTTGGAAGCGGTAGATATTAACCCTTTATTAAGTCATTTCTTTGAGCAGCATATTGCTCGCTGGAGTAAAACTCGTTATCCTTCCCTTTTTTTAAATTCACGAAACTGTACATTTTATCAGAATTTTATTCTAGCTCTCGCAGAGAATCAACGGATCATTTTCACAGTATTGAAGCTTGATAATTACCCAGTAGCCTATCATTTAGGATTAGTTTCTTATGGGGATTTTCTATGGTATAAACCTAGTTTTGATATTTCTCTCTCACAAGTATCCCCTGGAGAGGTGATGCTGCGTGAATTATTTTTAATGGCTCTATCAAGGCAATTTAATAATTTTGATTTCACTCGTGGTGATGAAGGATTTAAGCGGAGATTCGCATCAGAGTATCCCATTAATCTCAGCTTTGTCGTTCATCAGAGTGTAATTAGTAAGATGTTATCTTATTTAACAAAAATATTGAAAACTTTAATTAAAAAAGGAATATCAAAATACAGATTCCATAATTTATTAATAAAGGTTAGCAATTAATTTTATTTTGAAATCTGATTTCAGAAGTAAAATTTCAGTGAATAAAAATATAGATCAAATTTTGATAGTTAATACTTAATTATAATTTTATTATCTTAAAATTTCAGCTTTTAATTGAAGTAAAGTTTTAATAATTTGTTGCCTAATCACCACTCAAACGAATTCTTGAATGAAATCTGAAATAAATAAATCTAATCATTTTTTATTTAAAAATATATTTGCTCCCTTGTTATTTCTTATATGTTTAGAAGGCTGTACAAGAGAGGTTTTGCCATATGATGAGCGTGCTAATGCGCGTAGTGATCTTCAGGCGGCTCTTACTCAGGCAAAAAGTAAGAATAAATTGATACTAATAGTTTTTGGTGCCAACTGGTGTCCAGATTGTCGAGCGTTGGCAAACCAAATGGCAAAAGGTAAGTTAGCTGAGCGTGTCGCTGAGCGCTTTATAGTAGTCAAAATTGATGTAGGTAATTGGGATAAAAATCTAGATGTTGTTTATGAGTATGGCAATCCTATAAAAAAAGGTATTCCAGCTATCGCTGTATTGGCTTCCGATGGTAAGCTGTTACAATCAACAAAGGCGGGAGAACTCGCCTCGGCACGCAGTATGGGTGAAAATAGCATTCTTTTGGTATTTGATAAAATCTCTGAATCTTCTTTGTGATAGCTTTATAAGGCATAATTCTTTCGCTTTGTTTTGAGCTAAACTAGGAAAAGCTAAACATACATGTTTATAGTTATCAATAAAATACTTAGTATTCTTTCGCCAAAAGAGAGAACTTATCTCTATCTTTTGTTTTTGGCGTTGGTTTGTTTAGCAGGTATTGAGTTGCTTGGTGTTGCCTCAATCATGCCTTTTATGGCAGTAGTCGCTAATCCAGATGTAATTTATACTAATCGATGGTTAAAATTAACCTATGATTTTTTCGGGTTTACTAATCTTCAGGGATTTTTATTTTTTTTAGGGATGATTGTATTAGGGCTTTTAGTATTTAGTAATCTATTTAAAGCACTAACTACCTATTGGACACTAAAGCACGATAACGGTTTGAACTGTATGTTGGCTCGCCGTCTTTTAACTTCTTATTTAACACGCCCTTATGAGTTTTTTCTTAATAGAAATACATTTGAAATGGGCAAGAATGTACTTGCTGAAGTAAGAAATGTTATTGCCTTAATACTTAGTCCTATTATGGAGGCATTATCAGGGGCATTAGTAAGTTTTTTTATTTTATCCCTTTTATTGGTTGTTAATCCCGCCATTGCTATTAGTATTATACTGGTTCTTGGGGGAGCATACCTTGCTATATATCTAGTAACATCTCGCCGCTTAAGTCGCATTGGTGTAGGTCAATTTCATGCTAATACTATGAAGTATAAGATTGCTAGTGAAGCTTTAGCGGGTATTAAAGATATAAAAATTTTGGGTAGAGAATCAGTGTTTTTAGATGAGTTTTTTAAGCATGCTCAGCGGCATGCTAAAGCCAATACTGTAGCCGGCACTGTTTCTAAAGTCCCCCGTTTTGCATTAGAAATTATTGCTTTTGGTGGTATCTTATTAATTATACTTTTTAATCTAGGATCTGAACGAGCATTTGATCAATTAATCCCTTTGCTAGCGCTATATGCGCTGGCTGGTTATCGACTATTGCCAGCACTACAACAGATTTTTTCAAGTATCTCAACAATACGCTATCATTTGCCTGCGCTTGATGCCTTATATTTGGATCTAAAAGAAGAAGAAATTATAACTAAATCTGATAGTTACTTAGAAAAAATTCAAAATTCAAAACCACTACCATTTACGCAAGAATTTGTTCTGAGCGCTGTAACTTACCATTATCCAGGAATTCATGAGCTTGCTATTAAGGGATTGAATTTGGCTATTAAACCTAATACATCTATTGGGCTTGTAGGATCTACAGGCTCTGGTAAAACGACTACAGTCGATATTATTCTTGGTTTATTAACTCCGACTTCTGGTCAAATGCTTGTGGATGGTATTGAAATAAATTCATGTAATCTTGCGTGTTGGCAGCGCAATTTAGGTTATGTTCCTCAGCACATCTATTTAAGCGATGATACGATTACTCGTAATATTGCTTTTGGGGTCCCAAATCAGGAAATTGATATGACTGCGGTAATCCGTGCTGCCCGAATTGCTAATATGCATGAATTTATTGAAGGAGAGTTGCCAGAAAGTTATGAGACGATTATTGGTGAGCGAGGAGTGCGTCTTAGTGGGGGCCAACGCCAACGAATCGGAATTGCTCGTGCGCTCTATCGTGATCCTACCGTGCTAATTATGGATGAGGCTACTAGTGCATTAGATGGAATTACTGAAGAAGCAGTTATGGAGGCGCTCCATAACTTATCAGGCAAAAAAACAGTTATAATGATTGCTCACCGGCTGACTACTGTGAAAGATTGTGACGTGATTTATTTATTAGAAGAAGGTCAAATTATTGACCAAGGGAAATTTTTTGATTTACAAAAGTCATCTAAATGGTTTCAGGCGGCGACAAAGGTAGAGGCTTAGCTTATGTTAGTTTTAAAAATTTTTTAGTATTTAAAGAAAATGAGCGATAAGCCGTTAGTCTCAATAATTGTTCCTGCTTATAATGCAGAATCTTTTATTGCAGAGTGCCTAGAGAGTATAATTGGACAAAGTTATAAGAATATTGAAATAATTGTTATAGATGATGGTTCTAAAGATAGAACTGCTGAAATAGTTAATAACTACTCAAAGCATGTGCGTTATTTTTATCAAAACCCTACCGGAACTCCTGCAATTCCACGAAATGTAGGAATATCAAATAGTCGCGGCGAATACTTATGCTTTTTTGATAGCGATGATATCATGTCGCCTGATTATATTTTAAAACAAGTCGATTTTTTAGGGCGCCATCCTACCGTTGGAATGGTATTTTGTGATTATAGAAATTTTAATGAAACTGGTCCATATGATCATTCGCAATTTGAAACGTGCCCACAGCTTTCACGCCTTATTGGGAGTAATGCAGAAATTGTATTAAGTAATGCATGTAGGATTCTTGCTAGGGAAAATTTTGGAATTATGGGAACACTGATGATTAGACGAGCTATGTTGGAATATGAGAGAACTTTTAATACAGATTTGAAAGCATGTATAGATTTTTTCTTTTACTATAAGCTAGCACGCTATACCCAAGTTGGGATTATTAATTATCTTGGTCAAATGCGAAGATTTCATCAAAATAATATAACCGACAATAAATACAAGATGCTAGAGATGCGAATTCGCAGCCGCACTCTGTTATATGAGACTGAAGAAGATATACAGGCTAAAAAACTACTAAGCAAATATCTTGCTTCTTGTTTATCTTCCCGTGCTCGTCATAATGCAAATTATGGAAAATATAGTGAAACTATTCAAGACGAGTTACAAGCGCTCAAGAGGAATTTTTGCTTCTCTCAATTATTAATAATCCTAAAGAGTTTTATTAGAATAGGTTTAAGAGCAACCTCTGTTCTTAAATAAAAATGAAAATTTGATAGCTTTAGTAAATACTCAGGCCATGATGGCGTTAGCCTATAGTTGTTGACTAGCCTTTGATCTCATATATGGTGATACTTCAGTGTCGCTGGAATCCTCCTTAGCATTCCTTGATATAAACCTTTGGTGCTAGTTTTTTAGAGACTGAATTGGACGATGGATAAAGGCATGAAACCCTTTTCATTGGACTGGAATCCGTTCCATTGAATCAGGAGGTGAAAGGCGGTGGCGGTAAACGCTAGTCGAGCCAAGACATAATCGACCATGCGGTGCAGATCTTTTTGATATAGCTGATCAAGGTGAGCATGGAGAAGACGGTTTCGACAAGTATCGATTGCTCCAGGTGCCGCGCGAACAGACTTTCAGGTTGGGTGGATTGCCCAGCCGCGCGTGGAAGCCCCTCAGGTTTCCGGTTGTCTGGCGCTTTAACTGGCGGATTGTCCAGCCGCGCGTGGAAGCCCCGATCGGCCCCAGGAGGATCACCATCCGTTATTGGAAGTACTGGATGAGCGGGTGAAACCCGGTGTCCGCGGCGCCAGCCGCTCGATCACCTCATCCCGATGATTGACCAGCAACCACAGTTTCACGCCCACGATCCTGCGGTGGTTGGACAACCCCCCCCTTGCCGACCGATTTGCCCCGGATCGCGCCCTTGGCGGATGAGAGATCAACCTCGATCCAGTCCGCTGTCAACCACCCCAGCAAGGTCGGCGGGGCCAAAAACAACAAAGTCCACTGCTGATAGGTTTTAAACTGCCGAAACAGCCGGGTGGGTTCGGGCAGATGAGGAAAAAGGCTGGTATTCTCGTGCCAACCACCGAAAGAAGGCACGGTTGCCCACATCCTTGAGCGCGTGCAACACACCCCCTGGGTCACGATCTCGCTCGGCCATAGCACCGCCTTAGGATGCTTCGACAGGCTCCGCGTCCGGTCATCGATTCGGCAGAACAGTGCTGTGATACAGTCGATGGTGGTCATGGCCGTTTCCTCTCGGACAACTGTCGAACATCACTACAGTTGACTAGAATACGACCCTGACCGCAGAAAAATAGCACCAAAGGTTATTACCCCTCTGCCCACTTAACGCTTTCAATTTTTGAAATACTGTCTAAAAATTTGAAAAAAACACTGCAATATCCGAATAATTTTTGAATGATTAGATGAGGCGCGCCGCTAGCGTACTTTAGCGTATATAACAAAGATACCAAGCGAAAATCTTAAATGTGAAAAATCAAACTCCATCCAAAATTAATATAAATTATAACTTACCTGATTATTATCAAGGTGGCAGTTTATACGTTTTTATTTGTTTTCTTGTATTTATTGTATTTAAATATTTACAAGGCGGCTATCGTTTTCCGGTACTTGGCTCTATTAGATTTGAGTTTTTATTAGGGAGCTTATTAGTTTTATTATCAATACCAGCATATTTTAATAATCCAAATCGACCTGTTTCAGGTGTAGGTTTAGGTTTTTGGATTGTCAGTTTTTTTTTAATCATAACAATTATGAGTTTTTTTTCTTATACGCCTGAAATATCTTATGATATATTTATAGACCGTGTTTTTAAGTTTGCTTTAGTAGGTTTTTTTATTGTCGCATTTGTTACTACCCCCGCGCGATTAGCTTTTTTTTTAGGGGCTGTCTTGTTAGCATATATGAAGATGGGGCAAGAAGGCTTGTTAGGTGTGATTACAGGTTCGCTGGTTTGGCAAAATCAGGGAATTCCAAGGCTACATGGCTCAACACCAATTTATCGTCATCCAAATTCTTTTTCAGGTATGGCATTAGGGTGTTTGCCTTTTTTGTTTTATTTTTATGGAGTTGTTCATAGGTATTTGAAGTTAATATTGTTAATTCAATTTGTATTTGTTTTTAATATTATTCTCTTCACGGGTTCGAGAACTGGCTATGTAGCCATGATTATTGGGATTATATTGATAATCTTGAAATCTAATAATCGTGGGATATTATTTCTTATAATACTACTTATTGGATTTGTGAGTATTAAATTTGTTCCAGAACCTTACATTAAGAGAGTCGAAACAATTTTTACTCAAAAAGATATAGAAGGAGGTTCTATCGATAGTAGGAAACAAATTTTAGGAGATGCTTGGCAGATATTTATTGATAATCCTTTAGGAATTGGGGTAGGTGCTTTTCCGGCAGTACGTGAAAATCTATATGGAAGAAGTCAAGATACTCATAATTTGTATTTAGAAGTTGCAACTAATCTTGGAGTACAAGGCTTAATTATATTTCTCGGACTCATATTTTCTGTTTTTCGGCTTATATTCAATCTCCAAGCAAGTTTAATCTTTCAGATCAGAAAAATAACTCGTTTTTTGATGGTTTATTCTGAAAATCCATTAGTTATTTGCTCCGGGAAGTTGCGTGAACACCTTCAAGATCTACGAATTATGTATGCCACTTGTTTATCTATATTTATTTTTATAGTTATTAGGCTTGTCTTAGGTTTTTTTGGTATGGATCTTTATGAAATCTATTGGTGGTTTACTCTTGGCGTGGTAGTCGCATTATGGAATATGAATTCTGTTGCTCAATATAAGACGGCTGAGCTTTGTGATGACAGCTTGTTATTAGAAGATAAAACTGTATGATAATCATCAATTATAATTTGGAAAGATTATTTTTACATTTTTTGCAGCTAGTCAGGGTATAAGGTTAGCTTTAATCTATCTTTATAATACTTTACTTTAGAATACTTTATATGGGCCTCAAAGTACTTCATCTTATTGACAGTGGTGGCTTGTATGGTGCCGAGAAGATGCTTCTCGCTCTAGTTAAGCAGCAACTCCAACAGGGGTTGACTCCCATGATATTAAGTGCAGGTGAGCCTGGAATTGTCGAAAAACCCTTTGAGGTAGAAGCTCAACAACTATCACTTCCTGTGATACAATGGCGCATGAAGCCTGGTTTTAATATTATTGAATCTCTTCGTATTATTAAATGGGCTCGAGAAAAAAATGTTGACTTAATCCATACTCATGGATTCAAATTCAATTTCCTGATGGGAATCCTTCCGAAGACAGTGCGATACATGCCACAGATAGTAACTTTACATGGGCATGTGCCTGCTCCTCTATTTAGTAAAATGTGGTTATATCAAGCTGTCGATTACCTTGTCCTTTCTCGAACTGCAAAGATAGTCATTGTAAATGAAGAAATGAGAGGTTTTCCCCTAATTAGAGCTCTCCCAAAATTTAAGATTGCACATATATCTAATGGAATTGAAGCACATTCAGCAGCAAAATCTTTATTACCTCCCAAAATAGCCGATTTTATCTCCAAACACCATATCAATATTGTTGCAATAGGTAGGCTTTCACCTGAGAAGGGATTTAACTTCCTTATTGAAGCCTTGGCTAGCCAGAAAATTGAGTTTAAATCAATTGGGGTCTGTATTTTAGGTGAAGGAAGTCTTCAGCCTTATCTACAAAAATGCATTGAGCGTGAAAAACTTGAAGGACAGGTACTTCTTGGGGGATATGTATCAGATGCAGATAACCTGCTCCATCATTTTAACGCTTTAGTTATGCCTTCTTTAACAGAAGGATTACCTATTACAGTTTTAGAAGCAATGCGAGCTGGAGTTCCTGTTATTGCAAGCGCGGTTGGCGGGATACCCTATGCGCTTGACCATGGTCGCTGCGGTATTCTTTTGGAACCTGGTAATATTAGAAGCTTGGCGCAAGGACTGAAAGAAACAATACATAATCAAAAAAAATTAGATTCTTTAGCTCAGCAGGCTAAAGAGCGCTTTATAGCATTTTTTACTTCTAAAGCAATGGCCGACGCCTATTTGCATACCTATATGAGCTTAATTGATAGTCATATCAAGGTTAATTGAGATGAGCCTATCGATTGAAACCCTATACTATAGCTTACCAGTGGTTTTACAAAATATTCTTGTGAGTAGTTATGGATTAAAACTTTATTATGAAAGATATAATCAAAATGCGCTTAAGCACTTGATAAAGTTAAAAGAATCAGAATTGCTTGATGCAAATGGAATGAGGAGATTACAGGAAGAGCTTTTTGTACCGCTTGCTCGAAATGCTATTAAATCGGTTCCCTATTATCAGCAGTGGGCAAAATCTGAAAAAATCGAAGCATCTGATATTCAAGGCTTACCAGATCTCAAATATTTTCCTATTTTAGAAAAACAACAGATACGTGAAAACCCAAAGCAATTTATATCGGTCCATCATAAGAAGCTCATCAAATTATATACGAGTGGAACTAGCGGTACTCCAATTACGATATTTACTGATCGAGATTCACGCACATTGCATTATGCTTTTTTTTCTAGATTGCGAAGTTGGTTCGGACTAAAATCCCATAGTAGACGTGCAACTTTCTTTGGCCGCGTTATCATGCTCCCTGAGCAAGATAAGATTCCTTTCTGGCGGTATGATTTTGCTCAAAATAATCTGTTAATGTCCTCTTATCATCTTTCAGAGAAAAATCTTCCTAGTTATTATAATAAGCTGAAGATTTATGCTCCCGAGGAGATTATTGGTTACCCATCAAGTCTTTACCGAATCGCTCGTTATATTTTAGATTCAGGAAAACAACCTCTGAAACCATATGTTGTAATAACTACCGCTGAAACGCTCCTGGCTTACCAACGGGTAGCACTAGAAAATGCCTTTGCTTGTCCTATTATTGACCAGTATGGATGTACTGAAATGGCTTTCTTTGCCTCTCAGTGTGAATATGGGACGATGCACTTTCATCCAGAGCATAGTATTGTTGAGATTCTAGATCAGAATGCGGATCTGGCTAATGAGGGTACTGGCGCATTAATATCAACGGGATTAGTTAATCAATCAATGCCTCTTATTCGGTACAAAGTCGGTGACCGAGTATCAATCGCATCAGAAAAAATACGATGTCAGTGTGGAAGAGCGTTTCCAATTATTCAAGAAGTTGAAGGACGTCTCGATGATGTATTGTATCAAAAAAATGGCACGCCTATTGGAAGATTAGATCCTATATTTAAAGGTGGTACAGGAGTTCGTGAGGCACAAATCATTCAGAATTCAGATGGTAATATCATAGTAAAATTAGTCCCAGCTGAAAATTTTAATGCAGTCCATAAAGAATGGCTGGTAGCTCAGTTACAAGCACGCTTAGGAAAAGATATAAATATCACTGTTGATTTGGTGTCTTTTATAGAGAAATCTCGCAACGGCAAATTCCAGGCGGTTAAGAGTGAATACAAGCGGTAATGAAGGCCTGCGGTTGATGTTTGTCGGTGATATCTCTCTAGGAGAGCATTTTTTCTCATTTGGACATGGTCCTAGGACCCTGCTTGAAGAGGGAAGAAATCCTATGGAAGATTGTAAGGAGCTCTTTGCTAAAGCACACTTGGTTATTGGAAATTTAGAAGGCCCAATATCTGATTTTGATTATAAGCCAAGTAGTGCGCTTAGTAGGGTTTTTAGAGGTGGCAATCATTCTGCAAAAGCTTTGAGCCATGTAGGAGTTAATGTGGTTAGTGTTGCTAATAACCATAGCCTGCAACATGGATTAGAATGCTTTTGGGAAAGTATAAAGAATCTTGAAGCGGCAAAAGTTGTAGTTATTGGAAAAAGTCGAGCGATTGAAAGGTGGACTATTCTCACAGTACTTGGGAAGCGCATCGGCTTAATAGCAGCTTCGGATATTAAAGATCAGAATTATGTGCCACATAATAGTTATAGAATGCTAGATGTGAATGAATTAATTTTAGATATCACGGCGCTGAAGATTGAGTGTGATATTGTTATACTTGCTTTGCATTGGGGATTAGAAAGTGATATTTTACCAGATGCTTCATTAAAAGAGATGGGTCATCAATTCTCGATAGCTGGAGCTGACATTATTGTTGGCCATCATCCTCATATTTTCTATCCTATATTCGCAAATAATAGCAATGTTATTGCCCATAGTCTGGGCAATTTTGTTTTTGATTTACCCTGGAGTGAGCAATTACGTCGTAGTGCTATTCTTGATATCTCCTTTAATGCTATGGACAAGCTAGCCTCTGTATCTTTATGGCCAGTTTATATCTCTAGAAGGGGTAGTCCTACGTTGGTTGGTGAAGAGGTTAGGGCGCCACTGACTGAAGTTTCAAATTTAGCCAATCCATTAGATTTATTTCATTTCCAATCTTTAGATTCTTTTATATGGCTCAGAAAAATTATTTACTTTGTCATAATGTTACCTCTTGGCGCTACCCATGTAAAAATTGACTTTCTTCTCTGGAAAATTAAATGCAAACTACGCCGTTAAGAGTAATACATTTTGTTCATTGGCCTGCGAGTGGTATTACGGAAGTTGTCCGTCAGATTGTTGTCTCTTGTAAGAATGATAACGTAGATTATTCTGTTTTTCTCTTAACAAGTGATGAAGAGTTTGATTCAAATTTTCGGTGGTGCCCTAACCGATTTCAGTTTTTTTATGATAAGAAAAAATTAGCAGCTATACTAAGGTGCTTAAAAGCCATACGTTATAGCAAGCCTCATATTATACATTGCCATTCAATATCTCCAGCACTCATTGCATGTTTTTTGTTTCGAGGGAAAAAAGTTTTTCATCTTCATAATGAATATCCATATCTTTTTGAGAATAAATATTATTATAAAGTAAAACGCTTTGTATTAGTTGGAATGTATTGGTTTTTCCGTATTTACTTTATATGTGTTAGTAAAAAAGTAACGAGTCGCCTTGGTGAATTAGGTATCAGTCAGGCAAAATTTTTGCCGAATTGTATTGAAAAAGAAGGTCCAATAAAAAACATTAACAATGAAAAGCCTAAACCTCCGATTAAAGCTGTTACAATTAGTCGCCTACATCCTCAAAAAAACCTTCTTAATTGTATAGAAGCTATTGCACTTCTTCGAGAAAGGGGCTATTCAGTTAGTTATCATATTTATGGAAAAGGTGAACTTGAAGATGCTCTTGCTAGAAAGATTCAGGAGCTTGATTTAAGTAAACAAGTTATCTTGGCAGGATATACTTTCAACCCTGCTCAGGCTCTCATGGATTTTGATGTATATTTGTCAGGGTCTTTGTATGAAGGTTTTCCCTTGTCACTACTTCAGGCTATGCGGGCCGGAATCCCTATTTGTAGTACTAATGTAGGGGAACTTGTGATGAATTTAAGTGATAAAAGAGATTTTTTTGAAATAAAAGGATTCTCTTCAGAGGCTATTGCCGCTACTTTAGAAAGATATTGTAATGCAGCTCTCCCAGAGATTCAGACTATAACAGCAAATGCAAGAAATATTTTTGAGAAGTATTATACGGCTGATACGTTTGGAGCAAGCTTAAATCTTATTTATCGTAAATTGCTTCATAAATAATTAGATCATTTGACTCTAAAGTAGATCGATAACATAAACTGTTGGCTCTATCTTTGGTATTATCCAAGCTATCTTTGTTTGGCCGGTTGTTATCGAGTCCTGCGAAATTATGCTGACGTGCGGAATTGTCGTTTGCTGGAAACGAAGATCTTATCATTCTTATAAATTCTTAGGGCACTAAGTTATGAATATCTGTTTCGTATATAAAGAAGATTATCCTTGGGATGTTAGGGTAGAAAAAATTTGTAATAGCTTGATAAAGGAGGGGCACTCCTTATTTCTTGTTTGTAGGAATACCAAAAATAGACAGCGCAAAGAAAAATATAAAGATATTCAATTGGTTAGACTGCCATCTTTTGGGGGTAGTAAAATTGGAAATATTGCTTCTTTCTCTATTTTTATAAACCCTATTTGGATTTATTCAATCTTTGATTGCGTGCGCCGGCATAAAATTAATTTGATAATTGTACGAGATCTACCATTAGTTTTAGCGGCAGTTTTGGTAGCAAAATTTTTTAAAATAAAGATCTTTTTTGACATGGCAGAATGCTATCCTGAAATGTATTCAGCCATGCTTAAATATGGTAATAATAAATTTCTGAATTTTTTTCTCAGAAACCCGCCTCTGACTAATCTTATAGAATGGCTGGCTGTAAAATTTGTAGACCATACTTTTGTGGTTGTAGAAGAGTCAAGAGATAGGTTGTTAAAAAGGGGATCAAATCCAGAAAAAATATCAATTCTCGGAAATACTCCGTTCTTGTACGATATTACATATAATGAAGCCAAAGATAACCATAAGAAATTATTAAAAATTGTGTATGTGGGCTTTATAACTTCCTTACGAGGAATTGAGAATGCAATCTTAGGATTAAAAGAATATTACACAATTAATTTGGCAACAGCATTCAAATTTGAGTTGCACATTTTAGGCGATGGAAGTGAATTGGAATATTTAAAAGGCTTAGTCGTAAAAGAAAAACTTGAAGATTTTATTTTTTTTTATGGATGGGTAAAACCAGAGAATATAAATTCATTTTTTAAGGAAAGTGATATCGGTATTGTTCCTCATCGTGTTTGTTCGCATACAAATACAACTGTACCAAATAAATTATATGATTATATGGCTATGGGGCTACCGGTATTAGCTAGTAACACAAAATCTGTAAAAAGAATTATCGAGAATGACCAATGTGGATTAATCTTTGAGGATAGAGATTTTACTGAATTTGCGAAATGCCTTAAGCAGTTAGAAGATTTTAAAACAAGAAAATTGTTAGGAAGTAATGGTAGGCGTGCTATCGAAGAAAAATATAATTGGGATAAGGATGTAATGAGCTTAATTTCTATAGTTCATAAGGCCGGTATTTAATATCTCCCCGAAAGTCAATTGGGGTTCCTCGCCGTGTTTATGAACCAAAACTAAATTAGGGCGGGGTTACTGATGGACTCGAGCCACCCAATACCCCGCACCCCTGAATCAGATTGTACGCCTGATACAGTCTTTTTTTTGCTGTTCAGACCAACTTAAAATCTATGGGACAACTCGATGAAGATTTGTAGGAGCAGTTATTGAAGAAGAAGCAGCGGCAGCAGCGCCAATATCAACTTTATAGCCCACTTTATTTACATTACCGTTATCGTCTACAACATATAAAAAGGCCGCTTCCCCCTTGTTGAAGTTGCCTTGGTTTACTTTGATGGTTATTGAGCTGTCGGACCATGCAGTAGGTATTTGGACTTCTCGTACAGTGCAGCTATCATAATCAGCATTATTTCCCAATTCGATGTGTGCCCAAGTCCCATTATCTATATAGACATTATCTACATAGATATCCGCACCCCCATTTGCAGCACAACTGCCAGCCGCATCTAATCCCCAATAATGACCGATACGTAATTGGCTTAGATGGCGGTCAGCAGCACATCGGGTTTGTGCAGTTATATCCCAATCCTTAGTCATTTTATCCCCCTGCTTACGATCATTTGAGTACTGTATGACTCTTCCGGTTTGAGTGGTCGCAGGGTCGGATTCTTTAAAGTAGACCTGATAATGATACCAAACACCATCGTCAACTGGCTTCCCAACCCAATAGGTATGCTGCATTTTACAACTGGTATCATCAATATTCATATTTTGATAATTACATCCTAGACCATATCTGTAAGTAATAGTGTCGTCTTTGCCATAGAGCCGCCACGGTTTAAAGTTTCTACTATTATTATCAACTCGATCAACGTAGAACCAATATTCCATATAAAATTTGGAGAAAGTGGCATTTTTGCTAAGCGAAACGTTGTAGATACCGTTTTTGAAAGGATGCCATGCACTCCTGCTTCCAGCATGAGATTTAGCACTACTATATCTTACAGCATTAGAACCTTCTCCAACCTCCCATTGTCCTATTATTGCTTGATTGGCTCCAACATATCCACCATCGGGCCCATTTTTTTCAAAAGTATCCCATAGCCAAGGCTGCGGTGTAGGAGTTGGCTTCTGACCAAATCCATTGCCTGAAATAGTTATCGAATTATCTTCCGCAACAGAACCATTAACTCCACTAATGGCAGGCTCGCTATGTACTTGTAAGGTATATACAGCCATGGATAACCCAATTATTTTTATCAAAGAATTGGTACTTAGATTTGTGTTGAATTTAGTGGTCATATTTATCTCTCCGTTAAATTTTTCAAAGTATTACACAGCAGGAAGCGTGAAATCAATTTAGGAGTTACACAAAGGAATTGAGGTAGTTAATCCGGCTTTGCTGAATGGCTGCTGAATCGCTACCTGTGCGCAGGAGTAACAGAACAGGTGTAACTCCTGAGGTGTAATTTAGGGGTACAGCTTCAATTTGACTGTGCTAAGTAAGAAGTCTGCTAGACTCTTGAGATCGCCTCAGTGAAATCTACTCATGGCGATCATATGGTTATATATGATCGCCATGTACTGTACCCATTTAATTTTAATTTCTAGTAATAACCACGTTATTGAGAGTGGTCGTATTAAGCACTGTTGCGTTGTGACTGGTAAGCGCCAAGCCTACATAGACGTTGGTAATCATGTTTATAGTAGCTGATCCTACCTTAGTCCAAGTTGTGCCGTTGGCCGATTGGTAAGCAGTAAACATATTGCCAGAACGCACCAGTTTGACCCAGTAGGGAGCCTTAGCGGCGACTGCGCCAGCAGTGTGAGTACTCAATCCAGCGGTCACTGCCCGATGCTGAAAAGCGACTCCATAGCTTGGGGTAAGGGCTACCATTGCGTGCCGAGCGTTGCTGTCTAGGCTCTCCCGGATCATCACACCAGACTTGGCCCAACCATTGGTATTGGTCAAACTGGACACCCGCGCAACGATGGTACCGTCTCCGGTTAATGATTGATAAACAAAGTGGAAACTATCACTTTTACCCCAGATGTCGGTACCTGCGCCTTTAATGGTGTATGCGCCATTAGTATAGCCGGCGCTTCCTGCTAAATTGACAGCCCCGATGTCTTTTTGAAGCCAGGGAGCGGGTAGAACTGTGTTGTCTGCTTTAACAGTGATGGTCACGGTTTTGACGGTGCTGGCGCCGCCTGGGCCGCTGGCTATCAGGCTGGCGGTGAAGGTGCCGGCTTTAAGGTAGGTGTTAGAGGGGTTCTGCAACGTGCTGGTGTTGCCATCGCCAAAATTCCAAGACCAACTGGTGGCGTTCGTCGAACTGTCGCTGAACTCAACTTTTAAAGGCGCGGTGCCGCTCGTCGGCGTTGCGCTGAAATTGGCAACGGGCGCGATGGCGGTGACTGAAATGGTTTTAGTGGTAGTAGTGCTGCCACTTGCGTTGGTCACAGTCAACTTAACAGCATAAGTGCCCGCCGCGCTATAGGTCTTAGAAACTTTTGGTGTGGTGCTGGTGGTGCCGTCGCCCAGATCCCAAAGGCGGCTAGCAATGATGCCGGTCGAAGTGTCGATCAATGTGACGACCAACGATGCGACACCAGAAGTTGGGGTGGCGTTGAAACTGGCGCTCGGCGCGGGGGTTGTGGGCTTGCTGACTGAAATGTAGCCGGTTTTGGTGGCGGTATTGCTGCCCCCTGGCCCAGTAGCAGTTAGTGAAACGGTATAAGTACCCGCATTTGAATAGGCCTTGGAAGGGTTCTTGTCAGCGCTGGTGGTGCCATCGCCGAAATTCCACAGCCAGCCCGTAACGTTACCGGTTGAGCTATTAGCGAAAGTCACGGTAAGCGGCGCGACACCGGAGGTAGTGTTGGCGCTGAAGCTGGCGCTAGGAACCGCGAACGCGGCGGTGGTATAACTAAATTCTTCGGATAAATTGCTTACATTGGTGGCGCTATCATAAGCCTGGATAGCGAAATAATAGGTCTTGCCATCCTCGAGACCATCAATGGTGGCAGTGAGCACATCTGTACTTACCTTAACATGGGAGCTATAAGCGTCGCCGCTGCTGGTTTCGCTGAGGGGTCTGGGGCTGGTTCCATAGTAAACTACATAACCGGCTACCGGGTTAGCACTGGAACTGTAACTGGGATTCCAGCCCAGCTTGATCTGAGCGGCGAAAGCCTGAGCGGTGAATAAAACGCTTAGTACGCTTACCCAGGCCAATAAACGCCAGATAGGTTTGAGCAGCATCGATCGTGAAACTGTGGCAGACATTATCTAGTTCTCCTGAGTTATAAATGCCCCGCGAACATGGCATTTTCCCAGAAGAATTGAAGAATTATGCTATCTCTGGAACGCTATTTTGTTCGCTTGGCGACCCTGCGACCCTGCTTCAATGTTCCGAAGGTTAGGCCAGTGGCTTTGCGTCGCTACCTTTCAGTAGTTTTGCTATTTGCAAGCGGGTACTAATATAGACAATGAAAATTTCATATACAAGTTATTTTGGCTCAAATTTTTTAAAAAAAATACATTGTAAAAATTTTTTATATAAATCGGCTCAATATGAGCCGATTTATATAGAATCATGAAATAAATTTTATATTAATAATAAATTTTTATGTAATTTTCATGATTATCTTTGTTGTATCCACTCATATTGTGTCCGATTTTTCATCAGCCCAGTCTGGGGGGCGGCGGAATATTGCCAAGCGGCCAAGCTGCCAGCCAACAGCAAAGCGCCCAACAGGATAGCGAAGGCGATCTTCCAACCGCTGTAGGGGCGTTCGCCTTGCACTTTGCCAGTTCGGCCGTTCACCACGAAGCGATAGGTTTTGCCGCGAAATCGGAATGCCGACAGCCAGATCGGCAGTAAGATATGCTTGAACCGAATGTCATCATACCGAGTGTCGGTGGCGTGGATACGCTGCTGATCGCCGCCAATGTCCTGCCGTATATCGCCCTGAATGATCCATGCCATCCGTTCGCGGGCGCGTTCAAAACCTGGCTCCAGCGCCACTTGATACATTTCGCTCAAAAAACCGCTCAGATATTCTTCCTGATACGGTACCAAGTTCGCCAAATCCCAAGGCTCTAATTGTTCGGTCACCGCCTGGGGAAGCGAGCGGCTGGCCAGCACCAACACATCGTCAAAAAAGCGTGATACCGTGCCCGCCGCTAGTGTCCAACGCACCTTGATGACGGTGCGGACCCGCTCTACTTCTTGGCCGTTTTCGATGGCAAAATAGCGCTCCTGCACGTGATAGTTGTCACCGCGTTCTCCTTGATAGCGGGTGGTGGTATCGGCGTCATAAGTCCAATAGGGCACGTACATTCCCACCAGGCGATTATCGTTACGGGCATAGTGCTTTAACTTGCCCGGCGCGAACCACAGCCCGCCCAGCCACTGTTGAAACACCGCCCAGGCTTGCTCGCGCCGGATTTGAAATGGCAGCAACGCCTGTACCTCCAATTGGCGGTGGCGCTCGGTTTTCGCCACCACCGGCGATCCACAAAAAGGGCACTGGCCAGCGTGGGTAGCGGCGTCGAAGCGGTAAGCGGCGTTGCAAGACTCGCAGTGGATGGCGATGTTTTCACGAACGACGGCGTTTGTGGCCGACTTTGCTAATACCTGCCGAAAATCCTGTTCGAGGATTGGAGTCGCCGGACTCGCAATCTGATGTTGGTAGCCGCAATAGCGGCAGCGCAACGCGCTGGCGTCAGGGGCATACTCAAAAGAAGCGCCGCACTGCGGGCAGGGAAAACGGCGAGGGTCATTCTCGGAGTCAGCGGAAGAGTGGGTCTGAGGGTCTTGGGGCATGGCCAAAGCTCTTGCAAAGGAGTTCTCGGATTTTTAAAGAGTCTACCAGCAGCGTCTTGCCGGTGTGATCTCTAAAGTAGCGTCGAGCGAAAACGCTTTTTTCGAAGGCTGTTACGGTATCTGTCTTTGATTTTTCCAAGGGAGTCATGGTGAATTCGGCTATCGAACTCACGTTGGCGCAATCTTTCGATTTTCTGCTCCATGTCGCGGTGGTGCGGCCGGTTTTCCTGTGGGGCGCGCCTGGCATCGGCAAAACAGCACTGGTCAATCGCTTCGCGGTGGCGGTCGGGCTGGAGTGCGTGTCGTTGCTGGGCAGCCAATTGGCCCCGGAGGATTTGCTGGGCGTACCAAAAATCGACGGTGATTGCTCGCGGTTTTTCCCGCCCGCCAACATCGTCCGTCAGCAGCCGTTCGTGCTGTTTCTCGATGAACTCAATGCCGCCAGTCATGATATTCAAAAGGCGTTTTATTCGCTGATTTTGGAACAGCGGGTGGGCGAGTACCGTTTGCCCTCCGGCACTATCGTCATTGGCGCGGGCAATCGGGCCAAGGATGCCGCCATCGTCAAGCCGATGCCGTCGGCCCTGATCAACCGGCTGGTGCATATTCATCTGCGCGCCCAGCACCGCGAATGGCTGGCGTGGGCGGTGGATGAGGGCGGCATTCATCCATGGGTGGTGGAATACATTCAGCTTCGTCCCGACCATCTGTGGAACGAACCGCCGAAGCATGAAGAGCCGTTTTCGACTCCGCGCTCCTGGCACATGCTGTCCGACGCTTTACATTCCTACGGGGATGCGCTGGGCGAGGACATGCTCGAAGCGCTGGCATTTGGCTTGCTGACCCCGGCCCATGCCGGCCAGTTCAAGGGCTTCATCAAGCAGTTGCGGCAACGGCACACGCTGGCGGCGATTTTGAAAGGCGACGCCCATTGGCCCGCCGATCCGGCGGATCGGGACATTCTGTATTTTCTGGCCCAGTCGTTTCGCGGTTATCTGCGCAAGGAACTGCCGGAGGATGAAGCGTCGCTGCGGCAAGAACACAAGCAGTTATCGATGCGGGCGAAAAACCTGCTGCGGGATTTGGCGCGAATCAGCGTGGAAATGGCCCAGACCGTGGTGATCGAAGACGACGAAGGCCAGCGCTTGCCGCCCTGGTTTCTGGTGGAAATCGCCAGAGATTTGCCGCGTTTGGCGGAACGGCGGACGGGCAAGTAATGCGCCGCAAAGCCACCGAAACCGCCGCGCGGCAAAATTTTGAGCAAGGCAGATATTTGGCCGGGCAAGCGCCGCTTGATGCCATTGCCAGTGCGATTCACATTCGTTTCGACGAAAGACTGCAACAGGTCGGCGCCAAGAGTTGGCTTGCGTTGTCGCCGGACGGTTATCTATGGGTCCATCCCAAGCGTTTGGCCGAGCCAGGGGAGTGGGCGCGGGCGCTGGCGCTGGCTTATGTCTGCCTCGGCTTCGGTTTGGTGCGCCAGCGTGAACCGCAGGTGTTATGGGAAATCGCCGCATTGCTGGTGGCGGAGCGATTTTGTCAGGAAGCGGGCATCGGAGTGAGCTCGGAAATTTTCTTGCACCCGCCGATAGAGATTCCGGTCAGTGGTGAAGAACCTTTGTTTCGCGCGCTGGTCACCGAGGGCTGTGATCCCGGACTTTTGCTGTGGCACGAAACGCTATGCGGCAAGGGGCGGGCGATGTTTCAGCCGTTAAACGAACCTTCGACTGGCTATAAACCACGCTTGCCGCATTGGCAAAACCTGCTGGCCGATGGCATCGCCCGCAGCGTGGGACAGGCCATCGAAAAAGCCAGCGGCCGAATCAGTGCGAGCGGGACCGCGCGTCGCTTGACCCCCGGCCTGAAGGCGCAACGCCGTTTGGTCAACAGCCATCCCTTGCTGGGCGCGCTGGCGATCGGTTTTGCTCTGGAAGAAGACCCGCGCGTTTGCCAGTTGCACGGCATTCGAATTGCCGCCATTGATGTCGGCAGTCGCACCATCTGGATCAATCCAGCGGCGGGCTTGAACGAGGTTGAATGCCTGTTCGTGTTCGCCCATGAATTACTGCACGCCGGCCTGAATCACGCATCGCGGCGGCGCGGGCGTGATGCGCTGTTATGGAATGTGGCCTGCGATTTCGTCATCAACGGCTGGTTGATCGAAATGGGCATTGGCGCGCCACCGGTTGTGGGCTTGCTGCACGATCCCGACTTTCAGGGAAAATCCGCCGAGGAGATTTACGACCAACTGGCGCGCGATCTGCGTCGCGCCCGCAAGTTGGCGACCTTGCGCGGGCCGGGAATGCCGGATTTATTGGGTCGGGAGGAAGGGAGTGTCTTTGTCGATGCCGAGGCGTATTGCCGCCGGGCGTTGTGGCAAGGGATGGAACGGTGCTTGATGAGCGGGCGCGGTACGTTGCCATCGGGACTGGTGGAAGAAATCCGCAGCTTGGCCCAGCCGCCGATTCCGTGGGACGTGCGGTTGGCCTATTGGTTCGACGAGCATTTTCCGCCACCAGAACGGCATCGCAGTTACGCCCGACCCTCGCGGCGGCAGAGCAGCACCCCAGACATTCCCCGCCCGTCGATTCTCAAGCCGCCGGAAGAGGAACGGCGGGCGCGGGTGTTCGGCGTGGTGCTGGATACCTCCGGCTCAATGGAACCGAAATTGCTGGGCAAGGCCATTGGGGCTATCGCCAGCTACGCTCAGGCGCGGGAGGTGTTTGCGGTGCGGCTGGTCTATTGCGACGCCACTGCCTACGATGCCGGCTGGCTACCGCCGGAAAGCCTGCTGGAGCGGATCGCGGTGAAAGGCCGAGGCGGGACGGTGTTGCAGCCAGGGGTAGACTGTTTGCGAAACGCCGCCCGGCGCGGCGATTTTCCGCCCCGCGGGCCGGTGTTGCTGATCACCGATGGCTATTGCGAGGACGTTTTGAATATCGACTTCGAACACGCCTTTCTGGTGCCGGAAGGGAACCGGCTGCCGTTCGCGCCGCGTGGCGAGGTGTTTTGGGTAAGGTGATATCGGAAAAAATTGCTCATCCCTGGCAATCTTTTTAGACTAGACTCAATGAACTTAGTCTATGGGCGAACCATGCAAACCATCAATATCCATGAAGCCAAAACGCATCTGTCGCGACTGGTCGAACAGGCGGCCAGAGGCGAGCCATTCATGATCGCCAAAGCCGGTAAGCCCCTGGTGAAGGTGATGGCGTTGGATGCCCCGGAAGCCGGACAACAGCGGCGACTGGGGTTTCTAGCCGGATACCTTGCCGTTCCTGAAGATTTTGATCGCATGGGGGATCAGGAAATCGAGCGGCTATTCGGTGATGAAGCGTGAAATGGCTGTTGGACACCCATCTGCTGCTGTGGGCGGCGGGAGCTCCTGAGCGGTTGTCGGTGGAAGCACGAATGCTGCTCAACGATCCAGCGCATGAACTGCTCTTTAGCACGGCGAGTTTATGGGAAATTGCGATCAAGCACGGATTGGGACGAGCGGATTTCCAGGTGGATTCTCGGTTATTACGTCGTGGTTTACTGGATCATGGTTATCACGAAGTGCCGATTACCAGCGCTCACGCCGTGGCGGTCGAAGCCTTACCGCCGCTCCACCAAGACCCGTTCGACCGCCTCCTGATCGCTCAGGCATTGGTGGAGGGCATCATGTTGCTGACCGCCGATGAGCGGGTCGCTCAGTACCCTGGCTCGATTAAAAAGGTGTGAACTGTAGGCCCTCGCCTTGAAAATGCTCTCTTCATGGATCGCAGGTTTGGCAAGGCGGGCGATTTACTAATGGAATCTGGTTCTGAATTAAGGAAAACCGATGTTGCTCACCCTCACCAACACCCAACCACCCGCCACCGATTTGGGTTTTTTGCTGTACAAGCACCCTGACCGTGCTCAGCACTATCCGCTGAGCTTCGGAACGGCCCATGTGTTTTATCCCGAAGCGGACGTTGCGCGCTGTACCGCCTGTTTGCTGGTCGATGTTGATCCGATTGATCTGGTGCGCGGCAAAGCCACGGCCACCGGCGGCGGGCTGCTCGATCAATACGTCAACGACCGGCCCTATGCCGCGTCTTCGTTTCTGTCCGTCGCCATCGGGCGGGTCTTTGCAACGGCATTGTCGGGGCGCTGCGCCGATCACCCGGAATTAGTCAATCGGCCGTTGCCGCTGGTTGCCCATCTGCCGGTCGTGGCCACCCGCGCCGATGAAGGCTTTGTCCCCGCTCTGTTCGAGCCGCTGGGTTATCGGGTCGAGTGGCAACGGCTGCCGCTGGATGAACAATTCCCCGATTGGGGCCATAGCCCCTATGTGGCCTTGACGCTTTCCGCAACGGTTACAGTCAAGACCTTATTGTCACATCTATATGTGTTGCTGCCGGTGCTCGACAACGCCAAGCATTACTGGGTCGGGCAAGATGAACTGGAAAAGCTGCTACGGCATGGAGCGGATTGGCTGGCCGGGCATCCCGAAAAAGCGCGCATCGCCCGTCGTTATCTGCGCCACCAATGGAGCTTGGCGCGCGAGGCGTTGGCCCGGCTGGACGTGGTGGAGGAGGATGCGCCAGACGCAACGCCTCCAGAGGCGACGACTGGCGAATCAGTAACGGCGTCTGATTTGGCCTCGATCACGGTCGAGGAAGCGGCGGTCGAAGCGCCGCTGTCGCTCAATGAAACGCGGATTCGGACGGTGATTGCCGAACTGGAGGCGGCAAAAGTCCAGACCGTGGTCGATCTTGGTTGCGGTGACGGCAAGCTGTTGTCGCGCTTGTTAAAAGAGCAACGCTTGACCCGCTTGGTGGGGCTGGATGTGTCGGTGCGCGCCCTGGAAATCGCCGCCGACCGCTTGCGGCTCGACCGTCTGCCACAGCGGCAGCGGGAACGGATTCAACTGCTGCATGGCGGCTTGACCTACCGCGATGCTCGCATCGAAGGTTTCGAGGCCGCCACCGCCATCGAGGTGATCGAACATCTGGATGAAAACCGGCTGGCGGCCTTCGAGCGGGTGTTGTTCCAATGTGCGCGGCCGAAGTGGGTCATCGTGACCACGCCGAATGTCGAATACAACGTCAATTATCCGTTCTTACCGGCTGGTCAGTTGCGGCATCCCGATCACCGCTTCGAGTGGACACGCGCCGCGTTCGAAACATGGGGCCAGCGCGCCGCCGCCACCTTCGGCTATGGCGTGCGCTTTGCGCCGGTCGGTACGGTCGATCCCGCCGTCGGCCCGCCCACCCAAATGGCGGTATTCGCCCGTGACGATGGGCGGGGAGACGACGCATGAACATCACCGTTCCCGAACTGTCGCTGGTGGTGCTGATCGGCGCGTCCGGCGGCGGCAAATCCACCTTTGCCCGCCGCCACTTTCTGCCCACCGAGGTCATTTCTTCCGATACTTGTCGCGGGCTGGTGGCCGATGATGAAAACGACCAGTCAGCCACGCCGGATGCGTTTGATACTCTGCATTACATTGCCGGTAAACGCCTGAAAGGCGGGCGGTTGGCGGTGGTGGACGCCACCAATGTCCGCGCCGAAGATCGCAAGCCGCTGGTGCAACTGGCGCGCGACTACCACTGTCTGCCGGTCGCTATTGTGTTCGATTTGCCGGAACGGGTGTGCCGAGAACGTAATGCCGAGCGACCTGATCGCGACTTCGGCCCGCATGTCATCCGCAATCAAATAGGTAGTCTGCATCGTTCGCTGCGCGGCTTGGAGCGCGAAGGCTTCCGCTACGTCTATATGCTGCGCTCGACGGCGGACGTGGAGGCCGTGACCATCGAACGGCAACCACTGTGGAACAATAAGAAAACCGAAACGGGGCCGTTCGATATCATCGGCGATGTCCACGGTTGTTTCGACGAACTGTGCCGCCTGCTCGGCCGGCTCGGCTATCAACTCGACCGCGGCGGCGAGCGGTGGCGACTGTCGCACCCGCACGGGCGGAAAGTGGTGTTTGTTGGCGATCTGGTGGATCGTGGCCCCGGCACGCCGGACGTGTTGCGGCTGGCGATGGCCGCCATCCACAGCGGCGACGGCTATTGCGTGATCGGCAATCACGATCTGAAGCTATACAAAGCGTTGCGTGGAAAGCAGGTCAAAATCAGCCATGGGCTGGCCGAATCATTGGAGCAACTGGGCCGCGAGTCCGACGACTTCCGCGCCGAGGCGATGAAATTCCTCGACGGATTGGTCAGTCATTACGTGTTCGACGGCGGACGGTTGGTAGTAGCGCACGCGGGTTTACGCGCCGAAATGCAGGGGCGCGGCTCCGGCAAGGTGCGCGAATTCGCGATGTACGGCGAAACCACCGGCGAAACCGACGAGTATGGCCTGCCGGTGCGGTACAACTGGGCGGCGGATTATCGCGGTACGGCGCTGGTGGCTTATGGCCATACACCGGTATTGAATGCCGAATGGTTCAATAACACCATTTGCTTGGATACCGGCTGCGTGTTTGGCGGGCGATTGACCGCGCTGCGCTATCCCGAACGCGAACTGGTGGCGGAACCCGCGTTGCGGATGTATTACGAACCGCTGCGGCCGTTGGAGCCAGCGACCAGTGGTTCCTTGTCAATGCAGCAGGAAGCGGATGATTTGCTCGATCTGGCCGATTGTTCGGGCAAGCGCATCCTGCATCCCCGACTGGGGCATAGCGTGACGATCCGCCCGGAAAACGCCGCCGCCGCCCTGGAAGTGATGAGCCGCTTTGCCGCTAACCCGAAATGGTTGGTGTATTTGCCGCCCACCATGTCGCCAGCGGAAACCAGCGAGCGGGAGGGATTTTTGGAGCATCCCGCCGAAGCGCTCGATTACTACCGCCGGGCCGGGATCGGTGCGGTGGTGTGCCAAGAAAAACACATGGGTTCGCGCGCCGTGGTGGTGATCGCCAAGGATGAAGCGGCGGCCCAAGCCCGGTTTGGCATCGCCAACGAAGGGCAGGGCATCGTTTACACGCGCACCGGTCGGCGCTTTTTCACTGATGGCGAAATGGAGCGGCACTTATTGGGGCGGCTGGCCGGCGCCTTGAGCGCGGCCGGTTTTTGGGAAGCGTTCAACAGCGATTGGTTTGTACTGGATTGCGAGTTGATGCCCTGGTCGCTGAAAGCGCGTGAACTGCTGATCCGCCAATATGCCGCTGTCGGCGCGGCCAGCGGGGCGATGCTGGCGCAAACCCATCAGTTGCTGGAAATGGCTGGCGGACGTGGGATCGACATCGGCGAGTTATCCGCCGGTTATGCCGAACGCTGGCGCGATGCCCAGCGCTTTACCGACGCCTACCGCCGTTATTGCTGGCCGGTCACCTCTATTGATGATGTGCGCCTGGCTCCCTTTCATCTCTTGGCTTCGGAAGGCGGAGTGCATATCAACCAGACCCATGTGTGGCATATGGAGCAATTGCACCGGTTGGCGGCGGATGCGTCGCTGTTGCTAGCGACCCATTATCGAGTGGCGGATTTGGCGGATGAAGCGGCTTGCGAAAGCGTGATCGACTGGTGGCTCGATTTAACGGAGAAAGGCGGCGAGGGGATGGTGGTCAAACCGCTGGATTTCGTCTCTGGAGAGGGTCAAAGCCGGATTCAACCGGCGGTTAAATGTCGGGGCCGCGAGTATTTGCGGATCATCTACGGTCCGGAATACACCGAGGCCCGGCATTTATCCCGTTTGCGGCGGCGGTCGCTGGGCGGCAAGCGGGCGCTGGCCTGGCGGGAATTTACGCTCGGTCTGGAAGCCTTGGAGCGGTTCATTGCTCGTAAACCGTTGCGGCAGGTCCATGAGTGCGTGTTTGGGGTGTTGGCGCTGGAATCGGAGCCGGTCGATCCAAGGTTATGAACTCTTGATGCTGTGACTCAGGGGGTTGTGATGGAGTGGCTTGATGTGGGGCGGCGTGAAGCGGATAAAGGCCAATAAAACTTCACTAAGATGTCCTAATTTTATAGGAATTATTATAAATCTTAGGCTCTTAGAGAGCGCCCTCTACCTAAGAGCCTATCGGGGATGGATTTCAGGAAAATATCGTGACCAAGGCATTACGGTTCAGTTTTCCAGCGCCGGTGAGCGGCAATTCGGCGGCCGGCCGGATTTGTTTGGGAATCTTATAATCGGCCAAATGGTCTCGGCAAAATGCTTTTAGCTCATCTTCCGACACCATCTTGCCCGCGTGGAAGACTACCAATGCCATGGGTGCTTGTCCCCATTTTGGATCGGCAATGCCAGCACAGATCGCCCCAGCGACGGCAGGGTGTTTCATCAGGGCTTGCTCGATTTCCTCTGGCGAGATGTTTTCTCCGCCAGAGATAAACATGTTATCCGCCCGCCCTTTGATGGAAATTAAACCCTCCTGATCCCGTACCGCCAAATCGCCGGTATAAATCCAGCCGTCTTGATTGATGACTTTTTCAGTTCGGGTCGGATCGTGCAGATAGCCGTCGAAGTTATGGGGGCTACGCAGGCAGAGAACGCCGATTTCACCTCGCTGGACTTCTTTCCCGGATTCCTGATCGACGATTTTGGCGTCGCAGTGAAACATGGAGGTACCGATGCTGGCCGAATGCGCCAGCAGCTCATCCAGTGAAGCGGAGCGCGGGATATAGGCAAAATTGGAGGGGCCAGCCTCTGTCATCCCGTAGGTTTGACTGATCGGAATACCTTTATCCAGAAAGACTTGCATCACGGCTTTTGAACACGGCGCGGCGGCTGTGGTGATCGCTTTCAATTTTGAGAAATCGGTTGCGCCAAATTTTGGATGAGCGATCAGGAATTGCAGCATCGCTTCCACCGCGCCGAAATTCTCAACCCGTCCTTCATTGATCAGTTCCAGCATCAGGCCCGGATTGAATTCGCGCAGCAAAATACTGGTAATGCCGGCGTGAAATAACGGCGTAAAAGTATTCCAGCCACCGATGTGAAAGAATGGGAAAGTAATCAGCACATTCTGATAGCTTCCCGCCAGTCCGGTGGCGAGAATATCAAACGAGTTCCAGACCATTTGCCGGTGAGAGACGATGCAAATTTTCGGCACCGCGGTTGTCCCGCCGGTATGGACGTATAAGCAACTATCATTCATCGCCAGCGGGATATTTACTTCGCTGGGAGCGGTTTTGAGGATGACGCTCTCAAAAATGTTCTGGTCATCATCAAGGTTGATTGTCCCGCCAACCGAGGAGGGAAGCGATAAGGTCGAGACCAGTTCGGTAAAGACGTTTTCGTAAAAAAGGACGCTCGGCTTAAGACGAGCCATCAAGTCATCCAACTCTGGCTTTTTCAACCGCTGGCTCAACGGCGCTAAAATAATGCCCAATTTGCCGCAGGCGAGATAAATGTCGATGGCTTCAATCCGATTGCGGCAAATCAGCGTGATGACATCGCCTTTGCGCAAGCCCAGCTCATCGCGCAGATAGACGCCCACCCGGCAAGCCCGGTCATTCATTTCCGCAAAGGTATAAGTCTTTTTCGTGGATGAGTCATAAAGGGCGGTGCGATGGGGTGTCAGGGCCGCGCGGCGTCCCGCCCAATCGCCAACCCAGTTCATGGGTAGATCGTCATAGTGCGCAATGAATCCCATGGCTGTTCGCTCCCAAAAACCTATTCAACGATAAACGATATCCTCGATACTTCGGCGCGACAGGCCGCTGCTACGAGAAATGGCTTGTGAAGTATAGGTGGAATTAACAAGTGCGGGTCAATAGAACCGTCACCCGAAAACTGTCGATCTGACGCGGGATACGGCCAAATCCACGCTATAGTTCAGGCATGGCTTTTCGAGGCGGGGTGAGTGAGGCGTCAGCATCCCGTTCCGGCATGGAGCGCGCCAACCATCTCACGCCGCCGACCGTTTTTCAGGCCGGCGGCGCGTCGTGGCTTGATAAGCCGGCCGGGTTTATCCGCCGATTGCGCCTTAAGCCTTTGTGGCGTAACCCACTGTTTTCAGAGCCACGCCGATCTCATCCAGAATAGCCGGATCATCAATGGTGGCGGGTACTTTATATTCCGTGCTATCAGCAATTTTGTGCATGGTGCCGCGCAGGATTTTGCCGGAACGCGTCTTGGGCAGGCGGTTGACCACCACGACGGTTTTGAACGCCGCCACTGGGCCGATCTGCTCGCGCACCATCGCCACCACTTCCTTGCAGATTTCCTCATGGGATCGCTCGACGCCGCTTTTCAAGACGATAAAGCCGAGCGGTAACTGGCCTTTCATCTCGTCGGTAACGCCGATCACCGCGCATTCCGCCACATCGTGATGCGAGGCCAAGATTTCTTCCATGGCCCCAGTCGATAAGCGATGGCCGGCGACATTGATCACATCGTCCACCCGCCCCATCACGAAAATATAGCCTTCTTCATCGATATAACCGCCATCGCCGGTGGTGTAATAGCCTGGATTTTCTTCGTAATAGGCTTCGCGGCAACGCTGTTCGGCATTCCACAGCGTGGTGAACGCACCAGGGGCCATCGGTAGCTTCATCACCAGCGCGCCTTCTTGATTGGCGCCCACTGGCTGCCCATCCGGCCCCAAGACTTGCACGTCCCAACCCGGCATGGCCTTGCTGGTCGAGCCGTATTTGACGGGGAAGCGTTCGATGCCAAGCGGCACGCCCGCGATGGCCCAGCCAGTTTCGGTTTGCCACCAGTGATCGATCACGGGCACCTGGAGGTGCTGTTCCGCCCATTGCAGAGTATCTGGATCGGAGCGTTCCCCCGCCAGAAACAGCGCGCGGAAATGTGATAAGTCGTATTGTTTGATCAACTGGCCGTCGGGATCTTCGCGTTTGATGGCGCGAAAGGCGGTGGGGGCGGTAAACAGCACCGGAATGCGGTGTTGGCTGATCACCCGCCAGAACGCCCCGGCATCCGGCGTGCCGACCGGTTTGCCTTCATACAAGGTCGCCGTTGCGCCATGAAGCATCGGCCCATACGCGATGTAGGAATGGCCGACCTGCCAGCCGACATCCGAGGCCGCCCACATCGTCTCACCCGGCTGGATGGTGTAGAAATGCTGCATGGTCCATTTGGTCGCCACCGTATGACTGCCGTTGTCACGGACGATGCCTTTCGGCTGGCCGGTGGTGCCGGAGGTATACAGAATGTACAGCGGATCGGTGGCGGCCACCGGCACGCAATCGACTGGCGTGGCGCCGGCCATCAGTTCGTCCCAGTCGTGATCGCGACCGGAAATGAGCGACGCTTGCACTTGGGGCCGTTGCAGGATGACGCAAGCCGACGGTTTGTGGGCGGCCATATCGAGCGCGGCGTCGAGCAGCGGCTTGTAGGGCAACACTTTGCTGCCTTCGATCCCACAGGAGGCGGAGACCACCGCTTTGGGGGTCGCGTCGTTGACGCGGGTCGCCAGTTCTTGCGGCGCAAAACCACCAAAGACCACTGAATGAATCGCGCCAAGCCGGGCGCAGGCCAACATGGCGACCACGGCTTGCGGCACCATTGGCATATAGATGATCACCCGGTCGCCCTTATTCACGCCCAGTTTTCTTAGTACGCCGGCAAAGCGTGAAACCAGATCGAGCATCTGGCGGAAGGTAAAGGCCTGGACCGTGTTGGTGACGGGGCTGTCGTAGATCAAGGCGGTCTGATCGGCGCGGCCACCGGCCACATGCCGGTCGAGCGCGTTGTAGCAGGTATTCAGCTCGCCGCCGACAAACCAGCGGTGGAAAGGCGCGCGGCTGTCGTCCACCACTTTATTCCAGGGCTTGAACCAGTCGATTTCGGCGGCGGCTTCGCCCCAGAAGCCGGTGGGGTCGCTTAGCGAACGGCGATAAAGGCTGTCATAGACACTCATTCTGGATAGCTCCTCACTTGGGTGATTTTTTATGCCACATAATGGTTTTTTGACGGGCGGTGAGAATCGCTGTTGGTTCCTAACGATTCCAGGATTTGCGTTTCAAAAATAGCTTAATTTCAAAGCGCAAGCGGAAAAATTATGGCTCTTGGCAGAGACACTACGACGGTCGCCTGCCGGGGGTTGCTGCGGTTACGCAGCATTGAATCGTATCGATCACCAGTCTCAAATTAAAAATACTACTTTTTCAAAAAAATGAATTAAAATTCAACTAATGATCTTATAATCATTCAATGAATTTAGATTTTCTCGCTAATGGTGCGAAATGAATGAGGCCGTTCATTGTTAGGCGGCTGGTCCCAGGGGGTATTTATTTTAATAAAAAATTGATTTTCATTATAAAAATAACTATTACAAAAGTAAAAACCATTGGTTGAACGATTCCGGCCGCTAAGAGCCGGAACTCGGCTGGAGAAGAAAGATGCCGTTACAAGCCACCATCACGGGGCCATCAGACGGGTTACAGACCTTTCCGCGCCTGCTGTTTCACCATGCGCGGGTGCGAGGGACCGCGCCCGCGATCCGCGAAAAGGATCTCGGCATCTGGCAGACTTGGAGTTGGGCCGATGTCGCCGAGCGGGTGGGCGCTTTGGCCTGCGGTCTGGCGTCGCTGGGCTTTCAGCGCGGCGACCATCTGGCCGTTATCGGCGACAATCGCCCCCACCTTTATATGATGATGAGCGCCGCGCAATGCCTGGGCGGCGTACCGGTGCCGCTGTATCAGGACGCCGTGGCGGCGGAAATGCTGTTTGTGTTTCAAGACGCCGAGATCCGTTTCGTCGCGGTCGAAGATCAGGAACAAGTCGATAAGCTGTTGGAAATCCGCGAACAGATTCCGCAACTCCAGCATATTGTTTACGATGACCCGCGCGGGATGCGCCATTACAACCAGCCGTTTTTGCACGATATTCACGCTCTGATGGAGATGGGGCGGATTCATCACCGAAATCATCCCGATTTTCTCGATCAGGAAGTGGCGCGGGGCCAGCCCGACGATGTGTCGGTGATGCTTTACACCTCTGGCACCACCGGCCAGCCCAAGGGTGTTTGCCAGAGCCACGGCGCGTTCATCGCCGCCGCGCGCGGCAGTATGCAGACCGACCAGCTCGCGCCAGATGGCGACATCCTGTCTTATCTGCCGATGGCCTGGGTCGGCGATCATCTGTTTTCCTTCGCTCAGGCGTTGGTGGTGGGGTTTACCATCAACTGCCCGGAATCCAGCGATACGGTAACCGCCGATTTGCGCGAAATTGGGCCGACCTATTATTTCGCCCCGCCACGGGTGTTCGAGAGTCTGCTGACTTCGATCATGATTCGGATGGAAGACGCGGGCGCGTTCAAGCGCACGCTGTTTCATTATTTTCTGGACGTGGCTAAACGCTGCGGCGCGGATTTGCTCGACGGCAAGCCGGTTGGTCTCAGTGATCGCGTGTTGTACGGCTTGGGCAATTGGCTGATCTACGGGCCGCTACGCAATGTGCTCGGTATGAGCCGGATTCGGGTCGCCTACACCGCCGGGGCCGCGATTGGCCCTGATTTATTTCGGTTCTATCGCTCGATCGGCATCAACCTCAAGCAGTTCTACGGCCAGACCGAGACCTGCGCTTACGTCTGCCTGCAACCAGATAGAGCGATCAAGTTCGATTCGGTCGGACTGCCCGCGCCCGGTGTCGAAATCAAGATCGCCGACAATGGGGAAGTGCTGGTGAAGGGGCCGATGCTGCTCAAGGAATACTACAAGCGGCCGGATGCCACCGCCGAATCACTTAACGCCGAGGGTTATTTTCTAACCGGCGACGCCGGGTTTCTCGACGCCGACGGCCATCTGAAAATCATCGACCGCGCCAAGGATGTCGGCAAGCTGGCCAACGGGGCGATGTTCGCGCCCAACTATATCGAAAATAAACTGAAATTTTTCCAGTACATCAAGGAAGCGGTGTGCTTCGGCCACGACCGGGCGATGGTGTGCGCGTTCATCAACCTCGACATGGGCGCGGTCGGTAACTGGGCCGAGCGGCGCAACATTCCCTATTCCGGCTATGCCGATCTGGCGGGCAAGCCGGAGGTGTGCGAGCTGATCCGCGAGTGTGTGGAGCAAGTCAATGCCGCGCTGACGCGGGAGGCGATGGTGGCGGATTCGCAGATTCAGCGCTTTCTGGTGCTGCACAAGGAACTCGACCCCGATGACGGCGAACTGACCCGCACCCGTAAGGTGCGCCGTAACTTCGTCGCCAAGAAATACGCCGTGCTGATCGATGCGCTCTACAGCGGCAAGGCCAATCAGTTCATCACCACCGAGGTCAAGTTCGAGGATGGCCGCCGCGGTCAGGTGTCCGCCGATTTGCAAATCATCGACGCCAAAACCTTTGCGACCGTGCGGAAGGCAGCGTAAACGATGAGCAAAACCATCGGCGATGTCATTCTCGATCTCCAGAACATTTCTTTGCGCTTTGGCGGCGTGAAAGCGCTGACCGACATTTCCTTCGATGTCCGCGAGCACGAAATCCGCGCCATCATCGGCCCCAATGGCGCGGGCAAAAGTTCAATGCTAAACGTGATCAACGGTGTGTATCACCCCCAGGAGGGCATCATCATCTTTCGCGGTCGGGAGCGTAAGAAGATGGAGCCGCATCAGGCCGCGACCCAGGGCATCGCCCGCACCTTTCAAAATATTGCGCTGTTCAAGGGCATGACGGTGCTGGATAACCTGATGACCGGGCGCATCACCCGGATGAAAACCCGGTTTTTCGAGCACGCGCTGTGGTGGGGCCGCGCCCAGAGGGAAGAACTGGAACACCGCAAAAAGGTGGAAGAAGTCATCGACTTTCTGGAAATCCAGCACATCCGCAAGACGCCGGTCAGCCGCTTGCCCTACGGCCTGCAAAAGCGGGTGGAACTGGGCCGGGCACTGGCGGCGGAGCCGTCGATGCTGCTGCTGGATGAGCCGATGGCCGGGATGAATGTCGAGGAAAAGCAGGACATGTGCCGCTTCATCCTTGATGTCAATGATCAGCTTGGCACTACCATTGTCCTGATCGAGCACGATATGGGGGTGGTAATGGACATTTCTGACCGGGTGGTGGTGTTGGATTACGGCAAAAAGATTGGCGATGGCGTGCCGGAGGAGGTAAAGAACAACCCGGAGGTCATCAAAGCTTATCTGGGCGCGAGTCACTGAGGAGACCGGCACGCATGCGCTTTTTTCTGGAAGTCCTCATCAGCGGCCTGTTGTCCGGGGTGATGTATTCGCTAGTCGCGCTCGGCTTCGTGCTGATTTACAAAGCGTCCGGCGTGTTCAATTTCGCCCAGGGCGCGATGGTTTATCTGGCCGCGCTGTCGGTGGTCGGCTGCATGGAAAAAGGCGCGCCGCTGTGGCTGGCGATCCCGCTCGCGCTTGGCATCATGACCCTGTTTGGCATCGCCACCGAAAAATTTGTGCTGCGCAAGCTGGTCAACCAGCCGCCCATCGCCCTGTTCATGGCCACCATCGGCTTGGCTTTTTTCATCGAGGGACTCGCGCCGATGGTGTTTGGCAGCGACCCGCGCGCTTTGGATCTTGGCATCGTCGATGAGCCGATTGAGGCGATTTTGAATCGCTGGGGCATGGTGATTTCCAGGTTCGACCTGGTGGCGGCGGGGATCGCGGCCCTGCTGGTGACGGTGCTTGCCCTGTTTTTTCAATACACCCGCATTGGTCGGGCGCTGCGGGCGGTGGCGGATGACCATCAGGCGGCGCTGTCCATCGGCATTCCCTTGCAGCACATCTGGGCCATCGTCTGGGGCGTGGCCGGTTTCGTGGCGCTGGTGGCCGGGATGCTGTGGGGGGCGCGCAACGGCGTGCAGTTTGCGCTGACCTTCACCGCGCTGAAAGCCTTGCCAGTGCTGATTATCGGCGGTTTTACCTCGGTGCCGGGCGCTATCGTCGGCGGGCTGATCATTGGCGCGTCGGAAAAGCTGGCGGAAATTTATCTGCCGCCGCTGATGGAGTCCGCCTTCGGCGGCAACTTCGGCGGTATCGAAGGCTGGTTCCCCTACGTGCTGGCCCTGCTGTTTCTGCTGATTCGCCCGGAAGGGCTGTTCGGCGAAAAGCATATCGACCGGGTGTGAGGGGGACGACCGATGTTCTATCGCGAAGCCGGTCAATTCAAAAGCAGCTACGCCGCCGACCAGCAACTGTTTCCGATCCGGCAGGACCGGATCGGTGTCCTCTTGTTGTTGGCCATCGCCTTTCTGGTGGTTCCCTTCGTGGCTGGGGAATACTGGTTTTCGGCCATTTTGATCCCTTTCCTGATTTTCTCGCTGGCCGCGCTGGGCCTGAACTTGCTGACCGGCTACGCCGGCCAACTGTCGCTCGGTTCGGCGGCGTTCATGGCGGTGGGCGCTTACGCGGCTTACAACTTCGAGTTGCGGGTGGACGGCCTGCCGATCCTGTTCAGCTTTGCGCTGGCCGGGCTGACGGCGGCGGGCGTGGGGATTCTGTTTGGCCTGCCGAGTTTGTGGATCAAGGGTTTTTATCTCGCGGTGGCGACGCTGGCGGCGCAGTTCTTTATCGTCTGGTGCCTGACCAAATTCCCGTGGTTTTCCAATCACTCCTCATCCGGAGTGATTTCGACCCAAAAAGTCACCCTTTTCGGGTACGCCTTCACGTCGCCGCGCGAAAAATATCTGCTGGTGCTGACCATCGTCACGGTGCTGGCGCTGGCGGCGAAGAATCTGGTGCGTTCCTCCACCGGCCGGGCCTGGATGGCGGTGCGCGACATGGACGTGGCGGCCTCGGTCATCGGCATCCGGCTGATGCCGACCAAGCTGCTGGCCTTCGCGGTCAGCTCGTTCTATTGCGGCGTGGCCGGCGCGCTCTACGCCTTTTGCTATCTGGGTTCGGTCGAGCCAGACGGCTTTTCGCTGGACCTGTCGTTCCGCGTCCTGTTCATGATCATCATCGGCGGGATGGGGTCGATCCTGGGCAGCTTTCTCGGCGCGGCCTTCATCCTGCTGCTGCCAATTTTTCTCGATATCGCCTTGCCGTGGCTGGCGGGCGCGCTCGGCCTGCCGTTTTCCAACGCCACCGTCTCGCATATCCAGATTCTGCTGTTCGGGACGCTGATCATGTTCTTTTTGATCGTCGAGCCGCACGGCTTGGCCCGGTTGTGGCAAATCGCCAAGGAGAAGCTGCGCTTGTGGCCGTTCCCGCATTAGGAGCGGCTTTTTCATAGAACGACATCCGTGGAGAAGAAAATCATGTTTGCATATCGCAAGCCCTTGTTAGCAGTCGCTGTTTCCTTTGCCCTGTTATCGCAAGCCGCGCTGGCGGAAGATCAGTTCTTCCCCATCGTGTCGTACCGGGTTGGCCCCTATGGCGCCAACGGCCAAGCGTTCTACGGCGGCTTCGTCGATTACCTCAATTACGTCAATCTTAAGGACGGCGGCATCAACGGCGTCAAGCTAGTCTGGGAGGAGTGCGAGACCGAATACAACAACGCCAAGGGCGTGGAGTGTTACGAGCGGCTGAAATCCAAAGCCAAGGTTTCAACCGGCCCGCTGCACACCATGTCCACCGGCATTTCCTACGCGCTGATCGAGAAGGCCGTGGACGACAAATTGCCGCTGGCGATGATGGGCTACGGCCGCACCGATGCGGTGGACGGCTCGGTGTTTCCCTACGCCTTCCCGCTGGTGACGACCTACCAGATGCAGGCGTCAGCAATTCTCAAGTTTATCAAGGATAAGGAAAAAGGCAGCCTGGAAGGCAAGAAGATCGCCTTTCTCTACCACGATTCCGCCTACGGCAAGGAACCCATTGTCGCCTTGCAGGAAGAAGCCAAGCTCAACAAGTTCGATCTATCGCTGATTCCGGTCGCCCATCCCGGTAACGAGCAAAGCGCGCAGTGGCTGAAAATCCGCCAGGAAAATCCGAACTACGTGATTTTCTGGGGTTGGGGGGTGATGAATCAGACGGCGCTTAAAGCGGCGCAAAAAGTCGGTTTTCCGCGCGAGAAGATCATTGGCTCGTGGTGGGCCGGTTCCGAGGAAGACACCGTTCCAGCGGGTGATGCGGCCAAGGGCTATATGGCGGCGACCTGGAACGTGGCCGGGACAACGGTGCCGTTGATTGCCGATATCGAAAAAGTGGTCTACGGCGCGAACAAGGGCAATTTGCAGGATAAAACCAAGCTCGGCACCATTTTATATAACCGGGGTGTGTCCGCCGCCGTGCTGTCGGTGGAGGCGCTGCGCGGGGCGCAGGCGAAATACGGCAAGGGCAAGCCGGTCAATGGCGAGCAGGTGCGCTGGGCGCTGGAAAATCTCGACATCACCGACGCCCGTTTGAAGGAAATCGGCGCGACCGATTTGCTGCCGCCGATTAGGACCTCCTGCGCCAATCATGAAGGGTCGGGCATGGTGAAAATCCAGCAGTGGGACGGTGCGAAATGGGTGCCGGTGTCAGGCTGGATCGAAGGCGACAAGGCGCTGATTCACCCGCTGTTCAAAGTGTCTGCCCAGCAGTATGCCAAGGAAAAGAACATCGTGCCGCGCGATTGCACTAAAGAGTCCTGACTCTAAATTCCCTCTCCCTCTGGGAGAGGGGCGCTTTCGTACCCGCTTTGAGTCCGCGACCATGACCGCACCGACCGCACCGATCGACCCCGCGCCGACGGCTGAACGCTATCTGACCATCAACAACATCGAGGTCATTTATGACCATGTGATTCTGGTGTTGAAGGGGGTGTCACTCGACGTGCCCAAGGGCAAAATTGTGGCTTTGCTGGGCGCGAACGGCGCGGGCAAGACCACGACGCTGAAAGCGATTTCCAACTTGTTGCGGGCCGAGCGCGGTGATGTCACCAAGGGATCGGTGGAGTTCAAAAACCGGCGGGTCGATCAGCTCAGTCCGAACGAACTGGTCAAGCGCGGCGTGATTCAGGTGATGGAAGGGCGGCATTGCTTCGGCCATCTGACCTTGGAAGAAAACCTGCTGACCGGCGCGTATACCCGCTCGATTTCCCGCGGCGAGCTAAAGGACGCGCTGGAGAAGGTCTATCACTACTTCCCGCGCCTGAAGACCCGGCGTGGCACCCAAGCGGGCTATACCTCCGGCGGCGAGCAGCAAATGTGCGCCATTGGCCGGGCGCTGATGGCCAAGCCGGAAATGATCTTGCTCGATGAGCCGTCGATGGGTCTGGCCCCACAGATCGTCGAGGAAATATTCGGCATCGTCAAAGATTTGAACCAAAAGGAAAATGTCAGCTTCTTGCTGGCTGAACAGAATACGCTGATGGCGCTGCGCTACGCCGATTTTGGCTACATCCTGGAAAACGGCCGGGTGGTGATGGAAGGTGACGCCGAGGGTCTTAGCACCAACGAGGACGTGAAGGAGTTCTATCTCGGTCTTTCCTCGTCTGGGCGCAAGTCGTTCAAGGACGTTAAGCATTACCGCCGCCGCAAGCGCTGGCTGTCCTGAAAATTACACCCTTACCCCTTTCCAGCAGAAGAGGGGATTTGTAAAGGCGATTTATGAGTTACTACGATTCCCTCGAAACCCGCGATCCGGCACAGCGCGAGCAGGATTTGCTGGCCAAGCTGATCCGCCAGTTGGCTCACGCCAAGGCGAAATCTTCTTATTACGGGCAGTTGCTGGCCGACATCGACCCCGCCGCGATCACCAGCCGGGCCGCGCTGGCAACGGTGCCGTTGACCCGCAAGCGCGATCTGATTGAGTTGCAAAAGAAAAACCCGCCATTCGGTGGTTTAAATACGCTGCCGGTCGGCAAGGCATGGCGGGTGTTCGCTTCGCCAGGGCCGATTTACGAGTTACAAGGCGCGGATAGCGACCCATGGCGGATGGCCCGCGTGCTGTATGCCGCCGGGTTTCGCAGCGGTGAGCTAGCGCATAACTGTTTTTCCTATCACTTTACGCCTGGCGCATACATTTTCGAGGATGGGGCGCGCAAGCTGGGCTGTGCGGTGTTCCCCGGTGGCACCGGCCAAACCGAACAGCAGGTGCGGGCGATGGTTGATTTACGCCCGAACGGCTATATCGGCACGCCGTCTTTTCTCAAGATCATTCTCGATAAGGCGGATGAACTGAAGGCGGATATTTCCTCGCTGCGCAAGGCGGCGGTGTCCGGTGAGCCCGTGCATCCCGCCGTGCGCCAAATCTTGCGCGAGCGCGGCATCACGATCCGGCAGAGTTACGCCACGGCGGACATCGGCGCGATTGCCTACGAGAGCGAGGCCGAGGAGGGGTTGATTGTCGAGGAGGACGTGCTGCTGGAAATCGTCCGGCCGGGCACTGGCGATCCGGTCGCGGCAGGAGAAGTAGGCGAAATCGTGGTGACGACCTTCAATCCCGATTATCCGTTGATTCGTTTTGCCACCGGCGATTTGTCGGCGGTGCTGGCTGGCGTTTCGCCTTGTGGCCGCACCAATCTGCGGATCAAGGGTTGGCTGGGCCGCGCCGATCAGACGACGAAGGTCAAGGCGATGTTTGTGCATCCTGAGCAGGTGGCGGATATTGCGCGGCACCATCCCGAACTTCAACGGCTGCGGCTGGTGGTGGATAATCCGGGTGGACAGGATCGGATGGTGCTGCATTGTGAAACCACCTCGGCGGGCGAGGCATTGGCGCAGGCGGTCATCGCCAGCATCCGCGATGTCACCAAATTACGCGGTGAAGTGGTTTTTTGTGCGCCGGGGACTTTGGCGAATGATGGGAAGGTGATTGAGGATCGGCGGACGTATGGTTGATTGAAATTGAGAAATTACATTAAAGATGTCTGAAATTACCCATGTCATTGCACCAGAACCTCATGAATTTCATTATGGTTCTAAAATAACTCTTTCAGAAAACTTCCAAAATGATGAGAAGGGTTTTTTCTTCTTGGCTCGGTCTAACTCTCAGTAAAGAGTAATGTATTAAATTATCAAATTTTAAAGGTAAAAATAAAAATGGGACCGCTACACGGTATTAAAGTCGTCGAATTTGCAGGATTAGGGCCGGTGCCCTTTTGCGGCATGGTGTTTTCCGATCTGGGTGCAGAAGTGGTGCAAATCAACCGCCCGGCTACCGCTCCGGAATTAAATCTCTTCGCCGCGCACAAAAACATCCCCAACCGGGGACGGCAACTGATCGCCCTGGACATCCGCTCGCCGGAAGGCCGGGAAACCGCCCTACGGCTGGTTGATCAGGCCGACGTCCTGATTGAAGGATTTCGGCCCGGTGTGATGGAGCGGCTGGGTTTCGGGCCGGAGGTCTGTCACGCCCGCAATCCGCGACTGATCTATGGTCGGATGACCGGCTGGGGTCAGACCGGGCCGCTGGCGCAGACCGCCGGGCATGACATCAACTATCTGGCAATTTCCGGCGCACTGCACGCCATCGGCCGGGCCGATGGCGGGCCGACGCCGCCGCTCAATCTGATCGCCGATTACGGCGGCGGAGCCATGCTGCTGGCGGTCGGCATTCTGGCCGCACTAGTCGAAGCCCGCCGCTCCGGTCAGGGCCAAGTGGTGGACGCCGCCATGACCGACGGTTCCGCCCTGCTGATGGCGGCGATCTACAGCCTGAAAGCGATGGGTCAATGGGTCGATGAGCGAGAGAGCAATTTTCTCGATGGCGGCGCGCATTTTTACGACACTTATCAATGCGCGGACGGTAAATGGTTGGCGGTTGGCCCAATAGAACCCCATTTCTATCAAATTCTGCTCCAGGGCTGCGGCATCACCGACCCTGACCCGCGCCAGCAGTGGCGGGCGAAATCATGGCCGGGCATGAAAGAGCAGTTGCGGGCTGCGTTTCGCACCAAAACCCGCGCCGAATGGTGCGCCCAGTTCGAGGACACCGACGCTTGCGTCACGCCGGTGTTGAGTCTGGAAGAAGCGCCCAACCACCATCACAACCGAGCACGACAAACCTTCGTCGAAGTAGATGGCCTGATACAACCCGCGCCCGCGCCGCGTTTCAGCCGTACGCCGGCCGAAATTCAAAGCGCCCCCGCAACTCCAGTTAAAGCCAGTGATATATGGTTATCAGAATGGGGATTTTCCACTGATGAGATCAAGAGGATTGAATTTACCTAGACTGCGGATAAGGGTATTCATGCAGAGTTATTAGGGTGTCATTTGCTTGGTCTTCAAGACCTCAGTGTTATAATTTTTAACTTCAAGAATATCGCAAGGGAGATAAAAGCCGTTGTTAATTAAATCCGTAACGACATTGTGCATGACTTCAGAGCGAATTCGCTTATGCTCGGCAATCTGAGTAAATTCTTGGGTAAAAATCCAGAAATCTATCTGAACATCGGTAGTGCTGGATTTCAGCTCATTGATATAAACATTGGGAAGTTTGTCTTTTTTCATAACGCCCTCTACTTTAAAGACGGCTTCTTGAATAACCTCACGGGCATGATTAAAATCAACTCCTACCTCAAGACCTACGACGAAGCCATAGCGAAGAGAATTATCTATGGTATAGCTGATCAAATTATTTTTCACCAGGGCTGAATTTGGGACGTAAATATCTTTACCGTCGGGCGTCTTCATCTGGGTGGTGCGCATGGAAAGATCTTTGACTTGTCCGACCATACCGCCCACTTCGATATAATCTCCCATCCTGAATGGCATCTTTAATGCTAGGATGATTCCAGCAATGAAATTTTCACCGATTTCCTTGAAGGAAAAGCCGAGCACAATCGACAAAAGACCGATACCTGTCATGATTTCTTTAGATAGGTCACGACCAAATAATATATAAGTGGCAATGAGAAAACCGATGAGAAAAAGGATAATCGAGAACGCGTTTCCAACAAAGCGCATGAATAATGGTCGCTTGGAATTCCGCAGGAGCCACCGCAGCAGGCGTTCGACTGAGAAGGCGAGGATGCTGAATAATACAAGTACCAAAAATCCAATAAAAAGGTTCTCACTGTTTCCCTTCCACATTTCACCTAACGCTACTAGTCTGTCCAATTAAAACCCCCTTATGATATCTATAAAAATATCAATTATAAAATCAAAAATCATGTCTTATCAGGTATTGGAAGTCAAGAAGCAAAATCATCACGCCGACTACTAGAGAGAGGCCACTCATGCCGTTTAGCCCCGCTAACCCTGACTTCGCTGCGGTAGTGCGCGGCAGTTTCGCCACCCAAGGCTTGATGCAGTTAATCGGCGCGACGATGGAGCGGGTCGAACCGGGCGCGGTGGATATTGCATTGCCTTATCGCGACGACCTCACCCAGCAGCACGCTTTCCTGCACGGAGCGGTTACAACCGCTATCGCCGATAGCGCGGCGGGCTACGCGGCGCTTTCACTGATGCCGGCCGGTAGCGAAGTTCTCAGCATCGAATTCAAAATCAATCTATTACGGCCCGCCACTGGCCCGCGTTTCATCGCCGAAGGCCGGGTCGTCAAAGCCGGCAAGACCATCACCGTATCGCGTGCCGATGTGTTCGGTTATAGCGATGACAAGCCGATCCAGATTGCCACCCTGCTTGCCACCATGATCTCGCAAGCGGGTTAAGCTCACCATGCGCTCTGAGATACGCTGTCATGTCCACCATTGAAATTCTGGACGATCTGTTTTTTATCGAGCGGGGGTATTTGAATTGCAATCATTTGGTGTATCGCTCGCCAGCACCGGTGCTGATTGATTCGGCCTATATCGGCGACTTCGCGGAAACGGAGGATCGCATCCAGCACCTGGGCGTCAATATCGCGGATGTCGCCCAAATTATCAGCACTCACACCCATTGTGATCATATCGGCGGCAATAGCCAAATTCAGCAGCGCTCCGGCTGCGCTATTGCCCTACATAAAATCGGTAAACATTTTATTGATACCCAGGACGATTGGGCGACTTCATGGAAGTATTACGATCATAACGCCGAGTTTTTTAAATGCACCCAAAGCCTTGAGGAGGGTGACACGATTCATGTCGGCCCTCATGCATTTCAGGTGATGTATACGCCGGGCCATGCCGCCGATGGCATCGTACTGTACAACCGCAAGGAAAAAATCCTCATCTCTTCCGATACCTTGTGGGGAAAGGACATGTCGATTATGACCCTTCGTTTGGAAGGCAGCACGGCGCTGTTTCAGCGGCTGGATGGTTTGAGAAAGCTCGAATCGCTCGATGTCAATACGGTTTATCCCGGCCACGGCAAACCGTTTGGCGATTTTAAGGAGGCGGTTGCGAAAACCAGGGAAAGAATCGAGCGTTTTCTTCTTGACCGCCAGTTGATCGGTGACGATGTGCTAAAAAAATTGATCATTTTTATGTTGCTGATTAAAAAAAGCATCAGCGAAAAAGAGCTATTTCCCTATTTGATGCGCACTCATTGGTTCAAGGAAACCGTCGATTTTTATTTTGATGGCGACTATGAACAGAAATATGAGGACCTCATGCGTTATTTCCTGAATAAGGGTCTTGTCAAACAAAAAGAAGGCAGCCTTTATACCGTTATCCATGCCTGACTATCGCTAAAAAAAGCAAATTTCCCCAATCGAAGCGAAAAACCAACGAGGAGTCCGCATGACCGCGCAATACGAAGACATCCTGTATGAAATCAAAGAGGGCGTCGCCACCATCACCATCAACCGCCCCGACAAATACAACGCCTTTCGCGCGCAGACCTGCGAGGAAATGATTGATGCTTTTCTGAAAGCGGGCTGGACTAAAAAAGTCGGCGTGATCGTTCTCACCGGCGCGGGCAACAAAGCGTTTTGCACCGGCGGTGACCAGTCGGCTCACGCCGGGCATTATGATGGACGCGGCGTGATCGGCCTGCCGCTGGAAGAACTGCAAAGCGTGATCCGCGACGTACCCAAGCCGGTCATCGCCAAGGTGCGCGGTTACGCTATCGGCGGTGGCCATGTGCTGGCGCTGCTGTGCGATCTGACGTTGGCGGCCGAATCGGCTAAGTTCGGTCAGGTCGGCCCCAAGGTTGGCTCGGTCGATCCCGGTTTCGGCACCGCCTACATGGCGCGGGTGATCGGTGAGAAGAAAGCGCGGGAGGTTTGGTATTTGTGCCGTCAGTATACGGCGGCGGAAGCGGTGCAGATGGGGTTGGCCAATAAAGCCGTGCCGGATGATGAACTGGACGCCGAAGTGGACCGTTGGTGCGCGGAAATTCTGGAGAAAAGCCCGACCGCGTTGGAGTTGGCGAAGCGCTCTTTCAATGCCGACACCGCTCATATCGCTGGCATTTCCTCGTTGGGCTTGAAAGCGGTGAGCCTGTTCTACGGCACCGAGGAATCCCAGGAAGGCGTGCGGGCGTTTCAGGAGAAGCGCAAGCCGAGATTTAGAGAATGAAACCTTGCTCCTAATACTTCAGTCGTTTCCCGCAACGGCTCGGCCAATCACCAGTCGTTGAATATCGGACGCGCCCTCATAAATCTGCGTGACACGGACATCCCGATAAATCCGTTCGACCGGAAAATCAGCGCAATAGCCGTAACCGCCATGAATCTGGATCGCATCAGAGCAGACCCGTTCCGCCATTTCGGATGCGAACAGCTTGGCCATCGACGCCTCTTTCAAACAAGGCTGACCGGCATCGCGCAAGCTGGCGGCGTGCCAGACCAGTTGTCGGGCGGCTTCGATTCGAGTTGCCATGTCGGCCAACCGAAACAGCACCGCCTGATGCTGGACGATGGGTGCGCCGAACGCTTCGCGCGCCTTGGCGTAACCGATCGTCGCGTCCAGCGCCGCCCGCGCCATGCCGACCGCTTGGGCGGCAATGCCTATTCGTCCGGCTTCCAGGTTGGAGAGGGCGATTTTGTAGCCCTCGCCTTCCTGCCCGATTAAGTTCTCAGCGGGTATTCGGCAGTTCTCAAACAAGATTTGCGCGGTGTCGGAGGCATGTTGCCCCATCTTTTCTTCCAAGCGAGCGACGATGTAACCCGGCGCGTCGGTGGGCACCAGAAAGCAGGAAATACCTTTTTTGCCGGCGATTTTATCGGTCACGGCAAAGACGATAGCGAGCTGGCCTTCCTTGCCGGTGGTGATGAATTGCTTGACGCCGTTGAGCACCCATTCGTTGCCTTCACGCCGCGCGGTGGTGCGAATGGTGGCGGCGTCGGAGCCAGTATGCGGTTCGGTCAAGCAGAAACACCCCAGCCATTCGCCGCTGGCCAGCTTGGTCAGATAGCGGGTTTTCTGCGCTTCACTGCCGTATTTCAGCGTAATTCCACAAGCTAACGAATTCTGCACGGAGACGATGGTGGAGGTGGCTCCGTGACCGGCGGCGATTTCCTCAATTGCCAGCGCCAGCGACACATAATCCATGCCCGCGCCGCCCCATTGTTCCGGCACGGTAACCCCCATCGCACCCAATTCCCCCAGCTCGGCCAACGCTTCGCGGGGAAAGGTATGATTGCGCTCCCAGTCCGCCGCGTTGGGCGCAAGCCGTTCTTGCGCAAACTGGCGCAGGGTATCGCGGATCATTGCCTGCTCTTGGGTAAGGATCATCGATTTATCCCCTAGTCAGCGGTGGACGCTATTTCGCGCCCATGCGGATCGCCCCATCCAGCCGAATGACCTCGCCGTTGAGATAGGGATTTTCCAGGATATGGCGCACCAGACCCGCAAATTCGGCCGGTTTGCCGAGACGAGAGGGGAACGGCACCATTTTGCCGAGCGAGTCTTGCACCTCGCGTGGCATCCCCAGCAGCATCGGTGTTTCCATCACCCCCGGTGCGATGGTCATGACCCGAATACCGTTTCGACTCAATTCGCGCGCGATGGGCAAGGTCATCGCCACCATCCCGCCCTTGGAGGCAGCATAAGCGGCCTGGCCGATTTGGCCTTCATAGGCGGCGATCGACGCCGTGTTAATGATGACGCCCCGTTCGCCGGTTTCGGTAGGTTCGTTGCGCGCCATCGCGGTAGCGGCATGACGCACCAGATTGAACGCGCCAATCAGGTTGATTTGCACCACCTTGGCAAAGGCGGCCAGCGCGGGCGGCCCGGTCTTGCCCAATACTTTTTCCGCCGGGGCGACGCCCGCGCAATTGACCAGGCCGTGCAAGGCGCCAAAGGCGCTGACCGCAGCCTCAACCGCCGTCCGTCCGCTGGCTTCATCGGCGATGTCAGCGACGATAAAGCGAGTCACCGGACCCAGTTGGGCGACTAATTCTTCACCTGCCCGCCGGTTCAGATCGGCGATGGCGACTTTGCCGCCAGCTTGCGCCAGCATTCGCGCGGTGGCCGCGCCGAGGCCGGAAGCACCGCCGGCGACGAGGAAAACATGGTGGTCGATTTGCATTATTTTTCTCCGTGAACGATTGCACCACGCGAGATGCGGAGAGAACAAATCGTTAAACGAAACAGCCGATCCTCGGTCGGCCCCAGCCGAGTAAGTCAGCGCGGGATAGAGGACCGATCATCGATTTCAGCCAACGACAAAATTCGAAACGTCCACCGTGATTGCCGGGCGCTGCAAGGAAGCCGCGACCGCTCGCGCGTAATTCCTAGCCCATTCAACGTCACCTTCAAAGCGTTCTTCGCCGTATAGGGCGACATTGAGAATCATGTCGAGGAGCAAGATTTTGCCAGAGGGCGAGGAGGGGACGCATTCCATTTCCTGGAATTCGCTGAGTAGCCACGCACGGGCCTCCTCCGCACCCATGTCTTGGATATCGGCATCGTGCAGGGTGAACTCGTATTCCTTGCCGAGATTGAACGATATGTTAATGGTGTAACTCACATGGACCCCCTTGGCGCTATGGGTGGAACGCAAAAATTCCCGGGCCTACGCTCGAAAGCATTCGGAGCGCTATAAAAATCTATCTAACCATCTGTTTTTATATCATCATCTAATTGCTTGTTAATAATAATAATATCGTACTATCAGGTAATAATGTGAGAGAGAAAAAAAGTCTGACCGTCTCTACTCCATAAGAAAAAACGTCCAAACTTACATATTTTTGATAGTTCGGCTGGTTGAACGGGACGATTGCTCGCATCGACGAACAGCCATTTCAAGTTCGGATCGGGACGTATCACCCAGTTGGGTTTATCGTCCAAAACCCCGAGCCATTGTCCGACGCTTGAAGTCGAACTCATGGGTTCGAGATGTAGCCGCTCCACCATCCCAGCAATCGCATCAGCGCTTCGGGACTCCAACAGCCACAGCTCGTCTCCATCATTAAAGTTATTTTTTCGATAATAGCGGGTCACTTGAATATCCGAAGGTAGTGGCCCACAAACCGAGTCTTCCAGAGACTTCACCGCAACAGTGTAAAACTCAGCATCAGCACGGGTATAAGATCTTGGCCACATGTGCCATGCCATAACCAGCCAGAACATTACGTAAGCCGCGAAAGCCAAACCAAGCAGGCTGGACACGATATAGAGTAAAGTTCTAAATGCTTTTTTCATTGACAGTACCAGGACTGAACGGTCAAGTGCGGCAATGGGTGTCGGCGGTGGAGTTGGCGCATTAGAGTATCGGTATGACCGCGTGGCTTCGAGGAAGCCAAACTTCAAAAGATAAAGTTCTTATATCATCTTCTTCGATAACGTACCCAACCAGCAACCATCATCGCCAGTAACTGAATTCTCAAATTACAGTTAAATGTCTTATAAAGATGACGTTCCAACATAAATTAACTGCAACCCAGTTAACAGCAAACCAATTTGGGCAATTCGATAAAACCAGGTTTGATCGAAGCGCCGATGCAGCCACAACCCTAACCACACGCCAAACGGAACCAGTGGAACTAATAGCAGACTGGTGACGAGGTTTGCGGCCGAAAATTGGCCCAATCCAGCGTAAGGCAACAGTTTGACGGCGTTAGTCACCAAGAAGAACAGATTGATCGTAGCCACATACACCGTTTTATCCAGACGTTGTGGCAGCAAAAACATCATAACCGGCGGACCGCCCGCATGTGCTAGGAAACTGGTAAATCCCGATACCGCTGACCATAGCACCCCTTTAGGAACAGAGGGCGCCGCTGGTTTTTGAGAAGCTGCGAAACCGCTCAGGTTAGTCAGCGCGAACAACACAGCAAGCACCCCGATCAACAGACGAATGACATTTTCAGAGAGCAAGCCAAACGATAGGGTGCCAGCCACCACCCCGATCAAACCGCCTGGCAATAGGATACGAACATTGGCGCTATCCCATTGTCGCCAGTAAGGTTTAAGCCCAACCCAATCCATCAGGCATAACACCGGCAGCATGATGGCAGCCGCTTGCACCGGCGAAATCGCCAGCGCCATCAGCGGCACCGCCAAACCGCCCAACGCGCCGCCAAATCCACCCTTGGAAATACCCGTCAACAACACGGCGGGAATCGCGCAAAGGTAGAATAAAGGTTCGGTGATGAGCATGCTTTCTCCAAAGTTTACAGCGCGTGTTTGTCAGCGGGCCCGCTCATTCAGATACGAATTTGAGCAGCCGCCCGCCAGCATAATCACTCAGATACAGCTCACCGGCTTCATCCTCCCCAAAGCTGGAAATCAGCACAGCGGATTCTAGCAATAGCTCACTGATCCAGCTGCCGTTTACCAGACGAGCCGCCCAAATCCGCCCACTGCCAAAATCGCCATAGACGTAACGTCCAACCAGCTCCGGCAGTTGTGAACCGCGATAGACATAGCCGCCCGTGATGGATCGGCCCAGATCATGACTGTATTCAAGTACTGGCCCTGTCAGCGTTCCGTCGTCGCAGTCGTTGGCGGGATTGAAGCAATACCGTCCCTCCATCCGCCGCCAGCCATAATTCTCTCCGCCGGGACTGCCAGCGGATTGAAAGTTCACTTCTTCCCAGTGGCTCTGGCCCACATCAGCCACATACAAATCCCCAGTCGCTCGGTCGAAACTGAACCGCCAGGGATTGCGTAGACCGAGCGCCCAGATTTCCGGACGGATTTCAGTGCGGGTTGTAAAGGGATTGTCGGCGGGAATGCGATAAGGCCGCCGGTTGATGTCGATGCGCAATAATTTGCCCAACAGCGTGCCGCCATCTTGCGCCCGATTTTCTGGGTCGCCACTACCGCCGCCATCGCCCATGGCAATATAGAGGAAACCGTCCGGCCCAAATTGCAGTTGCCCGCCATTATGATTGGCGTAAGGCTGCGTTACGGCCAGCACCCGGCGTTCGCTACCGGCAAGCGCTAGGCTGGGCCGTCGGTGCGAGGCGCGGAAACGGGAAACGACGGTATTTCCTTCCAGATCGGTGTAATTGACGAAGAACCAGCGATTTCTGGCAAAATTCGGGTGAAAAGCAATGCTCAGTAACCCCCGTTCGCCGCCGCTGCCTACCCGATCGCGAATATCTAGAAACGGTTGCGGCAACCCTTGCGATCCATGAAAGATCACTACCTGCCCATCTTGTAAAGCTACAAACAACCGCCCGGAGCCATCCCCGGCATGAGTGATCGCGACCGGCCGCGCCAAGCCGCTCGCCACTTCTCGTAGCGCGATTCTGGCGTCTGCGAACGGCAGCCAGCCGCACAATAGAACGACGCTCAACAACCCGCGATAGCTGCTCGAAAGGATGCGGTGACCCATGGCGATATCCTCTATGCTTGGTGGAGCTTTTGATAAGCATGATCGCTATTCGAGAATTTTGCCGCCGAGTCATACCGATGCCCGCCAACTTTTCCACCGATTGCTCGTTACTCGACCGGCCGGAAGTGCTGGCCTGTCTGTTTTATCCGCGCCCTGGCTTCAGCCGAGATTCTTTAGCGAATGCGCCAGATTTATCCATTGCCGTAGCGGAAGACGTGGTGGTGGGAGGGCGTGGCTATTTGGCCGATCCGGCGGGAACCAACATCCTGTTCTTTCACGGCAACGGTGAAATCGTCCAGGACTACGACGACATTGGCGCTTTCTATGTGGCGCGCGGGATCAATTTTATCGCGGTCGATTATCGAGGCTACGGCCGATCCACTGGCCGGCCCACTGCCTCGACTCTGCTGGCTGACAGCCATGTCATTCTCGGTTTCATCGCGAACTGGCTGAAACAGCAAGATCACACGGGGCCGCTGCTTGTGATGGGTCGCTCGCTCGGCAGCGCCTCGGCCTTGGAGCTGGCCTGCCATGATGCGGGCTTGATTGACGGCCTGATTCTCGAAAGCGCCTTCGCGCATACCGGCCCCCTGCTGGGTCGGATTGGTGTCGAGCTCGCGCTCATCCGTGGTTTCGACGAACAGCGGGGGTTTCGGCAGTTGGATAAGATTCGGGCTTTTGCCAAACCCACCTTGCTAATCCATGCCGAACAAGATCACCTGATTCCATTTGCCGACGGCCAAGCGCTGTACGACGCCAGTCCGGCTCCGGACAAGCACCTCCTGAAAATTCCTCGCGCGGACCATAACACGCTTTTCGCTGTCGGATGGCGCGCGTATCTGGATTCGGTCGAAGCGTTTGCCCATCCACTGCGGTTCCGCCTTACGCCTTAAATTCTTATCGTGGCTCGGTCGCTGTCGGTTGCGCTCAGTGGCGTGTTTGGGTGGAATGCCTGCCCGGATCGGCGCAAAATGTCCGCACGCTGACCTGTGCTGAGTTGAATGAGATGAGTAACCGTGACTGAGCTAAAAGTGGAAGTAGACGCCAGCGAACTAGGATTCGACGCCAAGCGGCTCCGTCGGATCGACGCGCATTTTACGCGTTACGTGGACGAGGGACGGCTATCAGGCTGGCTGATTCTGGTGAGCCGGGCTGGCAAAATCGCTTATCTTGGCCTATGCGGCCAGCGGGATTTGGAGTCGGGAGCGCCGGTTCAGACTGACACGCTGTTCCGTATCTACTCCATGACTAAACCCATCACCGCCGTGGCGGCGATGATGCTGTACGAAGAAGGCGCGTTCGAACTGAAAGATCCGGTCAGCCGGTTCATTCCAGCTTTTGCCGATGCGCGCGTCTACCGCAGCGGATCGGCGTTAAAACCGGTCACCGAGTCGCTTGCCGAACCGATGCGGATTTGGCACTTGCTCACCCATACCGCTGGCCTCACTTATGGTTTCCACCATGCTCACCCCGTGGATACACTCTATCGGGCGGCTGGCTTTGAATGGGGACCGCCGGACGGTATCGACCTTGCCGGCTGTTGTAACACTTGGGCCGGACTGCCTTTGTTGTTCCAACCGGGCGCTGAATGGAACTATTCGGTGGCTAGCGACGTGCTCGGCCGAGTGGTTGAGGTCATCTCCGGCCTCAGCCTCGATCAGTTTTTCGCGGAGCGTATTTTCCAACCCTTGGGGATGTCTGATACGCATTTTTGGGTACCGGACGAGAAGAGTGATCGCTTGGCGGCGCTCTATTCGCCGCAACCGGCCACTTTGCGCGCGGTTCGCAACGAGGCGATGGGCCGGGTGTGGCGGCAATGCCCGCTTTGTTGCCTGGGGGGCGATGGCCTGATTTCCAGCGCCGCCGACTACCATCGCTTTACCCAAATGCTGCTGCGCGGCGGCGAGCTGGACGGCGTTCGGCTGTTGAGCAATCGGACGCTACGCTACATGACTCGCAATCACCTGCCGGGCGGGGTTGATCTCGAAAGCTTCGGCCGGCCGTTGTTCGCTGAAACCACGTTTGACGGCATCGGTTACGGACTGGGCTTTTCAGTGGTGCTTAATCCGGTCGCCAACAAGGTGCTATCGTCTTCTGGCGAGTTCGCTTGGGGTGGCGCCGCCAGCACGGCCTTTTGGGTGGATCCTACCGAAAACATCACCGCCCTGCTGTTTACGCAGCTGTTCCCATCCAGCACCCATCCGCTCCGTTCCCAACTCCGGCAACTGGTTTATCAAGCGTTGGTCGATTAGCGCGTTAACCCATGTCCCTTTCCGCTTTGCAGGAATTTTTGGCCGGCGCGCGCGCGCTGGTGCCGCTGTTGGTCGGCGTCGCGCCATTCGGTATGATCTACGGCGTACTAGCCCTGGCCAATGGGCTGACGCCAGCCGCGGTGCTAGCAATGTCAACGATCCTGTTTGCTGGCTCCGCGCAATTGCTGTTTTGCCAGCTGGTGGGGGCCGGCGCTCCGGCCGCGGTCGTGGTCGCCGAGGTGGGGCTGCTCAACCTGCGCCACGCGCTGTATAGCGCCGCGCTGGCCCCGCGTCTGACCCATCTGCCGCGCCGCTGGAAACTGCTACTGGCTTATCTGTTGACCGATGAAGTCTTCGCCGCCATCAGCCAGCAAGAAGCGAAAAGCGAATCCGGCCCCCATCGGCATTGGTTTTATCTGGGGGCGGGTCTGGCCTTATGGGGCGGCTGGCAACTGTCCACCGCCGCCGGGGTGTTGCTGGGCGCTCGCTTACCCACGAGTTGGCCGCTGGATTTCGCCCTGCCATTGACCTTCATCGCCATTGTGGTGCCGCTGATTCGCGATGGGGCAATGCTGCTGGCGGCGCTGGTTGCTGGAACAGTGGCTGTCCTGGTGGCGGGCTTGCCGTTCAAGCTAGGGTTGCTGGTCGCCGCCTTGGCTGGAATGGCGGCTGGCTGGTTGGTTGCCGGACGCGCCCGATGAACGTTTGGCTGATAATGGTAGCCTGCGGTCTGGTGACGTTCGCCTTGCGGCTGTCATTTATCGCCGCCGAGGGGCGAGTGACTTTTCCTCGCTGGTTCCGGCTGATACTGCCGTTTGTGCCGGTCGCCACCCTGACCGCGTTGGTGGCGCCGGAACTGCTGCTGTCACAAGGCGCGCTGTGGTTATCGTGGCGTAATCCCCGGCTGGTCGCGGGAGTGATTGCCGTCCTGATCGCCGCCATCACTCGTAGTGTGCTCTGGACGCTGGTTGGCGGCTTCGCCGTGCTGGCGTTGTGGTCTCTGATGCTGGGGTAGGTTGGCTAAGGCGATAGGACCATCAATGCTAACGACACCACTGATAGGTTCGTCGCACGCTATTTTTAAAATCGAACTTACATTGCTTCTCAGGATAAATTCAACATGCAACCCGTAGTGAAGTCCGCCAAGCTAGCTAACGTCTGCTATGACATTCGAGGGCCGGTGCTGGCGCGCGCCAAACAGATGGAAGATGAAGGCCAACGGATCACCAAGCTCAATATCGGCAACCCGGCGCCATTTGGCTTTTTGGCGCCCGACGAACTGGTGCAGGACGTGATCCACAACCTGCCGGAGGCTTCCGGTTATTGCGACTCGAAAGGCTTGTTCGCCGCCCGCAAGGCGATCATGCATTACACCCAAGAGAAACTTATTCCTGGCGTGCAAGTTGATGATATCTATATCGGTAATGGCGTCTCCGAGCTGATCGTCATGACCTTGCAGGCTTTGCTCAATAACGGCGACGAGGTATTGATTCCAGCCCCGGATTATCCGCTGTGGACCGCCGCCGTGAGCCTGTCGGGCGGCACGCCGCGCCATTATTTGTGCGATGAACAATCCAATTGGTTGCCGGATTTGGATGATATTCGCGGCAAAATCACACCGACTACCCGCGCCATCGTCGTGATCAATCCGAACAACCCCACCGGCGCCCTGTACCCGGTGGAGTTACTGGCGCAAATCATCGAGATCGCCCGCCAGCACCAACTCATCATTTATGCCGATGAGATTTATGACAAGGTGCTTTACGACGGCATGCAGCATACTTCGTTGGCCTCGCTGGCGGATGATGTGCTGTGCCTGACCTTTAATGGGCTGTCGAAAAACTATCGGGCTTGTGGTTATCGCGCTGGCTGGGTGGTGGTATCGGGCGAAAAAAGCCACGCCCAGGATTACATCGAGGGTCTCACCATTCTCGCTTCGATGCGGCTGTGCGCGAACGTGCCGGCGCAGTATGCGATTCAGACCGCGCTCGGCGGCTATCAGAGCATCGGCGATCTGGTGTTGCCCACCGGGCGGTTGGGCAAGCAACGTGATCTGGCCTTAGAGCTGCTGACGGCGATTCCTGGCGTCAGCTGCGTCAAGCCCAAGGCCGCGCTTTACATGTTCCCGCGGCTCGATCCAAAAATTTATCCCATCGCCGACGACCAGCAGTTCGTGCTTGAATTATTGCTGGAAGAAAAGGTGCTGCTGGTGCAGGGCACTGGCTTTAATTGGCCGCGGCCTGACCATCTGCGGGTCGTGTTTTTACCGCACGAGGACGATCTGGTCGATGCCATCGGGCGTTTTGGCCGCTTTTTGGAGCGTTACCGCAAACGTCACCACAGCAGTTGATGGATGCACGCCGCTCCTTCCCTCGCCACCGAGGGGAGCCATCCAGCCGGTCGGTTTGAACCGGCCATTTTGGCCATCCGAACTTTTATTGGTTCTTAGGAAGCGTTCCCCCAACTAAGACAAAGGAGCATGAGCAATCAATTCAAAGCCTTGTTGTTCGTTTTTCAAAATTGAGCCGGTTGGCATGGAACCCGCTTAGTACGGCTTATCATCGGATCGATCACGCGCATCGACCTGAATTCCGCGTCTGGATCCTGGTAATCGAGAGATCAGCGTACCTGCCGACATCGCCCTATTTAGCAAGCTTTTACAGGAGCCCATAGCCATGAGTTGGTCTATTAATTTCCATGCCGACGAGGATCAAAAAGTGACGGTGGAAGCGGACTGGCAGGGACCAGGAGATTACCAGCTCCGCCGGCTGGACGGCGAAATCACCGCGCTCGGCTCCTGCCAGACCCCTGAGGACATGCTGAATGCCTTGCTGGACGCCGATTGGTCGCCTGCGTTGGAGGGCGCGCGACTCGAACCGGTCTAGCAATTCAATCTGGTGCGTCAGAGCGCGCGAGATTGCTTGGGAGCCACTTTTGCTGCTTGCGCGGTTGGATTACCCTAAGCGGTAACTTCTTTTCACCAGGACGCTCACATGACTCGCCCGATCAGCCGTTATCCTATTCCCGCCCTCGACGATCTGCCCGACGATATTCGCGCCCGGATTCTGGATGTTCAGGAAAAAACCGGCTTTATTCCCAACGTCTTCCTAGGGTTGGCTCATCGACCGGATGAATTTCGCGCCTTTTTCGCCTATCACGATGCCCTGATGGAGAAAGAGAGCGGCTTGAGCAAGGCCGAGCGAGAAATGATCGTGGTGGCGACCTCGAATGCGAATCAGTGCCACTATTGCGTGATCGCTCATGGCGCTATTTTGCGGGTTCGCGCCAAGAATCCCCTGATTGCCGATCAGGTCGCCGTCAACTATCGCAAGGGTGATTTGACCCCGCGCCAGATCGCCATGCTCGACTTCGCGTTGAAAATTTCCCAGGAAGCCTACCTGGTTAATGAGGCTGATTTCCAGAACTTGCGCGCTCACGGTTTTACCGATGCCGATATTTGGGATATTGGCGCTATCGCCGGGTTTTTCGCGATGTCCAACCGCCTGGCCAACATGATGAGCCTGCGCCCCAACGACGAATTTTATCTGTTGGGCCGACTGCCGAAATAAACATAGAGCGCCGTTTGATTCCCCCGGTCATGGAAACGGTCGATACCGTAGTCATCGGGGCTGGCGTGGTGGGCTTGGCGGTGGCGCGCGAGCTGGCGCTAGCTGGTTGCGAGGTACTGATTTTAGAAGCGCTGGAGCGGTTCGGCACGCAAACCTCATCGCATAACTCCGAGGTCATCCACGCCGGGTTGTACTACCCGACCGGCTCACTCAAGGCCCGTTTATGCGTGCGGGGCAAAGAGCGGCTGTATCGCTACTGCGCGGAACGCGGCATCGCGCACCGACGGATCGGTAAGCTGCTCGTGGCCTGTGACGAGTCAGAATTACCAGCCTTGGCGGGCTACGCCCAGCGCTCCGCCGCCAACGGCGTACCGCTCCAGCCGCTCGCCGCCGCTGAAATTCGCCATCTGGAACCGGCCGTGCGCGCGGTCGCTGGCCTGTATTCTGAATCGACCGGCATTCTCGATAGCCACGGCTTCATGTTGGCGCTGTTGGGCGATGCCGAGCAGGCGGGAGCGACGCTGGTCACCCATACGCCGGTCGTGGCGGGGCGAATCGAACCCGATGGCATCGTCTTACGCACCGGCGGAGAAGAGCCGTTCGAATTGCGTTGCCGTCGCTTGGTCAATTCAGCGGGCCTGCGGGCGCAGGCGCTGGCGCGGTGTCTGGTCGGTTTTCCAAAGCAACGAATACCGCCGACCTTTTACGCCAAGGGTCATTACTTCACTCTAACCGGATCATCGCCGTTTCAGCATTTGGTTTATCCGATGCCAGATCACAGCGGCCTGGGGATTCACGTCACACTGGATCTGAGTGGTCAGTGCAAGTTTGGGCCGGATGTGAGCGGCTGGCCCTCGGTCCCGGATTACCGTTTTGAAATGGGTCTGGATGCTAAATTTTATCGGGCTATCCGCCGCTATTATCCCGATTTGCCAGAGGGCGCGTTACAGCCCGGCTATACCGGTATTCGCCCCAAAGTGAGCGGACCGACTGAACCCGCTGGCGATTTCATTCTTCAGGGGCAATCCAGTCACGGCGTAAGCGGATTGGTCAATCTCTTTGGGATCGAGTCACCAGGATTAACCGCCTCCTTAGCCATTGCCCAGCAAGTGGTGGAAGATTTGAACGGCTGAGATGCCTAAAGCGCTGGATTTAAGGCTGGAGCGCCCGGTTCCGGCCCCACATAGCCGCCGACGCCAAATTTTAGACCCAACTCCTTGGCGAGCGTGGGAAGCAATGCTTCCAGATTCTTGCCAGGGCAAAGCGTCTTTCCCGGCGCAAAGTCGCCGTGGCCGGCCAAATGCGTGAGAGGGTATTTCCGCATCAGTGCTTGAATCAGCCATTTCAGCCGAACCCTCTGTTCGGTGGCAGGTTCGATGATTTCGTAGTTTCCCATCAAGGCGATCCCCAGAGTGCCGGCGTTATGGCCAGCGACATGCGCGCCATGCGTGGCCAGGCTGCGACCTTCGTAAATGCGTCCTTCTCCGTCGATCACAAAATGATAGCCGATGTCCAGAAAGCCTCGCTGGTGCATGTGCACGGATTGAATATCGCGCGGCCCTTCCGAGAGCAGCATGGCGGAATGATGCACGACCACGGTGTTAAATACTTCAGGGTCTTGATCGGGTTCCAGGCGCGGATCGGCCTGCTCCGCGCCCCATTCCGCGCGGGAAATAATTTTAGGCGGTCCGAGATCAGGGGCGGGCCAAAATTGATCATAGGAAAAAAATACAAGGCCAATCGCGGCGAAACCCGCGATCCATTTAAACAGTCCGCGACCGGAAAAATGGCCGACGCTGATCAGCATGCTATCACTCGCTCAAAAATATCCAGATCCAGGGCAGCTAGGCTGCTCGCAGCCTAGGCGTCCTTACGCCAGGTCGCAACGAACGTATTTTAGAAGAGAGCGGATGAAGATTTTCGAGCGGCTGGTTCAAGGGGATAATCGGAGGCGGTTCTTGTCATTCGAGCGATCCGCTTGCATTAAAGCTATCAGCCCTCGCTTGATTTCGGCTCCACGCGTCTGGCTGGATTTAATAGGGATTGGAAGTGGAGATGCCTTACCATCAAACGATCAGAATGCGAATCGCCATCGCGTTGTTTACGCCGCCATTTCTCAGTGGGTGTCGGCCAAACCCTAGCGGTGATTTAACCGATCAGACCGATTTGGAACGAAACCCACGGCGCGGTCGCCGCCATCAAGCATACTGGGGACTCAGGCTTCGGTACTGCGGCAGCAAGCTAAACTGGCTGGGAGACAGCAGCGCGATGCGATCCGAAATTAACCGCAAAATGTAATTGTGATCGTGCGCCCGAACGCCCATATCCGGTGAGTAATAAACCGCAAAAGGTTCGCCACGTCGCTTGAAGCGTCGAATTTCGGGGGAATCTGATTCAAACATGATAAAGCCCTCAAAAATTTATTAATCTGGTAGGATATTAAGCATTAATCGTGCCATTTTAATATTCCGTGAGTTATGATCTGGTGGTGGAGAAAGCAGCGGAAAAAGGATTGTGAAATCAAATGGGTTGCTACTGTGGTTGAGCTAAAAACGCGTATTGAACCTGCACTTTGTTTGAGAAAAATTGCCATTTTATAGTTGCTTGATCGCCATGGCGTGAGTCAATGCACCAAAATAAAGCAAAAATGACCAGCGCCACGTTCAAATTTTATGTCCCAGCTAAAGTGAACCGGTCCATTTTGGCGATCCACACCCGTCAAGCGACCTGATTGTGCGTTTAAAAAGGAGGACTACTTACCCTATAAGGTACAAACTGCGCAGAAAATACAAAATTTAGTCACAAATGTATTAATAAATATACAAAATAAGGCCAAGATCCTACTGAATAGGGTGAAATTTCTCGATTAAAAGCGCGCTGGCCTCAATTCATCACCAAGGCGGCCGCTTGTTCGCGGGTAAAGAATTGAGCATTCCGCACAAAACCAGCCATTACGGAAGCGCGGATGCCCGTCACACGACCGCTGTCGTCACGGGTTTCCACCAGCGTCGGCGGTAGCCCTTCCAGCAAATGCATTGGCGCGGGTCGACCATCGGCAAAGCACGCGCGATAAATCACGCCAGTCGAGGTATCCAGGAAGGCGGGGGCGAATCCTTGTGATCGATTGCCGTCGCTGACACCACCAGTTCCCCGAAAAACCCGGTTTTGCCGCTGCAATACTTTTGCGGTCAAGCGCACCCGCCGCGTTTGCCGGGGCCGGCTTGCAGTGCAGTAGTGTAAGGACTCGGTGTTCATCGGCTTACCTCATTGATCAAGAATTCACCCTTGACAGATAAATTAAAGCAATTGATATGCCAGATGACTGCAAGTTGGCTGCGGCGCTCAAATGGGATTGCTCCCTGCCCAGCTTTCCACCCAACCGTGGGTTTTACTCTACCAATGGCGGCATCTTGCGGCTGGTGGAGAGGGTTGCCGCAAACCGAGCACGGAACATAACCCAGCGCTGGGGTATTGCTACAAACGCCATCGTTCAGATATGACATCACCGATTCACCTGGTTTTTCAAAAAAGAACTGCTTGCCAGGTGATTTCCCAGGGTGTCTTCAATGGTTCAAGGCGTTTCAAAAAGCCAGTTAAGGATTGTCCCACCTCGCCGCCTCGGACGGCGAGGACAAGATAAGGTTTTAGTCAGGGCAGGGGAGATACTGAATCGCGTACAAAACTGCGCCTTGTGGGTCTTGCACCACGCAGAGCCGCCCCACATCGGGAATATCCGTCAGCGGACGCAGGAGTTTGCCTCCCAATCCTTCCACCTGGCGGGCGGTGGCGTCCACATCGTCGACAGTGATATACACACCCCAGCAAGGAGGCATTCCTTTACATTCTGGCGGTAGAGCCATCATGCCACCGACCGCTTCGCCGCCGACCTTAATCAGGGGGTAATTAACATTCTCCCCTGGATAGTCCTCGATTTCCCAACCGAATAGCGCACCGTAAAATTTTCTAGCAGCTGATACATCGGTGGTCATTAACTCATTCCAGCCAAAAGCCCCTTGTTGCATGCGGTCTTTATGCATCGTCGTCACCTCGCGGTTGGAGAAAAGGTTGACAAGCTTCCGCATGGTCGCGCGTCTCTGGGGGATTGATCACGATTGGGCCAAAGTCGATGCACCACCCACCGGGCGACTCCCCAAATTTCAAAATCCTGAACCGAAAGATGGCCGGACGGCGTTGGATTTAATCCAGACGGTTCCAACATCAACCGACCCTTGGCGTCACGGCTTAGCCGCCGAAGGGCAAATTTGCCATCAACCACCGCCACCACCAGGCTGCCGGCCAGCGGCGGCACCGCCCGATCCACCACCAGCAGATCACCGTCATGCAGGCCCGCCTGTTCCAGCCCATCGCCCCGAACGCGCACCAGAAAACTGGCTTCTGGGTTGCGGATCAGATGGGTGTCCAGGCTCAAGCAACACTCGACCTGATCGTCAGCCAGCGCTGGGATATCGACGGGCACCGAACGGCTCAGTAACGGCCAAGCGCCGGTGGGCTCCGATGGCTGGCGGTCGCCAGGCGCGTATCGGTAGCGATGGGCGCGGCTAGCGGCGGTTTCGGGAACGAGAGCCAACATGGGCGTTACCTCCGAGGTGAGCGATACGAACGAATCAAGCCGATGACTAAGCCAAAGATCTCTAAATTGTCGCCGGGGTAGAGCACTGGATAATTGGGATTGGCCGGGCGAAGGATTACCGCGCCGTTTTCCACAGCCAGGGTCTTGAGCGTCAGCTCGTTGTTGAGCACGGCGATCACTAAATCGCCGGGTCGGGCTGGGCTGTCGCGCTCCACCACGGCTAGGTCGCCTTCCTGGATGCCAGCGTCGATCATCGAATCTCCAGTGATCGGAATCAGGGTGGTGCGAGACGGGTTGCGAACTAGCCAGGCGTCGATCGAACACGCTTCGCCGGCCTCGCTGCCCGGCATTGGCAAGCCAGCTGGAACCGCGGTTTCCGCTACTGGCCGCTGAAAAAATTGTGAGGTCGGTGTCCAGCGGTGATCCGGGGTACGGTCGAGATAACCCGCCTGTCGCAACCGTTCCAGCACCTTCGCCACCCCATCGCGCGAACTCAGCTGCAAAACGCTCCGCAGCGGGCCGTAAGCCGGCAAACTACGCCAGCGAGCGTAATAGTCCTGAAGTCGCGCGAGATAGGTTTTGTCGTCGGGTTGCTTGGGCATGGTGATTATCTTTAGCGTACAAATGTACGCTAAAGATAGGATATCAAGCAGGCTGTGTCAAGTAGATGCTTGCAGTTTAAAAATGGGGAATCCTAAAAACTCAGCTCCCTCAAGAAGTCGATTGCTGGTTGAAAGGCCAAACCCAAACGGTGGTACCGCTTCAATAAAACTGACATTCAGAAGTGAATTAACGTAAAATACTGACATTTATTTAATAAGTAATTCAATAAATTGATATTTTCCCGTGGGAACTGGCCACGGGTCGGCGGCGCTTAAAGAACAACCATGAGAATGCTCAGCCTGATTTTGTGGGTTCCCTTTTTTGGGGCGATCCTGGTCGCCTTGTTGCCGGCGGCCCAACAACGGTTGATTCGTGGTGTCGCGCTGTTTCACGCTGGGCTGACTCTGATCCTGTCGTGGAGTCTGCTAGCGCCGTTCGACCGGAGTGCGGCGGGGCTGCAATTTGTGGAGCAAGTGGTCTGGAGCTCCACCATTGGCGTGTCCTACGCGCTGGGCGTCGATGGGCTGTCCTTGCCGATGGTGTTGCTGGGCACCTTGCTGGCCGCCGTGGCGCTACTGGCCTCGAACAAAGTCACCACGGGCGTCAAGGGCTATCACGCCTGGTTGCTGGTGCTGGAATTCGCCATGCTGGGCGTGTTCATGGCTCAGGATTGGTCGCTGTTTTTCATGTTCTGGGAACTAACGCTGATTCCGCTGTTTTTCCTGATCGATCTGTGGGGCGGCGAGAAGCGGCACGCGGCCAGTTTGAGCTTTGTGTTGTATACCATGGGCGGATCGATCTTCATGCTGATTGCGCTCATCATGATCTATCAAGCCACGCCCGAACATACCTTCGCCATGGCCGCCATGGCCAAGGCGGCCCTGACCTTGCCTCGCAACGAACAAGTCTGGCTGTTGCTGGCCTTCCTGATCGGGTTCGGGGTGAAAGTTCCGATTTTTCCGCTGCATGGCTGGTTGCCGCTGGCGCACGTCGAAGCGCCCAGCCCGGTCAGCGTGCTGCTGTCCGGGATTTTGCTGAAGATGGGCGCTTACGGATTGTTACGGGTGGTTGGCATCCTGCCGGATGCGGCGGTTTTGCTACAACCCTTGCTGGTCGGCATCGCTCTAATCAGTATTCTATATGGCGGGTTGCTGGCATGGCGGCAGACCGATCTGAAAGCGATGATTGCCTATTCCTCGGTCAGCCACATGGGCGTGGTGCTGCTCGGCATTTCGACCCTGAATGAAATCGGCTTGCAGGGCGCAACCTTGCAGATGGCGGCGCACGGCCTGATCGCCGGCGCGCTGTTTCTGTTGATTGGCCTGCTCTACGAACGCACCCACAGCCGTGAGCTGGCCGATTACGGCTCATTGGTGCGGGTGACGCCGCGCTTCACCTTTTTGATGACGCTGGCGCTGCTGGCCGGGATGGGAATGCCGGGGCTGGCCGGCTTTGTGGCGGAATTGCATGTGCTGATCGGCGGTTTCGCGCAATGGGGTTGGTTGATGGTGCTGGCGAGCTTCGGCGTGTTGTTGAGCGCCGCTTATGCGGTGCGCACCCTCGGTGGCTTGTTTACCGGACCGATCCGGCCGGAACTGGCGCAAATACCCGATATGCGACCGCTCGAACTGGCGGCGGCCATTCCGCTGGCGGCGGGTTTGGTGCTGATGGGTTTACAACCCGCGCCCATTGTCGCCCTGAGCAGCGCCAAGGTCGCGGAATGGGCCGCGATCTTCAGCCGCTTGCCGTAGCAAAGCGCCATGTCCGCGACCGCCCATCCATCAACCGACGCGCCGCTCGCTCCGCGCCAGATTGTCGAGCACGCCATCGCTCATCTGGATCATGTGCTGCCCGCGCAAGCGCCGATCCTGAATTTCGTCCATCACAATACGCTGCACGGCTACCAGCATCTACCGTTTGAGGACGCGTTGGCCGCCGCCGAGGCGCTGACCGGGATTCATGCCTATTTGCCGGATGCGGTGTTTCGCAAGCTGTTCCAGGCGGATCGAATAGTCGCCGCTGACCTGGACGCGGTGTTTGCCCAACGGCCGGAACTGGAAATCGAGCGGGTGCTGGCGCGCGTCGGTGAGCACGAGATCCGCCGGGGTGAGGTGCTGTACATCGTGCTGGTCTATGGGGTCGAACCGCTGACCTTGAACGATCTGATCTGGCGGATCGAGGAATTGAGCGCCACCCGTCGCTTTGCCGAGGATGTGCCCGCCGCGGCCCGCCAGCGCTTGCTGGCCAACGCCAGCCGGGAAGGCATCAGCGATGCTGGCGCGGCGCTGGAAGATGTGTGGCGAGCCTGTCTCGAAGGCTTCCAGTTACCCGCGTTCGATCTCCATCCCGAAGAGCTGGTCGATTTGCAACTGAGCGTCGCCAAGTCGCTGCTGGCGCGGTTCCGGGACGAAGGCGCAACCGATAGCGAAGGCCCCATCGTCCACAAGCGGATGCAGGCCGAAGCCGCCGCCCTGCTCGAACGTTTGTTCGCTGATGTGGGCGACGGAAGCACGCTGCGTGGGTTGCTGCGGAGTTTGACTGGTAAAGATTTATTCGATCAGGTTCGGCCCTATTTGATCCGGCTGTCCGCCGCCTATCTCGACGAAGGCTTGGCCGCCTGGAACTTGCCCGACCGGGCCGATGGTCTGTACCCGGCGTGGCGGCGCTTGATCGCGCGCGATGCGGTGTGGGCCTTCGCTGGTTTATCGGATGGTCGCGCGGCGCTGGCCGGTTGGCCGGACGATCCGGTTGCGGCGGTCATTGCCGAATTGCGGCGGCTGGAAATTCCTGAAGCGCGCTGGGACGGTTATCTCCGTCGGCTGGCGCTGGAACTGCCCGGCTGGTCGGGGATGATGAACTGGCGGCAACAACATCCCGCCTATCCGGCCAATCGGGAAACTCCGGTCGCGTTGGTCGATTATCTAGCGGTGCGGCTGGGTCTGGATCGGCTGTGGATCGCGCATGAGTGCCAAAAGCGCTGGGGGATCGCGGGTACGTTGGCCGCCTTGCGTGCTTACTTCGCCGCCCGACCGGCGGAAGCATTGGCGCGACATGCCTTGTATGCCGGACAGTTGCCGGAATATCTGGCCAGCCGGGCGCGGGAGCTGGCGGAACAGCACGCGCCGTTGAGCGCCTGGGATACCCTGGCCGATATGATCTGGACCTGGCTGCACAGTCCGGTAGCGGCGCAGGCCGACAGCCATACCGTGCACGGCAGCGCGTGGCGCTTGTTCCGGCTGGCGCAGCATCTTGGCCTGTCGGGCGGCGAGATCCGGGCGCTGACTCTGGCCGATCTGGAACGGTTGCTGGAACCGCTGGACGCCCTGTCTGCTCCGGTGCGTGGCGCGTTGTGGCAATACGCCTACGAACACCATTACCGCGACGGGTTGATCAACGCCCTGGCGAACAATCACGGGCGCTGGCCGCCGAGGCAAGGCCGACCGCAAGCCCAGATCGTATTTTGCATCGATGACCGGGAAGAAGGCATCCGCCGCCATCTGGAAGAATCCAACCCGCGGATCGAAACTTTCGGCGCGGCCGGATTTTTTGGAGTGGCGATGAATTGGCGCGGTTTGGACGATACAACAGTGACGCCGTTGTGTCCGGTGGTGGTCACCCCCGCGCACGAAATCCGCGAAGTGGGCCGACCCGACGCGCAAGCGGAACTGGCGCTGCACAACCAGCGGCGGGATGTACGCGGGCGGTTGGGGGCTTTTTATCAGAATATCCGCCGCAATCTGTGGTCCTCGGCGCTGGTGATCGACGCCCTGGCTCCCGCCGTGTTGCCGGTGCTGGCGGGTAAAGTGTTCGCGCCACGCCAACAAGGCGCGCTCACCGGCGCGATGCACCGCCATGGAGTGCCGGATGCGCCGACCACGGTGGCGGTGACGGCAGCGAATGCCACGCTTCCGGCCACGCCGGAGCAACCGCGTCTCGGCTTCACCGACGCCGAACAGGCCGACCGGGTGGCGGGTTTGCTGCGCAATATCGGCCTGACCGCACAATTCGCGCCCCTCGTGTTGCTGATGGGTCATGGCTCCATGAGCCAGAACAACCCGCATCTGGGCGCTTACGATTGCGGCGCGTGCGGCGGGCGACACGGCGGGCCGAATGGGCGCGCCTTCGCGGCGATGGCGAACCGTCCGGCGGTGCGGGAATTATTGATCGAGCGCGGCATCACGGTGCCGGCCGATACCTGGTTCGTCGGAGCCGAGCATAACACCTGCGACGAGCGCATCACTTTTTACGACCGCCGCGATGCGCCAGACGCAGCCAAACAAGCGCTGCGGGCCTTACAATCGGAATTGGATCACGCTTGCACCCTGTCGGCGCAGGAGCGCTGCCGCCGGTTTGCGTCCGCGCCACGCGATCCCGCGCCAGAACGAGCCCTGCGCCATGTGGTGGGGCGGTCGCGGGACTTTAGCCAGGCGCGGCCGGAGTTGGGTCACGCCACCAACGCCGCCGCGCTGGTTGGGCGACGGACCATGAGTCAGGGGATATTTCTGGATCGGCGGGCGTTTCTGATTTCCTACGATCCGACTCAGGACCCGACCGGCGCGGTGCTGGAAAACATTTTGCTGGCGGTGGGGCCGGTGGGCGCGGGCATCAATCTGGAATATTACTTTTCCACCGTCAATAACGAGCGGCTGGGCTGCGGCACCAAGACGCCGCATAACGTGACTGGACTCTTCGCGGTGATGGAAGGCGCGAGCAGCGACCTGCGCACCGGCCTGCCGCGCCAGATGATCGAGATTCATGAGCCGGTGCGGCTCCAGATCGTGATCGAGGCGCGCACCGAAATCCTCGCCGCGATTTATGGCCGTCAGCCGGGTTTGCGCGAATTGATCGGCAACGGCTGGATTCATGTCATCGCCAAAGACCCAGACAGCGGGGAATTTTCGATTTTTGATCCCCAGCGCGGCTTCGCGCCGTGGGCTGGGCCGGTGCGGCCGCTGCCGGTGTGCGCTCGCTCCGGTGACTGGTATCGGGGACAGACTGAGCCGTTGCCGCCAGTGTTGATTGGGGAGGCTAAGCCCGTCTCAGTGGCTTCCTGTGAGAGGATTTCTAAACTTGAGGGGCGCGAAGCGTGAGAAATCCCGGTCAGCGCTCCACAATTCCGTCACGCCGTGCGCAAGGCATAGCGTTGCGATTCTGGCGTCATGAACCATGGGGCCAGCAATTTTGGCTCTTTCGACCAGCGCTCGCAGCCTCGTCCAATACCCGGCGGATTCACCCAAAAGCCGCAAGCTCGGCGATTCCAACCAGCAATCGACCTGTTCCAAGGCTTGTAAAGTCGGAGTCGGTGGATTGTAAATTCGTGGATGGGTTGCAATGGCGAGAAACTCATGGATGCAGGGCCAGGCGATGGCCCAGGGCTGCATTGATTCCGCGAGACGCACAATCAGGTTATCCGCCTCGCTATGCCATGGGGAATCTTCTCGATGCGCGTAGACGAGAAGATTGGTATCGACTGCGATCATCCGCCTTGCTCTTCATAAATGCGGGATCGAATTTGCTGCCAGTTCCCTTCTTCAATACCACTTTGCAATCCGGTCCCTGCAAAGGTGGCCCGGCGCATGCGGAAAGGCACTGTGGCTACGGTTTGCTGCTTCAAAAAGTTATGCAGCGCATTTTCCAGCACCGCCCGCAGGGTGGTTTGATTTTGGGCGGCATAGCGCTTGATTTCTTCAAACAGGCTATCGTTCAGTTCCACTGTGGTTTTCATACCATACACCCATACTCTCTAATATTGGCTTATGGGTATTGTAACACGACCCCTGGCAATCAACCGATAACGGCGAGATATTGACCATGGTGGACTGGCTGGCGGCCCTCATTCCCGCTTTACCCTTAGTCGCCGCCTTATGGCTCGGCGCGGCCATTCTGCTTGGGCAGGCCAGCGGCGAAGCGCACGAGCGGCGCACCAGCCGGATCGTGCTGGCGGCGTTAGGCGCGTCGTTCGGCTCGGCGCTGCTCCTGGCGATAGCTCGCTTCGTCGGCGCAGCGCCCGATGCGGTGCGCTTTGGTCGTTGGCTGACGAGCGGCGCTTATGGAGTCGATCTGGTTTTCAGCAGCGATGCGCTGAGTGTGACGCTGGCGGTGCTGGCGTCCTTCCTTTGCTTGCTGGTCGCGCGCTTCGCCGTCAATTACATGCACCGGGAAGCGGGATTTCACCGGCTGTTCGCGGTATTGAGTCTGTTCGCGGTGGCGATGGCGCTGCTGGTGACGGGTGGCAACGCGGTGTTGACCTTCATCGGTTGGGAAGTCGCTGGACTGTGCTCTTATCTGTTGATCTCCTTCTTTCAGGATCGCACCACGGCGGCGGCCAACGCCACGCGGGTATTCGTCACCAACCGGGTGGGCGATGCCGGTTTCCTGCTCGGCATCGGGCTGTCGTTTTACTGGCTGGGCGGCGCGGAGTGGGCGGCGATCAATGCCGGAGCGGCGGGCTTAAGCCCGACCCAAACCGGCGTGTTAGCGGGCTGGTTCCTGCTGGCGGCGATCACCAAATCAGCGCAAGTCCCGTTCGCACCGTGGTTAGGTCGGGCGATGGAAGGGCCGACTCCATCGAGCGCCCTGTTCTACGGCGCGGTGATGGTGCACGCCGGGGTTTATCTGGTGCTGCGCCTGCAACCGCTGTTCGAGCAGTCGCTGCTGCTGATGGCGGTCATGGCGCTGATCGGACTGGCGACCGCGCTGTACGGCTTTCTCTGCGGGCTGGCGCAGACCGACATCAAAAGCGCGCTGCTTTTTTCCACATCGGGACAGGTCGGCTTGATGTTTCTAGCCTGCGGATTGGGGTTCTGGCGCTGGGCGCTGCTGCATCTGTGCTGTCACGCCATCTTTCGCGGTTATCAATTTCTCAGCGCGCCGTCGATTCTCCATCAACTGCACGAGCGTACCCGGCCGGCGCCGGATTGGCTGGCGCAACGGCGCGGGCTTTACGCGGCGGCGTTCCAGCGGTTCTGGCTGGAAGAGGCGGCCACTTGGAGCGTGGTGCGTCCGGTGCGCTGGCTGGCGCAACAAGCGAATCGTTTTGATGCGGCTGTGGTGGATCGGGCGACCGGCTTACCCGCCCCGACCGTCCAGGCTCTGTCCTCGCTGGCGCAGTGGGAAGAACGCCAGCTTGGCGCGGGCCGCTTTCTGGAACGCGCGCCCGACGCACGAGATCAGGGCCAGGGCGTGGTCGGCAGCGCCACCGAATGGCTGGCTTCGCTCTTTCATCGTTTTGAAGAGCAAATGGTGTTCAAAGCGGTCGGCCAGGGCATCGTTTCGACCAGCCATCGGCTGGGAACCCGTCTCAGCCAATTAGAGCGCCTGCTGCGGCGGTCGTGGCTGTGGGTGGCGGCGATGGTGGGCGCTTTAGCCCTGATTATCGCCATTGCAGAGATGTTGCACCGTCAGGGCAACGGTGAGTTTCCGCTGTTGAGCGCGCTGCTAATCGTTCCTCTGATCGGCATCATCGCCGATTATCGCGGCCGGCAGGCCCGCAGCGCCTTCGCGTTGGGCTTGACGGTGGCGGGCGTGGAATTGGTGTTGACGCTGTATCTGCTAAGCCAATTCCAGCCGCACGCGCCGGGAATGCAGTTCGTTGAACGGGCCGAAATTTTCTCGTGGCTGCATTATCACGTCGGCGTCGATGGCATCGGCGTGCTGTTTTTGCCGCTGACCGCGCTGCTGACTCTGTTCGTGATGCTGTACGCGCAGCCGCACCGCTGGGAAAAGCCGGGGGCGTTCGTGGCGAACATCCTCGGCGTGGAACTGGCGCTGATGGGGATGTTCACCGCACTGAATCTGCTGCAATTCTGGCTGTTCGCGCTGGCTGAAATCATCCCGGCAACCTTGTTGATCCAGCGTTGGGGCACCAGTCCGGCGCGCGGGCGGGCGGCGGCGCAGTATGTGCGGGCGATGCTGGGGGGCCTGGCGGCGCTGCTGGCGGGGATTCTGTTATTGGGTTGGAATCATGCCGCTGTTGCCGGGCATTGGTCGTTCGATTTGCCGGCGCTACTGGAAACGCCGGTTTCGTCCGGGCAGCAGTCGCTGATTTTCATTCTGCTGTTCGGTGGTTTGGCGGTGCGGCTAGCGCTGTTCCCGTTCCATTCCTGGCTGCCTATCGTCGCCAAGCATGGCACGGTGGCGATTGGCATGGTGTTACTGGTCGGCGCGAAAGTCGGGGTTTATGCCTTGTTGCGCTTTGTGTTGCCGCTGCTGCCGGATGCCGCGCAACAGTGGTCCGGTTGGATTGCGGCACTCGGGCTAGTGGGGATGGTGTATGGCGCGCTGCTGGCGGTGTTGCAGATTGACCTGCGCCGCTTACTGGCCTTTGGCATTGTCAGCCAGACCGGCGTGCTAATGGCGGGATTGTTTTCGCTGAAAGCGGCCGGACTGAAAGGTGCGTTGTTATTGAGCCTGAACCTGGGTCTGGCGGCGGCCGGTTTGTTCGTCGCTGCCGGATTGTTAAATCGCCGTCTGAACACCACGCGGTTCCATCGGCTGGGTGGGCTATTTGATGCGTTGCCGTTGCTGGGGCTGATGTTTTTGGTGGTGGTGCTGGGCAGTATCGCCATGCCGGGAACGCCCGGTTTCGAGGCGGCGCATCTGGCCCTGGAAGGGACGCTGGAGGCGTTTGGCTGGGGCGTGGCGACGGTCGCCGCATCCGGTAATGTCTTGGCGGCTGGTTATCTATTGTGGGCTTATCAACGGATTTTCTTGGCCCGCAATCCCAAAGTCGCCGCCCGCGCGTTAACCGATTTGCGCAATCGGGAACTGATCATGGCGGCTCTGCTGTGCGCGGTGATGATTGGAGTCGGTTTATACGCCGATCCCTGGATCCGAATGATCGGGGAGGCGGTGGAGAATGTGGCGGGGTTATTTGCGATCAGCGGTGCACATTAGCTATGGATATTCATATCGCTGTTACTGCATCTGAAATAACCACCTGCTTCCCGGCCATGCACGAGCTACGACCGCACCTTACGGAACCCGCTTTCGTGGAACAGGTTCAGCGCCAGATGCAAAATCATGGCTATGAATTAGCCTATCTCGCTGCACAAAATCAGGTGGTCGCGGTGGCCGGTTATCGGGTTGCCGAATATCTCGCTTGGGGTCGGATTTTCTATGTGGATGATCTCATTTGTCGCGGCGCATTCCGCAATCGAGGCTATGGCGGAATGCTGCTCGATTGGCTGCTGGAACAAGCCAAAAAACTAGCCTGCCATCAATTTCATCTCGATTCTGGCGTACACCGGCACGATGCCCATCGGCTTTATCTCAGCCGAAAACTACAAATCAGCTCTCACCACTTTTCCAAGGAGCTTGGCAACGGTGCCGCCTAACCTCGAATCGCTGTCAGCCGCCGATCAGCTCGGTTTTCCCATCCTGAGCGTGCTGATCGGACTGCCCTTGCTGTGGGCCTTGGGGCTGGCGTTCCTACGTGATCCGCGCGTCGTCCGCGTCGCGGCGCTGGCGGGCGCTGGACTGGAATTGCTGCTGTCGCTGGTCATGCTGGTCGCGCTGCGGCCCGAAGTGGCTGGGATGCAATTGGTGGAACGGGCGATCTGGATTCCCAGCCTGAACGCGCAGTATCTGGTCGGCATCGACGGGATCGCGGCGCTGTTCCCGCCGCTGACCGCGCTCCTGTTCTGCGCGGTCATCCTGGCGTCCTGGACCAGCATCCAATCCATGCCGCGCTTGTATTTCGCTCTGCTACTGCTGCTGGAAGGCGTCACTGTGGGCGTGTTCTGCGCGCTGGATCTGGTGCTATTTTTCCTGTTCTGGGAACTGACGTTGGTACCGATCTATTTTCTGGTCAGTCTGTGGGGAATCGGGCCGGAACGGCGCTATGCGGCGGTCAAATACACGTTATTTATGCTAGCGGGCGGGATTCCGCTACTGTTCGCCATTTTATTGCTCGGCCTCTACCATTCCGGCGGCGCACCAGGATTGGGCGCTTTGATCTTCGATTATCCGACCCTACTGGAACGCCCGCTACCCACCGAATTACAAACAGTCGTTTTCTTGTTGTTGTTCGTTGGCTTTGCCGTTAAAGCACCACTGTTTCCCTTTCATACTTGGCTACCCACTGTATTGCGGGAAGGTCCAATTGGACTGAGCGCGCTTTTAGTGGGTTTGAAGCTCGGCGCCTTTGGCATCCTGCGTTTTGCCGTGCCGCTCGCCCCGACGGCAGCGCGCGAGTATGTCTGGCTGATGGCCGGCTTGGGCTTGTTCGGGATGCTGTACGGGGCGTTGGTCGCGTTGCGGCAATCCAACCTACGGCTGATGCTGGCGTTTTCCAGCATCAGTCACGTCGGACTTGTAATTGCCGGTATCGCCGCCTTGAACATGCAGGGTGTGCAGGGCGCGGTTTTTCAACTGGCGAATTTCGGGGTGATCGCGGGCGGTTTGGTGTTGCTGACCGGATTTCTGCACCATCGTTTGGGTTCGACCGATCTAGCGAGTCTGGGCGGCTTGGCCCAGTCCTTACCGTACTTGACCGGCTTTTTTCTGCTGCTGGGCATGGCGTCCATCGGCTTGCCTGGCACCAACGGTTTCGTCGCGGAACTATTGATCTTATTAGGTATTTTTCAGGTATCACCCAGTTTAGCGGCGGTGGCCGTATTGGGCGTAATTTTGGGGGCGGCGTATTTTCTGCGCTTTCATCAGCGGGCTTTTCTGGGGCCGGCCACCGATACCACCATCGCCTCCGCAACCGACCTACGCCCGCGCGAATTGCTGGTTGCGGCGGTGATGGGCTTGCTGGTGCTGATAGGTGGGCTGTTTCCCAATTGGATTCAAGGTATTACCGCCAGCGCGACGGATGCTTGGGCAAAACGGATGGACATAGGGCAGCTCGCTACTAAAAATTTGGCGCAAGCTCAGCCTGAAGGCCGTTTTACCCATTAGGCCAAACTAGAGCCGGCTCAAGAGTTCCTTCTTTTTCTCAGTAAATTCCTCGGTACTGAGAATGCCTTTGGCGTGCAGGTCGGCAAGTCGTTCAATGCGGCTGAAGATGTCGTCCCCCGTGACGTTCGATGGCGGTGCTTGCGTGTTCGCTTGGATCGGTGCCGGTGTTGAAATTGTTGCTTGGGCCGATGCGGCTGAAACAGCCGATTGGGCCGACGATGATGGGTTGTTTCCCGACACTATCGGCAGGCGGGTAACCTCCACCACACCATGCTGACTGGTGAAGGTAAGAGAGCCGCCCACCGATTGTTGTTGTGAGAAACCGCCAATCTGGTGATCCAGCGTGTCGTAGATCGTGATCCGGTCACCGAGATCGATGGCCAAACGCCGGATTTGAGGGAAATAGGCGTAACGGACGCCATTTTGCGAGCCGGTGCTGGCGGGTCTGCCCAGGTCGGCACCCCACCAGTCTCCCGCAACGCCGGACGTTGAGGGTACAAACAGGCTGGCTGGCCCCATCGGCCCGAAGCCGTGTTGCTGCTGGTTGTCGTAACTGCTTTGCTGTTGTTGGCCTAAGCCGCCGCTTTGCTGTTGCGACTGGAAACTTCCACCGCCGAGTAGCTCGGGTTCGCTTGTTAGTCGGCTGGTTAGATCGCTGCAAAGGGCATCAACTCGGCTTTTCAAGGCATTATTGAACATATCGGACAACATGATCATGCCCCCTCGCATCCACTGGCCGGAGCCGCCGAATTCGGGATGATTGAACTGAGCCATGCCGCCGCGACCGGCGATCACAGCGTCGAGCATATTCAAAACAGCTTCTTGGCTGAACCCATGGCGCTGCGCCAAGTTGTTGATCACCAGTTGGCCAGTGGAAGAGAGTGATCGCATTGTGGAGTCTTCTTTCGTGAGTTGGCTAAAACGATGTAAGCTACCTGTAAAATATCGTACTTGACGCCCTAGACCTAAATAAACATAATTATTGGCTATCTTCCATCTGTCCTCTCAATGGCTACGTAGCTCAGATGGTTAGAGCACGGCACTCATAATGCCGGTGTCGGTGGTTCAAGTCCACCCGTAGCCACCACTTATCAACAGCTTACGCGCGCTTTTTCTCGCACACCCAAATCAGATTGGGAGATGCTTGGAATATCGGTTCCGGGATTTTGTCGGCTGCTCCCAACAGGCCACTGATTTCGGCGAAAGCACTGCCAGGCTTACTGAAACAAGGTTAATTGGCGGTGTGAACCCGGCCTAGCGGCGCAATCGCCTCGCCTTCGATAAAGATTTGCATCAGCTCCAAGTCAGGCGATAGCACCACAATATCGGCGTAAGCGCCAGGTTGCAGCCGACCGCGATCCCATTCGCTAAGATAATCAGCCGGATAAGTGGAGATACGTCGGGCCGCTTCATCCAGCGGAATACCGATTGCGACCAGATTGCGCAAGGCCTGATCCATCGTCAGCACACTACCGGCTAGCGTGCCATCAGCCAGCCGCACTCCATTCGGGCACTTGCTGACTGTTTGTGAGCCCAGACGGTAGGTTCCATCCGGCATCCCGGCCCCGGCAGTCGCATCAGTGACGCAAAACAGTTTGGGAATGGCGCGCCGGGCCACCTGAATAGCGCCAGGATGCACATGCAACAAGTCGGGGATGATCTCGGCATATTCAGCATGGGCCAGTGCGGCTCCGACGATGCCAGGTTGACGGTGGTGCAGTTCGCTCATCGCGTTGAACAGATGGGTGAAACCCTTCGCCCCAGCAGCGAGCGCCGCCACGCCTTCCTCATAACGGCCATTGCTATGGCCAATCTGTGGCAGGATGCCCACCCGCCGCAGATCGCGGATGAAATCCAGATGGCCCGTGAGCTCCGGCGCCAGCGTCAGCACGCGAATCGGCGCCAGCCCGCGCAACGACGCCAATTCGCTTAAGGCGCCAAGCCGCGCCGCGTTAGGTTGCGCGCCCAACCTATCGGGGCTGATGAACGGCCCTTCGAGATGTACGCCGAGCACCCGCGCCGCGCCGCGTGGACGCTGACCCACCACGGGGCCAATGCTCGCCAGCGCCTGCTCGATGGCCTCATGCGACGCGCTCATGGTGGTCGCTAGCAGGCTAGTCGTTCCGTGCCGCGCATGGAGACGCGTGATGGCGACGATGGCATCCCCCCCATCCATCGCGTCCGCGCCCCCGCCGCCATGGATGTGCAGATCGATAAAACCGGGTAACACTAGGCCATCGTCGGGCTGTGGGGCCAAAGCCGTATCCCCTTCAATGGCGGTAATACGGTCGCCAAAAAAGAGGACGCCGCGCCTCCAACCCGCGGGCGTCAGGATGCAACCAGCAACCTGTTGGCGCACGACGTAGGACTCTCTAGCGATCTCCCCGTTCAGTGGCTGCTCAGCCGCCGCCAGAGTACGGCATGGGCCACGATGTATTGATATTTCCGGGCATGTTCCCGGATCAGCAACGGGGTATCGGCTTCGCGCAGGAGTTCAAATCCTTCGCCGCTCAGCAGGTCACGTAGCGCCACCGCGCTCTTCACCGGCTGTTGGTCGCGTTCGTAACCCCCCAGCCACGCTTCCGGCGGGGTGAACTGCTCCAACCAGCTGTAAGGCGAGAAAATCGCTAATAAACCACCGGGTTTCACCAGACCGCGCGGACCACCCAAGCGACCCAGTAACGCTTTTGGACTGGGCAGGCGACACAGCAAATTGGCCAACAACACCGCATCGAAGTCGCTCAACTCCGCCGGCAGCGAACAGGCGTCGGCCTGCCGGAAGCTGACCCGGCCGCGATCGATCGCCGGATCGACCATGGCGTTGGACATCCTGCCGAGCTGGCCTTCGTCTTTTCGGAAATAGCGTAGTTCGCCCTGACGGCGCAGGGTGCCGGCCGCCTCGATGAAAGCGCGGCTGAGATCAACGCCGAGCACCTCTCGATATCCCCGCGCCAGCTCGAAACTAGCCCGTCCCACCGCGCAACCGACATCCAAGGCGCGGTCGGTCGAAACGCCATACTCGGCGGCGGCCTCCAGCAACCAGCTGGCGCAACGCACCGGAAATTCCACCGCATCGCGCGGCCCGAAGGCGTAAGGCATCTGTTCTTCAGGCGCGGCGTAGTGTAACAGCAGATACTCGTTCAGGATTTGCGGGTCTTCATACGCCTGAGTCGGCGAACCGGCTCGATCTAAGCGCACGGCGCCGCCATCGCCATCGCTTTGCACTATCCGAAATCCAGCGTGCTGGAAAAAATGTGGACGGAAGTGAAAGCGTGACCAGCGGCTGGCTTCATCGCCGGTCGATGCCCACGACCCGCCCAAAATCATCTGATGCTGTCCGTCATAGCAAGGCGTGCTGAAATCATCGTAATACGGATGCACTTTCGCGCCGGGCAGTGGATTGAAATGATCTTCCAACCAGTGCCAGACATTGCCAAACACGTCGTGAAAACCCGCCGCGGTCGGCTTGGACGCCGCGACCGGACTGGAAGAACCATAAGCGAGATTGAGATTCCAGCCGTATTCCCGCGCCAGCGTAGCGCCATCGTATTGCATCACTGGATCGCTTTCGACCGTCGCCGAACCGGCCGCTCGTTGCTCCGGCGCTCGCAGGGCTTGATGCTCGGCTTCGCTGAGCAGCCGATAAGCAACCCCATCCCGCCCAGCGCGCCAAGCGCAATACGCCTTGGCTTCATGGTAATTCACCTCCACCGGCCAATCCCAAGGCATCTCGATCACTTCGAATAGCGCGCGCAATCGGTAGCGGTGCAAGCCAGTCGGGCCATCCAACACCCAAAACGTTGGCCACTTCAGATTGCGGAAGCCGCGCCACTCCCAACCGATCTCCGACCAGTAGCGTGGCTCGCGATAGCCGCCGCCCGCCACAAAAGCGTGAAATTCGCCGTTGGTTACTAAGTGACGACCGGCTGCAAACGGTTGAATGACCGTCTCGCGCCGCCCGTATTCGTTATCCCAGCCGTAGGAAGGCCAATCGGACGGTTTGCCGAGCGTGATGGCTTGGCCCGGTACGCTAATAAGGCTGGGAGCGGGATAATCATGGCCTGGTTGCGGCGGAAAGTTCCTAGCCGGCCGGCCGGCCGAGGGATGTAGCGTCGGCCATTCGGTTGGACGCCGCACCAAACTCAGCGGCAGTTCATGGATGAGCACCGAGGACGTTTCTAAATGAATCCGTTCGTGCTCGAAACCCATGAACAGCGCCCATAACGGCTGTTGGGAGGTAATCGGTGAATGATTGGCCGCCAGGCCAGGGCTGGTTTCGATCACCTCTCGCACGGTGCGATACACCTGTTGGCGATAGGCGTGAACTGTTTGAATGCTGGGCCAGAGCATTTCATTCTTGGACATGTCGTCCCAGCGCATCTCATCCACGCCAGTCTCGAACAACTGCTCGAAATAAGGATTGAGCGGCTTATCGATCAAGCCAGCCACCCGCAGCTTATTGATGTATAGCGCCGGTGGATGCCCGTAGTAAAAGATCATCGGATGGCGCAAATGATGATAAGGCGGACGGAAGAACGCTTCCTCGCCGCGCAAGCTGGAAAACAGCGTCTCGGTCAGTGTCCAGGTATTGTCGAAATAATCCAAAACCTGCTGACGGGTGCAAGTGGCGAGGTTTGGTGGCGGCAATGAGGTCAGGACGCCATCCTCTTGTCGGCCAGGGCAGTCTTGCGGCGGCACGCCCGTCCACCACCAGCCGGAACGGACGCCGGTGAGTTCCTCATTCATTTCGTGGCGCAAGTTTTTGCGCCAGATTTCGACCGTGTTGTCGGAGGTTGTGGGCGCAAGCGGTGTAACCATGATGTCTCCTGTTCGATCCGGCGCGGCTGGGACCGCTGCTTCAGATTATCAGACAATCGAGCGAATTAGGTTGATATCAAAGCGAAGAGTTCGGCTTGGAAGCTGATCGCCACGAAGTTGGTCGCGGGGTTCTGGACCGGCCAGTTTGAGCTACAGACTGAATTATCCGATCAACCTGAACGGCTTCAGTCACTGGTCTGAGATTCGCTTCGACAAGAGAGAACCCGCTTTATCAGCTCGTTGTGCAACTTGCGGCGCGCTGATGCTGGAAATTTTTAGGGATTGGTACACATCGTGCAACAAAAATCGATATTCACAAAGAGGAACTAAATGATGATAAGGCAATTTATTAAAGTGAGTGGTTTGGTAGCTAGCCTGCTGAGCCTGAATGCCGTTGGCGCTCCCACTAAATCGAATGTGGAAATCAATGGAAAAATTCTGAGTCCCGCCGAACTAGTTTCACTGGAAGTTCAAATCGGTGCTGAAATCGCTCCGGGTCGTTACCTGGTGGATCGGCAGAGTGGGTGTTGGCTCAATACCACTACCGTGCAGGTGGCTTGTATCAGCGATCCTGGCCGTCGTCGAGGGACGCATGGACAGAGTGGCGATTAGCTAAGGCATCGGTTTGCAACGTGCCTCTCCGCTGCCTGGTCAGTAGTTTTAATCACTAAATAATCAACAAGTTAAGATTTTACCTCGCTTGAGATATTGATCTGCCGTGCTGCTTATCCGCCTAATCGTAATGTGAATATTCGGTGACACCAGCAAGGGGGTTTTTTGATCCCGTTGGCCTGCGCGCCGAACTTCTATCTGATAGGCCAATAGACTGTTAATGCTGCGGCGCAGCGTCCCGCGCTTGCTAGCAGGCTAGGTAAATGGCGCTGGTTTTGCATTTTTGCCGCTTCCAAATTTAGTGAGCGGGCGTCGCATGGGATTGATCATTTTTTAGTCAATTTGTGCTCTTTGCATCAACCTCGCGTTTTTTCTAGCCCTGATGTTCAGCTTCCTTCCCTGCTGACTGAGTTATCCACAGTTTTTGTGGATAACTTAGCTGTCCTTTCCTTCCTCGCGTTGTTCCTTGTAAATTCCAAGAGTTCTTGCGAACTTCCAAAAATTTGTGCGAAATGCCAAAAGATCGTGCGAACGCGCCTGAGGCGTAGACCGCCGCTAGCAGATAATAATGATTATAAAAATAGAGACTTAAAGTAGTTTTTGGACGGGTTTGATTGAGTGGCCCGGAAAACAGGCCACTACCTCATCGCATGCTCTTGTGTCCATAGAAAACACAGCGCGCGAACTTTTGTAAAAAATCACCTGATTTCTTGTAAAAAATACTCTATCTCTTTGATATTAAATTGTCTTTTTTGCACGATCTTCTGGAATTCACACGTTCAAAGTCTTGGAGTGCAAGCCGTCTGGATTTTTTCCGGTACTGGTCGTTAGAAACACCGCCGCAGGTCTTGTCCTTTGTAGTTCAAAGGATGCTGTGATTGTAACGGCATGACACAGTACATGTGCCAAAGTGTGTCGAAAGCGTTTTGCGATCACACCACGCGATGTTCAAAAACCATCCGCTCGCTTCTTACGTCTATCATATTTTTGTTTTTAAACAAATACATAAAAAATTAGAGCTGATCACTTAAAGATTGGCATTATTGTTGATATGCCCCTCTGGCCGGCGCTGACACACCCGTCAACAGACTGGCGTTTATAAAACGATTGCCGGACGAGTTCAGGCGACTGAGACCGTACCAAAGGCAACATCCCGCCACCGGTGGGAAAAACGGCACAGATATTGGGCCGTGTCAGTAACCATACGAGGAGATCAACCGTGGAAGCTCATAAACTCTGGCAGTTCCCAATCAAGGAATTTCATCGCATCCCGCGCGGATTGCTCGGCCCCGGCGCGTACGAGATGATCGGCGTGGAAGCTAACAAGCTCGGCTTCAAGCGTTGCCTGGTCTCAACATCCGGCCTGCGCGGCACCGGCATCGTTGAAGACATCGTCGGCAAGATCAAATACCGCGACATTGATGTCGTGCTCTATGACAAGGTGGAATCCAATCCCAAGGATTACAACGTCATGGATATGGCCGATCTTTACACGCGGGAAAAGTGCGACAGTTTCATTTCCATCGGCGGCGGCAGCGTGACCGACGCCACCAAGGGCGCGCGGATTGTAGTCTCCCACGATGGTCGCAATGTCAACGAATTCGACGGCTTCAACAAATCCGACAATCCCAACAATCCGCCCCACATCGCGGTCAACACCACCGCCGGCACCGGTTCCGAGACCAGCTGGGCCTATGTGATCACCGACACCACCTCGGAAAAAGCGCCTTATAAATGGCTCGGCATGGATGAAAACGTGCCGGTGACGCTGAGCATCAACGATCCGGTGCTGCATTTTTCGATGCCGCCCGACTTGACCGCCTTCTGTGGCTTCGACGTGCTGGCGCACGCCTCCGAGCCTTACGTCTCGCGCATCGACTTCATTCCGAGCCTGGGCAGCGCCCTGCTGGGCATCGAGATGGTGGCGCAAAACCTGCGCCGCGCGGTGTACGAGCCGCTCAATTACGAAGCTCGCCTCAATATGATGTACGCCTCCTACATCTCGGCGCAGGCGTTCAACAGTGGCGGCCTCGGCATCATCCACTCGATTTCCCACGCGGTCAGCGCCTTCTACGACTCGCACCACGGCCTCAACAATGCCATCGCCCTGCCGCGGGTTTGGGAATACAACATGCCGACCAACTACAAGCGCTTCCGCGACATTGCGAGAGCGATGGGCGAAAACGTGGACGGTCTGTCGGACGTGTCCGCCGCCGAACGGGCGATTGAGGCGGCGATTCGCCTGAGCAAGGACGTGCAAATTCCCGCTAACTTCACCAGCGTTGGCGAATACACCAAGTCGCAGGTCGGCAAGGGTCGCTACGCCGAACTGGGTGGCCCCAAGATCGTCGGCGACGAGCGAGACGTGGATCGCATCACCAAGCATGTGCTGGGAGACGGCTCGACGCCGGGCAATGCCCGCGATTGCAGCTACGCGTCCGTGGCTCCGGTGGTCCGCCATACCTTGACCGGTACCTATTAGCGCGGGTCGCCGTGGCTGAGCGACAGCCACCGCACGTTTTCCTGAAGGCCCAGCCCGCCGGCGGTTGACCGGTTGGGCGCGGCCCGGAGTCGGCGCATGTTCGAATCCATCGAGCACACCATCGCGCGCCTGCGCGAACAGCAGTACCTCTGCGACCGCAAACTGGCGACCGTCGCTTTCTTGGCCTTGCAAATGCAAAAGCCGATCCTGATCGAAGGACCGGCCGGCGTGGGCAAAACCGAACTGGCGAAGGTGGTGTCCGCCGCGCTGGGACGCTCCCTGATTCGGCTGCAATGTTACGGCGGGCTGGACGAAGCCCACGCTCTCTACGAGTGGGAGTACGGCAAGCAGTTGCTCTACACCCAGATCCTGCGCGACAAAATCGGCCGGCTGTTCGAAGGCGTCGATGGTTTGCATGAAGCGGTCGCGCGCCTGAATCTGCATGAGGACGTATTTTTTTCGGAACGCTTCCTGGTGCGCCGGCCGATTCTTCAGGCGATCGATTCGCCGGAACCGGTGGTGTTGCTGATCGACGAACTTGATCGCGCCGAGGAGCAGTTCGAAGCCTTTCTATTGGAAGTGCTCAGTGATTTTCAGGTCACGGTGCCGGAGATCGGCACGGTCAAGGCCAGGACCATTCCCTACGTCATTATCACCAGCAACAACACGCGCGATTTGAGCGACGCGCTCAAGCGTCGCTGCCTGCATCTGTTTATCGACTATCCCGACGAGCAACGTGAGTTGGAAATCGTCCGGCTGAAAGTACCGGAGCTGCGCGAAATCCTGGCCACGCAAGTCGTTGCGGTGATTCGTCGCTTGCGGGCGCTGGATTTGCGCAAGGCCCCCAGCATCAGCGAAACCCTGGACTGGGCGCGGGCGCTGGTGTTGCTCGACGCCGACGCGCTGACCCCGGCCCTGCTGGAAGAAACCCTGCATTTACTGGTCAAGTACGACCGCGATACCCAGCGGGTCAACGAGCAAATGAACTGGATCGCCGAGCCGATTCAGGAGCAGAGCCAAGCGCCTTCGCCCGCCGCGTCAGTTGGGTCGACTCTCAGTTCGCCACCGTTGCCACCGCAACGGCCGGCCGAGCCAAGCGATCTGGAACAGCGCCGGCAGGAGCACACCGCCCGCTATTTCACCAGCTATCGCGGCCGCACCGACGGCCGCACCGGCGGAGTGTGATGGACGCCGTGATCAACCGCTTCGTTTTCCTGCTAAAACAGCGGGGCGCGCGGATTTCGCCAGCCGAATCGCTGGACGCGATGCAGGCGCTGGCGCGGGTGGCGCTGCACGAGCGGGACACGGTGCGCGCCGTACTGCGCTGCACCTTGATCAAGAACCTGCGCGATTTGCCACTGTTCGAGGAACTGTTCGAACAGTTTTTCACGCTCCCCCAGCGCACAACGCCAGATGGGCTGGCAGATGGGCCGATGCCTCCGCTACCCGAAACAACCTTGTTACCGCCCGAAACCATCGCGGCGCAAGAAGTGGCCGACGGTCGCCCGGACGGCGACAACGCTCATGAAGACGCGCTCGACATTCGAGATTATTTCGACGAGGCGCGGATGGTGACGCGTTTCAATTCTCATCAGGACCCCAATGACTTGAGCTTGGGTGAATTTGGCCAAAATCTGGTGCTGAGCCGCCGCCGCGAACTGCTGGATCAGACCCTGAAAAACGCCGTGCAGATGCTGAAGGCGCGCCGGCTAAAGAACGCGGGCCGGGCCGGCGAGTTGAATTTCGATGAAGCCGTCGCGGCGCTGGATGTGGAGCTGATCGCCGACGCCGTGACCGATCTGCTGGACGAACTCAGCGACACTGGCGTGGATGAGGCGCTGATCGCGCGCTTGTCTGGCCGACTTCACGAGGGAATCGCCCAGTTGCCGGAATTGCTGAAACGCTATCTCGAACGGGAACTGGCGCTGCGACAGGAACCGACGATGATCGCCAGCCGGCCGATCCGGCCCAAGCCTGATTTTCGCTTCTCGGAGCAAGAACGGCGGGACATGAGCGAGATCGTGCAGCGGCTGTGCCGGCGGATGCGCGGGGCGCGCTCTTATCGACGGCGCATCGGTCCGCAAGGCCGCATCAGCGTGCCGCTCACCCTGCGCCGCAACATGAAATACGAAGGCATTCCCTTTCAGCCGATGCTGACCCGCTATCGCGACGAAAAACCCCGGCTGGTGGTGATCTGCGATGTAAGTCTGTCGGTTCGCAATACCGCTCGTTTCATGCTACATCTTGTGTATAACCTGCAAACGCTGTTCGAGCGCGTGCGCAGTTTCGCTTTCGTCAGCGATCTGGTCGAAATCAGTCCGTACTTCGACCAACTCGGCATCGACGAGGCCATCGCCGCGGTCTTCGAGGGCGATTTGCTCGACACCGAGGTGGACAGCAATTACGGCCACGCCCTGGCGCGCTTCCACAACCGTTATCTGGCGGCGGTGACGGCGCAAACCACCGTCATCATCCTTGGCGACGGTCGCGGCAACCGCAACCCGCCGCAAGTGTGGGCGCTGGAAGCGATCCGCCGGCGGGCCAAGCAACTGCTGTGGTTGTCGCCGGAATCACGCGCCAGTTGGCGGCTGGGCAGTTGCGACATGCCCTTGTATGAATCGGTCTGCCATCAGACCGAGATCGTCCGCAACTTGCAACAGCTCGGTCAAGTGACTGAGAAGCTGTTGCACCGTTCGGTCGTTCGGCCTTGATCGGGGAGCACGCAATCTCATGATGCTGTCGCGCCACCGTCACGCCTGGTTGGTGGAAGGTCTGGAGCAACGCGCCGCGCCGCTTGCCGCCAGCGCTCGCTTCCGGCTTTATACCCTGAATTCGACGCCGCCCGCCGATGAGTTCGTCATCGTGCACGACTTCCGGCCGGCTCAGATCGACAACAACCTCGGCCATCACGTTGTCACCGAACTGCTGCCGCTGCTGGCCACCCACCGCCACCGCGTCGACAGCGGTTACAGTGAACAGGATCTGTTCGAACGCTCGGTCGGCGACATCGTTCGGTCCATGGCCGGCAACGAAGGTTCGGCCTGGCGGCTGTTTTACGCCAACACCTTGAGCGCGACTCAGGCTAGCGCTGGTTTGAGCGAGCCGCCCGGCGCGGCCGACGAAAAGGCCACCGATTTTATCAGCCTGTTCGGCGCGATCTACCGCTACGCCCTGGCGCTGATTCAGGCCGCGCCAGCCGAAGACGCGCCGCCGACGGTGCTTGATGTCGCCACTTGCTTCGGTTTCTTTCCGCTGCTGCTGGCGCGAGTGCGCGCCGCCGGAGGAGCGCTAGGCGAGATCGCTGGCTGCGACCTGAACCCAGCCCTGATGGCTTTCGCCAACGATTTCGTCGCACATAATCCGACGCTGCCGGTACGCTTCGACGTGGCCGATATTCTGGCCGAGGACATCGAACGGGAAATGGCCCCACTGCCGGCCCGCTTCGACGTGGTGACCGCCCTGCACCTGCTGGAACATCTCGACGTTGGCCAAACCGAGGCGGCGCTGGCCAATCTGTGGCGGCTCGCCGCCAAACGACTGATCGTCGCCGTGCCGCTGGAAGCCATGCCCGATCCGCGTTACGGCCACCGACAGGTGTTCGACCGCGAGCGGCTGCTGACCCTGAGCCAGCGCCTCGGCGGTCGCCAACAGTATTTCGAGTATCACGGCGGTTGGCTGGTCATCGACCGATTGTGTTCCGGCGCAAGACTAACGATGCCTCAACGCGCTACCTAAATAAGAAGACGAGCGTCGAGCTCGCCGCAGTTAACTACCAAAACCGTAGGAGAAATGACATGTTATATGCATCGCCTGGTCAAGCTGGCTCCAAGATCAGCTTCAAGAAGCGCTATCAGAATTTCATGGGTGGCCAATGGGTGGAGCCGGTGAAGGGGGACTATTTTGAAAATCTCAGTCCGGTGACGGGCAAGGTCTTCTGCGAAATCCCGCGCTCTGGAGCCGAGGACATTGAACAGGCGCTGGACGCCGCGCACGCCGCCGCCGACGCCTGGGGCCGCGCCTCGGCGGCGGAGCGGGCCAACCGGCTCAACCAGATCGCCGACCGGATGGAACAAAACCTGGAAATGCTGGCGGTGGCGGAAACCTGGGACAACGGCAAGCCAGTGCGCGAGACGCTGGCGGCGGACATCCCGCTGGCGATTGATCACTTTCGCTACTTCGCCGGCTGCATCCGCGCCCAGGAAGGCGCGCTGTCGGAAATCGACGACACCACCGTCGCTTACCATTTCCACGAACCGCTGGGGGTGGTCGGCCAAATCATCCCCTGGAATTTCCCGATCCTGATGGCGGTCTGGAAGCTGGCCCCGGCGCTGGCGGCGGGCAACTGCGTGGTGCTGAAACCGGCCGAACAAACCCCCGTTTCCATCCTGGTGCTGCTGGAACTGATTCAAGACTTGTTGCCGCCCGGCGTGGTCAATGTGGTCAACGGCTTTGGGGTGGAAGCGGGCAAGCCACTCGCCTCCAACCGCCGCATCGCCAAGATCGCCTTCACCGGCGAGACCACCACCGGCCGGCTGATCATGCAATACGCCTCGCAGAACCTGATTCCGGTCACCCTGGAGCTGGGTGGCAAATCGCCTAACGTCTTCTTCGCCGACGTCTGCGCCCAGGACGACGATTTCTTCAACAAGGCGCTGGAAGGCTTTGCGATGTTCGCGCTCAACCAAGGCGAGGTCTGCACCTGCCCGTCACGGGCGCTGATTCAGGAATCAGCCTACGGCCCCTTCATCGAGCGGGCGATCGCGCGGGTGAAAGCCGTCAAGCAGGGCCACCCACTCGACACCGACACCATGATCGGCGCGCAAGCCTCCTCCGAGCAGATGGAAAAAATCCTGAGCTATCTCGACATCGGCCGGCAGGAAGGCGCCGAATGCCTGACCGGCGGCCAGCGGACCGAACTGGGCGGCGAGCTGAAGGACGGCTACTACATCCAGCCGACCGTATTCCTGGGCAACAACCAGATGCGGCTGTTCCAGGAAGAAATCTTCGGGCCGGTGCTGGCGGTTTCGACCTTCAAGAATGAGGCCGAGGCGCTGGCCATCGCCAACGACACTCTCTATGGCCTGGGCGCGGGGGTTTGGAGCCGTGACATGAACACCGCCTACCGGATGGGGCGCGGGATCAAGGCCGGCCGGGTCTGGACCAACTGCTATCACCTCTATCCGGCGCACGCCGCCTTCGGCGGCTACAAGCAATCCGGCATCGGGCGGGAAAATCACAAGATGATGCTCGATCACTACCAGCAAACCAAGAACCTGCTGGTGAGCTACAGCCCCAAAGCCTTGGGATTCTTTTAAGTCGGGCATCCTCGGCTCGGCTGCCGTGATCGACAGCCGAGCCGAACGCCGACGAATTGTGCAGAGGTTTCGCCATGACCACCGTGTCGCGTGTTTTGGCCACGGACGCCGCCTTGGCGTTAATTGACCGCCTCAAGGCCAAGCATGGCCCGCTGATGTTTCACCAGTCCGGCGGCTGTTGCGATGGCAGTTCGCCGATGTGCTACCCGGAAGGCGAGCTGTTGGTCGGCGATAGTGACGTGCGCTTAGGTGAGATCGGCGGCTGCCCGTTTTACATGAGCGCGCCGCAATTCGCCTACTGGAAACACACCCAGCTCACCATCGACGTGGTCGCCGGCCGCGGCGGCATGTTCTCCCTGGAAGGGCCGGAGGGTTTGCGCTTTCTGACCCGTTCCCGGCTATTTACCGATGAGGAGCAAACCATGCTGGATAGCCCGCTGGAACCATCGTTGCCATGAGCCTTTCCGAATAGATTTCTGAGACTTTTTCCAATGAATACAGCGCTGTTAGTCGTGGATATTCAAAACGATTATTTTCCCGGCGGAGCCATGGAACTGGCCGGGGCCACCGAGGCCGGGGGGCAAGCGAACGTGGTGCTGGAGGCGTTCCGGCGGAAGGGTTGGCCGGTCTTCCACGTGCAGCACATCGCCGCGCACCCCGGCGCAACCTTCTTTTTGCCCGACACCCAAGGCGCGGAAATCCACCTCTCCGCCCGCCCCAACCCCCAGGAACCCGTCTTTCAGAAACACTACCCCAACAGCTTCCGCGAGACGCCTTTGCTTGACCGGCTGCGGCAACAGGACATCTCGCGCCTGGTGATCGTCGGCATGATGACCCACGTATGCATCGACACCACCACGCGCGCCGCCGCCGATCTGGGTTTCGAATGCTGGCTGGCCAGCGATGCGTGCGCGACCCGGACCCAATCGTTCAACGGGGTTACGGTTCCCGCCGAAAGCGTCCAGGCCGCGTTCCTGGCCTCGCTGGACGGCTGGTTTGCCAAGGTCTTGCCGGTGCGCGATTTGAGCGCCGCGCTCTCGAGTCCCTGATCCCGAATAAAAGCCATCGAAGGAGGAGAAACTGCCATGCCCAAATACCTGATCGAACGCGAACTGCCCGGCGCGGGCAAGCTTTCGCCCGCCGACCTCAAAGCCATCTCGCAGAAGTCGTGCGGCGTGCTGCGCGACCTGGGACCGCAAATCCAGTGGGTGCAAAGCTACGTGACCGACGACAAGATTTATTGCGTTTACATCGCGCCCGACGCCGAGATGGTGAAACGGCACGCCGAACAGGGCGGCTTCCCGGCCAACCGGATTTCCGAAATCAAGGTCGGCATCGACCCGATCACGGCCGAAGCCTGACGCGCGAGCCTTTCTCACCGACGTAACGGAGCCGATCAATCATGAGCTACGACGTGTTTCGCCAAGGATTGAACGCCCCGATTTGTTTGACCTGGGAAATCACCTACGCCTGCAATCTACGCTGCGTCCATTGCTTGTCCTCGTCGGGCCATCGCCGTCCCGACGAGTTGAACACCCTTGAGGCCAAGCGTCTGATCGACGAATGGGCGGCGATGAAGGTGTTCTACATCAATGTCGGTGGCGGCGAGCCGATGAGCCGCAAGGACTTTTTCGAACTGATGGACCATGCGCTGGCACGGGGAATCGGCGTCAAATTTAGTACCAACGGTTCGCTGATTGACGAGAAGGCGGCGGCCTGGATCGCCGAGCGGGATTATCTGGACGTGCAAATCAGCGTCGATGGCGCGACCGCCGACACCAACGATCCGGTGCGCGGCGACGGTTCCTTCCAGCGCGCTCTGAACGCCATGGCCTTGCTGGCGCGGCGCGGCTTTCCCTTCAAGATCAACGCCACCGTCACCCGGCACAATTACCCGCAGATCGACGCGCTGTACGCCCTGGCCCAGCAACACGGAGCCGAGTTGCGTCTGACGCGGCTGCGACCGACCGGTCGCGGTGGTGAGGTTTGGCACGACTTGCGCCCGACTCACGCCCAGAATCGCGGGCTGTATGCGTGGCTGCTGAACCATCGCGACGTACTGACCGGCGATTCGTTCTTTCATCTGTCGGCCTACGGCCAGCCGATGGACGGGCTGAATCTGTGCGGGGCCGGGCGCATCGTCTGCTGCGTCGATCCGGTCGGCGAGGTGTACGCCTGCCCGTTTCTGCTGGCTCCGGAATTCTCCGCCGGCAACGTCCGTCAGTCGGGTGGCTTCACCGATATCTGGCGGCATTCAACCCTGTTCGCGCATCTGCGCGACTGGCAGGTCGGCGGCGGCTGTCAGCAGTGCAACGCCTACCAGCGCTGTCACGGCGGCTGCATGGCGGCCAAGCATTTCACCGGCCGCTCGCTGGATGCGCCCGACCCGGATTGCATCTACGAATCCGCCGCTTCCCCGGCGACGGTTTGCGACGCGCCGTCATGAACCCATCCTCCGACATTCGCTTCGATCCTCTGTTCGCTCCGCTGAAACTGGGCGGCAAGACCGCGCCAAACCGCTTTGTGTTCGCCGCCCATCAGACCAATTTCGCGACCCACAATCGACTGACCGAGCGTCACGCCGCTTATTACGCCGCGCGGGCGACGGGCGGCGCGGGTCTGATCGTGCTGGAAAGCAGCGTGGTTCATCCATCCGATTGGCCTTACGAATACGCTGTGTTCGGTTACGATCCCGCCGTGGTGGAAGGCTACCGGCGGGTGGCGGACGCGGCGCGCTCGCACGGCGCGCTCGTTCTGGCGCAGTTAACCCACAGCGGGATGCAAGGCACCAGCCACTATTCGCAATTACCGTTGTGGGGACCGTCGCCGGTGCCGGAAGTCAACAGCCGCGAGCTACCGCAAGCGATGGAAATCGAGGATATCGCCGCCGTGGTCGAGGGTTTCCGCCAAGCGGCGCGTTACGCCATCGACGGCGGCTTGGACGGTGTGGAACTCAACGCCGGCCAGGACAGCTTGATCCGCCAATTCCTGTCGCCGCTGACCAACCAGCGCGGCGATGACTACGGCAACACGTTGGACAACCGGCTGCGTTTCGCCCGCCAAGTCATTCAAGCGGTGCGCGACGAGATCGGGCGCGACGCGGTGGTCGGTCTGCGGTTGTCCGGCGATGAATACGCGCCCTGGGCTGGCATCAAGCCGGAAGACGCCGCCGAAATCGCCCACCGGCTGGCGGAAGACGGGCTGCTCGATTTCATCAGCGTCACCAGCGGTAGCATCTATACTGGTCATGTTACCCGGCCCGGTCTGTATCAACCGCCCGGGTTCGCCGTCCCCTTGGCGGCCAATATCAAGGCGGCGGTAACGCTACCGGTGTTCGCTCAAGGCAGCATCGTTGATCCGGCAATGGCTCTGGACATCGTGACCGCGGGTCAGGCCGACGCGGTGGAGATGACTCGCGCGCTGATCGCCGATCCCGAACTGCCGGCTAAAGTGCGCCAGGGCCAGCTCGATGACATCCGGCCTGGTCTGCTCGCCAATCAGGACAACATTATCGGGTTGGTGCAGAATCCTCGCCTGAGCTGTTCCAACAATCCCGCCGCCGGTTATGAAAACGAACCTGAATTCGCGCCGCTGACGCCCGCTCGCAACCCCCATCGGGTGCTGGTGATCGGCGGCGGACCAGCCGGGATGGAAGCGGCGCGGGTCGCCGCCCAGCGCGGCCATCGGGTCACCCTGTATGAACGCCAGCAGCATCTGGGCGGCGCGATCCGACTGGCCGCCATGACTCCCGGTCGCGAGCGGCTGGCGCTGGCAGTCGATTGGCTGGAAAGCCAAATTCGCAAACTGGACGTTTCGGTGCGCTTCGGCAGCGAAGCGACCGAGGAACTGGTGCGGCGAGAAGCGCCCGATGTCGTGATCGTGGCGGTCGGCGGCCAACCCGGTCGCCAGTTGGGCGTGCGCTTCGACCCTTCCGCGCCGGTGGTCAACCCCCGTCAAGTACTGAGCGGTGAGGTGCCGTCTCAGCCGGGTCGGGCGGTGGTGCTCGACACCTTGGGCGATCCGGTGGGCATGGGCGTGGCCGAATGGCTGGTCGAACGCGGCTGGCAAGTGGAAATCGTCACGAGCGATATGTTCGTCGGTCAGCGGCTGACCGCCTCGCTGGAATTGACCGCCTGGAACCAGCGCGCCGCCGCTCGTGGCGTCGCATTCCGGCCACAGTTCGACGCCCTGGAAGTCACCGAAACCAGCGTGCTCGGCGTCGATCATTTCGACCGGCGGGAGATTCGCCTCGACGGCATCGACCTGGTGGTGGACGTGTCACCGGAAATCCCCAATGAAACGCTCTATTTCGCGCTCAGGGCCAGCGGTGCGCGGGTGATCCGGGCCGGCGACTGCGTCGCCCCGCGCTATCTCGCCCACGCAATGCTGGAAGGTTACCGGGCCGGACGGGAGGCATGACATGAGCAACCGACCGCGCTTGCTGTTCACACCGATGAAAATTGGCCATATCACGGTCAAGAACCGAATCGTATTTTCGGCCCACTTAACCAATTACGCCGAGGATTTTCTACCGAGCGAGCGGCACCTGCTCTACTATCGGGAACGGGCGCGCGGCGGCACTGGCCTTATCATCACCGAAGAACAATCCACCCATCCGACCGATCACCCTTACGAAAAGCTGATCCACGCCTTTCATCGCCGGGTCATTCCGCACTATAAGCGGATCACGGCGGCGGTACACACCGAGGGCGTGCCGATTCTGGCGCAAATCAATCACAACGGCGGTCAGGGCAGTGGCATGTTCACCCGGCTGCCGGCCTGGGCGCCGTCGGCGCTGGCCGATCCGCTGTTTCGCGAAGTGGCTAAGGCGGTGGAGCACGAGGACATCCGCGAAATCATCCAAGGCTACGCGCGCGTTGCCGCCTACACCCGCGAGGGTGGCTTCGATGGCGTGGAACTGCAATGCTCCCATTCCTCCATCGTCCGCCAGTTCCTGTCGCGCAACACCAACCACCGCGCCGACGAATACGGCGGCAGCCTGGACAACCGCGCCCGGCTGCTGCGCGAAATCGTCGCCGCGATTCGCAACGAGGTCGGCCGCGATTACGTCATCAGCGTCCGTCTGTGCGGCGATGAACTGATCCGCGACGGCATCACCTTGGATGAAGCGGTGGCGGTGGCCCGGATTCTGGAAAAGGACGGGCTGATCGATCTGATCAATACCAGCATCGGCACCGCCACCCAGACCTTGTACATGATTGAAGCCTCAATGCGCATCCGCCCGGATTACGCGCTGTTTATTCCATCGGCGATCCGCAAGGCGGTGCGGTTGCCGGTGATCGGCGTCGGCCGGATCAAGGACCCGATCCAGGCGGAACGCATTCTCAATGAAGGCCACGCCGATCTGATCGGCATCGTGCGCGGCCAGATCGCCGACCCCGAATTCGCCCGCAAGGCGCGGGAAAACCGGGTGGACGATATCCGTCTGTGTCTGTCCTGTAACCAGGAATGCGTGGGCCGGATGGGCCTCAACCGCTGGATGGGCTGCATCGAAACCCCGGCGACTGGCCAGGAAAAGAAATACGGCGTCGGCACTTTGCCGCGAGTGGCAACGCCCAGGCGAGTGACGGTGATCGGCGGCGGGCCGGCCGGCCTCAAGGCCGCCGCCGTGGCCGCCCGGCGCGGCCATCAAGTGACCTTGCTGGAAAAGGAAAACCGTCTGGGTGGCCAAGTGGTGTGGGCGGTGCGAGTCGCTAACCGAGCCGAATTCGGCGACCTCGTGCGCAACCTGCTGCACGAGGTCGAACAGTTGGGGGTCGAGGTCAGGACCGGCGTTACCGCCACGGCGGACATGGTGCTGGCAGCCAAGCCGGAGGCCGTGATCGTGGCGACCGGTTCGGTTCCCAACCGGTTCGCCATTCCGGGCGGCGATGGTCCCGGCGTCGCCGATGTGGTCGATATTCTGTCCGGTCGAGTTCAGCCGGGCCGCCGCGTGCTGATCGTGGATCGGCTCGGCTTTCACGAGGCCACCAGCGTGGCCGAATTTCTGGCCGAACAAGGCTGCGTGGTGGAAGTAGTGACGCCGACGCTCTACGTCGGCCAGGATTTGGGCGTCACCCTCGATCTGGAAAACTGGTATCGGCAGGCGCGGCGTCTGGACATCCGCTGTACCCCGAACCACTCGGTGCTCGGCATCGACAACGGCGTGGTGACGGCGCTGCACAACTACAGCGGCCAGATGGTGACCTTTCCCCCGGTGGATACCGTGGTGCTGGCGATCCACCGCCAGGCCGACGATAGCCTGTATCACGCCTTGAAGGCGGAGCACAATCGCGCCGAAAACCTGCTGTTGCAAGTGCGCGAAGTTGATGAGGACATGTACCGAACGCTAAAGGGCCGGGTGCCGGCGCTGTATCGGATCGGTGATTGCGTGGCTCCGCGCCGGGCGCATGCCGCCATCATCGAAGGCGAACGGATCGGGAGGATGGTGTGATGGACAAGTCGCTGGTGGTCGTGACCGAAACCCTGAACGGAGAATTGACGCTGGCTAGCCTGGAATGCGTGGAGGAAGGCCGCGAGATTGCCGACCGCCTCGGCGTCCGGGTTCGAGCCATCCTTTGCGGCAGCGAAGTCGCGCCGCTGGCGCAGACCTTGGCGGCGCACGGCGCGGAGGCGGTGACCGTGATCGAGCACGAGGCGCTGGCTCAGTTCAGCGCCGACGGCTGGTTGCAAGCCTTGACGCCGGTGCTGCGGGACGTGCAGCCGGCGCTGTTGCTGGCCCCGGACAGCGGTCAGGTGCGGGCCTGGTTGCCGCGTCTGTCGGCCCGCTGGCATCTGCCGCTGGTCGGGTGCTGCATCCGCGTCAACATCATCGGCGACGGCTATCCCGAAATCATCCGCAACACCTACGGCGGCGCGTGTCAGGAGCGGCTGATCTGGCCTTACGCCACCCTGGTGTGCGCCATGTTGACTCCCGGCGCGCGCGGCGTCGGCGCGTCCCGGGGGGGGCGCGCGACTGAGGTAACGGTAGTGCGGCCGAACCTCGAGCCGGCCCGATTCCGCGACCGCACGCTGCGCACCTTACCGGCGGACCCGCGCACGGTGGATTTGAGCGAGGCTGAGCGGATCGTGTCTGGCGGCTTTGGCGTCGGCGGGCCGGATGGCATGGCGTTGTTGCGGCAGTTGGCCGAACAGTTGCGGGCCGCCCTGGGCGGTACGCGGGTGGCGGCGGATCGCGGCTGGCTGGAGACACAGCGCTTTATCGGGTCCACTGGCAAGATTGTCGCGCCCAAACTCTATCTGGCCTTCGGCGTGTCCGGCGCGGGCCAGCATTTGGCCGGCATCACTGACAGCGAATGCGTGATCGCCGTCAACAGCGACCGCACCGCCCCCATCTTGCAGCGGGCGGATTTGGCGGTGGTGGGCGACCTGCATGAGATTTTACCGATCCTGCTCGCCAAGCTGCGGGCGCTGGCCGCCGCTGGTTCCCCTGATCCCATCCGGCCGGCGACGGTCGCCCTCGAACCGGTTTTAGCGCCGGCTCTGGAGGTGTCCCCATGAGCGTAGCCACCGCCAGCGAAGTCTTCGATGTCATCGTCGTCGGCGCGGGTCCGGCCGGCAGCACCGCCGCGCTGCTGTGCGCGCGGGCCGGCCTTAAGGTGTTGCTGCTGGAGCGCGGCGAATATCCGGGGGCCAAGAACGTCTCCGGCGCGGCGTTCTACGGTAGCGCCATCCTCAACGAACTGATTCCCAACTGGTGGGAGCAAGCACCGGTCGAACGCTACATCTGCCGACGCGACATTGCTTTCATGTCGTCCACCACCAGCGTCGCGCTCGATTTTCACTGCGCGGCCGAGGGCTACACCACGCCGCCCTACAACGGTTTTATCGTGCTGCGGCCGCGCTTCGACCGCTGGTTGGCGGCGCAAGCCGAGGCGGCTGGCGCGTTTCTGCTGACATCGGCGGTGGTGGATGACGTGCTGCGGGAAAACGGCCGAGTGGTCGGAGTGCGGGTCCGGCGCGAACAGGGCGAGATTCGCGGCAAGGTGGTGATCGCCTGCGATGGGGTCAACTCGTTTCTAGCCAAGAAGGTCGGCTTGCAGCGCGAATTCCATGCTCATGAATTGTCGCTGGGCGTCAAGGAAGTGCTGGGTTTGGACCCGGCGATCATCGAGGATCGGTTTCGACTGTCCGGCGATGAAGGCATCGCTTACGAATATCTGGGCGCGATCACCGAAGACGTACATGGCGGGGCGTTTCTTTACACCAACCGCGATTCGCTGTCACTGGGCGTGATCGGCCAAGTGTCGTCGCTGGTGGAGCGGCGCAAGCGACCCTACGAATTGTTGGAGCGCTTTAAGGCCCATCCGGCGGTGGCCCCGCTGGTGCGCGGCGCGAAGCTGCGAGAATATTCGGCCCATCTAATCCCGGAAAGTGGCTGGACCATGAAGCCGACCCTGTATACCGACGGCATGTTGGTGGCGGGCGACGCCGCCGGTTTCTGCCTGGCCGCCGGGCTGTATCTGGAAGGGATGAACTATGCCATGCAATCTGGATTGGCGGCGGCGGAAACCGCCATCGACGCCTGTCGGCGAGAGCGTTACTCGGCCCGCGCGCTGTCTGGCTATCGCAAACATCTCAAGCAGCGCAACGTCTCCACCGATTTCCGGGCCTACCGCCATGCACCGGCGTTCGTCAACAGCGCCCGCTTGCAAAATCTCTATCCGGAGGTGGTCGCCAGCGGCATGGAGCAACTGTTCCGGGTCGATGGCAGCGCCAAGCGGAAAATCCTGCCGCTGGCGCGTCAGCTGATGCGTCAGTATCAGCTCAAGCCGGGCGAGCTGCTGCGGGACGGCTATCAAGTGGTGAGGGCTTATTTATGGTAATGACCACCCACGAAGAGAAGATGCGCACGGTGCGCTTTCGGGTGGCGGCGACCCCCCATATCGTCGTCAATTCCGACATCTGCCGCGCCAGTTGCTCGATCCACGCCTGCGTCTACGTCTGTCCGGCCAACCTGTTCGTGCCGCTGGATGACGGCGGCATCCTGTTCAACTACGAACAGTGTTTCGAGTGCGGCACCTGCTACATCGCCTGCAACCAGGAAGGCGCGATCCGCTGGTCGTATCCCGACGGCGGTTACGGCGTCACGTTCCGCGAATCCTGAGCCGGCCAGCGCCATCGAACGGAGCGCGCCATGCATATCGCTGTTTGCCTCAAACATGTTCCCGATCCGAGCACGGTCGAAGTCGATCCGTTGACCGGCCTGCTGGCCGAGGACCGGGTGCTATACATGCTCAATCCGGCCGACGAGAGCGCCCTGGAACTGGCGCTGCGGCTGCGACCGGCGAATGGGACCGTCACCGCCCTCAGCGTCGGCCCGATCGAGGCGGACGCCCTGTTGCGCGAAGCGCTGGCGGCGGGCGTTGAGCGGGCCGCGCGGGTGTGGGATGCCGAACTCGGCCCGCTCAAACCAGCCCTCACCAGCATCCTGCTGGCGGCTACGCTGCGGGTGATCGGTTTGCCGGATCTGGTGCTGTGCGGCGGACACAGCGCGGATCGCGGTTCCGGCACGGTGCCGGCCTTGTTGGCCGAGCAACTGGATTGGCCAGCGGTCACCGATGTAACGCGGTTTGAAATCACCGAAGGGCGGGCGTTGGCGCAGCGCCGGTTGGCGCGCGGCGCGCGGGCCGAAAGCGAAGTGCAATTGCCGGCGGTGTTGGGCCTGGATACGGAACGCATTCGCTTGCGCCAGGCCAGCTTGCCCAAGCTGATGCAGGCCCAGCACGCGCCGATCCCGCTGTACAGCTTGGAGGCGCTGGATTTGTCGCCGCAGGATTTGCATTTTCCGGCGATGACCCTGCATGAGGTCATGCCGCCGCGTCCACGCGCGCGGATTATGTTCGCACCCGATGCCACCGCGTCGGCTCAAGAACGGGTCGCGCAAATCCTCTCCGCCGGGATCGCCGGCAAGTCGGGCCAGAAGGTGGAAGGCGGCACGCCGGAACAGCAGGCCGACGCCATCATCGACTTTCTGCGCCAGCACGGCTTTTTGGAACAACGGATCGCCTCATGAAGCCGCTGGCCGAACTGACCTGGCCGCTGGTCGCGCAAGCGGTGGCCGAAGGCGTGACCACGGTCATCTTGCCGCTGGGCGCGACCGAACAGCATGGCCCTCATTTGCCGCTTGGCACGGATACGGTGCGGGCGCGGGCGCTGGCCGAACGGCTGGCCGAGCGATTGCCGGTATTGGTGGCTCCGACTTTCCCGGTCGGTTGCTCCGACGAGCATGGCGGCTTCGCCGGATTGCTCGGCCTGGAAGCGGAAACTCTGGCGGCGGTCATCGTGGACTGCGCCCGGCGCATGGTCGCCTGGGGCGTGCGCCGGCTGGTGGTGCTGTCGGCCCACGGCGGCAACGGCCGGGCGCTGGCGTTGGCGGAAGCGCGGTTGCGACGGGAATTGCCGGAATTGGCGCTGTGGATTCCCGATGCCGCGATGGTCTGCGGCGATGCGGTGCGCGCGGTCGCGGCGGTGGACGCTGTTTCGTTTAACGCCATTGGCCTGCACGCCGGTGAGGGTGAAACCTCGGAATTGCTGCGTCTCTGCCCGGAACAGGTGCGTCTGAATCAGGCGACGCCCGGCTATACCGGCGACATGGAGGAAGGCTTAACCCGCCTGATCGCGGCCGGCACGCGCGCGTTGAGCGACAACGGCGTGATGGGTGATCCCCGTTTGGCGGACGCGGATCGCGGCGAACGTTATCTGGCGGCGCAAACCGCCTGCTACGAAGCGTCGTTGAGGGCGCTATTGACCGCTCAACCGGTAGCGTTTTCCGAGGACGGCAGCGCATGACCCTTGCGCTCGCCCCTGACCTTACAACCGTGGAGCGCTGTCACGAGGCCGAGATGCGGGCGGGGGTTCCGGCCGTTGTCCGCGTCGATCAGTCCGCGCGTTATGTCCTGCAACCGAATCTATCCATCATCGCCGACGCGCGGGGCGGCGTTCTGCTTTGCCTAAAACCGCTGCTGGCGTTGCGCCTGAACCGGCAAGCGACCGTATTACTGACGGCTTTGCAGCAACCTTGTGGCATCGCCGAACTGACAGCTCGGATCGGCTTCGGCATGACGCCATCCGCTATCCGTGATTTCCTGAACAGCTTGCTGCGTCGTCGGTTGCTAATCTGGCAACCAGCGATTCCCACCGTCTGGCCCACGGTGTCGATCATCGTCCCGGCGCGCGGGCGCGCGGCAGCCACCCGCCGCTGCGTGCAGTCCTTGCTGGCGCTGGATTATCCGGCCGAGCGCCGCGAAATCATTGTGGTGGACGATGCCTCCGAGCCTCCCCTTGCGCCGGTATTGGCCGACTTGCCGATCACTTTGTTGCGGCGGGACCGCAATATCGGCCAATCCGCCGCGCGCAATCTGGCGGCGAGCGCGGCGACTGGAACGGTGCTGGCGTTCACCGATAACGATTGCAGCGTTGAACCCGGCTGGCTGCGCGCCCTCGTGCCTTACCTTACTGAACCGGATATAGCCATCGTCGGCGGCCGCATTGTGGCGCAAGCGCATCAAGGCGCGGTGGCGGCGTTTGAAGCGGTGCGCTCGCCACTGGATATGGGTGCCGCCGCGACCGAGGTGACGCCCGCGGCGGCGGTATCCTATCTGCCGACCTGCAATTTACTGGTCCGACGAGACGTGCTGCTGGCTCAAGGCGGTTTCGACGCCGGGCTACGGGTGGGTGAGGATGTGGATTTCATCTGGCGCGTGTTGGACGCGGGCTTCCGCGCCTGGTACGCGCCAACCGGCCGGATCGCGCACGATCATCGGGTGCGATGGGGCGAATGGCTGCGCCGTCGCGCCGAGTACGGCGCGTCTGAAGCGATGCTGCAACAACGTCATCCCCAAGGTCGCCGGGTGATGCCGATACCGATCAACGGCTTGTTGTTGTTGCTGGCGGTCGCGCTGCTGCCACGGTTAGGATTGATGGTGTGGCCCCTGATCGGGGTCGGCGTCCTATTTGGCGCGGAACTGATCGAGAAGCAGCGCAAGCTACGGACCTTGGCGGTCACGATGCCGGCCAGCCAAATCGCCCTCGCGCTGATTCGGGAACATGCGGCGGGTTTTTATCATTTGAGCGCCAATATGGCGCGCTATTACAGCCTGCCGTTGCTCGGTCTTGGACTGCTCTGGCCGGCTTTGCTGCCCGCGCTGGTTTTGCTCCTGGCGGTTGCGCCGCTGACCGACACTCAGCGCCCGCGGCCCCAACTATCGCGCCCGGCCTTTGTCGGTCTGTACTGGCTGGAACTGGCCGCTTATCAAGCCGGCGTCTGGCGTGGCTGCTGGCGTTGGCGCACCTTGCGGCCGCTGCGGCCGCTCGCGCGGTGGCGGCGCTGATGCAAACCTCTGATTACGCGGAACGAATCTTTCGGACGCTCAAGACCGCTAGCTCAGCCTTTAACCCGCTGTTATTCATTCACCCGAGGAGATGACGCTATGTATATACCCACCGAACAACGGCCCGCTAACCCCGCTTTGCAAGCATTGCCAGCAACGGTTGACGCCGCGCCCGTCAAGCTCGCCGCGGAAGCGGCCATGCCGCCCATCGAACCCATCATGGAAGCGCCACAAATTACCGAAGAGCTGCTGATTGAAGAAGTCAGTATAGACGGCATGTGCGGGGTCTATTGATATCACGCGGCCGTCCGGGATTCGATCCGCCGGACGGCCGCGCCATCAGTTCGGGCCTTGCGCCCGCATCAGGCTTCCAAAAAGCGAGCGTCAGTCATGGGCAAACTCGAAGGCAAGGTCGCGTTCATCACCGGCGCGGGGCGCGGTCAGGGCCGGGCGCACGCCGTGGCGATGGCGCGGGAAGGTGCCGATATCGCGGCGCTGGACATCTGCCACGATCTCCCCTACCCGCGCTATTCACTGGCGGTGCGCGGCGATTTGGAGGAAACGGCCCGGCAAGTCCACGAAACCGGACAACAGGCGCTGGAATTGATGGCGGATGTGCGTGACAGCGCGGCGATGGCCGATGCCGTGGCAAAAACGGTCGAGGCCTTCGGTCACATCGATATTTTGATCTGCAATGCCGGCATCGCCGACATGGCCTTGACCTGGGACATCACCGAGGAATGGTGGGACATCATGCTTGATGTCAATCTCAAGGGTTACTGGCTGGCGGTCAAATACGTGGTGCCGCACATGTTGACCCAGGGAACCGGGGGCAGCATCATCATGACCTCCTCGGTCGCCGGTTTGCGCGGCGAGCCAGGAATGGCGCATTACTGCGCCTCGAAATGGGGAGTCGTGGGCTTGGCGCATTCGCTGGCGCAAGAACTCGCGCCCCACAACATTACCGTCAACACTCTCCACCCCACCGCCGTGAACACCGACATCATCCCCGGCATGGCGCGGGCCGCGGAAATGGCGACCGAGGACTTGATCGAATTCATCCGCCACGGCAACGCCCTGCCGGTCAAGCTGATCGAGGCCGAGGATGTCGCCAACGCCGCGCTATGGCTGGTTTCGGACCAGGCGCGCTACGTGACCGGCCAAAAACTCAACATCGACGCTGGGAGAATGCTGAAATGAATACGCCTATCGAACTGAACAGCCGCTATCAACTGGCTTCAGGAGTGGCGATTCGCCCGGAGAGCTTCGGCGGCCTGGTTTACCGTTACGATAACCGCCGTCTTTATTTTCTGCGCTCGCATCAGGCAGTCGATTTGGTGAACCACCTGGATGGGCAGCGTTCGCTACGGGAGATTCTTGATGAGTTCGTGACGAAACGGGAGCTGCCGGCTTCCTCTCGCGAATCGCTGGTCGCGGCGGTCGCGCAATTGGAAAAATTGGGCATTTTGACGCGCTTGAACGGTCAGTGTCCGGCCTGATCATCCATTGTTTTATCCTGGCAAGACCGTCAAATCGGGCATTTGTAAGAGAGCATGACTGGCCACTCCTTGGTGAGTTCCGAAATAGGAACGAACGCATGCGGTCTTGCAAGCAGTAATGAAACCAAGAATCTATGTTCCAACCCACCTTTTCTATCCGGGCGCTCGCGTCTGATGACATCGAACCGATGCGTACGTTGTTGGACGTATTCGGGAAGGCGTTTGACGATCCGGGCACCTACCGCGGTAACCCGCCAGACGATGCGTATCTACAAAAGCAGCTGAGCGATGAAAATTTCATCGTCATGGCTGCTTTTGAGGGGTACGAAGTCGTTGGTGGCCTCGCCGCGTATGTGCTTCCCAAGTTCGAGCAGGCCCGTAAAGAAATCTACATTTATGATCTGGCTGTCGCCGAAACCCACCGCCGGCGCGGCATCGCCACGGCGCTGATTCGAGCGCTTCAGGAATGCGCGCTAGCGGTCGGCGCTTATGTGATCTACGTTCAGGCGGATTGGGGCGATGACCCCGCGATCGCCCTCTATACCAAGATGGGAACTCGCGAGGATGTGTTGCACTTTGACATCGATCCCCACGACCGCGACTGATTTCGCCGCTCTAGCCAACTTCAAAACGCTATACCGAGCATTTAAGCGCTAATGCGCTTGCGCGGCCGCCAGATAAACCTCAATGTTGACGGCGTCGATTTGATCGGGGCGCAGGAAACGTTCGGCGTAATGCCGGTAAACACCGGCGCGGAGAAACAGCGTGAAAAGCTCTGAATCAATATGCTGCTCGCGCGACATGCGGGCCATGATCTCCAAGGCCTCCGATAAGGTTTTGCCGGGTTTGTAGGGCCGATCAACGGCGGTCAGCGCCTCGAAAATGTCCGCGATCGCCATCATCCGCGCCAGCACGCTCATCTCCTCGCGCCGCAGCTGTTTGGGATAACCGTTGCCATCCATCTTCTCATGATGGCCGCCCGCGATTTCCGGTACCCGCCGCAGCGATTTGGGAAAGGGCAGCCGCGACAGCATCATGATGGTCTGGACAATATGCTCGTTGATTTTATAGCGCTCCTCTTCCGTCAGGGTGCCGCGAGAGACACATAAGTTATGCACTTCGCCCTGGTTATAAAGCAGTTCGGGTATCTTCAGTTGAAATCCCCACGGATTGTCGGCCCCAATCCGATCTTCGGGATGACGTTCGAAACAGTGTTCTGGCTTGTCGGCCAGCAGCGGTTCGACCGTCGGCAGCGCCGCGGCCGGAACACGCTCCTTGCGCGCTTGCTCTTCGTGGGATAGACCGAGGCGGTCGTCGAGCGTGCGCAGCCAGGTCCGTTCGGCCAAACGCTTGATACGGGCGATCTGGGCGGGAGCCATGCATTCGCCACCCTGGTTGCAGGAGGCGACAAAAGCAAAATCGTCGTCCAGCGCTCGCCATTCCGCTTCGAGCCTGGCCCGTGGTTCAGTGGGATCGCCTCCGTTGGCGATTTCCCGCCAATAGGCGATTTCCGCGTCTCGCTTGAGCACTTCAAAACGCATTCGCACTTCGTTAATACGGTTGTAAAGGGTTTCCAGTTTGGTGGCTTTATCAACCACGTACTCCGGCGTGGTGATCTTGCCGCAATCATGCAACCAGCAGGCGATGTGCAATTCTTCCCATTCCTCCTCACTCAGGGTGAAATCGTGGAAAGCGCCGGTTTCATCCGCGCAGGCCGCCTGGGCCAGTAACTTGGTTAACTCCGGCACCCGGGCGCAATGGCCGCCGGTATAAGGACTCTTCGCGTCGATGGCGTCGGCGAGCAATTGGATGAAAGAGGCAAATAGATTTTTCTGCGCTTGAAACAAGCGCTGGTTTTCAATGGAGACGGCCGAAGTGCCCGACAGCGCGGCAATGAAGGCTAGCAACTCCGACCCGATCCGATTGTCATCACGGGGCGCGCTCGCCCTCAGTAAAGCTAACAGGCCAACCAGTTCCTGCTGCCGGTTGCGCAGCGGCACCAAAATCAATTGACCCACCTGCTGGATGGAGAGATCGGTCAGTAAAGCGAAATAGTCAGCTAATGGCTCGTTTGGCGCGAGCGGTCTGATTTGTGGAACCGTTCCCCGAGCCGCCTCCACCAGCGGATGAGAGGGCAATTCCGTCAGGGACAAGGCTGGCAGGCGATCAGCCGTTACGGCACCCAGCGGCTGCGACACGCGGGCGGCGGCGGGGCGCAGCGCCTTCTCGTCATCGCTGATCAGAAACAAAATACCGGCATCGCCTTGAGCCAAGGCCAAGGTTTCCGCCAACACGCGATCCAACAAACGATCAAAATGGCGTTCGGCGGCGAGGGCTGATCCGATATCGAGGAAGCGGCGAATGGTGGATTTCATCAAATCCATGGCGCGGGCGAGTTGGTTCACCTCATCAATAATCGAATGCGCCACGATGGGTTGCTGAAAGTCGAAGCGACGGATGCGCGCGGCCTCGCTGACCAGGCTTTGCAGGTGGCGGGCGATGCGATTCGCCAGCAACCACGTGATGGGCAAGGCGAGCAGCACCAGACTGATCGTAATCAAAACGCCTTGATCCCGAATGTGCTTGGCATCCGCCAACAGATCGTTACGGGGTACGGCCAGCCCCAGGAATAAGGGAGTTTCGCCATCGAAAGGCAAGGTTCTCACCATGCCGTGCCAAGTCTGACCGGCCGCTTCCAGCGTAAAATTCTTTGGTGGTAATCCCGCGGTTCGTTGCTCTGGATTGGGTAAATGCCGTTCCAATTCGGTTAGAGCAGACTCTTTTAATTCAGGTAGCCTGACCAAACGTAATTCCTCTCCCACGCCTTGGTGCGGTAGGCGAGTGGCGTCTGGATAAGCGATGACGTAGCCAGCGCTATCGAATACCGCCAGCTGGGTATTGGAGAACAAACGACTGGCGCGCAGTGTGGCTGAGAGCGCGCTTAAGGTCAGATCAGCGCCGACGACTGCCGTGCCGATCCTGGCGCGGCGTGCGAGCGTGATGCCGACTTCGCGGGTAGTGAAGAATAGATAAGGGTCGGTTCGGATGCGGTCTGGTTGGCTGCGAGCCGTTTGATACCAAGGGCGGGCGCGAGGGTCGAACGTATAATCTGGCCGCGTATCGCGGCGGATTAACTTCAAAGCCGCATCGAAGTAGAGAAAGGTTCCGGTGGCCGCCTCTGTCCCGTTCCGCTCAACGCTTTGCACCAAATAGCGAGCCGCATTCGGAACGGTTAACGAGTCGCGTAGTGGCGAGTTCGGCGATAGAGATCGCAGCAGAAAGAAATCGCCGTCATCGTACCCGATATATAGGGCGCTTAGATGCGTCGATTGCGCCAGTGCTTCAGATAAGTAACCTAAATTATCCAGGCGTTCCATCAGCGTGCCATTCGCCGCCAACCGCTGCCATGCTAATAAATCGACTGTGGTAGCCACGGGCGTGACCAACATCTGAAGCTGGCGGCCCGTTTGATCGGCAATCCGTTCAAACCGCTCATCGGCCGCGCGCAGGATGAGCTGGGTGGTCTTAGTGAAGCTGTTCCAGATTACCGTTGCGCCCAGCAGCAGAATCAATGCAATAAATAAGGTTGCGATGTGCAGACGTAAAGGTAATTGGCGTCGCACGGGTAGGATGTGAGTGAAGATCATTCGTTTATGAGTGCATATCCACGGTCAGAATTCATCCATTGAACTGTGAATTTCAGAATTATTTGGCGCACTTTTTTCGGAGTTATTTAGCGTATCAGGTGGCTGACTGGCTTCACTCGCGGCTTGCAGGGCGGCGTATAGGGAGGTTTTGCCGATCTTGAGACGCGCGGCGGCCTCACGGACGTTCAGCCCGTTGGCGAGGTGTTCGCGCGCGCGCCGCAACGTGTCGGCGGTAACGACTGGCTTGCGCCCGCCCTTTCGCCCTCGTGCGGCGGCCAGCCCCGCTTTGGTGCGTTCCCGGATCAGATCGCGCTCGAACTGGCCCAGCGCGCCGAACACATGGAAAATGAGTCGCCCGCCCGGCGTGGTGGTGTCGATGCTTTCAGACAGCGACCGGAACCCGACGCCACGCGCTTCCAGCGTGCCAATGATTTCGATCAGCTGCGGCAGGGAACGCCCGAGACGATCCAATCGCCAGACGGCCAGCACGTCGCCGTCGCGCAGATAAGCCAGCGCGGCGCCCAAGCCGGGCCGGGCGGCCTTGGCTCCAGACGCCGTGTCTTCGAAAACCCGCCCGCATCCCGCTTTCCGCAGCGCATCCGCCTGCAAGGCGGTGTCCTGTTCCGCCGTCGATACCCGCGCGTAGCCAATCAGCGCCATCGTCACCTATTTTGTCCACTATTCCATCCGCTTATCTTAATGTCCGCAATTCCGTCAATCAAGCCGTTATTGGACAAGTGTCCGGCAGGACCGACCAACGGTCGTTTGGCGGACAAGGTAACGCCCGACAGGCATGTCACCGGTCGCCATTTGCCGCGATGGAACGGCGTGCCGACTCAAGCCGGGGCCGCCGAAAATTCCGGGCGCGTCAGGTAAACCAGAATCTTGTGACGGCTGGCGTTGCCGAGAAGCCCACCGTGCAAGTCGTGCCAGCGAGAGTTACGACCATAGCGCCTTTAAGGCCGACGCGCAGTTCACGCAACACTCGCGCACCCCAAAAACGTCCGTTTTCAAGATTTACTCGGTTCAGGGTCCATGGGCAGACAGCGATCTTTTTCGATCATTGGGAAGAGAAGCGATAGCCGACGCCCATTTCGGTGAGCAAGTGGCGCGGTTGGGCCGGGTCGGCTTCCAGCTTCTGGCGCAGTTGGCTCATGTAGAGGCGCAGATAGTGCCCGCGCTCCACATAGGCCGGCCCCCAGACCTCGCGCAGCAGATGGCGGTGGGTCAACACTTTGCCGGGCTGCGCCAAGAGCGCCGCCAGCAGCCGAAACTCGATGGGCGTCAAGTGCACCGGTTCGCCCGCGCGCGTCACCTGCCGGTGCGCCCAGTCCACGCGGATTGTGCCGAAGCTCACCGCCGCCTCGCCGCCCGGTTCGCCCTCGTGACGGCGGCAGACCGCCCGCACTCGCGCCAACAGCTCCGCCACGCCAAATGGCTTGATCAGATAATCGTCGGCGCCCGCGTCCAACGCTTGAACCTTGTCGCGTTCCTCCACCCGCGCCGACAGCACCAGAACGGGGGTTTTGCTCCAGGCGCGCAGGTCGCGAATGAAATCGATGCCGTTGCCGTCGGGCAGCCCCAGGTCGAGAATGACCAGCTGCGGCTGGCGGGTTGCGGCTTCCAGCAAACCCTGCTGGAGGGTTTCCGCTTCCTGCACCCGATGGCCCTCGCGCTCCAGCGCGGCGCGCACGAACCGGCGGATCGCGCGTTCGTCCTCGACCATCAGCACCGTCAGTCGGGGGTCAAGAGGGGTTTTCATGGCTTTCCGAGGGCGCAGGAAGCGCCGGGTCGCCTTCCGTCTCGATTTCGAATGAAGGCGGCGTTTCCAGCGGTAGCGTCACCGCAAAGTTCGCGCCGCCCTTGGTCCGGTTGGCGGCTTGAATGCGCCCGCCGTGGGCTTCGACGACCGCTTGGCAGATCGCCAGGCCCAAGCCGACGCCCGGCGTCGCCGATTCGGCGTGACCCCGGCTGAATTTTTCGAAAAGCGCCCGCTCTTGGCCCGCGGGCAACCCCGGGCCCTCGTCCCAAACTTCCACGCGCAGCTGCTCGGCCTCAACCGAAGCCGTGACGCCGATGGCGGCGCCGGTCGGCGCGTACTTGGTGGCGTTTTCCAGCAGATTGACCAGCACGCGCTCCATCAGCACGCCGTCGCACTGGAGCAGCGGTAGCTTCGGGTCGAGCGCCAGGCGCAGGGGATGCCCGCGTAGCGGCTGTTCCAGCAACCGCAGCGCCGAACCGACCACTTCCTCCAACGATTGCCACTCCTTGCGCAGGCGGATGCCGCCGGTTTGCAGCTTGGCCATGTCCAAGAGGTTGTCAGCCAGCAGCGCCAGCCGCACCGCCTGCTCGCGGATTTCCGCCAGCGATTCCTGGTGGGGGGATTCCTCGGCGGCCAGATCCAGCGCCAGGGTTTCGGTCAGCCCGATCAGTCCGGTCAGGGGCGTGCGCAAATCGTGGGAAAGGGCGGCCAGCAGAGAGTTGCGCTGCCGTTCCGATTCCATCTTGACCAGCGTGTCGCGAGCGACCGTGACGAAATGCACCCGCTCCAGGGCGATGGCGATCAGCGCGGCGAAGGTGTCCAGCAACCGGCGCTGTTCCGGGATCAGCACCAGACGGTGCCGTTCCGGGGCCACGGCCAGCACGCCGCGCATCCGCAGCGGCGCTTTGAGCGGCAGGTATAGCACCGATGAACCGGGCAGCGTATCGGTACCCAGACCCGCCGGGTCGTTGCGGTCGAAGCTCCACTGGGCGATGGCGGTATCGATCTTCGGCTTGCCCGGTTGCACCGGCAAAGGTTGCAGGCGGTCGCGCTCATCGGGCAACAGCAGCCGCGTCTTGACCCGGAAGCTGGCCTCGACGCCGCGCTCGCCGATTTCGATGACCTGCTCCACGGCCAGCGCCCCGGACAGCGCGCGCGCCATTTCGTAGAGGTGGCGGGCGCGCGCTTCCCGCGCGTTGGCGACATGAGCTTGATAGCGGAAGCGCGCGGTGAGCTGGCCGACCACCAGGCCGACGATCAGCATGACCGCAAACGTCAGCAAATACTGCACGTCGTGGACGGCGAGCGAGAAACGCGGCGGCACGAACAGCACATCGAACGCGGCCACGTTGACGAACGCCGCCAGCACCGCCGCGCCGCGCCCGTAACGCACCGCCACGCCGACTACCGCCAGCAAGAACACCATGACGATATTGGCGAGGTCAAAATAGGGTAGCAGCGGGGTCGCCGCCAGCGCCGTCGCCAGACAGATCGCCAGGGTCATGGCGTAGGGGCGCATTAGCGCCGCGAGTTCGGCCGGTTCCCGGTCGGTCGCCGCGCCGGTGGCCGCGCCGGTGCGCTGGGGCGTTTCGGGACGCGCCAGCGCCAGTAGGTCGAGTTCCGGGGCCAGCCGGGCCAGTTGGTCGACCAGCGCCCGCCGCCACCCGCGCCAGCGGCCGGGCCGGCTCCGCCCGACCACGACCTGGTTCAAGCGGTGATCGCGGGCGTAGGCGACGATGGCGGCCGCGATATCGTCCGCGGCTTGAGTGGCGGTTTGCGCGCCGAGATCCTGGGCGAGCTTGAGGGTGTCGAGAATCAACCGTCGCCGGGATTCCGGCAACCGTTGCAGCGCGGGCGTTTCGACATAGAGTGCGTGCCAGTCGCTATTCAGTTTGTTCGCCAGCCGGCTGGCGGCCCGGATCAGCGCCTCCTGGCCAGGTTCGGGGCCGATGCAGACCAGCAGGGCCTCGCGGGTGGCGCGCAGTGGGCTGCCGGTCAGTTGCTGGTAGTGTTCGCGCTGGTCATCCACCCGGTCGGCGGTGCGCCGCAGCGCCAGCTCGCGCAGGGCGATCAGGTTGCCCTTGCGAAAGAAATTCTCGACGGCGCGCTCGGCCTGCTCCGGCAGGTAGACTTTGCCTTCCTTGAGCCGTTGCAGCAACTCGTCCGGCGGCAGATCGACCAGCACCACCTCGTCGGCTTGATCGAACAGCCGGTCGGTGACCGTTTCCCAAACCCGAATGCCGGTCAGGCCGCCCACCACGTCGTTGAGGCTTTCCAGATGCTGGACGTTGATGGCGGTCAGCACGTCGATGCCCGCGTCGAGCAGCTCCTCGATATCCTGCCAGCGCTTGGGGTGGCGGCAGCCTGGCGCGTTGCTGTGGGCCAACTCATCGACTAGAAGCAAGGTCGGTCGCCGCGCCAGCGCCGCGTCCAGATCGAATTCCCGCAGCGTCCGCTCGCGGTAGGAGACTTCCTTGAGCGGCAGTTGTTCGAGGCCCGTCAGTAGCGCGGCGGTTTCTTGCCGACCGTGGGTTTCGACCAAACCGACCACCACATCGACGCCCTGCTCGCGGGCGCGGCGGGCCGCTTGCAGCATGGCGTAAGTTTTGCCGACGCCGGGGGATGCGCCGAAAAAGATTTTCAGTTTGCCGCGGCGGGCGCGGTCTTCTTCCTGCTGGAGTCGGTTGAGCAGTTGGTCGGGATCGGGGCGGGCGGGGCCTGTTTGACCATTCACGGGCTATTTTTCCGAGGCGGCGGCTTGCGCCAGATGCGCAATAACACCTGGGTGCGCTGCCACCAGCTCAGTTCCCGATCCGCCAGCGCTTCCAGAAAATCCGACAGCACCTTGGAATGGGCGACTGCGTAGTTGACCAGCAGAATGCTAGGGACGAGCACCGCCAGGAAAATGAGCGCTTTGATCGCCGGTGGATTGCCGGTTTCATCAAATAGATTCATCCCCAGAAACCCGGTCGAGACCGTGGCGATCAGGCCCAGGGTGGTGACCACGGTCAGCCGCACCACGGTATTGGCCTGCCGTCGCTGGCTGTCGCTGTCCAAATACTGGTTCATGTCCTTGACCGAAGCGCTGATATCCTGATAGAGCCGATCCGTGTTGAGATGGCCGGTCAGCAGCTTGAACAAATCGCGGATTTGCGCTTGATTGGAGACTTCATGAAACCAGTAACGCTCGGTGAAGCGCAGGAAGGTCGCCAGAATGCGGCGGATTTCTCGCTTGAATTCCCGCACCGAATCCAGATCGTGAATGTGCAACTGGCTGATGGCGACCACCAGCCATTCCGAAAACAGCATCAGCGCCGCTTTCTGGAAATGGGCGATCAGGTTGACCAGGAAATACTGATGGCGGAACTGGCCCAGCAGACCGGTTTCGGCATCGACGAAAAAGGGGTGAGTCGCCTGACCCACTACCACGAAGGCATGACCGCAGCACAGATAACGGCTGGAAAAGGCCGGGTTGCCCGGTTCCCAGAATTTGTCGTAGCAATAGCGATCCTCGAAACGCCGCAACGCCTTGGCCGCATACGGCAACGTGTCGGACGGCCCGGCCTTGGTGATCAGCGCCAGCCGGGCGAAATCACCGCGCGTCAGCGTCTCCGGTTCGTTGAAGCTTAAGTAGGCCAGCAGCGGCATCCGGTGATACTCGATCTGGCGGTAGCGAATCACCCCCGCGCGTTCCGAGTGGTAGAGGGCCAATGGCTGCAACAGGTATTCCCAGTGCGCCGAGACCGCGGGCGAACGGTGCTGGCAGGTGAACGCTAGATATTTTTCCCGATGCTCGTAATCAGAAACCGCCAGCGGCGCGCCGTTGGCCGCCAGCCATTCGACCCGATAGGGACACTGGCCGCCCTGCCCGTTGGCCTCCCAGAATCCGGGGTAGGCCCGCCCGACTTTGAACAACACATCCTCGGCCAGCACCAGCGGCAGGTCGTTGGCGAAAAACTCCACCGCCAGGATGATGATGTCGATGTCGTAGAAGAAATACAGATCGACATGCGCGATCTGGAACAGCAGCGGGGGAGTGGACGGATCGAGCTGCACCCGCATTCTAGCGATGTCGCCGCGCCGGAAGACCCGGATGGGCGATTGACCGTAGCCAACCTGCCCGTCGCGGCCCGTGCTCTCGCCGTAGAGGAAGCGCTGGACATAAGGCAGAAAAGTGATGAATTCTTTGTAATGCCGCTCCTGAAAATTGTGCGGATCGCCAAATTCGTCCACGACTTCCCGCCACGGACAGCCTTCTCCCAGGCTTTCCAACAACTCCCAGTATTTCGCGCTGTGGGCGGTTACGCCCTGGCCGATCACCCGCAACGGCCAGAGCAGCATCTGTCGGAAATGCCGCACCAGTGGGCTTATAGCGGTAAGAGAATCAGTCTCTGCTAACGGGGCTGTGATGGGCGGCGCATTCATGGTCATTTGTTGGCGGCTAGGCGATCCAGGGTCCGGTTCAGTTCCAGCACGTTGACGCGCGCTTCGCCCAGCATACCCCACTGCCGCGCTTCCGTCTGCTGCGCCACAGCATCGCGCACCGTTTCGAGCGGTAGCCCACGGGTGCGAGCCACCCGCGTCACCTGATAGGCGGCGGCGACCGGGCTGATGTGCGGGTCAAGCCCGCTGCCGGAAGCAGTCACCAATTCCACTGGCACTGGTTGCGTATTACCGGGATCGGCCGCCCGCAGCGCCGCAACGCGCGATTCCACCGCTGCTTTCAGCGCCGGATTCAGCGGGCCGAGATTGGAGCCGCCGGACGCCGCCGCGTTGTACGGATACGGGCCGGTAGCCGAGGGCCGGCCCCAGAAGTATTTGGGATCGGTGAAGTGCTGGCCGATCAAGCGGGAACCAACGAGCTTGCCATCCTGTTCAATCAAGCTGCCAGCAGCCTGCTGAGGAAACAGCACCTGACCGATACTCATCACCAGCAGTGGATAAACCAGACCGGTGATGAGCGACAGCAGGATAAACAGCGTAACGGCGGGACGGATTAAGGTTTTCATGGTGGATTCTCCGCAAGTGACTTAGGCCCAGCCCGCCAGCGAAATCAGGACATCAATCAGCTTGATGCCGACGAAGGGCGCGACCATGCCGCCCAGGCCGTAGACCAGCAGGTTGCGCCGCAGCAGCGTCGCCGCGCCGAGCGGGCGGTACTTGACCCCTTTCAGCGCCAGCGGGATCAGGAACACGATGATCAGGGCGTTGAAGATCACCGCCGACAGGATGGCCGAGGCCGGGCTGGCCAGCGCCATCACGTTGAGCGCCGCGAGTTGCGGGTAGGTGGTGACGAACGCCGCCGGGACGATGGCGAAATACTTGGCGATGTCGTTGGCGACGCTGAAGGTGGTCAGCGAGCCGCGCGTCATCAGCATCTGTTTGCCGGTTTCGACGATTTCGATGAGCTTGGTCGGGTTGGAGTCCAGATCGACCATGTTACCCGCTTCCTTGGCCGCTTGGGTGCCGCTGTTCATCGCCACCGCCACGTCGGCCTGAGCCAGCGCCGGGGCGTCGTTGGTGCCGTCGCCGGTCATCGCCACCAGCCGACCCTCGGCCTGATGCTGGCGAATGAGCGCCAACTTCGCTTCCGGGGTCGCTTCGGCCAGAAAATCGTCCACGCCCGCCTCGGCGGCGATGGCGGCGGCGGTCAGCCGGTTGTCGCCGGTGATCATCACCGTCTTGATGCCCATCCGACGCAGTTCGGCGAAGCGTTCCTTGATGCCGCCTTTCACGATGTCCTTCAGTTCGACCACGCCGAGCACCGTCGCGCCATCGGCCACCACCAGCGGCGTGCTGCCGCGGCGGGCCACGGTGTCGATGGCGGCGCTTACGTCCGCCGGGAAATGGCCGCCCTGCGCCTCGACATGGGCGCGGATGGCGTCCGCCGAACCTTTGCGGATCTGCCGGCCGTTCAGGTTGACGCCGCTCATCCGGGTCTGGGCCGAAAAGTGAACAAAGGTCGCGCCGAGAGCATGGATGTCGCGCTCGCGCAAGTTGAACTGCTGCTTGGCCAGCACCACGATGGAGCGGCCTTCCGGGGTTTCGTCGGCCAGCGACGCCAGTTGCGCGGCGTCGGCCAACGCCGTTTCGGTCATGCCGCTGGCGAGCAAAAAGGCGCTGGCCTGCCGGTTGCCGAGGGTGATGGTGCCGGTCTTGTCCAGCAGCAGCACGTCTACATCGCCCGCCGCTTCCACCGCCCGCCCGGAGGTGGCGATGACGTTGGCCTGCATCATCCGGCTCATCCCGGCCACGCCGATGGCCGACAGCAGCCCGGCGATGGTGGTTGGAATCAGGCAGACCAGCAGCGCCACCAGTACGGTGATACTCACCGGCGAACCGGCCTTGGCCACCGCGACGCTGAACAGCGAGTAAGGCAACAGCGTCACCGTCACGCCGAGAAAAATAATCGTCAAGGCGACCAGCAGGATGCTCAGGGCGATCTCGTTGGGCGTTTTTTGCCGTTTCGCCCCTTCCACCATCGCAATCATCCGGTCGATGAACGCCTCGCCGGGATTGACCGCCACTCGTACCACGATCCAGTCGGACAAGACGGTGGTGCCGCCAGTGACGGCGCTGAAATCGCCGCCGGATTCGCGGATGACCGGCGCGGATTCGCCGGTAATGGCGCTTTCGTTGACCGAGGCCACGCCTTCGAGCACTTCACCGTCAGCGGGAATCATGTCGCCCGCTGCCACCAGCACCACATCACCCTTGCGCAAGTCGGTTCCGGCCACCGTTTCGGTCGGCGCGCCGTAACGCGGCTCGCGTAGCTTTTTCGCCAGCACGGTTTTCTTGGCCCCGCGCAGTGCCGCGGCCTGGGCTTTGCTGCGCCCCTCGGCCAGCGCCTCGGCGAAGTTGGCGAACAGCACGGTAAACCACAGCCACAGCGTGATCGCGAGCACGAATCCAGGCGCGGTTTCGCCCTGACCGCCGAGCGCGTGCAGCCACAGCACCGTAGTCAGCAGGCTGCCGACATACACCACGAACATCACCGGGTTGCGCCATTGCAGCCGAGGATCGAGTTTTTTGAACGCATCGACCAGCGCGGGTTTGACCAAGGCTGGGTCGAACAGAGATAGCGTTTTACGCGACATCGCAGGTTCTCCTTCGCGTCAGTGGCCAGCCCACAGTTGCAAATGCTCGACGACCGGTCCCAGAGCCAGCGCTGGAACGTAGTTCAGCAGCCCCACCAGCAGCACCGTGCCGATGAGCAGCGCCACGAACAGCGGCCCGTGGGTCGGCAACGTGCCAGAGGTTTCTGCCAGACGTTTTTTCGCCGCTAGCGCGCCCGCCAGCGCCAGCACTGGCGCGATCACCACAAACCGGCCCAACCACATGGCGATCCCCAGTAGGATGTTATAGAAAGGCGTGTTGGCGGACAGCCCGGCAAAGGCGCTGCCATTGTTGTTGGCCGCCGACGTAAAGGCGTATAGCACTTCTGAAAAGCCGTGAGGACCGGGATTGAGAATGCCCGCCTGAGCGCTGGCCGTCATCACCGCGACGGCGGTGCCGCCTAACACCAGCAGCGGCGTCACTAAAATGACGATGGCAGTCATCTTCATCTCGTAAGCTTCGATCTTCTTACCCAGATACTCCGGGGTACGCCCGATCATCAGCCCAGCGATGAACACCGCCATGACGGCAAAGATCAGCATCCCGTACAGGCCGGAGCCGACGCCGCCAAATACCACTTCGCCCAACTGCATGAGCACCAGTGGCACCATCCCGCCGAGCGGCGTGAACGAATCGTGCATGGCGTTGACCGCCCCGCAGGAGGCAGCGGTGGTGATGGCGGTGAACAAGCTGGAATCGGCGAGGCCGAAGCGGATTTCCTTACCTTCCAGATTGCCGCCGGTTGTTTCGACGCCCAGGGCGGCCAACAGGGGATTACCCTGTGGCTCCAAACTCATCACGGCCACCGCCGCGATGACAAACAACACGGTCATAGCGGCGAGGATCGCCCAGCCCTGGCGCGGGTCGCCGACGAGACGGCCGAAGGTGTGACACAGCGCGGCGGGGATCAGGAAAATCGCCAGCATTTGCAGGAAGTTGCTGAGCGGCGTCGGATTTTCGTAGGGATGCGCCGAGTTGGCGTTGAAGAAGCCGCCGCCGTTGGTGCCGATCATCTTGATCGCTTCCTGCGAAGCGACCGGCCCCATCGCCAGGGTCTGGGTTGGCGTGGTCCTCGACTCGGTGACCGAATTGCCCTGGATGTCCTTTACCGGCTGACCCCCCGCATCCAGTTTGGGTGCTTCATAGTGGGTCGCTTCCAGCGTGGTCACGTCTTTATAAGCATCGAAGTTCTGGATCACGCCCTGACCGATCAGCGCCACCGCTAGCAGCAGCGACAACGGCAGCAGCAGGTAAAGGGTGATGCGGGTCAGGTCGACCCAGGCATTGCCGATCTCGCGGGCCGAGTGTCGGGCGAAACCACGCATCAACGCGACAGCCACCGCGATGCCGGTCGCCGCCGACAAGAAATTCTGCACGGTCAGCGCCAGCATCTGCGTGAGATAGCTCAGGGTGGTCTCACCGCCATAGCCCTGCCAGTTGGTGTTGGTAACGAAACTGATGGCGGTATTGAACGCCGAGTCAGCGTTGACGTTACCCAGCTGCTGGGGATTCAGCGGCAGCCACAATTGCAGCCGTTGCAGGGCGTAAACCGCCAGCAGACCCAACCCATTGAATAGCAGTAGCGCCAGCGCGTAGGGCAGCCAGCCCATCGCTTCATCGGGATGGATGCCGCACAGGCGATAAATCAGTTTCTCAATCGGGCCACCGACCCGCGCCGCCCAGTTGGCGCGGCCTTCCACCACCGTAGCGAGATAAACACCCAGCGGCTGGGCGAGAACCGACAAGACAAGCAGGTAGATTCCAAGCAACAGCCAGGCGTGCGGGGTCATAAATCCTCCGCTTTGAGCAGCGCTGCCGCGAGATAAACCAGAAGCCCGGCCGCGACCAGGCCAGCGAGCCAATAAAGCCCAGTCATAGCCGACCTCCAAGCCCGCCGCATCCGGCCGTCAGGCCGACGGTCAGCGCGAAGAGGAGGGACAACCCAGCAAGATAGAACGCATCCATCGAATGCCTCCACGGGTGACGGTTCGGGAATTGCGAGCGTGGAGCGGCGCGGTGTCTCCTGTTCTCGGGGCGGCCGGACCAACCGATCAACCGGCCATCGGATCAACGGGCTAGCGCCGATCATGACGCCCAACGGAAACAGGTCGCCCGAGACGCGTCTCCACGGAATCGTTCCAGCGGAGCGCATTTTGCGGGGAAAGATGAAAAAACGGCGTAGGGATTGGGAGGGGTTTTGTTAGGAAAATATAAGTTTTTTCCTGAAAATACCAGGCGTCCAAATTTTTAGAAAAGCGATCAAAAGCCCATGCAGCGGTGACGCTAGGCCAGCGAAGCGCCGATCACCAGGCTTTCGCGGGCGGCGTCCACCATGGGGCCGGTGATGGCGTCGAGCCCGTTGAGCTGGGCGATCCGCTCGGCCTGCGCCAGAAGCCGGTGCAGCAGGCGAAAATTGTCGCCGGTGACGCGCATGACGCGCGCGAGGCTGTCCTCGTCTCCCGGCCCGAGCGCGATGCCCGGCGGCCGCCAACCTTCGGCGGACAGCCGACGGATTTCGGCGATGCCGAGCGCGCGAAACTCGTGCACGAACCCGATCCGGGAATAAAACCGCGGGTAGCGCGCCATGCGAGCGGTCTCCGCCGCGAACTGGCCGGATTTTGGTGTGGGCAACGCCGGCCAGCGGCGGTTTCGGATTGAGGATGGCATCCAGTTGGGCACATTTATAAACAAACGACACTAAAGTCCCATAGGATTTGGCGCGACTCCGCAACCAACGATGTTTTTAGCCCAATTTCAACCGGTCAATATTTAGAGCTTCCACAGCGCCTACTTTTCGGGAACCATCAAGCCCACCGAATCGACCATCCTCTCGTCCGAGAAATCGAACTCCCCGTGCAAATTGAAATGCCCCCAAGCGACGACTGAACCGTTGCGGATGGCCTCGATCAATTCCGTCCGGCGCTCTTCGTTCTTCTCTGCGTCGAGTTCCCGTGATAGGTAGAGATAGTTCCAGCAGATGATCGCGTTCTTAATGAGTCGTCGGCACCCCTCGGCAACCTCCTGGTCTTCCTTTTCACTCTGGATGAATGCCTGGTTATGGCCGAACGAGATCGCCTTGGCGAATTTGTGCGAACCCTCAACCTTGTTGAGTTGCTTCTCAATCGCCTGCCGCAGCGCCGGATCGTCGACATATTTCAGGATGAAGAGGGTTTTGGGGATTTTCCCGGAAGTGGCCCGCCAACAGGGTGTGAACGAGAACCAAATTTATCGATGGAAGGAACAATTTCTGGCTGGGGGCCGTCAAGGATTGAATGGGGCAGGCGCGGACAGCGGACCAACGGCTGGTAGCGGAGAATAACCAACTCAAGAAGTTGCTCGGTGAAAAGGCCTTGGAGATGGGTCTGGTCACGCGCGGCCACCGCGGTGGCCGATGTGGCGTGCGCAGAACCGACTGATGGCTATCGCCTTTGTCTATCAGACCCTTCGCCAACAGCGCTTTCCCGTCGGGCGTGAGCGGGTTCGGCGGCTGATGGGCGCGCTGGGCTTGCAGCCACCCCCGCCGATGCAGCCAAAGCGTCCCGCCTATCCTGTGGCGGCTCAAGCCGATTGGCCCGAAGGGCGGCTTCAGATCGACGCCACGCGATTCCGTTTGGATGATGGCGTGGCCTGGGTTTATCGGGTCGAAGATGTGAAAACCCGCCAGTGCATCGCGGCGAGCGCCGCACCCACCTTGAACCAGGAACGCGCCGCCGTCACTTTGCTGGAGGGGCATCAGCGGTTAATGAGCCTGGAACTGACCGAACCGCGCCTGGTGCAGAGTGATGCCGGTTCAGACTTCACTTCCGGTCGTTTCCAGCAGGTCTGCCAAGGCATCGGGCAATGGGTTCGCTGCCGCGTCGCCCACGGTGGCATGGGCATCCTGGCGCTTGAATCGTACCTTTAAGCACGCGTTCGTCTTTCGCCACGAGGTTTAATACCCTCGCTGACCTTAAGGCCCTGTTACCGGCGTTCCAGTGTTGGTATAACAAGCAACGATTACACAGTGGTCTGGCGTATCGCACCCCCACCGCCCTGGGGGCTCACAAGGTGGCCGCGAGACTCTCTTAACCGGCGGGCGTCTTTTTTGGGGCAGTACCCCCCCCTTTGACCTTCACCCAGGTCTCGTCCACATACCAGCTTCGGTGTGGTGGGCTTCTCAGATACCCTCTCAAGCGCTTCTCCATCTCCGGCGCATAGCGCTGTACCCAGCGATAAAGGTTGTGTGATCGACGGTGAGGCCACGCTCGGTCATCAGCTCTTCGAGCGCACGGTAGCTGATGCCTCGCAGTACCAGGGGTCTGCTCACGAAACGGAAAAAACTGTACGTTAAGCGCCAAGGTGTCAGGTTGAAGCCTAAGAGGTTGCGCCACAAGTGTCAGAAAAAGCCTGAAATTGACTCTAACCTGACGCATTTTCGGCCTCTAGCTGACGCCCAGTTAAGGTGTGCTTCAACCTGACACCGGAACAGGCAACGCTTGGAAACCTTTGTTTGAAAAGGGCTGCAAGTCCTTAGCGTACAATTTCGTCCGTTTCGTGAGCAGACCCCTCGTTCCGGCCGGACGCCCAAACCGGCCAGCGAGAGCAACGCTGAGGCTGGCCTCTTATGAGACGTTTTTGCTAGCTGCGACACCCGCAAGGCACCTCAATCTTGCAGCAATCGGAATAGATCGCCAGCATTTTTGAGCCCAGATTAGTACTGATGTGGCACGTATGAATACTGCTCGGTACTTTCAGAACTTCACCTCTGCTCAAGGTTGGAATTTGCTTACATCGACCCTATCCTGCCGTCGTGGTACCCTGCATCCATATCATGGAGACCTTTTAGGCAAGGGCGTCCAAGTAGATTTTCCAGGAAGCTCAATCTTTTGCCACCCTCCCTCCAGCTTTACTAGTGAGCTGGCATAGATTCTTGATACTACTGACCCGGAACGCGACAATTCCAGCAAGTTAAGCCCACACGCGGTTGTGTACTCGCTCGATGCATGATTCCCAGTCGGAGCTGGAGCCGCTACTACAAGAAAATCCATTCCGTCTGGCAAAGCTCCCCAACGTCTGTGTTCGTGACCATGTAGCAGTAACTGAGGAGACCTAGGTTTCCTTAGAAGATGCTCAGAGCACTCTCTGGAGTTTGATATTTCCTCTCTTGCACCTCCGTATCTGACCAAGCTGTGGTGTGATAATACAATATGTATAAAATCTGAGACAGATATCTCGGCTCTTAAGTAATTATTTAAGCCTGCTATATCGTCCCGGTGCACCTTTCGTAACGGCCACGAATTGTAATCGGGGTACCGCGAGGTATTGAATCCAGAGAATACAACGCCGTACCCAGCAAATCCGGACTCAACCCATGTCCCTAACGGATAGCCGACCTGGAGATGGCGATTTCCACAAACCCGTGTGGCAAATTGGGAAAACGGCAGCATTGCATAGTTAGCAAGTTGTTCTTGAATTTCTTCACACTTGTTAGTGAGAACAGGATTTTTGTCAGCTCCCAGCTGAATACGATGTGCTGAACAGAGTGGAACAGAAAAGTCATGATTACCAGGGACAATTAGAAACTTTGGAGTTGGTAGTGACCACCCAAATGCCCTTGCAAAATTCTTGAACCACTCCTCTGCCTCCGTATAGTCATTGGGATGACCAGTATTTCCTATGTCTCCAGTCACTACTACAAGGTCAGGGCCCTCAGGTCCCGCATCTCGGCCAGCCCAACATTGCTTTATGGAATCGCACAGATGGAGGGTATTCGCTGGCCCCGCGAGCGTTTCGTTAACCTTATCTGAGCCGAAGTGGAGATCAGAAATATGCAACAGTCGAAGTTCGGTATTAGGGCCTATCTTTAACTCGTATTGATTTCTTTGACGCATTACATGAGTAACGATCTGTGATGCAATGACCGCAAATGCATTATTTTCAAAATCCCTAAGAGTAAAAAAAAGAGGCATGGAAATTTCAGAATTGTCTAAGAGAAATTGCCTGACGATTTCCATTCCATCCTCATTCCACTGGTTGCTAACTAACCCAACAGTATGGCGTTTGGCAGCCGATTTGAACAACTCATTAAAAAGATGACCGCTATTGTTATCGCCCCAACCCGGTAGCCTTACATCAAGTAATACAAGGTCGTGCTTAGCACACGTAAGCAATTGACGGGCATGCTCAACGCTCTCAGCAAAAGTAAGTACGAAGTTTTTACCTGAGTGTTTCTGATTTTCAAGCTTCTTGTATAGAACAAACCGGCTCCTATCGTCATCGCCTACAATAGCCTCATCATCAATAATTAGAATATTCCAGTCATTCATGTTTGCGTTCTATTCTAGTGAGGTTATAAGTGGCAATTCAATCTCTACGATCATTTCATTTTTTTCAGTATCAAATTTCCTCCGTATTGGAGACTGAGAAATATACTGCTGATAGATTACCTCACTTACTTTGATTGTAGCAATGCGATCTTCTTCAGTTGCTAAGTTGCAAATTTTAATAGCCAGCTTGTTATCATGAATTGACAAATCACAGTGCATATCGCTTTCATCTGGATATTTACTCTTTGAGTGGATGACATCAAGTAGGCTGTCAAGGATCATTTGACGCCCAACAGGCGGATAAACAACACGGTTTTTATCGTTCAACAGACATTCCTTCAGGTTAGTTTTAATCATAGGTAATCTAAACGTGGGCCGGTGTTCACCGTCCATCCTAAACCCCCATCGTTTTTTAATAGTTTCGTCACGCGCTTGCAATGTCTCTGAGAATAATAGATGTGTTACCGCTGATCTAAGAGTGCTTTCAATCTCTATTGCAGATGTCAGGAACGTATCTCTGAAAGCACGAGCAAGAGTTGTTATTTCATCACTTAACTCATTTCGTTTAAAGTCACTTATATTAGGCGAAGACGTGTTTTCATGTTCAACTGTTTGAATAAGGTTACCTGTTTTTTCAAGAAACCATTTTTTATTCCATTGGGGAAGACTAGCGTCACATACCAGCGGATCGATCTCATCAAAAGCTTGATATATCATGTTCAAATCTCGCATTAAGCCGTCTCGTCCACCCCCAATCTCGCCAGCAAGGCGTTTGCTAAGAAATCCTGTGTGCATACTTGCACTAGACTCGCCAAGAAGCATTGTCAGCATCCGTAAACCATGCATAGTGCCTATAAGCTCTCGCCCGTGTACCAACGTGCGTACCGATACTAAGAGGCTTTGAAGGGCCGAATTATTACCATCACTAAGCTTTCCCCTTCGTTCAGTAGCATGAAAAATCTGCTCATCACTCAGGTTACCTCGGCGGATTAATAAGCCAAACGCGATATAGAAGCATTGGGGGGCATCGATTAGCGCAGAAAGATGTGGAGCTATTTTAAGTACGACATCGTGCGCTTGCCTGTCTGTTGCAAGTATCAGTGTAAGACACGCCAATGAATCTATTGAATTAAGGACGGAGTTTCCCGCATCATTGCTTGGTGAGCCTAACACTTCTAATATCTGTTTTAATCTGGTAACAATCTCATCATGATTGAAATCATCGAAAAAAAGCAGGGTTTGGGATATTAATATTTCAAGACGGGCGCGACGCCAGAGTGACTTATCTCCGGACCAATCTTTTGGCCAAGGATAGTGAGCCAGCTTGACACCTACATCTTTGTAAGATGTGGTTCGGATTAGCTCGATAATTGCTGATGCCAAACCAGTTGTAGTTGTATGAATAATGGAATAGTTAGTAACTTTCCCATTAGACTTATCCCATTCTTTTCCGAAAGTTAGCGGTCGATTTTCAGGAAGCTGCGCGGGGATTAGGCCACTACTCCACCACCGTGCTGTGGCCACGGGCTGCTCAACCCATGTATTTGCCCACTTGCGAACTTCAGCGCAGGCGTTCTTACTCCATAACGTTCCCGCAATCTCCTGAGCTTGTTGGATTGCCCTGCAAAGTGGACATGTTCTGGCACTTCCAAGTGGAGGTACGTCCCATCGCCAATAGAACCGATGTCCATCTTTATAATCACTAACTAGATACTGCCGATACAGGGGTAAACCCATTCTAGTGACAATTCCAACGTGAATAACACTTTTAGCACCAGCATTACGGAGCAACTGTTCGAGTTCTCTCTGAACTTTTCCAGTCAGCGCGCCGTCGTCCAAGAGAATTACTCGCTGAGTATTAATATGACACCGATTGTCTGGATTTTTTGTGAGAAAATATTTGATCCGATCATAGGTTAAAGAAGGAATACGAATACTTGTTTGTGTATGGCTACCCAAGAAATGTAAGGGGATAAAATGATCTTGACAATCGTAGCCGTCTGCACAGCTTAAATTCTTCTTAATGGCTTGAACAAGCTTCTCAGTCACAGGGTGTGAAGGATAAACAACTAAATTAGCTCCGAGTGTCTTCTGATAAGCCAGCTCAGAACAAAGCCATTTAATAATTGGTCCGTGATTTAGGCTCTCCCTATCTATTGCAAGCCCTAAGTTAAGCGTTATCAAATCATGGTGTGCTCCATAAACCCAATGTCCAAGTTTCAACAGGCCAAGACGCAGGAAATGCTCATAGGTGTCGTTCGGATTCTGTGCATATATAGATTTCTCAAAAAATTTTATTGTATTACTTTTTCGCTCGAATCGACGTACCGGAATTGCTTTTGAACCGCCTCTGCCAATGTATGGGGTACCAGGTATTCTCTCATATTCTAGATGTCCCGGCGGCGGTTCAGAGAGATCTATTGGCTTGTCAATCCAGTTCAAGGCGAAACTATTTGTTTCTTTTACAAAGTCTGGGATATAATCATGACCAGATGAAAGCCGTGAGTGACGTAGTAAATGAATAGCTTTATGGCCTTCTTTAGCGTATCGACCTAAAAAAGTACTACCCATTACAAGAATGCTGTTAACAACAACACCCTTTGTAGAATCTTTTTCTGAATTACTCGGCGTGACGACTGGAGATTGCTTTGCCTCTTGTGGAAGTAAACTGGTTAGCAGTTCATCTGATGCTACACACTTCGCATCCCGTGCAAATAAATACCAAAGACGCCGTAACGATCGAGCGGCAACTGACATTCGCTTAGTATCAACCAAAGCCTGTGTCAAATCTAAATAGCCCTCAAGGACCACGCGATGCTTACCTTCATCATCGCGGTCCCAAATGATTAGTTCGGTAATAAATGGCGATTCCATAGCAGCAGCTGTACTGTCAGCTGTCCTGTCCTTGGATTTTGGGATTTCGGACCAGAACAGGTGAGTGTCGTGATTTCTGAGAAGCTCAAAGATAGTTCGTCCCCACCGCATCGCCATTTGTCGACAGGATACCTCGGATCCTTCTTTGAGACTGGTTCTCGATTCGTTATTTTTAAGGTAAAGGAGGTACCAATCGCTGGTAACAATAAGAATGTGCACCTGTGGAAATGATTTCTGTGATCTTTGACTTTTAAGTATAGAATTTATGGTCCGTGCCTGCTCCTTTGAGATGTCAGCTATTAACCAAAAAACTGGAGCAGTTTGCTGGGTGTTTATTAATGCAGTTAAGTATTGATAAACTCGTTGCTTCGTTATCGCACCTGGTAACCAAAGGCAATGGAGTTTGTTAGAACATGCATCTTTCCAGTTGGAGTAGTTAATACCATGACCAAGATCGCGTTCATCAAATATATCCCAGTCGGTAATTTTCGCTAGTTGTAGTGGGGAAGCCTCAGCCTCAACATCACAGGCAAGAATACGATCACCAGGCCATGTTCTAAGATGATCTTGGCGGGAATTGAGTCGAATGCAGTAGTGCCAGGCAGTTCCACGACTGAATGATTTTTGAATATATTCTTTTCTCTTGTTTAAATTTTGGCTTGCTCCGTGTACGTTGTCTGCCCATGGGTAAGTTGCTCCTACCCATTCCCCTTGGGAATAAACTCGTGCATAATCATTACCATCAGTGAGCACTAATCCTACATGTTGCAGGCCAGTAAGAATGCTTTTTTCTCCGCGGCTATTTTTAGATAGGGCCTCTTTAAAGATAAAGCGACTGACGGAGTGGAGTACGTTCGTAGTTTCTTTAATTTTTTCTAGCTTTTTTCTAAGCCTCTCTCCCGCGTTTTCCTTCCATTTTTTAATGTCGGCGAGCAATCCTCGTCCGTCATCGTAGCAAAATACCTCGATCCAAGAGCAGTCACAATCTCGTATAAAACTGCTTAGGGCAGGACATCTCGAATTCTCACGCTCAATGGCCTTTGTCAGGCGACTGACGTCCCCTAGTGACGCCTCTTGTCGAACACGCGCATAAACTGCAAAATATTGAGGTATCGTAGACTGTTGTTCATGGTGGGCATGCTCGACAGCATTTAGCAGGTTCTCAGTCAACAGAATTCTAAGCTTATGGAGCATGTCATCTACATATTCTGGATCATATTCGTATCGCTTTAGGCCCTGGTTTTTAATCTTATCAATCCAAATATTTACAGTGTCAAAAATACCAGAATCACCTTTTTCTTTTAAGCTACAAATATTAATGATGTCAGCATCTAGGCAGCGAGAATCCATGTAGGTTAGGGATTGAAATTCTGGTAAATTGCTTTCCCAAGATGATTTATTCTCAATAGAATATGCGTGTTCATTCAACGACAAGCTTGCACAGTGTAGTCCATGCAAAAAATCGGTAAATCCATTTTGACAAAAAAAATTTAAAAATCCATGTCGTCTTGAGTTTCTGTTTTCACTAGAACCTAACTGAATTAGAAGCGAAGAATTAGTTCGGATACAAAAGCTTTTGAGCAAGATTAATATAGAAAGAAGTGGTAGCGGATCAATCCAATCAACATGTGTGAAATCCAGTTTAACTCTGCACTTTTCTGTGATTTTAGCTAGCTCCAGCTGAACGGAACCAAATGTGGCTGACCAGAATTCATCACCGATTTCAATAAATGGAGATGTGTTATAAGGGATTTCCCATATATCATGAAAGTCCTGAGTGTCTCCATCTCTTCCAATAAATAAAAGTTTATACATTTATGTAATTACTCCTTGGTCTAGGTATTACTAGTATGGGTGCTACTTCAAAAAGTAAAATCGTCTTTGCACAAAAAATGGTAGTGGTTCAATTTAAAATCTTTATGCGAACTAAATTTTAATGTTGTAGAAAGGTATACCTGATAAAGGGACGGTTAAGCCACAACCGCGATGGTACGCGGCATATCGAGGCGGGTCATAGCATTCACAGCGGTTTCGTTGCGTCAATTTCTAGCAAACAGATTCTTGCAAAGGGAGAGCCTGCCATCAGGCCAAGATCACTGATATTTGCACGTATCCTAACCAGGCCCCTACTTAGGTTATCATCGATCACAAGTTGTGAAGGAAACCCGTTGCCTTAGAGGGTCTGCAAGACGGTAAGTCTTAGACTACATTCTACTTTTGGATTGGAGAGGTGCCAAGGGAAACCGAAAAATATCGGCCGGTGAATGGTTGGTTGCCAAAACGCCCATCTCTGGCCATTTAACCAAAGAGACGAAAACCAGTAGCACGATGATGATAATCGCTCGGGATGAGCGGGTTTTGGACATGCAGCTTTACCGTGATGGGCAGCATAGACTACTAGCCGGGTCCGTAGTCGCCATTGAACAATCGATTTCGATGCTCTACATCAAGCAGATCGCGGGACCGGCTGCGTCTTTGGCGTTGGTAGGCAGTCCATTGACGAGCATTTCCTATGTCGTCGCTAAAAAGGGACTGGAGCAGGTTTTTGAGGTTACCTAGTAGAAGATAAATGCTTCCATGCCCATTTTTGAAGCTAGGACAACGAGCACATGGGGTCCCTTTTAGGGAGTTTCTGTTTATCACAAGATAAGTGATAGACACCAAAACAGGGCCATCTCTTCGGGCGACTAGTCGATCAATCCAACGCTGGAGCAGCACTGATGATACGCCTCCTGCTCATTGAAGATGATGCGGATCGCATCACCCGTTTCAGGGCCTGGTGTCCCTCTGATATCCGATTGGTGGTTGCAGCCAGTGGCGGGCGGGCACTAGGACTTTTGGAGCGCGACCCTGGCCGAGTCTACGCGGGGCTTTTACTCGATCACGATTT